>OLSD01000001.1_pt1 | contig 538460 bp, 476 predicted proteins | sample 1672211 | NCBI WGS metagenome assembly OLSD01 (sample SAMEA3136659, study PRJEB25190) | human gut metagenome | reverse complement strand
AACCGCCGACCCCCTCCTTGTAAGGGAGGTGCTCTCCCAGCTGAGCTAATCACCCCCGCTGTGTGGAGTCGCATTATAGGGAGAGTTCAAAATGAGTCAACGCATTTTCTAAAGAAATTGTTCGTTCGTCGTAAATTTAAGCAAGATGATCGCAAAATAGACCGTGTTGCGCAATTTGTCAACGAAAACAATAATGCGTAAGGTTGCAACCCGAACTACATTGAGGAATCAGGCGGGAGTGATAGAATATCGCCCACTCAATTTTTCCAGGATTTGCCGGTTGTCGGCATCTTTCTAAACGTAAGGCCATTTCATGAAAATCAAAACTCGCTTCGCGCCAAGCCCAACAGGCTATCTGCACGTTGGCGGCGCGCGTACTGCTCTTTACTCCTGGCTTTTTGCACGTAACCACGGCGGTGAGTTCGTGCTGCGTATTGAAGACACCGATCTTGAGCGTTCCACGCCGGAAGCTATCGAAGCCATTATGGATGGCATGAACTGGCTGAGCCTGGAGTGGGATGAAGGTCCGTACTACCAGACCAAACGTTTTGATCGCTACAATGCGGTGATCGATCAGATGCTGGAAGAGGGCACTGCTTATAAATGCTATTGCTCTAAAGAGCGCCTGGAAGCGCTGCGCGAAGAGCAAATGGCGAAAGGTGAGAAGCCGCGTTATGACGGTCGCTGCCGCCACAGCCATGAGCATCATGCTGATGATGAACCGTGTGTCGTGCGTTTTGCTAATCCGCAGGAAGGTTCTGTTGTTTTTGACGATCAGATCCGTGGTCCGATCGAGTTCAGCAACCAGGAGCTGGATGATCTGATTATCCGCCGTACCGATGGTTCCCCAACCTATAACTTCTGTGTGGTTGTCGATGACTGGGATATGGAAATCACCCACGTTATCCGTGGCGAAGACCATATCAACAACACGCCGCGCCAGATCAACATTCTTAAGGCCCTGAAAGCGCCGGTGCCGGTTTACGCGCACGTTTCTATGATCAATGGCGATGACGGTAAAAAACTGTCCAAACGTCACGGGGCAGTCAGCGTAATGCAGTATCGTGATGACGGTTATTTGCCAGAAGCACTGCTGAACTATCTGGTGCGTCTGGGCTGGTCCCACGGCGATCAGGAAATCTTCACTCGTGAAGAGATGATCAAATACTTCACTTTGAATGCCGTCAGCAAATCTGCCAGTGCGTTCAACACCGACAAGCTGCTGTGGCTGAACCATCACTACATTAACGCGCTGCCGCCGGAGTATGTTGCTACTCACTTACAGTGGCACATTGAGCAGGAAAATATCGATACCCGTAACGGCCCGCAGCTGGCTGATCTGGTGAAACTGCTGGGCGAACGCTGCAAGACGCTGAAAGAGATGGCACAGAGCTGCCGTTATTTCTACGAAGATTTTGCTGAGTTCGATGCCGATGCGGCGAAAAAACATCTGCGTCCGGTAGCGCGTCAGCCGCTGGAAGTGGTTCGTGACAAACTGGCCGCGATTACTGACTGGACCGCTGAAAACGTTCATCACGCTATTCAGGCGACGGCGGATGAGCTGGAAGTGGGTATGGGTAAAGTTGGTATGCCGCTGCGTGTCGCCGTAACCGGTGCGGGGCAGTCTCCAGCACTGGATGTTACCGTTCACGCAATTGGTAAGACCCGCAGTATCGAGCGTATCAACAAAGCGCTGGATTTTATTGCTGAACGCGAAAATCAGCAGTAATTAGCGTGTAAAAAGATAAACGGCAGGAGATAATATCCTGCCGTTTTTTATTTATGCTGATTCGTCAATATCGAGACGGGCGAGGAAATTGCGAATTCCTTCACGTGACAAAAATTGCGCGACTTTTTCCTGCTCAATGTCTGTCATATTATCTATCGCGTTGATGATTTGTCGATACGCCGGGGCGCGTGCTCCAGGAGCGTATTCAGCAATTCTCTCTTCAGCTTCCATCAACATTGGTGTGTTATGGAAGGCTGGCGTGTTCTGAATAAACTCGCAAACTTGCGTATCGACCAGAATAAGTCTGGCACGACCGCCTTTCACGCCGGGAAATTTTTCCGTTTTCCAGCCTTTTTCTCTGATCCAACGGTTAACAGTTTGTTTAGCCACACCGAGGCATTCAGCCAGTTCTTCGGTGGTCATTTTGTTGCGTAATCTTTTCATATTATTTGCTATCGCGAATCCCTAAGCGTTGTAACAATCCGATAATCCCTTCCCGCAGAAGCAAGGATGTAAACTGTTTTTGTTCAACTGGCGTCATCTCTTTCGCCAGTGTCACCAGCAATACTTCAAGCGGCGCATCACCAGAAAGGGCAGGCGCTTCTCCCTGACCTTCTGGACGTTCAGCATTGCGAATATATTCACGAACCTGTTCATTGACGTGAACCAGTCGGGCTTTGCCACCCTGGACGCCAGGTTTTGGTGACGTTGTCCAGCCTTCCTTGCGTACCCATTTATTAATGGTCTGGCGGCTATAGCCGGTCAGTCTGGCAAGTTCATCTGGTGTCATCCTCTCCTTGAACATAACAATTCCCTGAATGTATGTGGGTCTATTAGTAGTTCATTTTATAACACCACTTTACAGGAAACCGTGACATGAATAACTACTGAATGCGAGCGGTTTTCCAAAATTGTTCATTTGCCTGATTTTTCAGCGATTGAAATTACACGTTGCAATTTGCCGTTGACACATTCGGGCGGAATTCATATGATGCCGCCCGTCAACTCGACAAGCTTTACGTGACGGGGCTATAGCTCAGCTGGGAGAGCGCTTGCATGGCATGCAAGAGGTCAGCGGTTCGATCCCGCTTAGCTCCACCAAATTTTGCACCCAGCAAATTTGGTACGTAAACGCATCGTGGGGCTATAGCTCAGCTGGGAGAGCGCTTGCATGGCATGCAAGAGGTCAGCGGTTCGATCCCGCTTAGCTCCACCAAATTTCCAACCCTCGCTGCAAAGCGGGGGTTTTTTGTCTCTGCTTTTTGCCGCTTTTGTAATACAGTCTACGTCCGGGTTAGCGCCGCCTGGTGAAAGCATCATTGGATGAAAAATCGGCAACAGGCTGGCCCCTGTTTGCTTCGCGATGCGAATAAACTTATTATTTGTGTGCCTGAAAACCCCGATCAGTGAGAGTAGTGTACTCATGTTTGTGGAGCATAACCTGATAAAAAATATCAAGATATTCACACTAGCGTTTACGCTCACCGTGGTACTTATTCAGCTATCCCGTTTTATTTCGCCACTTGCCATTATCCATTCCAGTTATATCTTTCTGGCGTGGATGCCACTGTGCGTAATGCTGTCAATCTTGTTTATCTTTGGCTGGCGCGGTGTCGTTCCCGTTTTATGCGGGATGTTTTGCACCAATCTGTGGAACTTTCATCTCTCTTTTTTACAGACTGCGGTCATGCTCGGTAGCCAGACGTTTGTCGTGTTGTGTGCCTGCGCAATATTACGCTGGCAGCTGGGGACGCGTTGGCGTTATGGATTGACCAGCCGATATGTCTGGCAACGTCTGTTCTGGCTTGGTTTGGTGACGCCGATCGGCATCAAATGCAGCATGTATCTTGTGGGGAGCTTCTTTGATTTCCCGCTAAAGATATCCACCTTTTTCGGCGATGCGGATGCCATTTTCACGGTCGTTGATTTGCTAAGCCTTTTCACCGCTGTGCTGATTTACAACATGCTTTTCTACTATCTCACTCGCATGATTGTAAGTCCCCACTTTGCGCAGATATTGTGGCGCAGGGATATCGCGCCGTCGTTGGGCAAAGAGAAACGCGCATTTACCTTAAGCTGGCTGGCAGCGTTAAGCGTGCTTCTACTTCTGTTGTGCACACCTTATGAAAACGACTTTATTGCCGGTTACCTGGTACCCGTTTTCTTCATCATCTTTACCCTCGGGGTCGGTAAGCTTCGCTATCCGTTTTTAAATCTCACCTGGGCTGTTTCAACGCTTTGCCTTCTGAATTACAACCAGAACTTTTTGCAAGGGGTGGAAACCGAATATTCGCTGGCATTTATTCTTGCGGTGCTGATTTCCTTTAGCGTTTGCCTGCTCTATATGGTGCGCATTTATCATCGCAGTGAATGGCTTAATCGCCGCTGGCATTTGCAGGCGCTGACAGATCCGTTAACGCTCCTACCCAACTTTCGTGCGTTGGAACAAGCGCCGGAACAAGAGGCGGGCAAGAGTTTTTGCTGCCTGCGCATTGATAATCTTGAGTTTATGAGTCGTCATTACGGCTTAATGATGCGCGTTCACTGTATCCGCTCAATTTGCCGTACGCTGCTGCCGTTGATGCAGGAAAACGAAAAGTTGTATCAATTGCCGGGTAGTGAACTGCTGTTAGTGCTGAGCGGGCCGGAAACGGAAGGGCGACTCCAGCATATGATTAACATCCTGAATAGTCGGCAAATTCACTGGAACAATACCGGGCTGGATATGGGCTATGGTGCTGCCTGGGGGCGTTTTGATGGAAATCAGGAAACCCTGCAACCCTTGTTGGGGCAGTTAAGCTGGCTGGCGGAGCAATCCTGCGCACATCATCATGTGCTGGCGCTGGATAGCAGAGAGGAGATGGTTTCCGGGCAGACCACTAAACAGGTGCTATTGCTGAATACCATTCGCACGGCGTTAGATCAGGGTGATTTGCTGCTCTACGCCCAGCCAATTCGCAACAAAGAGGGTGAAGGTTATGATGAGATCCTCGCGCGACTGAAATATGACGGCGGCATTATGACCCCGGATAAGTTTCTGCCCCTTATTGCTCAGTTTAACCTTAGCGCGCGTTTTGATTTGCAAGTGCTGGAATCCTTGTTGAAGTGGCTGGCAACACACCCTTGCGACAAAAAAGGACCGCGCTTTTCAGTCAATTTAATGCCGCTCACGCTGCTGCAAAAGAATATTGCCGGGCGGATTATTCGTCTGTTTAAGCGTTATCACATCTCCCCGCAGGCGGTCATTCTTGAGATCACCGAGGAGCAGGCGTTTTCTAACGCAGAAAGCAGCATGTACAACATCGAGCAGCTGCATAAGTTTGGTTTCCGGATTGCGATTGATGACTTTGGCACCGGATATGCCAACTACGAACGGTTAAAGCGTTTGCAGGCTGATATCATCAAAATTGATGGCGTCTTTGTGAAAGATATTGTCACGAACACGCTGGATGCGATGATTGTGAGATCAATTACCGATCTGGCGAAAGCGAAGTCATTGAGTGTGGTCGCGGAGTTTGTCGAGACGCAACAGCAGCAGGCGCTATTGCATAAGCTCGGGGTGCAATATCTGCAAGGGTATTTGATTGGTCGCCCGCAGCCATTAGCTGATTAACAGGCGTAAAAAAACCGGGGAATTATCCCCGGCTTTTTTATGTATGGTCTTACAGCACCAGTGCTGCGATTGACGCAGACAGCACACTCACCAGGGTAGAGCCGTAAACCAGCTTCAGACCGAAGCGAGAAACCACGTTACCTTGCTCTTCATTCAGGCCTTTAACTGCACCTGCGATAATCCCGATTGAAGAGAAGTTAGCGAAGGAAACCAGGAACACAGAGATGATGCCTTCAGCACGCGGAGAGAGCGTGGAAGCAATTTTCTGCAGATCCATCATCGCAACGAACTCGTTGGAAACCAGTTTGGTCGCCATGATACTGCCCACTTGCAGTGCTTCACTGGAAGGAACACCCATCACCCATGCAATCGGATAGAAGATGTAGCCCAGGATGCCCTGGAAGGAGATGCTGTAGCCAAACCAGCCAGTAACGGTGGCAAACAGTGCGTTCAGCGCGGCGATCAGGGCGATAAAGCCGATCAGCATCGCGGCAACGATAATGGCAACTTTGAAACCTGCCAGAATGTATTCACCCAGCATTTCGAAGAAGCTCTGACCTTCGTGCAGGTTGGACATCTGGATGTTTTCTTCACTGGCATCAACACGGTAAGGATTGATCAGCGACAGCACGATAAAGGTGCTGAACATGTTCAGTACCAGCGCAGCAACGACGTATTTCGGTTCCAGCATGGTCATGTATGCACCAACGATGGACATCGACACGGTGGACATTGCCGTGGCAGCCATGGTGTACATACGATTACGGGAGATTTTGCCGAGGATATCTTTATAGGCAATAAAGTTTTCAGACTGACCCAGAATCAGGGAGCTGACGGCGTTAAAGGATTCCAGTTTGCCCATGCCGTTGACTTTGGAGAGCAGGAAACCAATTGCGCGGATGATCACCGGCAACACGCGGATGTGCTGGAGAATACCGATCAGTGCAGAGATAAAGACGATTGGGCACAGCACTTTCAGGAAGAAGAATGCCAGGCCTTGATCATTCATGCTACCAAAGACGAAGTTAGTCCCTTCGTTGGCAAATCCGAGCAGTTTTTCGAACATTTCGGAGAAGCCTTTCACGAAGCCTAAACCAACGTCGGAGTTCAGGAAGAACCACGCCAGTAACACTTCGATAACAAGCAGTTGAATAACATAACGGATACGAATTTTTTTGCGGTCGCTGCTTACCAGCAGTGCGAGAATCGCAACAACGGCAAGTGCCAGTACAAAATGAAGGACGCGGTCCATATTTGCTCCAAATATGAGGCAGGTTAAATTTCCGTGCACATTCTATGTAACATGGTTAAGGAAAACGAGATCTGACACACACTATAATGACGTCCTGTGACAAGCTTCAAAAATAGTGATCTGTCATACATTTCTGCTATGTTGTGTATGGAAGCTGAAAGTTATGTAAATGTGCTAACATTAAACATAACCATAACATTCAAGTCATCAATCTTTTCGTAGTCATAATCCTGGTCTATCAAAGAAATCACCACAACCCATTCAAATGAATTTGATAATCATTCTCGTTTGGCATAGCATGAAACATAGCAAAGGCTATGTTTTAGAGGCACAAGATGACGAACTATCGCGTTGAGAGTAGCAGCGGACGGGCGGCGCGCAAGATGAGGCTCGCATTAATGGGACCTGCGTTCATTGCGGCGATTGGTTATATCGATCCCGGTAACTTTGCGACCAATATTCAGGCGGGTGCCAGCTTCGGCTATCAGCTACTGTGGGTTGTCGTTTGGGCCAACCTGATGGCGATGCTGATTCAGATCCTCTCTGCCAAACTAGGGATTGCCACCGGTAAAAATCTGGCGGAGCAGATTCGTGATCACTATCCGCGTCCCGTAGTGTGGTTCTATTGGGTTCAGGCAGAAATTATTGCGATGGCAACCGACCTGGCGGAATTTATTGGTGCGGCGATCGGTTTTAAACTCATTCTTGGTGTTTCGTTGTTGCAGGGCGCGGTGCTGACGGGGATCGCGACTTTCCTGATTTTAATGCTGCAACGTCGCGGGCAAAAACCGCTGGAGAAAGTGATTGGCGGGTTACTGTTGTTTGTTGCCGCGGCTTACATTGTCGAGTTGATTTTCTCCCAGCCTAACCTGGCGCAGCTGGGTAAAGGAATGGTGATCCCGAGTTTACCTACTTCGGAGGCGGTCTTCCTGGCAGCAGGCGTGTTAGGGGCGACGATTATGCCGCATGTGATTTATTTGCACTCTTCGCTCACTCAGCATTTACATGGCGGTTCGCGTCAACAACGTTATTCCGCCACCAAATGGGATGTGGCTATCGCCATGACGATTGCCGGTTTTGTCAATCTGGCGATGATGGCTACAGCTGCGGCGGCGTTCCACTTTTCCGGTCATACTGGTGTTGCCGATCTTGATGAGGCATATCTGACGCTGCAACCGTTGTTAAGCCATGCTGCGGCAACGGTCTTTGGATTAAGCCTGGTTGCTGCCGGACTGTCCTCAACGGTGGTGGGGACACTGGCGGGGCAGGTGGTGATGCAGGGGTTCATTCGCTTCCATATCCCGCTGTGGGTGCGTCGTACAGTCACCATGTTGCCGTCATTTATTGTCATTCTGATGGGATTAGATCCGACACGGATTCTGGTTATGAGTCAGGTGCTGTTAAGTTTTGGTATCGCCCTGGCGCTGGTTCCACTGCTGATTTTCACCAGTGACAGCAAGTTGATGGGCGATCTGGTGAACAGCAAACGCGTAAAACAGACAGGCTGGGTGATTGTAGTGCTGGTAGTGGCGCTGAATATCTGGTTGCTGGTAGGAACGGCGCTGGGATTGTAGTTGAATGAGCGTCGCATCTGGCACTATTGGCGGATGCGGCGTAAACGCCTTATCCGCCCTACGCGTTAAAGAGCCGGTTTGTAGGCCTGATAAGACGCGCTAGCGTCGCATCAGGCATTGTGCTCCATTGGCGAATGTGTTTAATGGCGGTGTCCATGTCCGCGGCCTTTTCCGCGATGATCGTCACGATCGCGCCAGCCTTCACGATAGCCACGCTCATACGCTTTACGCTTATCCCAGCCACGATGATAGCCATTATCATGACGCCACCAGCGGTTTTTACGCCATTCATAATTGCGATGCCAGTAGTCACGGTCGCGCCAGTGACCACCGTCCCAGTAATTACCGTAATGATCGCGATCGCCAATTTGTAATTTGATTGATGGCAGTAGGGTGATTTCACCTGCGTTTGCTACAAGCGGGGTAAATGCCATCAGGGCGGCCGCCAGAAACAGTGACCTGAACATTGTTATTCTCCTTCACGATCGAAGCCGTCAGCGGCCTGTTAACGCAATATTACGGGGAGGTAAAGCCCCGTATCATCGCCATAACTCTTAAATCATAAAGGAGAGCATTTTTTGCTAAACGTTATCGTGGGGTGGCTGTTGCTTCGGACGATTGACCATCATCATCGGCTTACCTGCTAATAACAGCCATGCCGGAAGCATGACGATACAGAGCAGCGGTAGCAATGTGGTATTGGGTACAACGACTGCCGCCATAAAAAGACTTAACCAGCCATCGCGTGTTACCACCAGCACGATGCCGAGAATAGCGCAAGAAACGGTTATTGCCGCTGGTACGGCGGGAACGTGCTCATGCAGCATCAACCCTAATGCCACGCCGACAAACACTGCCGGGAAGATTCGCCCACCGCGAAAGCCACTGGCGGCAGCAACGACCAGGGCGGCAAGTTTAATTACCGCCAGCAAAAAGTAATCGCTGGTGCTGAAAGCCTGATTTGCCACCATCTGCTGCATCTCATCCAGCCCTTTAAACAGCGAAACTGGTCCACCAATAACCCCCAGAATACCGAGAATAAATCCGCCAATACCCAGCACGAGCACCGGATTTTTCATTTGATGCATCATTGAGTGCAACCGTGGTAAGCACCATACGGCGACCATCCCTGCTGCGATGGCAATCGCCGCGACAATTGCACCGCTGAGAATATCGGTCATTTCCATCTGTCCGTAATGCGCAATGGGCAGTGAAAAATGAGGATGGAAAAATAATCCGGTAGTAAGTGCACCAGCTGCTGCCGCCATTAACGGCGCAAAGAGACGATCCCATAGCGGAACTTCACTACTGCCATTTAAGGTTTGCGAAAATATCAACGCCGCCGCAACAGGTGTGCCAAACAGCGCGCCGATGGTTCCGGCAGAGGCTAAAATAGTCCACTCCATTCGGTTGACGCGCGGTAACAGACGAGCGCCAATGGCAACCGCAAGGGCGATATTGACGGTCATGATCGGATGTTCTGGCCCCAGGCTGACGCCACCAGCAAGACCAAGAATTAATGCTACGATAAGTCCTGGTAGCGCAGAGGGCGGAACCGGTGCGCCGATCAGCGGTTCACAGGCGGGGTCTGGTCCGGCATGACCCTGGCTGAAACGGATAACCAACCCCACCGCAATACCCGTTAGCGTTAATACACCGATGATCCAGAGGGGTGAATCCTGGGCTATCCCCAGAGTTCCCGGCAGTCGTTGCCAGAGCAAATTCTGTAATGCCGAGGCGATTTTCATCACCACAATCAGAATAAGACTGGACGCAATCCCAATTGCCACGGCGGGGAGCGATAATAACAACATGGTTCTGGCTCGCGGATGGAGCATGTTCTATTCCTTATGCGGGGTCAGATACTTAGTTTGCCCAGCTTGCAAAAAGGCATCGCTGCAATTGGTGCTGAAACGATAAAGTAAATGTGTGACCCAGATCGATATTTACAGGGAGCCTGCCTTTCCGGCGTTGTTGTTATGCCCCCAGGTATTTACAGTGTGAGAAAGAATTATTTTGACTTTAGCGGAGCAGTTGAAGAATGACAAAGTATGCATTAGTCGGTGATGTGGGCGGCACCAACGCACGTCTTGCTCTGTGTGATATTGCCAGTGGTGAAATCTCGCAGGCTAAGACCTATTCAGGGCTTGATTACCCCAGCCTCGAAGCGGTCATTCGCGTTTATCTTGAAGAACATAAGGTCGAGGTGAAAGACGGCTGTATTGCCATCGCTTGCCCAATTACCGGTGACTGGGTGGCAATGACCAACCATACCTGGGCGTTCTCAATTGCCGAAATGAAAAAGAATCTCGGTTTTAGCCATCTGGAAATTATTAACGATTTTACCGCTGTATCGATGGCGATCCCGATGCTGAAAAAAGAGCATCTGATTCAGTTTGGTGGCGCAGAACCGGTCGAAGGTAAACCTATTGCGGTTTACGGTGCCGGAACAGGGCTTGGGGTTGCGCATCTGGTCCATGTCGATAAGCGTTGGGTAAGCTTGCCGGGCGAAGGCGGTCACGTTGATTTTGCGCCGAATAGTGAAGAAGAGGCCATTATCCTCGAAATATTGCGTGCGGAAATTGGTCATGTTTCGGCGGAACGCGTGCTTTCTGGTCCTGGGCTGGTGAATTTGTATCGCGCAATTGTTAAAGCCGACAACCGCCTGCCAGAAAATCTCAAGCCAAAAGATATTACCGAACGCGCGCTGGCTGACAGCTGCACCGATTGCCGCCGTGCGTTGTCGCTGTTTTGCGTCATTATGGGCCGTTTTGGCGGCAATCTGGCATTAACGCTGGGAACCTTTGGTGGGGTTTATATTGCTGGCGGTATCGTGCCGCGCTTCCTTGAGTTCTTCAAAGCCTCTGGTTTCCGTGCCGCATTTGAAGATAAAGGACGCTTTAAAGAATATGTCCATGATATTCCGGTGTATCTCATCGTCCATAACAATCCGGGTCTTCTCGGTTCCGGTGCACATTTACGCCAGACCTTAGGTCACATTCTGTAAATCCTTCCTGTTATATCGGGAGGTAACTCTCCCGATAATCTTTTAAATCATACAGTTAATTCAATTTTTCTTTGTGTCCCCTCACAAGGCCGACCTGCGTCACACTTCCGTACAGCGGGATTAATTCTCCAGTAAATGCATTATTTGTCTGGTAACGGCGATTTGTTTTGCACGTTCATAATTTCACTCGTCAACTATCACTGAATGAGGAATTAACGATGAGTAAGAAACTGATTGCCTTATGTGCCTGCCCAATGGGCCTGGCTCACACCTTTATGGCCGCTCAGGCGTTGGAAGAAGCGGCGGTAGAAGCCGGTTATGAAGTGAAAATTGAAACCCAGGGCGCGGACGGTATCCAGAATCGCCTGACGGCGCAGGATATCGCCGAAGCAACCATCATCATCCACTCCGTGGCAGTTACCCCGGAAGATAATGAGCGTTTCGAATCACGCGACGTTTATGAAATCACTTTGCAGGACGCAATTAAAAACGCTGCGGGCATCATCAAAGAAATCGAAGAGATGATTGCCTCTGAACAACAGTAATATTCGACAGGGATAATTGTTATGGCCATTAAAAAACGCAGTGCAACCGTTGTGCCTGGCGCATCCGGTGCGGCAGCGGCAGTTAAGAATCCGCAGGCCTCTAAAAGCAGCTTCTGGGGTGAACTCCCGCAGCATGTGATGTCAGGGATTTCACGCATGGTGCCAACCTTAATTATGGGCGGTGTGATCCTCGCTTTCAGCCAGCTGATTGCTTATAGCTGGCTTAAAATTCCTGCTGAGATCGGCATCATGGATGCTCTTAATAGCGGGAAATTCTCCGGTTTCGACCTCTCCTTACTTAAATTTGCCTGGCTGTCGCAGTCCTTCGGCGGCGTGTTGTTTGGTTTTGCCATTCCGATGTTTGCTGCTTTTGTGGCGAACTCTATCGGTGGCAAACTGGCGTTCCCGGCTGGTTTTATCGGCGGGTTGATGTCTACCCAGCCGACGCAACTGCTGAACTTCGATCCCAGCACTATGCAATGGGCGACCTCTTCGCCGGTGCCGTCAACCTTCATTGGTGCGCTGATTATTTCTATCGTCGCGGGTTACCTTGTGAAGTGGATGAACCAGAAAATCCAGTTACCGGATTTCCTGTTAGCGTTCAAAACCACATTTTTGCTACCGATTCTTTCCGCCATTTTTGTCATGCTGGCGATGTACTACGTCATCACCCCCTTTGGTGGCTGGATCAACGGCGGTATCCGTACTGTGCTGACTGCCGCAGGTGAGAAGGGCGCGCTGATGTACGCAATGGGGATCGCCGCGGCGACAGCAATCGACCTTGGTGGCCCGATCAACAAAGCCGCAGGTTTCGTTGCCTTCAGCTTTACCACTGACCACGTATTACCGGTCACCGCTCGTTCTATCGCTATCGTTATTCCTCCGATTGGTCTGGGTCTGGCGACCATTATTGACCGTCGTTTAACCGGCAAACGCCTGTTCAACGCTCAACTTTATCCGCAGGGTAAGACCGCGATGTTCCTTGCCTTTATGGGGATTAGTGAGGGTGCGATTCCGTTTGCGCTGGAAAGCCCCATCACCGCCATTCCGTCGTATATGGTCGGCGCGATTGTCGGCTCAACCGCCGCTGTCTGGCTGGGCGCAGTGCAATGGTTCCCGGAATCCGCTATCTGGGCATGGCCGCTGGTCACTAACCTGGGCGTCTATATGGCGGGGATCGCGCTGGGGGCAGTCATAACTGCGCTGATGGTGGTGTTCCTGCGTCTGATGATGTTCCGTAAAGGCAAATTGTTAATCGATAGCCTGTAAGAAGGAAAATCCAGATGACATTACTCGCTTCGCTGCGCGACTGGCTTAAGGCGCAACAACTGGATGCAGTGCTTCTCTCCTCACGGCAGAACAAACAGCCGCATCTGGGGATCTCCACCGGATCAGGCTATGTGGTTATTAGCCGTGAAAGTGCGCACATTCTGGTAGATTCGCGCTATTTCGTTGAGGTGGAAGCCCGTGCGCAAGGCTACCAGCTGCATTTGCTTGACGCGACGAACACGCTTACCACTATCGTCAATCAAATCATTGCCGATGAGCAGTTGCAAACGCTCGGTTTTGAAGGCCAGCAGGTGAGTTGGGAAACCGCGCACCGCTGGAAGTCTGAACTCAATGCGAAACTGGTTAGCGCCACGCCGGATGTGCTGCGGCAAATCAAAACGCCAGAGGAGGTGGAGATAATCCGCCTCGCCTGTGGGATTGCCGATCGCGGAGCGGAGCATATTCGCCGCTTTATTCTGGCGGGGATGAGCGAGCGCGAGATAGCCGCTGAACTGGAGTGGTTTATGCGCCAGCAGGGCGCAGAAAAAGCCTCTTTTGACACCATTGTCGCCAGCGGCTGGCGCGGGGCGCTGCCGCACGGCAAAGCCAGCGACAAGATTGTTGCAGCGGGCGAGTTTGTCACTCTCGATTTTGGTGCGCTGTATCAGGGCTACTGCTCTGATATGACGCGCACCTTGCTGGTGAATGGCGAAGGGGTGAGCGCCGAATCTCACCCGCTGTTTAACGTCTACCAGATTGTCCTGCAGGCACAGCTCGCAGCAATCTCTGCAATTCGCCCCGGCGTGCGCTGCCAGCAGGTTGACGATGCCGCGCGCCAAGTGATTACCGAGGCAGGTTTTAGCCACTATTTCGGTCATAACACCGGTCATGCTATCGGCATTGAAGTTCATGAAGATCCGCGTTTTTCACCGCGGGACACCACGACGCTACAGCCAGGCATGTTACTGACCGTGGAGCCGGGGATTTATTTGCCAGGGCAAGGGGGCGTGCGCATCGAAGATGTTGTGCTGGTTACCCCGCAAGGCGCAGAAGTGCTCTACGCCATGCCGAAAACAGTGTTGCTCACGGGAGAGGCATAATGGATTTATCGCTATTAAAAGCGTTGAGCGAGGCAGATGCGATCGCCTCCTCGGAACAGGAAGTGCGGCAGATCCTGCTGGAAGAAGCGGATCGCCTGCAAAAAGAAGTGCGATTTGATGGTCTGGGATCGGTGCTGATCCGCCTCAATGAATCGACAGGTCCGAAGGTGATGATCTGCGCCCATATGGACGAAGTGGGATTTATGGTGCGTAGCATCTCCCGCGAAGGGGCAATTGATGTGCTGCCGGTTGGCAACGTGCGCATGGCTGCCCGCCAGCTGCAGCCGGTGCGCATCACCACCCGTGAAGAGTGCAAAATTCCAGGCCTGCTTGACGGCGACCGGCAGGGGAATGACGTCAGCGCCATGCGCGTGGACATTGGTGCGCGCTCGTATGACGAAGTGATGCAGGCGGGAATTCGTCCAGGCGATCGCGTCACCTTTGATACAACTTTTCAGGTTCTCCCTCACCAGCGGGTGATGGGGAAAGCCTTTGATGATCGCCTCGGTTGCTATCTGCTGGTGACGTTACTACGTGAGCTGCACGATGCCGAACTGCCTGCGGAGGTGTGGCTGGTGGCAAGTTCCAGCGAAGAGGTGGGATTACGCGGTGGGCAAACCGCTACCCGCGCGGTGTCGCCGGACGTCGCCATTGTGCTGGATACCGCCTGCTGGGCGAAAAACTTTGATTATGGCGCGGCTAACCATCGCCAGATTGGTAACGGCCCGATGCTGGTGTTAAGCGACAAGTCACTGATTGCGCCGCCAAAACTTACCGCCTGGATCGAAACCGTGGCGGCTGAAATTGGCGTACCGTTGCAGGCAGATATGTTCAGCAACGGCGGCACGGACGGCGGAGCGGTGCACTTAACCGGTACTGGCGTACCCACAGTGGTAATGGGGCCTGCCACCCGCCACGGACATTGCGCGGCATCGATTGCCGATTGCCGCGACATTTTGCAGATGGAGCAACTTTTATCTGCCCTTATTCAACGTCTTACGCGTGAGACGGTTGTTCAACTGACGGATTTCAGATGATCTCCTGATTAACCCGGAGCGGTTATGTTAACGATTCAATTTCTCTGTCCTTTGCCTAACGGTCTACATGCTCGTCCGGCGTGGGAACTTAAAGAACAGTGCAGCCAGTGGCAAAGCGAAATCACCTTTTTCAACCATCGCCAGAACGCAAAGGCCGATGCTAAAAGCTCGCTGGCGTTGATTGGAACTGGCACCTTATTTAATGACAGTTGCAGCCTGAACATTAGCGGCAGCGATGAAGAGCAGGCGCGGCGCGTGCTGGAAGAGTACATCCTGGTGCGCTTTATCGACAGCGACAGCGTTCAGCCGACGCAGGCAGAACTGACGGCGCATCCGCTGCCGCGTTCATTAAGCCGCCTTAACCCGGATTTACTGTACGGCAATGTGCTGGCAAGCGGCGTCGGCGTGGGTACGCTGACCCTGTTACAAAGCGACAGCCTCGACAGTTATCGGGCAATCCCCGCCAGTGCGCAAGATTCCACCCGGCTGGAGCACAGCCTGGCAACGCTTGCCGAGCAACTGAACCAGCAATTGCGTGAGCGTGACGGCGAAAGCAAAACTATCCTCAGCGCCCATTTGTCGCTGATTCAGGATGATGAATTCGCGGGCAATATCCGTCGTCTGATGACAGAACAGCATCAAGGGCTGGGGGCGGCGATCATCAGCAATATGGAGCAGGTTTGCGCCAAACTTTCTGCTTCTGCCAGTGATTATCTGCGCGAACGTGTTAGCGACATTCGCGATATTAGCGAACAGTTGCTGCATATCACCTGGCCGGAACTGAAGCCGCGCAACAATCTGGTGCTGGAAAAACCGACTATTCTGGTAGCCGAGGATTTAACCCCAAGCCAGTTTTTGAGCCTCGATTTAAAAAATCTTGCAGGCATGATTCTGGAGAAAACTGGGCGCACCTCGCATACCCTGATTCTGGCCCGCGCCTCGGCGATCCCGGTACTGAGCGGCCTGCCGCTGGATGCGATTGCCCGTTATGCCGGGCAACCGGCGGTGCTTGACGCCCAGTGCGGCGTGCTGGCGATTAACCCGAATGACGCGGTGAGCGGTTATTATCAGGTCGCACAGACGCTGGCGGATAAACGCCAAAAACAACAGGCGCAGGCCGCCGCGCAGCTGGCCTATTCCCGTGATAACAAGCGTATTGATATTGCGGCGAATATCGGCACCGCTCTGGAAGCGCCAGGCGCGTTTGCCAACGGCGCGGAAGGCGTTGGACTGTTCCGTACTGAAATGCTGTATATGGATCGTGACAGCGCGCCGGACGAGCAGGAGCAATTTGAAGCCTACCAGCAGGTACTACTGGCAGCGGGCGACAAGCCGATTATCTTCCGCACAATGGACATCGGTGGCGATAAAAGCATTCCTTATCTGAATATTCCCCAGGAAGAGAACCCGTTCCTCGGCTATCGCGCGGTACGTATTTACCCGGAATTTGCTGGCCTGTTCCGCACTCAACTACGGGCGATTTTGCGCGCCGCCAGTTTTGGCAACGCCCAGTTGATGATCCCGATGGTCCACAGTCTCGATCAGATCTTATGGGTGAAGGGCGAGATCCAAAAAGCGATCGTTGAGCTTAAGCGCGATGGCCTGCGTCATGCAGAGACGATTACGCTGGGGATCATGGTGGAAGTGCCGTCGGTGTGCTACATCATCGATCACTTCTGCGATGAGGTCGATTTCTTCAGTATCGGCTCCAACGATATGACCCAGTATCTGTATGCGGTCGATCGTAATAACCCGCGCGTATCGCCGCTGTATAACCCGATTACGCCATCGTTCCTGCGCATGTTGCAGCAGATTGTTACCACTGCGCATCAGCGGGGCAAATGGGTAGGCATTTGCGGTGAACTGGGCGGTGAAAGCCGTTATCTGCCGCTACTGCTTGGGCTGGGCCTGGATGAGCTGAGTATGAGTAGCCCGCGTATTCCGGCGGTGAAAAGCCAGCTTCGTCAACTGGATAGCGAGGCGTGTCGGGAACTGGCGCGTCAGGCATGTGAATGCCGCAGTGCGCAGGAAATTGAAGCGTTACTCACCGCCTTTACGCCGGAAGAAGACGTTCGCCCACTGCTGGCGCTGGAGAATATCTTTGTTGATCAGGATTTTAGCAATAAAGAGCAGGCGATCCAGTTCCTGTGCGGCAACCTCGGCGTTAACGGGCGCACTGAACATCCGTTTGAGCTGGAAGAAGATGTCTGGCAGCGGGAAGAGATTGTCACTACCGGCGTTGGTTTTGGCGTGGCGATCCCGCACACCAAATCTCAGTGGATCCGTCATTCCAGTATCAGCATTGCCCGGCTGGTGAAACCGGTTGACTGGCAGTCAGAGATGGGCGAAGTCGAACTGGTGATCATGCTGACGTTGGGTGCTAACGAAGGGATGAACCATGTGAAAGTCTTCTCGCAGCTGGCGCGTAAACTGGTGAATAAAAACTTCCGCCAGTCATTGTTTGCCGCGCAAGATGCGCAAAGCATCCTGACGCTGCTGGAAACGGAATTAACCTTCTGACGTTAGCCCTGAAAACGGGCGCTGTACTCTCCCGGCGTCAGACCAAACTGACGCCGGAAAACGCGACAAAAATAGTCGCTGTCCGGAAAACCGCAACGCTGTGCCACTTCATGAATTGACAGATGATATTTCTGCAAAATCATCCTCGCCTTCGCCATTCGCACCCAACGCACATACTCGATAAAACGCATCGTTCCATGCTGAGCAAACAGTTTTGACAGATGATTGGGCGTGATATTAAAAAACTGCGCCACGCTCTCGCGGGTGAGCGGCTGGGCATAATTATCCTGAACCCAGTTACAAATGCTGTGATAGAGAAAATCGCCGCGCGGTTGCGAATTACCCGGCGGCATATTCACCACGTTGCGGCAAAGATGCAGCAAACTTAACACCAGTGGCTGAATGATATTCTGCTCCAGCGGCGAACGGCTAAGATGGGTGAGGGCGGTAAGCATCGCTTCACCTTCACCGCGTTGCAGGCTGGGAAGCTGGATCTGGCGAGCAGGATGCAACAACGACGTGGTGCGGCTATCGTAAAACGATAACCCAAGCCAGGTCGGTGCGAACACCAGGCTTAACAGCATCACCGGTTTGTTGTTGATCGGTAAATTAGCCGCGCGTGCCGGAATAAACAGCATTTCTCCTTCCACCATTCGCTGCTGCTTTGCTTCCAGCAGGTTGCCGTATTCGCCGCGCAGCACGATATCCAGACGGGGAAAATCAATACATAAACTGCCCACCGGTAACGAGGCAGGCTGGCTGGCAAACCAGACGCGCCCCAGTAGTTGCGGGTTAAGCACCAGGCCGCTGAACAGATCGGCGAAAAATTGTTGATCGGCGGGCAAGCCTGGTGCTTTCATGAAAGTTCCCGATTAAAGATGCATTAACTGGCGAAATTCTTTCACTTTGCTGCGGCTGACCGGCACTTCAAAATCCAGATCTTTCAGTCGCAGAATGTAGGTGTTATTAAACCACGGTTCGATTTCGCGTATTTTGTTCAGATTGACACAAAATGAGCGATGGCAGCGGAAAAAATGCGACGGCGGCAGTTTGCTGCAAAATTCGGTAATGTTCATCGGCATTACGTAGGATTCACGCCGCGTATAGACAAAGGTCATTTTCTCGTGCGCTTCGGCGTAATAGATATCGTTAATTGGCGTGACGATTATTCGCTCATCTTTCACCAGATTAATGGTGTCATTCTCACGCGTTACCGTCGCGGCAGGCGTACTGCTGGTCTGCTGTTGTTGCCAGGCCGCTTCCAGTTTTTGCAGCATCCCGGTAATACGTGACTCCTGATACGGTTTGAGAATGTAGTCAAACGCCTCCAGTTCAAACGCTTCTACCGCATGTTCTTTCCACGCGGTGATGAACACAATAAACGGTTTATGGGCGAACTGGCTGATGTTTTGCGCCAGCAACACGCCATCCAGCGACGGAATATTGATATCCAGAAAAATGGCGTCGACGCGGTTATGCTGCAAAAACTTCAACACGTCCAGACCGTCGTCAAAGGTGCCGACAATCTCCATCTGGCTGTGCTCTTTAATTAGCCAGCTCAGTTCCTGTTGTGCCAGGAATTCGTCTTCAACAATGATGACTTTCACAATATCACTCCGGCTCAAAGCAATAACGTAGCCTGTGAGGCGACTGGGGTGCGTTGGTTAGGAATGTAAAACGCAATTTCCGTCCCCGGCTCCAGGCGGCGGATATGCAGCCCCTCGCCATACAATAACTTCACGCGATGATGGACATTCAGCAGGCCAATTTTATTGCCCGGCATTTCATTCGCTTCGACCCGCTCAATCACCTTTGGATCGATGCCGTGCCCGGTATCTCGCACCGCAATGCGTACCCGATTTCCGCACTCTGCAACGCTGATGGTGACAACGCCTTTACCTTTGCAAGGCTGAATACCGTGGACAATGGCGTTCTCCACCAACGGCTGGATCAGCAGGCTGGGAATGCAGCAATTCACCTCTTCATCAATATCATAGATAACCGTCAGCTTGTCACCAAAGCGGGCCTGCTCAATGGCAATATAGTCTTTAATTTGATACAGCTCTTTTTTGATATCGATTTGCTCATCGTCTTTTAATTCAATGTTATAGCGCAGATAACGCGACAGATTAAAGATCAACTGGCGAGCGGTATCCGGATTCAGACGGATTGACGATGAAATAGCGTTCAGAGCGTTAAACAGAAAATGGGGATTAATTTTGCTTTGCAGGGCGCGAAGCTCTGCCTTATTTGCCATTTCACGTAGCTGCTCGGCGCGTGAAACCTCCAGTTGCGTGGAGATGATTTGCGACAGACCGACCGCCATTTCCTGTAATGACGAGGTGATCTGATGCGCGTGGCAGTAGTAAATTTTCAGCGTTCCGGTCACGACCCCTTTCTCCCACAATGGGATCACCAGCATGGAATGAATCTCTGGTGTGCGGTGGGCTTCATCATTGTTTTTAATGATGATTTTTCCGTAATTCATCGCCTGACGGGTAGTCGGGCTAATGAAGTCATCGCCATTCTGATAGTTATGTTCACCCACGCCAACATAGGCCAGCACATGATCGGTATTGGTAATTGCCACCGCATCGGCGTGAATGTCATCGCGGATAATTTCGCAGACCTTGCGTAATGACTCGCTATTGACATGGCGAAACAGCGGTAGCGTTTTGTTGGCGATATCCAGCGCCAGCTTGGCCTGCCGCGCGGCGCTGGCCTCTTTTTCGCCCTCAACGCTTTGCACCAGAAGCACAATAAAGCCGATACAGACGCTACCGAGGATCATTGGAATGCCGATTTTAGAGACGATATCGATCCCCAACGCGGTAGTTGGTGCCCAGACAATTACCAGAATCATGGTCAACGTCTCACACAACATGCCGCCGAGAATACCGACGCGCCAGCGCTGTGCTTTGGGGATTTTCAGGTTGATCCAGCCCGATATACAACCCGCCAGAATGCTGGTGATAAAGCAGGGGATCGCCGTCACGCCGCCGATATCAATTAAATACCGGTGAATACCCGCAATCACGCCGGTAATGATGCCTACCCACGGGCCAAACAGAATCCCGCCGGACATCACCGCGATAATACGTACGTTCACCAGCGAGCCTTCTACGGGAACGCCGGACCAGGTGCTGAACAGGGCGAACAGCGAGAAAATGGCGGTAACGGCGAGCAATTCTTTTGGGGAGTGCGCCGACTTGTGCAACAGTTCGCGAAACAGGCGGATACGGATGAGAAAGAACAGGCAGATAAGCATTAACGCTGCCCGATCGAAGACCGCCAGCAGCATGTTGAATATTTCGTGCACGGGTGACTCTGAATAAGGATTAAACCTCTATGATAGGTAACCTGAAGGCTGATGACCAGCAGGCCGTTTTTGAGGAAAAACCATAAATTTAAAAGGGGATTGAAAGATAAATGGTGTATTAGCAATGTATCTCTTGATAATGCACTTCTGGCTGGTAAATTTATTGAAATTATAATGTTAATAAAATTGGTGGTAATTTTCTTGTTAGCGTAGAAAAATTTCCTGTTTTTGAAGTGGAGTTCCTCATTTAAAGCCATTGATAAAAATGTTCTAAAACGCTGGACAGACAGAAATTAATCAGGCTATTTTCAAAACAGCCACCATTGTGGCAGCGTCGCTCGGACGGTCCGGGCGCTAACGTTAATCTGAGGAAATTATGGCTGACACTCGCCCTGAACGTCGCTTTACGCGCATTGATCGTCTCCCGCCCTACGTTTTTAACATCACCGCTGAACTGAAAATGGCTGCGCGTCGGCGCGGCGAAGATATTATCGATTTCAGCATGGGTAACCCGGACGGTGCGACTCCGCCGCATATCGTCGAAAAATTATGTACTGTGGCCCAGCGCCCGGACACGCATGGTTACTCCACTTCACGCGGCATTCCGCGGTTACGTCGCGCCATTTCCCGCTGGTATCAGGATCGCTACGACGTTGAAATCGACCCGGAATCAGAAGCCATCGTCACTATTGGTTCGAAAGAGGGCCTGGCGCATCTGATGCTGGCGACGCTGGATCATGGTGACACGGTGCTGGTGCCGAATCCAAGTTACCCGATCCATATTTATGGCGCGGTGATTGCCGGGGCGCAGGTACGCTCAGTGCCGCTGGTGGAAGGTGTCGATTTCTTCAACGAACTGGAGCGCGCCATTCGTGAAAGTTATCCGAAACCGAAGATGATGATCCTCGGCTTCCCGTCGAATCCAACCGCGCAATGCGTGGAGCTGGAGTTCTTCGAAAAGGTTGTGGCGCTGGCGAAACGCTACGATGTGCTGGTGGTCCACGACCTGGCCTATGCCGATATCGTCTACGATGGCTGGAAAGCGCCGTCAATCATGCAGGTACCGGGTGCACGCGATGTGGCAGTCGAGTTCTTTACGCTGTCGAAAAGCTACAACATGGCGGGCTGGCGTATCGGCTTTATGGTTGGCAACAAAACGCTGGTCAGCGCCCTGGCTCGTATTAAAAGCTATCACGATTACGGCACCTTTACGCCGTTGCAGGTGGCGGCGATTGCGGCGCTGGAGGGCGATCAACAGTGCGTGCGCGACATTGCCGAACAGTACAAACGCCGCCGTGATGTATTGGTTAAAGGGCTGCATGAAGCGGGCTGGATGGTTGAAATGCCGAAGGCTTCGATGTATGTCTGGGCGAAAATCCCGGAACCATATGCGGCCATGGGATCGCTGGAATTTGCCAAGAAGCTCCTTAACGAAGCGAAGGTTTGTGTCTCGCCGGGGATTGGCTTTGGCGACTATGGTGATACGCATGTTCGCTTTGCACTGATTGAAAACCGCGACCGTATTCGTCAGGCGATTCGTGGGATTAAAGCGATGTTCCGTGCCGACGGTTTACTACCCGCCAGCAGCAAACATATTCACGAAAACGCGGAATAAACACCGTCGTCAGAAATGCAAACAGGAGCCTGATGGCTCCTGTTTTTCATTGCACAGTTTGCTTTTAGATCATCAGGGCAAAAGTACCGGCCCAAACGATGACCATAAATGAAATGCCCATAAAGAAATATTTCACTTTACATCTCTCCGCGTAATTACTGTTACGCCTGAATGACTTCATTACACCTGATACAGTGAGTTGACACCGGGCAAAGCGACCTTAAAAGCCCTGTATTTTACCGTGGGCATCACCCCAGAATTCTGAGCTAAACTGCTCGAGACGGCGCTAATGTACGCCTAAAACTGAAACGAGACAAGAGACATTTTCTTATTTACTTTTAGTAACTTACAAGTGTCTCATATCGGCGACAGTTTAATTTCTGACGGTAATAATTAGATATTCAGCGAAGGAAAAAACCTTAAGAAAAAAGCCATAAAAACCATGAGGTTATTATGGCCGATTTGAGGAGGGAAAGAGTAAGAGCAGTTTGTTAAATGTACAACGACGATTCTCCCACCGGGCGCGTTTTAAAGCGACGGTGGATCCAGAGGTACTGCTCCGGTGCGCGCATGATCTCTTTCTCGATAATCTTGTTCATATAGGCAGCGGCTTGATTTTCATCTGTCGGGTAGCCTTCCATCTCTGGGGTGATGAACAAACGATATCCGCTGTAATCCGCTTTTCTTACCATCGTTACGGTCAACATGGCTGCGCCAGAGAGACGGGAGAGAACATAGGTGCCATTGGTTGTGGCGACATTTTCCACCGCAAAGAACGGCGCGAAGGAGCTGCCTTTACGACCATAATCCTGATCGGGAGCAAACCATACCGCTTCACCTTTCTTCAGTGCACCGACAATGCCGCGCAGATTATTTCTGCCGATCATCGCTTTGTTAGAGCGCATGCGCCCACGGGTCTGCACCCATTCCATCAGCTGATTATTATGTGGACGATAGGTAGCCATCATTGGTTGGCACAGTCCCATCACGCGGCCGCCCAGTTCCAGCGACATAAAATGGACGCCGACAACCATTACGCCGCGATTTTGCATTTGTGCGCGTTTAAGGTTATCCAACCCTTCAACATCAAACCATTTACGTACGCGACTGTCGGGCCAGAACCATGCCATGCCGGTTTCTACCAGCGCCATGCCGAGTGAACGAAAGTTTTCGGCAATCATCTTCTCGCGTTCTTCCGCAGAATGCTGCGGGAAACAAAGTTCCAGGTTTTTACGGGCGATAGATTCACGACGTTTCAGGAATGGTCGCGCCATTGCGCCAATACGCGTGCCGAGAAAGCAGAGAACAGGATAAGGAAGCTGTACCCAAAGCCAGAGTACACCAAGCCCAAACCATGTGAGCCAGTAGCGAGGATGTAGAAACTCGCGGGAAAATTTGCATTGTGGAAACATAGTTACCTTCTGTAGATACGAATTGTTGTATCGCAGAAGATTCCATGTCGACAGCGGTACACTCAATTGGTTGGGCCATCATGTACGACAATGGTTCCTGTAAAGAGTGTAAAGACTAGTCAGGACATAACCACGAGGAGCATGAATGCGGTATCTGTACTTTATCACTCGCTGACTGCTTTCAGCTACTGATTATTAATCGTGCAAAGTAAATATTTTTCCGTACACAACAGTCTTGCATTTAACATGCTGTTTTCATTGATGCTTAGCAAAAATTGCCAGAGGTTAAGGATTGTCTTACTATTAAAGTGACTGAAGTTACAGGTTTTTTAGCGCGGCAGGAGGTTGAGCTATGATTTATTTATGGATGTTTCTCGCCCTGTGTATTGTCTGCGTAAGCGGCTACATCGGTCAGGTACTGAACGTGGTATCGGCGGTCTCTTCTTTCTTCGGCATGGTGATCCTCGCTGCACTCATTTATTACTTCACCATGTGGTTAACTGGCGGTAATGAACTAGTGACGGGGATATTTATGTTTCTTGCCCCGGCTTGTGGCTTGATGATTCGCTTTATGGTGGGGTATGGCAGGCGATAGTGGGTCAGGATGGCTCATTTGGGCAGGTGTTCACATCAGCATCAGACATGATTGTTCACCTGCCATGTGACAGACGCTATCGCACAGGATGAATAAGATAATTCGCCTTTGTCGGATAAGTAGGCGTGATTTCTTCTGTGAGGTTTAATGGTGGCGCATCTTCTCTCATCTTAAACAAAATCGCCTGTGATGGCTGAAGTTTTGTAGAGTGTGTGGTCGTCATCGCTGATGTTTTTTCAGTCTCTTTATAGCTCCTCTCACTTACACCACCAGAAATGGAAAATGCAAAAACATTGCATGCCATAATAGAGACCAATAAAAATAAGCTGAAAAGTATTAAGTTTACTTTCATAGAAAGTTATCCTGAAAATGGTTCACTGAGAACCTACGATGTTATGGCTGTATTTACATATAATTAATCAATATTTACATCGATATAATAAATGACATCTCTTTGTGGTACATAAGAATAGTTCTCTGCGACAGGAAGCAGATTCCTACAATTGTAAGACTAAAATACTTCTTGCGATAATAACTACAACTGTAAGATAACCCTTTCAAAATGACCGTTGCTCTCTGATTTCTCATTTCATGCTCACCCAATATGATGGCGGCGTTTTCTAAAACTGTTAAAGAATGAGGTAAGTATGAAACGTTTAATTATGGCTACGATGGTCACAGCAATTCTGGCATCTTCAACTGTATGGGCTGCTGATAATGCACCGGTAGCGGCACAACAGCAAACTCAGCAAGTTCAGCAAACCCAGAAAACGGCAGCAGCAGAGCGTATCTCTGAACAAGGTTTATATGCGATGCGTGACGTGCAGGTAGCGCGCCTGGCTCTGTTTCATGGCGATCCAGAAAAGGCAAAAGAACTGACCAATGAAGCTTCCGCTTTGCTGTCAGATGACAGTACCGAATGGGCAAAGTTCGCTAAGCCAGGTAAAAAGACCAATCTCAATGATGACCAATATATTGTCATTAATGCATCTGTCGGAATTTCTGAGAGTTATGTAGCAACTCCCGAAAAAGAAGCCGCGATAAAAATTGCCAATGAAAAAATGGCGAAAGGGGATAAAAAGGGCGCAATGGAAGAACTTCGCCTGGCCGGTGTTGGCGTAATGGAAAACCAATATCTGATGCCGCTTAAACAGACTCGTAATGCACTTGCTGATGCGCAGAAACTGCTTGATAAAAAGCAATACTACGAGGCAAACCTGGCGCTTAAAGGTGCGGAAGATGGAATCATCGTCGACAGCGAAGCACTGTTTGTGAACTAATGCTGACAGGCAGTATATTGAGGTAAAGGATTTAACTCCCTCCAGCCGACAATTTTTTATGACCACAATACGACAGGTTGTGGTCATAAAATTATTTGGCGCTCGCGGTTCTATAAACACGCATTTTATCTTCCTCAAAGTAAATCCCAATAATCCCGTGTCATCACAAATCATTTATTATGTTATGTTTTATGGTACGCTTTAAAAAGCGTAATCATACCCTTACTTGTAAATCACCGGCGCTTCTTACAGTTGTAAGAATAACATCACAAATGTCGCGACTCTCTCTGATTACCACGAATCAATATTTATCATATTCTTCTTTTCGTCCTCACTACTTACCATGCAGAAAGGAATTGGAAGTGGCGATGAAATGATTTTCAGCACTTGATACAGGATTTTAAAAATATCGAGTGCAGCTACGACGATATTTTGCGGGTTATTTATAGAAGATATTACGCCTTAAATAAACGCTAAATTAACACATATTTAATTAACTAATAGGTATTGCTATGTCAACTCCACTTCAAGGAATTAAAGTTCTCGATTTCACCGGTGTGCAATCTGGCCCATCTTGTACTCAAATGCTGGCCTGGTTTGGCGCTGACGTTATTAAAATTGAACGTCCCGGCGTTGGTGACGTAACGCGTCACCAGCTGCGAGATATTCCTGATATCGATGCGCTTTACTTCACCATGCTTAACAGTAACAAACGTTCTATTGAGTTAAATACCAAAACAGCGGAAGGCAAAGAGGTAATGGAAAAGCTGATCCGCGAAGCTGATATCTTAGTCGAGAACTTTCATCCAGGGGCCATTGATCACATGGGCTTCACCTGGGAGCATATTCAAGAAATCAATCCACGTCTGATTTTTGGTTCGATCAAAGGGTTTGATGAGTGTTCGCCTTATGTGAATGTAAAAGCCTATGAAAACGTTGCTCAGGCAGCGGGTGGCGCGGCATCCACTACGGGTTTTTGGGATGGTCCGCCGCTGGTAAGCGCTGCAGCGTTGGGTGACAGCAACACCGGAATGCATTTGCTGATCGGTTTACTTGCTGCTTTGCTGCATCGCGAAAAAACGGGGCGTGGGCAACGAGTCACCATGTCAATGCAGGATGCCGTATTGAACCTTTGCCGCGTGAAATTACGTGACCAGCAGCGTCTCGATAAATTGGGTTATCTGGAAGAATACCCGCAGTATCCGAATGGTACATTTGGTGATGCAGTTCCCCGCGGTGGTAATGCAGGTGGTGGCGGTCAGCCTGGCTGGATCCTGAAATGTAAAGGCTGGGAAACCGATCCTAACGCCTATATTTATTTCACTATTCAGGAGCAAAACTGGGAAAACACCTGTAAAGCCATCGGCAAACCAGAATGGATTACCGATCCGGCATACAGTACAGCCCATGCACGACAGCCACATATTTTCGATATTTTTGCTGAAATCGAAAAATACACTGTCACTATTGATAAACATGAAGCGGTGGCCTATTTGACTCAGTTTGATATTCCTTGTGCACCGGTTTTAAGTATGAAAGAAATTTCACTTGATCCCTCTTTGCGCCAAAGTGGCAGTGTTGTTGAAGTGGAACAACCGTTGCGTGGAAAATATCTGACCGTTGGTTGTCCAATGAAATTCTCTGCCTTTACGCCGGATATTAAAGCTGCGCCGCTATTAGGTGAACATACCGCTGCTGTATTGCAGGAGCTGGGTTATAGTGACGATGAAATTGCTGCAATGAAGCAAAACCACGCCATCTGATATTAACGGGGGCTTCTGGCTCCCAATTTATAAAAATTTCGAGGTTATTAATCATGTCAGATCAACTTCAAATGACAGATGGTATGCATATCATCGTTGAAGCATTAAAACAGAATAATATTGACACTATTTATGGTGTTGTAGGTATTCCTGTGACGGATATGGCACGCCATGCCCAGGCGGAAGGCATTCGTTATATTGGTTTTCGTCATGAGCAGTCGGCAGGCTATGCCGCTGCGGCAAGCGGTTTTCTTACCCAAAAACCGGGGATCTGCCTGACAGTTTCTGCGCCAGGATTCCTCAATGGTTTGACCGCATTGGCCAACGCAACGGTAAATGGTTTTCCGATGATCATGATTAGCGGCTCCAGCGACCGCGCGATCGTCGACCTACAGCAAGGTGATTATGAAGAGCTGGACCAAATGAATGCGGCAAAACCGTATGCCAAAGCAGCATTTCGCGTTAATCAGCCGCAGGATCTTGGCATTGCATTGGCACGCGCTATCCGGGTCTCTGTATCGGGTCGCCCTGGCGGAGTTTATCTTGATTTTCCAGCAAATGTCCTGGCCGCGACGATGGAAAAAGACGAAGCGTTAACCACGATTGTTAAAGTTGAAAATCCGTCGCCAGCATTATTGCCATGCCCGAAGTCAGTCACTAGCGCAATTTCGCTTTTAGCAAAAGCTGAACGGCCATTAATTATCCTTGGCAAAGGCGCGGCGTATTCACAAGCTGATGAACAGCTTCGTGAATTTATTGAAAGTACTCAGATTCCATTCCTGCCAATGTCTATGGCGAAAGGGATCCTTGAAGATACGCATCCACTTTCTGCGGCAGCTGCGCGTTCGTTTGCCCTGGCAAATGCTGACGTTGTCATGCTTGTTGGTGCACGACTGAATTGGTTATTGGCACACGGTAAAAAAGGATGGGCGGCAGATACACAGTTTATTCAACTGGATATTGAACCGCAGGAAATTGACAGCAACCGCCCCATTGCTGTGCCAGTCGTTGGTGATATTGCATCCAGTATGCAAGGTATGCTGGCAGAACTGAAACAAAACACATTTACGACTCCACTGGTATGGCGCGATATTTTAAATATCCACAAGCAGCAAAATGCACAAAAAATGCATGAAAAATTAAGTACAGATACTCAACCATTAAATTACTTTAATGCATTAAGTGCTGTGCGCGACGTATTGCGCGAGAACCAGGATATTTATTTAGTTAATGAAGGTGCAAATACCCTGGATAATGCACGAAATATTATTGATATGTATAAACCACGTCGTCGTCTGGATTGTGGTACCTGGGGTGTCATGGGCATCGGTATGGGCTATGCCATCGGTGCTAGCGTGACTTCTGGTTCTCCGGTTGTCGCCATTGAAGGTGATAGTGCTTTTGGTTTCAGTGGGATGGAAATTGAAACGATTTGTCGATATAACCTGCCGGTGACGATCGTTATTTTTAATAATGGCGGCATCTACAGAGGAGACGGTGTTGATCTCAGTGGCGCTGGTGCACCATCACCAACGGATCTGTTGCACCATGCAAGGTATGACAAATTAATGGATGCGTTTCGTGGCGTTGGCTATAACGTCACCACGACAGATGAACTTCGTCATGCTTTAACCACCGGTATTCAGTCGCGCAAACCGACCATTATTAATGTGGTCATCGACCCTGCAGCAGGAACTGAAAGTGGCCATATTACCAAACTTAACCCAAAACAAGTCGCTGGTAATTAAATACTGACATCGTCTCCTCTTGCCAACTCATTATGCGATGGTGAGGGGACCCTTATCGGAAATACTATTATGCTAACATTTTTTATTGGCGATTTATTGCCTATTATCGTAATCATGCTGTTGGGTTATTTTAGCGGCAGACGAGAAACTTTTTCAGAAGATCAAGCCCGCGCATTTAATAAACTGGTATTAAACTACGCTCTTCCTGCGGCTCTATTTGTTTCTATTACCCGGGCAAACAGGGAAATGATTTTTGCGGACACTCGTCTGACCCTTGTATCACTTGTGGTTATTGTCGGATGTTTCTTTTTCTCCTGGTTTGGTTGCTACAAATTTTTTAAACGTACCCATGCAGAAGCAGCTGTATGTGCATTAATTGCGGGTTCACCTACCATTGGATTCCTGGGGTTTGCAGTTCTCGATCCTATTTATGGTGATTCCGTATCAACAGGTTTAGTGGTAGCAATTATTTCTATTATTGTTAACGCAATTACTATTCCTATTGGTCTGTATTTGCTGAATCCTTCCTCAGGAGCGGATGGTAAGAAGAATAGTAATCTGAGCGCATTAATTTCTGCGGCAAAGGAGCCAGTAGTATGGGCACCTGTTCTGGCAACGATCCTGGTGTTGGTTGGGGTAAAAATTCCGGCAGCATGGGACCCAACCTTTAATCTGATTGCGAAGGCTAACTCAGGGGTAGCGGTATTCGCTGCGGGGTTGACTCTGGCTGCACATAAATTCGAGTTCAGTGCCGAAATTGCTTATAACACCTTCCTGAAGCTGATTCTGATGCCACTGGCACTGCTTCTCGTTGGTATGGCATGTCATTTGAACAGCGAACATCTGCAGATGATGGTACTGGCAGGCGCATTACCGCCGGCATTCTCCGGAATCATTATTGCCAGCCGGTTTAATGTCTACACCCGTACTGGTACAGCGTCATTGGCTGTGAGCGTACTGGGCTTTGTCGTCACGGCTCCCTTGTGGATTTATGTCAGTCGACTGGTTTCATAATTAATCATGTTATTGATTTTACATAAATGCCGAAGTGTCTTTTCACCTTCGGCTTTTTTCAAGGCATAAGCAAATGACAAATAATGAAAGCAAAGGGCCGTTTGAAGGCTTATTAGTTATCGATATGACACATGTCCTTAATGGACCTTTCGGAACTCAACTTCTTTGTAATATGGGCGCAAGGGTAATTAAAGTTGAGCCGCCGGGTCATGGTGATGATACCCGCACATTTGGTCCCTATGTGGATGGACAGTCACTCTATTACAGTTTTATTAATCATGGCAAAGAGAGTGTGGTTCTTGATTTAAAGAATGATCACGATAAAAGTATATTTATAAATATGCTCAAACAAGCTGATGTATTAGCTGAGAATTTTCGCCCAGGTACAATGGAAAAACTGGGGTTTTCATGGGAAACGCTTCAAGAAATCAACCCGCGCCTCATATATGCTTCATCGTCAGGTTTCGGACATACCGGTCCGCTAAAAGATGCTCCTGCCTACGATACCATCATTCAGGCAATGAGCGGGATAATGATGGAAACAGGATATCCTGATGCTCCGCCAGTGCGCGTTGGTACATCTCTTGCGGATCTATGCGGCGGTGTCTATTTATTCAGCGGAATAGTGAGTGCACTTTATGGCCGCGAAAAGAGCCAGAGAGGGGCGCATGTCGATATAGCGATGTTTGATGCCACGCTGAGTTTTCTGGAGCATGGTCTGATGGCATATATCGCGACAGGGAAGTCACCACAACGTCTGGGAAATCGCCATCCCTACATGGCACCTTTTGATGTTTTCAATACTCAGGATAAGCCGATTACGATTTGTTGTGGTAATGACAAGCTTTTTTCTGCGTTATGCCAGGCACTGGAGCTTACGGAACTGGTTAATGATCCCCGATTTAGCAGCAATATTTTACGCGTACAAAACCAGGCTATTCTTAAACAATATATTGAGCGGACGTTAAAAACGCAGGCAGCTGAAGTTTGGTTAGCCAGAATACATGAAGTTGGTGTACCCGTCGCGCCGTTATTAAGTGTGGCTGAGGCCATTAAATTGCCACAAACTCAGGCAAGAAATATGTTGATTGAAGCCGGGGGAATAATGATGCCGGGTAATCCGATAAAAATCAGCGGCTGCGCGGACCCGCATGTTATGCCGGGAGCGGCAACGCTCGACCAGCATGGGGAACAAATTCGCCAGGAGTTCTCATCATAAATGTAAGATGTGCTGGTAAATAGCTCCCACATTTGAACATTGTGGGAGCCGCTATTTAGTCATTTTTCTGACAGAAAACAGCAATCTCCTGGTCCAGCTCTGCAATGTGTTCTTTTACAGAGTTCAGCAACTGAAGAATTTCAGGCTTACTGTCATCTGAAACAGGTGTTATTTCTAACTGATGGCTAATATTAATCAACTTTTGCAAATTCAGGATGTTAGCCGCACCGTGGATGCGATGAATACACTGATGGAAAGTTCTGTTATCGCCAGCTTCTAGTGCTTGAAACGCAGCGGGTAGATCTTTATGCGTTTCATGCTGGAAAGTCATGAGAATCTCCTGCATCAGTTGTAGATCGTTCGCCGTATTATTTTTCAGGGCTTCGATATCAAGGTGGCGATACTGAGGTGCAATATGCGCAACCTGGTGTAACTGACTTAAATGTGTTTTCAGTACATCCAGGGTCAACGGTTTGAACAAACATAAGTTCATGCCGCAACTTAACCCTTTTTCACGTTCGTTAGCCTGTGCGTTGGCTGTAAGCCCCCAGATGGGTAAGGAAGAATTTTGCTCACGGAGTTTGCGAGTCAACTCAAAACCATCCATATTCGGCATATTAACGTCAGTAATAAGCAGATCATAATGTTGCATACTGACTTTGTGTAGCGCTTGCACACCATCAGTGGCTTCATCAACATCATATCCTAATAGATTTAGCTGGCGTTTGAGTAATAGCCTGTTGGTCGGATGATCATCCGCGATTAATATGCTCAACTTTTCAGGTAGTGTGATGGGGTGTTCTGCTTTTGCCTCGACAGTCGCCACTTGCTGGCTAATTTCTACCGGGATTGTGATCGTAAATGTTGTTCCTATGCCTGGATGACTTTCTAATGACAAATCGCCCTGCATATTTTTAATTAATTCTTTGCAGATCATTAAGCCTAAGCCAGATCCTGTTTGCTGGCGACCTGCACTTGTTTGGCTGTAGCGTTTAAAGAGTTGTTGTTGTTCTTCCTGCGATAATCCACTTCCAGAATCCATAATCGTCATTTTGATAACAGCGTGGTTGTCATCAATGTGAACCAGGGAGGTCGTAATTTTTACTGCCCCCTCGGTGGTAAATTTGAGAGCATTGCTCAGTAAATTTGATAAGACCTGCTTAAACGCCTGAGGATCGATCTTAACCAGGTAATGATCAGGAAATGTACTGCTGCAACTTAATGCGATGGATTTGCTTGCAGCAATCGCACCGAAAGAGTGACAAGTGTTCTGGACTAAAGTAGGGATATCGACCCATTGTGGTTGAAGTTGATAGTTACCCGATTCAATTTTGTCGACATCAAGGATTTCACCAATTAAGCCGAGGAGTGATTGTCCGGTGGCGTAGGCAAGTGAAATCGCCTCCACCCGTTGCTCCTTGCTAAGACCAGAACCCGACAGAAGTTCCAGGAAGCCCATAATAGAGCTTATTGGTGTTCTTATTTCGTGACTCATCGTTGCCAGAAACTGACTTTTTGCTACGGTAGCCTTTATCGCTTTATTTTTTTCTACCTCGAGTGCATTAATTAGATCACGCGTTTCAGTAATATCTTGCCAACCACAAATATATACTGCATTGTCACTTGCAGGAAGATTGCATAATGTATGCCAGTGATTAATGCATCTTTTCTCGATGCCATTATCAATTTCAAATACCTGTGTGTATATTGTTCGATTTTCTTTCGTTTCTGCTGTGACTTCATGCGCATTAGAAAAAACATCTTTAAAGGGTGAGTCACTGTTTTCTAATGGTAACATTGCATTTTTGTAGTAATCCGCAGTGAAATAATGTTCAAAAGCACTATTATGACTAATGACATTACCTTGCCAGTTTACAACATAAGTTGGATTCGGTAAGGAATCCGAGAGTGCTTTTCGGAATGATATTTGGTTTTCTAAATCACCCTGAATGACTTTACGACGACGAACTGAGCGTAACAGGTAGAATCCCCATAAAAGGCTACTGCCAACTAATAAAACGGATAATGTCGTAACAATATAAAATTGCTCGCTATATAGGTCCCATGTGTCAATGGTCACATTGGGCATTTTAATCCATTTTTCCGTCAGGCGCAGAACTTCGCTTGGGGGAATTGCATTCAGTGCTTTATTAATAATATCCTTAAGTTCCGGTTCTCCGCGAGGAAAAGCGAACGAAAGCGATGCATTCGGAACGCCAGGAATAAGAAAATGATAAAGTTCATTAGGATAGTAATGATCGATCATGTAACGCGAATTTAACTGTGTCGCGACCAGAGCATCAAGTTCACCTTCCTTAACCTTGTGAAATGCAGCGCTGGCATTATCGACCTGTATCCATTCAACCTCCGGATACATCTCTTTTAATTGCGAATGCAGCTCATAATAATATGGAATGGCAACTTTCATTCCTTTTTTTAATGTTTGTTCACTGTCAGGCGCTTTTTGCATGACAAAAACGTAAGGCGTTGTTATGAAGGCTTCAGCAAATAAAACATTATTTTCTCGATCTTCACTATAAATAGCGCCAGGTATTATATCCCATCCTCCGGGGCTAAGCTGTGTTCCAGCATGGATATTGTGTGAAACGGTGATCGGAGAAAAATTTAAACCTGTTTGCAAGGTAATAATATTAAGAATGTCCCCCATAACGCCCCGAACCGAGCCATTTTCATCCGTCATAGAATAGGGGGGCGAGTAAGGATTTTCCAGCACCTTTAAATTGGGATGCTGCTTAATCCACTGTTTTTCATGTTCAGTGAGTTCTAATGGTTTGTTCAGAAAGGCCAGGTTTCCTGTATCAAGCCAATTTTGTGATACTTCATAGCGAACTTCATTTGTTAAAGCATCAACAAATCTATTGAGTACTTCATTAAGAATGACAGATTCTTTTCTGGTCAAGAAAAAATTATATTGACGCGGCGAGTTATAATATTTCACTACATTTAAGGAGTGAGTGAAATAGCGGGAAATCATACTGCTGGTAATGATGTTACTACCAATAAAGTAATCATTGTGCCCAGCTGAGACGGATGCTAATGCCTGATATAAATTTGTAAAAGAGATAATTGTTGCTTTTGGAAATGATTGATGAATTACCTCGTCTGGGGGGTAATTTGCTACCCGAGCAATATTTACTGGTTTTGGTGAGGTAAGCGGTCGCATTGAGTCGTGAAGGGTGGTTACCAGCGCCGGAAAGGTAATTATCAATGGTTTGGTTGCAGCAATGTCATTATTAAGAGGCGGCGAAGTAACTAAATGTGATAACACTATATCGACTTCACCTTCTGCAAGCGCGTCCATTGCTTTTTGATGATCTGCGTATTCCCGGAGTGTTAATTTGATATTTAACGCTCTTTTTAAAAGATTTAAATAATCAGCATTAATACCACGAACCTGTTGCTGCGAATCGGTATGCAACAAGGTAGCCGTTTGGGACTTGTGTACTGCAATCACAAGATTTTTTTTGCTCGCTAACCAACGTAATTCCTTATTGCTCAGACGTACTGGATCAAGTGTGACACGGTTGTTACTACTGATGCCACGATATTCGATGTAATCTTCGTCTGCGAAACTTATGGTCGACCAAAGACCACAACAGAGAAGAAAAAAATAGGGTAAAAACTTCATGTGATTAGCCGATTTTGTTACGTTGCGCGAATGTGTAAAGATCCATCAGTGATTTACATTCTAATTTTTCCATCAGGCGACTTTTATAAGTGCTGACAGTTTTGTTGCTGATGAACATTTTTTCAGCAATGTCATTATTATCCTTGCCATCAAGAATATACCGCATGACACTAATTTCTTGTTTCGATAAGGAGTCGAGTTTTTGCTGGTCGGACGTTAAACTTCCAACAAACCGGTTGAGAGAGAAGGGGAAATAGCAGTAGCCATTTTTTGCAGCTTCAATAGCCGCAATGATATTGTTCATGCCTTCTTTTTTACTCACGAATCCATTAGCGCCAGCATCAGCACAATGTTTCCCGTAAAAATGGTCATTTTTAGCGGAGACAATAATAATAATTCCGCTATATTGGCGCTTCCTCAGCGTTTCTAACACCTGGATACCGTTAACTCCGGGGATATCGACATCAATGATGACGATATCAGGCTTAAGTGTTTCCACCCGCTGAACGGCGCTTCCCCCTTCAGTCAACTCCGCTAAGATTTCAATATCGTTTTTGATCAATAAATTACGAATTGCTGCGATAGCAAGAGGATGGTCATCAATAATTATTGCGTTCATAGATTATTCCCTTTGCAATGAAGCATCTCCCTTCTCCCTGTAGTAATACAGACATAAGGCGTCATCTCATTTTCTCAATAAAAATAAGAAAATCTGAGCTTCCTTTAAGATAATTCGACAAGTATACCATATAAATAGTCGGCATAAATGAAATGTCAACAATAAAATCAGGGATTGTACCGGTGATTTATAGTTTCAAGTTAGCACTATAAGTCTTCTTACTAATCCTACAGGCGTAAGAATTGTATTGCAAAAGCCACGGTTTAGTCCTCTGTTGTTTTTTTTGCACCTCATTTAAATTAGGCCTCCAACGTTCCTGGGATAATGTGCAACACATGCACTGTGTTTGATATGAAGAATGAATGCTCTTTTCATTCAATTCATAAATTTCATCTATGAGAAATGAGAGATAATAGTGGAACAGATTAATTCAAATAAAAAACATTCTAACAGAAGAAAATACTTTTCTTTATTGGCGGTAGTTTTATTTATTGCGTTTTCAGGTGCCTATGCCTATTGGTCAATGGAATTAGAAGACATGATTAGTACAGATGACGCCTATGTCACGGGGAATGCAGATCCAATTTCTGCACAAGTCTCAGGTAGTGTCACTGTCGTTAATCATAAAGATACGAACTACGTTCGACAAGGTGACATTTTAGTTTCACTGGATAAAACTGATGCCACTATCGCACTCAATAAAGCTAAAAATAATCTGGCAAATATTGTTCGGCAAACGAATAAACTATACTTACAGGATAAACAATACAGTGCCGAAGTCGCTTCAGCACGTATTCAGTATCAACAATCTTTAGAAGATTATAACCGTCGAGTGCCGTTAGCGAAGCAGGGGGTTATTTCAAAAGAAACGCTGGAGCATACCAAAGATACGTTAATAAGTAGCAAAGCGGCATTGAATGCCGCTATCCAGGCTTATAAAGCGAATAAAGCTTTAGTAATGAACACACCATTAAACCGTCAGCCACAAGTCGTTGAAGCGGCGGATGCAACTAAAGAAGCCTGGTTGGCGCTTAAACGTACGGATATTAAGAGTCCGGTTACCGGCTATATTGCCCAGCGAAGTGTTCAGGTCGGCGAAACAGTGAGCCCCGGACAATCGTTAATGGCTGTCGTACCGGCACGTCAAATGTGGGTTAATGCCAACTTTAAAGAAACACAACTCACGGATGTACGGATTGGTCAATCGGTCAATATTATCAGCGATCTTTATGGTGAAAATGTTGTGTTTCATGGTCGGGTGACAGGGATCAATATGGGAACCGGCAATGCGTTCTCCTTATTACCTGCACAAAATGCGACAGGGAACTGGATCAAAATCGTTCAGCGTGTACCGGTTGAAGTTTCTCTTGATCCAAAAGAACTCATGGAACATCCCTTGCGTATTGGTTTATCGATGACAGCAACTATTGATACGAAGAACGAAGACATTGCCGAGATGCCTGAGCTGGCTTCAACCGTGACCTCCATGCCGGCTTATACCAGTAAGGCTTTAGTTATCGATACCAGTCCGATAGAAAAAGAAATTAGCAACATTATTTCGCATAATGGACAATTTTAATGGCAATCACTAAATCAACTCCGGCACCATTAACCGGTGGGACGTTATGGTGCGTCACTATTGCATTGTCATTAGCGACATTTATGCAAATGTTGGATTCCACTATTTCTAACGTCGCAATACCGACAATATCTGGCTTTCTGGGAGCATCAACAGACGAAGGCACCTGGGTTATCACCTCGTTTGGTGTAGCAAATGCCATTGCGATCCCTGTTACTGGCAGGTTGGCACAAAGAATAGGCGAATTAAGATTATTTTTACTTTCAGTAACCTTTTTTTCGCTGTCTTCATTAATGTGTAGCCTATCGACCAATCTTGATGTGCTGATATTTTTTAGAGTCGTTCAGGGGTTAATGGCGGGGCCGTTAATTCCACTGTCACAGAGTTTATTATTAAGGAATTATCCGCCAGAAAAAAGAACATTTGCTCTGGCATTATGGTCAATGACCGTGATTATCGCTCCGATATGTGGGCCGATATTGGGCGGTTATATTTGTGATAACTTTAGCTGGGGTTGGATATTTTTAATCAATGTCCCTATGGGGATTATCGTCCTGACATTATGCTTAACCTTACTTAAAGGAAGAGAAACTGAGACTTCACCGGTCAAAATGAATCTACCAGGACTGACCCTGTTAGTGCTCGGTGTTGGTGGCTTGCAAATTATGCTTGATAAAGGGCGCGATCTGGATTGGTTCAACTCGAGTACAATAATAATATTAACAGTAGTATCAGTTATTTCTCTGATCTCTTTAGTCATTTGGGAGTCGACCTCAGAGAACCCGATTCTTGATCTCAGTTTGTTTAAGTCCCGTAACTTCACCATTGGTATTGTGAGTATCACATGCGCGTATTTATTTTACTCTGGAGCGATCGTCCTTATGCCGCAGTTACTCCAGGAAACGATGGGGTATAATGCGATATGGGCCGGACTTGCTTATGCGCCCATCGGCATCATGCCACTATTAATTTCACCTTTGATAGGACGTTATGGCAACAAAATAGACATGCGGTTGTTAGTGACATTTAGTTTTTTGATGTATGCGGTTTGCTATTACTGGCGTTCTGTGACATTTATGCCAACGATTGATTTTACAGGCATCATTTTGCCGCAGTTTTTTCAGGGATTCGCCGTTGCCTGTTTCTTTTTACCCTTAACAACGATTTCGTTTTCAGGCTTGCCAGATAATAAATTTGCCAATGCCTCGAGTATGAGTAATTTTTTTCGTACCTTGTCAGGATCAGTTGGTACGTCGTTGACAATGACGCTGTGGGGACGACGCGAATCGTTACACCATAGTCAGTTGACAGCAACCATCGATCAATTTAACCCCGTGTTTAATTCATCGTCACAAATTATGGATAAATACTATGGTTCGCTTTCAGGAGTTCTTAATGAAATTAATAATGAAATAACCCAGCAGTCACTTTCTATTTCTGCAAATGAGATTTTCCGTATGGCGGCTATTGCTTTTATCTTACTTACGGTTTTGGTTTGGTTTGCGAAACCGCCGTTTACAGCGAAAGGCATTGGGTGATGATAAAAGGAGGGGGTTATAGCGGGTAAGACCGGGGATCTTAAGTCTGCGCCATCGGCAGCATCGCTCACCCAGGGAAAGGATTGCGATGCTGCGTTGAAACGTTATTAACGGCCTTTTGCCAGATATTGATTCATCTCTTCTTCCGGCACCATTCCACCTCCCGTCGCCCACACCAGATGAGTGGTATTACGCAGTTGTTCTGCGCTGAAACCGTGCATCTGTTGGTAACTTACTGATGCACACACGCGCTGAGGTCCGGCCATACCCGCCAGTGCCGAAGGTTCAAGACGAATACCTTCTTCCTGCGCCAGCCAGCCAAGCATGTCATACATGGTTTGATCGCTAAGGGTATAGAAGCCATCCAGCAGACGCTCCATTGCCCGCCCGACAAAGCCTGATGCGCGACCAACTGCAAGGCCATCCGCTGCGGTAAGGTTGTCGATACCAATATCCTGAACAGAAATCTGATCGTGTAATCCTGTATGGACGCCTAACAACATACAAGGGGAGTGCGTTGGTTCGGCAAAAAAGCAGTGAACATGATCGCCAAACGCCAGTTTAAGCCCGAATGCGACGCCACCAGGACCACCGCCAACACCACACGGCAGATAGACAAACAGAGGGTTATCAGCATCGACGATACGGCCTTGCTGGGCAAATTGCGCTTTAAGACGCTGGCCAGCGACGGAATACCCAAGGAACAACGTGCGGGAATTTTCGTCATCAATAAAGAAACAGTTCGGGTCAGACTGCGCTGCTTTACGTCCTTCCTCGACGGCAACACCATAATCTTGCTCATATTCCACGACCGTAACGCCATGGCTGCGCAGTTTCGCTTTTTTCCATGCCCGGGCATCAGCAGACATATGAACTGTCACCTTAAAGCCAATGCGGGCGCTCATAATGCCGATTGATAACCCCAGATTTCCGGTTGAGCCCACAGCAATGCTGTATTGGCTAAAGAACTGTTTAAACTCCGGAGAAAGCAGTTTGCTGTAGTCATCATCAAGCGTCAGCAACCCCGCTTCCAGAGCCAGTTTTTCTGCGTGTGCCAGGACTTCATAAATCCCGCCGCGTGCTTTTATGGAGCCGGAAATGGGCAAATGGCTATCTTTTTTCAGTAACAGTTGCCCGCTGATCGGTTGCTGATATTCTTTTTCCAGCCGTTTTTGCATAGCTGGAATGGCAACCAGTTCTGATTCAATAATCCCCCCAGTGGCAGCAGTTTCAGGAAATGCTTTTGCCAGATAGGGTGCAAAACGGGATAAGCGCGCATGGGCGTCCTGAACATCCTGTTCGGTCAGGCCAACATAAGGTAAACCTTCAGCCAATGAGGTCGTGCCAGGATTAAACCAGGTGGTTTCTTTAAGAGCAACCAGATCCTTTACCAACGGATACTGGGCGATGAGCGAGTTCATTTTAGCGTTTTCCATAGTACGTCTCTTTGCGCTTAGATGATAAATGACAGCAGGAATGTGCCCGCCAGAGCGACGACTGAAGCGATAAATGTCGCTGTCGTATAGTATTTAAATGTTTCATTGAGCGTAGCGCCGCAATATTGCTTCACTAGCCAGAAAAGCGAGTCCGTAACGATCGTGCAGCCAATTGCACCTGAACCGATAGCAATCGCAATAATTTCCGGGCTGATGTCGGGATACAGCGGCAGCACAATGATCCATATTTATATTTTCTTCTCCAGGTTGGCGATGCCAGTTGGCATGTTTTACTTACTTGCCTATATGGTTACTCGTTGGCGAGAACAGAGGCGGAATTGAGTACAATTATCCGGCAATTATTGTTATTTTTTATTGTATTGCCGTGTCGGGTGATAGGGCGTTGAGAATATCGTTGGATCTCGCCAGTGACGTCTGTTTCTGCTACAGTGCCCGTTTTACGGCAAACGGCTTGGGTATGGCTTCATTAAAGGATGTCGCACGCCTGGCGGGAGTGTCGATGATGACAGTCTCCCGGGTGATGCATAATGCAGAATCTGTGCGTCCTGCAACGCGTGACCGCGTATTGCAGGCAATCCAGACCCTGAATTATGTTCCTGATCTTTCCGCCCGTAAGATGCGCGCTCAAGGACGTAAGCCGTCGACTCTCGCCGTGCTGGCGCAGGACACGGCTACCACTCCTTTCTCTGTTGATATTCTGCTTGCCATTGAGCAAACCGCCAGCGAGTTCGGCTGGAATAGTTTTTTAATCAATATTTTTTCTGAAGATGACGCTGCCCGCGCGGCACGTCAGCTGCTTGCCCACCGTCCGGATGGCATTATCTATACTACAATGGGGCTGCGACATATCACGCTGCCTGAGTCTCTGTATGGTGAAAATATTGTATTGGCGAACTGTGTGGCGGATGACCCAGCGTTACCCAGTTATATCCCTGATGATTACACTGCACAATATGAATCAACACAGCATTTGCTCGCGGCGGGCTATCGTCAACCGTTATGCTTCTGGCTACCGGAAAGTGCGTTGGCAACAGGGTATCGTCGGCAGGGATTTGAGCAGGCCTGGCGTGATGCTGGACGAGATCTGGCTGAGGTGAAACAATTTCACATGGCAACAGGTGATGATCACTACACCGATCTCGCAAGTTTACTCAATGACCACTTCAAATCGGGCAAACCAGATTTTGATGTTCTGATATGTGGTAACGATCGCGCAGCCTTTGTGGCTTATCAGGTTCTTCTGGCGAAGGGGGTACGAATCCCGCAGGATGTCGCCGTAATGGGCTTTGATAATCTGGTTGGCGTCGGGCATCTGTTTTTACCGCCGCTGACCACAATTCAGCTTCCACATGACATTATCGGGCGGGAAGCTGCATTGCATATTATTGAAGGTCGTGAAGGGGGAAGAGTGACGCGGATCCCTTGCCCGCTGTTGATCCGTTGTTCCACCTGATATTATGTTAACCCAGTAGCCAGAGTGCTCCATGTTGCAGCACAGCCACTCCGTGGGAGGCATAAAGCGACAGTTCCCGTTCTTCTGGCTGCGGATAGATTCGACTACTCATCACCGCTTCCCCGTCGTTAATAAATACTTCCACGGATGATGTATCGATAAATATCCTTAGGGCGAGCGTGTCACGCTGCGGGAGGGGAATACTACGGTAGCCGTCTAAATTCTCGTGTGGGTAATACCGCCACAAAACAAGTCGCTCAGATTGGTTATCAATATACAGCCGCATTCCAGTGCCGAGCTGTAATCCGTAATGTTCGGCATCACTGTTCTTCAGCGCCCACTGCAACTGAATCTCAACTGCTTGCGCGTTTTCCTGCAAAACATATTTATTGCTGATTGTGCGGGGAGAGACAGATTGATGCTGCTGGCGTAACGACTCAGCTTCGTGTACCGGGCGTTGTAGAAGTTTGCCATTGCTCTCTGATAGCTCGCGCGCCAGCGTCATGCAGCCTGCCCATCCTTCACGTTTTGAGGGCATTGGCGATTCCCACATATCCATCCAGCCGATAACAATACGCCGACCATCCTTCGCTAAAAAGCTTTGTGGTGCATAAAAGTCATGCCCGTTATCAAGTTCAGTAAAATGCCCGGATTGTGCAAAAAGTCGTCCTGGCGACCACATTCCGGGTATTACGCCACTTTGAAAGCGATTTCGGTAACTGTATCCCTCGGCATTCATTCCCTGCGGGGAAAACATCAGATAATGCTGATCGCCAAGGCTGAAAAAGTCCGGACATTCCCACATATAGCTTTCACCCGCATCAGCGTGGGCCAGTACGCGATCGAAGGTCCATTCACGCAACGAACTGCCGCGATAAAGCAGGATCTGCCCCGTGTTGCCTGGATCTTTCGCCCCGACTACCATCCACCATGTGTCGGCTTCACGCCACACTTTAGGATCGCGGAAGTGCATGATTCCTTCTGGTGGAGTGAGGATCACACCCTGTTTCTCGAAATGAATACCATCCCGACTGGTAGCCAGACATTGTACTTCGCGAATTGCATCGTCATTACCTGCACCATCGAGCCAGACGTGTCCGGTGTAGATAAGTGAGAGGACACCATTGTCATCGACAGCACTACCTGAAAAACACCCGTCTTTGTCATTATCGTCTCCTGGCGCTAGCGCAATAGGCTCATGCTGCCAGTGGATCATATCGTCGCTGGTGGCATGTCCCCAGTGCATTGGTCCCCAGTGTTCGCTCATCGGGTGATGTTGATAAAACGCGTGATAACGATCGTTAAACCAGATCAGGCCGTTTGGATCGTTCATCCATCCGGCAGGTGGCGCGAGGTGAAAATGGGGATAGAAAGTGTTACCCCGGTGCTCATGAAGTTTTGCTAGTGCGTTTTGCGCCGCATGCAATCGAGATTGCGTCATTTTAATCATCCTGGTTAAGCAAATTTGGTGAATTGTTAACGTTAACTTTTATAAAAATATAGTCCCTTACTTTCATAAATGCGATGAATATCACAAATGTTAACGTTAACTATGACGTTTTGTGATCGAATATGCATGTTTTAGTAAATCCATGACGATTTTGCGAGAAAGAGGTTTATCACTATGCGTAACTCAGATGAATTTAAGGGAAAAAAATGTCAGCCAAAGTATGGGTTTTAGGGGATGCGGTCGTAGATCTCTTGCCAGAATCAGACGGGCGCCTACTGCCTTGTCCTGGCGGCGCGCCAGCTAACGTTGCGGTGGGAATCGCCAGATTAGGCGGAATAAGTGGATTTATAGGTCGGGTCGGTGATGATCCTTTTGGGGCGTTAATGCAAAGAACGCTGCTAACTGAGGGAGTCGATATCACGTATCTGAAGCAAGATGAATGGCACCGGACATCCACGGTGCTTGTCGATCTGAACGATCAAGGGGAACGTTCATTTACGTTTATGGTCCGCCCCAGTGCCGATCTTTTTTTAGAGACGACAGACTTGCCCTGCTGGCGACATGGCGAATGGTTACATCTCTGTTCAATTGCGTTGTCTGCCGAGCCTTCGCGTACCAGCGCATTTACTGCGATGACGGCGATCCGGCATGCCGGAGGTTTTGTCAGCTTCGATCCTAATATTCGTGAAGATCTATGGCAAGACGAGCATTTGCTCCGCTTGTGTTTGCGGCAGGCGCTACAACTGGCGGATGTCGTCAAGCTCTCGGAAGAAGAATGGCGACTTATCAGTGGAAAAACACAGAACGATCAGGATATATGCGCCCTGGCAAAAGAGTATGAGATCGCCATGCTGTTGGTGACTAAAGGTGCAGAAGGGGTGGTGGTCTGTTATCGAGGACAAGTTCACCATTTTGCTGGAATGTCTGTGAATTGTGTCGATAGCACGGGGGCGGGAGATGCGTTCGTTGCCGGGTTACTCACAGGTCTGTCCTCTACGGGATTATCTACAGATGAGAGAGAAATGCGACGAATTATCGATCTCGCTCAACGTTGCGGAGCGCTTGCAGTAACGGCGAAAGGGGCAATGACAGCGCTGCCATGTCGACAAGAACTGGAATAGTGAGAAGTAAACGGCGAAGTCGCTCTTATCTCTAAATAGGACGTGAATTTTTTAACGACAGGTAGGTAATTATGGCACTGAATATTCCATTCAGAAATGCGTACTATCGTTTTGCATCCAGTTACTCATTTCTCTTTTTTATTTCCTGGTCGCTGTGGTGGTCGTTATACGCTATTTGGCTGAAAGGACATCTAGGGTTGACAGGGACGGAATTAGGTACACTTTATTCGGTCAACCAGTTTACCAGCATTCTATTTATGATGTTCTACGGCATCGTTCAGGATAAACTCGGTCTGAAGAAACCGCTCATCTGGTGTATGAGTTTCATCCTGGTCTTGACCGGACCGTTTATGATTTACGTTTATGAACCGTTACTGCAAAGCAATTTTTCTGTAGGTCTAATTCTGGGGGCGCTCTTTTTTGGCCTGGGGTATCTGGCGGGATGCGGTTTGCTTGACAGCTTCACCGAAAAAATGGCGCGAAATTTTCATTTCGAATATGGAACAGCGCGCGCCTGGGGATCTTTTGGCTATGCTATTGGCGCGTTCTTTGCCGGCATATTTTTTAGTATCAGTCCCCATATCAACTTCTGGTTGGTCTCGCTATTTGGCGCTGTATTTATGATGATCAACATGTGTTTTAAAGATAAGGATCACCAGTGCGTAGCGGCGGATGCGGGAGGGGTAAAAAAAGAGGATTTTATCGCAGTTTTCAAGGATCGAAACTTCTGGGTTTTCGTCATATTTATTGTGGGGACGTGGTCTTTCTATAACATTTTTGATCAACAACTTTTTCCTGTCTTTTATGCAGGTTTATTCGAATCACACGATGTAGGAACGCGCCTGTATGGTTATCTCAACTCATTCCAGGTGGTACTCGAAGCGCTATGCATGGCGATTATTCCTTTCTTTGTGAATCGGGTAGGGCCAAAAAATGCATTACTTATCGGTGTTGTGATTATGGCGTTGCGTATCCTTTCCTGCGCGCTGTTCGTTAACCCCTGGATTATTTCATTAGTGAAGCTGTTACATGCTATTGAGGTTCCACTTTGTGTCATATCCGTCTTCAAATACAGCGTGGCAAATTTTGATAAGCGCCTGTCGTCGACGATCTTTCTGATTGGTTTTCAAATTGCCAGTTCGCTTGGGATTGTGCTGCTTTCAACGCCGACTGGGATACTCTTTGACCACGCAGGCTACCAGACAGTTTTCTTCGCAATTTCGGGTATTGTCTGCCTGATGTTGCTATTTGGCATTTTCTTCTTGAGTAAAAAACGCGAGCAAATAGTTATGGAAACGCCTGTACCTTCAGCAATATAGACGTAAACTTTTTCCGGTTGTTGTCGATAGCTCTATATCCCTCAACCGGAAAATAATAATAGTAAAATGCTTAGCCCTGCTAATAATCGCCTAATCCAAACGCCTCATTCATGTTCTGGTACAGTCGCTCAAATGTACTTCAGATGCGCGGTTCGCTGATTTCCAGGACATTGTCGTCATTCAGTGACCTGTCCCGTGTATCACGGTCCTGCGAATTCATCAAGGAATGCATTGCGGAGTGAAGTATCGAGTCACGCCATATTTCGCTATCAGGATTCTGTGTGATGGTTACATCGCCCGGCCCAGGGCTGTTTAGTCATCAGCGCTTTCTGACAGTGCTGAGATTTCAACCTGTTGCAGTAAAAATGAGTAGATATAAGGCAAGTGTGCTGCCAAACCCATCTTTTACGGGGTGAAGGTAGATTTCGTTTGAAGGGTATCTGGTGTCCCCTGCAGACATCTACTTGAGGCGGCAGGGGATTGATTGGAATGGTGTTTTTTAGATGTGAGAAATATTTTACCCGCTATTTTACCCATTGGCGCGGCTTAAGAGCTTATTTTTGAATTCACAATGGTCACGATATAACCATCTTGCTCGCCCGTGGATAACTTTGGCTTTTGGCAGGTCGCCGGACTTAATCCGGTCATAGATGAAGGTTTTACCAAAGCCAGTATCAGCCATGATGAATTTCAAATCAACCAGTGAATCAGGTTGTAGTTCGTGTTGCATGAGTGCTATCTCCGAATAGGGAATCGAACCTGCAAATCAGGCAATAAAAAACCGCCATCAGGCGGATTGGTGTTCTTTCAGTTCTTCAATTCGAATATTGGTTACGTCTGCATTTGCTATCTGCGCCCATATCATCCAGTGGTTATAGCAGTCATTGATGTCCTCTGCTTCGATAACTCTGTTGAATGGCTCTCCATTCCATTCACCTGTGACTCGGAAGTGCATTTATCATCTCCATAAAACAAAACCCGCCGTAGCGAGTTCAGATAAAAGAAATCCCCGCGAGTGCGAGGATTGTTATTGTCTTTTCTTCGTGCATTTGTCGCACTTTCGGCACCATCCAGATAGGCACATCCGTCCGCAATTAACACATATAGGCCACATCATTTTTCCTCTTTTGGTTTATGAATCTGAATGGTCATGCCGCTTTGAGTGGGGACTACAATGACAGAACCAGGCTGAAGGCTGTTAAGATTGAATGCTTCGTAAAACGAATCCAATGCCAGTGCTTTTTTATTCTTTCTGTTCCACCAACGCCATCCCTTGCTACAGGCTACACTGACAATCCACTGCCCACTCCTGTAAGCCATATAAAACCAGATGAGCAAAACCTGAAGGAAGGCAATCCAGTCAATAATCGTATATTTCGCGAAGGAGTCCATTACTTCATCTCCTGCGGCGGTTCTGGTAGCGGCATCCAGTGGGTTGCTTGCTCAATACCATTACCCGGCTTAATCGTTGCATCTCCGCGTCGAAAGGTGCTTCCGGTATAGCGTGCGGAGCATATTAGCGGTTCAACCAGAGAGCTATCGAAATTCACCGAAATAAGCACGTTCTGGTTCTTTTCAGGCATTCGCTCACTACAGCTTATCCAGCCAGCCGGAGTTCCCGGAGAGCTGGTTGACGTTTCCGGGATTTCCCGAAAATTGTTGGTTGACGAATTCTTATTATCCCGAAAGTTTCCGGACTGAAGCATGGCGACACGGCAGGCGTTCCAGCCATCAGCATATGTTTCAGTTACACCGTCGAGATGGCAGGTAAGTAAATCCATTTCATCAGGCACTACCATCGCTGGCGGCGCTGCGTAAAGCGGTGTTATTTCTGCCCGAAAATCACCTACTTTATGCAGTCGCACCCACCGTTCGATTTCTGCTTTGTCAGAATTCATAAGGGTGAACGTATTACATTCATGGTTAATTTGCGTGAAGGTTGCCTTCCACGCCACCGGCTCTGCTTCCAGTGATGCCAGCGCCAACTTGAACGCCTGAAGCCCAATGGCACTGTTGGTATCCAGTCCAAACGGTAATTCATCACGATTGGCTTCGTATTCAGCGATAGTTTGCTTCAGCCATTCTTTGGTTAGTTCAGCCATATCCCTAATTCCCCTTGATGCTGACTTTGACGCCAACCTTGCGAATCTCATCGGCGCATCTGTTCACGATACTCCGGTGAAACTCACAAAAAATTTTCGCCGACTGCGGCCCTAATGGGTGAACATCGTGCGCACGCGGCAGTACAACCTCCCGTGCTTCCAGTTCTGCAATGCGCTTCTCTGCGGCTTCCAGCTCAACACGCAGCTTCCCTACCGTTAGCGCAATTTCCTCGTTCTCCTGATCGCGGAGTTTGATGTATTGCTGGTTCCTTTCCCGTTCATCCAGTAGTGCCAGCACGGTAGCCGGATTGGCTGCGGCGATGAATTCAGCATTGGCCTGCTGTTCAGTTTGGAAATCTTCATCGAAACCGCTTTCAGGATGCGCTCCTTCAATTCTGCAAATGGGAAGATATCCAACAATGTCACGATGAATTAGCGCATCATCACAATCAAATCGGCTCTCTCCATATTCGAGCGACCACTCGCCACACGTTGCTTTTTCTGCCTTAGCACGCAGTGCCTGATAATCAATCTGGCTCACTGGTTGCCTCCTGCTTTTCTGCCTTCAACACCATGCGAGAACCATCATCCAGCTCCCACGCGATCTCACCACCTTCAACCATGACCAGTCGCCACACCAATTGAGCAGCCTCATTGGTAACATCACGACCTGGATCATTGCCAACGCGCATACGCCCACCTTCAACATCGCGCATTTTTGCCAGCATGATAGTTTTTGATAGCGGTGAAAAACCAAGCTGTAGTCGTGCTGAATTACTCACTGGTTGCCTCCTTTGCGCCACGTCGCATTCAGATATCTGTTGTCGTTAACAGAACCGAAACTCTTTCTCTTAAGCAATTCCTCTCTCGATGGCATTGGCTTTACGCGTTGGCGAATAATCATTTCTGCCGGAAGAATGCCGGGATTGTATGCAAGTCCTCTCATGGTAAATTCCTCAGTCATTACTGATAGCGCCATATCGTGAGCGGTAATTACGCAGGCGCGGGTCGATATATTCAGGGAAGTTGGTATATGTGGCTTTGCGGAATGGTCGGATTGATGTCTGGTAAATTCGCTCGCGTTCTTCTTTCTCTGCAAGCCATATACAATGGCGAAATTCCTTTTCCTCTTTCGTTTCCTGCGGTAGCGACATTATCCGGTCGTAGTTTTTCCTGAATTTATCCAGCACCTCCGATACGGAATTGCCGGAACAGCGGCGCGGGTCATCCGCACCATACTGAGGCGCTGGCATGATTTTCTCCTGATTAAATTGCGTGAATAGCGTGACGAGGGAAGGGGAGAGTTACTGGTGCAAAGGGTATATCGTCGTCAAAATCCATCGGAGGTTCGTTGTGTTGTGCTGGTGATGATTGCTGCTGTGGCTTCTGTGATTGCCTGCTGGCTGCTTGTTGTTTGCTGTCGCCAATGCTGCCAAGCATTTGCATCACGCCATTAATTCCGACATGAACCTCGGTTGTGTAACGGTCTTGCCCTGACTGGTCTTTCCACTTTCTGGTTCTCAGCATTCCCTCGAAATAAATCTGATCACCTTTTTTCACATACTGCCCCACGACCTCAGCCAGTTTCCCGGATACAGCAACACGATGCCATTCAGTCAATTCCTTTTGCTCGCCAGTATTTTTATCTCGCCATTGTTCTGACGTGGCTATTGTCAGGTTAGCGAACGCTGTTCCTGATGGTGAGTATCGAACTTCCGGGTCTTGTCCTACCCGACCAAGGATAATCACCTTATTTATCCCGCGAGAACTCATTTTCTCCACCTCTTGCCAGTTTTTATGTTGCTTATAATTGATTGAGATACACCCATGTCTTTTGCTATCTTGTACTGACTCTCTTTTTCAGAGAGTCTTTTCCTAATTTCTATAACCTGCCACTCTGTTAATTTTGCACCATGATGAGCATGACCTTTCTTGGCTCCACGATGCCTTCCTTTTGCTATCTTGTCGTCCATGTTTTCTTGCGCGCTACCTAAAAAGAGATGTTCAGGATTAACGCAGCATGGGTTATCGCATTTGTGGCAAACCATCTTCCCAGATGGAATGGGGGAGTGATAAAGCTCAAAAGCAACCCGATGAGAAAGCATTGTTACGCCAAAGGCTACAAATTTTGTGTATCCTCCTTTGTTTTTTGAATAGGTAGACTCCCAGCAACCTGTTGTTTCATTAACTTTGTAGCTGGACTCGAATCTTTTAATAATTCCGTCCAAGTGAGACATTTATGCCGCCTGTTTTAGTTCGTTAACTCTGATGTTCATTACCTGAACGCATTTAGCCTGCGCATCCTCATTGCCAGCCATTAATTGCCAGTCATGCTGATAACGCTCGATGAGTTTTTTCTTGTCAGTTTCTGTTGACGCATAATCGCTGAAGTCTTTCAGGATTTGTTCGCAGTCAACCGATGGAGATTTCTGGTTGATATTTTCTGGTGATGGTTTGTTATCTGATGCTGGGATTGCCCATCCCGGAAGCGATGGAGGGAGCCAGTAAAATCCTGTTCCATCCTTCAGTTTTGCCCTGTGCCACCCATGCTTTTTATCGAGAGATGTTTGTGCGAAACCTTCCTCAAGGTTATACAGATACCGACCGATTCCCCACTGAACGGCAGCGCGCTTCATTGCACCGGAACGACCACCTTTGACGGCTTCTACCTGCGTGTTTTCAGCAGCATCCCATTTGGTTACCCATTCGGAATCAATCTTGATTGATATGCCGCATTCAACTCCGCCGTTGTTGGGAATATCGCGGTATTCATTGCGCCATCCTGCTTTGCCGCAAACATCGTCCAGGCGTTTCATGATTGCCCGGTTCGTGACATAAGCCAGCACCATAGCCCACACCTTGCCATCGCGTGTTTTACCGCTTTGCTGTATTCGCCATTCGATATCTTCGTGGCTGAATGGCTCATCGAATTTATTCAAATCCATAATTCACCTCAGAATGGACACGGCCCAAGGAAATAACGCTGATTTAATACTTCGACTCTGGACAAATTAAGGCATACCCGCATTCCTTCGCGGTCGCCATTATGGCGATACCAGAGAGCTTTCTGCGTGTACATGCGTCTCTGTAACTTGCTCTCCTTCACTGTGGTTGCAAGTGACATGAATATCTCCTTCGTTACCGATTAATTCTTTCATCTGAAGAATGAATTCTTCGTCTGACCAGTTATCTGTAAAACTCATTTCCTGCGATACCACGGAAGGTTGATAGCTGATTTCATCGCTTTATTTGCTTCAAGCCACATTTTTGAATCACCAATAAATCTGGCTATTACTGCTTTGTTCTGTGCAGCACGAAGCATCTGGTGATTAATGGCTATTTCATTGCGCATAATAAGACCTCAACTCTTTTCCATCCGTCACGTAATTTACGGATGATTCGTTCAAGTAAAGATTCATTTAATTGGAAGGCACCCATGCGAGCGCCTCCCGCGATTGCGTAAATCATGGGTGGTTCCTTATGTTGGTTTTATTAGTAGGTTATTTTTGTTGCGAATACTTCGCCTTTTACGATGGCTGTTATGATATTTTTAGCAACATCTTCTGATGCGCCAACCTTGATAAGGTCAGCAAGTATTTTGTTATTTACTTCTTTCCGGTGAGCTTTATCCTTTGCTCTACGCTCTTCTTCGTCCTTGATTCTTTTTTCTTCTGCTATTCTGGCTTGCTCTTTTGCTTCAGCTTCGCGCCGGATTCGTTCAGCCTCCTCCTGTGCTTTTCGGCGTTCTGCTTCAATTGCCGCCTGCTTTTCTCTTTCAGCTCGTTCTGCTGCCTCTTTTGCTTCGCGCTGTGCTCGTTGCTCGGCTTCAATGCGTTCACGCTCTGCACGTTCCGCTGCGGCCTTAGCTTCTGCTTCTCTCCTTGCTGCTGCTTCAATTTCGGCTTTTGCCTTTGCTTCGGCTTCTGCTCTGGCTTTCTCTTCAGCTTCTCTTTTTAAGCGTTCTTCATGCTCTCGCTTTTCCTGCTCCGCTTTGAGTCTTGCCTCTTCTCTTTGGCGGTCAAATTCGCGATCCATCAAAATCGCTATTTCATGGTCAGACTCAATTTGCTTTGCGAGAGCTTCAGCTGCTGCCTTAGCTTCTTCTTCGGCTTTAATCCGTGCCTGTTCCTCCTCATAATCAGTAAGAGGCTGGCGCGCCTTGGCTTTCAGCTCATCAAGGCGATCACGCACTGTCTTGCGGTTGGCATCAATTAGCTTTGGAATTTCCTTCAGTTCAGCAACAAGGTCTTTGCCAAGACCATCGAGATATGTTTTCGTCTGCGCAACTTTATACGCCAGAGAAGCGATCTCCTTTCTGCCCTTTGCCGTTGTGATATCAGGCACAAAGGACATAACTTCACGTTCAACCCTTTGAAGGATTTCTTCAATCTGGTCGGCAGACTGAAATACAGTCATTGCATTTGCTTTTTCAATAACAACTAAATCTGTTACTTCACTCATATATCCTCCTTCGTTGTATTCTTTAAAAACGCTCTCAGGCGGCTTTGATAGTCATATCATCTGAATCAAATATTCCTGATGTATCGATATCGGTAATTCTTATTCCTTCACTACCATCCATTGGAGGCCATCCTTCCTGACCATTTCCATCATCCCAGTCGAACTCACAAACAACACCATATGCATTTAAGTCTTTCGAAATTGCTATAAGCAGAGCATGTTGCGCCAGCATGATTAATACAGCATTTAATACAGCGCCGTGTTTATTGAGTCGGTATTCAGAGTCTGACCAGAAATTATTAATCTGGTGAAGTTTTTCCTCTGTCATTACGTCATGGTCGATTTCAATTTCTATTGATGCTTTCCAGTCGTAATCAATGATGTATTTTTTGATGTTTGACATCTGTTCATATCCTCACAGATAAAAAATCGCCCTCACATTGGAGGGCAAAGAAGATTTCCAATAATCAGAACAAGTCGTCTCCTGTTTAGTTACGAGCGACATTGCTCCGTGTATTCACTCGTTGGAATGAATACACAGTGCTTATTCGCAGCCTACATAATCATTCCGGTTATTATTACCATTTCAATATCGCTATCTTTCATAATAATTGGAGTTGAGTTATCAACTTTACTTTTACTCCATTTTCCTGCATCAGTTTTTACCGCTCCACAATAAGAAAGCCAATCATCATCACAATGTTCTGGATCACTAATTCTGACAAGAACACGTGATAGTGCTTTTTCGATACTTTCATCACAATTAGCATTTGTGTAATTGCCGTGAGACAATTTCAAATCGTTAACTTCATCTTCATTGGCATCAAAAATATAGATTTCAGTCGACTCTGGAACATTTTCATAAACCATTAAAACTTTCATTTTTACCCCATATTGTTTATGCCAAAAATAAAGGCCACCATCAGGCAGCCTTGTTGTAAATGTTGCAGGTATCAAGTAAGTAATTAGATGGAGCGCCATAAATTATGAATTCATCGTTTGTCGGGTCCATCTCCATCTCTTGGCCTATTGCCATTCTTGCGTCAGTGTCGTCAGCGGCGAAGCATAAAACAGCCCACGCACCCATTGTTTTAAAAAGAACTGCAATTGGCTGTGGTTTTACTGAATTTGCGTTAGCGCGAAAATCACAAATCGCACTTTCATGAAACTCCATATATCACCTCAAATAAGTGGTTTGCTGCCTAATTTCATTTTCTGGCGACCAACACAAGTCACACCCATTTCACTGCGTGGCTTGCTGTACCATGTGCGCTGATTCTTGCGCTCAATACGTTGCAGGTTGCTTTCAATCTGTTCGTGGTATTCAGCCAGCACCGTAAGGTCTATCGGATTCAGTGCGCTTTCTACTCGTGATTTCGGTTTGCGATTCAGCGAGAGAATAGGGCGGTTAACTGGTTTTGCGCTTACCCCAACCAACAGGGGATTTGCTGCTTTCCATTGAGCCTGTTTCTCTGCGCGACGTTCGCGGCGGCGTGTTTGTGCATCCATCTGGATTCTCCAGTCAGTTAGCTTTGGTGATTGGATGGCCGGCGCTGAACCCCGGCTAGCTAGACATGCCACGAAATGAATCAGTTGCACCCCCGTCGCTGTGGGGAGACTTGACCAGCAAGTTACATTCGTGTGCGCATCAGCCTGCGCATTCATCCAATCCCAAAGACTTCTGCTTTGAATGCTGCCCTTCTTCAGGGCTTAATTTTTAAGAGCCTCACCTTCATGGTGGTCAGTGCGTCCTGCTGATGGCTAAATAGTACGATTTGTACTTTATCGAGTCAATACAAAATGTTCTAAATATAATTGGTTTTTTATAACGCTTTGTATTTAATGGGTTTATATTTTGGAAAAAGAAAACCCGACGCTAAGGTCGGGTTATTGTTGTGTGTTTTAGAGTGGTGAGGCTGTTAACTAAATGTCTCTTCAGGCCACTGGCTGGCGATAACTTTCCCTACTACGGAACAGCTATCATTGCATGGAATCATTGGATATTGCGGGTTTAGTGGCTGTAGGAACACCTGACCGCTATCCCTGATCAGTTTCTTGAAGGTAAACTCGTCACCACCAAGTCTGGCTATGCAGAAATCACCTGGCTCAACAGCCTGCTCAGGGTCAACGAGAATTAACATCCCGTCAGGAAAGCTTGGCTTGGATCCTGTTGGCGCGGTCATGGAATTACCTTCAACTTCAAGCCAAAACGCACAATCACTGGCTTTTTTGGTTGTGCTGACCCATCTCTCCGCATCACCTTTGGTAAAGGTTCTAAGCTCAGGCGAGAACATCCCGGCCTGAACATGAGAAAAAACAGGGTACTCATATTGTTTTTTAACGGGGGCAGATGAGTATTCGCCAACAGGTGAAAATGTACCGTCGTGGTTGAATGAGACATTATCAATACCAAGGTATTTAAACACCACACCAATCTCGTCAAGAGATGGATGACGAGATCCGCGCAACCAGTGACCAATTCCACCCTGCGTCATACCAAGCTCTTCAGCTAACTTCTCTTGAGTTATGCCGAGCTCTTTCATTCTGGATCTAGCCAGTTCATACCATTTCATTTTCATACCCTTATTATTACGCTCTGTACTAAAACCATCCATGCACAAGATGTATTTTTTGTTTGCATTCTAAAAGTACATATCGTATTATTGTTTCATGGTTACTATGGAGGGCATATGAGCAACCTACGAAAATATCGAGAGTCACTGAATATCTCTCAAACAACACTTGCTAAGGCAGTTGGATGCACACAGGGAGCTATCGGACATTGGGAATCTGGTCGTCGCTTCCCAGACCTTAAAACATGCCGCGCTCTTGTTGCATGCCTAAACAAGTTAGGCGCAAAAGTCAGTCTTGATGACGTGTTCCCTCCGGAACACAAAGCCGCTTAAGACATTCCCGCTCTTACACATTCCAGCCCTGAAAAAGGGCATCAAATTAAACCACACCTATGGTGTATGCATTTATTTGCATACATTCAATCAATTGTTATCTAAGGAAATACTTACATATGGTTCGTGCAAACAAACGCAACGAGGCTCTACGAATCGAGAGTGCGTTGCTTAACAAAATCGCAATGCTTGGAACTGAGAAGACAGCGGAAGCTGTGGGAGTTGATAAGTCGCAGATCAGCAGGTGGAAGAGGGACTGGATTCCAAAGTTCTCAATGCTGCTTGCTGTTCTTGAATGGGGTGTCGTCGACGACGACATGGCTCGATTGGCACGACAAGTTGCTTCGATTCTCACCAATAAAAAACGCCCGGTGTGCAAGACCGAGCGTTCTGATCAAATACAAATGGAATTTTAACAACATCCAACGAGGTAATTATATGCGAAAAACGCAGGAAAATAAACGCGTTAATCACCGAAAAGATGTGCTACGTGACCAGTTTTATCAGGGGGTTAATCCAGCAATAGCTGTGCCACTGAGAGAAATACTTAACAGGTACAAAACTTCGGAGAAGTCAAAATGAGCATGAATCTTATGGCTAAGGCCATGAATATAAAGGTTGGCAACCCACTGAGAAAACTGGTTCTGATTAAACTTGCCGATAACGCCAATGATAATGGCGAATGCTGGCCTTCATATCAACATGTCGCTGACCAGTGTGAGGTGAGCAGATCGACAGTAAAAAGTCACATTAGGGCACTGGAAGAGATGGGGCTTTTGAAAAGGGAATTCAGAAGAAAAGGAGAGCTTAACCAGTCAAACGTTTTTTATCTGACGCTGGATAATGCACAACAAATCCAACCAGAATCAGGTGGGGCAGGAGCTGCCCGGGGTGGGGCAGGAGCTGCCCGGGGTGGGGCAGGAGCTGCCCTAGGGGGTGGGGCAGGAGCTGCCCCCAGAACCTATCACTCTTTTGAACCAGTCAATGAACCTAAAAACATTATGTTCGAACATGTCCGAACAGAGTGTGAAAAAACTCCTGACCGTCACGAAGAAACCGACAAGGCATTCGAGGAAATATTCTGGTGTGCAGGCATGCGGAAAGCCGGGAAGAAAAACGCAGCTTCAGCATTCAGAACACAGTTCAGGGAATGGCGTAAAACTACCAGGGGGACGGCAAGCGAGTTTGCCACGATGCTGGCAGAAGACATTGCGTGCAGGCTCGGTAAGCAGTTCGGGTTCGACAGGTTGTTACCATCGAGCTACCTGAACGGTCAACGCTGGAACGACGAGAAGCCAGAAACTATTCAACCACAATCCAAACCATCATCCGCAATCACCGTATCGAAAACTGGCTACGTGTTTTTCGACAGGTGAACCATGAAATCCAGAATCAAATCGTTACTTATCGCTGGCTATAACCATGGCTGGCTTAGTTCTGCATTCGTTGAGTTCTGGTTTAACCGTCTCGATCTGAGGTCAGCGTAATGACTCCAAGTGAACTGAGCGACCTGCTTTGGGCGCAGGTTGACAGGGTGGCTCCGCACCTGTTGCCAAACGGCAAGAAAGAGGGGCATGAGTGGGTTGCCGGTAACGTCAACGGTGACAAGGGAAACAGCCTTAAGGTCAACCTTAGCGGCAAGAAAAAATGGGCTGATTTCGCTGAGGGAGACGGCGGTGACATGCTTGATTTGTGGATGGCATGTCGTGGAATTAACCTGCATCAGGCTATGCAGGAAGCGAAAGCATTTCTCGGTATCAAGGATGACGATCACCATTTCGATGCCAAACGTGAGAAAAAATTCTCCAGACCTGATCGCAAGAAAATCGCCCGCTACGTTACCAGAACAGAATCCCATCTTGAGTACCTGCAATCGCGTGGTATATCGCCAGAAGTCGTAAAGCGCTACGAGGTTGTCAGCGGCAAGGTGTGGAATGGAGAGCGAGAACTGGATGCTCTGGTGCTTCCGTACAAACGCGATGGTGAGTTGTTGCAGGTCAAGCGAATCAGCACTGATCGCCCGGACGGGAAGAAAGTAATTATGGCAGAAGGTGATTGCGAACCTTGTCTGTTCGGATGGCAGGCTCTGGACGCTGGCGTGAGGGCGGTTGTACTTTGCGAAGGCGAAATTGATTGTATGAGCTATGCGCAATACGGCATCTCGGCGTTATCCGTGCCGTTTGGTGGCGGGAAAGGCGCTAAGCAACAGTGGATTGAGTTTGAGTATCACAACCTCGACAGGTTTGAGGAAATATTCATCTCGATGGACGTTGATGATGTTGGTCGTGAAGCCGCAAGGGAAATCGCAAGCCGACTCGGTGAACATCGTTGCCGTCTTGTTACTCTGCCGTACAAAGACATCAACGAATGCCTGATGAACGGTGTTACCGAGGATGAAATCTGGCAGTACATCGGCACGGCATCCTACTTCGACCCTGAAGAACTCTACAGCGCGCGAGAGTTTTACCAGGACACTATCAACGCTTTCTACGGCAAGCAGCAGTATCTGTTTAATCCACCGTGGGAATCTCTGGCAGATAAATTCCAGTTCCGTGAGGCCGAGTTGACGCTGGTCAATGGTGTGAACGGTCACGGAAAAACGGAGGTTGTCGGGCATATGGCACTTGAGGCAATGCGTCAGGGTGTGAAGACGTGCATCGCGTCACTTGAGCTGAAGCCTGGTATTCTCCTTAAGCGCCTTACCCGTCAGGCAACGTGCTGCAAGATGCCGCCAGTGCTTGAAATTGACTCTGCATTTAAATTCTATGACGAAAGACTCTGGGTGTTTGGCCTGACCGGAACGGCGAAAGCCGACAGGCTGATCGAAATATTCGACTACGCTCGCCGCCGATACGGGATCCAGTTATTCATCATCGACAGCCTGATGAAATGTGGCATAGGCGACGATGACTATAACGGGCAGAAGGCGTTTGTTGACTCGATTTGCGACTTCAAAAACAAAACAAACTCCCACGTCATTCTCGTTACTCACTCGCGAAAAGGAGACAGCGAAGAAAAACCAACCGGGAAAATGGACGTAAAAGGCTCTGGAGCGATAACAGACCTGACAGACAACCTTTTCATCATCTGGCGTAACAAGGCTCGCGAGAGAGCGTTACAGAGAGTTCAGAGTGGTGAAAAGATGTCAGAGAAGGACGAACAGCTACTGGCGTCTCCGGCATCTGTTTTGATGCTAGAAAAACAACGTAACGGCGAAGGTTGGGAAGGTGGTGTCCCGTTGTTCCTTGATGAACAATCGCACCAGTTCCTGCAACTTGAATCAGGATCGCCATATAGCTACATCGCCAATATGCCGAAATCGGAATATGACGAGGCGTGGCGACAGGAAAACGTGACAGAGTATTAAATGACCATCTACATCACTGAGCTTGTAACAGGCCTGCTGGTAATCGCAGGCCTTTTTATTTGGGGGAGAGTAAATCGTGGTTGAGTTGATTTTTTCTGCATTGAGGATTCTCGGTGCTATGTGGATGGTGGCGACGTTCATTGTGGTTGCCAGCAGTTTTGTCCGGCTGGTAGGCGAAGGTAAAGACCTGGTTGGTGTGCTTTTCGGTAGCATTTTCCTGTGGGTGATTATCGGTGTTATGCCTGTTGTCGTAGCAAAAGTGGCGTGGCGTTTTGTGAGTTGAGGTGACAATGAAGCAAACAATCTTCCTCCGAACTAAGCAACAACAGCAAGCTGCAATAAATGCCATCCTCGCAACACCACTCGATAAAGACAAGCCAGTCACCATCCGCATTACTGACTACAAGCGAAATCTTGACCAGAACGCAAAATTTCACGCGATGCTGGCGGATATCGCTCGTCAGGTTCAATGGTGCGGAAAATGGTTAAAACCAGAACAATGGAAGGTTTTGTTGATTAGCGGTCATGCAGTGGCAACAAAACAGGAAGCTGATGTTTTGCGCGGCCTTGAAGGAGAATTCGTCAACATTCGCGAAAGCAGCGCGCAGATGAGCGTGAAGCGCATGGCAAGTCTGATCGAGTACACAACAGCCTGGGCTATTGGTCAGGGTGTCAGATTTACCGACAGGAGGTACGAATGAGACGACAGCGACGAAGTTTCACCGACATCATCTGCGAAAACTGCAAATACCTTCCAACGAAACGCTCCAGAAATAAACGCAAGCCAATCCCAAAAGAATCTGACGTAAAAACCTTCAACTACACGGCTCACCTGTGGGATATCCGGTGGCTTAGAGAACGTGCGAGGAAAACAAGGTGATTGACCAAAATCGAAGTTACGAACAAGGAAGTGTCGAGCGAGCTTTAACGTGCGCTAACTGCGGTCAGAAGCTGCATGTGCTGGAAGTTCACATGTGTGAGCACTGCTGCGCAGAACTGATGAGCGATCCGAATAGCTCAATGTACGAGGAAGAAGACGATGAATGAGTTAATAAATGGCAATGCCATAAAAATGACAAGCATTGAAATCGCTGAGTTGGTTGGTAAGCGTCATGACAATGTTAAACGTACCATCGAAACGCTGGCTAAAAATGGTGTTATCCGGCTTCCTCAAATTGAGGATTGTGGAAGAATCAATGGGTTAGGCTTAAATCAAAGTTTTTGTGTGTATGTATTCGAAGGCGAACAAGGAAAGCGAGACAGTATTGTCGTTGTGGCCCAGTTGTCGCCAGAGTTCACCGCTCGTCTTGTTGACCGTTGGCGAGAGCTTGAAGAAGCTGCGGTTAATATCCCCAAAACGCTACCAGAAGCGTTGCGCCTTGCTGCTGACCTTGCTGAGCAGAAAATGCAACTGGAAAACCAGCTCGCAATTGCCGCACCTAAAGTTGAGTTTGCCGATCGCGTTGGCGAGGCCAGTGGAATTTTGATTGGAAACTTTGCAAAGGTTGTTGGAATTGGTCAAAACAAACTGTTTGCGTGGATGCGCGATCACAAAATCCTTATTGCTTCAGGTTCCCGGCGCAATGTGCCAATGCAGGAATATATGGATCGCGGCTATTTCACAGTGAAAGAAACAGCGGTCAACACAAATCACGGAATACAGATATCGTTCACCACAAAAATCACCGGGCGTGGTCAACAGTGGCTGACCAGAAAGCTGCTCGATAACGGAATGCTGAAAGTAACAGGGGAGGCTGCTTAATGGCTAACCTACGCAAAGAAGCGCGCGGCAGAGAATGCCAGGTACGTATTTACGGAGTATGCAATGGTAATCCTGAAACCACAGTTCTGGCACATTACCGGATGGCTGGAATTTGCGGAACTGGAATGAAGCCTGACGACCTGATCGGCGCATGGGCTTGTAGCGCGTGTCACGATGAAATCGACCGACGCACAATGATTCTCGACAACAAAGACGCCAGACTTTACCACCTCGAAGGCGTGATCAGGACGCAGGCGATACTGCTGAAGGAGGGGAAGATTAAGCCATGAACGGTAAAAGATATCCAACACAAAAAGAAATCAATGAATTGTATGAATATAATAGCGAAACAGGTTTGTTTATATACAAGAGAAGAGAAAGTGTAAGAGAGTGCTGGAATTCAACATATGCCGGTAAGATTGCTGGTTCTATAGATGAAAAAGGATACGTTCGTATATCTGTAAATAAAAAAGTTTGTCGAGCTCATAGAATCGCATGGATATCCTTTTATGGAAGTGAACCTGATGGGGAAATTGACCACATAAATGGAATTAAAAGCGATAACAGAATATGCAATTTGCGCGTTGTAGATGATAAACAGAACTCAAGGAACAGAAAAAAGCCTATTAATAATCGCTCTGGAGTAATTGGTGTTGCCTACTATAAGAAGAATAAAAAGTGGGGTGCATATATAAACAGTGATAATAAAAAGATATTTCTTGGATTATACGATGACATATCTCTAGCCGTTAATGCCAGAAAATTGGCGGAATCACGATTGGGCTATCACCATAATCATGGGAGAGGATAAATGGCAGAATACAGATTCACACTTCCGTACCCACCGTCGCTGAATACCTACTGGCGAAGACGGGGAAGCCAATATTACATAAGCGATAAAGGCCAGAAATGCCGAAAAGACGTTCAGCAAATCATCCGCCAACTTAAGTTAGACATTTTCACCAAATCACGACTCCGCATCAAAGTCATCGCAGACGTTCCAGACTCCCGCCGCCGCGACCTCGATAACATCCTGAAAGGTTTACTCGACTCCCTTATCCACGCCGGATTTGCGGAAGATGACGAGCAATTCGATGACATTCGCGTAATTCGTGGCGTGAAAGTACCAGGCGGACGGCTTGGAATAAAAATCACCGAACTGGAGAACGCATGAACGCCACAATTCAAACGATACCAGAGCTTCTTATCCAGACACGAGGCAATCAGACCGAAGTGGCGAGGATGCTTTCCTGCGCAAGAGGAACAGTGCTCAAGTACAACCGAGACAGCAAAGGCGAGCGTCAAGTAATAGTTAACGGCGTCCTGATGGTCAAACAGGGCAAGAGGGGAAGACGATGAGCATAAGAGAACTAAACCTCACCAAAGAACAGCACGAGTGGCTGAATGGCTGGCTTGAACTGTGGGGCGCATGGGTTTATTCAGGTCGTCTGGAAAAGCGCATGAGCAGCGTAATAGCGAAGTTCATGGAGAGCGTAGAGCCGGGAAGAGTTATGACAAGGCCAATGTGTAATGATGATGATGGAATGTTGATTTCTCAGGTCGTCGATTCCGTCATGTACATTGACAAGAAAGCCTTTGGCATCCTCCTCAGCTACTACGCTCATGGATCTTCCAAGCACGCCATTGCATCTTACTATCATCGTGTCGCAAGACCTCGCAAGATGTTATGCCGGGGCGGCGGGCGCATTCAAAAACCATCGCTCGCAACCTGTCGCCGGGAAGTTGACGAAATCCTCAATGCCTCGTTGTTTATGATTTATCCGGTTCTGGATAGTGCGTTTAAAAACCGGAAACGTGTAGAGAAAATTAAACATGTAGCATAGAACGTATTGACATCATTGAGCAAATGAGCAACACTATTCACATAAGCTGCCGTTAGTGACTCTTAAGTTGCAACGGTGGCTTTTTTTGTTTGCACAACAGGTAAGAGCATTCTCCCTTATGGGGCTTGGCTTAAATGCATTGAGTGCTCTTTCCGTTGTGCTGAATTAAGCGAATACCGGAAGCAGAACCGGATCACCAAATGCGTACAGGCGTCATCGCCGACCAGCAACAGCACAACCCAAACTGAGCCGTATCCACTGGCTATCCTGAATTCATCAGTGATAGTTACGCTGCGGCCTTCTACACATGATCTTCGTGAAAGCGGGTGACAGGAGGTCGCGCTAACAACCTCCTGCCGTTTTGCCCGTGCATATCGGCCACGAACAAATCTGATTACTAAACACAGTAGCCTGGATTTGTTCTATCAGTAATCGACCTTATTCCTAATTAAATAGAGCAAATCCCCTTATTGGGGGTAAGACATGAAGATGCCAGAAAAACATGACCTGTTAGCCGCCATTCTCGCGGCAAAGGAACAAGGCATCGGGGCAATCCTTGCGTTTGCAATGGCGTACCTTCGCGGCAGGTATAATGGCGGTGCGTTTACAAAAACAGTAATCGACGCAACGATGTGCGCCATTATCGCCTGGTTCATTCGTGACCTTCTCGACTTCGCCGGACTAAGTAGCAATCTCGCTTATATAACTAGCGTGTTCATCGGCTACATCGGTACTGACTCGATTGGTTCGCTTATCAAACGCTTCGCTGCTAAAAAAGCCGGAGTAGAAGATGGTGGAAATCAATAATCAACGTAAGGCGTTCCTCGATATGCTGGCGTGGTCAGAGGGAACTGATAACGGACGTCAGAAAACCAGAAATCATGGTTATGACGTCATTGTAGGCGGAGAGCTATTCACTGATTACTCAGATCACCCTCGCAAACTTGTCACGCTAAACCCCAAACTCAAATCAACAGCTGCAGGCCGTTACCAGCTTCTTTCCCGTTGGTGGGATGCCTATCGTAAGCAGCTTGGCCTGAAAGATTTCTCTCCGAAAAGCCAGGACGCTGTGGCACTGCAACAGATTAAAGAGCGTGGCGCTTTACCGATGATTGATCGCGGTGATATCCGTCAGGCTATCGACCGTTGCAGCAATATCTGGGCTTCACTGCCGGGTGCTGGTTATGGCCAGTTCGAGCATAAGGCTGACAGCCTGATTGCAAAATTCAAAGAGGCTGGCGGAGCGGTCAGAGAGATTGAGGTATGAGCAGAGTAACCGCGATTATCTCTGCTCTGGTTATCTGTATCATCGTCTGCCTGTCATGGGCTGTTAATCATTACCGTGATAACGCAATCGCCTACAAAGAGCAGCGCGATAAGGCCACATCCACAATCGCTGACATGCAGAAGCGTCAACGTGATGTAGCAGAACTCGACGCCAGATACACAAAGGAGCTTGCTGATGCTAACGCGACTATCGAAAGTCTCCGTGATGATGTTTCTGCTGGGCGTAAGCGGCTGCAAGTCGCCGCCACCTGTGCAAAGTCAACGACCGGAGCCAGCAGCATGGGCGATGGAGAAAGCCCAAGACTTACAGCAGATGCTGAACTCAATTATTACCGTCTCCGAAGCGGAATCGACAGGATAACCGCGCAGGTTAACTACCTGCAGGAGTACATCATGACGCAATGCCTTCGATGATAGCGATAATTTTACTCATCATCCTTCACATCTGGCTCTGTAGACAGGGTGGTGATCACTTCTGGAGTGAATCCAGATTAAACATCTCATTGCTGATGCTTGATATTGAGCATCTTGCGCGCGGTAAGGGGCTGCGTTGAGATAAGAGCCAGTCATCACAAACACCAGGATTTAGCCTCGCATTCGCGGGGCTTTTTTATATCTGCAACAAACGCGCTTCACACGCGCGACTTCTGAACACAGAACCTTTCAGATGACCCTTGAGGATGCCGGTTTGGTGATCGGTGCCTTTCTGTGGGCAGGAATCCTGTGTGACAAGGTTCATCACTAAAAGGTAATCACTGATGAAGCACCCAACAGTTATTGTCAATGGTGTGTCCGTTCGTGTTAATGAGGATGGACGCTACAACTTAAACGATCTCCATGCAGCAGCAGTTGCAAATGGAGAGGCTACAGAGCAACAGCGCCCAAGCCAGTTTTTGCGTAGCGCGCAGATAAAACGCTTCATAAAAGCACTGGAGGCCAAAGTGCAAAAAAGCACTTTGGAACAAATTCAACCACTTAAAATAATCAAAGGTGGTGCAGAACCAGGTGTGTGGGGTGTTGAACTTCTGGCAATCAGATATGCAGCATGGATTAAGCCGGAATTTGAAATCGAAGTTTATGAAGTTTTCAAAACGGTTGTCCGTCTCGGCGTTGGCGCAATGTCCCGTCTGAATAGAATCGATCACATCATCAATACTGAAACCAAAGCGATAAGCCAGTGCGCAAGCCAAATGGCTAAGTGGGGCGTTGGTGGGCGAAAAAGATTGCTTCATGTTGCACGTGAGAGAGCGGCAAATGAAGTGCAAATGTATTTGCCCGGAATGGTGTGATTTCGCAGGTTAATCCAGTTTTTGCATTACGGCAGTACAGCGAAACAACCCAAGCCAGTAAGTGGGGAAATAACACTGGCAGCCACTGAAAGATGAACCTCCAGCCTTATGGCAAAAAAGATTCTTTGTGGTGGCGGACTGATGGAAAGACATCCGCTGAATCGATAACGAACAAGTGGAAGATGTTGCGATGGTTTCCGTAAACAAAGACCAGAAGGAAGGCGTTGAATACATCACTGGTGCTGATGGTGTGAAAAGGCCAATGGCTTATTACAAAGCGGCTGAAGAGAGGGCAAGAATGGAAAATATCCCTAAATGCGGCTCATTTTTCGACATGCTGAACCTTCAGCAATGGAAGTTGTGAACAACTAACAGGTCGCTCAGGCGGCCTTTTTATCGCCATCACAAAAACATCTTTAACAACCAACAAGGTCATAATTATGAACGACCAGCAAATCGAAAAAGAAATCGTTGAGAAAGGCAAAACCGCTCCGCGTGTAACACCCGAGAAAATTGAAGGCCTCATTTTCAGTGAGCATTTTTTCACTGCTGCGCAGGGTGACCACCAGGCTAAAGAAGATGACCTTATTTATAATCCGGAGCCTTATGTCGAAGCCACCCCTGATGCTCTGCACCTTCTCACTTTCTGCGTATTGGTACTGAAGAATGGCTTCACCGTTACCGGAGAGAGTGCCTGTGCAAGCCCGGAAAACTTTGATGCAGAAATTGGTCGGAAGATTGCCCGGCAGAATGCTGTAAACAAAATCTGGATGCTCGAAGGTTACTTGCTGAAGCAGAAGCTAAGCGAACAGTAGTTATTACAAAAGCCATTCCCTACAGAGTGGCTTTGACAATGGCTTATACCCTACACGGGATAACTTAACTGATATCCCTTTTAACGGATAAACGGAGCCAACAATGGCAGAGATTATTCCCATGACTGAAGAACAGAAATTCCAGTTAGAGATTTACAAGCTGGTCATGAACCAGAACGCAGCCGCAGAAGAAGCATTTCAATTCATTGGCACTGACGAGCTGAAGCTTGAGCTATTCAAAATTCACTTCCAGTCAGGCGGCGCTAATTCAGATATCACGACCCGCACTATCGAAGCGGTGCGTAAATCGAAGGAAGCGTTAGACCTGTTCACTACCGGAGCATAAACATGGCGCGCCCAACGAAGTATCAAGAGGCGTATGCCGAACAGGCACGCAAACTGTGCTTGCTGGGCTATACAGACGCCGAACTCGCGGACTTCTTTGAAGTTAGCGAGGCAACAATCAACAATTGGAAATTGGAATATCCGGAGTTTTTAGAGTCCATAAAAAAGGGTAAGGCCGTCGCTGATGCAGAAGTTAGTGATCGTCTTTATCAACGCGCTATGGGCTTCGTGGCTCCAGACATCGATATTCGTGTTATTGAAAACAGAATTGTCGAAACTCCGCTTGAGAAGTATTACCCGCCTGATACAACCGCCGCCATCTTCTGGCTTAAGAACCGACAGAAGGATAAATGGCGCGACAAGGTTGACCACGAGCTAACAGGCAAAGACGGCGGCGCAATTCAGATTGAAACATCACCGATGAGCACTCTATTCGGAAAATGACCTCGATTAATCCTATCTTTGAACCGTTCATTGAGGCGCATCGCTACAAAGTCGCCAAAGGCGGTCGAGGTAGCGGTAAATCATGGGCAATTGCGAGGCTGCTTGTTGAGGCGGCACGTCGGCAGCCTGTGCGTATTCTCTGCGCTCGTGAACTGCAAAACAGTATCAGCGATTCGGTAATCCGGTTGCTTGAAGATACCATCGAGCGTGAAGGGTATTCGGCTGAGTTTGAAATTCAGCGTTCCATGATTCGTCATCTCGGAACGAATGCTGAGTTCATGTTCTACGGCATCAAAAACAACCCGACGAAGATTAAATCGCTAGAAGGTATTGATATCTGCTGGGTGGAGGAAGCGGAAGCGGTAACGAAGGAATCATGGGATATCCTGATACCAACCATCCGCAAGCCGTTTTCCGAAATATGGGTGAGCTTTAACCCTAAGAACATCCTCGACGATACCTATCAGCGATTCGTCGTAAATCCTCCCGATGATATTTGTCTGCTGACGGTGAACTACACCGACAACCCGCACTTTCCTGAAGTTCTCCGTCTGGAGATGGAAGAGTGTAAACGCAGAAATCCGACACTGTATCGTCACATCTGGCTTGGTGAGCCGGTAAGCGCAAGTGATATGGCAATCATCAAACGTGAATGGCTTGAAGCCGCAACCGATGCGCACAAGAAACTCGGATGGAAGGCGAAAGGCGCCGTTGTCTCTGCGCATGACCCGTCAGATACAGGTCCAGATGCTAAAGGTTACGCATCGCGTCACGGTTCGGTAGTTAAGCGTATTGCCGAAGGTCTGCTGATGGACATCAACGAGGGTGCTGACTGGGCTACTTCGCTGGCGATTGAAGACGGCGCTGACCATTACCTGTGGGACGGTGATGGCGTCGGTGCGGGCCTACGCAGACAGACAACGGAAGCGTTCTCCGGCAAGAAAATCACCGCCACGATGTTCAAGGGAAGTGAATCGCCATTCGATGAAGATGCGCCGTATCAGGCCGGAGCATGGGCTGATGAAGTCGTACAGGGTGACAACGTTCGCACTATTGGTGATGTGTTCCGCAATAAGCGAGCGCAATTCTATTACGCGCTGGCTGACAGGCTGTATCTGACATATCGGGCGGTTGTCCACGGTGAGTATGCAGACCCCGACGACATGCTGAGCTTCGACAAAGAAGCGATAGGCGAGAAGATGCTGGAGAAGCTGTTTGCAGAACTGACGCAGATTCAGCGCAAATTCAATAACAACGGGAAGCTGGAGCTTATGACTAAGGTCGAAATGAAGCAGAAGCTCGGTATTCCATCTCCTAACCTGGCTGATGCGCTGATGATGTGTATGCATTGCCCGGAGTCGGCTGCGCAACCCGACTATTCCAGTTACTCAATTCCTTGTGGTGTAGGTTGATATGGCAGAAAAAAAGATGACTGACTGGCATCGCAAGGTGCTGTGCAACTTTGATAATGCCTGGTCAGCAACGCAGGATATGCGTAAGCAGATTATTGAGGCTCAACGTTTCGTCCGGGTGTCCGGCGCACAGTGGGAAGGCAGCACAAACGCTGGTTACTCATTTGATGAAGGCAGGTTTGAGCATTACCCGCGCTTTGAACTGAATAAGATTGCCCGTGAATGTGATCGCATCATTGGCGAGTATCGACAGAATCGCATCAGCGTTAAATTCAGGCCGAAGGATGACAAGGCATCGGAAGCGTTAGCCGAAAAGATGAACGGCAAATTCCGCGCTGATTATCAGGAAACATCCGGTGGCGAAGCGTGTGATAACGCATTTGATGATGCTGTAACGGGCGGATTCGGTTGTTTCCGCATGTGTGCTGATTACGAAGATGAAATGGATCCGAGTAACGAGCAGCGACGCATCAGCCTTCTTCCTGTTTACGACCCGGCGACATGCGTCTTCTTCGATCAGGACAGCAAGCAATATGACCGCTCTGATGCCATGTGGGCTATGGAAATGTTCTCCATGACGCCTAAAGCGTTCGAGGCTGAATACCCTGATTCCATCGCGGCAAGCCTTTCTCGTGATGACACTGGTACTCAGTATGACTGGTCAACGCCTGACGCCATCTATGTTGGACGCTACTACGAAGTCCGCATAGAGAAGGTGAAGCTCACAGCATGGCGTAACCCTGTCAGCGGAGAAACGGCAATCTATGATGAAGAGCAAATCAAAGATATTGTCGACGAGCTGACCGATGGTGCATTCGAACTGATTGGCGAGCGAACGGTGAAGAAACGCCGAGTTTATTGCGGTCTTCTGTCTGGCGCTGAATGGCTGGAAGAACCGAAGCGTATTCCGGGCGAACATATTCCTCTCATCCCGGTATATGGGCGTCGTTCATTTGTTGATAATCAGGAGCGAATCGAAGGCCACGCAGCAAAAGCGATGGATGCACAGCGTCTTGAGAACCTGATGGTTTCCATGATTGCAGATAACGCTACTCAGGCTGGCGGCGATGGCATTCCTATCGTGGATGTTGATTTCATTCCCGGTCCATTAATGAATCACTGGGCAGAGAGGAATAAGAAAAGACCTGCAGTTCTTCCCATGACCAGCAAGAAGGACAAAAACGGAACGGTCATTTCAGAGGCTCAGGTTGCTGGCTGGACACCTCCGACACAAATGCCTCCTGCTCTTGCTGGGCTATTGCAGTACACCGGAACGGCTATTCAGCAAATTACAGGTGCGTCGCAGCTTGAGAACATGCCGAGCAACGTCGCTACCGATACCGTTGATAGCATCTTTAACCGGATGGACACGCAGTCCTATATCTACATGGACAACATGGCTAAATCCATGCGCCGTGCTGGCGTCGTGTGGCTTTCTATGGCTCGTGAAGTCTATGGCAGCGATACGCCAATGCGCATCGTTAATGAGGATGGCAGCGATGACGTGGCGCTGATGACTGGTGAAGTGGTTGACCGTCAGACAGGGAAGGTTATCGCGCTTAACGACCTTTCGCAGGGTAACTATGAAGTGACTGTCGATGTCGGTCAGTCGTTCGCTACTCGCCGTGATGCAACGGTTAAGTCGTTACTTTCCATGCTGGCACTTATCCCGCCAGGAACGCCGAAGCATGACCTTGTATCATCGATGATTCTCGACAATATGGACGGCGAAGGGATGGACGACCTGAAAGAATACAACCGCAATCAGTTGCTTCTGTCTGGCGTTATCAAGCCGAGAACGCCTGAAGAACAGCAAATGGTTGAGCAGGCGAAACAACAACAGGCCAGTCAGCCAGATCCGGCTATGGTTGCAGCGCAAGGTCAGCTTCTTGCAGGTCAGGCTGAATTGCAGAAAGCGCAGAACGAACAGGCAGCCATTCAGGTTAAAGCATTCCAGGCACAGACTGATGCTCAGGTTGCAGCGGCAAACGTTGTGAAAATCCTCGCATCTGCCGATAGCCAGCAGAAATCTGATATCCGCGAGGCTCTGAAACTGCTCGGACAGTTCCAGCAACAGCAAGGAGACAATGCCCGTGCTGATGCAGAGCTTGTCCTGAAAAGTCAGGCACAGGGTCATGCGCAGCGCATGGACATCAGCAGCATCCTGCAAAAATCAACTCAGCAACAACCACAGCAGTAATTAACCCATAACGTGCAATGGCTGTCTTTATGAGGCCTGGCACCCTATTGCCTTCCGATGGGCTGAACATCGAGTAAACAGGGGTAACAAATGGACCAGATGGCAGAAAACACACCAGAAGTTGAAATAGAAACCGACGCGTCAGAGCAGATTCCTGATGATGTCGAACTGGCTGAAGAAGTCGAAACAGAAGATGGCAGTGAGTCCTCAGGCAATGATGCTGAGGAGGCTACTGAAACTGATGACGACGAATCAGAACAGGAATTCTACTTTGGTGACGAAAAGCTGGATTCGCCAACCAGCGAAGATGGCGCTGAGCATGGACTGGTAAAACACCTGCGCAAGACGATTAAAGAGAAAGACCGCGAGCTGAAAGAGCTGATGCGTCAGTCTCAGAAACCCGTCGAGCAGCAGCCGGCAATCACTCAACCACCGCGAATGCCAAAACTGGATGATGAGGACATCGGTTTCGATGAAGAAATCTACCAGCAACGCATGGCTAAGTGGGCAGAGGATAACGGTAAGTACCAGCAACAGGAGATGGCTCGCAAGCAGAAGGAGCAGGAGCTTCAGGCTGCCTATCAAGAGCGATTATCCAAATATCAGCAACGTGTTAAGGCTCTCAAAGTTCCTGGCTATCAGGAAGCTGAGCAGGCCGTACTCGAGGAAATCCCCATCGAGACACAAAACGCGATCCTGTTTGAGTCAGAGAAGCCGGAAATCGTTGTTCTGGCACTCGGTCGCAACGCTGAACTGCGCAAGCAACTGGCAGAAGCTACCAACCCCGTAGCAATTGGTCGTCTGCTGGAACGTATCGAATCGAAGGCCAGAATCATGCCAAAAGCAAAAACCACGGCAGCCACAACCCCGACAGTTAAGGGGAGCAACGGCGCAGTAATCAATAACCTCGACAAACTGAAAGCCAAGGCGCTGGAAACTGGTGACTGGACGCCGTATTTCGCTGCTAAAAAGGCAAAAAAATAACCTATCGGAGCATTAAGCATGGCTAACCAATTAGCAAAAGACCTTGAAATCATGTTCGAAAACTACGTTGAAGGCTTTGAGGCCGCCTGCGTAGTTTCCCGTAACGCTAAAAAATTCCGTCCCGGTGATACAGCAATGCAGCGAGCAGGTGATGTTCTGTATCGTCCGCAGCATTACCACATGAACATTGAGGAAGGCCTAGACCTCAGCGGCAAAACGCCAACAGCACTGGTTCAGCGCCTTGTTCCTTCTGTGTTCAAGGAACCGAAAAACATTCTGTACACTCTGGATGCGCGTGAAATGCGTGACCCGGAACATAAAACTGAAGCTGGTCGCGCCGCAGGTATGCGCCTTGCTGCACAGATTGACTCTGACCTGATTTCCATGGTTACGCAGCGTGCTACTAACGTGATCACGATGGCTGACTCAACCACTGGTTCACAGGGCCGTGATTTGTGGAACTGTGCGGCAGGTATTGATGCCACCATGACGGCGATTGGTGTACCGCAGGGTATCAACCGTCGCTCTTTCTGGAACCCCTTCAACTACAAAGACCTTGCTGGCGAGCTTGGTCACCGTGCCTACGCTCAGGGTGCAACCCTGACAGCATACGAAAAAGCGCAGATCCCTCCGGTTGCTTCCTTTGATAGCTACAAGACTGATATTTCTGGTCGTGTTCCGAAAGGGACAGCAACTTCCATTACGCTGGCAGCAGCACCTGCGCACAAAGTTGAAGCGAAAGATGCTAACGATATGCCAGTTGATAACCGACAGGGGACCATTACGGTATCTACTGAAGGTTTGCAGGTTGGCGATGCGTTTACCATTGCAGGGGTGAATTCTGTACACCAGATCACCAAAGATACCACCGGGCAGCCGCAGGTATTCCGCGTTCTGGCAGTAAGCGGAACGACAGTAACTATCTCCCCGAAAATTCTGCCGCCTGACAACGCGGATGTCGCCAGCCGTCCATATGCAAACGTTGATGCTAATGCGGCAAGTAGCGCAGCAATCACCATTCTCAACAAAAATGCCGCACCGGCTAACCTGTTCTGGGCTGATGGTTCTGTTGAACTGATGTACGGCAAACTGGCGTTCCCGACTGGTCAGGGTCCACAGGTAATGACAGCAACCACCGAGCAGGGCGCTACGCTGATCATGTCTTACGCCTTCGACCACATCAAAGGCGTAACCACTGCTCGTTTCACCACTCTGTACGGTTGCTCTGTACTTGTTCCTGAATATACGGGCATCGTTATTGCCGGGCAGTAATTTTGGTGGGGCTTCGGCCCCATTTTTATTGGGAGAAGACAATGGCACGAACAATGCTCTATAAGCCGGGAAACATGATCACCTGTGGTCAGTTTGCTGTCGATTACATCATTGTTGATGACGAAGAAGTTAAATCTCACCTGAAAAAAGGCTGGGTAAAAACTCCTGAAGAAACCGCAACGAAGCAAAAAGTGGCTAAGGCAGAAGAAGATGGCGAAAACGAAGGGTGATCTCGTTCTTAAGGCTTTACGAAAAGCCGGGCTGTATTCCAATGCCACGTTGACAGATGCCGACCCTCAGGCAATTGAAGATGCCATTAATGACCTCGAAGACATGATGGCAGCATGGCAGGCGAAAGGTATCGAGCTTGGATATCAGTTTGCTGATACAGAAAACGGCATCATGCCGTTACCTGACGATGATTCAGGTATCCCTGCATGGGCAAATGATGGCGTCGCTTTGAAGCTCGCTGTGCAGGTGTGCATGGATAACGTCATTCAGCCGTCGGATGCTCTCCTGACCGCTGCTGACAGTGCATATCAGACAATCTGTATCGCTTTAACCAAAATACCACCACTTGAGCGACGAAATGACATGCCTCGCGGTAGTGGTAACAAAAGCGCGTTTACGTGGAATCGGTTTTACATCGAGAAAGATGATCCGAGTACGTGAGGTGAATAAATGCCGATTCAGCAACTTCCACTTATGAAAGGTGTCGGCAAAGACTTCCTAAACGCCGACTATATCGACTATCTGCCAGTGAATATGTTGGCTACACCCAAAGAAATCCTGAACAGCAGCGGATATCTTCGCTCATTCCCGGGCATTGCCAAACGTTCTGATGTGAACGGTGTATCTCGCGGCGTTGAGTACAACATGGCGCAGAATGCTGTTTATCGCGTATGTGGTGGCAAGCTGTATAAGGGCGAAAGTGAAGTCGGTGACGTCGCCGGAAGTGGTCGCGTATCAATGGCGCATGGTCGAACATCTCAGGCGGTAGGCGTTAATGGTCAACTGGTCGAGTATCGCTATGATGGCACGGTTAAAACAGTCTCAAACTGGCCTACAGACAGCGGATTCACGCAGTATGAGTTAGGTTCTGTTCGTGACATTACGCGCTTACGCGGGCGTTATGCGTGGTCAAAAGACGGTACAGATTCATGGTTTATCACTGATCTTGAAGACGAATCGCATCCTGACCGTTACAGCGCACAATATCGTGCCGAGTCTCAGCCGGACGGTATCCTCGGCATCGGAACATGGCGAGACTTCATCATCTGCTTTGGTTCATCGACGATTGAATATTTCTCCCTGACTGGTGCAACCACCGTTGGTGCTGCTTTGTATGTCGCACAGCCATCGCTGATGGTGCAGAAAGGTATTGCCGGGACTTACTGCAAAACGCCATTCGCTGATTCTTATGCGTTCATCAGCAATCCGGCAACAGGTGCACCGTCTGTATACATCATCGGCTCCGGTCAGGTATCACCAATCGCCAGCGCGAGCATTGAGAAAATCCTTCGCTCCTACACTGCTGATGAACTGGCTGATGGCGTGATGGAATCGTTGCGATTTGATGCGCATGAGTTGCTGATTATCCACCTTCCGCGTCATGTTCTGGTGTACGACGCATCTTCAAGCGCCAATGGTCCGCAATGGTGTGTGCTGAAAACAGGCTTGTATGACGATGTGTACCGCGCTATCGACTTCATTTACGAAGGCAATCAGATAACGTGCGGCGATAAGCTGGAGTCCGTGACCGGGAAATTGCAATTCGACATCAGCAGCCAGTACGACAAGCAACAGGAACACCTGCTGTTTACTCCGTTGTTCAAAGCGGATAACGCCAGAGTTTTCGACTTTGAGGTTGAATCTTCAACTGGCGTTGCGCAGTACGCTGACCGCCTGTTCCTATCGGCAACCACTGACGGCATCAATTACGGACGTGAGCAGATGATTGAGCAGAATGAACCGTTCGTTTACGACAAACGCGTTTTGTGGAAGAAAGTAGGGCGCATCAGGAAAAACATTGGTTTCAAATTGCGCGTTATCACGAAGTCACCTGTCACTCTGTCTGGCGCTCAGATAAGGATTGAGTAATGGCGGATTCGAATCTCAATGTGCCGGTAATCATTCAGGCTACACGGCTCGACACATCAGTCCTTCCACGCAATATCTTCTCGCAGTCGTATCTGCTTTACGTTATCGCACAGGGCACTGATGTTGGTAACGTGGCTAACAAAGCCAACGAGGCCGGACAGGGCGCTTATGATGCACAGGTCAGGAACGATGAGCAGGATGTCACCCTTGCAGACCATGAATCCAGAATTGAAGCTGCTGAAGCAACTCTCATCAATCATGAACATAGAATTGCAACAGCGGAAAGCACTCTTGCAGATCATGAAACAAGGATTACGGCTGCTGAAACAGAGCTGGCTGATCACGATACGCGAATTGCTGCCAATGAATCTGAGTTAGCAAACCATGATGCGCGCATAACTCAGAATACAACCGATATCGACGCACTTGATACCAGGCTCACAGCGGCAGAGGGAAGTATTTCGACGCTACAAAGCACAGTTGGTGATCACTCAACAAGAATATCTGCGCTTCAGTATGCCACCACGCGCAAGAAATCAGAGGTTGTTTACTCAGGGGTATCGGTAACAATTCCGACAGCGCCTACCAACCTTGTTAGCCTGCTGAAAACGCTCACGCCGTCATCCGGCACGTTGGCACCATTCTTCGACACCGTTAACAACAAGATGGTTGTGTTCAACGAGAACAAAACCTTGTTCTTCAAGCTGTCGATCGTCGGGACGTGGCCCAGCGGAACCGCCAACAGGTCAATGCAGCTAACATTTTCCGGTTCTGTTCCTGACACACTGGTAAGCAGTCGCAACTCGGCGACAACAACCGACAATATCCTGTTAGCTACGTTCTTCAGCGTGGATAAAGACGGCTTTCTTGCCACAAATGGAAGTACGTTAACCATTCAGTCAAATGGTGCGGCGTTTACTGCCACAACCATCAAGATAATCGCGGAGCAGTGATGACTCAGTTCAAACCAACGCGAAACATCGACCTGATCGAAGCAGTCGGAAATCACCCTGACATTATTGCCGGAAGCAACAACGGTGATGGATACGACTACAAACCTGAATGCCGTTACTTTGAGGTGAACGTGCACGGGCAGTTTGGAGGCATTGTTTACTATCAGGAGATTCAGCCGCTGACATTCGATTGCCACGCCATGTACCTGCCAGAGATTCGCGGCTTCAGCAAGGAAATCGGGCTGGCGTTCTGGCGATACATTCTGACTAACACCACCGTTCAGTGCGTCACATCGTTCGCTGCACGCAAATTCCGCCACGGGCAGATTTACTGCGTAATGATTGGCCTTAAGCGTGTAGGAACCATCAAGAAATACTTCAAAGGCGTGGATGACGTGACGTTTTACAGCGCCACACGCGAAGAACTAATCGACTTCCTGAATCACGGGAGATAGCCATGTTATATGCATTTAAGCTGGGCAGAAAACTGCGCGGCGAGGAACCTTATTGCCCTGAAAAAGGCGGGAAAGGTGGCAGCTCTGATAAAAGCGCAAAGTATGCAGCAGAATCTCAGAAGTATGCCGCAGACCTGCAAAATAAGCAGTGGCAGACGATCATGAAAAACCTTGCTCCGTTCACGCCGCTTGCGGAGCAGTATGTTAACCAGCTTCAGAACCTTTCCAGTTTAGAAGGTCAGGGGCAGGCACTTAATCAGTATTACAACTCTCAGCAGTATAAAGACCTTGCAGGTCAGGCTCGTTACCAGAGTCTGGCGGCAGCGGAAGCAACAGGTGGATTGGGTTCCACCGCAACCAGTAATCAGTTAGCAACAATCGCACCAACGCTTGGTCAGCAATGGCTATCTGGACAAATGAACAATTACAACAACCTGGCAAATATCGGTCTTGGCGCTCTTCAGGGGCAGGCAAACGCCGGGCAGACGTACGCCAACAACATGAGCAGCATTGCACAGCAAAGCGCAGCTCTTGCCGCTGCTAATGCCAATAAACCATCAAGTCTTCAGACTGCAATTAGCGGTGGCACGTCTGGTGCGATTGCCGGTGCAGGTCTTGCCAGCCTTTTGGGAACATCAACGCCTTGGGGCGCTGGCATTGGTGCTGGTATCGGATTGCTTGGCTCGTTGTTTTAAGGGGTAATCATGGCTACTTGGCAAGGAACAAACGGCGGATTGTTGGCTGGTATCGGCGGCGTCAACTCAAACGCTCCGAGCGTAAATGACATCGGCAATACGCTTCAGCTTATCAGGCAGAACAATGATATTGAGCGTTCAGGCGCTAACAATGTTGGGCTGACTGCTTTGCAAGGCCTTTCAGGTATTGCGGGGGTGTTTCAGCAGGAAAAGCAGGCTCAGCGGCAGAAAGAATTTCAGCAGGCATACGCTAATGCTTATGCGTCTGGTGATCGCGGTGCTTTGCGTCAGTTGGCTACTCAATATCCAGACCAGATTGAATCCGTTCGTAAAGGCATGGGATTCATTGATGAAGACCAGCGCAATTCTATCGGCACCTTAGCGGCTGGCGCACGCCTTGCTGCCTCGTCTCCAGAAGCAATGCAATCATGGCTGCAAAACAACGCCAAGGAACTGACTCGCGTAGGTGTTGACCCTAACAGCGTTGCTCAGATGTATCAGCAGAATCCTTCAGGATTTGGTGAGTTTGTTGATCACCTTGGGATGGCTGCTCTCGGTCCGATTGACTACTTCAATGTTCAGGACAAGATGGCTGGTCGTGAGATTGACCGAGGCAGGCTGGCAGAGACAATCCGCAGCAATCAGGCCGGAGAAGCACTAACAGCTCGAGGTCAGGACATCCAGATACGTGGACAGAACATCAGCGCACAGAATGCTGCTCTTTCCCGAGAAATACAAAGAGCAGAATTACAAGAAAAGGCTCTGGACAGACAGATAGCCAGAGAAAGCAATCAGTTAAAGCTTGAAGAGCTAAAACAGAAACAGGCAGATGTTCGGCAAAAGGCTGACATAGCCCGCGCTGACAGGCAGGCCTCCGCTCAGGGTGCAGTTGATACGTTCAGCACCGCGCTTGATTCTCTCAACGAGATAGAGCAAAGCCCCGGCCTTTCAAAAGCAGTAGGAATTCGCTCAGCGTTTCCGACAGTTCCTGGCTCTGATGCGGCTAACTTTGAAGCAAGGCTCGACACCTTTAAAGCTCAAACATTCCTTCCTATGGTGCAGTCCCTGAAGGGTATGGGCGCTCTTTCAGATGCTGAGGGTAAAAAATTATCCGATGCGGTTGGTGCCCTAAGCCCCAAAATGAGTGAAAAGGCTTTTCGTGACTCTATCGGAAAGATTAGAAATCAGCTTGAAAGCAAGTTGAGCACTGTTAAAAAACAGTTTGATTATCAGGAGCCGGTTCAGAATATGCCAGGGCAACAATCTACTACTGGCAGTAACTTTTCTTCACTATGGGGTGATTAATGGCTAAAGCATGGAAAGATGTTATCGCCTCTCCACAGTATCAGGCGTTAACTGAAGAACAGAAAGCACAGGCTCAAGCGCAATATTTTGATGAGGTTGTTGCTCCTAAGGCTGGTGACAAATGGGCTGAAGCAAGAGATCAGTTTTATGCAGCATACCCTCCGACTCAGCAGCAGAAAGAAGAACCATCATTGATGCAACAAGCTGGCGATTGGCTCACTGGTGGTCAAAGTGCAGGGCAAATTGCAGAGCAGGCTGGTCGTGGTCTGGTAAACATACCATTTGACGTATTGCAGGGTGGCGCAAGTCTGATTAATGCAATCAGCCAGGGGCTTGGTGGGCCAAAAGTATTGGATGATGTCTATCGTCCAGTCGATCGACCGACAGACCCCTACGCTCAAGCTGGAGAAACAATTGGCGGGTATTTAGTTCCAGGAGTTGGAACGGCAGGAAGCATGGCTATTGGATCACTGGCAGAAGCCGCAAATCAGAAAGGCGATTTCGCACAAAATGCAGCTAAAAATGCCGGAGTTAACCTTGCCGCTCAGGGGGTTCTTTCCGCAGCAGCAAAGGGAATAGGGCGTGGAATTACTGCTGTTCGTGGCGAAATATCACCAGCAGATCAGCAATTGCTCAAGCGTGCCGCTGCGGCAGATGTACCAGTTATGACATCGGATGTAGTTCCTCCAAAAACAAAACTTGGCAATCAACTGCAGGGTTACTCAGAAGGAGTCATAGCTGGGACTGGACCAATGAGAGCCGCACAGCAGGATGCTAGAACCAAGCTTGTTAATCGCTTCACCGAAAAATACGGCGACTACGATCCATCTGTAGTCGTTGATAGTCTAAAGTCAGGCGTTGCAAGGGAAAAATCGTTAGCCAAGTCAAAACTAAACAACCTGTCAGGAAGAATGGTTGGAAAGCCAGTTGATACAAGTGGCGCCATAAGAGCTATCGACGGAGCAGTAAACGAACTTGGGAAACTTAAAGGTGTTTCTGACACCCAGACCATTTCTGCGCTTAATGATTATAAGAATGCCATTCAGGAGATAACAAATGGAGATGATGCCTTTGAGTTACTTGATAAGCTGAGAACTCAGTTCCGCATTGACGTAAAAGGCGATCGTACAGTTCTGCCATCAATGTCGCAAACAATGGTCGACAGGGTCTACAACTCGCTAACCAATAGCCTTAGTAAATCTATAGCGAAAGGACTTAGCCCAAAAGATGCTTCAGCATGGAGGGCGGGAAAAGCTGATTATGCAAAAATGGCAACACATGCAACTCAAACGCGCCTTAAAAACGTTCTAAACAAAGGAGATTTAACTCCCGAGGCTGTAAATACCATTGTGTATGGACAATATGGGTCAGATATAGCTCGATTGTACGGGAAACTCGATCAAAAAGGTAAAGACATGCTAAGGGCGGCATATATCAGCAAAATAGCTGACAAGGTAGGTGACAGCCCTCAGAAAATGATGACCGAGCTTGGCAAGCTGCAAAAACAAGCAAATGGTCAGGTGTTTAAAACTGTATTTGGTGGGAAGAACGGAAAAGAGATAGAGGGGATGTTATCTATTCTCGATGCTACCAAAAGAGCATCTGAGGCTAATGTTGTGACGAAGACTGGCATGACACTCGCGCCTTTGGTAAGGGTTATTGGTAACCTAAAAACCGGAGGCGCGCTATTGGCTGGGGAAACAGGGATTGGCCTTATGTCGAGGGTTTATGAAAGCCCTATGGCTAGGAATGCGCTCTTACGTCTGGCAAACACTAAAGCTGGAACGCCAGCTTATGAAAGAGCGCTGAATAACGCCGCAAATGCCATCAGACCAATACTTGCCAATGATGCAACTGATCGCTAAGGGTTGATGTCATGGATGTTGTTAATTGCGAATGGAATCGCGGAACTCTTTACTTGATAGAAAAGGATCTGTTCTCCTTAACTCATCATAGTTTTTATTAAACTTTCTTGCTTCACCTGGGTATCTGTTGAACAAAACATTGCAGAAAAAAGAGAGCAATAACTCACATATGAATGCTAATACCCTGAAAAATAAAGGTATAAAAAGAAGGGAAGGTTCATTGAAGTCTCTATTCCAAACAAAATAGACAATCATCCCGACATACCAAATTGATATCCCTATACTGATGATTGTTCCAACAGAGGTAACTACGACCCCGATTAAGTCGGACAGTCTGTTTGCCAGTAACTCATTTGAGTATCTTGCAATCATATACCGCCAACATTTTGCAATATCATCCTGATCTGTAGAGTCTTCTGGAATAGCTAGGCTTCTACATATTGAAGTAGCTCTTTTTTTCTCAACTCTTTTTGAGAGCCATCCATTAAAGAGATACATCAACACCTGCGTTGCTATTCCTGCACCAAGTGATATCAAAGACATCCCAAAAAATCGCCATCCTGGAGATAGTGACTGGTACTGCCAAACAAAAAAAATTAAAAAACCCAATGAGCCTATGACATAGGCTGATGTATCGCTATATATATCTATTTTTTTCATTGAGTAGCCACTCCTTAGTTTTGAGCAGAACACCGGATGATAATGTTTTGTTATGTGTCTTTTGGGATTCTATCCAGTAACTCGTTGGAAATTTTATCAAGTAAAGATTTTATTTGTTTAAGATCTAATGATTTGTCTACTGATGAGACGTCAGATGATAACGCATCCTCAAGAATTTGAACTATCTCTGAGTTCATAGATCGACCGTTTCGTTTAGCCCTTTCCGCAATAGCACTACGCATGCCGTCAGGCATTCTAACCGTAAATCTTTCTATGAAATTTGATTCGTCTTTTTCTGACATTTTCTTATTCGCAAGGCATATGAGCAATAAAAAACACAGTAGCATCATATTGACATTATGAGCAATGGCATCATAATGGTGTCATGACATCACGGTGATGTCATTATGACGGAGATATTGATGATGAGCGATGTTCTTTACAGTGGTCGTAAAAGTCAGAGTTTCCAGCTTCGTTTGCCAGCGCGAATGAAGGAGGAGATCAGACGCGTAGCTGAAATGGATGGAATTTCTATCAACTCTGCGATTGTGCAGCGACTGGCTAAAAGCCTGAGAGAGGAAAGAGCTAATGCCCAGTAAAAATAGTGAAGCCCGGAAGTGCGCGAACACAAACCGGGCCTCTATGTCAGTAACCGTACCCAAGGAAACTAACATGAATATTGTAGCAAAATCAGATTATAACTTCCAAGGATTCACTTTTAACCCTGTAACAGAGGGCGGGTCTATCTGGTTCACCTCCGCCGAACTAGCTAAGGCTCTCGGCTATAAAAAAACTGATGCCATCAGCCAAATTTATGCCCGTAATGCTGACGAATTTTCCGACTCAATGTCATTGACCCTCAATATGAAGGTCAACGGAATAAACAATAGCTTACGTAACAAATCGGTCAGAGTTTACTCGCTCCGAGGCGCTCACTTGGTGGCGATGTTTGCTTCTACGCCCAAGGCCAAAGAGTTCCGCCGCTGGGTGCTGGATATTTTGGATCGGCAGGCAGAATGCTCACCGATTGCAAAACAGTTTACTGACGAAGAACTGGTTAATCTCTGCTACTTACAATTGTGGATGGAGAAGAGTCAACAAATGTGCAAACACATCTACCCAGGAATGAAGCAAATTGGTTCTGAGCTTTCAGGAAGGATTTACGATATTGCATATGAGACTCGCTACATGTCAGAAGAAACCAAGAAATCACTTCTTCGTGAAATGAAGAATCTTGATACCAACAATTTTGTCGTAAAGAACGCTCAGCCAATGCTGGCAAAACTTCGCGGCGAGGAATGGATTCATTGATTGGTGCGCCGGACGGCGCAAAAAGAAAACCGCCAGTGTGCTGCTGGCGGCCTATGTCACACCCTTACTACCACATAAGGAATGCCTAATGACTTTTAAGAATGTAGCAAACATCGGATCCGTTGTCACGGATAAAACCATTGACAGCCAGCGCCTGCTTGAGATGGTAAATCAGGCTCGTAGACAGTGCGGTGAGCCGGAGGTTCGTAATAACAAATTCATCGAGAAAATTGAAGATGAATTGGATGGAGAGCACTACACAAAAAGTGTAGTGCAAAAAGCGAACAAAACTTCGATGGTTATCATTGAGATGTCAATCAAGCAAGCATTGCGAGTTGCCGCTCGCGAGTCAAAAGCCGTTCGCCGCTCACTGGTAGACCAACTTGAAAGTATGCAAGAAGCGCACATTAAAAGCGGTAAATCAGCGAGTGGACTTGTTGAGTATCGTCAAGCGCGAACATTGAAAATGACGGTTGAAGCTGTTACCAATCTGTTCGATCTGATGCCAAATCTTGCGCCGGAGGCAAAGCAGACAGCGGCAGCAAGTATAATCAACCCGCTCGTTGGTTTTAATGCAATACCTCTTCCGGCAATAGAAGAGCATTACTACTCAGCAGGGGAGGTTGCAGAGCAGCTTGGAGTAACGGCCAACAAGATTGGTCGCATTGCTAACGCAAACAACCTCAAAACTGAGCAGTACGGGAAGTTCTTCTTGGATAAATCTGCGCATTCAAGCAAACAGGTGGAAGCATTCCGCTACAATGCGGAGGGTGTTAAAGCACTACAACACCTGATTCATGGGAGTAATGTTGCATAATGGCAAAGAAAAAATATGGCATTATGCCGCCAAGAATCAAAGGAAGAGCCAGGGTAAAAGGCGATGCTGGAAGGTATCACATTCTTGGAGTTCTGTGGCATGAGAGAGCTTTAATTTTAAGTAGACCTCATGGGTACATTGAAAAGGTATCTATAGATAGAGTAGAGATTCTTCCCCTTACACCTAAAGAAGAAGAAACGTACGGACTTTTTGATAACTAACCAACTAAACCCGCTTAATCGCGGGTTTTTTCTTTTCTAAGGATATCAGCCACAACTTCTTTTACTCGTTCCGAGATTAATGAGGCCAGCCTCTCTTCTTCATCACGATACCCGCTTACAGGTGATGGTTTGGAGAGTGATTCTTCCATCGTAGCCACAATTTCGGAATTGATAGACCTGTTATTCATTTTTGCACGTTGCTTAATCTTAGCGTGCAACTCGTGCGTAAGCCTCAAGTGGAACTGCGCCTCATCGTATTTGCTGTACATCATCAATGCCTCACCAAATGGGTGGAATGGCATCGTAAAACCTACTGTACAAATCAACAATCGTACCATTTCGGTATGCAACAAACACCAACCGTAGCCATGCTGCGGTGATTCCTTGTATCTGGAGCAAATTAAATGACAGACATTACAGCCAATGTGATCGTATCGATGCCTTCGCAACTCTTCACTATGGCTCGTTCTTTTAAAGCGGTAGCCAATGGCAAAATTTATATCGGTAAAATTGACACTGACCCGGTAAATCCTGAAAACCAGATTCAGGTTTATGTAGAAAACGAAGATGGTTCTCATGTTCCTGTTTCGCAACCAATAATCATTAACGCTGCTGGTTATCCTGTATATAACGGACAGATTGCCAAATTCGTAACTGTGCAAGGCCATTCTATGGCTGTATATGATGCATATGGCGTACAGCAATTTTACTATCCAAACGTATTGAAGTATGACCCTGATCAGTTAAGGCAGGAGCTTGAAGGAGATAAAGGTTTTTTAATCCCTGGTGGTCAGCAGGAAAGATTTTATGACCTACGCGCATTTGTTGAGCCAGGAGACCCAGCAGCTCCAGACTACACGCAGGCTTTCAAACGCGCCATCGCCTCTGGTAACGGACGAGTTTTTGTCAACGTTCCAGTGGAATTTACAGAAGATCTGACTATCCCGGCGAAGTTCCGCGTAGATATTGGTGAATGTGGTTATCTGTACACTAACTCAGCAAAAGTACGCATTGAAGGATTTATCAATACTATCGGGGGTAATGATCCGTATCGCGGTTACATCCATCCATTTGGCGTTGACTCGTCAACAGTGGCGGGTATTTACACGATGCCTGTAACACTCATGGTTCCGGAAGATTACCGGACCATTCAGGAAGCAATTGACGATATCCCAAATAATTATTGGCAGAGAATTATTATCTCAATTGCACCAGGAACTTATGATGAAGACATAGTAATCAGAAGCAAGAGGGGGTGCACACCTCTATTCCCACCTGGCGCATCGCAACAAGCAAACATTGTTATAGTAAGTAGAACTACCGACAGAACAACAGTTAATGTTAGGTCAGCCCAGGTATTTTCATGCGGAGGCACACCATACAGCCCAGAGTTGCACGCTTTAAACTTTACAAATAGAACACACAGTGATGAAAATGCTTCAGTTGAATTTTATGGATGCACATCTGGCGCTGTTAATGATTGTTCATTCAATGGGGTAGGAGTTGATAAGTGTATTGAGGCATATAATAGTACAATATCAGTTGAATCATGCGATTTCGGTAACGAAATTAATGATAAAGGGATGGTTGTAAAGCATGGAGGAGTATTAAGCTCAAACTCAACAAGAATAGGACAGGCGCTAAAGCCAATGTCTGGCACACTAAAAAGTTGGGTTGCTGTTTCGATAGGCGGTATCATTATCGGTAATGATTTTGGTATGTGCATTGGTAAAGTTGCGCAAAGTAGGGTTGATGGAGTACAGGTAGGGCTTATAACTGAAACAGCTACAAAATCAATTAATGGAGTAACATCTTCATTTACGCTTGCGACAACAAGGCACCATACTCAATTTCAAGACTATGATAAATTTACCAATAAAGTAACCGGCTCAGGTTCAGGGTTGGAATATTATGCAGAAGGTGGATTAGTTGTAAGAGCGGGGACTGTTGGCGGTACGGCACTTGTAAGATATAAAAGAGAGCGACGGCTTGTATTAAAATATGAAACATTTAACTATCTTGGTTTTGCTGTTGCTTATGGAATTACATCTGGAGTTAATTCACTAAATGGTTTTATAGTTTGTGGCTCCGTGGAATCAGGAAATTACTTTGGAATAAGGTATATAGGAAATGAAGCAAAAGGTATAATATGTAAGGATGGAGTGCAGTCAACGACTACATTACTTAACAGCACAAAAACAAATGGGACATGGACGTGCAAATATGTAGGAAAGGGTGACGGGCAGTTAATTATTATGCACAATGATACATATGCTGGTCATATAAATGGAGTTAAGTTATCATCATATGATGGAACATATTTCGAGGCCTACATAACAGACGATAGAATACAGCTATTCGAAATGGATTTTATTGCAAGCGCTTAAATCAATTGTCTGGTTAATTATAAATTGTTAAATGAAAAGAAGGTGGCGTTACACCACCTTCCCATCAAGCCAGTCCGCCCACCACTGCATCATTTCTCTGCGCTTATCTAGATACTGAGCATGGTTGTAAATTCCACGCACAGATCCGCCGTTGGCATGTGCCAGTTGCACTTCAATAGCGTCAGCAGGCCATTCGTGCTCGTTCATAATCGTGCTGAATTCATGCCTGAATCCGTGACCGCTTTCCAGACCTTCATAGCCGATTTGTTTGATCACAAGTAGCACCGCGTTCTCGCAGATTGGCTTCTTCTTATCGTTACGCCCGGCAAAAACAAACTCTGATACTGGTTTGGTGATGGAGCTTAACGTAGTGAGAAGTTCAACCACCTGGTCCGACATCGGGACCACATGAATCTTGCGTCCCTTCATCACACTGGCGTCGATAGTGATAATCCTGTTTTCAAAATCGACGTTCTTCCATTGCATGGAACGAAGCTCTTTCGTTCTTAGGGCTGTGTAGCGTAAAACTTTGGTCGCAATGAGCGATACGATACTTCCTGAAAATGTTGCCAGTGCTTTGTTGAATGCCGGGATCTGGTCTGCAGGAAGAAACGGGAAGTTCTTCTTGCGGTATCCCTTCATGGCGTCAGCAAGATCAGGTGCCGGGTTATATTTAGCCCTTCCGGTGACAATAGCGTAACGGAAAACCTCGCCGCATCTTCTGCGTGCTTTGTTGGCTCGTTCCATTGCACCGCGATCTTCAAATCTGCGGATTACTTCCAGCAGTTGCATCGGCTCAATATCCTGAATCTCAAGGCCGCCGATGATGGGTAAAATGTCGTCATCAAACATTTTGGCAAGTTCAGTTGCATAGCCTACTGACCATACTTGCTTCTTGTGCTCGTACCATTCCTTGTAAATCGCACTAAAGGAATTGTTGTTAGACGAAGCCTTTTTCGCTTTTACCGGATCGATGCCAACCGAGATGTCTTTCCTCGCGGTCCATGCTTTATCCCTTGCCTCCTGTAAAGTCATAAGCGGATATTTTCCGACGGTAAGGATTTTCTCCTTACCGTCAATCTTGTAGCGAAGCTGCCATACCTTTTTCCCTGACACAGGGACATAAAGGTACAGGCCATTACCATCGAGAAGGCGGTATGGTTTTTCTTTCGGCTTTGCTGCTTCAATCTGCTTAACGGTGAGCATGGGTAAAAATCCGGTGGGTAAAATTATTTTATCCACTTTTTACCCGTCATGGAGTGCGGCTGTCAACGATCTGAAGCGAACCATGACGAACTGTGAATCTACGGAAGGCTTGATATTCAGGGGATTTTGCGGACTGGTACGGATGGGAGTGAACTGATAAATGGTGTCCCCTGCAGGAATCGAACCTGCAATTAGCCCTTAGGAGGGGCTCGTTATATCCATTTAACTAAGAGGACAATGCGGCATGAGTATACCCGCTAATGGAGTGCGGGGTAAGTACGCTGCCGCTCGATTGCTTAAACCCTCGCCATTTATGCTGGGTTTTTATCATTTTTCTTAATGTTTTCCGCACGTTCTGCTTTTTGGCGTGCTTCTGCTTTACGCTTGTTGCTCATGTCGTTACGAATCTGTGCATGACTCATTAACGCGAAGATAAAGGTGCCGCCGCAGATGTTCCCCGCTAAAGTAGGTAGTGCGAAGGGCCAGATGAAATCGCTCCAGTGCAGCGTGCCGTTAAACACCAGATAGAGGATTTCAACAGAACCGACAACGATGTGGGTGGTGTCACCCAGTGCAATAAGCCAGGTCATCAATATAATCACCACAATCTTTGCCGCACCCGCAGCAGGAAACATCCAAACCATAGTGGCGATCAGCCAGCCGGAAATGATCGCGTTGGCAAACATCTCGCTGGGGGTGTTCTTCATCACATCCATGCCGATTTTGACAAATGCATCGCGAGTTTCTTCATTGAAGATAGGCATATATTCAAATGCCCATGCAGCAATACCTGTCCCGAGAATATTACCCAGCAGCACGACGCCCCATAATCGCATAAGTAAGCCGACGTTGCTCATTGTCGGTTTTTGCATGACGGGTAGTACCGCAGTCACGGTGTTTTCGGTAAATAATTGCTGGCGGGCCATAATGACGATAATAAAACCAAAGGTATAACCGAGATTCTCCAGTAAGAAGCTGCCTGGCACTCCTTCCAGTTCGACATGAAATATCCCTTTTGCCAGTAGCGAAGCGCCCATCGACAGACCCGCCGCAATGGCTGACCACAGTAGCGCCATTGCGTCGCGTTCCAGCTCTTTTTCACCATCCTGGCGGATATGCTCATGAATTGCCATCGCCCGGGAGGGGAGTCGGTCTTCATCTATTTCTATTTTTTTGCCGCGCTCTTTTTCTTCGCTCTCAACTTCAATTTCGTCGCTGTGTTGATCAATTTTGTCGTTGTCCATGGTCTCTTCTCTTGAATTAGCACGTATAGCTAAAGCGTAGCGGCTTTTTTGCTCGCAACTGGCGGGAGTTACTCTGAAAATGTAGAAAAGGCTGCGTTTGCCTTTTTCTGTTTCTATAGAATCAAGTAGCCTACAGGGCGGCGATTACCAGGCTATGATCAAATCAGCAAATCAGGGCGTCTGGACATCAGTTGACGTGCTGTTACAATCGCCCACACCTAAACAGGCGGATACGGTATCGTTCCGTCATGGATGGCAAACTGCATAAGCCATAAAAAAACAGGGAGACATTTATGAAGCTTCGCCTGTCGGCGCTTGCTCTGGGAACTACGCTTCTGGTGGGGTGTGCGAGTTCCGGTACAGATCAGCAAGGGCGTTCTGACCCGTTAGAAGGGTTCAACCGCACCATGTACAACTTCAACTTCAATGTATTAGACCCGTATATTGTTCGACCGGTCGCTGTCGCCTGGCGTGATTATGTTCCGCAACCGGCGCGTAACGGTTTGAGCAACTTTACTGGCAACCTTGAAGAACCTGCGGTGATGGTTAACTACTTCTTGCAGGGCGACCCTTATCAGGGGATGGTCCACTTTACCCGCTTTTTCCTGAACACCATTTTGGGGATGGGCGGTTTTATTGATGTTGCAGGGATGGCGAACCCGAAACTGCAACGGACTGAACCTCACCGCTTCGGTAGTACGCTTGGTCATTATGGCGTGGGTTATGGGCCTTACGTCCAGTTACCGTTCTACGGTAGCTTCACGCTGCGTGATGACGGTGGTGATATGGCGGATGGTCTTTACCCGGTTCTTTCCTGGCTGACCTGGCCGATGTCTGTGGGTAAATGGACGCTTGAAGGGATAGAAACTCGTGCGCAGTTGTTGGATTCCGATGGTCTGCTGCGTCAGTCGTCCGATCCTTATATTATGGTGCGCGAAGCGTACTTCCAGCGTCATGATTTCATCGCTAATGGCGGCGAACTCAAACCGCAGGAAAATCCGAACGCGCAAGCGATTCAGGATGATTTAAAAGATATCGATTCTGAATAAGAAACAAATAAAAAAGGTGAGTCGCAATACTCACCTTTTTTGTTGTTATCCCTCAATTACCACAAGTAAAAGGAGATAAACCGACAATGACCCGGACGTAATGATGTAAAAATACTGATGTTCGTCACTGACTATTTCCGATATTCAGGAGTTGAAAAATCAAAAAACTGGAAAAATAATTTTAAATATCATCAAAATTAACACCTGGCGCAGATAGTTGATTAATTTCATTTTGATATTCCGTCTGGCGATTTTGAAGCCTTTTTTCAACTTTATCTTCGAGATCCTTAAAGTCTTTGTATTTATTTTCAGGATGGTCAACGTCAACTTTGTTAGCGAATAAATTAGAAATTATTTCTTTTACATTGTCGCGTCTAAATTTTGCATCGTCCACTTGAAAATTATATCTTATTGCTCGACCTAAACGTTTAAAAACTTCGTTAGGTTCTCTCAGTCTTTCCCCGTTGAGCTCGTTTACAACCTGATGATCGGAACCTGTTGCAAATGATTCTGCCATGATAGCTTTACTGCTTTCAAACCACGCTGAAGCATTCCTGGCTTTTTCACTACAATATTGGGTGAGACTATCACCATTAATACGAATTCCTCTTTGAATGTGGTAGTCGTCCTGATCGTAGTAACCGAGAGATAAGTAATCATTTCCGTTTTTATTTTTAATTACAATAGCGAGAGAGTCGCCTTTTTTATCTTTACCGTACCAGGTAAATAAGTCCGTTGGTTCGCTATTCCCGCTCTCATCAAATTCCGTTACCGTATGTCTGAGTTTGTGTGATATCTTATCGAAGATAAAACCAGGATCTCCATCATATATTTCTTTTAATGCGCTGAAGATCATTTCCTTGTTATTGATATCATGAGTCTTCTCAACTATGTTGTCATTAATGATAGTACGGACGAGTTCTTTGTCTTTATAGTTCGCAGGTAATTCTATTGGTTCTTGGTTGTCGATACCAATAGTAATATGGTCTGTATCATTGGAGCCAATATCAATATAAGTAACTGAGGAATTATTAATATTAAATCTATAAGGATCGTCGTTTACTCGTATGGCGTTTTTTATAAGCTCAAGTAGATGTTTAATACAGGTGCTTATTCCTTCCTTACCATTAAAAAGGTTTTTGAGCTCTTGTACTAATCCATTAACTTCATCATTGTTATTTTCATTAATGGATTCTGGGTAAGTTGCGCTGGTATTGTTGATTGAAATAGATGGTAGCATGATTTTATTCCATTTTGATTGATTTGTTACAAATATATATTACCTAATGAAATAGACTATCAAAAAACGCTCATTTATTTAGAACCTATCTTTAATTTGAGTGTATGAGCGCACAATAGCCAGGGGGGTTGAGTATCCTGGAAATGCAGAAAAGTAAACTCTTTGAGAAGGACGAGCAGAACGCCTGAAAATATGCCTTTCCCTTCAGGTTTGTCTGTGGATACCGCTTATTGATTTGAAAGGGCAAGCTGCCAACAGGCTGTTTGCAAAACTCAGGAGGTAAGCAATGAGGACACTACTTTCGGTGAAGTGGGGGAGTTAAAGTCACCTGCTATGCAGGTGACTTTATCCAGGCGAACGCGTTATCAGAACGCGTAGTTAAAGTTAGTACCGAACAGCCAGGCTTTACCTTCAGACTCGAACTGGTATGGGCCTTCGTTAATTTTCACGCTCTGACCGTGCATATAAGAAACACCAACGTCGACTGAAGCATCTTTATTAAATGCGTAAGTCGTACCTGCACTCAGCCAGAAACGGTCCTGGTCCGGAATGGATATAGAACGATTCTGAGCCGGAACTGGGCTGTCATCAAAGGCGATACCGGTACGGAAGGTCCAGTTATCATCGTAGTAATAAGTGGTACCCAACGCGATGCGGTAAGCATCTTTAAAGCCTTCATGTTTCTGGAACAGCGTGTCGCCACTGGTTGAGGTCGCTTTCAGCTGCTGGAACTGACTCCAGCTGGTGTAAGCCAGGCTATAGTGAATCGCCCACTGTGGATCAACACGGTTATAACCTGACACTTCCCACATTTCAGGCAGGTTCAGCGTCAGATAACCCGATTGCGTTGCGCCACCTGTCGCGGTAGGAATTGGCAAACCGTAGTTATTAAACGCACGATTAAGATCGCTGCTGTAGTTACCTTTGAAGTCAATTTTCACTTCAGAACGGTAGGTCAGTGCATAGCGGTTATTTTTATCCAGTTCATACAGGATTCCGGCGTTCCAGCCAAAGCCCCACTGGTTACCGTTCAGATGAGCGATTTTGGTATTACTGTCGATACCGTTGGCGGTAGCTGCCAATGCTTGCCCTTGAGGAGTTTGCCCGGCAGGAGATTGCATAATCTGACCAGCAACCAACTGCCCCAGATCGCCTGCGAAACGTTCAATTTTCGCGCGAGCGTAGACGGCGTTGAAACCAAGACCAAAGCTCCATGCATTATTTAAGCGATACGCACCGCTTAAGTTCAGGTTCATGGTTTCAAGGTCAGTTGTACCCCCGACAGAGCCGCCTGCATAAGTATCATTAAACTCTGTTGCCAGACCATAGTTAGAGGTAATAGAAGCGCCCCAACCAAATTGGTCGTTAATCGGTGCAACAAAGTGCATGTTCGGAACCCATGCCGTAGGCGCGATGTTATCGGCTTTCAGGCTACGACCAGACGGAGACGTTCCGCTGATATTCACATCCGGGTCAATATAAACCGCACCCGCAGAAAATGTCGGGCGGTCAAACATGGTAATCAATGCGGGGTTACGGCTAACGTTACCTGCATCATCGGCAATTGCGCCTTCCCCTGAATAAGCCCGGCCCAGGCCAGAGGAAGAAAATTCGTTTAACTGAAAGCCTGCCGACCAGGCCTGGGTGGAGATAAGTGCCACTGCGACTGCGAGAGCAGACTTTGTAAACAGGGTTTTCTGGCTCATGACCATAACCTCAATGATTTATTTTTATACAAACTATGTTACGTGCTGTAACAGGAGCGCGAAGTGTAGGGTCTGAGGTACATCTTAGAAATCAGACCAGTGGCGAGAGTATAGGTCGGACCAGCTGGAATGTTGCAAGTATGTTTCCATCTTTTTTCAAATATGATCTAAGAAACGCGATCCAGCTGGCAAAATTTGGAGGTTGCGCACTCGCGGATTCGGGTGAATTTTGTTTTAGATCATTTTTAAGTGTGATTTCGGTCACTTATCCGATTTTGCAGAATTAACAACTGGAGCAGCACTTTCCGGAAGCGTAAAATATCCACAACGTTTATCTGGCACCTTGGGTGCACATACAGAGGAAATCAACGATGAGTAAATGTAGTGCTGATGAAACCCCGGTTTGCTGCTGTATGGATGTTGGCACCATTATGGACAACTCCGACTGCACCGCGTCTTACAGCCGCGTGTTTGCAAACCGCGCAGAAGCAGAACAAACGCTGGCGGCGCTGACTGAAAAAGCCCGTAGCGTGGAATCCGAACCGTGCAAAATCTCCCCGACTTTCACTGAAGAGTCTGACGGTGTGCGCCTGGATATCGATTTCACTTTTGCCTGCGAAGCTGAAATGCTGATCTTCCAGCTGGGTCTGCGTTAATTCCTCTCGGGTACGTTCGCCCCTGTCAGTTGCTGGCAGGGGCGTTTTCTTTTCTTTCTCCTGTCTTCACTGTGTCATAGCTCCCACTTTCCTTTTTCTCCGCTTGGCTAAATGTAAAAAAATGGTTAAGATTATGATCAGGTCAGACCACTTTATTTATTTTTTTACAGGGGAGTGTTATGGGTCAGGTTTTACCGCTGGTTACCCGCCAGGGCGATCGTATCGCCATTGTTAGCGGTTTACGTACGCCTTTTGCACGTCAGGCGACGGCTTTTCATGGCATTCCCGCGGTTGATTTAGGGAAGATGGTGGTAGGCGAATTGCTGGCACGCAGCGAGATCCCCGCCGAAGTGATTGAACAACTGGTCTTTGGTCAGGTCGTACAAATGCCTGAAGCCCCCAACATTGCGCGTGAAATTGTTCTCGGTACCGGAATGAATGTGCATACCGATGCTTACAGCGTCAGCCGCGCTTGCGCTACCAGTTTCCAGGCGGTTGCAAACGTCGCAGAAAGCCTGATGGCGGGAACTATCCGAGCGGGGATTGCCGGTGGGGCAGATTCCTCTTCCGTATTGCCAATTGGCGTCAGTAAAAAACTGGCGCGCGTGCTGGTTGATGTCAACAAAGCTCGAACCATGAGCCAGCGCCTGAAACTCTTCTCTCGCCTGCGTTTGCGCGATTTAATGCCCGTACCGCCTGCAGTAGCAGAATATTCTACCGGCTTGCGGATGGGTGACACCGCAGAGCAAATGGCGAAAACCTACGGCATCACCCGAGAACAGCAAGATGCATTAGCGCACCGTTCGCATCAGCGTGCCGCTCAGGCATGGTCAGACGGAAAACTCAAAGAAGAGGTGATGACTGCCTTTATCCCTCCTTATAAACAACCGCTTGTCGAAGACAACAATATTCGCGGTAATTCCTCGCTTGCCGATTACGCAAAGCTGCGCCCGGCGTTTGATCGCAAACACGGAACGGTAACGGCGGCAAACAGTACGCCGCTGACCGATGGCGCGGCAGCGGTGATCCTGATGACTGAATCCCGGGCGAAAGAATTAGGGCTGGTGCCGCTGGGGTATCTGCGCAGCTACGCATTTACTGCGATTGATGTCTGGCAGGACATGTTGCTCGGTCCGGCCTGGTCAACACCGCTGGCGCTGGAACGTGCCGGTTTGACAATGAGCGATCTGACATTGATCGATATGCACGAAGCCTTTGCAGCTCAGACACTGGCGAATATTCAGTTGCTGGGTAGTGAACGTTTTGCTCGTGAAGTACTGGGGCGTGCACATGCCACTGGCGAAGTGGACGATAGCAAATTTAACGTGCTTGGCGGTTCGATTGCTTACGGGCATCCCTTCGCGGCGACCGGCGCGCGGATGATTACCCAGACATTGCATGAACTTCGCCGTCGCGGCGGTGGATTTGGTTTAGTTACCGCCTGTGCTGCCGGTGGGCTTGGCGCGGCAATGGTTCTGGAGGCGGAATAATGGAAATGGCATCAGTGTTTACTCTTAATGTTCGTCTGGACAACATTGCTATCATCACCATCGACGTACCGGGTGAGAAAATGAATACCCTGAAGGCGGAGTTTGCCTCGCAGGTGCGCGCCATTATTAAGCAACTCCGTGAAAACAAAGAGTTGCGAGGCGTGGTGTTTGTCTCCGCTAAACCGGACAACTTCATTGCTGGCGCAGACATCAACATGATCGGCAACTGCAAAACGGCGCAAGAAGCGGAAGCACTGGCGCGGCAGGGCCAACAGTTGATGGCGGAGATTCATGCTTTGCCCATTCCGGTTATCGCGGCTATTCATGGCGCTTGCCTGGGTGGTGGGCTGGAGTTGGCGCTGGCGTGCCACGGTCGCGTTTGTACTGACGATCCTAAAACGGTGCTCGGTTTGCCTGAAGTACAACTTGGATTGTTACCCGGTTCAGGCGGCACCCAGCGTTTACCGCGTCTGATAGGCGTCAGCACAGCATTAGAGATGATCCTCACCGGAAAACAACTTCGGGCGAAACAGGCATTAAAGCTGGGGCTGGTGGATGACGTTGTTCCGCACTCCATTTTGCTGGAAGTCGCTGTTGAGCTGGCGAAGAAGGATCGCCCATCTTCCCGCCCTCTACCTGTACGCGAGCGTATTCTGGCGGGGCCGTTAGGTCGTGCGCTGCTGTTCAAAATGGTCGGTAAGAAAACAGAACACAAAACTCAAGGCAATTATCCGGCGACAGAACGCATCCTGGAGGTTGTTGAAACGGGATTAGCGCAGGGCACCAGCAGCGGTTATGACGCCGAAGCTCGGGCGTTTGGCGAACTGGCGATGACGCCACAATCGCAAGCTTTGCGTAGTATCTTTTTTGCCAGTACGGAAGTGAAGAAAGATCCCGGTAGTGATGCACCGCCTGCGCCATTAAACAGCGTGGGAATTTTAGGTGGTGGCTTGATGGGCGGCGGTATTGCTTATGTCACTGCTTGTAAAGCGGGGCTTCCGGTCAGAATTAAAGATATCAACCCGCAGGGCATAAATCATGCGCTGAAGTACAGTTGGGATCAGCTGGAGGGCAAAGTTCGCCGTCGTCATCTCAAAGCCAGCGAACGTGACAAACAGCTGGCATTAATCTCCGGAACGACGGACTATCGCGGCTTTGCCCATCGCGATCTGATTATTGAAGCGGTGTTTGAAAATCTCGAATTAAAACAACAGATGGTGGCGGAAGTGGAGCAAAATTGCGCCGCTCATACCATCTTTGCTTCGAATACGTCATCTTTGCCGATTGGTGATATCGCCGCTCACGCCACGCGACCTGAGCAAGTTATCGGCCTGCATTTCTTCAGTCCGGTGGAAAAAATGCCGCTGGTGGAGATTATTCCTCATGCGGGTACATCAGCGCAAACCATCGCCACTACGGTAAAACTGGCGAAAAAACAGGGCAAAACGCCCATTGTCGTGCGTGACAAAGCCGGGTTTTACGTCAATCGCATCTTAGCGCCTTACATTAATGAAGCTATCCGCATGCTGACCGAAGGTGAACGGGTAGAGCACATTGATGCTGCGCTAGTGAAATTTGGTTTTCCGGTAGGTCCAATCCAACTTTTGGATGAGGTAGGAATCGACACCGGGACTAAAATTATTCCTGTACTGGAAGCCGCTTATGGAGAACGTTTTAGCGCGCCTGCAAATGTTGTTTCTTCAATTTTGAACGACGATCGCAAAGGCAGAAAAAATGGTCGGGGTTTCTATCTTTATGGTCAGAAAGGGCGTAAAAGCAAAAAACAGGTCGATCCCGCCATTTACCCGCTCATTGGCGCACAAGGGCAGGGGCGACTCTCCGCACCGCAGGTTGCTGAACGGTGTGTGATGTTGATGCTGAATGAAGCAGTACGTTGTGTTGATGAGCAGGTTATCCGTAGCGTGCGTGACGGGGATATTGGTGCGGTATTTGGCATTGGTTTTCCGCCATTTCTCGGTGGACCGTTCCGCTATATCGATTCTCTCGGCGCGGGCGAGGTGGTTGCAATAATGCAACGACTTGCCACGCAGTATGGTTCCCGTTTTACCCCTTGCGAGCGTTTGGTCGAGATGGGCGCGCGTGGGGAAAGTTTTTGGAAAACAACTGCAACTGACCTGCAATAAGAAGGTCAAAGCTATATGAATCCGCGCTGAATGGCGGAGTGTTGGTCAAAATGTAAACGCATATTGACTATACTTACGCCATTGAGGTAAAAAACAGCGTTTCATTCGGTGAATGGATAAGGCACAATGCCGGCCACCGTTTTCTTTCTCTGGTTTCAGATGAAAGAAAACGGGCGAATCTGGTTAACAAAAGCGGTGCAATATGCAAGTTTTTATCATGCGTCACGGCGACGCAGCCCTCGATGCCGCCAGTGATTCGGTTCGTCCTCTGACCACTAATGGTTGTGACGAATCTCGCCTGATGGCGAACTGGCTGAAAGGTCAAAAAGTGGAAATCGAACGCGTTCTGGTGAGCCCGTTCCTGCGAGCCGAGCAAACACTGGAAGAAGTAGGGGATTGTCTGAACCTGCCTTCCAGTGCAGAAGTTCTGCCGGAGTTAACGCCCTGCGGCGATGTTGGTCTGGTCAGTGCCTATTTGCAGGCGTTGACCAATGAAGGTGTTGCTTCGGTACTGGTGATCTCTCACTTACCGTTAGTCGGGTATCTGGTTGCCGAGTTATGTCCGGGCGAAACGCCGCCTATGTTTACCACCTCGGCCATTGCCAGCGTAACGCTTGATGAAAGCGGAAACGGTACATTCAACTGGCAGATGAGCCCGTGTAATCTGAAGATGGCAAAAGCTATCTGATGTGTTCCAAATTATGCCCAATGAGGTAGATTCATTGGGCATAATTGCTCATCAGGCAGCGGATATCTGTCAACCTCACTACTATCGAAGACTCTCCTTATCTATAAATAAAACACTTTCTACATTCATTCGGAAATTATTCTTCTGCGCGTATCTTGATTTTGCCCAAAGTTACATGTTGAAATGAATAATGTCTGTTTGACACTCATTGTCATTTATTAATACAGATAATAGAGTTGAATAATCAGGCAGGATGTAATTGAAACTTGATTAAATTCTGGCTATAGTGTTTATATATTATATTGTCAAAAGTGGATAAATGCCAAACGCATTATATGTTCATTGTTTGTTTTTTAAGCTGTTGATATTCATTATTGATATACTTTCTATTTTTTCTAAATACTTATTCCGTATTTTTTAAGGATGTCCTTAAGATAACCTTTCTTCTGTCAATATATTAATTAAATCTACATTTACTCTTTAGTAAAATTAAATTGCATCAGGGGTGTGGAAACATCACTATGCGGCCCCACACCAACGAATACAATTTTCTACGACCTGTTCTTTTTGGATCGCATGCCGTATTCAATGGCTGGGTATAAACATTGGCTATTGACTGAATCAATGTATTGCAATGTTTATATTTTTAATTATTTATAGTTTAAGGACAAATAATGAGTAAGTTTGTTAAAACAGCTATTGCTGCGGCAATGGTGATGGGCGTGTTCACCTCTACGGCAACAATCGCTGCGGGTAACAACGGTACTGCACGTTTTTACGGCACCATTGAAGACTCAGTGTGTTCTATCGTTCCGGACGATCACAAACTGGAAGTTGATATGGGTGATATCGGTGCCGAAAAACTGAAAAATAACGGCACCACCACGCCGAAAAGTTTCCAGATTCGTCTGCAAGATTGCGTATTTGATACTCAGGAAACAATGACTACTACCTTTACTGGTACCGTTTCTTCTGCAAATAGCGGCAATTATTACACCATTTTCAATACCGATACCGGTGCGGCATTTAACAATGTTAGCCTGGCGATCGGTGACTCTCTGGGTACCTCTTACAAAAGCGGCATGGGTATTGACCAGAAAATAGTGAAAGACACTTCTACCAATAAAGGCAAAGCGAAGCAGACACTGAACTTTAAAGCCTGGCTGGTCGGCGCAGCTGATGCGCCAGATCTGGGTAATTTCGAAGCAAATACCACCTTCCAGATTACTTACCTGTAAGGCATACCCCCATAGCGACACTACTATGGGGGATTTAAATGGATTTTGACCGAACAAGAATAAAAACGGATAGAAACGTGTATGCCTGACCATTCTCTTTTTCGATTACGGATTCTTCCGTGGTGCATTGCGCTGGCAATGTCAGGGAGTTATAGCAGTGTCTGGGCTGAAGACGACATTCAGTTTGATTCCCGTTTTCTGGAATTAAAAGGCGACACAAAAATTGATCTGAAGCGTTTTTCCAGCCAGGGATATGTTGAGCCCGGAAAATACAATTTACAGGTTCAACTAAATAAACAGCCATTGGCGGAAGAGTACGATATTTACTGGTATGCTGGTGAAGATGACGCGAGCAAAAGCTATGCTTGTCTGACACCGGAACTGGTAGCGCAGTTTGGTTTAAAAGAAGACGTGGCGAAAAATCTGCAATGGAGCCACGATGCTAAATGCCTGAAATCCGGTCAACTGGAAGGCATGGAAATTAAGGCTGATTTAAGCCAGTCCGCATTAGTCATTTCACTGCCACAGGCTTACCTCGAATATACTTATCCCGACTGGGATCCGCCTTCACGTTGGGATGACGGCATCTCCGGGATCGTCGCGGACTACAGCATCAACGCACAAACCCGGCACGAAGAAAATGGCGGTGATGATAGTAACGAGATCAGCGGCAACGGGACGGTCGGGGTTAACCTGGGGCCATGGCGTATGCGCGCTGACTGGCAGACCAACTATCAACATACCCGCAGTAATGATGATGACGAGGAATTTAGCGGCGATGACACACAAAAAAAATGGGAGTGGAGTCGCTATTATGCCTGGCGGGCGTTACCGTCATTAAAAGCCAAACTGGCGCTGGGCGAAGATTACCTCAATTCCGATATTTTCGACGGTTTTAATTATGTTGGTGGCAGTGTCAGCACTGACGATCAAATGTTGCCTCCCAACCTGCGCGGCTACGCGCCAGACATTTCCGGCGTGGCACACACCACAGCAAAAGTGACCGTCAGCCAGATGGGGCGTGTGATTTACGAAACGCAGGTTCCGGCTGGACCGTTTCGTATTCAGGATCTTGGTGATTCTGTCTCCGGTACGTTGCATATTCGCATTGAAGAACAGAACGGCCAGGTGCAGGAATATGACATCAGCACCGCCTCGATGCCATACCTCACTCGTCCAGGTCAGGTGCGCTATAAGATCATGATGGGTCGTCCGCAAGAGTGGGGGCATCATGTTGAAGGCGAATTTTTCTCTGGTGCTGAAGCTTCCTGGGGGATCGCTAATGGTTGGTCGCTCTATGGTGGCGCGCTGGGGGATGAAAACTACCAATCTGCCGCACTTGGCGTTGGTCGCGATTTGTCTACGTTCGGCGCGGTCGCGTTTGATGTTACTCACTCGCACACCAAACTGGATAAAGACACCGCTTATGGCAAAGGTTCGCTGGACGGTAACTCCTTCCGTGTGAGTTATTCCAAAGACTTTGACCAGCTCAACAGCCGCGTTACTTTTGCTGGATATCGCTTCTCGGAAGAGAACTTTATGACCATGAGCGAGTATCTGGATGCCAGTGACAGCGGAATGGTACGCACGGGCAACGACAAAGAGATGTACACCGCCACTTATAACCAGAACTTCCGCGATGCGGGTGTTTCGGTTTATCTCAACTATACCCGCCATACTTACTGGGATCGTGAGGAGCAGACAAACTACAACATCATGCTCTCCCACTATTTCAATATGGGCAGCATTCGTAATATGAGCGTTTCCCTGACTGGCTACCGCTACGAGTATGACAACCGGGCGGATAAGGGCATGTACATTTCGCTCAGTATGCCGTGGGGCGACAACAGTACCGTTAGCTATAACGGCAACTATGGCAGTGGGACGGACAGCAGTCAGGTCGGTTATTTCAGCCGTGTCGATGACGCGACTCACTATCAGTTGAACGTCGGCACCAGTGACAAACACACCAGCGTTGACGGCTATTACAGCCATGATGGTTCGCTGGCGCAGGTTGACCTCAGCGCGAACTACCATGAAGGGCAATACACCTCTGCGGGCTTGTCGTTACAGGGCGGCGCAACGCTTACTGCCCACGGTGGCGCACTTCACCGTACCCAGAATATGGGCGGGACACGCTTGTTGATTGATGCCGATGGCGTTGCCGATGTTCCGGTAGAAGGTAACGGTGCTGCTGTTTATACCAATATGTTTGGTAAAGCCGTCGTTTCTGACGTCAATAACTATTACCGCAATCAGGCGTATATCGACCTCAACAAACTGCCGGAAAACGCCGAAGCAACCCAGTCGGTGGTACAAGCCACGCTAACTGAAGGGGCGATTGGCTACCGCAAATTTGCCGTCATCAGTGGTCAAAAAGCGATGGCGGTGCTGCGTTTACAAGACGGCAGCCATCCTCCGTTTGGCGCAGAAGTAAAAAATGATAACGAGCAGACAGTGGGCCTTGTCGATGATGACGGCAATGTTTATCTGGCTGGGGTGAAACCTGGCGAACACATGAGTGTGTTCTGGAGTGGTGTTGCGCATTGCGATATCAACCTGCCGGACCCGCTGCCTGCCGATCTGTTTAACGGCTTGTTACTGCCATGCCAGCATAAAGGCAACGTCGCGCCGGTTGTTCCTGATGACATAAAGCCTGTCATTCAGGAGCAGACGCAACAGGTGACACCCACCAATCCCCCTGTTTCTGTTTCAGCTAACCAATAACGTGATTAAGGAATGATCCATGTCTGATTTACTTTGCTCTGCCAAATTGGGTGCTACGACGCTAGCGTTACTGCTTAGCGCTGCCAGTTTGTCTGCCCAGGCTTCTGTAACGCCAGATCGTACCCGTTTGATATTTAATGAAAGCGACAAATCAATCAGCGTGACGTTGCGCAATAACGATCCGAAACTGCCTTATCTGGCCCAAAGCTGGATCGAAGATGAAAAGGGTAACAAGATCAGTTCACCGTTAACTGTTCTGCCACCGGTGCAACGCATCGATTCAATGATGAACGGGCAGGTAAAAGTGCAGGGAATGCCGGATATCAACAAATTGCCTGCCGATCGTGAAAGCCTGTTCTACTTCAACGTGCGTGAGATCCCGCCAAAATCAAACAAAGCCAACACGCTGCAAATAGCACTACAAACGCGTATTAAGTTGTTCTGGCGACCGAAGGCGCTGGAGAACGTCAGCATGAAAAACCCCTGGCAATATAAGGTTACTTTAACCCGCAACGGTCAGGAATTTACCGTCAATAACCCGACACCGTATTACGTCATTTTCAGTAATGCCAGCACACAGAAAAATGGCAATCCGGCAGCCGGTTTCTCGCCAATAGTGATGTCGCCGAAAACCTCTGCACCGCTGAATGTGAAGATGGGTAGCGTGCCGGTACTGACCTATGTCAACGACTATGGCGCTCGGATGCCGCTCTTTTTCACTTGCAACGGTAACAGTTGCCAGGTCGATGAAGAGCAGAGCCGCAAAGGCTGAGGCCGGGAGAGCCAGTATGAAAGGATCTTGTTCTGTCTGGGCGGTAACTGGGTTACTGATATGTTGTGTTGGTAGCGGCTTTGCAGTTGCAGCGAGTAAGTCAGTAAGTATGAATTTACGGGTGCTTGTCGATGCCCCTCCTCCTTGTACGGTAAATGGTGCGGCAGTTGAGTTTGGTAATGTATTCATTAATAAGATCAATGGGGTTGATTATAAACGTCCCATTGACTACTCGCTTGTTTGTAACAATCTGGCAATGGATGACCTGCGTCTACAGATGCAGGCGACAACGGTCGTGATTAACGGTGAAACAGTTATCAGCACGGGGATTCCTGGGTTTGGTATTCGGGTTCAGAAAAGTAGTGATCACACAATACTCGACTTAACCTCTGGCTCATGGTTGCCATTTAATTTTTCCTCGGGAGTTCCCGTTCTGGAAGCTGTGCCGGTGAAACAGAGTGGTACAACGTTAGCGGCAGCTGAATTTAACGCCAGTGCCACAATTGTGGTGGATTACCAATGAAACGGATCTCGCTTATTTTGCTGTGGGGCTTTTGCTCGATGGCACTCTCAAACGTCTCTTTTCACGGTTATTTAGTGCAGCCACCTAACTGCACGATTAGCAACGCTCAAACCATTGAAATAACTTTTCAGGATGTGCTTATTGATGACATTAATGGCAGCAATTATGAGCAAACCGTGCCGTATTCCATTACCTGCGATACGGCGGTTCGCGACCCATTAATGGAAATGACCTTGAGCTGGAGTGGCACACCAAGCGATTTTGATAATGCTGCAGTAAGCAGCAATATCACTGGTTTAGGCATTCAGCTCAAACAGGTAGGGCAGAGTTTTACGATCAATACGCCACTTGTGGTGAATGAAACCGATTTACCGGTGTTAACGGCTGTGCCAGTAAAAAAGAGTGGTGTCGTTCTGCCAGAGGCGGACTTTGAGGCCTGGGCCACGTTACAGGTAGATTACCAATGAAGAAAAAGCGTACGTTGTTTTTTATTAGTAGCCTGATGTTGCTGGGCAGTGGAACCACAATAGCAGGAGATAATTTGCACTTTACCGGCAATTTAATCAGTAAATCGTGTACGCCAGTGATTAATGGTAGCCAGTTGGCAGAAGTACATTTTCCTGCCATTGCCGCCAGCGATTTAATGAACCTTGGGCAGTCAGAGCGAGTGCCATTGGTGTTTCAATTGAAAGATTGTCATAGTTCTACATTGTTTAATGTCAAAGTAACGTTGACAGGAACAGAAGATAGTGCTCTACCCGGCTTTCTGGCCTTTGACTCCTCGTCATCAGCATCCGGCGCTGGGATTGGTATTGAAACTGCGGCAGGCACATCGGTGCCAATCAACAATACAACAGGCGTCACGCTCCCGCTGAATCAGGGAAATAACAGCCTAAATTTTAATACCTGGTTACAGGCAAAGAGCGGGCGAGATGTAACGTCCGGAGACTTTAGTGCCACAGTGACGGCAACCTTTGAGTATTTCTGAAATGAAAAAATGGACCATAATTTTCGCGAGCCTAATGCTGCTCGTTCTGAGTGTTGTCGGCGCATCTAAGAGTTATGCTGGAGATAAACTTATGAGTGCGAGTTTTGACAGTGTGAGAGTTTATTATGCCATGGACAAGGTAACCGGTGCTGTAGCGAGCAGTGTTTTCAATGTTACGGTGATAACGCCAAAGGAGGTTGCATATGGGAAATATGATTCTTTTGCGTATAAAGGCGATACGTTGCGGGTTATTTCCTGGTCTGGGTCGGGTTCAGCTCCAACTTTGGTACTGACTGACTTTGATACAATTAATAACTCAAATTGCCCTGGCATAGATACGAAAATTTTTCGTTGTGCATATATGACGTTTAAAATTACCGTTGCATCTGATGATTATGGTTGCCCTTGGATCGCATCCTTTTATTCCTATACAGATTTACCCGGATTTGGAAGCTATACGGCCCCTACAGTGCATAACACAATATGCCCAACGATACCGGTCGCTTCATACGATATCTCCTGGAGTGAAAATTATGTCAGCCATAATAAGGCGTTACGAATTCAGTCCACGGGGTCAACAGTGACCACCACGCTTTCGACCTACTTGATGGAAGGCGGCAGACTCTGTGATGGCAGTAATTTTTCTGATAATGATGGCAGAGGAGCATACTGCCGCGCGGTATCAGAATTGTTAACCTTTACCTCTTACGGTTGTGATAAATCAACGGTAACGGTTACGCCAACTCGTCATCCGGTAACGGATAAAGTACTACACGATATTGTGGTGAATGTGAATACCAGTAGTGGGCAACCGATTGATTCGACGTGTCGTTTTCAGTATGTATTGAATGAACTGTAGTTCGTAGTATTGCTCTGATGCGTCTTATCAGGCCTACGAAGTGAATTGCAATTTATTGAATTATCACATATTTGTAGGCCGGATAAGGCGTTTACGCTGCTCCGGCATTTGCTGCCAGCATTCAGGGCAACTCCGGCGGCAACCACTCTTCCACTTCAATCAACACCAACAAAGCCGCATCACCGCCGTACTCTTTCGGTGCCTGGTGAAATGCCATCACATGCGGATGTTGTGCCAGCCACAGCGGTGTTTGTTGCTTCAAAATATGCTTCCCGTGCCCATGCATCACGCAGGCACAAAACACATGTTCGCGGCGACAGGCGGCAATCAACGCGCCCAGTTCCTGCTTGGCCTGCAGCTGCGTCAGACCGTGTAAATCCAAAAACAATTCCGGTGAATAATCGCCGCGGCGCAGTTTCTTCGCCTCAAAATGGCTGACATCCGGGCGAACATATTTCACCGGACCTTCGGTATTTAATAACGGCTGAAACTCATCGGAGAAATAATGGCTGGCATCAGCCTGCTCCTGGATCAAGCGTTTCACCGGCACTTCGCTGATTTTTTTACGCTGCGGTCGGTGGACAATCGTGTCCTGCTTAATCTTGCGAGTCCCCGCCATCAACTGGCGAAACAGAGCCTGGTCCTCCTCGCTAAGTGTTGTTTTCTTTTTCATTTATCTGTCTCTATTTCTAATTTTCCTACAGTTTACCCGACTCGTAGCACAATCGATCGTTTTAAACGTATTTTTCCTCACTCACCGCGCGTGAATGCTGATTTATCGTCATCTTCATGGCAAACTAGCCGCCGAAATTATTGCGATCATGCCCTGGAGGAATACGTGGATAAAATTTTCGTTGATGAAGCAGTAAATGAGCTGCAAACCATTCAGGACATGTTGCGCTGGTCGGTAAGCCGCTTCAGCGCGGCAAATATCTGGTACGGTCACGGCACCGATAACCCGTGGGATGAAGCCGTACAGCTGGTGTTACCATCGCTCTACCTGCCGCTGGATATCCCGGAAGATATGCGCACCGCGCGTCTGACCTCCAGCGAAAAACACCGTATTGTTGAACGCGTGATCCGCCGCGTCAACGAGCGCATTCCGGTGGCTTACCTGACCAACAAAGCCTGGTTCTGCGGTCATGAATTTTACGTCGATGAACGCGTGCTGGTGCCGCGCTCGCCGATTGGTGAACTGATCAACAATAAATTTGCCGGACTCATCAGCAAGCAACCGCAGCATATTTTAGATATGTGTACCGGTAGCGGCTGCATCGCCATTGCCTGTGCTTATGCCTTCCCGGAAGCGGAAGTCGACGCGGTAGATATCTCTCCCGACGCGCTGGCGGTTGCCGAACAGAACATCGAAGAACACGGTCTGATCCACAACGTCATTCCGATTCGTTCCGATCTGTTCCGTGATTTGCCGAAAGTGCAATACGATCTGATTGTCACTAACCCGCCGTATGTCGACGCGGAAGATATGTCCGACCTGCCAAACGAATACCGTCACGAGCCGGAACTGGGCCTGGCATCTGGCACCGACGGCCTTAAACTGACACGTCGCATTCTTGGAAACGCGGCAGATTACCTTGCTGATGATGGCGTGTTGATTTGTGAAGTCGGCAACAGCATGGTACATCTTATGGAACAATATCCGGATGTTCCGTTCACCTGGCTGGAGTTTGATAACGGCGGCGATGGTGTGTTTATGCTCACCAAAGAGCAGCTGCTGGCGGCCCGTGAATATTTCGCGATTTATAAAGATTAAGTAAACACGCAAACACAACAATAACGGAGCCGTGATGGCTGGAAACACAATTGGACAACTCTTTCGCGTAACCACCTTCGGCGAATCGCATGGGCTGGCGCTCGGCTGCATCGTCGATGGTGTTCCGCCAGGCATTCCGCTGACGGAAGCGGACCTGCAACATGACCTCGACCGTCGTCGCCCTGGGACATCGCGCTATACCACCCAGCGCCGCGAGCCGGATCAGGTCAAAATTCTCTCCGGTGTTTTTGAAGGCGTTACTACTGGCACCAGCATTGGCTTGTTGATCGAAAACACTGACCAGCGCTCTCAGGATTACAGCGCAATTAAAGACGTTTTCCGCCCAGGCCATGCTGATTACACCTACGAACAAAAATACGGTCTGCGCGATTATCGCGGCGGTGGACGTTCTTCCGCCCGCGAAACCGCCATGCGCGTGGCGGCAGGGGCGATTGCCAAAAAATATCTCGCCGAGAAATTTGGTATTGAAATCCGCGGCTGCTTGACCCAGATGGGCGACATTCCGCTGGAAATCAAAGACTGGTCGCTGGTTGAACAAAATCCGTTCTTCTGCCCGGACCCCGACAAAATCGACGCGTTAGATGAACTGATGCGCGCGCTGAAAAAAGAGGGCGACTCCATCGGCGCGAAAGTCACCGTTGTTGCCAGTGGTGTCCCCGCCGGACTTGGCGAGCCGGTCTTTGACCGCCTGGATGCCGACATCGCCCATGCGCTGATGAGCATCAACGCGGTGAAAGGCGTGGAAATTGGCGACGGTTTTGACGTAGTGGCGCTGCGCGGCAGCCAGAACCGCGACGAAATCACCAAAGACGGTTTCCAGAGCAACCATGCGGGCGGCATTCTCGGCGGTATCAGCAGCGGGCAGCAAATCATTGCTCATATGGCGCTGAAACCGACCTCCAGCATTACCGTGCCGGGGCGCACTATTAACCGCTTTGGCGAAGAAGTTGAGATGATCACCAAAGGCCGTCACGATCCCTGTGTCGGGATCCGTGCAGTGCCGATCGCTGAAGCGATGCTGGCGATCGTTTTAATGGATCACCTGTTACGGCAGCGGGCGCAAAATGCCGATGTGAAGACTGATATTCCACGCTGGTAAAAAATGAACAAAACCGCGATTGCGCTGCTGGCTCTGCTTGCCAGTAGCGCTAGCCTGGCAGCGACGCCGTGGCAAAAAATAACCCAACCTGTGCCGGGTAGCGCACAATCGATAGGCAGTTTTTCTAATGGCTGTATCGTCGGTGCTGACACGCTGCCGATACAGTCCGAACATTATCAGGTCATGCGTACCGATCAGCGTCGCTATTTCGGTCACCCGGATCTGGTGATGTTTATCCAGCGTCTGAGTAGCCAGGTGAGCAATCTGGGCATGGGTACGGTGCTGATTGGCGATATGGGGATGCCCGCTGGTGGGCGTTTCAACGGCGGTCATGCCAGCCACCAGACCGGACTGGATGTCGATATCTTTCTGCAACTGCCGAAAACTCGCTGGACCTCCGCGCAGCTCTTGCGCCCGCAAGCACTGGACTTAGTTTCCCGCGACGGTAAACACGTTGTCTCCACGCTGTGGAAGCCAGAAATTTTCAGCTTGATCAAACTCGCCGCCCAGGACAAAGACGTCACACGCATTTTTGTTAATCCGGCGATTAAACAACAACTTTGCCTTGATGCGGGCACCGATCGCGACTGGTTGCGCAAAGTGCGACCCTGGTTCCAGCATCGCGCGCATATGCATGTACGATTACGTTGTCCTGCCGATAGTCTGGAGTGTGAAGATCAACCTTTACCGCCACCAGGCGATGGTTGCGGGGCAGAACTGCAAAGCTGGTTTGCACCTCCAAAACCGGGAACAACAAAGCCTGAGAAGAAGACACCGCCTCCGTTGCCGCCTTCCTGCCAGGCGCTACTGGATGAGCACGTGATCTAATGGAAACGTTTAATAGCCTGTTTATGGTTTCCCCGCTGTTGCTGGGAGTTCTCTTTTTTGTCGCCATGCTGGCGGGATTTATCGACTCGATTGCCGGTGGCGGTGGGTTACTCACCATTCCGGCATTGATGGCAGCGGGGATGTCTCCCGCTAATGCGCTGGCAACCAATAAACTGCAAGCCTGCGGCGGCTCTATTTCCGCCACTATCTACTTTATTCGCCGCAAAGTGGTTAGTTTAAGCGATCAGAAACTCAATATTGCCATGACCTTTGTCGGCTCAATGAGCGGCGCACTGTTGGTACAGTACGTTCAGGCTGATGTCTTACGGCAGATTTTGCCCATTCTGGTGATTTGTATCGGCCTCTATTTCTTGCTGATGCCAAAGCTGGGTGAAGAAGATCGCCAGCGCCGGATGTACGGTTTACCCTTCGCGTTAATTGCCGGTGGCTGCGTCGGTTTTTATGACGGATTCTTTGGCCCGGCTGCCGGATCGTTTTACGCGCTGGCCTTCGTTACGCTGTGCGGATTCAACCTCGCCAAAGCCACGGCTCACGCCAAATTACTCAACGCAACGTCAAACATTGGCGGTCTGCTGCTGTTTATTCTCGGCGGCAAAGTGATTTGGGCGACGGGCTTTGTCATGCTGGTGGGGCAGTTCCTCGGCGCGCGCATGGGTTCACGGCTGGTGTTGAGCAAAGGACAAAAGCTGATCCGCCCGATGATTGTTATCGTCTCGGCGGTGATGAGTGCCAAATTACTTTACGATAGCCACGGACAGGAGATCCTCCACTGGTTGGGGATGAACTAATGAACAGTACACACCACTATGAGCAGTTGATTGAAATTTTTAATAGCTGCTTTGCCGATGAATTTAATACCCGTCTGATTAAAGGCGACGACGAACCGATCTATCTTCCTGCTGATGCGGAAGTACCGTATAACCGAATTGTCTTTGCCCACGGCTTTTATGCCAGCGCAATTCATGAGATTTCGCACTGGTGTATTGCCGGAAAAGCGCGCCGTGAGCTGGTTGATTTCGGCTACTGGTATTGCCCGGATGGGCGTGATGCCCAAACGCAAAGCCAGTTTGAAGATGTTGAAGTGAAGCCGCAGGCACTCGACTGGTTGTTCTGTGTGGCGGCGGGATATCCGTTTAACGTCAGTTGCGACAATCTGGAAGGCGACTTCGAACCGGATCGTGTGGTGTTTCAACGGCGGGTACATGCGCAGGTGATGGATTACCTAGCAAACGGCATTCCTGAACGCCCGGCACGCTTCATTAAAGCACTACAAAATTATTATCACACGCCGGAACTTACGGCGGAACAGTTCCCGTGGCCGGAAGCGCTCAACTAAAGCCAGCGCCACGTTTTACAATGAGGAAAGAAGATGATCGCGGAGTTTGAATCACGCATTCTGGCATTAATCGACGGTATGGTTGACCATGCCAGTGATGATGAGTTGTTTGCCAGTGGGTATTTGCGTGGCCACCTGACATTAGCCATCGCAGAACTGGAAAGTGGTGATGACCACTCCGCTCAGGCGGTGCATACGACCGTTAGCCAGAGTCTGGAAAAAGCCATTGGTGCCGGTGAATTGTCGCCGCGTGACCAGGCGCTGGTGACCGATATGTGGGAAAACCTGTTTCAGCAGGCGTCACAGCAGTAAGTTGCGGCGTCTGGAGCACCATGCCTGATGCGACGCTTATCGCGTCTTATCAGGCCTACACGTCACACGTAGGTCGGATAAGGCGTTCACGCCGCATCCGGTAAACACTGCGAGAGCAGATTACCCCGCCTTAACCGCTTTACCCTTCAACAATTTCCGCACCCATAACCGATTCGGGTTTAACGCCGCCAGCGTACTGGCATCCATCGGAATCGGTTCGTCGCTCATCTGCGCCGCCAGAATCTCGGCACACAGCGGGGCAGAACACAAACCGCGAGAACCTAAAGCCGCAAACATAAAGAGATCGTCAAAAACCGGCGCGCTTACCGCCTCATCTTTCTGCTCCGCCAACGACGCATATTCCACGAGTGTTGCCTCATAATCGGGAACATTGCCTACCATTGGCAGATGATCGCGGGTGGCACAACGCACACCGCAGCGCGCCTCTTTATCACTGACATCAACCTCTTTTGCCCACTGTGCCTGCGGGAAACAATCAATCAACCGCTGGCGATTCTGCTGCTGATCGTCCTCACTGTACGCCGTATCTTCGCTGCCGCGATGATAACTGGCACCAATACAATGATGTTGATTCGCCGGATTTTGTGGCGTGAGATAACCGTCATAGCACAGCACCTGCTTCAGCTCTGCCAATTCCGGCGTTGTCGGAATATGGCTGACCTGCCCGGCAACCGAATACACCGGGATAGTCGACGTTTGGCTGAATCGGCTGATTTGATGCCCGTTCGCCAGTACCACTACGCTGTGTGTTGCTTGCTGATCTCCTGCAAAATTCAACAACCAACAGTCATCCTTACGGGATAAATTCTGTAACTGATATTGATAATAAATCTGCAAACCCTGCTGTTGCGCCAGTTCCAGCACATTACGGGTCAGTTCTGCTGGGCACAGCCAACCACCTTGCGGATAAGTAATGCCGCTGCAATTTGTCGCAACGCCCGTAATTTGTTCAACCGCATTTGCCTCAACGGCTACAGCCAGTTCTGCGGGTAAATCCATTGACAACATCTGTGCGATTTTATGCTGGCTTTTCTCATCCCAGCCTAACTGCGTGACGCCGCACCAGTCATGATCAAATTTAACGGGTAATTGGTCGTAAAACCGACGAGCAAAAGTAAACGCATTAGAGAAAAAGCGGTTTAGCGCCTCATCGTGTTTGCTTAATAACGGATACAGCGCCCCCTGGCGATTGCCGGAAGCACCCAGTGCGGGGGCCTCATCCGCGCAATAAAGCGTTACCTGCCAGCCGCGCCGTAATAGCGCCAGCGACAACAACGCGCTGGCAATACCACCGCCGATAATCGCCGCTTCCCGTTTGCTGCTGCCCGTGCGGTTAAACCACGGCGCGGAGCAGGGGAGCGGTAATGTCTGTTCCATCACCCCGCAAAGCATTTCCCGTTTGCGCCCAAAGCCCTTACGTTTTTGCATCGTGAATCCGGCGTCCTGCAAACCGCGGCGGACAAAACCGGCAGACGTAAATGTCGCTAGCGTGCCGCCCGGACGCGCCAACCTTGCCATGGCGTTAAACAGATTTTGCGTCCACATATCCGGGTTTTTCGCTGGCGCAAAGCCGTCCAGAAACCAGGCATCTACTTTTTGATTTAGCGAATCGTCCAGTTGGCTGGTCAGTTCGTTAATATCGCCAAACCATAAATCCAGCGTCACGCGGCCTTCATCGAGCAATAAACGATGGCAACCGGGCAAGGGCATTGGCCACTGCGCCTGAAGTTGTTCTGCCCACGGAGCCAGTTCCGGCCAGTGTTGATGCGCTAAGGCTAAATCCGCACGGGTGAGGGGAAATTTCTCAAAACTAATGAAATGTAAGCGTTGTAATTGCGCTTGCGGATGCGCTTCGCGAAACTGATCAAATGCCTGCCATAGCGTCAGGAAGTTTAATCCGGTGCCGAAGCCGCTCTCTGCTACCACAAACAGAGGATGTGGATGCTCAGGAAAGCGTACCTCTAATTGGTTGCCTCCCAGAAAAACATAACGCGTCTCTTCCAGCCCGTTATCGTTGGAAAAATAGACATCGTCAAAATCTCGGGAAACAGGTGTACCCTCAGCATTAAATTCGAGGTTGGCAGGTTGTATGGAGTAGTGTTTCACGTAAGTTACTCGTCTTACAGGCGGTGGCTCGATCTTAGCGATGTGTGTAAGGCTGCGCAAATTTCTCTATTAAATGGCTGATCGGACTTGTTCGGCGTACAAGTGTACGCTATTGTGCATTCGAAACTTACTCTATGTGCGACTTACAGAGGTATTGAATGAAACGTGCAGTGATTACTGGCCTGGGCATTGTTTCCAGCATCGGTAATAACCAGCAGGAAGTCCTGGCATCTCTGCGTGAAGGACGTTCAGGGATCACTTTCTCTCAGGAGCTGAAGGATTCCGGCATGCGTAGCCACGTCTGGGGCAACGTAAAACTGGATACCACTGGCCTCATTGACCGCAAAGTTGTGCGCTTTATGAGCGACGCATCCATTTATGCATTCCTTTCTATGGAGCAGGCAATCGCAGATGCGGGCCTTTCTCCGGAAGCTTACCAGAATAACCCGCGCGTTGGCCTGATTGCAGGTTCTGGCGGCGGTTCCCCGCGTTTCCAGGTATTCGGCGCTGACGCAATGCGCGGCCCGCGCGGCCTGAAAGCGGTTGGCCCGTATGTGGTCACCAAAGCGATGGCATCCGGCGTTTCTGCCTGCCTCGCCACGCCGTTTAAAATTCATGGCGTTAACTACTCCATCAGCTCCGCGTGTGCGACTTCCGCACACTGTATCGGTAACGCAGTAGAGCAGATCCAACTGGGCAAACAGGACATCGTGTTTGCTGGCGGCGGCGAAGAGCTGTGCTGGGAAATGGCCTGCGAATTCGACGCGATGGGTGCGCTGTCTACTAAATACAACGACACCCCGGAAAAAGCCTCCCGTACTTACGACGCTCACCGTGACGGTTTCGTTATCGCTGGCGGCGGCGGTATGGTAGTGGTTGAAGAGCTGGAACACGCGCTGGCGCGTGGTGCTCACATCTATGCTGAAATCGTTGGCTACGGCGCAACCTCTGATGGTGCAGACATGGTTGCTCCGTCTGGCGAAGGCGCAGTACGTTGTATGCAGATGGCGATGCATGGCGTTGATACCCCAATCGATTACCTGAACTCTCACGGTACTTCGACTCCGGTTGGCGACGTGAAAGAACTGGCAGCTATCCGTGAAGTGTTCGGCGATAAGAGCCCGGCGATTTCTGCAACCAAAGCCATGACCGGTCACTCTCTGGGCGCTGCTGGCGTACAGGAAGCTATCTACTCTCTGCTGATGCTGGAACACGGCTTTATCGCCCCGAGCATCAACATTGAAGAGCTGGACGAGCAGGCTGCGGGTCTGAACATCGTGACCGAAACGACCGATCGCGAACTGACTACCGTTATGTCTAACAGCTTCGGCTTCGGCGGCACCAACGCCACGCTGGTAATGCGCAAGCTGAAAGATTAATTCGCAGTAGGTCGGAGTAGTCGGAGTAGGTCGGATAAGACGCGCCAGCGTCGCATCCGACGTTACGCGCTAATGCGGCCTCCGGCACTAACGCAAAAGGGAACCTGATGGTTCCCTTTTTCACATCATTGACAATCGCCGCCTGTTCCAGGCAAACTTCCCGCTTTGTCGATTTCCTTCTGAAAAGACGTACGCGTTAAATCCTGCCAACGCACCGTAACCCTGAAACCAGAGAGATGAGACGGGGATACTCCTCGCCTTGCGCTGCATTCTGGAGTAATGCATGACTGCTGTAAGCCAAACCGAAACACGATCTTCTGCCAATTTTTCGCTCTTCCGCATCGCTTTTGCGGTTTTTCTCACCTACATGACCGTAGGGCTGCCGTTGCCGGTTATCCCGCTGTTTGTTCATCATGATCTGGGCTATGGCAATACCATGGTCGGGATTGCCGTCGGGATTCAGTTTCTGGCTACGGTGCTGACGCGTGGCTATGCCGGGCGACTGGCCGATCAATATGGTGCAAAACGTTCGGCGCTTCAGGGGATGTTAGCTTGTGGTCTGGCTGGCGGCGCGTTGCTGCTGGCGGCGATTTTGCCTGTCTCCGCACCGTTCAAATTTGCCCTGTTGGTCGTCGGGCGTTTGATTCTTGGCTTTGGTGAAAGCCAGTTACTGACAGGCGCTCTGACCTGGGGGTTAGGCATCGTAGGGCCAAAACACTCTGGCAAAGTGATGTCATGGAATGGAATGGCGATTTACGGTGCCCTCGCTGTTGGTGCTCCGCTTGGCCTGTTGATTCATAGCCATTACGGTTTTGCCGCACTGGCGATCACCACAATGGTATTACCCTTACTGGCATGGGCCTGTAACGGCACAGTGCGCAAAGTACCGGCCTTGGCGGGAGAACGTCCATCGCTGTGGAGCGTTGTCGGGCTTATCTGGAAACCAGGGTTAGGGCTGGCACTACAAGGCGTTGGTTTTGCGGTTATCGGGACTTTCGTTTCGCTCTACTTTGCCAGCAAAGGATGGGCGATGGCGGGCTTTACTCTTACCGCGTTTGGCGGCGCATTTGTCGTGATGCGCGTCATGTTTGGCTGGATGCCGGACCGTTTTGGCGGCGTGAAAGTGGCGATTGTCTCTCTGCTTGTAGAAACGGTGGGCTTGTTGCTGCTCTGGCAAGCCCCAGGGGCGTGGGTCGCATTAGCGGGCGCGGCGTTAACCGGAGCCGGATGTTCGCTTATCTTTCCTGCGCTGGGCGTGGAGGTGGTTAAACGCGTCCCCTCACAAGTTCGCGGCACCGCACTGGGCGGTTACGCCGCGTTTCAGGATATCGCCCTCGGCGTCTCCGGGCCGCTGGCGGGAATGCTGGCGACCACGTTTGGTTACTCTTCGGTATTTCTTGCCGGGGCGATCTCTGCGGTGCTGGGAATTATTGTCACGATACTGTCATTTCGTCGGGGCTAACGAACCAGCCAGACCAGCATCAGGATAATCGCGACTAACAGTATCCACAGCGCGGGACGCGTTGCCATATTTTGCAACGTGTCCATCATCGGTGGAAAAGGATTAAGCAGCGGTTGCATATCACGCGGATCAATCCCTTTAACCCGCCGTTGATAAAGCTGATTAAGAATATCCTCGGCCTGGGCAGAAGAAAGCGATGATTGCGCAGAAAGGCCATATTTTTGCTGGATATATGCCGATAACGCCGCCAATTCACTGGCATCTAAAGGTTGTTTTAGCGCCATCTGTAGTGATTCCAGCGTCGGCGTATTTTGCTGGCTTAACGTCTGGCGCGCCTGCAGCCAGGTCACCAGATGGTTAAACAGTTTCGCTGGAATTAACTCGCCATCTTTCACCCCGGAAAGTTCCAGCATCGATTGCCAGATCTGTTTGCTGGGTTCCCCCGTTGCCGCCGCAAGTTTGGTCACCAGCTGTTTGAGCGCATTGTGCTCCGCCGGTAATAAAGGACGGTCGGTCGCCTCGCGCTGCTGCGGTTGCGGAATAACCATCTTCCCTTCCTGCAACAGGGTGAGAATGGTTTTTAATTGCTCCGGTGAGAGCTGATTCAGCGGCGTCTGACCAAAGTTATGACGGATATAATCCGTGACCGCCTGACGATTATTCCCCAGACGTAAATACTCCCCTAATTGCGCTAAAAGCTGGCGGGCAGAATGGCTTTTTTGCGCGGCCAGCAGACGTTGCGCCAGGTTGTGTTCAGCGGCAGGGAAGTGACGCGAAAGCAGCGGTGAATCTCCCGACAGACCAATATCGTGCCTGATACCCGCCCACAGTTCTGCTCTTTGCTGTTGCGTCAGTGAGGTCACTTTCGTCATTAAGCTTTCCAGCGAAGTACGTTGCTGACTGGATAAAGGCTGATTGCCCGCGCCAGACGGCAGGTTATCTCCCTGACCTGGTGGCTGCCCAGGAGGAGGGCCGGAAATAGGTTGTATCATTACGTATCCTTATACCTGAAATCTTCGCAAGTATGCCTGGCCGCGAGATTATGGCACACTTGTCCGGTTAACTCTCGTCTCATACAGGTAACACAAACGTGAAAATCCTTGTTGATGAAAATATGCCTTATGCCCGCGACTTATTTAGCCGTTTGGGTGAGGTGACCGCGGTTCCCGGGCGTCCAATCCCCGTCGCTCAACTGGCAGACGCGGATGCGCTGATGGTGCGTTCGGTCACGAAAGTGAATGAATCTTTGCTGGCAGGAAAACCCATTAAATTTGTTGGTACTGCCACAGCGGGGACCGACCATGTCGATGAAGCATGGTTAAAGCAGGCGGGAATTGGTTTTTCCGCGGCACCTGGCTGTAATGCGATTGCGGTGGTGGAATATGTTTTCTCCTCCCTGCTGATGCTTGCCGAACGCGATGGATTTTCACTGCACGACCGTACGGTGGGGATCGTGGGCGTTGGTAACGTTGGACGTCGATTGCAAGCGCGACTGGAAGCGTTAGGGATTAAAACCTTGCTTTGCGATCCGCCTCGCGCTGACCGTGGGGATGAGGGTGATTTCCGCTCGCTGGATGAATTAGTTCAGCATGCGGATATTCTGACTTTCCATACGCCACTCTTCAAAGATGGGCCGTACAAAACGCTGCATCTGGCGGATGAAAAACTGATCCGTAGCCTGAAGCCGGGAGCGATTCTGATTAACGCCTGCCGTGGCGCAGTCGTCGATAATACTGCGTTGCTGACCTGCCTGAATGAAGGCCAGAAGTTAAGCGTAGTGCTGGATGTCTGGGAAGGCGAACCGGAACTTAACGTGGAGTTGCTGACAAAAGTGGATATCGGCACGCCGCATATCGCAGGTTATACCCTGGAAGGTAAAGCACGCGGTACTACGCAAGTGTTTGAAGCCTATAGCAAGTTTATTGGGCATGAACAGCACGTTGCGCTGGATACATTACTGCCCGCGCCAGAGTTTGGTCGCATTACGCTGCATGGCCCGCTCGATCAACCGACGCTGAAAAGGCTGGTGCATTTGGTGTATGATGTGCGCCGCGATGACGCACCGCTGCGTAAAGTCGCCGGGATACCGGGTGAGTTCGATAAACTGCGCAAAAACTATCTTGAGCGCCGTGAATGGTCATCTCTGTATGTAATTTGTGATGACGCCAGTGCGGCATCATTGCTGTGTAAACTGGGTTTTAACGCCGTTCATCATCCGGCACGTTAATCTCTTCTTCATGCTCTCTGCTGTAACATTGGCAGGGAGCTTTGCTATTTCTGGAGTAAACCACCATGTCTGAAGGCTGGAACATTGCCGTCCTGGGCGCAACTGGCGCTGTGGGCGAAGCCCTGCTTGAAACGCTGGCTGAACGTCAGTTCCCGGTTGGGGAAATTTATGCACTGGCACGTAACGAAAGCGCAGGCGAACAACTGCGCTTTGGTGGTAAGACAATCACCGTGCAGGATGCCGCTGAATTCGACTGGACGCAGGCGCAGCTGGCATTTTTTGTCGCAGGCAAAGAAGCTACCGCTGCCTGGGTTGAAGAAGCGACCAACTCAGGTTGCCTGGTGATCGACAGCAGCGGACTGTTTGCTCTCGAACCCGACGTACCGCTGGTGGTGCCGGAAGTAAACCCGTTTGTACTGACCGATTACCGCAACCGGAATGTCATCGCCGTACCAGACAGTCTGACCAGCCAGCTGCTGGCGGCACTGAAACCGTTAATCGATCAGGGCGGTTTGTCGCGTATCAGTGTTACCAGCCTGATTTCAGCCTCCGCCCAGGGCAAAAAAGCGGTCGATGCGTTAGCGGGGCAGAGTGCGAAATTGCTCAACGGCATTCCGATTGACGAAGAAGATTTCTTCGGTCGTCAACTGGCGTTCAATATGCTGCCGTTGTTGCCGGATAGCGAAGGTAGCGTGCGTGAAGAACGTCGTATCGTTGACGAAGTACGCAAAATCCTGCAGGACGAAGGGCTGATGATTTCGGCAAGCGTCGTCCAGGCACCGGTATTCTACGGTCATGCCCAGATGGTCAACTTTGAAGCACTGCGTCCGCTGGCGGCAGAAGAAGCGTGTGATGCGTTTGCTCAGGGCGAAGATATTGTGCTCTCTGAAGAGAACGAATTCCCGACTCAGGTAGGGGATGCTTCGGGTACGCCGCATCTTTCTGTTGGCTGCGTGCGTAATGACTACGGTATGCCGGAGCAAGTCCAGTTCTGGTCGGTGGCCGATAACGTTCGCTTTGGCGGCGCGCTGATGGCAGTAAAAATCGCCGAGAAACTGGTGCAGGAGTATCTGTACTAATGTCCGACCAGCAACAACCGCCAGTTTATAAAATTGCGCTGGGCATTGAGTACGACGGCAGTAAGTATTACGGCTGGCAACGGCAGAATGAAGTCCGCAGTGTGCAGGAGAAGCTGGAAAAGGCGCTCTCCCAGGTGGCGAACGAACCCATTACCGTCTTCTGCGCCGGGCGTACTGACGCTGGTGTACACGGTACCGGGCAGGTAGTGCATTTCGAAACGACCGCGCAGCGCAAAGACGCGGCGTGGACCTTGGGCGTAAATGCGAATTTACCTGGTGACATCGCCGTGCGTTGGGTTAAAGCTGTACCTGATGATTTTCATGCCCGATTTAGCGCCACGGCTCGCCGTTATCGCTACATCATCTACAATCATCGGCTGCGCCCGGCGGTACTGAGTAAAGGGGTAACCCATTTTTACGAACCGCTGGACGCTGAACGGATGCATCGGGCTGCGCAATGCTTGCTGGGCGAGAATGATTTCACCTCGTTCCGTGCGGTGCAGTGCCAGTCCCGAACCCCGTGGCGCAACGTTATGCATATTAATGTCACGCGTCACGGTCCTTATGTGGTGGTAGATATCAAAGCGAATGCCTTTGTACATCATATGGTCAGGAATATTGTCGGCAGCCTGATGGAAGTCGGTGCCCACAACCAGCCGGAGAGCTGGATAGCAGAGTTGCTGGCGGCAAAGGACAGAACGCTGGCGGCAGCAACGGCAAAAGCGGAAGGGCTGTATCTGGTCGCGGTGGATTACCCTGACCGGTATGATCTTCCAAAACCGCCAATGGGCCCGCTATTTCTGGCGGACTAACGAGAATAATGCTCGGAACATTTCAGGCTGTAGCCAACGTAGTTACAGCCTGAAAGATGACGAGTACAAGGCATAGGCAAATATGGACCTGATTTATTTCCTCATCGATTTTATCCTGCACATTGACGTGCATCTGGCAGAGCTGGTCGCGGAGTACGGCGTCTGGGTTTATGCCATTCTGTTTTTGATTCTGTTCTGCGAAACGGGGCTGGTGGTAACGCCATTCCTGCCTGGTGATTCGCTGCTGTTTGTTGCTGGTGCATTGGCGTCGCTGGAAACTAACGATCTCAATGTCCATATGATGGTGGTGCTTATGTTGATTGCCGCTATTGTCGGTGATGCAGTGAACTATACCATTGGACGGTTATTTGGTGACAAACTGTTCAGTAACCCGGATTCGAAAATCTTTCGTCGCAGTTATCTTGATAAGACTCATCAGTTTTACGAGAGACATGGCGGCAAAACGATTATTCTCGCCCGTTTTGTACCGATCGTCAGAACGTTCGCGCCGTTTGTTGCGGGAATGGGCCACATGTCGTACCGTCATTTCGCCGCTTATAACGTGATCGGCGCACTGTTGTGGGTACTGATTTTTACCTACGCGGGTTATTTCTTCGGCACGCTCCCCTTCATTCAGAGCAACCTTAAGCTGATGATTGTTGGCATTATTTTTGTTTCAATATTGCCTGGGGTTTTCGAATTTATTCGTCACAAACGCGCTGCGGCACGCGCCGCAAAATAAAAAGTAACTCCGCGGTTCGACCACTTTTTTATCCAAAGTTTCGGGCTGTTATGTTTTAATGTGCAACATTCATGGTCTGTTGGGGGCAAAAATGGCATTATGCGTCCCCAAAGATAAAACTGGCATCGAACCAGGTTCAGACAGAAAGGTCCCTAATGAGCTGGATTGAACGAATTAAAAGCAACATTACTCCCACCCGCAAGGCGAGCATTCCTGAAGGGGTGTGGACTAAGTGTGATAGCTGCGGTCAGGTTTTATACCGCGCTGAGCTGGAACGTAATCTTGAGGTCTGTCCGAAGTGTGACCATCACATGCGTATGACAGCGCGTAATCGCCTGCATAGCCTGTTAGATGAAGGAAGCCTTGTGGAGCTGGGTAGCGAGCTTGAGCCGAAAGATGTGCTGAAGTTTCGTGACTCCAAGAAGTATAAAGACCGTCTGGCATCTGCGCAGAAAGAAACTGGCGAAAAAGATGCGCTGGTGGTGATGAAAGGCACTCTGTATGGAATGCCGGTTGTCGCTGCGGCATTCGAGTTCGCCTTTATGGGCGGTTCAATGGGGTCTGTTGTGGGTGCACGTTTCGTGCGTGCCGTTGAGCAGGCGCTGGAAGATCACTGCCCGCTGATCTGCTTCTCCGCCTCTGGTGGCGCACGTATGCAGGAAGCACTGATGTCGCTGATGCAGATGGCGAAAACCTCTGCGGCACTGGCAAAAATGCAGGAGCGCGGCTTGCCGTACATCTCCGTGCTGACCGACCCGACGATGGGCGGTGTTTCTGCAAGTTTCGCCATGCTGGGCGATCTCAACATCGCTGAACCGAAAGCGTTAATCGGCTTTGCCGGTCCGCGTGTTATCGAACAGACCGTTCGCGAAAAACTGCCGCCAGGATTCCAGCGCAGTGAATTCCTGATCGAGAAAGGCGCGATCGACATGATCGTCCGTCGTCCGGAAATACGCCTGAAACTGGCGAGCATTCTGGCGAAGTTGATGAATCTGCCAGCGCCGAATCCTGAAGCGCCGCGTGAAGGCGTAGTGGTACCCCCGGTACCGGATCAGGAACCTGAGGCCTGATAACTGATAAGGGCAGGGCCACTGGCTCTGCCCTTTTGCTATTCTCACCGTAACGAATCAGCGGATACCATGATTATCAAACGCACTCCTCAAGCCGCGTCGCCTCTGGCTTCGTGGCTTTCTTATCTGGAAAACCTGCACAGTAAAACTATCGATCTCGGCCTTGAGCGCGTGAGCCAGGTCGCGGCGCGTCTTGGCGTCCTGAAACCAGCGCCATTTGTGTTTACCGTTGCGGGTACGAATGGCAAAGGCACCACCTGCCGTACGCTGGAGTCGATTCTGATGGCGGCAGGGTACAAAGTGGGCGTCTACAGTTCACCGCATCTGGTGCGTTATACCGAGCGCGTACGTGTGCAGGGGCAGGAATTGCCGGAATCGGCCCACACCGCCTCTTTTGCGGAGATTGAATCGGCACGCGGTGATATTTCCCTGACCTATTTCGAGTACGGTACGCTGTCGGCGTTGTGGCTGTTCAAACAGGCACAACTTGACGTAGTGATTCTGGAAGTAGGGCTGGGCGGTCGTCTGGACGCAACCAATATTGTCGATGCCGATGTGGCTGTAGTAACCAGCATTGCGCTGGATCATACCGACTGGCTGGGACCAGATCGCGAAAGTATTGGTCGCGAGAAAGCAGGCATCTTTCGCAGCGCAAAACCGGCAATTGTCGGTGAGCCGGAAATGCCTTCTACCATTGCTGATGTGGCGCAGGAAAAAGGTGCACTGTTACAACGTCGGGGCGTTGAGTGGAACTATTCCGTCACCGATCATGACTGGGCGTTTAGCGATGCTCACGGCACGCTGGAAAATCTGCCGTTGCCGCTTGTCCCGCAACCGAATGCCGCAACAGCGCTGGCGGCACTGCGTGCCAGCGGGCTGGAAGTCAGTGAAAATGCCATTCGCGACGGGATTGCCAGCGCAATTTTGCCGGGACGTTTCCAGATTGTGAGCGAGTCGCCACGCGTTATTTTTGATGTCGCGCATAATCCACATGCGGCGGAATATCTCACCGGGCGTATGAAAGCGCTACCGAAAAACGGGCGCGTGCTGGCGGTTATCGGTATGCTACATGATAAAGATATTGCCGGAACTCTGGCCTGGTTGAAAAGCGTGGTTGATGACTGGTATTGTGCGCCACTGGAAGGGCCGCGCGGTGCCACGGCAGAACAACTGCTTGAGCATTTGGGTAACGGCAAATCATTTGATAGCGTTGCGCAGGCATGGGATGCCGCAATGGCGGACGCTAAAGCGGAAGACACCGTGCTGGTGTGTGGTTCTTTCCACACGGTCGCACATGTCATGGAAGTGATTGACGCGAGGAGAAGCGGTGGCAAGTAAGTTTCAGAATCGGTTAGTGGGCACGATCGTGCTGGTGGCGCTGGGGGTGATTGTACTTCCAGGGCTGCTGGACGGGCAGAAAAAACATTATCAGGATGAGTTCGCGGCTATCCCGCTGGTGCCGAAAGCGGGCGATCGTGATGAGCCTGATATGATGCCAGCCGCCACCCAGGCGTTGCCGACGCAGCCGCCGGAAGGCGCAGCGGAAGAGGTGCGGGCAGGTGATGCCGCAGCACCGTCGCTCGATCCGGCCACTATTGCAGCCAATAACACCGAGTTTGAACCGGAACCTGCACCGGTCGCCCCACCGAAGCCGAAACCGGTGGAGCCGCCTAAACCGAAGGTTGAAGCACCACCTGCGCCGAAGCCAGAACCGAAGCCGGTCGTGGAAGAAAAAGCAGCGCCAACGGGTAAAGCCTATGTTGTGCAACTGGGTGCGCTGAAAAATGCCGATAAAGTGAATGAGATTGTCGGTAAGCTGCGCGGTGCCGGTTATCGGGTTTATACGTCGCCATCCACGCCAGTGCAGGGTAAAATTACCCGTATTCTGGTTGGGCCGGATGCCTCGAAAGATAAGCTGAAAGGTTCGCTGGGTGAGTTGAAGCAACTTTCTGGCTTAAGTGGCGTGGTAATGGGCTATACGCCGAATTAATACAGTCTTGCCTGATGCGACGCTGGCGCGTCTTATCAGGCTTGGGCAGTGTTAGAACCGTAGGTCGGATAAGGCGTTTACGCCGCATCCGACACGCATTGCACGATGCCGCAAAGGCATAAAAAGTCGATGGCGTTGAATATTTTTTCAGCGCCATTTTTATTGATGCGCGGGAAGGAAATCCCTACGCAAACGTTTTCTTTTTCTGTTAGAATGCGCCCCGAACAGGATGACAGGGCGTAAAATCGTGGGACACATATGGTCTGGATTGATTACGCCATAATCGCGGTGATTGCGTTTTCCTCTCTGGTTAGCCTGATCCGCGGCTTTGTTCGTGAAGCGTTATCGCTGGTGACATGGGGTTGTGCTTTCTTTGTTGCCAGTCATTACTACACTTACCTGTCAGTCTGGTTTACGGGCTTTGAAGACGAACTGGTTCGAAATGGGATTGCCATCGCGGTACTATTTATCGCTACCCTGATCGTTGGTGCTATCGTGAACTTCGTGATAGGCCAGCTGGTGGAGAAAACGGGGTTGTCAGGCACCGATCGGGTGCTGGGCGTCTGTTTCGGTGCGTTGCGCGGTGTGTTGATTGTTGCCGCCATTCTATTCTTTCTCGACTCCTTTACCGGGGTGTCGAAAAGCGAAGACTGGAGCAAATCACAGCTGATCCCGCAGTTCAGTTTTATCATCAGATGGTTTTTTGATTATCTGCAAAGCTCGTCAAGTTTCTTGCCCAGAGCGTAAGTGCTCTGAGATGTGGCTTAACGAGGAAAAAGACGTATGTGCGGTATTGTCGGTATCGCCGGTGTTATGCCGGTTAACCAGTCGATTTATGATGCCTTAACGGTGCTTCAGCATCGCGGTCAGGATGCCGCCGGCATCATCACCATAGATGCCAATAACTGCTTCCGTTTGCGTAAAGCGAACGGGCTGGTGAGCGATGTATTTGAAGCTCGCCATATGCAGCGTTTGCAGGGCAATATGGGCATTGGTCATGTGCGTTACCCTACGGCTGGCAGCTCCAGCGCCTCTGAAGCGCAGCCGTTTTACGTTAACTCCCCGTATGGCATTACGCTTGCCCACAACGGCAATCTGACCAACGCTCACGAGTTGCGTAAAAAACTGTTTGAAGAAAAACGCCGCCACATCAACACCACTTCCGACTCGGAAATTCTGCTTAATATCTTCGCCAGCGAGCTGGACAACTTCCGCCACTACCCGCTGGAAGCCGACAATATTTTCGCTGCCATTGCTGCCACAAACCGCTTAATCCGCGGCGCATATGCCTGTGTGGCGATGATTATCGGCCACGGTATGGTTGCTTTCCGCGATCCAAACGGGATTCGTCCGCTGGTACTGGGAAAACGTGATATTGACGAGAACCGTACAGAATATATGGTCGCTTCCGAAAGCGTAGCGCTCGATACGCTGGGCTTTGATTTCCTGCGTGACGTCGCGCCGGGCGAAGCGATTTACATCACTGAAGAAGGGCAGTTGTTTACCCGTCAATGTGCTGACAATCCGGTCAGCAATCCGTGCCTGTTTGAGTATGTATACTTTGCTCGCCCGGACTCGTTCATCGACAAAATTTCCGTTTACAGCGCGCGTGTGAATATGGGCACGAAACTGGGCGAGAAAATTGCCCGCGAATGGGAAGATCTGGATATCGACGTGGTGATCCCGATCCCAGAAACCTCGTGTGATATCGCGCTGGAAATTGCTCGTATTCTGGGCAAACCGTACCGCCAGGGCTTCGTTAAAAACCGCTATGTTGGCCGCACCTTTATCATGCCGGGCCAGCAGCTGCGTCGTAAGTCCGTGCGCCGTAAACTGAATGCCAACCGCGCCGAGTTCCGCGATAAAAACGTCCTGCTGGTCGACGACTCCATCGTCCGTGGCACCACTTCTGAGCAGATTATCGAGATGGCACGCGAAGCCGGAGCGAAGAAAGTGTACCTCGCTTCTGCGGCACCGGAAATTCGCTTCCCGAACGTTTATGGTATTGATATGCCGAGCGCCACGGAACTGATCGCTCACGGTCGCGAAGTTGATGAAATTCGCCAGATCATCGGTGCTGACGGGTTGATTTTCCAGGATCTGAACGATCTGATCGACGCCGTTCGCGCTGAAAATCCGGATATCCAGCAGTTTGAATGCTCGGTGTTCAACGGCGTCTACGTCACCAAAGATGTTGATCAGGGCTACCTCGATTTCCTCGATACGTTACGTAATGATGACGCCAAAGCAGTGCAACGTCAGAACGAAGTGGAAAATCTCGAAATGCATAACGAAGGATGATGCCTTCGCTGAGGGTGCCGGTCTGGCACCCTGACTTGCAACTCCCGCCGAAATCCTGCAAAGTCTGCCTGCTAGTCTGACAGGGCAACTATTTATGAAACGACTCATTGTAGGCATCAGCGGTGCCAGCGGCGCGATTTATGGCGTGCGCTTATTACAGGTTCTGCGCGATGTCACAGATATCGAAACGCATCTGGTGATGAGCCAGGCAGCGCGCCAGACCTTATCCCTCGAAACGGATTTTTCTCTGCGCGAAGTGCAGGCATTAGCCGATGTCACGCACGATGCGCGCGATATTGCCGCCAGCATCTCTTCCGGTTCTTTCCAGACGCTAGGGATGGTGATTTTACCCTGTTCAATCAAAACCCTTTCCGGCATTGTCCATAGCTATACTGATGGCTTACTGACCCGTGCGGCAGATGTGGTGCTGAAAGAGCGTCGCCCGTTGGTGCTCTGCGTGCGTGAAACACCATTGCACTTAGGCCATCTGCGTTTAATGACTCAGGCGGCAGAAATCGGTGCGGTGATTATGCCTCCCGTTCCGGCGTTTTATCATCGCCCGCAATCCCTTGATGATGTGATAAATCAGACGGTTAATCGTGTTCTTGACCAGTTTGCGATAACCCTTCCTGAAGATCTCTTTGCCCGCTGGCAGGGCGCATAACTCCGCTGTTGCCCTGTTTCAGGGCAATTTTGCAACCGCGATCAAATCCTCGACATTTTGTTTCTGCCATTCAATCGAAACGCTGCGATTCAACCGCTATACCTGCTATCTTCAACTTCAGGACAATAATGCAACGTCTTATTAACATATTTAACGTTGAATGTTACTGTTGTCGTCAAGATGGCATAAGACCTGCATGAAAGAGCCTGCAAACACACAACACAATACACAACATAAAAAAGCCATTTTCACTTGAGGGTTATGTATGAAGAAGTCGATTCTCGCTCTGTCTTTGTTAGTCGGTCTCTCCGCAGCGGCTTCCAGCTATGCGGCGCTACCGGAGACGGTACGTATCGGAACCGATACCACCTATGCGCCGTTCTCGTCGAAAGATGCTAAAGGTGATTTTGTTGGCTTTGATATCGATCTCGGTAACGAGATGTGCAAACGGATGCAGGTGAAATGTACCTGGGTTGCCAGTGACTTTGACGCGCTGATCCCCTCACTGAAAGCGAAAAAAATCGACGCCATTATTTCGTCGCTTTCCATTACCGATAAACGTCAGCAGGAGATTGCCTTCTCCGACAAGCTGTACGCCGCAGATTCTCGTTTGATTGCTGCCAAAGGTTCACCGATTCAGCCAACGCTGGATTCACTGAAAGGTAAACATGTTGGTGTGCTGCAGGGATCAACCCAGGAAGCTTACGCTAACGAGACCTGGCGTAGCAAAGGCGTGGATGTGGTGGCCTATGCCAACCAGGATTTGGTCTATTCCGATCTGGCTGCAGGACGTCTGGATGCTGCGTTACAAGATGAAGTTGCTGCCAGCGAAGGATTCCTCAAGCAACCTGCTGGTAAAGATTTCGCCTTTGCTGGCTCATCAGTAAAAGACAAAAAATACTTCGGTGATGGCACCGGTGTAGGGCTACGTAAAGATGATGCTGAACTGACGGCTGCCTTCAATAAGGCGCTTGGCGAGCTGCGTCAGGACGGCACCTACGACAAGATGGCGAAAAAGTATTTCGACTTTAATGTCTACGGTGACTGATACGTCGCTGGGAAGCTGTACCTGATGGAATGATCATCATGGTGCACGCCAGGTTTGTTGCACTATCGTGGTGCATTGAAATGCATACTTAAGCATTTTTAATGAAAAATAATACGTCTAACGGGGCGGGATATTTTGCCTTGATGGTCAATTTTATGGCACGATAAGTGTAACAAACCTGTAAATATTCCCTATAAAAAGACTGTCAGTTGAGGACATTATGAAAAAACTGGTGCTATCGCTCTCTCTGGTTCTGGCCTTCTCCAGCGCAACTGCGGCATTTGCTGCGATTCCGCAAAACATCCGCATCGGTACCGACCCGACCTATGCGCCATTTGAATCAAAAAATTCACAAGGCGAACTGGTTGGCTTCGATATCGATCTGGCAAAGGAATTATGCAAACGCATCAATACGCAATGTACGTTTGTCGAAAATCCGCTGGATGCGTTAATCCCGTCCTTAAAAGCGAAGAAGATTGACGCCATCATGTCATCGCTTTCCATTACGGAAAAACGTCAGCAAGAAATTGCCTTCACCGACAAACTGTACGCTGCCGATTCTCGTCTGGTGGTGGCGAAAAATTCCGACATTCAGCCGACAGTCGAGTCGCTGAAAGGCAAGCGGGTAGGCGTATTGCAGGGCACCACCCAGGAGACGTTCGGTAACGAACACTGGGCACCAAAAGGCATTGAAATCGTCTCGTATCAGGGGCAGGACAACATTTATTCTGACCTGACTGCCGGACGTATTGATGCCGCGTTCCAGGATGAGGTCGCTGCCAGTGAAGGTTTCCTCAAACAACCCGTCGGTAAAGATTACAAATTCGGTGGCCCGTCTGTTAAAGATGAAAAACTGTTTGGTGTAGGGACCGGCATGGGCCTGCGTAAAGAAGATAACGAACTGCGCGAGGCACTGAACAAAGCCTTTGCCGAAATGCGCGCTGACGGTACTTACGAGAAATTAGCGAAAAAGTACTTCGATTTTGATGTTTATGGCGGTTAATCGCCATCGGTGAAAGAAAGCTCGCTCCCTTCGGGTAACCGGAGGGAGACAAGAGGCGGTAATTCACCACACACGACAGGACAGGCAGCATGTTGTATGGGTTTTCAGGTGTTATTTTACAGGGTGCGCTCGTCACGCTGGAGCTGGCTATCAGCTCTGTAGTGCTCGCTGTAATCATCGGTTTAATTGGCGCTGGCGGTAAGCTCTCGCAAAATCGGCTTTCGGGGCTGATTTTCGAAGGGTACACCACGCTGATTCGTGGCGTGCCGGACTTAGTGTTGATGCTGCTGATTTTCTACGGTTTGCAGATTGCGCTAAACACGGTGACGGAGGCGATGGGCGTCGGGCAGATTGATATCGATCCGATGGTCGCTGGTATTATCACTCTCGGTTTTATCTACGGTGCTTATTTTACCGAAACGTTCCGTGGTGCTTTTATGGCAGTGCCGAAAGGACATATAGAGGCGGCGACGGCGTTCGGTTTTACTCGTGGGCAAGTGTTTCGGCGGATCATGTTTCCGGCGATGATGCGTTACGCCCTGCCAGGCATTGGCAACAACTGGCAGGTGATCCTCAAATCTACCGCACTGGTTTCGTTACTCGGCCTGGAAGATGTGGTCAAAGCCACCCAACTGGCAGGCAAAAGTACCTGGGAACCGTTCTATTTCGCCATCGTCTGTGGCGTGATTTACCTGGTTTTCACCACTGTTTCCAATGGTGTGCTGCTGTTCCTTGAGCGCCGCTACTCCGTGGGTGTGAAGAGGGCTGACCTGTGATCGAAATCTTACATGAATACTGGAAACCGCTGCTGTGGACCGACGGTTATCGCTTTACTGGTGTGGCGATCACTCTGTGGCTGCTTATTTTGTCGGTAGTGATAGGCGGAGTCCTGGCGCTGTTTCTGGCGATTGGTCGTGTCTCCAGTAATAAATACATCCAGTTTCCAATCTGGTTATTTACCTATATTTTTCGCGGTACGCCGCTGTATGTTCAGTTGCTGGTGTTCTATTCCGGCATGTACACGCTTGAGATTGTTAAGGGAACCGAATTCCTTAACGCTTTCTTCCGCAGTGGCCTGAACTGTACCGTGCTGGCGCTGACGCTTAACACCTGCGCTTACACTACCGAGATTTTTGCTGGGGCAATCCGTTCGGTTCCGCATGGGGAAATTGAAGCCGCCAGAGCCTATGGCTTCTCGACCTTTAAAATGTATCGCTGCATTATTTTGCCTTCTGCGCTGCGTATTGCGTTACCGGCATACAGCAATGAAGTGATCCTGATGCTGCACTCTACTGCGCTGGCGTTTACGGCCACGGTGCCGGATCTGCTGAAAATAGCCCGCGATATTAACGCCGCCACGTATCAACCTTTTACCGCCTTCGGCATTGCCGCGGTGCTCTATTTAATCATCTCTTATGTCCTGATCAGCCTCTTTCGCAGAGCGGAAAAACGCTGGTTGCAGCATGTGAAACCTTCTTCAACGCACTGAGAATACGATGTCCGAGAATAAATTAAACGTTATCGATTTGCACAAACGCTATGGCGAACACGAAGTGCTGAAAGGGGTGTCACTGCAAGCGAATGCCGGAGATGTAATAAGCATCATCGGATCGTCGGGATCGGGGAAAAGTACCTTTCTGCGCTGCATTAACTTCCTCGAAAAACCGAGCGAAGGATCGATCGTGGTCAGTGGCCAGACGATCAATCTGGTGCGCGACAAAGATGGTCAACTCAAAGTCGCCGATAAAAATCAACTGCGCTTACTGCGCACACGCCTGACGATGGTATTCCAGCACTTCAATCTCTGGAGCCATATGACGGTGCTGGAAAACGTCATGGAAGCGCCGATTCAGGTGTTGGGCCTGAGCAAGCAGGAAGCGCGCGAGCGGGCGGTGAAGTATCTGGCGAAAGTCGGGATAGACGAACGTGCGCAGGGGAAATATCCGGTGCATCTTTCCGGCGGTCAGCAACAGCGTGTTTCTATCGCGCGGGCGCTGGCGATGGAACCGGAAGTTTTACTGTTTGATGAACCTACCTCGGCGCTCGATCCTGAACTGGTAGGCGAAGTGTTACGTATTATGCAGCAACTGGCAGAAGAGGGGAAAACCATGGTGGTAGTGACTCACGAAATGGGCTTTGCTCGCCATGTTTCTACTCACGTCATTTTCCTCCATCAGGGGAAAATAGAAGAAGAGGGCGCGCCGGAGCAGTTATTTGGCAACCCGCAAAGCCCTCGTCTGCAACAGTTCCTTAAGGGATCGCTGAAATAATTTCCTCTCCGGTGGCTAACGCTGCCGGAGTATTTTCATGGGGAATTTGCGAGTCAGCTTCCGCTGAAATGTAAAAGTTGCAGTCCGCTAAAAATACTTCTGAATTCGCTGTCCAAAGATAAAAACTGCCTGCTGCATTGGGTGTTAATCGTGGTTATTGTCGCGTCATCTTAAATTTGAGGGGTGACGGAACGCCATGACAATATCGACAACTTCCACGCCGCATGATGCGGTATTTAAATCTTTTTTACGCCATCCAGACACCGCGCGGGATTTTATTGATATTCATCTTCCCGCGCCGCTGCGCAAACTGTGTGATTTAACGACGCTTAAACTGGAACCAAACAGTTTTATTGATGACGACCTGCGGCAATATTATTCCGACCTCTTGTGGTCTGTGAAAACGCAGGAGGGAGTGGGTTATATTTATGTAGTGATAGAGCACCAAAGTAAGCCGGAAGAATTAATGGCTTTTCGCATGATGCGTTATTCCATTGCGGCAATGCAAAACCATCTTGATGCGGGCTATAAAGAGCTTCCATTGGTGATCCCGATGCTGTTTTATCATGGTTGCAGAAGTCCTTATCCTTATTCACTCTGCTGGCTTGATGAATTTGCCGAGCCTGCTATAGCCCGCAAAATATATTCATCAGCGTTTCCGTTGGTGGATATTACCGTGGTGCCGGATGACGAGATTATGCAACACCGCAAAATGGCGCTGTTGGAGTTAATTCAGAAACATATTCGTCAGCGCGATCTGTTGGGATTAGTCGACCAAATTGTTTCGCTGCTAGTTACAGGGAACACTAATGACAGACAGCTAAAAGCCCTGTTTAATTACGTATTACAAACAGGGGATGCCCAGCGTTTCCGTGCATTTATTGGTGAGATAACAGAACGCGCACCACAAGAAAAGGAGAAACTGATGACCATTGCTGACAGATTACGTGAAGAAGGCGCAATGCAGGGCAAACACGAAGAAGCCCTGCGTATTGCTCAGGAGATGCTGGATAGAGGTTTAGACAGAGAGTTAGTTATGATGGTGACCCGACTATCGCCAGACGATCTTATAGCGCAAAGCCACTAATCCTGTAACACCGGGAGTTAACTGGCGGATGTTTGCTGTAAACCACATCAGCGAACGACATCCGCCAGCGCCTCTTCTAAATCGTACCAGCGAAACGCAAAACCCGCTTCTTCCAGCCGTTTAGGCAGCGCGCGTTGTCCACCTAATACCAGTACTGAAGATTCGCCCATTAACAGTCGAATGGCGGTCGCGGGGACGCGCAAAATGGCCGGGCGATGCAGCGCATGACCGAGCGCATGGGCAAATTGTTCATTGCGTACCGGGTAGGGCGAAACCATATTAAATGGCCCGCGCAGCTCGTTATCCAGCAGCCAGAGAATACCGTTGACCATATCATCAATATGAATCCAGGCCAGATACTGCCGACCAGAGCCAATCGGCCCGCCCAGGCCAAGACGAAACGGCGGCAGCATTTTACCGAGAATACCGCCATCCGGTGCCAGTACCACGCCGGTTCGCAGCAGGCACACTCGCGTTTTGTCACTTTGCGCCCGGCAGGCAATCTCTTCCCAGCGGGCGCAGAGTTTATGAGTAAATTCGTTATGCGGCGGTTCCTCTTCGGTAACCACCACTTCACCTAAGTCGCCATAATAGCCCGTTGCCGAGCCGGAAATGAGTACCGACGGCGGCGTGTCGCTGGCATTAATCAAATCGACCAGTTTTTGCGTGATATTCCAGCGGCTTTGGCAGAGACGCTCTTTTTGCTCGTGAGTCCAGCGTTTATCAGCAATCGGTTCTCCGGCCAGGTTGATTACCGCATCAACGCCGTTGAGGTTGCTTTGATCGGCTAGCCCTTGCCATAGCGTCACCCGAGGGCCGAGAACGGAACTGGCTTTCTGTGGGTTACGCGTCACTACCGTGATTTGATGGCCCAGCTCCAGCAAACGCGGAATCAAATGGCGACCAATTAATCCCGTCCCTCCGGTGATCACTATGTTCATGCAGCCTCCCGATATGGCGGTTAACGCTGCCAGCTTAAGGTCATGGATACCGAATCGGCGTAGCGCAGCGCGTGCAGTTTATCGATCTCCACTTCAGCATACGTCACCCAGTGATGTTCACGTGCGATATCGAGCACATCCTGAGTTAATTTTTCCAACAAAGAGAAACGGTTATTCTCTACATGCTGAATAATGTTTTTCGTTACGGTGCGATAATTCAGCGCATCGTTGATATCTTCGCTAGTGCGCGCTTTATCGGCGGGGTAGTGGATCGTCACATTGATAACAATATCCTGACGGTTGTTAATTTCTTCTTCCTTAATTCCGATAAACGTACGTAAACGAAGGTTCTTTATACGAATAATAGCGGCAGGTTGTGCCATTGCAGGTTCTCCGTTGTTTTACTTAGGATGAAATAATACACGAGAACCTGTTTCTGTTAACTATCCGAACGCTCATCACCGAGTTGTGCTTTTAGCAGTGCCTGCCCGGTGGCAGGGCGCGAACGGATCCGCTCATGCCAGTTCTTGACTGCCGGATACATTGCGAGGTCAATTCGCTGGCGAGTCCAGGCATTAACCCACGGCCAGCAGGCAATATCCGCAATGCTGTAGTTCTCGCCTCCCAGCCAGGGCGAGTTTTCCAGCCGCTTGTTCAGTACATGGTAAAGACGCTGAGTTTCAACCTGATAACGTTCAATAGCGTAAGGAATGGTTTGGGGGGCTGCGTGATTAAAATGATGATTTTGCCCAAGCATCGGCCCCAGTCCGCCTACCTGCCAGAATAACCACTGTAATGTGGCGGCGCGCTCACGCGTTTCATGACTCAAAAAGAGTCCTGTTTTCTCAGCCAGATACAACAAAATGGCACCAGCCTCAAAGAGGCTTAACGGTTCGCCGCCATCGGCAGGAGAATGATCAACAATTGCCGGAATTTTGTTGTTGGGCGAAATGCGCAAAAATTCCGGACGAAACTGACCGCCTTTCCCCAGGTCTACCTTAATCAAGCGATAATCAAGCTCTGCTTCTTCGAGAAACAGCGTAATTTTGTGACCATTGGGTGTCGGGGCGAAATAGAGATCGATCATTGCAGCTCCGGTTGTTTAATCATCTGAACACCACAAGTATAGAAAGCGCGGCGACTTACGTGAGTATTCGTCACGTGACAGTGACAAAAAGGCTCTATAGTTTGATAGCCAGCCCCCTTTATTGCCGAGGACATAATGAGTAAACCCGCTATCACGCTTTGGTCAGATGCCCACTTTTTCTCCCCTTATGTGTTATCCGCCTGGGTGGCGTTGCAGGAAAAAGGCCTGTCGTTTCATATCAAGACCATCGACCTCGACAGCGGTGAACATTTGCAGCCGACGTGGCAAGGTTACGGTCAGACACGCCGTGTGCCGTTATTACAAATCGATGATTTTGAGTTGAGTGAATCTTCTGCCATTGCGGAGTATCTGGAAGATCGATTTGCGCCACCGACCTGGGAACGTATTTATCCGCTTGATTTAGAAAATCGTGCGCGTGCACGACAGATTCAGGCCTGGCTGCGCAGCGATCTGATGCCCATCCGCGAAGAGCGTCCGACGGATGTTGTCTTTGCGGGGGCGAAAAAAGCGCCACTAACGGCCGAGGGAAAAGCCAGTGCAGAGAAACTGTTCGCGATGGCAGAACATTTGTTAGCACTGGGTCAGCCGAATTTATTTGGTGAATGGTGCATTGCTGATACTGATCTGGCGCTAATGATTAACCGCCTGGTACTACATGGCGATGAGGTGCCAGAACGCCTGGTGGATTATGCGACATTCCAGTGGCAGCGAGCGTCTGTCCAGCGTTTTATTGCACTTTCGGCGAAGCAATCTGGCTGATAGCAACGACAGAATCCAGTATCATAGCTTACGTTTTTTCGACGAGGAGTGAGTGATGAAACTGATGTTTGCATCGGACATTCATGGGTCGTTACCGGCGACGGAACGTGTTCTGGAGTTGTTTGCCCAAAGCGGTGCCCAGTGGCTGGTGATCCTTGGCGACGTGTTGAATCACGGCCCGCGTAATGCTTTACCGGAGGGTTACGCGCCAGCCAAAGTCGCTGAACGGCTTAATGAAGTGGCACATAAGGTTATCGCTGTGCGCGGCAACTGCGACAGCGAAGTGGATCAAATGCTGCTGCATTTCCCGATAACCGCGCCGTGGCAACAGGTATTACTGGAAAAACAACGTCTGTTTTTGACGCATGGTCATCTTTTTGGCCCGGAAAATCTACCTGCTTTAAACCAGAACGATGTGCTGGTGTACGGTCATACCCATCTGCCAGTGGCAGAACAGCGGGGGGAGATTTTCCACTTCAACCCCGGCTCGGTGAGTATTCCGAAAGGCGGTAATCCGGCGAGTTATGGCATGCTGGATAATGACGTACTTAGTGTAATCGCACTCAATGATCAAAGTATCATTGCGCAGGTCGCGATTAATCCGTAATTTACCCACAACTCAAAATGCGCCGTAAGAGCGCCAGAAAAAGAAGGTTTCCTGATAATGGAACAGCGTCGTTTGGCAAGTACTGAATGGGTGGATATTGTCAATGAAGAGAACGAAGTCATTGCACAAGCCAGCCGGGAACAAATGCGGGCACAGTGTCTGCGTCATCGTGCAACTTACATCGTCGTGCATGATGGCATGGGCAAAATTCTGGTCCAGCGTCGTACCGAGACAAAAGACTTTTTACCCGGCATGTTAGATGCGACCGCAGGCGGTGTGGTCCAGGCCGATGAGCAACTGCTGGAATCCGCGCGTCGCGAAGCGGAAGAAGAGTTGGGCATTGCCGGTGTCCCCTTTGCTGAGCACGGGCAGTTCTATTTCGAAGATAAAAATTGCCGTGTCTGGGGCGCATTGTTCAGCTGCGTCTCTCACGGTCCCTTCGCCCTACAGGAAGATGAAGTCAGTGAAGTTTGCTGGCTGACGCCGGAAGAAATCACCGCACGCTGCGATGAGTTCACTCCAGACTCGCTGAAAGCGCTGGCGTTGTGGATGAAGCGCAATGCCAAAAATGAAGCCGTAGAGACTGAAACGGCAGAATGAAAAAAGAGCCGCAATTGCGGCTCTTAACATTTTTAGTGGTAGCCCATCAACTGAGCGCCGATCACCACGACGCTGGACATAATAAACAGCAGTCCAAGCAGTGTCGCGCCCACCTTCAGCCAGTTACGGAAGTCCACCCGGCAAACACCGAGCGTCGCCATTAACGAAGCTGAGGTTGGGTAAATGATGTGGCTGAAGCCATCACCAAACTGGAATGCCAGCACGGTAACCTGACGGTTAACACCGACCAGATCGCCAAGCGGTGCCAGTAACGGCATGGTTAACGCCGCCTGACCAGAACCGGATGTCACAAAGAAATTAAATACCGCCTGGAAGAGCAACATAAACCAGGCCGCGACAGCGTTGTCCAGACCGCTAATGGCATTGGCAATGCTGTTGAGGATGGTATTTAACACGCTGGCATCACCTGCTTCACCATTACCGACCAGCAGCAAAATCCCTTTGGCGAAACCCACCAGCAGGGCAGGGGCGATCATCATTCGCGCCCCTTCGGTAAAGGATGAAGCCATGGTATTAACCGTCATGCCGTTAAGGCGGAAAACAACGCCGATGATGCCAATCACCAGACCCATGGTGAAGAACTGGCTGGCAATTTCTGGAATAAACCAGGCATTAACGATCACGCCCCAAATCACCCAGACCATTACGGCGGTCAGGACAATCAATACCAGCCAGTCACCAAAGGTAAACGGACGTTGTTCAACATCAGCCTGCTTTTCACGAAAGAAGCGGTCGGACTCATGCACGCGTGACAGAAGAGGATTCTTTTTCACTCGTGAGGCGTACACCATGGTAAAGATCAGGCCAATCAGAGTGGCGATAACCCACACCACGATGCGCAACCCGGAGCCAGAAAGCACCGGAACGCCGGCAATCCCCTGAGCAACGACCACACAAAACGGGTTCATCCACGAACTGGCAAAACCGATTTGCGTGGCAATATAGGTCACCAGGACGGTGGTAATACTGTCATAGCCCAGCCGGACCATTAGCGGTGCGATGATAATGGCAAAGGCGACGGCCTCTTCTCCCATACCAAATACCGCGCCGCCAAGTGAAAACAGAATAAACAGCGCAGGAATAAAGAGAATTTCATTCCCGCGGGTATGGCGAATAAGCGCCAGGATACCGTTATCAATGGTTCCTGTACGCATCACAATGCCAAACGCGCCGCCAATCACCAGCATAAACATGATGATGCCAACAGCTGTCCCGTATTTCGATCCTGAGGTTAATCCTTCAAACGGGAAGTTCATCAGGCCCGGGCGTTCATCGCCCGTCGTGAACAGCTGTACGCGGTGATACTCAGGTTCGCCTGCTTCGTTAGTCAGAATGCGAAATGAGTGTGGATCTACGACTTTGCGTGTTTTTGTTTGACCATCAACCTGATACTGCACTTCCTGACTGTCAAACATCCCCACCGGAACTACCCAGGTGGCAAGGCTGGTTAAAATAGCAACAAAAAAGATAATCACCAACGTATCGGGCATTGCCCATCTTCTTGTTGGTTTGGATTCAGTGATTGCGGACATAGCGCAAATATTCCCTTGCACAAAACAAAGTGGTAAGTATGCAAAGTGAAATGGCGCAATTCATTGATGCAGCGCAGTTAAGCAAGATAATCAGAAAGGATTAATGCAGATTAAGAGAATAAAAAACCGGAAATAGTGATTATTTCCGGTTCAGATATCCGCAGCGCAAAGCTGCGGATGATGACGAGATTACTGCTGCTGTGCAGACTGAATCGCAGTCAGCGCGATGGTGTAGACGATATCGTCAACCAGTGCGCCACGGGACAGGTCGTTAACCGGCTTGCGCATACCCTGCAGCATCGGCCCGATGGAGATCAGGTCGGCAGAACGCTGTACCGCTTTGTAGGTGGTGTTACCGGTGTTCAGATCCGGGAAGATGAACACGGTAGCGCGACCTGCAACCGGAGAGTTCGGCGCTTTGGATTTCGCAACGTCAGCCATTACCGCAGCGTCGTACTGCAGCGGACCGTCGATCATCAGGTCAGGACGTTTTTCCTGCGCCAGACGAGTTGCTTCGCGAACTTTTTCTACGTCGCTACCTGCACCAGAAGTACCGGTGGAGTAGGAGAGCATAGCAACGCGCGGTTCGATACCGAAGGCCGCAGCGGAATCAGCGGACTGAATCGCGATTTCTGCCAGCTGTTCAGCGGTCGGATCCGGGTTGATCGCACAGTCACCGTAAACGTAAACCTGTTCCGGCAGCAGCATGAAGAACACGGAAGATACCAGGGAGCTGCCCGGTGCAGTTTTGATCAGCTGCAGCGGCGGACGGATGGTGTTTGCGGTAGTGTGAACAGCACCGGAAACCAGACCATCAACTTCATCCTGTTCCAGCATCAGCGTACCGAGCACCACGTTGTCTTCCAGCTGTTCGCGGGCAACGGTTTCGGTCATGCCTTTGTTCTTACGCAGTTCGACCAGACGACCAACATAGCTTTCGCGAACCACTTCTGGATCAACGATTTCAATCCCTGCACCCAGTTCTACACCCTGAGACGCTGCAACACGGTTGATCTCTGCCGGATTACCCAGCAGTACGCAAGTTGCGATACCACGTTCAGCACAGATAGCGGCTGCTTTAACGGTACGCGGTTCGTCACCTTCCGGCAGTACGATACGTTTGCCCGCTTTGCGCGCAAGTTCAGTCAGCTGATAACGGAACGCAGGCGGAGACAGACGACGGCTGCGCTCAGAAGTGGCAGTCAGAGATTCGATCCAGTCAGCGTTGATGTAGTTAGCAACGTATTCCTGAACTTTCTCGATACGTTCGTGATCGTCAACCGGAACTTCCAGGTTGAAGCTCTGCAGGCTCAGAGAGGTCTGCCAGGTGTTGGTGTTCACCATAAATACCGGCAGGCCGGTAGCGAAAGCACGTTCGCACAGTTTAGAAATGCGCGCGTCCATTTCGTAGCCGCCAGTCAGCAGCAGGGCACCGATTTCTACGCCGTTCATGGCTGCCAGGCAAGCGGCCACCAGCACGTCAGGACGGTCTGCGGAAGTCACCAGCAGAGAACCGGCACGGAAGTGCTCCAGCATGTGCGGAATGCTGCGTGCGCAGAAAGTGACGGATTTAACGCGGCGAGTATTGATGTCGCCTTCGTTGATGATGGTCGCATTCAGGTGGCGAGCCATATCGATCGCACGAGTCGCGATCAGGTCAAAGCTCCACGGCACAGCGCCGAGAACCGGCAGCGGGCTGGATTCTTGCAGCTTCGCCGGATCAACATTGTTTACTTTAGCTTTGGAAGAGTCGTCGAAAATCTCGGACAGATCCGGGCGAGTACGACCCTGTTCATCAACCGGTGCGTTCAGTTTGTTAACGATAACGCCGGTGATGTTGGTGTTTTTGGCACCGCCGAAGCTGTTGCGGGTCAGTTCGATACGCTCTTTCAGCTGTTCCGGGGTGTCAGTGCCCTGAGACATAACGAAGACGATTTCCGCATTCAGCGTTTTAGCGATTTCGTAGTTCAGAGACTGGGCAAACTGGTGCTTACGTGTCGGGACCAGACCTTCAACCAGAACGACTTCAGCGTCTTTGGTGTTAGCGTGGTAGTTTGCGACGATCTCTTCCATCAGCACATCTTTCTGATTGCTGGAAAGCAGACCTTCAACGTAGCTCATTTTCAGCGGTTCAGCGGCCGTCGTGGTGGAAGAGTTCGCACGCACGATAGTCGTAGTCTGATCGGGCGCATCGCCACCGGTACGCGGCTGAGCGATAGGTTTGAAAACGCTCAGACGAACGCCTTTGCGTTCCATTGCACGGATCACGCCAAGGCTGACGCTGGTCAGACCGACGCTGGTTCCGGTAGGGATCAGCATAATAATACGGGACACGGTTTATCCTCTTTCGTTACCGCCGATTTGGCGGGTTACAAAACAGCACCGCCAGCTGAGCTGGCGGTGTGAAATCAGGCAGTCAGGCGGCTCGCGTCTTGCGCGATAACCAGTTCTTCGTTGGTTGGGATAACCACCGCAGGACGGGTACCTTCTTTGTTGATGAAACCAGATTTGCCGAAACGTGCAGCCAGGTTGCGTTCATGATCAACTTCAAAGCCCAGCACGCCCAGTTTGCCCAGAGACAGTTCACGAACCATCGCGGCATTTTCACCGATACCACCAGTGAATACAACAGCGTCCAGACGACCATCCATCAGCGCAGTGTAGGCACCGATGTATTTCGCCAGGCGGTGGCAGTAAACGTCCATTGCGCGCTTCGCGTCTTCTTTCGTCGCGTAGTTGTCTTCAACATAGCGGCAGTCGCTGGTCACTTCGGTCAGACCCAGCAGGCCAGACTCTTTGGTCAGCAGTTTGTTGATTGCGTCAACGCTCATGCCCAGGGTGTCGTGCAGGTGGAAGATGATCGCCGGATCGATATCACCAGAACGGGTACCCATGACCAGACCTTCCAGCGGGGTCAGGCCCATAGAGGTGTCAACGCATTTACCGTTGCGGATAGCAGAAACGGAACCACCGTTGCCCAGGTGGCAGGTGATGATGTTCAGTTCTTCTACCGGTTTGTTCAGCATTTTTGCCGCTTCCTGGGTTACATAGAAGTGGCTGGTGCCGTGCGCGCCGTAACGACGGATGCCGTGCTCTTTGTACAGGTTGTAAGGCAGGGCGTAGAGGTAAGACTCTTCCGGCATAGTCTGGTGGAACGCGGTGTCAAATACAGCAACGTTTTTGTCTTTCAGCTGTGGGAAAGATTTCAGAGCTTCTTCGATACCGATCAGGTGAGCCGGGTTGTGCAGCGGTGCAAAAGAAGCTGCATCTTTGATACCCTGAATAACAGACTCATCGATCACTACGGAGCTGGTATACTTTTCGCCGCCGTGTACGATACGGTGACCGATAGCAGTCAGCTGCGCAGACAGTTCTGGTTTTTGTGCCAGAATAGTATTAACGATAAAGTTGAGCGCTTCGCTGTGAGCGGCGCCTGCACCTAAAGCCGCTTCCTGTTTATTACCGTCCATTTTCCATTTGATACGTGCTTCGGGCAGGTGGAAACATTCGGCTAAACCAGAAAGGTACTCTTCACCATTTACTGCATCGATGATGGCAAATTTCAGTGAAGAACTACCGCAGTTCAGAACCAGTACTAACTTACTCGACATGGAAGTACCTATAATTGATACGTGGCTAAAAAAACGTCAGTGAGCCATAGAGCGTAGCGCATGATGACACCGACATTTATGATTAACATCATGCACTGCAAATTTTTTTTGCATGATGGAAGAAATATCTTGAGTCTATGCCATTTTGCGTAATTTTCAGCCAATGGCATAATGTATATGAATTTGACGACTCAATGAATATGTACTACTTAGGCCTTCAGGCTGCTAAAGGATACCTGATAGTGGGTATGGAAGACAAAATGTTTTGAACGTTGTCCCGCTGAGTTGTGAATTTGCACAAATTTTTGAATCTTTATATGTGAAGTTGAGGTGAAGCATGTCAACGCCGGATAATCGTTCTGTTAATTTTTTTAGCTTGTTTCGCCGCGGACAGCATTACTCAAAGACGTGGCCACTGGAAAAACGCCTTGCCCCGGTCTTTGTCGAAAATCGCGTTATCAAGATGACGCGTTATGCGATCCGTTTTATGCCGCCGATCGCCGTATTTACTCTCTGCTGGCAGATTGCCCTGGGCGGTCAGCTTGGGCCGGCAGTTGCCACTGCGCTGTTCGCCTTAAGTTTACCCATGCAGGGATTGTGGTGGCTGGGCAAGCGTTCTGTAACGCCATTACCCCCTGCAATCCTTAACTGGTTTTATGAAGTTCGCGGTAAATTGCAGGAGTCTGGACAGGTGTTGGCACCCGTTGAAGGCAAGCCTGATTACCAGGCATTAGCTGACACGCTTAAGCGCGCCTTCAAACAACTGGATAAAACTTTCCTTGATGATTTGTAATTGACCCCTGATTACGCATATAAAAGAAGGCATACTCAGCCTTCTTTTTTTTCACCGTAGTATAGTGATACAGGAGTCAACAATGGAAATGACCAACGCGCAACGTCTTATTTTGTCTAATCAGTACAAGATGATGACTATGCTCGATCCGGCAAATGCTGAACGTTACCGTCGCCTGCAAACAATTATTGAGCGTGGTTACGGATTACAGATGCGTGAATTGGATCGCGAGTTTGGCGAGCTGAAAGAAGAAACCTGCCGCACTATCATCGACATTATGGAGATGTATCATGCGTTGCATGTTTCCTGGTCTAATTTGCAGGACCAGCAATCCATCGATGAACGTCGTGTCACCTTCCTCGGCTTTGACGCCGCCACTGAAGCACGTTACCTCGGTTATGTCCGCTTTATGGTTAATGTGGAAGGGCGCTATACCCATTTTGACGCCGGAACTCACGGTTTTAACGCCCAGACGCCAATGTGGGAAAAATATCAGCGCATGCTTAATGTGTGGCATGCCTGCCCGCGTCAGTACCATTTGAGCGCCAACGAAATTAATCAAATTATCAACGCCTGAGGAGGCCCGCGTGCGGTGCAAAGGTTTTCTGTTTGATCTTGATGGAACGCTGGTGGATTCCCTGCCTGCGGTAGAACGGGCGTGGAGCAACTGGGCCAGACGTCATGGGTTAGCGCCGGAAGAGGTGCTGGCTTTCATTCACGGTAAACAGGCGATCACCTCTCTGCGCCATTTTATGGCGGGCAAATCCGAGGCTGATATTGCCGCCGAGTTTACGCGTCTGGAGCAAATCGAGGCCACGGAAACCGAAGGTATTACCGCGCTTCCGGGGGCAATCGCCTTACTCAGTCATTTGAATAAAGCAGGTATTCCGTGGGCCATTGTGACTTCTGGCTCCATGCCGGTAGCGCGAGCGCGCCATAAAATAGCTGGGCTTCCCGCACCAGAGGTGTTTGTAACCGCTGAGCGAGTGAAGCGCGGAAAACCAGAACCTGATGCGTATCTGTTAGGTGCGCAGCTGCTGGGGCTTGCGCCGCAGGAGTGTGTGGTGGTGGAAGATGCTCCCGCTGGCGTGCTTTCTGGCCTGGCGGCGGGTTGCCATGTCATTGCGGTTAACGCTCCGGCAGATACCCCGCGCCTGAATGAGGTCGATTTGGTCCTCCACAGTCTGGAGCAAATTACTGTGACCAAACAGCCAAATGGCGATGTTATTATTCAGTGAAACACCTGATCATGATTTAGCCCCGTCTCGTCGGGGCTTTTTTATGGCAGAATCAAGACATCTCCCTCAATTAACAAGGATAAGTTGTGAACGGTGAATTGATTTGGGTTCTTTCATTACTGGCCGTTGCCATTGTCTTGTTTGCGACGGGCAGAGTGCGTATGGATGCGGTCGCTTTGTTTGTTATTGTCGCGTTTGCATTAAGCGGAACGCTGACAGTCCCCGAAGTATTTTCCGGCTTTTCTGATCCTAACGTTGTCCTGATTGCCGCCTTGTTTATTATTGGCGATGGTTTGGTCCGTACCGGTGTTGCCACCGTAATGGGAACATGGCTGGTCAAAGTTGCGGGCAACAGTGAAATCAAAATGTTGGTTTTGTTGATGCTGACCGTCGCGGGGCTTGGCGCGTTTATGAGTTCAACCGGCGTTGTCGCTATCTTTATTCCCGTGGTGTTAAGCGTTGCCATGCGTATGCAAACTTCGCCGTCACGTCTGATGATGCCGTTGAGTTTTGCCGGGCTGATAAGCGGCATGATGACGCTGGTGGCGACGCCGCCGAACCTGGTAGTCAACAGTGAATTGCTGCGTGAAGGCTATCACGGCTTCAGTTTCTTTAGCGTAACACCTATTGGCCTGGTCGTGCTGGTGCTGGGTATTTTGTATATGTTAGTGATGCGTTTCATGCTGAAAGGGGATACCCAGACCCCGCAGCGCGAAGGCTGGACGCGTCGAACCTTTCGCGATCTTATCCGTGAATATCGACTGACCGGGCGTGCGCGACGTCTGGCTATTCGCCCCGGATCGCCAATGATAGGTCAACGGCTGGATGATCTCAAATTACGTGAGCGTTATGGCGCTAACGTCATCGGTGTTGAACGCTGGCGGCGTTTTCGTCGCGTTATCGTGAACGTTAATGGGGTTTCTGAATTTCGCGCGCGTGACGTTTTGCTTATTGATATGTCTGCGGCTGATGTCGATCTCCGGCAATTTTGTAGTGAGCAATTGCTGGAGCCGATGGTACTGCGCGGCGAGTATTTTTCTGACCAGGCCCTTGATGTGGGCATGGCAGAGATTTCATTAATTCCTGAGTCAGAACTGATTGGTAAATCGGTGCGCGAAATTGGTTTTCGTACCCGCTACGGACTGAATGTGGTGGGGCTAAAGCGCAATGGCGTGGCGCTGGAAGGTTCGCTGGCGGATGAGCCTCTGCTGCTGGGCGATATCATCCTGGTTGTGGGTAACTGGAAACTGATCGGTATGCTGGCCAAACAGGGCCGCGACTTCGTAGCGCTGAACTTACCGGAAGAGGTGAGTGAAGCATCGCCCGCGCACAGCCAGGCACCCCATGCCATTTTCTGTCTGGTGCTAATGGTGGCGTTAATGCTGACAGATGAAATTCCTAATCCTGTTGCCGCTATCATCGCCTGCCTGCTGATGGGGAAATTCCGCTGTATAGATGCTGAAAGCGCCTATAAATCCATTCACTGGCCGAGCATTATTTTGATCGTTGGGATGATGCCGTTTGCTGTGGCATTACAGAAAACGGGAGGTGTCGCGCTGGCGGTGAAAGGGCTGATGGACATTGGCGGTGGTTACGGGCCACATATGATGCTGGGTTGTTTGTTTGTCTTGTCGGCGGTTATTGGGCTATTTATCTCTAATACCGCGACGGCGGTGTTGATGGCTCCGATTGCGCTGGCTGCTGCCAAAACGATGGGGGTGTCGCCTTATCCATTCGCGATGGTCGTGGCGATGGCAGCATCCGCCGCCTTTATGACACCGGTTTCTTCACCTGTTAACACACTGGTTTTAGGTCCGGGAAATTACAGCTTCAGTGACTTTGTGAAGTTGGGGGTACCGTTCACCATTATCGTGATGGCGGTTTGTGTGGTGATGATCCCGATGCTGTTTCCGTTTTGACAAGAGCCTGATGTCGCATCCGGCGCTTATTGCCTGATGCGACGCAGACTCCGGCTGCTTACAGCGGTGAATCCTGGCTAATCTCATCGAGCGAAAGATGGAAGCTGGGAACAAATACTTCCATGAAGTAGTCCATCTCCTGGCTGCGACGCGCTTCAAGCGTCGCTTCCAGTCGCGTTTTTGCCAGCAAGAATTCATTATTTCCGGCCGCGAGTTCTTCCAGACATTTCAGATATGCACACAGTGCATCTGCCTGTTTCACCAGCGATTTTTCTTCATCGCTATATGCATGCTCGTCAATTAACGGCGCAAAGATATCCCGCAGCTCTTCCGGAACCATATCGACCAGTTTTTGCTGAGCGATTTTTTCAATAGCCTTGTACTCCTGAGCGATTTGCGAATTGAAGTATTTCACCGGAGTAGGGAGATCGCCGGTGAGCACTTCTGAGGCATCGTGGTACATCGCCAGTAAAGCGATACGTTCGGCGTTGACATTACCGCCAAATTTCCGATTTTTGATAGTTGCCAGCGCATGGGCGACCATCGCTACCTGCAAACTGTGTTCGGACACATTTTCCGTCCGCACGTTGCGCATGAGCGGCCAGCGGTTAATGAGTTTCAGGCGGGAGAGATGGGCAAAAAAATGGCTCTGTTTCATAGTGACCTTACGTATGATGACATCATCAGGTCATTGTGGCGGGATAACGCTGCCGGATGCAATCTCCGGCAGTGAAATTAAGATTACAGCTGATGATAACCAGAAAGGAAACGCGCGAACTTGCTCAAAGACAGCTCGATATCATCGACACGCGGTAGCGTGACAATGCGGAAGTGATCCGGCCACGGCCAGTTGAATGCCGTCCCTTGCACCAACAGAACTTTTTCCTGCAACAGGAAATCCAGCACCATTTTCTGATCGTCGTGAATGTTAAAGCGTTTGGCGTCGATTTTCGGGAACATATACAGCGCACCACGAGGTTTCACGCAGGAAACGCCCGGAATATCGTTGATCAGTTCCCACGCGCGGTTACGCTGCTCATAAAGACGACCGCCAGGGGTAATAAATTCACTGATGCTCTGATAACCACCCAGCGCGGTCTGAATGGCGTGTTGCGCAGGAACGTTAGCACACAGGCGCATTGAAGCCAGCATTTCCAGACCTTCGATGTAGCCTTTGGCGTGTTTTTTCGGCCCGTTCAACACCATCCACCCCTGACGGAAGCCTGCAACGCGGTACGTTTTCGACAGTCCGTTAAAGGTAATGGTCAGCAGGTCAGGTGCCAGCGGCGCAATTGAGTGATGCTCAGCGTCGTCGTAAAGAATTTTGTCATAAATTTCATCGGCGAAGATAATGAGATTATGCTGACGTGCAATCTCCACAATCTCCATTAAAAGCTCTTTGGAATATACCGCGCCGGTTGGGTTATTTGGGTTGATAATAACGATCCCACGCGTACGAGGCGTAATTTTAGCGCGAATATCATCGAGGTCCGGGAACCAGTCAGAGGATTCATCGCAAAGATAATGCACCGCTTTACCGCTGGAAAGCGAAACCGCCGCGGTCCATAGTGGGTAATCTGGTGCAGGAACCAACATTTCGTCCCCGCTGTTCAGCAATGCCTGCATTGCCTGAACGATAAGCTCCGATACACCATTGCCGATGTAAATATCTTCCACGGTAACATCACGCATGCCACGAGCCTGGTAGTGCTGCATGATGGCTTTACGCGCGGAGTAAAGACCTTTGGAATCGCAATACCCTTGAGCGGTAGGCAGGTTGCGTATCACGTCAACGAGGATTTCATCTGGCGCGTCAAAACCGAACGGGGCTGGGTTGCCGATGTTCAGTTTCAGTACCTTGTTACCTTCTTCTTCCAGGCGTTTTGCTTCTTTCAGCACCGGACCACGGATGTCATAACAGACATTCTCTAATTTGCTGGATTTTTCAATGGGGGACATGAATCTTGACCTTTTTTGCTGTTATCGCCACTCCCTGCCGTGGAAGTCAGCTTAGAACAATGTACTCCCCCAGGACGGTGTTTTGAAGGTCTGCAGAATAAGATTTTGCCAGAGGGGAAGGCTCGATTGTGCTGTTAATAACTTAATAATGACAAAATAATGAGGTGTATATGCTTTACATGCAATGTTATATAGTGAATTGTTCTGATTCTTAATTGTAAGTCTGGTTTTTTTATCTGTAAGATAATTGTGTGAAAATGCCTCATTTAAGAATTCACTAATGAAACGCGATGATGATATTTCCGCATTACGGAGAGTTTAACAGCGTGATGATTTCCGAGGTGTCGTAATGGGGGCAAGGTGTGAAACTATTGTTAAGCGGAATTAATGAATGAGGATGATGCTAATTAATTATTATTTAATATTCAAAAAGGTTTTGATGTGCTTATTAATAATAGAAGATTACTTTGCCTAACATAACTTTGCATCAGATAATTCGCAATGCCCCTTATAAATAAAAGGTTTTTGGGGTAAAATGCTCGCATAAATGACGGATCCCTGCTCTTGATGCCGCCTCACCATTGCTGTTTGTACGTGTTCGCGTATGACCAGCGATGCTGCACGAGAGTGGAACAAGGACTCACATTTACATTTATACAAACACGCGCATGTCATAAATAGAAAAGAGTGAGTAACTTAATAGATATGCGATCCCTGAAGATATATTCTGTGATCTACTTCAGGCATTATAACGGAACAATGTGAGTCGCTTTTTTAGTGCAACTCATATGCATTTTTACTTTCGTCCGGGTTCCGGATGAAACTGCCAGGGAGGCACATTACAAATGGAATTGCTTGTTTGTGTGTGCACAGCATTAACCAGCTCAGTATGAGCCGCCAGTAAGTGATAATATATGATAAGTGCAAATCGTCCGATAATTAACCTCGACCTCGATCTGCTGAGAACATTTGTTGCTGTTGCCGATCTGAACACTTTTGCTGCCGCAGCTGCCGCTGTGTGTCGTACTCAGTCCGCCGTAAGTCAGCAAATGCAGCGTCTGGAACAACTCGTTGGGAAAGAACTGTTCGCTCGTCACGGTCGCAACAAACTGTTAACTGAACATGGCATTCAACTTCTTGGTTACGCCAGGAAAATCCTGCGTTTTAATGATGAGGCCTGCTCATCATTAATGTTCAGTAATCTTCAGGGCGTGTTAACTATCGGTGCTTCAGATGAATCTGCCGATACGATCTTACCTTTCCTGTTAAATCGCGTGAGTTCGGTTTATCCGAAATTAGCGCTGGATGTCCGCGTTAAACGTAATGCCTATATGGCAGAAATGCTGGAATCCCAGGAAGTGGATTTGATGGTAACCACCCATCGTCCTTCAGCGTTTAAGGCATTGAACCTGCGTACCTCGCCAACACACTGGTACTGCGCAGCGGAATACGTATTGCAAAAAGGCGAGCCGATCCCTCTTGTATTGCTGGATGATCCAAGTCCGTTTCGCGATATGGTGCTGGCGACGCTTAATAAAGCAGATATTCCATGGCGACTGGCTTATGTCGCCTCGACGCTTCCGGCCGTTCGTGCGGCAGTGAAAGCCGGTCTTGGCGTGACGGCAAGGCCGGTTGAGATGATGAGCCCGGACCTGCGTGTGCTGAGTGGAGTAGATGGCTTACCGCCGCTACCTGATACCGAATATTTGCTGTGCTATGACCCGTCCAGTAATAATGAGCTGGCCCAGGTGATCTATCAGGCGATGGAGAGCTACCATAATCCGTGGCAATACAGCCCAATGTCTGCTCCGGAAGGGGATGATTCATTGTTGATTGAAAGGGATATCGAGTAATCGACGGACGATAGATAATTCCTGAGACAATAGTGTAAAAAACGAGCCGCTGGGGGTGTTTTAAACCCCAGCGGCTTTTTTTTAGTAAAAATCCTTCCTCGCATAGTGCAGAACGTACAAAACTGTTCATTTTTCAATCACCAGAGATTCACGTCCCGAACGCACAAATAATCGCCTGAAAAAAATCACCTGCTACAATGATGTTAAAAAATACGTAAATTTGTTGCTGCGTTTTTGTTATGGAATGACAAAAGCGTGTCACAGATCAAGAAAATACTCTCTTTTGGGGGGAGGAATCGACACAAATTCCTGTCAAAATAGACCCGTATTTTTTCCATTGCTTCACAACGGACACGATTCAACAACATCTAATTATCCTGGAGTCGTCAAGGATCTGGGGTGAAAGGGCATTAAATGCTAATGGTGTTGATATTATGTAAACTAATGTGAAGAAACTTTTGTTAAAGTTGACAAAAGGTTATAGAAAGGAGTAAAAGACCACATCAATTAGCTGTATAAAAGAATTTCTACAGTGATTGTAAGGTTTTTTTTATTCCTCCCCATGAATCGATGTGGCGTCCATCTGCCGTGAAGAGCAGTGAATCTGGCGCTACTTTTGATGAGTAAGCAATGAGTATGTCAACATCCACTGAAGTCATCGCTCATCACTGGGCATTCGCTATCTTTCTTATCGTTGCCATTGGCCTGTGTTGCCTGATGCTGGTAGGCGGTTGGTTTTTAGGCGGTCGCGCACGCGCGAGGTCGAAAAACGTGCCGTTTGAATCCGGTATCGACTCGGTCGGCTCCGCCCGCTTACGCCTGTCCGCCAAGTTTTATCTGGTGGCCATGTTCTTCGTTATCTTCGACGTTGAAGCGCTGTATCTGTTCGCATGGTCAACCTCTATCCGCGAAAGCGGCTGGGTAGGCTTTGTGGAAGCTGCAATTTTTATTTTTGTGTTACTGGCAGGTCTGGTTTATCTGGTGCGTATTGGCGCGCTGGACTGGACGCCCGCGCGTTCACGCCGCGAGCGTATGAACCCGGAAACGAACAGTATCGCTAATCGTCAACGCTAACCGCGAGGCATTAAGATGGATTATACGCTCACCCGCATAGATCCCAACGGTGAGAACGACCGTTACCCCCTGCAAAAGCAGGAGATCGTAACCGACCCTCTGGAGCAAGAAGTTAACAAAAACGTGTTTATGGGCAAGCTCAATGACATGGTTAACTGGGGTCGTAAAAACTCAATTTGGCCGTATAACTTCGGTCTTTCCTGCTGTTACGTTGAGATGGTGACTTCGTTTACCGCGGTGCATGACGTGGCGCGTTTTGGCGCAGAAGTATTGCGTGCTTCGCCGCGTCAGGCTGACCTGATGGTGGTTGCAGGAACCTGCTTTACCAAAATGGCACCGGTTATTCAGCGTCTGTATGACCAGATGCTGGAACCAAAATGGGTTATCTCAATGGGTGCCTGTGCCAACTCCGGCGGTATGTACGATATTTATTCCGTTGTGCAGGGCGTCGATAAATTCATCCCGGTTGATGTGTATATCCCGGGCTGCCCGCCGCGTCCTGAAGCGTACATGCAGGCACTGATGCTGTTGCAGGAATCTATCGGCAAAGAACGTCGTCCGCTCTCCTGGGTGGTTGGCGATCAGGGCGTTTATCGCGCCAATATGCAATCAGAGCGCGAACGCAAGCGCGGTGAACGCATTGCCGTAACCAACCTGCGTACACCTGACGAGATTTAATTTGCGCCTGTCGGCAAAGGGATTTTTCTTCGCTTATTCCTAAATCTATTTCGCGAAGCTTACTCCGCCGACAGTCACCACGGACCATTTGCAATGGTGAACAATATGACCGACTTAACCGCGCAAGAACCCGCCTGGCAGACCCGCGATCATCTTGATGATCCGGTGATTGGCGAACTGCGCAACCGTTTTGGGCCGGATGCCTTTACTGTTCAGGCGACTCGCACCGGGGTTCCCGTTGTGTGGATCAAGCGTGAACAATTACTGGAAGTTGGCGATTTCTTAAAGAAACTGCCGAAACCTTACGTCATGCTGTTTGACTTACACGGCATGGACGAACGTCTGCGCACACACCGCGAAGGGTTACCTGCCGCGGATTTTTCCGTTTTCTACCATCTGATTTCTATCGATCGTAACCGCGACATCATGCTGAAGGTGGCGCTGGCAGAAAACGACCTGCACGTACCGACCTTCACCAAACTGTTCCCGAACGCTAACTGGTATGAGCGTGAAACCTGGGATCTGTTTGGCATTACTTTCGACGGTCACCCGAACCTGCGCCGCATCATGATGCCGCAAACCTGGAAAGGTCACCCGCTGCGTAAAGATTACCCGGCGCGCGCTACCGAATTCTCGCCGTTTGAGCTGACCAAAGCCAAACAGGATCTGGAGATGGAAGCCCTGACCTTCAAACCGGAAGAGTGGGGGATGAAGCGCGGCACCGAAAACGAGGACTTCATGTTCCTCAACCTCGGTCCGAACCACCCGTCGGCGCACGGGGCTTTCCGTATCGTTTTACAACTCGACGGCGAAGAGATTGTCGACTGCGTACCAGACATCGGCTACCACCACCGTGGTGCGGAGAAAATGGGCGAGCGCCAGTCCTGGCACAGCTACATTCCGTATACCGACCGTATTGAATACCTCGGCGGCTGCGTTAACGAAATGCCTTACGTGCTGGCGGTAGAGAAACTGGCCGGGATCACCGTGCCGGATCGCGTTAACGTCATTCGCGTTATGCTCTCCGAACTGTTCCGTATCAACAGCCACCTGCTGTACATCTCGACCTTTATTCAGGACGTCGGCGCAATGACGCCCGTGTTCTTCGCCTTTACCGATCGTCAGAAAATTTACGATCTGGTGGAAGCGATCACGGGTTTCCGTATGCACCCGGCGTGGTTCCGTATTGGCGGCGTAGCGCACGACCTGCCGCGCGGCTGGGATCGCCTGCTGCGTGAGTTCCTCGACTGGATGCCGAAACGTCTGGCGTCTTACGAGAAAGCGGCGCTGCAAAATACCATTCTGAAAGGTCGTTCCCAGGGCGTTGCCGCCTATGGCGCGAAAGAGGCGCTGGAGTGGGGCACCACTGGCGCGGGCCTGCGTGCTACCGGGATCGACTTCGACGTGCGTAAGGCGCGTCCTTATTCTGGCTATGAAAACTTCGACTTTGAAATCCCGGTTGGTGGTGGTGTTTCTGACTGCTACACCCGCGTAATGCTGAAAGTGGAAGAGCTGCGCCAGAGTCTGCGCATTCTTGAGCAGTGCCTCAACAACATGCCGGAAGGCCCGTTCAAAGCGGATCACCCGCTGACCACGCCGCCGCCGAAAGAGCGCACGCTGCAACATATCGAAACCCTGATCACCCACTTCCTGCAAGTGTCGTGGGGGCCGGTGATGCCTGCCAATGAATCTTTCCAGATGATTGAGGCGACCAAGGGGATCAACAGTTACTACCTGACCAGCGACGGTAGCACCATGAGTTATCGCACTCGTATCCGCACGCCGAGTTATGCGCATTTGCAGCAAATTCCGGCGGCGATCCGCGGCAGCCTGGTGTCTGACCTGATTGTTTATCTGGGCAGTATCGATTTTGTTATGTCAGATGTGGACCGCTAATTATGCACGAGAATCAACAACCACAAACCGAGGCTTTTGAGCTGAGTGCGGCAGAGCGTGAAGCGATTGAGCACGAGATGCACCACTACGAAGACCCGCGTGCGGCGTCCATTGAAGCGCTGAAAATCGTTCAGAAGCAGCGTGGCTGGGTGCCGGATGGTGCGATCCACGCGATCGCCGATGTGCTGGGTATTCCGGCAAGCGACGTCGAAGGTGTGGCAACGTTCTACAGCCAGATCTTCCGCCAGCCGGTTGGCCGCCATGTGATCCGTTATTGCGACAGCGTGGTCTGTCATATCAACGGTTACCAGGGTATTCAGGCGGCGCTCGAGAAAAAGCTAAACATCAAACCAGGGCAAACGACATTTGACGGTCGCTTTACGCTGCTTCCAACTTGCTGCCTGGGGAACTGTGATAAAGGGCCAAACATGATGATCGATGAGGATACTCACGCGCATCTGACCCCGGAAGCGATCCCTGAACTGCTGGAGCGGTATAAATGAAAAACATTATCCGTACTCCCGAAACGCATCCGCTGACCTGGCGTCTGCGCGATGACAAACAGCCAGTGTGGCTGGACGAATATCGCAGCAAAAACGGTTACGAAGGCGCGCGTAAGGCGCTGACCGGGCTGTCTCCGGACGAAATCGTTAATCAGGTAAAAGACGCTGGTCTGAAAGGGCGCGGTGGCGCGGGCTTTTCTACCGGCCTGAAATGGAGCCTGATGCCGAAAGACGAATCCATGAACATCCGTTACCTGCTGTGTAACGCCGATGAAATGGAGCCAGGCACCTATAAAGACCGCCTGCTGATGGAGCAACTGCCGCACCTGCTGGTGGAAGGTATGCTCATCTCCGCGTTTGCGCTGAAAGCTTACCGTGGCTACATCTTCCTGCGTGGCGAATATATCGAAGCGGCAGTAAATCTGCGCCGCGCCATTGCCGAAGCCACTGAAGCGGGCTTGCTTGGCAAAAACATTATGGGAACAGGTTTCGACTTCGAACTGTTCGTCCATACCGGGGCAGGGCGCTACATCTGCGGGGAAGAAACAGCGTTAATCAACTCCCTGGAAGGGCGTCGTGCTAACCCACGCTCGAAACCCCCCTTCCCGGCAACCTCCGGCGTATGGGGCAAACCGACCTGTGTCAACAACGTCGAAACCCTGTGTAACGTTCCGGCGATCCTCGCTAACGGCGTGGAGTGGTATCAGAACATCTCGAAAAGTAAAGATGCTGGCACCAAGCTGATGGGCTTCTCCGGTCGGGTGAAAAATCCGGGACTGTGGGAACTGCCGTTTGGTACTACCGCGCGCGAGATCCTCGAAGATTACGCCGGTGGTATGCGTGACGGTCTGAAATTCAAAGCCTGGCAGCCAGGCGGCGCGGGCACCGACTTCCTGACCGAAGCGCACCTTGACCTGCCGATGGAATTCGAAAGTATCGGTAAAGCGGGAAGCCGTCTGGGTACGGCGCTGGCGATGGCGGTTGACCATGAGATCAACATGGTGTCGCTGGTGCGTAACCTGGAAGAGTTTTTCGCCCGTGAGTCCTGCGGCTGGTGTACGCCGTGCCGCGACGGTCTGCCGTGGAGCGTGAAAATTCTGCGTGCGCTGGAGCGTGGTGAAGGTCAGCCGGGCGATATCGAAACACTTGAGCAACTGTGTCGATTCTTAGGCCCGGGTAAAACTTTCTGTGCCCACGCACCTGGTGCAGTGGAGCCGTTACAGAGCGCCATCAAATATTTCCGCGAAGAATTTGAGGCGGGAATCAAACAGCCGTTCAGCAATACCCATTTGATTAATGGGATTCAGCCGAACCTGCTGAAAGAGCGCTGGTAACCGAATTTCGATTAACGCTCGGTCCCTGACCGAGAAAACTGGAAGCATGCTAATGGCTACAATTCATGTAGACGGCAAAGAATACGAGGTCAACGGAGCGGACAACCTGCTGGAAGCTTGTCTGTCTCTGGGCCTTGATATTCCTTACTTTTGCTGGCATCCGGCGCTGGGAAGCGTCGGTGCTTGCCGCCAGTGTGCGGTGAAGCAATACCAAAACGCGGAAGACACGCGTGGTCGCCTGGTGATGTCCTGTATGACACCGGCTTCCGATGGCACCTTTATTTCCATTGACGACGAAGAAGCGAAACAGTTCCGTGAAAGTGTGGTCGAGTGGTTAATGACCAACCACCCGCACGACTGTCCGGTATGTGAAGAAGGCGGTAACTGCCATCTTCAGGATATGACCGTGATGACCGGACACAGCTTCCGTCGCTACCGTTTCACCAAACGTACCCACCGTAATCAGGATTTGGGGCCATTCATCTCTCACGAAATGAACCGCTGCATCGCCTGCTACCGCTGCGTGCGTTACTACAAAGATTACGCTGACGGTACGGATCTGGGCGTTTACGGTGCGCACGACAACGTCTACTTCGGTCGCCCGGAAGACGGCACGCTGGAAAGCGAATTTTCCGGTAACCTGGTCGAAATTTGCCCGACCGGCGTATTTACCGACAAAACGCACTCCGAGCGTTACAACCGTAAATGGGATATGCAGTTTGCGCCGAGCATCTGCCAGCAATGTTCCATCGGCTGTAACATCAGCCCCGGTGAACGTTACGGCGAACTGCGTCGTATCGAAAACCGTTACAACGGTACGGTAAACCACTACTTCCTCTGCGACCGTGGTCGTTTCGGTTACGGTTACGTCAACCTGAAAGATCGTCCGCGTCAACCAGTACAGCGTCGTGGCGATGATTTCATTACCCTCAACGCCGAACAGGCAATGCAGGGCGCGGCAGATATTCTGCGTCAGTCGAAGAAAGTGATCGGTATTGGTTCTCCGCGTGCCAGCGTGGAAAGCAACTTTGCGCTGCGTGAACTGGTGGGCGAAGAAAACTTCTACACCGGTATCGCTCACGGTGAGCAGGAACATCTGCAACTGGCGCTGAAAGTGCTGCGTGAAGGCGGCATTTATACTCCGGCTCTGCGCGAAATCGAATCTTACGATGCGGTACTGGTGCTGGGCGAAGACGTTACCCAGACCGGCGCGCGCGTCGCGCTGGCAGTGCGTCAGGCTGTGAAAGGTAAAGCGCGCGAAATGGCGGCAGCACAGAAAGTGGCTGACTGGCAGATTGCGGCAATCCTCAACATCGGTCAACGTGCGAAGCATCCGCTGTTTGTTACCAACGTTGATGACACCCGTCTGGATGATATCGCGGCGTGGACTTACCGCGCACCGGTTGAAGATCAGGCGCGTTTAGGTTTTGCCATCGCCCATGCGCTGGATAACTCTGCGCCAGCGGTTGACGGTATCGAACCTGAGCTGCAAAGCAAAATCGACGTCATCGTGCAGGCACTGGCAGGTGCGAAGAAACCGTTGATTATCTCCGGGACGAACGCCGGTAGCATAGAGGTGATTCAGGCTGCGGCTAACGTCGCGAAAGCCCTGAAAGGTCGCGGCGCTGACGTTGGTATCACCATGATTGCCCGTTCCGTCAACAGCATGGGGCTGGGCATTATGGGTGGCGGTTCGCTTGAAGAAGCGTTGACCGAACTGGAAACCGGACGCGCCGACGCGGTGGTGGTGCTGGAAAACGATCTGCATCGTCACGCTTCCGCTACCCGCGTGAATGCTGCGCTGGCTAAAGCGCCGCTGGTGATGGTGGTTGATCATCAACGCACAGCGATTATGGAAAACGCCCATCTGGTACTTTCTGCTGCCAGCTTTGCTGAAAGCGACGGTACGGTGATCAACAACGAAGGCCGCGCCCAACGTTTCTTCCAGGTTTACGATCCTGCTTATTACGACAGCAAAACTGTCATGCTGGAAAGCTGGCGCTGGTTACACTCGCTGCACAGCACCCTGCTGAGCCGTGAAGTGGACTGGACGCAGCTCGACCATGTGATTGACGCTGTTGTGGCGAAAATCCCGGAACTGGCAGGTATCAAAGATGCTGCGCCGGATGCGACATTCCGTATTCGTGGGCAGAAACTGGCCCGTGAACCGCACCGTTACAGCGGTCGTACCGCCATGCGCGCCAATATCAGCGTTCATGAGCCGCGTCAGCCGCAGGATATTGACACCATGTTCACCTTCTCGATGGAAGGTAACAACCAGCCGACTGCGCACCGTTCGCAAGTGCCGTTTGCCTGGGCGCCGGGCTGGAACTCCCCGCAGGCGTGGAACAAATTCCAGGACGAAGTGGGCGGCAAACTGCGCTTTGGCGATCCGGGCGTGCGTCTGTTTGAAACCAGCGAAAATGGTCTGGATTACTTCACCAGCGTACCGGCACGCTTCCAGCCGCAGGACGGGAAATGGCGTATCGCGCCGTATTACCACCTGTTTGGCAGCGATGAATTGTCACAGCGTGCTCCGGTCTTCCAGAGCCGTATGCCGCAGCCGTACATCAAACTCAACCCAGCGGATGCCGCGAAGTTAGGTGTGAACGCAGGTACACACGTCTCCTTTAGTTACGATGGCAACACGGTCACGCTGCCGGTTGAAATCGCTGAAGGGCTGACGGCAGGGCAGGTGGGCTTGCCGATGGGTATGTCCGGTATTGCTCCGGTGCTGGCTGGCGCGCATCTTGAGGATCTCAAGGAGGCACAACAATGAGTTGGATATCACCGGAACTGATTGAGATCCTGCTGACCATCCTCAAAGCGGTGGTGATCCTGCTGGTGGTTGTCACCTGCGGGGCATTCATGAGCTTTGGCGAACGTCGCCTGCTGGGTCTGTTCCAGAACCGTTACGGACCTAACCGTGTTGGCTGGGGCGGTTCGCTCCAGCTGGTTGCGGACATGATCAAAATGTTCTTTAAAGAAGACTGGATCCCGAAATTCTCGGATCGCGTCATCTTTACCCTGGCACCGATGATTGCCTTTACCTCGCTGCTGCTGGCCTTTGCGATTGTGCCAGTCAGTCCGGGTTGGGTGGTTGCCGACCTGAACATCGGGATTTTGTTCTTCCTGATGATGGCAGGTCTGGCGGTTTACGCGGTGCTGTTTGCGGGCTGGTCAAGTAACAACAAATACTCGTTGCTGGGTGCGATGCGTGCTTCTGCGCAGACCCTGAGCTACGAAGTGTTCCTCGGGCTTTCCCTGATGGGCGTGGTGGCGCAGGCCGGTTCATTCAACATGACCGACATCGTCAACAGCCAGGCGCATGTGTGGAACGTTATCCCGCAATTCTTTGGTTTTATTACCTTTGCCATCGCGGGCGTGGCGGTATGTCACCGTCACCCGTTTGACCAGCCGGAAGCCGAGCAGGAACTGGCGGATGGTTACCACATTGAATATTCCGGTATGAAGTTCGGTCTGTTCTTCGTGGGTGAGTACATCGGGATTGTGACCATCTCTGCATTGATGGTGACGCTGTTCTTCGGTGGCTGGCAAGGCCCGTTGTTACCGCCATTCATCTGGTTCGCGCTGAAAACCGCGTTCTTTATGATGATGTTCATTTTGATTCGTGCGTCGTTACCGCGTCCGCGTTATGACCAGGTAATGTCCTTCGGCTGGAAAATCTGCCTGCCGCTGACGCTGATCAACTTGCTGGTAACGGCGGCTGTCATTCTCTGGCAGGCGCAATAAGGGGCAATAAGACCATGACCTTAAAAGAATTGTTAGTAGGTTTCGGCACCCAGGTTCGTAGTATCTGGATGATCGGCCTGCACGCGTTCGCCAAACGCGAAACGCGAATGTACCCGGAAGAGCCGGTCTATCTGCCGCCCCGTTATCGTGGTCGTATCGTTCTGACCCGCGACCCGGACGGCGAAGAGCGTTGCGTAGCCTGTAACCTCTGCGCGGTAGCCTGCCCGGTCGGCTGTATCTCGCTGCAAAAAGCAGAAACCAAAGACGGTCGCTGGTACCCGGAATTTTTCCGCATCAACTTCTCACGCTGCATTTTCTGTGGTCTGTGCGAAGAAGCCTGTCCGACCACGGCGATTCAGTTAACCCCGGATTTCGAAATGGGGGAATACAAGCGCCAGGATCTGGTTTACGAAAAAGAGGATCTGCTGATCTCCGGTCCGGGCAAATACCCGGAATATAACTTCTACCGGATGGCAGGTATGGCAATCGACGGCAAAGATAAGGGCGAAGCAGAGAACGAAGCCAAGCCTATCGACGTCAAGAGCCTGTTACCGTAAGGAGAGGGGCAATGGAGTTCGCTTTTTATATCTGTGGCCTGATAGCCATACTTGCGACCTTGCGAGTGATCACCCATACCAATCCGGTACACGCACTGCTGTACCTGATTATTTCGCTGCTGGCGATTTCCGGGGTGTTCTTCTCACTGGGCGCTTACTTCGCCGGTGCGCTGGAAATTATCGTCTACGCGGGTGCCATTATGGTGCTGTTCGTGTTCGTGGTGATGATGCTCAACCTGGGCGGTTCAGAAATCGAACAGGAACGCCAGTGGCTGAAACCGCAGGTGTGGATTGGTCCGGCAATTTTGTCGGCCATCATGCTGGTGGTGATTGTTTACGCCATCCTTGGTGTTAATGATCAGGGTATCGACGGTACGCCAATCAGTGCTAAAGCAGTGGGTATTACGCTGTTCGGGCCTTACGTACTGGCGGTGGAACTGGCTTCTATGCTGCTGCTCGCGGGTCTGGTTGTGGCCTTCCACGTCGGTCGTGAAGAGCGTGCGGGTGAAGTGCTGAGCAATCGTAAAGACGACAGCGCGAAAAGAAAAACGGAGGAGCACGCATGATCCCCTTACAACATGGACTGATCCTCGCGGCAATCTTATTCGTTCTTGGCTTAACCGGTCTGGTTATCCGTCGCAATCTGCTGTTTATGCTGATTGGTCTGGAAATCATGATTAACGCCTCCGCGCTGGCCTTTGTGGTCGCCGGAAGCTACTGGGGTCAGACCGACGGTCAGGTGATGTACATTCTCGCCATCAGCCTCGCGGCGGCAGAAGCGAGTATCGGCCTTGCGCTGCTGCTGCAACTTCACCGTCGTCGCCAGAACCTGAACATCGATTCAGTAAGTGAGATGCGCGGATGAACATGCTTGCCTTAACCATTATTTTGCCATTGATTGGCTTCGTCCTGCTGGCGTTCTCCCGTGGGCGCTGGTCTGAAAACGTTTCGGCGATCGTCGGCGTTGGCTCTGTGGGCCTGGCGGCGCTGGTAACCGCCTTTATCGGCGTTGATTTCTTCGCTAACGGCGAGCAGTCATACAGCCAGCCGCTGTGGACGTGGATGTCGGTAGGCGACTTTAACATCGGTTTCAATCTGGTGCTGGACGGCCTGTCGCTGACCATGCTCTCGGTGGTCACTGGTGTGGGTTTCCTTATTCACATGTACGCCTCCTGGTACATGCGCGGTGAAGAGGGCTACTCTCGCTTCTTCGCCTACACCAACCTGTTCATCGCCAGCATGGTAGTTCTGGTGCTTGCCGACAACCTGCTGCTGATGTACCTCGGCTGGGAAGGCGTGGGCCTGTGCTCCTATCTGCTGATCGGTTTCTATTACACCGATCCGAAGAATGGCGCAGCGGCAATGAAAGCGTTCGTCGTGACCCGTGTGGGTGACGTGTTCCTCGCTTTCGCACTGTTCATTCTTTACAACGAACTGGGCACCCTGAACTTCCGCGAAATGGTGGAACTGGCACCAGCGCACTTTGCTGACGGCAATAACATGCTGATGTGGGCGACGCTGATGCTGCTGGGCGGTGCGGTCGGTAAATCTGCGCAGTTGCCGTTGCAGACATGGCTTGCCGATGCGATGGCTGGCCCGACGCCTGTCTCCGCGCTGATCCACGCTGCAACGATGGTAACCGCGGGTGTCTACCTGATCGCCCGTACCCACGGCCTGTTCCTGATGACCCCGGAAGTTCTGCATCTGGTGGGTATTGTCGGGGCGGTTACGCTGCTGCTGGCCGGTTTTGCCGCGCTGGTACAGACAGACATCAAACGTGTTCTCGCTTACTCTACCATGAGCCAGATTGGCTACATGTTCCTCGCGCTTGGCGTGCAGGCATGGGATGCGGCGATTTTCCACTTGATGACTCACGCGTTCTTTAAAGCGCTGCTGTTCCTGGCATCCGGTTCCGTCATTCTGGCCTGCCATCACGAACAGAACATCTTCAAGATGGGCGGTCTGCGTAAATCTATTCCGCTGGTTTATCTCTGCTTCCTGGTAGGCGGCGCAGCACTGTCGGCGCTGCCGCTGGTCACTGCTGGCTTCTTCAGTAAGGATGAGATCCTCGCGGGTGCGATGGCGAATGGTCATATCAATCTGATGGTGGCAGGTCTGGTCGGTGCGTTTATGACCTCGCTCTACACCTTCCGTATGATTTTCATCGTCTTCCACGGAAAAGAACAAATTCACGCTCACGCCGTGAAAGGGGTAACTCACAGCCTGCCGCTGATTGTGCTGCTGATCCTTTCCACCTTCGTTGGCGCACTGATTGTACCGCCGCTGCAGGGCGTGCTTCCGCAAACGACGGAGCTGGCGCACGGCAGCATGTTGACCCTGGAAATTACCTCTGGCGTGGTCGCGGTGGTCGGCATTCTGCTGGCAGCCTGGCTGTGGCTGGGTAAACGTACTCTGGTGACCTCCATTGCCAACAGTGCGCCGGGCCGTCTGCTGGGCACCTGGTGGTACAACGCCTGGGGCTTTGACTGGCTGTACGACAAAGTGTTCGTCAAACCGTTCCTGGGTATTGCCTGGTTGCTGAAACGCGATCCGCTGAACTCAATGATGAACATCCCGGCGGTTCTTTCCCGCTTTGCAGGTAAAGGTCTGCTGTTAAGCGAGAACGGTTATCTGCGCTGGTATGTGGCATCCATGAGCATCGGTGCGGTCGTGGTGCTGGCACTGTTGATGGTACTGCGTTGAGTTAAGGATTGTGGGATTGCCCCTGGGCATATAAGAACGTAGGTCGGATAAGCCGCCTTCGCGGTGCATCCGACACTACCCCCAGTCCGAAGAGAATTTTCTGTCGTGAGAATTCGTTGAAAATCCGGTCCTGACGGGACTTTTACAAGGAATAAAGATCGCCATGTTACTACCCTGGCTAATATTAATTCCCTTTATTGGCGGCTTCCTGTGCTGGCAGACCGAACGCTTTGGCGTCAAGGTGCCACGCTGGATCGCGCTGATCACCATGGGATTGACGCTGGCGCTGTCGCTGCAACTGTGGTTGCAGGGCGGTTATTCACTGACGCAATCCGCCGGAATTCCGCAGTGGCAGTCTGAATTCGACATGCCGTGGATCCCGCGTTTTGGTATCTCTATTCATCTCGCCATTGACGGGCTGTCGCTGCTGATGGTCGTGCTGACCGGTCTGCTCGGTGTGCTGGCGGTACTATGTTCGTGGAAAGAGATCGAAAAATATCAGGGCTTCTTCCACCTCAACCTGATGTGGATCCTGGGCGGCGTTATCGGCGTGTTCCTTGCCATCGACATGTTCCTGTTCTTCTTCTTCTGGGAAATGATGCTGGTGCCGATGTACTTCCTGATCGCACTGTGGGGGCATAAAGCCTCTGACGGTAAAACGCGTATCACGGCGGCAACCAAGTTCTTCATTTACACCCAGGCGAGTGGCCTGGTGATGTTGATTGCCATCCTGGCGCTGGTTTTTGTTCACTACAATGCGACCGGCGTCTGGACCTTCAACTATGAAGAGCTGCTGAATACGCCAATGTCCAGTGGTGTGGAATACCTGTTAATGCTGGGCTTCTTCATCGCCTTCGCAGTCAAAATGCCGGTGGTTCCGCTGCATGGCTGGCTACCGGATGCGCACTCTCAGGCTCCGACCGCCGGTTCCGTTGACCTCGCGGGGATCTTGCTGAAAACTGCCGCTTACGGTTTGCTGCGTTTCTCCCTGCCGCTGTTCCCGAACGCATCGGCAGAGTTTGCGCCAATCGCTATGTGGCTGGGGGTTATCGGCATCTTCTACGGTGCGTGGATGGCTTTCGCCCAGACCGATATCAAACGTCTGATCGCCTACACCTCGGTTTCCCACATGGGCTTCGTGCTGATTGCTATCTACACCGGCAGCCAGTTGGCCTACCAGGGCGCGGTAATCCAGATGATTGCGCACGGCTTGTCGGCGGCGGGTCTGTTTATTCTTTGTGGTCAGCTTTATGAACGTATCCATACCCGCGACATGCGCATGATGGGCGGTCTGTGGAGCAAGATGAAATGGCTGCCAGCACTGTCGCTGTTCTTTGCGGTGGCAACGCTTGGGATGCCTGGCACCGGTAACTTCGTCGGCGAATTTATGATTCTGTTCGGCAGCTTCCAGGTTGTCCCGGTGATTACCGTTATCTCTACCTTTGGGCTGGTCTTTGCATCTGTTTATTCGCTGGCGATGTTGCATCGCGCTTACTTCGGTAAAGCGAAAAGCCAGATTGCCAGCCAGGAACTGCCAGGGATGTCGCTGCGTGAGCTGTTTATGATCCTGTTGCTGGTGGTGCTGCTGGTACTGCTGGGCTTCTATCCGCAGCCGATTCTGGATACCTCGCACTCCGCGATTGGCAATATCCAGCAGTGGTTTGTTAATTCCGTTACTACTACAAGGCCGTAAATCGCCATGACAATAACTCCACAAAACCTGATCGCACTGCTACCGTTGCTGATCGTCGGCTTGACGGTGGTGGTTGTGATGCTCTCCATTGCGTGGCGACGCAATCATTTCCTCAACGCTACGCTCTCGGTTATTGGGCTTAACGCGGCGCTGGTTTCGCTCTGGTTTGTCGGCCAGGCGGGCGCTATGGACGTTACGCCGCTGATGCGCGTTGATGGTTTCGCCATGCTTTACACCGGGCTGGTATTGTTGGCGAGCCTCGCCACCTGTACTTTCGCCTACCCGTGGCTTGAAGGCTATAACGACAACAAGGATGAGTTCTACCTGTTGGTGTTAATTGCCGCGCTAGGCGGGATCCTGCTGGCGAATGCCAACCATCTGGCGTCTTTGTTCCTCGGTATTGAACTGATCTCTTTGCCGCTGTTTGGCCTGGTCGGTTACGCTTTCCGCCAGAAACGTTCGCTGGAAGCCAGTATCAAATACACCATCCTTTCTGCCGCAGCGTCTTCTTTCCTGCTGTTTGGTATGGCGCTGGTGTATGCACAGTCTGGCGACCTGTCGTTTGTCGCGCTGGGTAAAAACCTCGGCGACGGTATGCTCAACGAGCCGCTGTTGCTGGCAGGTTTCGGACTGATGATTGTTGGCCTCGGCTTCAAACTCTCGCTGGTGCCGTTCCACCTGTGGACGCCAGACGTATACCAGGGCGCGCCTGCGCCGGTTTCCACTTTCCTGGCGACGGCGAGCAAAATCGCTATCTTCGGTGTGGTGATGCGTCTGTTCCTCTACGTACCGGTGGGTGACAGCGAAGCGATTCGCGTAGTACTGGCGATTATCGCCTTTGCCTCCATCATCTTCGGTAACCTGATGGCGCTGAGCCAGACCAACATCAAACGTCTGCTCGGTTACTCATCTATCTCTCACCTCGGCTATCTGCTGGTGGCGCTGATTGCGCTGCAAACTGGTGAGATGTCGATGGAAGCGGTAGGGGTTTACCTGGCCGGTTATCTGTTCAGCAGCCTCGGCGCGTTCGGCGTGGTCAGCCTGATGTCCAGCCCGTATCGTGGCCCGGATGCTGATTCCCTGTTCTCTTACCGCGGTCTGTTCTGGCATCGTCCGATCCTCGCGGCAGTGATGACGGTGATGATGCTGTCTCTGGCCGGTATCCCGATGACGCTGGGCTTTATCGGTAAGTTCTACGTGCTGGCGGTCGGTGTCCAGGCACACTTGTGGTGGCTGGTGGGTGCCGTGGTTGTCGGTTCGGCAATCGGCCTCTACTACTACCTGCGCGTGGCGGTGAGCCTGTATCTTCACGCCCCGGAACAACCGGGTCGCGATGCACCATCAAACTGGCAGTACAGCGCGGGCGGTATAGTGGTGCTGATTTCTGCACTGTTGGTACTGGTGCTGGGTGTATGGCCACAACCGCTGATTAGCATTGTGCGGTTAGCAATGCCGCTGATGTAATCTGTTAGTTTGTAAGTCAGAAAGCCGCCGACATGCTCGGCGGTTTTTTTTGGCGCTCTGACACCATCACCCAACAATAACCGTCAGCGCATGATTCCCTTGTCGCAGCATACGTCGATACGCGCTAATCAGCTTTTCCATATCAAGCATGATCGAGGCAAAGAGTTGCCCCTCTAACTCTTCTGAAAAGGTCACTCCCGGATAAATCTCCATTTCATTGAGTCGCTTAATGGAAAACTGTTTACGCAGCTCACTTCGATCCAGTGATTCCAGTCGGTCGATTGTCGCGGCTAACTCCTGATTCCAGGTCAATCCCAGGAAGCCATCTATGCCATCTTCGAGGCTGTGTTCACCAAGCACGGCACGACTCAGCGGATCATTCTTGGCGGGATCAAAAGCAGAGGTGCCTGTCAGCCCAAAGTGTAAAAAATCCCAGCGTTTATCAATATCCAGTCGGCGTAATCCTGAAAGCGTGTCATGTATATTATCCATCAAAGGTTTTTCAGTAGACTCAAGCAGTTGGTTAATCTTTTCTGAGTCAATTTCTGCAAAATAACCAATCATTCCCATTTATTTTTCCTTCATTGAATTTCATGTTTCGCATCTTAAAACAGACGAGGGAAAATAAAATGTGCATGTCGCTTTTTCTGGACCCGCCTCGAGAAATTTTTATTATTTACTGTTGTATAACAAATTTATAACACCATCCACCACCTGAGCCATTTTCTGATAATTCAATCTGTCTGCGGTATCACCGGGCAAGTGGTATTGTTTATTACGATAAAAAGCGGTGTCAGTAATCATTACGGCGGGAATATCGTGTTGCCAATAATTAAGGTGATCAGAGAAATCAATACCGGGAATAAACCCTGGGGCATTCATAGAATAAACAGATAAATACCGGGATGATAACAATGTCGCTTTTACCTGACGAACGGCGTTGATATCCTGCATTCTGCCGACCACGGCAATAAAGTCTCCCCGATCGGGATAAAGCCAGGACATTGCCGGGTAAGGGTAATCCTGGCTACCAGGCGCAGAGTCGTAATAGCCAATCATCTCCAGTGCTATCATTAATTTTACTGGACGCTCAAGCGAAGCTGCATGTACCGCGCTCCCCATTTCATCGCTACGAAAGAAGGGCGGTTCTTCCGACGCATAGGCGACCAGCTGCACGCCTGTTTTCGGTACTTGCTGATGTAACAAAAGTGCCAGTTCGAGTAATCCTGCCACGCCGCTGGCGTTATCATCCGCGCCAGGTGTATAGGTCAATTCATCGTTTTCATAACTGCTGGCAGAGTCATAGTGCGCACCAATAATAATCAGCGGTCCATCGGCAGGACCATAATCAGCAACAATGTTTTTGTAGGGGCCACCCGTAATGGGGACGTCCTGCGAGGTAATTCTGGCACCGCTACTGACGAAGACCTCTTTTATATACTCTGCGGACCTATTCAGATTATCAATATTGTCGGCACTACGTGGATGCACAGTTTGTGTAAGATAACGAACTGTTTTTTCTAATTGCTCAGGATTTGCGTGTCGGGGCATTGGCGGTAATGCATTGACCCAGGGTTGGTAAAAAATAATAAGAGGGAGTGAAAACAGAAATAATATAATAAAAGCAAAATTTATTTTTTTCATATGCAAATTATTAATGGGTTTCGTTATTGAATCATTATTTGTTATGGGTTTCGATATTGCATCTTATTAAGATTAGCAGGATTATACAAAGAGTATATTTTATGTCTGGTGCCTGTATTTATTTAAAAGGATTTTATATGCGAAATAAAAATATAATCATGTTGCTTATGAGTAGTTTGATTTTGTCAGGATGCGGGCCGGAATCTGAGAATAAGGAAAGTCAGCAACAACAGCTCAGTACCCCCACAGACCAGCAAGTGCTTGCCGCGCAACAAGCTGCAATAAAAGAGGCCGAGCAAAGATCCGTCGCCGATAAAGCCACTGCAGACGCGAAAGCAAAAGCCTTAGCCCAGCAAGAAGCGCAACAATATTCAGACAAACAGGCTTTGCAGGGGCGCTTACAGGCGGCTCCAAAATATCAACATGCAGCCAGAGAAAAAGCAGCGTCCCAAATCGCAAATCCAGGAACCGCTCGCTACAAGCAGTTCGATGATAATCCGGTTAAGCAGGTAGCGCAAAACCCGTTGGCGACGTTTAGCCTTGACGTCGACACCGGCAGTTATGCGAATGTACGCCGTTTTCTCAATCATGGGCTGTTACCTCCGCCAGACGCTGTGCGGGTGGAGGAGATAGTCAATTATTTCCCGTATGACTGGGATATCAAAGACAAACAATCTATTCCGGCCACTAAGCCAATACCTTTCGCTATGCGCTACGAACTGGCACCTGCGCCGTGGAATGAACAGCTAACATTGCTGAAAATTGATATCCTGGCGAAAGATCATAAAAGTGAAGAGTTACCAGCTTCTAATCTGGTCTTTCTTATCGACACTTCTGGTTCAATGATTTCTGATGAACGTTTGCCACTTATCCAGTCTTCGTTGAAATTATTGGTCAAAGAACTTCGTGAGCAGGATAACATTGCCATCGTGACCTACGCTGGCGACTCCCGTATTGCGTTGCCTTCTATCTCCGGTAGTCACAAGGCGGAAATTAATGCCGCAATTGATTCGCTGGATGCCGAAGGCAGTACCAATGGCGGTGCCGGGCTGGAACTGGCTTATCAGCAGGCGGCGAAGGGGTTTATTAAGGGCGGCATCAATCGCATTTTATTAGCCACTGACGGTGACTTTAACGTTGGCATTGACGATCCAAAATCGATTGAATCAATGGTCAAAAAACAGCGGGAGTCTGGTGTTACTCTGTCGACGTTTGGCGTGGGGAATAGCAATTACAACGAGGCAATGATGGTGCGAATTGCCGATGTTGGTAACGGCAACTACAGCTACATTGATACCCTCTCTGAAGCGCAGAAAGTATTGAATAGTGAAATGCGGCAGACGTTGATTACCGTAGCAAAAGATGTCAAAGCGCAAATTGAGTTTAACCCCGCGTGGGTAACGGAATACCGTCAGATTGGTTATGAAAAGCGCCAACTTCGGGCGGAAGATTTTAATAACGACAACGTTGATGCGGGGGATATTGGCGCAGGCAAACATATAACGTTGTTATTCGAATTAACGCTGAACGGGCAAAAAGCATCAATTGATAAGTTACGCTATGCCCCGGATAACAAATCAGTGAAATCGGACAAAACGAAAGAACTGGCCTGGTTAAAGATTCGCTGGAAATACCCGCAGGGAAAAGAAAGTCAGTTAGTTGAATTCCCGCTGGGGCCAACAATAAACGCCCCCTCTGAAGATATGCGTTTTTGCGCAGCAGTAGCTGCATATGGGCAAAAGTTACGCGGTTCTGAATACCTGAACAATACCTCCTGGCAGCAGATCAAACAGTGGGCTCAGCAGGCAAAAGGGGAAGATCCACAGGGTTACAGGGCGGAATTTATTCGCCTGATTGAACTGGCGGATGGTGTGACTGACATCAGTCAGTGATGACTGTTTAGCAAACTATGTTCGACCAGTCAGCATATTTGCTGACTGGTCGAATTGATTAACAATGATGTTAACTCACTCTTTTGCCGGATGCTCTATTTTTGGGTTGTGAGTGTTTTATTTCTAATTGTGTATAAGAAGCATTGATTCGTGCATCGCCATATTTATCTAAATAACAATTTCTGTTTACCAGTCGATGTTGAAAATCAATTTCGTACTGCTCTTCTGCTGAATATTTTTTAAATCTGTCAGCATAGTTTTTTAATAACGTATAGGGGGCGCTGTCAGAATTGCTTTCCCTTTGTTCAATCACTTCCTGGGCTGCCATGCACACAAACGCACCGCAACTTTGGCTTAAGTATTGCTGAAGATCGGCATGTAAAAATATTATCTCTGGTTCATTTAAATGAACTTTTATATTATTATTCGACATTTCTCCCATGAGTTCAGAATTAAAACTATTAATGACACGCTTAAGTGAATTTTCTTTATCATGGCCTAGTGCACGCAATGAGTTGAATATGACGCATTTTATTTGTAGTTTATTATTTTTTTTATTTGCTATTTTCTGTAGCGAAACTAATATCCAGTGTCCGCCAGTATTTATGTGGAATAACTGGACTTCATTCGGCCATGATGGATCGCTCTTAATATTTTCATTGAGAGCGTCTTCCAGGTGAGTTCTGGTGGAGTAGGGGACGTAGAGACCAGTAGGATAATTGACTTGAGTATTTTTTGCATTAGCGGCGATCTTCTGAAGATAGCAAGCTATTTCATCTGTGGTTAATTGACGATTTTTATCCCAGAAGTTTGTATCATCACTCAGTTCATTATTCTCATCATTTAAAAGCACCTTTGAAAGCGACTGTTTTTCAGATATAAGAGGAATTTCATCACCGATAATTGTCATTAATTTCGAAGGGGAGAATAGCTTTTTGAACAGGAGAACATCTGAATTATCCGGACCAGTTGGTTTAAGGTGGGAGTTGGTTGCGGTATGTGCCAAATTATATAATTTTAAACAGGCATTTTTAATAAGTCGGATAATCGATAGGGTCTCATTTGTTGGGTTTCTAACAATATGGTAAAGAATATCTTCAGCTTTTTTTCCAAATTCATCATAACCTAACGCAATATTATGCAGTAACTCAATACTTTCTTCATCTCCGGATAACGCTGTTTTTTTTAAAGACTGCAGTAATTCCTCGGTCACAGTAAATTTTTCTGCAAATGTCTGACTGAGTTGGGTTTGAGATAATTGACAATAATTGCTGACAACTGTAACCATCATGGGCTCCTTTTAGTTGCAAAGGTTGTGCTGAATGAAGATAAAAAGAGGCAACTTATTGCTCTGAATATAGTGCGTAAGGAGATGAATAAATATCAAAAATCGCTCAATATGCCCGTGTGGGTGGATATATGTAGCGCGGGTTGCGATAACAGGGCAAGTTTCGCCCTGTTTTTAATAATAAGCAGAGTTAAACGTTAAACACGGTGAAATCATTCGCTAGTTCAGTCGCCGGGAAAATTGACCTGCATTCACGTAACAGGTGCTGACAACCTTTGTCATCATAGCGCGAGCTGACGTGGGTAATGATTAGCTTACCGACTCCAGCCTCACGGGCTAGTGTCGCAGCCTGGCGTGTAGAGCTATGGCCGCGACTATTGGCTTTGGCTTCCATGGTTATATCCAGCGTCGCTTCGTGCACCATGACATCGACACCTTTAGCCAGGTCAAGTGCGGCATCGCAGGGGCCGGTATCGCCGAAAATAGCGAGCGCTTTACCTGGCACTGGAGCAGCTAAGTAATCTGCGCCGTTAATCTGCCTTCCATCTTCCAGCGTGATTGTTTTGCCCGCTTTTAATTCCTGAAACAGTGGGCCAGGCGGCACGCCAGCAGCTTTTAATGCCTGGGCATTTAATGCACCCGGTTTATCATGTTCTTCAATACGATAGCCATAACATTCCAGTGGGTGTTCCAGCGGATAAGCGGTTACTTTGCGCAGGCCATCATCGAGAATTTCGCCAGCGCCAATTTCGACAATTTCCAGCGGATAATCGGTCCATGAGCCGCTAATCCGCAGCGCGGTTTCCACAAATTCACGGATACCTTGCGGACCATAAATCGTTAAGGGTTGGATAATGCCTGACATAGAACGACTGCACAGCAAGCCGGGTAAACCAAAAAGATGATCGCCATGAAGGTGACTGATAAAAATCTTGTCCAGTTTTCCAGGGTTAAAGGCGGTATGCAGTAGCTGATGCTGGGTGCCTTCACCGCAGTCAAACAACCAAAGACCGCTCTGGGTCGGATGTTGCAGGTTAAGCAATATTGCCGTGACATTGCGCGTGCGGGTTGGCACACCGGCCGAAGTACCTAAAAAAATTAATTCCATGAGTTCATCACGTTTCAAAAAATATTCCGGCTAGTATAAGGCATACATCTAAAAGGAGAGCATTATGATTGAATGGCAAGATCTGCATCACTCTGAATTATCGGTTTCCCAGCTTTATGCCTTATTACAACTGCGTTGCGCGGTGTTTGTTGTCGAGCAGAATTGCCCTTATCAGGATATCGATGGTGATGATTTGACGGGGGATAATCGCCATATTCTCGGTTGGAAAAATGATGAACTGGTGGCATATGCGAGGATTCTGAAAAGTGATGATGATCTTGAGCCGGTCGTTATAGGTCGGGTGATTGTCAGTGAAGCGTTGCGTGGCGAAAAAGTGGGGCAGCAGCTGATGAGTAAAACACTCGAAACATGTACGCATCACTGGCCTGATAAGCCTGTTTACCTCGGGGCGCAGGCGCATCTGCAAAACTTCTACCAGAGTTTCGGTTTTATCCCTGTGACGGAGGTCTATGAAGAAGATGGTATCCCACACATTGGGATGGCACGCGAGGTAATTCAGGCGTAATCAACAACCCTTGTCTATAGTTAGTGACAGGTTTTACGCAAATGGAGAACGAGAATGTCTAATCAGTTTGGTGATACACGTATCGATGACGACCTGACGCTGCTTAGTGAAACACTGGAAGAGGTGCTCCGCTCCTCTGGCGATACCGCCGATCAGAAATATGTTGAGCTGAAAGCGCGTGCAGAAAAAGCGCTGGATGATGTGAAAAAACGGGTTAGCCAGGCTTCAGACAGTTATTACTATCGGGCGAAGCAGGCAGTTTATCGTGCTGATGACTACGTCCACGAAAAACCCTGGCAAGGAATTGGTGTGGGCGCGGCCGTTGGGCTGGTACTAGGACTGTTGCTGGCACGCCGTTAAAACCTCCCTACACCGGGGTACTGCATTTTTTTTGTAGTACCCCGTATAATGTGAGGCTTTTAACAGGGAGAGGTCCGCGTGCAATCACTTACTACGGCGCTGGAAAATCTACTGCGCCATTTGTCGCAAGAGATTCCGGCGACACCCGGCATTCGGGTTATCGATATTCCTTTCCCTCTCAAAGACGCTTTTGATGCCTTGAGCTGGCTGGCCAGTCAGCAAACGTACCCGCAATTCTACTGGCAACAACGTAATGGTGATGAAGAAGCTGCCGTCCTGGGCGCGATTACCCGTTTTACGTCGTTGGACCAGGCACAACGTTTTCTTCGCCAGCACCCGGAACACGCCGACTTACGCATTTGGGGGCTGAATGCTTTTGACCCGTCGCAGGGCAATTTACTTTTACCCCGCCTGGAATGGCGACGCTGTGGCGGTAAAGCCACGCTGCGGCTGACGCTATTCAGCGAAAGCTCCCTTCAGCACGATGCGATTCAGGCAAAAGAATTTATCGCCACACTGGTGAGTATCAAGCCCTTGCCTGGGTTACATTTAACCACCACGCGAGAACAACACTGGCCGGACAAAACGGGCTGGACGCAATTAATCGAACTGGCAACGAAAACCATCGCCGAAGGTGAGCTCGACAAAGTGGTGCTCGCTCGGGCAACTGACCTGCATTTCGCAAGTCCGGTCAACGCGGCGGCGATGATGGCTGCCAGTCGTCGACTGAATCTGAATTGCTACCATTTTTACATGGCCTTTGATGGCGAAAATGCTTTTCTTGGCTCTTCACCGGAACGGTTATGGCGGCGGCGTGACAAAGCGCTGCGTACTGAAGCGCTGGCGGGAACAGTAGCAAATAATCCTGATGATAAGCAGGCGCAGCAGTTAGGAGAGTGGCTGATGGCGGATGATAAAAACCGGCGCGAGAACATGCTGGTGGTGGAAGATATCTGCCAACGATTACAGGCCGATACCCAGACGCTGGATGTTTTACCGCCGCAGGTACTGCGTCTGCGTAAAGTGCAGCATCTTCGCCGCTGTATCTGGACTTCACTCAACAAAGCGGATGATGTGATCTGTTTACATCAGTTGCAGCCAACGGCAGCAGTTGCTGGCTTACCGCGCGATCTGGCGCGACAGTTTATCGCCCGTCACGAACCGTTCACCCGAGAATGGTACGCCGGTTCTGCGGGCTATCTCTCATTACAACAAAGCGAATTCTGCGTTTCCCTGCGCTCAGCAAAAATTAGCGGCAATGTCGTGCGATTATATGCTGGCGCGGGCATTGTCCGTGGTTCCGACCCCGAGCAAGAGTGGCAGGAAATCGACAACAAAGCGGCAGGGCTGCGTACTTTATTACAAATGGAATAGTAATGAGTCGCATCATTACCGATTCATATCAATAATCTATTTTTGTAGCTCCTTATACTTAGCCGCAATATTGATACCGGACAAACTCATGTCAGTAAGCGCATTTAACCGACGCTGGGCGGCGGTCATTCTGGAAGCATTAACGCGTCACGGCGTCAGACACATCTGTATCGCCCCAGGCTCGCGTTCTACACCGTTAACGTTAGCGGCGGCGGAGAATTCCGCATTCATTCACCACACCCATTTCGATGAGCGTGGGTTGGGGCATCTGGCGCTGGGGCTGGCGAAAGTCAGCAAGCAGCCGGTGGCGGTGATTGTGACCTCCGGCACGGCGGTGGCAAATCTCTATCCGGCACTGATTGAAGCCGGGTTAACCGGAGAAAAACTGATTCTCTTAACCGCCGATCGCCCGCCGGAGCTAATTGACTGCGGCGCGAATCAGGCAATTCGCCAGCCGGGAATGTTCGCCTCTCACCCCACGCACAGTATTTCATTGCCGCGCCCGACCCAGGATATCCCCGCACGTTGGCTGGTTTCTACCATCGACCACGCTCTCGGTACGCTTCATGCGGGGGGAGTCCATATCAACTGCCCGTTTGCTGAACCGCTGTATGGCGAAATGGACGATACCGGGCTTAGCTGGCAACAGCGTCTGGGTGACTGGTGGCAGGACGACAAACCGTGGCTGCGTGAAGCGCCTCGTCTGGAAAGTGAAAAACAGCGCGACTGGTTCTTCTGGCGACAAAAGCGCGGCGTGGTGGTTGCCGGGCGCATGAGTGCGGAAGAGGGCAAAAAAGTTGCCCTGTGGGCGCAAACTCTTGGCTGGCCGCTGATTGGCGATGTGCTGTCACAAACCGGGCAGCCGCTGCCGTGTGCCGATCTTTGGTTAGGCAATGCCAAAGCGACCAGCGAGCTGCAGCAGGCGCAAATTGTGGTGCAACTGGGAAGCAGCCTGACGGGGAAACGGCTCCTGCAATGGCAGGCAAGCTGTGAACCAGAAGAGTACTGGATTGTTGATGACATTGAAGGGCGACTTGATCCGGCACACCATCGCGGACGTCGCTTAATTGCCAATATTGCCGACTGGCTGGAGCTGCATCCGGCAGAAAAACGCCAGCCCTGGTGCGTTGAAATCCCGCGCCTGGCGGAACAGGCAATGCAGGCGGTTATTGCCCGCCGTGATGCGTTTGGCGAAGCGCAACTGGCGCATCGCATCTGCGACTATCTGCCTGAACAGGGGCAATTGTTTGTTGGTAACAGCCTGGTGGTACGTCTGATTGATGCGCTTTCGCAACTTCCGGCAGGTTACCCGGTGTACAGCAACCGAGGGGCCAGCGGTATCGACGGACTGCTTTCGACCGCCGCAGGCGTTCAGCGGGCAAGCGGCAAACCGACGCTGGCGATTGTGGGCGATCTCTCCGCACTTTACGATCTCAACGCGCTGGCGTTATTGCGTCAGGTTTCTGCGCCGCTGGTATTAATTGTGGTGAACAACAACGGCGGGCAAATTTTCTCGCTGTTGCCAACGCCGCAAAGCGAGCGTGAGCGTTTCTATCTGATGCCGCAAAACGTCCATTTTGAGCACGCCGCCGCGATGTTCGAGCTGAAATATCATCGTCCGCAAAACTGGCAGGAACTTGAAACGGCATTTGCCGACGCCTGGCGCACGCCAACCACCACGGTGATTGAAATGGTGGTTAACGACACCGATGGTGCGCAAACGCTCCAGCAACTTCTGGCGCAGGTAAGCCATTTATGATCCTGCACGCGCAGGCAAAACACGGAAAACCAGGTTTACCCTGGCTGGTGTTTTTGCACGGTTTTTCCGGCGATTGCCACGAATGGCAAGAAGTGGGCGAGGCGTTTGCCGACTACTCACGGTTGTATGTTGATCTCCCAGGTCATGGTGGTTCGGCGGCGATTAGCGTCGATGGATTTGATGATGTCACCGACTTACTGCGTAAAACCTTGGTTAGTTACAACATCCTTGACTTCTGGCTGGTGGGGTACTCGCTTGGCGGACGGGTGGCGATGATGGCGGCTTGCCAGGGGCTGACGGGGCTTTGTGGGGTTATTGTCGAAGGCGGGCATCCGGGGCTGCAAAATGCTGAACAACGTGCGGAACGTCAGCGTTCCGATCGCCAATGGGCGCAGCGTTTTTGCACAGAACCGTTAACGGCGGTATTTGCCGACTGGTATCAACAGCCTGTTTTTGCCTCGCTCAATGACGATCAACGCCGGGAGCTGGTGGTGCTGCGCAGCAACAATAATGGCGCAACCCTTGCCGCCATGCTGGAGGCGACTTCTCTCGCCGTCCAGCCTGATTTACGTGCTAACCTTAGCGCCCGCACATTTGCGTTTTATTATTTATGTGGTGAACGTGACAGCAAATTCCGCGCCCTGGCGGCGGAACTGGCTGCCGACTGCCATGTCATTCCTCGCGCCGGACATAACGCGCATCGGGAAAATCCCGCTGGCGTAATCGCAAGTCTGGCGCAGATCTTGCGTTTCTGACTAAAGGACACAATATGATTTATCCTGATGAAGCAATGCTTTACGCACCGGTTGAATGGCACGACTGCTCCGAAGGTTTCGAGGACATTCGTTATGAAAAATCCACCGACGGTATCGCAAAAATCACCATTAATCGTCCGCAGGTGCGCAATGCCTTCCGTCCTCTGACGGTAAAAGAGATGATCCAGGCACTGGCAGATGCGCGTTATGACGACAATATCGGCGTGATCATTCTGACTGGCGCAGGCGATAAAGCGTTCTGCTCCGGTGGTGACCAGAAAGTGCGTGGTGATTACGGCGGCTATAAAGATGATTCCGGCGTACATCACTTGAACGTGCTGGACTTCCAGCGTCAGATCCGTACCTGTCCGAAACCGGTTGTCGCGATGGTGGCTGGCTACTCCATCGGCGGTGGTCACGTTCTGCACATGATGTGCGACCTGACTATCGCAGCAGATAATGCCATCTTCGGTCAGACTGGCCCGAAAGTCGGTTCCTTCGACGGCGGCTGGGGCGCTTCCTACATGGCTCGTATCGTCGGGCAGAAAAAAGCGCGAGAAATCTGGTTCCTGTGCCGTCAGTACGACGCAAAACAGGCGCTGGATATGGGCCTTGTCAACACCGTGGTACCGCTGGCGGATCTGGAAAAAGAAACCGTCCGTTGGTGCCGCGAAATGCTGCAAAACAGCCCGATGGCGCTGCGCTGCCTGAAAGCTGCGCTGAACGCCGACTGTGACGGGCAGGCGGGGCTGCAGGAGCTGGCGGGCAACGCCACCATGCTGTTCTACATGACGGAAGAAGGTCAGGAAGGTCGCAACGCTTTCAACCAGAAACGTCAGCCTGATTTCAGCAAATTTAAACGGAATCCGTAATGCGTAGCGCGCAGGTATACCGCTGGCAGATCCCCATGGACGCGGGGGTGGTTCTGCGCGACAGGCGGTTAAAAACCCGCGACGGGCTGTACGTTTGCCTGCGTGAGGGCGAGCGCGAAGGGTGGGGGGAGATCTCCCCACTGCCGGGCTTCAGCCAGGAAACCTGGGAAGAGGCGCAAAGCGTGCTGCTTGCCTGGGTAAATAACTGGCTGGCAGGCGATTGCGAGCTACCGCAGATGACTTCCGTTGCCTTTGGCGTAAGCTGTGCATTGGCGGAGCTGGCAGATACGCTCCCGCAGGCGGCCAATTACCGTGCGGCACCACTGTGTAATGGCGATCCTGACGATCTGATCCTCAAACTTGCTGATATGCCAGGCGAGAAAGTGGCGAAGGTCAAAGTGGGATTGTACGAAGCCGTGCGCGACGGCATGGTGGTTAATCTGTTGCTGGAGGCAATTCCGGATCTGCATTTGCGTCTTGACGCAAATCGCGCCTGGACACCGCTGAAAGGCCAGCAGTTTGCCAAATATGTTAACCCGGATTATCGCCACCGCATCGCGTTTCTCGAAGAGCCGTGCAAAACCCGCGATGATTCGCGAGCGTTTGCCCGTGAAACCGGCATTGCCATTGCCTGGGATGAAAGCTTGCGCGAGCCGGATTTTGCCTTTGTGGCTGAAGAGGGCGTGCGCGCGGTAGTTATCAAACCCACGCTCACGGGCAGTCTGGAGAAAGTACGCGAGCAGGTACAGGCGGCGCACGCGCTGGGGCTGACGGCGGTGATCAGTTCTTCCATTGAATCGAGCTTAGGCTTAACGCAACTGGCGCGGATTGCCGCCTGGTTAACGCCGGACACCATTCCAGGGCTGGACACGCTGGATCTGATGCAGGCGCAGCAGGTACGTCGCTGGCCGGGTAGCACGCTGCCTGTCGTGGAAGTTGATGCACTGGAGCGGTTGTTATGATCTTCTCTGACTGGCCGTGGCGTCACTGGCGGCAAGTGCGGGGAGAAGCCATCGCCTTACGTCTTAATGACGAGCAACTTAACTGGCGCGAGCTTTGTGCTCGCGTCGATGAGTTAGCTACGGGCTTTGCGGCGCAGGGCGTTGTTGAGGGCAGCGGCGTGATGTTGCGGGCGTGGAATACGCCGCAAACGCTGCTCGCCTGGCTGGCGTTACTGCAATGCGGGGCGCGGGTGTTGCCCGTGAACCCTCAGCTGCCGCAACCGTTGCTTGAAGAATTGCTGCCCAATCTGACGCTGCAATTTGCGCTGGTGCCGGATGGGGAAAACACGTTTCCGGCGTTAACGTCGCTGCACATTCAGCGGGTTGAAGGCGCACATGCCGCTACGTGGCAGCCGACGCGTCTGTGCTCAATGACGTTGACCTCGGGTTCTACCGGGTTGCCGAAAGCCGCTGTCCATACTTATCAGGCCCATCTTGCCAGTGCCGAAGGGGTGTTATCGTTGATTCCGTTTGGCGATCACGATGACTGGTTGCTCTCTTTACCGCTGTTTCACGTCTCCGGTCAGGGAATTATGTGGCGCTGGTTATACGCTGGTGCGCGGATGACGGTGCGTGATAAACAGCCATTGGAGCAAATGCTGGCAGGCTGTACTCATGCTTCACTGGTGCCAACACAACTCTGGCGTTTGCTGGTTAACCGCAGTTCCGTTTCCCTGAAAGCGGTGTTACTTGGCGGCGCGGCTATCCCGGTCGAGTTGACGGAACAGGCGCGCGAGCAGGGGATTCGTTGCTTTTGCGGCTATGGTCTGACCGAGTTTGCCTCCACGGTGTGTGCGAAAGAAGCCGACGGCCTGGCAGACGTTGGTTCGCCGCTGCCGGGTCGGGAAGTGAAAATCGTTAATAATGAAGTGTGGCTGCGGGCTGCCAGTATGGCAGAAGGTTACTGGCGTAACGGGCAACTGGTTTCACTGGTTAATGACGAAGGCTGGTACGCTACGCGCGATCGCGGTGAGATGCATAATGGCAAGCTGACCATTGTCGGACGTTTAGACAATCTATTCTTCAGTGGCGGAGAGGGTATTCAGCCGGAAGAAGTCGAGCGTGTTATTGCTGCACATCCTGCGGTTTTGCAGGTGTTTATCGTCCCCGTTGCCGACAAGGAGTTTGGTCATCGACCGGTGGCGGTGATGGAGTATGACCACGAGAGCGTTGATCTTAGTGAATGGGTGAAAGATAAGCTGGCCAGTTTTCAGCAACCGGTGCGTTGGTTAACGTTGCCGCCTGAACTGAAAAACGGCGGTATTAAAATTTCACGTCAGGCGCTAAAAGAGTGGGTGCAACGTCAGCAATAATTAACCCTCCGTTTCACTTCTCATTTCTGCCATTCCATTGCCGTTGATAAAGAGTTTATCTGTTAATCTGTAAATTGATGTGAAAACTCTTAGCAAACAGGATAATGCAATGGAATGGCTGGTCAAAAAATCGTGCTGCAATAAACAAGATAACAGACATGTACTTATGCTCTGCGATGCTGGCGGCGCGATAAAAATGATCGCCGAAGTGAAGAGTGACTTCGCCGTGAAAGTGGGGGATTTACTCTCGCCTTTGCAGAATGCGCTTTATTGTATTAATCGTGAAAAGCTGCATACGGTGAAAGTCCTCTCGGCAAGCAGTTATAGCCCCGATGAGTGGGAACGGCAGTGTAAAGTGGCAGGGAAAACTCAGTAACGTTGTTTTGTCATGGGCAGGAAAATCAGCATCAACCCGCTCATAATACAGGCTACTCCCAGTAGTGCTTTCAGCGAAAAAGTCCCTTCCCAGCCGGGAAGTACCATTGAAGCAATCCATACCAGCACATAACTCATACTGAGCAAGGCATAGGCTTTGCTTAGCGCAAGTTTATGTAGCGTTTTATACCAACAAAAAACGGAAAGCAGATAACCCAGCAGCCCGAGTAACAGTATCCGGGCATCCAGGCCAAAAGCTAACAGAGCCGCGATAAAATCCCATAAGTGCGTCATCGGCGGCAGATGACTCGCCGCAAAACCCAGGCTTAATTGCGCAACTGAGGCAATAATGACGCTGAATAATCCCCACATCAGGCCCATTACACCGTACTCCCGAGGATCACAATGCCACCAATAATGAACGCCACCCCACACCAGTGACGCGGTGATACCGGTTCGTGCCACAGTTTTACTGCAGCCAGCGTCACCCAGACAAAATTCAGACTTAACATCGGGTAGGCAATGCCTACCGGTACGTTCTGCAAGACCAGCAGCCAGAGCACCATGGCAAGACCAAGACAAGCCAGCGCCAGTCCCAGCCACAGCACGATATGTTTGCGCCGTTTGTTTATCGCCACAAAGCAGGTTGCCTGTTTCTGACACAACTGCCCGGCAACGCTAAGCAAGCTGGCAAAGACTAATGTTAGCCAGATCATTTGGGACGATACTGAATCAGCACCAGACGCTCCTGACGATCGATGGCATCTGCGGGCGGAATGGCGAGACTGTTGATATCTTCATCGCGGTCAACCGAAAGCACGAGTGTAATAATCCCCTCCTGACGATGTTGATTAAGCCAGTTTGCGAACTCATCACCGCTGACAAATCTCCCTTTCGCATCCGGATAATTAAGGCCGTATTTCAACTCACCTGTCTGGCGATACATGATGATGTCATCGCGTTGCAGGCTCCACGCCAGACCTGCGGCAACACCGACGCTATCAGTAAGAATATAGCGGCTTGGCTGAAGTGATTCTTGTGTCATCTCGACAAAAAATTGCGGATGTTTTCCTTCCATGACTCTGTCAGGAATTGAAAATCCTACCAGCAACGCCAGCCCCAGCGGGCAAAGCGCGGCAAAAGACCAGGTCTTTTCGACGTTTGTTAAGGTGTACCAGCCGAAAAATGCCCATAGCGAAAAAATCGACCAGGCACAAAAGACTTTATAGATCTCGAAGGTTTGCCACACCGGCGTGTTCATTGGTCCCCAGGGGGAGACCACAAATGTGGCAATAATGCCAGTGACGCCAAAAGCGATGTTAATCCAGCCATTAATCCGCAGCGCCAGAGGATTATTTTTTGCTGCCAGCAAAGCGTAATGCGCCATCAGCATTGCCAGAGATGCAAAGCAGGAAAGAATATAGGTGGGCAATTTACCTTTAGCGACGGAGAAAAACAGCAGCGGCATTATCGTCCAGCTCAACAAATAGACGGTTGCGGAATGCTTGCGGTTTTTCCAGCCTGTGTACAGTGCACCGGGGAGTAATCCCAGCCACGGCAGGCTACCGGCAATGATGACCGGCACGTAGTACCAGAACGGAGCTCTATGTTGGGCATCATCCAGTGCAAAGCGTTGAATATGCTCAACCCAGAAAAAATAGTGCCAGAAGTTAGGCTCTCGCTGCGCTATCGCCAGTCCCCAAGGGAGAACCGTCAGTACGCAACTGATAACCGCCAGCCAGCCGTAAATAAAGAGATCTTTCCAGCGTTTTTGCGTCGCTACCCATGGCAGCACGCTTAATACCGGCACGGCAAGGGCGAGAAAACCTTTGGTCATCACCCCCATGCCGCAGGTGATTCCCAGCAGTAAAAATCCTGCGCTTTTGCCTTTCCACGTCTGTGCCTGCATTGCCAGCCAGAAGCTGCACATTCCCGCCACCAGCCAGAATGCAATAAACGGATCGAGCACGGCATAAGTGCCGATGGCATAGACAATAAACAATGAGAGATAAATTACTGTGGCGAGTAGAGCCAGACGTTTATCGCGCCATAAGCGCAGAGTAAACCAGGTCACCAGCGCGGCAGTTAACAGGGTCGCAAAGATAACGCCTGCCCGCACACCAAAGTTATTCGCGCCAAATAGCCATTGCCCAATGCTGTTAATCCAGTATCCGGCAATGGGTTTTTCGAAATAACGTAGCCCTAACAGATGGGGCACAATCCAGTCGCCGGATGCCAGCATTTCTCGACTGATTTCCGCATAACGCGTTTCATCGGGTTGCCAGAGCAGACGCGTGCTGATCGGTAACAGGTAATAGCAGGCAATAAACGCGAAGAGGCCGATAAGGTAACGTACCGATTTCATCAGCGACTACCCGCAATTTGTTGGCAACCCAGCCAGCCTTCACGTCCGGCAATATTTCCGCGAACAACTTGTCCGAGCGGCAACGTCTCTGATAACAGTTCGCTTAAAGGGCAAAATGTCACGCCTTCCTGAGCTGCGCGTTTGAGGAGATCCACAAAATTATGCTGATAAGCGCAGCCTTCAACTTCTGCATGAATGGTATAAACCGGCGTGCCTTTATCTCGCAGGATGCGGTTGAGTAACCAACCGTTAAAATCTTCTGCTTTCACATCCCGACCAATCACTTCATCCCAGGTGGGTAAGGTCACCGGAATTTGCGCAGTGCCAGGGTTTCCTGATTCGAGCAATGGACGGAACGGCATGGCCCCACGACAATCGCTGTTGTAGCGCAAATGGAACGCTTCTTTTGCTTCGATCACCTTCTGGTCGGCACGCCAGCCCGCAGCGGCAGAACAGGTTACCGGTTGACCGATAATCTCTTCCAGAGTGCGAAGACCGCGTGCAATATCGTCGATCATTGTTTGCCGATCCCAGTTACCGCTACGGGCTTGCCAGGCATGGTGATCCCAGGCGTGCAGGCCGACTTCGTGATGTTTAGCCGCTTCACGAATGATATCGGCATTGGCATGACCAATCTCTTTACCTGGCCAGGCCGTACCTGCCAGTAAAATATCCCAGCCATAAAGCGATGCCGCATTTGAGCGCAGCATCTTCCACAAAAACTGTGGCTTCACCAGTCGCCAGAGATGGCGGCCCATATTGTCCGGGCCGACGCTGAAAAAAATGCTGGCCTGAATATTATGCTTACTCAAGATTTCCAGCAGACGCGGCACGCCTTCACGGGTGCCACGAAAGGTATCGACATCAATGCGTAAGCCTACTTTGGTCATGATGGTTTATCCGTAAGATCAACGGTGCGCAGGAAGAAATCCAGCGTTTCGTCGATGGTTTCCTGCATATCAATTTTCGGCTCCCAGTCCAGGCAGCGGTGGGCATTGCGGATGCTCGGTTTACGATGCTCTACGTCCTGATATCCTTTGCCGTAGTAGCTGCTACTTTCGACAACGCGAAAGCCCGCAAACGGTGGGAAATGATGGCGCAGCGGATGTTTTTCGAAGCTCGCCAGCAGCATCTCGCCCAGTTCCTCAATGCTCGCTTCGTTCTCAGGATTGCCAATGTTGATAATTTCACCGTCGCAGCGATTTCCCGCATTTTCGATAATGCGGTATAACGCCTCGATACCATCGCGAATATCAGTAAAGCAGCGTTTTTGTTTTCCGCCATCAATCAGCTTAATCGGTGAACCTTCTACCAGATTGAGAATGAGTTGCGTAATAGCGCGGGAGCTGCCAATTCGCGCTGCATTAAGGTTATCCAGTCGTGGTCCCATCCAGTTAAACGGGCGGAAGAGGGTGAACTGTAAACCCTCTTTTTCGCCATAGGCCCAGATAACCCGATCAAGTAATTGTTTTGACACCGAATAAATCCAGCGTGGTTTATTCACCGGGCCGACGATTAAATTAGAATGGTCCTCATCGAAGTATTTATCGCTACACATCCCATAAACTTCTGAAGTTGACGGGAAGATGATTCGCTTACGGTACTTCACGCAGTAGCGGATAATGCGCAGATTCTCTTCAAAATCGAGTTCAAATACGCGCAGCGGGTTGCGGGTATATTCAATCGGCGTGGCTATCGCCACCAGCGGCAAGACGACATCACATTTTTTGACATGATACTCAATCCATTCGGAATGAATACTGATATCGCCTTCAACAAAGTGAAAATGCGGATGATTCAGAAAACGGCTTATCGCATCGCTGCCAATATCCAGACCGTAAACTTCATAATGATCTTCGCGCAGCAGGCGTTCTGTCAGATGGTTGCCAATAAAGCCATTCACCCCGAGGATGAGTACCCGGGTACGGCGTCGGGCGGTGCAGGCAGGCTGGCTATTCAAGCGTGAACCTTGCACCAGGCCCAGCGTCTGCGCTAATTGCGAGCCCTGCATAGTAATGCCGTCGCCCGCCTGTCCGGTGACGATTTCCAGCGCGCCATCGCCACAGGCAATCAACAGCGGTGCAATAGAAATCACGCTCCCCGGCTGTGCTTTGCTGGCATGAGGATGAACACGCGACGACCAGACGGTAAATTTCTGATTGCCAACATAGGTGAAGGCACCCGGCCACGGATCGGCAACGGCACGTACCATGTTGTGCAGTACGGATGCCGGTTTATGCCATTCAAGGAAACTGTCATCCGGCGTTCTGCGACCAAAACAGGTGGCTTCGTTTTCGCGCTGGGCGATTTCCAGAATATTACCGTGTTTAATGGCGGGTAATGTCTGTTCCAGTAGCTGGCGCGCGGCATGGCACAATTTATGATGCAGCGTAATAGCGATATCGTCTGGCGCAATGGCAACGCGCAGTTGCGCCACAATGGCCCCAGCATCGGCACGTTTTACCATTCGGTGCAATGTAACGCCCGTTTCCGTTTCACCGTTCACCAGCACCCAGTTCAGCGGCGCGCGACCACGATATTTTGGTAACAGCGAACCGTGCAGATTAAATGCACCTGCGGGAGCGAGCTGCAAAATCTCGTCGCAAATAAGATGGCGATAATAAAAAGAGAAAATCACCTCTGGTGACAGTTGGGCAATGCGTTCCACCCACAGCGGATGATTAACGTTATCCGGCGCATAAACCGGAATGCCTCTTTCCGCCGCCAGATGAGCCACCGAACCATAAAAGGCTTTTTCACCGGGATTATCGGTATGGGTAAAAATGGCGCTAATTTCGTAACCGGCAGCCAGCAGAGCTTCAATACCGAGGCATCCCATATCGTGGTAGGCAAAAACGACGGTTTTCATTATTCATTTTCCTTGCTGGATGGACGGATAACTTGCTGAACAAAATAGCGGGGGCGGGCGCGGACATCGGTGTAGATCCTGCCGATATATTCACCGAGTAATCCCATGCCGATAAACTGAGCGCCAATAAAAGTAAACAGCACGGCAAATAGCATAAAGACGCCTTCTGCCGCCCATTGTGGTCCGAAGGTCAGGCGTAAAATCACCAGCAGCACCGCAATGCTAAAACCTCCAATCGCAATAATGCTACCGAGCAGACTCAGCATACGTAGCGGCGTTGTGGTAAGGCAGGTCACCAGGTCGTACATCAAATTAATCAGGCGCATAAAACTGTATTTGGATTCACCAAACTCACGCTCGGCATGATGTACTGGAATTTCAATTGCACGGCGGGCGAAGATATTCGCCAGAATCGGGATAAAGGTGCTGCGTTCATGGCAGTGCAACATCGCATCGACAATATGACGGCGATAGGCGCGCAGCATACAACCGTAGTCACCCATCGCTTTGCCAGTGGTGCGCTGAATAAGCCGGTTAATCATCTTCGAAGCGGTTTTACGAAACCAGCTGTCCTGGCGGTTCTGGCGTACAGTCCCAACCACGTCGTAACCTTCATCGGCTTTTGCCACCAGGCGGGGGATTTCTTCTGGCGGATTCTGGAGATCGGCATCAAGGGTAATAATTAAGTCGCCAGTAACGTGACTGAATCCCGCCATAATCGCTGAATGTTGCCCGTAATTGCGGTTAAGCAAAATAGACACAATATGGCTGTTCTCCGCTTGTGAGGCTTCGACCAGCATATGCGCGGAATTATCGCTACTGCCGTCATCAATCAGCAGGATCTCATACTCTTTCCCCAACGATTCACAGGCTGTGGTGGTGCGCCTGATTAATTCCGGTAAGCTTTCCTGCTCGTTATAAACGGGAATAACCACCGAGACTTTCTTAACAGGGTGGATTTCAAACATGGCTTATTGTCCTGCGAGTTGCTGAAGGGCTGTGATGACGCGGTCGGCATCGGCGGTAGTCATATCCGGGAACAGCGGCAACGAACAGATGCGTTCGCTATTCCATTCGGTATTCGGTAACGACAGCGTGGGAAAACGCTCGCGATAATATTTTTGTGTGTGAGCGGCGCGGAAATGTAACCCGGTACCAATGCCTCTTTCTTTTAACGCTTCCATCAACGCATTTCGACTGATACCACAACATTGTTCATCGACACGAATAATAAACAGATGCCAGGCGTGAACGTGCGGCCAGTCGGGAAGGCTTAATGGCTGAAAGGGGAGAGCTGCCAGTGCTTGCTGATATTGCTGGGCAATTTCGCGCCGACGGGTGTTGAGGTGCTCTAATTTGACTAACTGTGTCAGGGCAATCGCGGCGTTAATATCGGTCAGATTGTACTTATAGCCCGGTGTTAAGACTTCAGCCTGCGGTGCACGGCCCCAGGTTTGTCTGTCATAGGCATCGACACCCAGACCGTGAAATTTCAGCATCCGTAGCTGGCGGGCAAGGTTTTCATTATCAGTTACAATCAGGCCACCTTCCGCACAGGTAATATTTTTAATGGCATGAAATGAAAAAATAGCGGTACCTTTTGCGCCAATATGTCGCCCTTTGTAATACGTACCGACGGCATGGGCAGCATCTTCGATAACTGCGATGCCGTAACGTTCGCCAATGGCGCGAATGGCGTCAATATCTGCTGGCGCACCGGCATAATGCACCGGAATGATGGCTTTAGTGCGTGGCGTAATGGCTGACTCGATCGCTTCAGGCGTGACCATCAGCGTATCGCGGTCGACATCCACCATTACCGGCGTTGCACCCAACAAGGAAATCATATTGAGGGTTGAAACCCAGGTCAGGGAAGGCGTAATCACTTCATCGCCCTTGCCAATTTCCAACGCCATTAGCGTGATATGCATTCCGGCGGTGGCTGAACTGACCGCGATGGCATGCTGATTTCCCGTCAACTGGCAAAAGGCTTGCTCAAGCGCCTGATTCTTCGGACCGGTTGTGATCCAACCGGATTCGAGAACCTCTTTAACTGCAGCGAGTTCCTCCACGCCCATTGCTGGTCGCGAAAAAGGCAAAAATTCTGACATTGCTTTTCCTTCCGCCATTGAATACCTGTCCACTTATATTTGCTATAAAGAGTGTTGTGTATATTTTGCCATTTGGAGCGAAATTTTAAGGATAGAATATTAACTTAACCTTAAGAAACTAATATTAGACGTAAATATTGAAATTTTTATATTTTTTCTTATTTAGGCTTTGCATTTGGCAAAATTTTGAGGCATTTTGCCGACATCGTAGGATTTTTAATATTACACCAACTGCTAATTATCGCCAGAAATGTCGCTCAATTTTACGGTAATTGTCTGGTTGCGCTTGTCTATAGGTGGAGTTTACGTGTTAGCTTTTTGCCGCTCATCATTGAAGTCAAAAAAATATTTCATCATTTTACTGGCGCTCGCTGCAATTGCCGGACTGGGTACTCATGCCGCCTGGAGTAGCAATGGTTTGCCACGTATCGACAATAAAACATTGGCCAGACTGGCACAGCAGCACCCGGTTGTCGTTTTGTTTCGCCATGCTGAACGTTGCGATCGTTCAACCAATCAATGCTTGTCAGATAAAACAGGTATTACGGTTAAAGGTACCCAGGATGCCCGTGAACTGGGCAACGCTTTTAGCGCTGACATCCCTGATTTCGATCTTTATTCCAGTAATACCGTCCGGACCATTCAGTCGGCGACCTGGTTTTCCGCGGGTAAAAAGCTGACGGTAGATAAACGACTTCTTCAGTGCGGTAATGAGATTTATAGTGCAATTAAGGACTTACAAAGCAAAGCGCCTGATAAAAATATCGTTATTTTCACCCATAATCATTGCCTGACATATATTGCTAAAAATAAGCGTGATGCGACATTTAAACCTGATTATCTGGATGGTTTAGTCATGCATGTGGAAAAAGGCAAAGTTTATCTGGATGGGGAATTCGTTAACCACTAAATTTTCAATCTGACAGCCAGTGATGGCTGTCATCATTGTTAAAGAAGACCTTTCAAACGTAACGTTTTTCGGGTGGCAACATTTAAATCATAATGCACCAGATCTTCAGGTTTTACCCACGCGTAGTCCTGAAACTCTTCGTTTATTTTCACTTCTCGGTTGGCAGAAACGCAGTCAAAAATCAGGTAAATCATATAAATCTCTTCCTTGCGACCATCTGCATACGTCTTGGTGCGAATATCATCGCTGAAGGTCCACGGCGTGATTTCTGTCAAAAGCAGCTGTTCTCCCAGTTCTTCGCGAATTTCGCGGCGTAGTGCCTCTTCAATTCGTTCGCCAGACTCCACGCCGCCACCCGAAAGCGCCCATTGACCGGGGAAAACGCCGCGATCGTCGGCCATTTTACACAGCAAATAAGCACCATCATTTTGAATCAAAGGGCATACAATAGTCCGTTGTCGCATAGGGGTATTCCTTATAAATAAAAAGAAACCATGAGAATACGGTAACTCAGAAATATGTGAAAGTGACAGTAATCTCTTTTGCAATGATAACTGCACTTATTATTATTTTTGTGTGTATCGGTAAAGTGTGTTTATTTTTTCGGCGTTTAATTATTTAAGAAGTATTTAGTTACAATAAGTGACTAGATCCCTTTTTTCGCTCATTGAATCCTCTGTGCCAGGCAGTACAATCCCGCAGCTTTGGGAATTTTGATTAATTGCTTGTGGGAAAGGGGATAATGAAAAAAATTGCGCTAGCAGGTCTGGCCGGAATGCTGTTGGTTTCTGCATCGGTCAATGCAATGAGCATCAGCGGCCAGGCGGGTAAAGAATACACCAATATTGGTGTCGGTTTTGGGACTGAATCGACGGGCCTGGCTTTAAGCGGTAACTGGACACATAACGACGACGACGGTGACGTCGCGGGCGTGGGGCTGGGGTTGAATCTGCCTCTCGGGCCGTTAATGGCGACCGTTGGCGGAAAAGGCGTTTACACCAACCCGAATTACGGCGATGAAGGTTATGCCGCAGCGGTAGGAGGTGGTTTGCAGTGGAAAATTGGCAACAGCTTCCGTTTGTTTGGCGAGTATTACTACTCTCCGGATTCGCTCTCCAGCGGTATTCAAAGTTATGAGGAAGCGAATGCTGGCGCGCGTTACACCATTATGCGTCCAGTCAGTATTGAGGCGGGTTATCGCTACCTGAATCTGTCGGGTAAAGACGGTAACCGCGACAACGCCGTGGCTGACGGCCCGTATGTTGGGGTTAACGCCAGTTTCTGATCCCTTCCGGCGCGGCATTCTGTCGCGCCATTCAGTTTCTTACTACGCCTTATCTCCCTTTGCGTTATAGTGATTCGATAACAAAAGCAGGAGATAACCATGTTAAAAGTGGAAATGTTATCCACCGGGGATGAAGTGTTACACGGGCAAATCGTTGACACTAACGCTGCCTGGCTGGCCGATTTTTTCTTTCATCAGGGGCTGCCATTATCTCGCCGCAATACGGTGGGGGATAACCTTGATGACTTAGTCACCATTCTTCGCGAACGTAGTCAGCACGCCGATGTGCTGATCGTTAACGGCGGGCTGGGACCGACCAGCGATGATTTAAGCGCACTCGCCGCTGCGACAGCAAAAGGTGAAGGCCTGGTGCTGCATGAAGCCTGGCTCAAAGAGATGGAACGCTATTTCCACGAACGTGGACGAGTAATGGCACCGAGCAACCGTAAACAAGCGGAGCTGCCTGCCAGTGCTGAATTTATCAATAACCCGGTAGGCACCGCCTGTGGTTTTGCCGTGCAGCTTAATCGTTGCCTGATGTTCTTTACTCCCGGCGTACCGTCAGAATTTAAGGTGATGGTCGAGCACGAAATCCTGCCGCGCCTGCGCGAGCGTTTTTCTTTACCACAGCCGCCGGTTTGTCTGCGTTTAACTACCTTTGGTCGTTCGGAAAGCGATCTGGCACAAAGCCTGGACACTCTACAACTGCCGCCGGGCGTAACAATGGGCTATCGCTCCTCAATGCCGATCATCGAACTGAAACTCACCGGACCGGCAAGCGAGCAACAGGCGATGGAAAAACTGTGGCTGGACGTTAAACGTGTTGCCGGACAGAGCGTGATTTTCGAAGGCACCGAAGGACTGCCCGCGCAGATCAGTCGCGAATTGCAAAACCGCCAGTTCAGCCTGACGTTGAGCGAGCAATTCACCGGTGGTTTATTGGCTTTGCAACTTTCTCGCGCAGGTGCTCCATTGCTGGCGTGTGAAGTGGTTCCTTCACAGGAAGAAACCCTGGCGCAAACTGCGCACTGGATTACAGAACGGCGGGCCAACCATTTTGCCGGGCTGGCACTGGCTGTTTCGGGTTTCGAGAACGAGCATCTCAACTTTGCGCTAGCCACGCCAGACGGCACTTTCGCTCTGCGTGTGCGTTTCAGCACTACGCGCTACAGCCTGGCTATCCGTCAGGAAGTGTGCGCAATGATGGCACTGAATATGCTGCGCCGTTGGTTAAACGGCCAGGATATCGCCAGTGAGCATGGCTGGATTGAGGTTATTGAGTCCATGACCTTATCTGTCTGATTCCGCCACTCTGTGCCGGTTTACTGCACCGGCACATTCCCCCTCCGGCAAAACTTGTCCAACCCTCCCTACGGTGAGCGTGGTGTTGGGGCCAGTGTGGCACGGGCTGCGCGCTGGGGACGCATTGAGAATTACATGGCGCAAGTCAACGATTCGCTTTGTCTGTTAGTGCAGGTGGAAAGTAAAACGGCACTGGATAACCTGGACGAGATCCTCGACGTCGAAGGGATTGATGGCGTGTTTATTGGACCAGCGGATCTTTCTGCGTCGTTGGGCTACCCGGATAACGCCGGGCACCCGGAAGTGCAGCGAATTATTGAAACCAGCATTCGGCGGATCCGTGCTGCGGGTAAAGCGGCTGGTTTTCTGGCTGTGGCTCCTGATATGGCGCAGCAATGCCTGGCGTGGGGAGCGAACTTTGTCGCTGTTGGCGTTGACACGATGCTCTACAGCGATGCCCTGGATCAACGACTGGCGATGTTTAAATCAGGCAAAAATGGGCCACGCATAAAAGGTAGTTATTGATATCAAAGGCCCATGGGGATCGGCTGTGGGCCTGTGTTAATTAGTGGTTATTCGCTGCCAGATCGGCTTCGCTTAGCTGGGTGGCCGCGAGCACCTGGTCACGATCAATGCCCTGTTCCAGCATGCGCAAAGCAATTTTAATGGCTTGTTCATGCATACCTTCCTGCCAGCCAATTTGATGCCCTTCCTGCCGTAGCCGTTCAGCAATAGTCATTAATCTCTCCTTTTGTAGTGGTGAACGTTCGGCAATCTCCTCAATAAAACGGGTGAAACGGGAGGTATCGCCGCATTGCAGCAGATAATTAAACAGTGTTTGTAGCTGGCTGTCATTAGTGAAGCCTCTAACCAAAAGCGTGGTGATCCTGTCGACCATGCCGATTAAATCGCGGTCGCGAATATGCTTTTGAATCAGTTCCAGCAGAGCTATACGCCGATGTTGCATGATCTCATCGTCAGGTACGATGGTGATATCCACCAACGGAAAAGCTTCGGTGTACAACTGCCGGGCAAGTTGCGGATCGTCAAACTCATCCAGCCAGTTAAGTGAGTACGGGTAGGGCGATGTTTCGCCATGATAAAACAGCAATGGCACCACCAGCGGAACTCTGTCATAGCCTTTATCCAGGTGACGCTGCATGGCGGCAGTGGCATAGCGCATTAGCCGAAAAGCCATATTCTTTTCTGCAGAGCTTTGATGTTCAATCACGCAGTAGATATAGCCGTCACCGTCGCTGGTTTCCACGGACCACAAAACATCCGAGTAGTAAGCGCGTAAACTTTTTTCAATAAAACTAGTGGGTTCCAGGCGTAAGGTTTGCAGGTTGCAAAGCTTGCGCAGTGGTTCTGGTAAATGTATTTCGAGAAAATCCCGTGCGGTTTCGGGTGTGAACATAAAGGTTTTAAACACCGCATCATGCGGGGAGGATGTTGTTGATTCGGTCATGGTTGTCCGTCACCTGATATTTATGATGACGCGACATTACGTCTATCCCGGGCCTTTGACATCTGTCAGTTTCAGCCTTTGCGAGACATTTTCAGAGGAATTTTCAAAGCGTTGCAACGCATACATGGTGCGTGGAATCGCGCTCGCAAAAATGCCCGATAAGCAATGTGCTTACCGGGCATCAAAAGGTCGGTTAAGCCAGCGCCTGGGCCAGTAGCGTAATCGGATGTTCGCAGCGAAGGCTCGTGGACATCTCAATCTGCCATTTGCAGGTTTCGCAGTCGGTGATGACCAGATCCGCGCCGCTCTCTTCTATCTGGCGGAACAGTGGCGCACCGATGGCTTGTGAGGTGGGGTAGTTCTCTTTTTTGAAACCGTAAGTACCCGCAATACCGCAGCACTGGGAATCCAGCACCGTTAACTCAAGCCCCGGGATTTTACGCAACAGCTCCAGGGTGTAGAGCGTCCAGCCCATTTTTTCCATATGGCACGGAGTGTGATAAACCACTTTCAGCGGCAGCGGTTTCAGCGGTAACGTTTTGCCTTCGTCCAGCTTGCGCCACAGCCAGCGGGTTGCCAGTTCGATATGATCGCGCAAGCCTTTGTTGTCGACATTCAGCACTTCCGGGTATTCGTCGCGCAGGGCAAATGTACAGGTTGAGGAGGTGGCAATCACCGGAATGCCTTTTACTCCCACAGCTTCGCGGATCGACTCTACATTCGTAATTGCCTGTTTGCGTGCTTTATCGGTAAAGCCGTTGGCGATTAGCGGTACGCCGCAGCATTTTTCTTTGCTGAGCAGTTGTACACCGGTACCCATTGCGTTGAGCACTTTAATTAAATCTTTACCTAACTGCGGATGGTTGTAGTTAACGAAGCAGCCGTGAAAGAAAGCGACCTGGTCTTTATATTGTGCTTGCTGAGCCGCTATGCTGCGATACCAGCGACGAAACGTACCGAAGGAGTATTTCGGTAGCGTGCGGCGATGATCGATTTTTAACGCCGCATCAAGCAGCTGCCGCACCGGTTTCAGCGAGGTAGCGGTGTTGACGATTGGTGCGAACGGCGTGGAAACGCTACCCATCAGGTCGGTATGACTCAACACAAAATTACGCAGCGACGGGCGCGTGGTGTCATATTTTGCCCGCGCGCGCTGGATAATATCGCCAATCTTCACATCGGACGGGCAGGCGACTTCACAACGTTTGCAGTTGATGCAATATTTCAGCGCCTCGTCATACAGTGCGCCATCTTTCAAACGCAGACGCTCGCCATCCGGCCCGGCTTGTTTTGGCCCTGGATAACCGGGATTCACCCGGCTCACCGGGCAGGCGGTGGTGCAGACGGTGCACTTAATGCAGTTTTCGAAGCTGGTGTCGTTCATTGTTGGCCTCCTGCGCGTTGGGCAATCTGTTGAGCGGCATGTAAAGCACTGACGGCACAAACACCGCCGCCGCATCCCTGGGCGATGGGATCAAATCCGCCCAGCACCGAACCGATGGCAAACAGGTTCTCAATGGTTTGCCCTGCCTGCGACGGGCGTAGCGTCTGATCAGTGGTTACACCGAACTGCTGCCACGGTTGCGGCGCAAAAAAATCGCCCTTATACCATTCACCCCGCGTGGCGGTTTGTAGCACATCAAGGCCGAGAATCGGCTCGCGAATGCCGTTACGTTCCGCTACCAGTCCGCCACTAAAGAAACTGCCGCTGGCGAGAACCGCGAAACGTGGACGTAGCGGAATATCGGCGTGATTGCGGGTCCAGATTTCATTCACTACGCCATTTTTACAGGTCACTTTTTTCACTTCATCGCCCGGCATCCACACGCCACCCTGGCGCACAAACTGGCGCTGTAACTGGTTTTGCAGACGAATGCCCAGCACGGAAGGCGGCAGCGTTGGCAAAAGCATCAGTGAACAAGGTAGTTTTTCATTCAACCAACGCCACAGTTTGTCATCGGCCAGGCCGAAGCAGGCGGGCATCAGGATCATTTCGCAGGTATTGGCGACAGGAATAAGCGCATCAAGTAACAGCGGCCAGTTTTCTTCATTATCAAGGAAACGGGCGATATTCACCGCGCGAAATTCGGTGGCGTTATTGCGCAGGACATCCAGTTCCGGCAGCTCTATTTCTGCGGTTTCAACCGAAAGATCCAGTTCGCGCAACGAAGCCGCCGCAAGATGCGCCTGGAAATCCATCAGCCCGCTTATCCCCACTACACATATCTTCTTCGCGGGTAGCGGCCAGACGGGAACTTCTGGCGAACTTAACCAGGTTGCACGCAAAGTGCCGAGCGGGGTAACGCGCTGATGGGCCAGTTCCACGCTGCCCTGCAATTGCGCACCGCTTTCAGCGATCAATGCCTGCGCCTGGCAAGCGAGATCGAGCACGCGTTGTGGTTCGAGAAGACTGTAAGGATGGGCTGGTGCCTGCTGACGCAAAGATTCCAGTCCACTGTGAATGTCTGTCACCGGTTGACCATCAGGCAGATGGCTCAGCAAATCCAGCGAACCGGATGAGAAATGCAGCGCGCTTTGACCACGCGTGACAATGGCACAGCGCAGGCCGTGTTTTTGCAGTTGCAGGCCACAGAGTAATCCGGCGAGGCCGCCGCCCATAATGACAGTATCAAAGCGCATCTTTCTGCTCCTTCTCCAGACCACACAATCCCTGATAAACCCAGCGGGTAAATTCGCTTTCGCGCAGTGCATCTCCCCAGGCGATGGGTTGCACGCCTTTCCAGCGTTCGTTAAGGAAGGTGGAAAGTTGCTCGATAGATTGCGCGGACGTCGTGACGTTAAAACGTTGCAGCAGTCCGGCAGCGCGGCAGGCGCAGAGTTCGCCCTGGCAGGTACCCATCCCCACACGGGTACGACGGCGTAAATCCAGCAGGCTATTAACGTTTAAATTTTCTACCGCGTACTGAACTTCACCCGCAGTTACCGCTTCGCACTCACATACCAGGCTACGATGCAGACGGCCTTCGCTCAGCCAGGCAGGCGTGCGATCGCCATGACGATAAACCGCAGAACCGCGCAGCGGGGCAGGCAGGGAGATGACTTTACGCAAGGTAACTTCAGCGGGTTCTTGTGAACCAGGCAGTGCCAGATCGGCAGTCGTACAGGGGCGCGTGTTGCCCAGTTTGCGGCATACCGCGTCGGTAGCCCATTCAGCCATCAGCCGATAGGTCATCAGTTTGCCACCGGTGATGGTGATAAATCCGTCCAGACCATCGCGTTCAGCATGGTCGAGCAGCACGATGCCACGGCTGACGTTACGTCCGCTCGGGTCGTCATCGCTGGCAACCAGTGGGCGCACGCCAGAATAGGCCCGCAAAATGCGCGTTTTCGCCATCACGGGGGCCAGTTTTTCCCCTTCACGCAGCAGAATATCAACCTCTTCTGCCGTCACTCGATTATCGTCAATCTCGTTGTAATCAATACGTAAAGAGGTGGTGCCAATCAGCGAAATGGTATCGCCAGGCACCAGAATATCGGCGTCGGAAGGTTTACGGCAGCGGTTGATCACATGCTGGTTAATGCGGTGATCCATGATCAGCAGCGATCCTTTCGCCGGGAACATGCGAATGCGCAGATCGGCATATTCGGCAATGTGTTGCCCCCAGATCCCAGCGGCATTAACCACGACAGGTGCATGAAGGGCCTGAGTTTCGCCGGTGAGATGGTTACGTACACGAACACCGCACACCGTCGCGCCTTCACGAATCAGCCCCGTGACTTCATGAGCGGTAAGGATAACGGCACCGTGTTCTTTGGCATCCAGCATGTTTGCTGCGGTCAGACGAAATGGATCAACGGTGCCATCCGGAACTTTCACCGCGCCAATCAGTGCCGGGTTAACGGCAGGTTCGATAATGCGCGCTTGCTGCGGGTCTATAGCTTCTGCGCTGATCCCTGCTTCTTCGCAGGCGCGAATAAAAGTGGCCTGGAATGAGAGGTCATCTTCCGGCAGGGTGATAAACAGGCCGTTGGTTGGTTCAACGCAGTGACGTGCAATGCGTTTCAGGATCTGGTTTTCACTAATGCATTCGCGGGCCGATTCCGCATCGGTTACCGCATAGCGCGCACCGCTGTGCAGCAGGCCGTGGTTACGCCCGGTGGCACCGGTTGCGATGTCGTGGCGCTCAACCAAAATCACGCGCAGCCCGCGCAGGGCACAGTCGCGGGCAATCCCGGCTCCCGTTGCGCCGCCACCAATGATAATCACGTCACTTGATTGCGAGTCGCGAGTTTTCATTGTTATCCCTCTGAAGTTCGTTTTTTACCATTTAGCCATAGTAAAAACATGAATTGTTTGATTTCGCGCATATTCGCTCATAATTCGAAAGTGAAACGTGATTTCATGCGTCATTCTGAACATTTTGTAAATCTTATTTAATAATGTGTGCGGCAATTCACATTTAATTTCTGAATGTTTTCTTAACATCGCGGCAACTAAAGAAACGGCAGGTTCTCCCACTGAATCAGTCTGTTAATCATAAATAAGACCACGGGCCACGGAGGCTTTCAATGTTGAGTATTTTTAAACCAGCGCCACACAAAGCGCGCTTACCTGCTGCGGAGATCGATCCGACTTATCGTCGATTGCGCTGGCAAATTTTCCTGGGGATATTCTTTGGCTATGCGGCTTACTATTTGGTTCGTAAGAACTTTGCGCTTGCTATGCCTTATCTGGTCGAGCAGGGATTCTCTCGCGGTGATTTAGGTTTCGCGCTTTCGGGGATCTCGATCGCTTATGGATTTTCGAAATTCATAATGGGTTCGGTATCAGATCGCTCGAATCCGCGCGTTTTCCTCCCCGCAGGTTTGATTCTGGCGGCGGCAGTGATGTTGTTTATGGGCTTTGTGCCATGGGCGACGTCGAGCATTGCGGTGATGTTTGTACTTTTGTTCCTCTGCGGTTGGTTCCAGGGGATGGGGTGGCCGCCGTGTGGTCGTACTATGGTGCACTGGTGGTCGCAGAAAGAACGTGGCGGCATTGTGTCAGTGTGGAACTGTGCGCACAACGTTGGTGGTGGTATTCCGCCGCTGCTGTTCCTGCTGGGGATGGCCTGGTTCAATGACTGGCACGCGGCGCTCTATATGCCCGCTTTCTGCGCCATTCTGGTGGCATTATTCGCCTTTGCGATGATGCGCGATACCCCGCAATCCTGTGGCTTGCCGCCGATCGAAGAGTACAAAAATGATTATCCGGACGACTATAACGAAAAAGCGGAACAGGAGCTGACGGCGAAGCAAATCTTCATGCAGTACGTACTGCCGAACAAACTGCTGTGGTATATCGCCATCGCCAACGTGTTCGTTTATCTGCTGCGTTACGGCATCCTCGACTGGTCACCGACTTATCTGAAAGAGGTTAAGCATTTCGCGCTGGATAAATCCTCCTGGGCCTACTTCCTTTATGAATATGCAGGTATTCCGGGCACTCTGCTGTGCGGCTGGATGTCGGATAAAGTCTTCCGTGGCAACCGTGGGGCAACCGGCGTTTTCTTTATGACACTGGTGACCATCGCGACTATCGTTTACTGGATGAACCCGGCAGGTAACCCAACCGTCGATATGATTTGTATGATTGTTATCGGCTTCCTGATCTACGGTCCTGTGATGCTGATCGGTCTGCATGCGCTGGAACTGGCACCGAAAAAAGCGGCAGGTACGGCAGCGGGCTTTACCGGGCTGTTTGGTTACCTGGGCGGTTCGGTGGCGGCGAGCGCGATTGTTGGCTACACCGTGGACTTCTTCGGCTGGGATGGCGGCTTTATGGTAATGATTGGCGGCAGCATTCTGGCGGTTATCTTGTTGATTGTTGTGATGATTGGCGAAAAACGTCGCCATGAACAATTACTGCAAAAACGCAACGGAGGCTAATGGCATGAAATTGACGCTGAAAAACCTTAGCATGGCGATCATGATGAGCACTATAGTCATGGGAAGCAGTGCAATGGCGGCGGACAGCAACGAAAAAATAGTCATCGCCCATCGCGGTGCCAGTGGATATTTGCCGGAGCATACGCTGCCAGCAAAAGCGATGGCGTATGCGCAGGGAGCGGATTATCTGGAACAGGATTTGGTGATGACCAAAGACGACCATCTGGTTGTTCTGCATGACCATTATCTCGATCGTGTTACTGATGTTGCCGATCGTTTCCCGGATCGGGCGCGCAAAGACGGTCGTTACTACGCGATAGATTTCACGCTGGATGAAATTAAGTCGCTGAAATTTACCGAAGGTTTCGATATTGAAAACGGTAAAAAAGTGCAGACTTATCCGGGGCGTTTCCCAATGGGTAAGTCCGACTTCCGGGTGCACACCTTTGAAGAAGAGATTGAATTTGTTCAGGGGTTAAATCACTCTACCGGGAAAAATATCGGTATTTATCCAGAAATCAAAGCGCCGTGGTTCCATCATCAGGAAGGGAAGGATATTGCGGCAAAAACGCTGGAAGTGCTGAAGAAATATGGTTACACCGGTAAAGACGATAAAGTTTATTTGCAATGTTTTGATGCTGATGAGCTGAAGCGTATTAAGAATGAGCTGGAACCCAAAATGGGCATGGAGCTCAATCTGGTACAGCTGATTGCCTATACCGACTGGAATGAAACGCAGCAGAAACAGCCGGATGGAAGCTGGGTTAATTACAACTACGACTGGATGTTTAAGCCGGGTGCCATGAAACAGGTGGCGGAATATGCAGATGGTATTGGTCCGGATTACCATATGTTGATTGAGGAAACATCGCAGCCGGGTAATATCAAACTCACTGGCATGGTGCAAGATGCTCAGCAGAATAAACTGGTAGTGCATCCTTATACCGTGCGGTCGGATAAACTGCCTGAATACACTACTGATGTGAATCAGTTATATGATGCTCTGTATAACAAAGCGGGTGTAAATGGGCTGTTTACTGATTTCCCTGATAAGGCAGTAAAATTCCTTAATAAAGAGTAATGCTATTGCAGGATGGCGTTCATGCGCCATCCTCTGCTAAAGCGAAATAATGCTACTACCGTTGTTCTATTCATTAACCGGTGCATCCTGTTAAAAAAATGCCAACATATTTGCGTAAAACTCATTCGTTAGGGAAGCTAACACTGGGTATTGTTATTCTTTAAACAGTATGAATTGGGTTCAATAATTAATTTTATTGCAGTTTATACTGTAAAGTATTATTCGCATTTCGGAAAAGTAAAGAAAATATTAATGTGTCTTATTAATTTATCATATTGTTCTTGGGTGAATGCTGTTTGCACACCTTCAGGGCAATATTTACCAGTAATAACCAGTTGCCCATTGCTGTGTTGTATCATTAAACCTTCTTTTTCCTTTGGATCTACAAACTTAGAATTATCAAATGTGAAGATGTTATTTTCCTGTTTTGAGTAAGCAAAGAAATCTCGTGTATAGCTGAAACTATCATTTATTAATGGTGCTAACTTTTTGTCGGCGATATCGATAAACTCACCACCTAATTTATTGATGTATTTCATTTGGTTCAATTTTTTTTGCGCTAGTACAATTTGCTTGTAGGTGTTTTTAATTTCCTTAGAAGAATTCTTGAATTTATCATAGCGTTCCTCGGAGGATGCGTATTTGTACCATTCTGTATTTTTCTCAGAATGTAGTAGCAGGTCTGCATATTTTTTTTGATCGCTGTAAAGTTGACTTTTAATACTTTCCTCACTGCTGATCTTATGATGTTTATCAGAGCTGTTTATTTTTGAAATGTCTTTTTCTGTCAGTGACTGGACCGTGTTGTGGATATTTTCTTTTGTAACATGTTCATTGATGATGTTAATTGCAGTTTCATATTCATTTAAGTTTATTGTTCTTTGTGAAATAGACCCTTCTTTGCTTTCGATACTCAAAACACCTTCGTTGTTTTCACCTCGGGTAAAGGTAAGGGTATAGGGTTCATAATCCGCTGCAAATTCATTTTTATACGTTATGACATGTTCGACAAAATGTCTTATTGGTACGAAACCATAACTGTGAACGTCAATTTTTTGGGTCTTGATTCTATCAATTGCATCTGAGGCTTTCGTGAAAAAAGTCAATAAATTAGCTATGCTGTCTGCTGAGGTTGATAATCCGTATCTACTTTGAGATATTTTTAGAAACTCATCACAAAAAATCTCAAGTTTCGCGGTTTGTTGTGATTCTTTGTAAACTTCTTCTGGTTGCAATTTATTATTTTGTAAAATATTACAGCGAGATAAGTGAATAGATGTATTTGGCATAAATGATTCCTTGTATTGTGAGTTAACAAGATACAATTTAATCTTTGCAGAATATATTCACTATCAAATTTAGCTCATTTTATTACGAAGACATTTACGCATGTTAGAAAGTATCATTATTGTTAATAAACACGGTAATAAGTAACAAACAGATATTGATAACTTCCCTGACAAGTTATTAGGTATCCCACTTGAAGATTGAGAATGGCTCCAGAGTAAACTGTGTACTGTTCGCCGGAGTGTCATTACTCTCAACAATCGGTTTTGACAGTGAGTCGGGCGCTTCATACCGGTTTCTACCTGGAGTCATTGTCACTTCCCTAAACTGGATAAATATATATCGCTAATTCACAAAGTGGACCAAAATCAGGTGAAAACGAATTATTACGCCTGGTAAAGACTACAGGCCAACTAAGTGTGGCGAATCAGGCAATCTTACATTTGTCATCAATCTCATGTCTCACATCAAATTTTTCCACTCACCACGAGTTGTTCCGTACACGTTTGTAGTAAAAACAGTGGACTGCCTTCTACCGGCTTTTCTTTAGCCAACAACGAAATCTGTCGATAGAAGGTCGATTCGAGAGGAACGGAACACAATTCACCTGCAATGCTTTTCAGCGTTAACTCTGGTTGTAAGGCGATGCCTAATCCCTGTCGAATAAAATTCATCGCTGTATCCGCCTGATTAAATTCACATTTTATCTGCTGGGCGCACTATTAGTGGTAGTGGCTGGTGGAATCTATGCGCTGCAAATGAAGGGTAAAAGCGGTGTCACGCTAGTAGTGGCAAAAGAAATTCATTAATACGACACGTTTCATTAAGATTTTCCTCAGGTAACCACCTATAGTCATTGTCGTTAATAAAAATGACAGGCGATAGGGTATGGCAGTTTCAGCAAAGTACGACGAATTTAATCACTGGTGGGCAACAGAGGGCGACTGGGTTGAAGAGCCTAACTATCGCCGTAATGGTATGAGCGGGGTGCAATGCGTCGAGCGCAACGGCAAAAAGCTGTATGTAAAGCGCATGACGCATCATCTGTTTCATTCCGTACGTTATCCGTTCGGCCGACCAACGATTGTCCGTGAGGTTGCGGTAATTAAAGAACTGGAACGGGCCGGTGTCATCGTGCCGAAGATCGTTTTTGGTGAAGCGGTGAAAATTGAGGGTGAATGGCGAGCGTTGCTGGTGACTGAAGATATGGCGGGGTTCATCAGCATTGCTGACTGGTATGCCCAGCATGCAGTATCGCCTTATTCTGACGAAGTACGGCAAGCCATGTTGAAAGCAGTGGCGCTGGCGTTTAAGAAAATGCATAGCATTAATCGTCAGCATGGCTGTTGTTATGTTCGCCATATCTATGTGAAAACAGAAGGTAAGGCAGAAGCTGGTTTTCTTGACCTGGAGAAAAGTCGTCGCCGCTTGCGTCGCGATAAAGCGATTAATCATGACTTCCGCCAGCTGGAAAAATATCTGGAGCCAATCCCCAAAGCGGACTGGGAGCAGGTGAAAGCGTATTACTACGCCATGTAATCGTTGTAGGCCAGATAAGACGCATAAGCGTTGTATCTGGCACTACAACCAATTCACATCTCGATTTCAATATCGCCTTTTGCCCGGCAACAACAGGGCAAAATTTCCCCCGGCTGAATAAAGGCTAACGGTTCGGCAATCCAGTCAACTTGACCTGCAACCAGGCGTGTGCGACAGGAGCCGCAGTAACCTTCGCGACACTGATACTCAACCGCCACATTGTGGGATTCCAGCGCCGCCAGAAGGGAAGGGTGTTCATCCTGGCACAGCAGTTGTGTGCCAGTGATGCGCAGGGTAACGCGGGCCATCAGAGTTGGAAGTTACTCAAATCGTCGGTGTCCACTTCCGCGTCAATCTGCCCGACCAGATAAGAACTGACTTCCACTTCCTGCGGAGCAACCTGCACGTTATCAGACACCAGCCAGGTGTTGATCCATGGGATCGGGTTGGAGCGCGTCTGGAACGGCAGATCCAAACCGACTGCCTGCATACGGATATTGGTGATGTATTCAACGTACTGGCAGAGAATGTCTTTATTCAGACCAATCATCGAACCGTCGCGGAACAGATAATCCGCCCAGTCTTTCTCCTGTTGAGCTGCCTGAACAAACAGGTCATAGCACTCCTGCTTACACTCTTCGGCAATTTCCGCCATCTCAGGATCGTCCGCGCCGCTGCGCAGCAGATTCAGCATATGCTGGGTGCCGGTCAGGTGCAGGGCTTCGTCGCGGGCAATCAGGCGAATAATTTTGGCGTTGCCTTCCATCAATTCGCGTTCTGCAAATGCGAAGGAACAAGCAAAGCTGACGTAGAAACGAATCGCTTCCAGCGCGTTAACGCTCATCAGGCAGAGATACAGTTTTTTCTTCAGCTCGCGCAGGCTAACGGTCACAGTTTTACCGTTAACGGTGTGGGTACCTTCGCCCAGCAGATGCCAGTAGCTGGTCATTTCGATCAGCTCATCGTAATAGCTGGAGATCCCTTCCGCACGTTTCTGGATCTGCTCGTTGGTGACGATATCGTCAAACACAACAGACGGATCGTTAACGATATTACGAATGATATGAGTATAGGAACGGGAATGAATCGTTTCTGAAAACGCCCAGGTTTCGACCCAGGTCTCCAGTTCCGGGATCGAGATCAGCGGCAGCAGTGCCACGTTCGGGCTACGGCCCTGAATGGAATCCAGCAGTGTCTGATATTTCAGGTTGCTGATAAAGATGTGTTTTTCGTGTTCAGGCAGTGCCTGGTAATCGATACGGTCGCGAGAAACGTCAACTTCTTCCGGACGCCAGAAGAAAGAGAGCTGCTTTTCGATCAGCTTTTCGAAGATGTCATATTTTTGCTGATCGTAGCGAGCCACGTTGACCGGCTGACCAAAGAACATCGGTTCTTTGAGCTGATCATTTTTCGTCTGTGAAAAGGTGGTATATGCCATGAGTGTGTCCTGTTGGGAGTTTAATGCCGGATAAGGCATTTTACGCCGCATCCTGTGCCTGATGCGACGCTGACGCGTCTTATCAGGCCTACAAATCCGAGCCGTAGGCCGGATAAGGCGTTCACGCTGCATCCGGCACCCGGAGCCTGATGCGACGCTGGCGCGTCTTATCAGGCCTACAAATCCGAGCCGTAGGCCGGATAAGGCGTTTACGCCGCATCCGGCATCTCAATATCAGATCTTACATGCGCCGCTTTCGCAGCCATCGTCCTGGATTGACGGCACCAGATCGTCCTGCGCGTCTTCAGCGCCGTCACGGGTGTTCTGATAATACAGCGTTTTGACCCCGAATTTGTAGGCGGTGAGCAGGTCTTTCAGCAACTGCTGCATCGGCACTTTTCCTGACGGGAAGCGTGACGGATCGTAGTTGGTGTTAGCAGAGATCGACTGATCGATAAATTTCTGCATGATACCCACCAGTTGCAGGTAGCCATCGTTACCCGGCATTTCCCACAGCAGCTCATAGGCGTCGTGCAGATGCTCGTAGTCCGGCACCACCTGGCGCAGAATACCGTCTTTCGACGCTTTGATGCTGACGTAGCCGCGCGGCGGTTCAATACCGTTAGTGGCGTTAGAGATCTGCGAAGAAGTCTCGGACGGCATCAGAGCAGAAAGCGTGGAGTTACGCAGGCCGTGCGTTTTGATTGACTCACGCAGAGCTTCCCAGTCGTAATGCAGCGGCTCATTAGCGATGGTATCCAGATCTTTCTTATAGGTATCGATCGGCAGGATCCCTTTCGCGTAAGTGGTTTCGTTAAACCACGGGCACGCGCCTTGCTCTTTCGCCAGCTCATTAGAGGCTTTCAGCAGGTAATACTGAATGGCTTCGAAGGTTTTATGCGTCAGGTTGTTGGCGCTGCCGTCGGAGTAGCGTTTACCGTGCTTCGCCAGGTAGTAAGCGAAGTTGATCACACCAATACCCAGCGTACGACGACCCATCGCTCCACGTTTGGCGGCCGGGATCGGGTAATCCTGATAATCCAGCAGCGCGTCAAGTGCACGAACCGCCAGAATTGCCAGCTCTTCCAGTTCATCCAGGCTATTAATTGCGCCCAGGTTGAAAGCAGACAGCGTACACAGCGCGATTTCACCGTTCTCGTCGTTGACGTCGTTCAGCGGTTTGGTCGGCAGGGCAATTTCCAGGCACAGGTTAGACTGGCGAACTGGCGCGATGGCCGGATCAAACGGGCTATGGGTATTACAGTGGTCAACGTTCTGAATATAGATACGACCGGTAGACGCACGTTCCTGCATCATCAGCGAGAACAGCTCAACGGCTTTCACACGCTGCTTGCGGATGCTGTCGTCTTTCTCATATTTGGTATACAGACGTTCAAACTCTTCCTGATCGGCGAAGAACGCGTCGTACAGCCCCGGTACGTCGGACGGGCTGAACAGGGTGATATCTTCACCTTTCAGCAGACGGGTATACATCAGTTTGTTGATTTGTACCCCGTAGTCCATATGACGCACGCGGTTGCCTTCAACCCCACGGTTGTTTTTCAACACCAGCAGGCTTTCCACTTCCAGATGCCACATCGGGTAGAACAGCGTTGCCGCACCGCCGCGCACACCGCCCTGAGAGCAGGATTTCACCGCTGTCTGGAAATGTTTGTAGAACGGGATACAGCCGGTATGGAACGCTTCGCCACCGCGAATCGGGCTGCCCAGCGCACGAATACGTCCGGCGTTGATGCCGATCCCGGCACGCTGGGAAACATATTTCACAATCGCGCTGGAGGTGGCGTTGATGGAATCCAGGCTGTCACCGCACTCGATCAGTACGCAGGAGCTGAACTGACGAGTCGGGGTACGCACGCCGGACATGATTGGCGTCGGCAGCGAAATTTTAAATGTGGAAACCGCGTCGTAAAAACGCTTCACGTATTGCAGGCGCGTTTCACGCGGGTAGTTCGAGAACAGGCACGCGGCAACAAGAATATAAAGGAACTGGGCGCTCTCATAGATTTCGCCGGTTACGCGGTTTTGTACCAGATATTTGCCTTCCAGCTGCTTAACGGCAGCATAAGAGAAGGTCATATCACGGTCGTGATCGATAAACGTGTCCATCTGCTTGAACTCTTCTTCCGTGTAGTCTTCCAGCAGATGATTATCGTATTTGCCCATCTCGACCATTTTCACCACATGGTCGTACAGCGCAGGCGGCTCAAACTGGCCGTAGGCTTTTTTACGCAGGTGGAAGATTGCCAGGCGCGCGGCGAGATACTGATAATCCGGCGCATCACGGGAGATCAGGTCTGCGGCAGCCTTGATAATGGTTTCGTGGATGTCAGAGGTCTTGATACCGTCATAAAACTGAATGTGGGAGCGCAGTTCGACCTGGGAAATCGAAACGTTATGCAGTCCTTCTGCCGCCCAATCCAGAACGCGATGGATTTTGTCGAGATTGATGCGCTCTGTGCTACCGTCGCGCTTTGTCACCAGCAGATTCTGATTCATGTATGTCGTACCTGTTTTTGGAATTCTTTCCGCAATAGTTTCATGCAGACTACCTGTAGTACGGGAAGCTGCTTAGAACACTATATATAGGGGGTATGTTTGGGATTCACTGCAAGATAGTGTGAAAATGACCCTCTTGCAAGTGCATAACTTTGTGGATAACTCAGGAAGGAAAAAGTGGCTTTCGCGCACCTTAGGTCAGACAAGGTGTCCGGGAAAGTCAATGGGAAGAGAAAAATTTGTTAAAAATAACTGTTCGGCGATTTCTTGAACGGCATAATAGGTTAGATAAATTGATATAGATGGTTTATTAATCTTTTTGCTAATGATTGCAAAAATTGATCTAAGCACGAGTCATCACATAATCTGATGTATCAGTTGTGGTCAATATATAAGCGAATGTAAGAGATTGTTGATGGCGAAATGGTTGTTTTCTATTCGGTTATTGTTAAATGCTAAGCCATTTTGTTAATTTACCTTATATTATAAGAAAATTATTCATGACTTTAATTTAGTTTAAATATAACTGATATCCCTGAAGGTTATTAACTTGAATTATGACGCACTGATATTATTCATCAAATAATAACAAAATAGCCATTGCACCGGGTTGAACAATTTACAAAAGAAAGATATTCCATATCGTATAATGCGATTAAATACGCCGTCTTATAGAAAATGATGGTTAGATTAATATGCGGATTATCTTTCTACGCAAGGAGTATTTATCTTTACTCCCGTCAATGATTGCATCTCTTTTCTCTGCTAACGGTGTCGCGGCGGTCACTGATTCATGCCAGGGATATGATGTCAAAGCGAGTTGTCAGGCCAGCAGGCAAAGCCTTTCAGGCATTACGCAGGACTGGAGTATCGCTGATGGGCAATGGCTGGTTTTTTCGGATATGACCAATAACGCCAGCGGTGGGGCCGTATTTTTGCAACAAGGAGCGGAATTTTCACTATTACCAGAAAATGAAACTGGAATGACTCTGTTTGCCAATAACACCGTTACAGGAGAATATAATAACGGCGGGGCCATATTTGCTAAAGAAAACTCAACGCTGAATCTTACTGATGTTATTTTTTCCGGTAACGTCGCAGGCGGCTATGGTGGCGCAATCTATTCTTCTGGTACTAACGATACTGGTGCCGTCGATTTACGTGTCACTAACGCCATGTTTCGCAATAACATCGCTAATGATGGCAAAGGTGGCGCAATTTATACCATTAATAATGACGTTTATTTAAGTGATGTTATTTTTGATAACAACCAGGCATATACATCAACAAGTTACAGTGATGGCGATGGCGGGGCAATCGATGTTACCGATAATAATAGCGACAGCAAGCATCCTTCAGGTTATACGATAGTAAATAACACTGCCTTTACAAATAACACTGCCGAAGGTTATGGCGGGGCGATATATACCAATAGCGTGACGGCTCCCTATCTTATTGATATTTCTGTTGATGACAGCTACAGCCAGAACGGAGGCGTGTTAGTCGATGAGAACAATAGCGCAGCAGGCTATGGAGATGGTCCTTCCTCTGCGGCGGGTGGCTTTATGTATCTCGGCTTAAGTGAAGTTACCTTTGATATTGCCGACGGAAAAACGCTGGTTATTGGCAATACAGAGAATGACGGAGCTGTTGACTCTATTGCTGGTACCGGGTTAATCACCAAAACAGGTTCCGGCGATCTGGTACTTAATGCAGATAACAATGACTTTACTGGTGAGATGCAGATTGAAAACGGTGAAGTTACCCTGGGCCGCAGCAACTCCCTGATGAATGTCGGCGATACGCATTGCCAGGACGATCCGCAAGACTGCTACGGTCTGACGATAGGGAGTATTGATCAGTATCAGAATCAGGCTGAGCTAAACGTTGGCTCGACCCAACAAACTTTTGTGCACGCATTGACGGGCTTTCAGAATGGCACTTTAAATATCGATGCTGGTGGCAACGTTACTGTTAATCAGGGCAGTTTTGCTGGCATCATCGAAGGTGCTGGTCAGCTCACCATTGCGCAAAACGGCAGCTACGTGCTGGCAGGGGCGCAGTCGATGGCGCTAACCGGCGATATAGTCGTTGATGATGGTGCGGTGCTTTCGCTGGAAGGCGACGCGGCAGATCTTACCGCTCTCCAGGACGATCCGCAGTCGATCGTGTTAAACGGCGGTGTGCTCGATCTCTCTGATTTCTCCACCTGGCAGAGCGGCACATCATACAACGATGGCCTTGAAGTCAGTGGCAGCAGCGGAACGGTTATCGGCAGTCAGGATGTGGTAGATCTTGCAGGTGGCGACAATTTGCATATCGGCGGCGACGGGAAAGATGGCGTCTACGTGGTGGTCGATGCGAGCGACGGGCAGGTAAGTCTGGCAAACAATAATAGTTATTTGGGCACAACACAAATCGCCTCCGGTACGCTGATGGTGAGCGACAACTCGCAGCTTGGAGATACCCACTATAACCGCCAGGTTATCTTTACCGATAAGCAACAAGAAAGCGTGATGGAGATTACCTCCGACGTTGACACGCGTTCAGATGCGGCAGGCCACGGACGTGATATTGAAATGCGCGCCGACGGTGAAGTGGCAGTTGATGCGGGGGTAGACACGCAGTGGGGCGCACTGATGGCTGACAGCAGCGGGCAGCATCAGGATGAGGGTAGCACATTGACTAAAACGGGGGCTGGTACACTGGAGCTGACCGCCAGCGGTACAACGCAGTCGGCGGTACGTGTCGAAGAAGGCACCCTGAAAGGTGATGTTGCTGATATCCTTCATTATGCTTCGTCACTGTGGGTTGGTGATGGGGCAACGTTCGTTACTGGCGCGGATCAGGATATTCAGTCAATTGATGCTATTTCCAGCGGCACTATCGACATCAGCGATGGTACGGTTTTGCGCCTGACCGGGCAGGATACTTCCGTCGCCCTTAATGCCTCACTATTTAACGGCGATGGGACGCTGGTGAATGCCACCGATGGTGTGACGTTGACAGGTGAGCTTAATACCAACCTTGAAACTGACAGCCTGACTTATCTTTCCAACGTGACGGTTAATGGCAATCTGACCAATACGTCCGGTGCGGTTAGCCTGCAAAATGGCGTCGCTGGCGATACGCTGACGGTAAACGGTGATTATACCGGCGGCGGTACGCTACTGCTCGATAGCGAATTAAACGGCGATGACTCGGTAAGCGATCAATTGGTGATGAACGGTAATACTGCTGGCAACACAACTGTGGTGGTTAACTCCATTACAGGGATTGGTGAGCCGACATCGACAGGCATTAAAGTGGTTGATTTCGCAGCTGATCCCACGCAGTTTCAAAACAATGCGCAGTTCAGTCTGGCAGGCAGCGGCTACGTCAATATGGGAGCGTATGACTACACGCTGGTGGAAGATAACAACGACTGGTATCTGCGATCGCAAGAAGTAACGCCGCCATCGCCACCTGATCCAGACCCGACTCCCGATCCTGATCCCACGCCGGATCCTGATCCAACACCCGACCCGGAACCTACGCCTGCTTACCAGCCGGTGTTGAATGCCAAAGTTGGCGGTTATCTCAATAACCTGCGGGCGGCAAATCAGGCGTTTATGATGGAGCGACGCGATCACGCAGGTGGCGATGGTCAGACGCTGAATTTACGTGTTATCGGCGGAGATTATCATTACACAGCAGCGGGGCAACTGGCTCAACATGAAGACACTTCTACGGTGCAACTTAGCGGCGATCTGTTTAGCGGGCGCTGGGGCACGGATGGCGAGTGGATGCTTGGGATTGTTGGTGGCTACAGCGATAACCAGGGCGACAGCCGCTCGAATATGACCGGAACTCGCGCCGATAACCAGAACCACGGTTATGCCGTTGGGCTGACATCAAGCTGGTTTCAGCACGGTAATCAGAAGCAAGGGGCCTGGCTGGATAGCTGGCTGCAATACGCGTGGTTTAGCAATGATGTTTCCGAACAAGAAGATGGCACAGATCATTACCACTCGTCGGGGATTATCGCCTCGCTGGAGGCGGGGTATCAGTGGTTACCGGGGCGTGGTGTGGTGATTGAACCGCAGGCGCAGGTGATTTATCAGGGCGTGCAGCAGGATGATTTTACCGCCGCTAACCGTGCGCGCGTGTCACAATCGCAGGGTGATGATATTCAGACGCGGCTGGGTTTACACAGCGAATGGCGTACCGCTGTTCATGTCATACCAACATTAGATCTGAATTATTATCACGATCCCCATTCGACGGAAATTGAAGAGGATGGCAGCACTATCAGTGACGATGCGGTGAAGCAACGGGGTGAAATAAAAGTGGGAGTCACGGGCAATATCAGTCAGCGAGTGTCCCTGCGCGGCAGCGTGGCGTGGCAGAAAGGGAGTGATGATTTTGCCCAGACGGCAGGGTTTTTGTCGATGACGGTGAAATGGTAATCACTGTCTAGTCGGCACGGTTGCCGGATGCGGCGTAAACGCCTTATCCGGCCTACGGGGAGCATTTGTAGGCCTGATAAGACGCGGCAAGCGTCGCATCAGGCATTGGCGCGGCCAAACATCAACCTCACTTATTCTGCGTGTGCAGCATATAGTTCACATCCACGCCGGGGCCGAGTTTAAAAGTATTAGTGATCGGGTTGTAATGCAGCCCAGTGATATGCCGCTCTTTTAAACTGGTCTGATCCACCCAGCCCAGCAATTCTGCCGGTTTAATAAACTTCTTCACATCATGCGTGCCTTTGGGCACCATGCGCAAAATATATTCCGCACCAACCACCGCCATCAGCCATGACTTGCCGTTGCGGTTAAGTGTCGAGAAAAAGACATCGCCGCCTGGTTTCACCAGTTGCGCACAGGCTCTGACCACTGACTGCGGATCGGGGACGTGCTCCAGCATCTCCATGCAGGTCACCACATCATACTGCCCGGCATGTTTTGCCGCGTGCTCTTCCACGGTTTCCTGCACATAATCCACCTGAATGCCGCTTTCCAGCGCGTGCAGTTTTGCCACCTGCAATGGCTCAAAGCCCATATCCAGACCGGTCACCGTCGCGCCTTCGCGCGCCATACTCTCGGCCAGAATGCCGCCGCCACAACCGACATCGAGCACCTTTTTGCCAAATAAACCGCCAGCACGCTCGGCAATATAGCCCAGACGCAGCGGGTTAATGCGGTGCAACGGTTTGAACTCACCTTCAAGATCCCACCAGCGGGAGGCGACGGCTTCAAATTTAGCGATCTCTTCGTGGTCTACGTTATGGTTTTCCGGCGATTTTTCGGCATTCATTGGCACTTCTACTCCGTAATTGGCAAGACAAACGAGTATATCAGGCATTGGATGTGAATAAAGCGTATAGGTTTACCTCAAACTGCGCGGCTGTGTTATAATTTGCGACCTTTGAATCCGGGATACAGTAGAGGGATAGCGGTTAGATGAGCGACCTTGCGAGAGAAATTACACCGGTCAACATTGAGGAAGAGCTGAAGAGCTCCTATCTGGATTATGCGATGTCGGTCATTGTTGGCCGTGCGCTGCCAGATGTCCGAGATGGCCTGAAGCCGGTACACCGTCGCGTACTTTACGCCATGAACGTACTAGGCAATGACTGGAACAAAGCCTATAAAAAATCTGCCCGTGTCGTTGGTGACGTAATCGGTAAATACCATCCCCATGGTGACTCGGCGGTTTATGACACGATCGTCCGTATGGCGCAGCCATTCTCGCTGCGTTACATGCTGGTAGACGGTCAGGGTAACTTCGGTTCCATCGACGGCGACTCTGCGGCGGCAATGCGTTATACGGAAATCCGTCTGGCGAAAATTGCCCATGAACTGATGGCCGATCTCGAAAAAGAGACGGTCGATTTCGTTGATAACTATGACGGCACGGAAAAAATTCCCGACGTCATGCCAACCAAAATTCCTAACCTGCTGGTGAACGGTTCTTCCGGTATCGCCGTAGGTATGGCAACCAACATCCCGCCGCACAACCTGACGGAAGTCATCAACGGTTGTCTGGCGTATATCGATGATGAAGACATCAGCATTGAAGGGCTGATGGAACACATCCCGGGGCCGGACTTCCCGACGGCGGCAATCATTAACGGTCGTCGCGGTATTGAAGAAGCTTACCGTACCGGTCGCGGCAAGGTGTATATCCGCGCTCGCGCAGAAGTGGAAGTTGACGCCAAAACCGGTCGTGAAACCATTATCGTCCACGAAATTCCGTATCAGGTAAACAAAGCGCGCCTGATCGAGAAGATTGCGGAACTGGTAAAAGAAAAACGCGTGGAAGGCATCAGCGCGCTGCGTGACGAGTCTGACAAAGACGGTATGCGCATCGTGATTGAAGTGAAACGCGATGCGGTCGGTGAAGTTGTGCTCAACAACCTCTACTCCCAGACCCAGTTGCAGGTTTCTTTCGGTATCAACATGGTGGCATTGCACCATGGTCAGCCGAAGATCATGAACCTGAAAGACATCATCGCGGCGTTTGTTCGTCACCGCCGTGAAGTGGTGACCCGTCGTACTATTTTCGAACTGCGTAAAGCTCGCGATCGTGCTCATATCCTTGAAGCATTAGCCGTGGCGCTGGCGAACATCGACCCGATCATCGAACTGATCCGTCATGCGCCGACGCCTGCAGAAGCGAAAACTGCGCTGGTTGCTAATCCGTGGCAGCTGGGCAACGTTGCCGCGATGCTCGAACGTGCTGGCGACGATGCTGCGCGTCCGGAATGGCTGGAGCCAGAGTTCGGCGTGCGTGATGGTCTGTACTACCTGACCGAACAGCAAGCTCAGGCGATTCTGGATCTGCGTTTGCAGAAACTGACCGGCCTTGAGCACGAAAAACTGCTCGACGAATACAAAGAGCTGCTGGATCAGATCGCGGAACTGTTGCGTATTCTTGGTAGCGCCGATCGTTTGATGGAAGTGATCCGTGAAGAGCTGGAGCTGGTTCGTGAACAGTTCGGTGACAAACGTCGTACTGAAATCACCGCCAACAGCGCAGACATCAACCTGGAAGATCTGATCACTCAGGAAGATGTGGTAGTGACGCTCTCTCACCAGGGCTACGTTAAGTATCAGCCGCTTTCTGAATACGAAGCGCAGCGTCGTGGCGGGAAAGGTAAATCTGCCGCACGTATTAAAGAAGAAGACTTTATCGACCGACTGCTGGTGGCGAACACTCACGACCATATTCTGTGCTTCTCCAGCCGTGGTCGCGTCTATTCGATGAAAGTTTATCAGTTGCCGGAAGCCACTCGTGGCGCGCGCGGTCGTCCGATCGTCAACCTGCTGCCGCTGGAGCAGGACGAACGTATCACTGCGATCCTGCCAGTGACCGAGTTTGAAGAAGGCGTGAAAGTCTTCATGGCGACCGCTAACGGTACCGTGAAGAAAACTGTCCTCACCGAGTTCAACCGTCTGCGTACCGCCGGTAAAGTGGCGATCAAACTGGTTGACGGCGATGAGCTGATCGGCGTTGACCTGACCAGCGGCGAAGACGAAGTAATGCTGTTCTCCGCTGAAGGTAAAGTGGTGCGCTTTAAAGAGTCTTCTGTCCGTGCGATGGGCTGCAACACCACCGGTGTTCGCGGTATTCGCTTAGGTGAAGGCGATAAAGTCGTCTCTCTGATCGTGCCTCGTGGCGATGGCGCAATCCTCACCGCAACGCAAAACGGTTACGGTAAACGTACCGCAGTGGCGGAATACCCAACCAAGTCGCGTGCGACGAAAGGGGTTATCTCCATCAAGGTTACCGAACGTAACGGTTTAGTTGTTGGCGCGGTACAGGTAGATGACTGCGACCAGATCATGATGATCACCGATGCCGGTACGCTGGTACGTACTCGCGTTTCGGAAATCAGCATCGTGGGCCGTAACACCCAGGGCGTGATCCTCATCCGTACTGCGGAAGATGAAAACGTAGTGGGTCTGCAACGTGTTGCTGAACCGGTTGACGAGGAAGATCTGGATACCATCGACGGCAGTGCCGCGGAAGGGGACGATGAAATCGCTCCGGAAGTGGACGTTGACGACGAGCCAGAAGAAGAATAATTTTACTTCTTCATGCCAAAAGGGAGCTATCTCCCTTGTTTGAATTGAAAAGTCCAGGCTGCAAAGTCTGGGCTTTTGTCGTATTAGGGCACGGTAAAGTTTGGCTGTGCCCGTAAAAAATGGCTGGCTATACACAAGGAATGTGGCAATGAGTGGTGAAAAAAAGGCGAAAGGCTGGCGGTTCTATGGTCTTGTAGGTTTTGGCGCAATAGCACTGCTTTCCGCTGGCGTCTGGGCGTTGCAATATGCTGGCAGTGGGCCAGAAAAAACGTTGTCGCCGCTGGTGGTGCACAACAATCTGCAAATCGATCTCAATGAGCCGGACCTCTTTCTCGACAGCGACTCTCTGAGCCAGCTTCCCAAAGATCTCCTCACCATTCCGTTTCTCCACGATGTTCTGAGCGAAGATTTCGTTTTCTATTATCAGAATCATGCCGATCGTCTGGGCATTGAAGGCAGCATTCGTCGTATTGTCTATGAACACGATCTCACGCTGAAAGATAAGCTCTTTTCGTCACTCTTAGATCAGCCCGCGCAGGCAGCGCTGTGGCACGATAAACAAGGCCATCTTTCACATTATATGGTGCTGATCCAGCGCAGTGGTTTAAGCAAACTGCTGGAGCCATTGTTGTTTGCCGCTACCAGCGACAGCCAGTTAAGCAAAACGGAAATCAGTAGCATCAAGATAAATAGTGAAACTATTCCTGTTTATCAGTTGCGCTATAACGGCAATAACGCCCTGATGTTCGCGACATATCAGGACAAGATGCTGGTGTTTTCCAGCACGGATATGCTGTTTAAAGATGATCAGCAGGATACCGAAGCCACGGCGATCGCAAGTGATTTGTTGAGCGGCAAAAAACGCTGGCAAGCCAGCTTTGGCCTGGAAGAGCGTGCTGCCGAAAAAACGCCAGTACGCCAGCGCATCGTGGCCAGCGCCAGGTTGCTGGGTTTTGGCTACCAGCGATTAATGCCTTCTTTTGCTGGCGTACGCTTCGAAATGGGTAACGACGGCTGGCACAGTTTTGTGGCGTTAAATGATGAATCCGCCAGCGTAGATGCCAGTTTCGATTTTACGCCGGTCTGGAACAGTATGCCTGCCGGGGCCAGCTTCTGTGTGGCGGTGCCGTATTCACACGGTATTGCCGAAGAGATGCTTTCGCACATCAGCCAGGAAAACGACAAGCTGAATGGGGCGTTAGACGGTGCCGCGGGGCTGTGCTGGTATGAAGACTCAAAATTGCAAACCCCGCTGTTTGTCGGTCAGTTTGATGGCACTGCCGAACAGGCGCAATTGCCAGGGAAACTGTTTACGCAAAATATTGGTGCGCACGAAAGCAAAGCGCCAGAAGGTGTTTTGCCGGTAAGCCAGACTCAGCAGGGCGAAGCGCAAATCTGGCGTCGCGAAGTGAGTTCCCGATACGGCCAGTATCCGAAAGCGCAGGCGGCGCAACCCGATCAATTAATGTCGGATTATTTTTTCCGTGTGTCGCTGGCGATGCAAAACAAAACGCTGCTTTTCTCCCTCGATGACACGCTGGTTAATAACGCGCTGCAAACACTGAATAAAACCCGCCCGGCAATGGTGGATGTAATACCCACTGATGGCATCGTTCCGCTCTATATCAATCCACAAGGAATAGCGAAACTGCTGCGTAACGAAACGTTGACCAGTCTGCCGAAGAATCTCGAACCGGTTTTTTATAACGCCGCACAAACTTTATTAATGCCGAAGCTGGACGCTTTATCTCAACAACCGCGTTATGTCATGAAGCTGGCCCAGATGGAACCCGGTGCCGCCTGGCAGTGGCTACCCATAACCTGGCAGCCGCTATGAGGCACGGGCTGCTGGCGCTGATTTGCTGGCTGTGTTGTGTTGTTGCCCATAGCGAAATGCTGAATGTCGAACAATCCGGGCTGTTTCGCGCCTGGTTTGTACGCATTGCACAAGAACAGCTCCGCCAGGGGCCAAGTCCACGCTGGTATCAGCAGGATTGTGCGGGCCTGGTGCGATTTGCAGCGAACGAGGCGCTGAAAGTTCACGACAGCAAATGGCTAAAAAGTAACGGCATAGCAAGTCAGTATTTGCCGCCTGAAATGACGTTAAAACCTGAACAGCGTCAACTGGCGCAAAACTGGAATCAGGGGAACGGGAAAACCGGTCCCTATGTGACCGCGATTAATTTGATTCAGTACAACAGCCAGTTTATTGGCCAGGACATAAACCAGGCGCTGCCTGGCGATATGATTTTTTTCGATCAGGGCGATGCCCAGCACTTAATGGTCTGGATGGGGCGTTACGTCATCTACCACACCGGAAGCGCCACGAAAACTGACAACGGAATGCGCGCAGTCAGTCTGCAACAACTTATGACATGGAAGGACACCCGATGGATACTCAACGATTCCAATCCCAATTTCATTGGCATTTATCGTTTAAATTTTCTGGCGCGATAGCAGCGTGCTTGTCCCTGTCTCTTGTGGGAACAGGGCTTGCTAATGCTGATGATTCGCTTCCTTCCAGTAACTATGCGCCGCCCGCAGGGGGAACATTCTTTTTGCTTGCTGACAGCAGTTTTAGCAGCAGTGAAGAGGCGAAAGTGCGACTGGAAGCGCCGGGGCGTGATTATCGGCGCTATCAGATGGAAGAGTACGGCGGCGTGGACGTTCGCCTGTATCGTATTCCTGACCCGATGGCATTTTTGCGCCAGCAGAAAAACCTGCATCGCATTGTGGTGCAACCGCAATATTTGGGCGACGGGCTGAACAATACGCTAACCTGGCTGTGGGATAACTGGTACGGCAAATCTCGCCGCGTGATGCAGCGTACTTTCTCTTCTCAGTCAAGGCAGAATGTGACTCAGGCGTTACCCGAATTACAGCTCGGCAATGCCATTATTAAACCTTCCCGTTATGTACAGAACAACCAGTTTTCCCCGCTGAAAAAATATCCCCTGGTGGAACAGTTCCGTTATCCACTATGGCAGGCTAAACCGTTCGAGCCGCAGCAAGGGGTAAAACTGGAAGGCGCATCCAGCAATTTCATCTCGCCGCAGCCGGGTAACATTTATATTCCTCTCGGCCAACAAGAGCCGGGACTGTACCTCGTCGAGGCGATGGTTGGTGGGTATCGGGCGACGACGGTGGTGTTTGTTTCCGATACCGTGGCGCTTAGCAAAGTGTCAGGCAAAGAGCTTCTGGTGTGGACCGCGGGTAAAAAACAGGGTGAAGCGAAGCCCGGCTCAGAGATCTTGTGGACTGACGGTCTTGGCGTGATGACCCGCGGTGTGACCGATGACAGCGGTACCTTGCAGTTACAACATATATCGCCAGAACGTTCATACATTCTGGGTAAGGATGCTGAAGGCGGCGTTTTTGTCTCCGAGAACTTCTTCTACGAAAGCGAAATCTACAACACCCGCTTGTATATTTTTACCGATCGCCCGCTATATCGCGCAGGCGATCGTGTCGATGTTAAAGTGATCGGCCGCGAGTTCCACGATCCGTTGCATTCATCCCCCATCGTCAGCGCCCCGGCGAAGCTTTCGGTGCTGGACGCCAACGGCAGTCTGTTGCAAACCGTCAATGTCACGCTGGATGCGCGCAATGGCGGGCAGGGAAGTTTCCGCCTGCCAGAAAATGCCGTAGCCGGAGGTTATGAGTTACGTCTTGCTTACCGCAATCAGGTCTATAGCAGCAGTTTTCGCGTGGCAAACTACATCAAGCCACATTTCGAGATTGGTTTAGCTCTCGACAAAAAAGAGTTCAAAACTGGCGAAGCGGTCAGCGGCAAACTGCAACTGCTCTACCCGGATGGCGAGCCGGTAAAAAATGCCCGCGTGCAGTTAAGTTTGCGCGCTCAGCAATTATCAATGGTCGGTAACGATTTGCGTTATGCCGGACGTTTCCCCGTGTCGCTGGAAGGCAGCGAAACGGTGTCCGACGCCAGTGGTCATGTGACGTTAAATCTCCCCGCCGCCGATAAACCGAGCCGCTATTTGTTAACCGTCTCCGCCAGTGACGGCGCGGCGTATCGCGTCACCACCACCAAAGAGATCCTCATTGAACGCGGCCTGGCGCATTACTCTTTAAGTACCGCCGCACAATACAGTAATAGCGGCGAGTCGGTTGTGTTCCGTTATGCCGCGCTGGAATCTTCAAAACAGGTTCCTGTTACGTATGAATGGTTGCGTCTCGAAGACCGCACGAGCCATAGCGGAGAGCTACCGTCAGGCGGCAAATCCTTTACCGTCAATTTCGCTAAACCTGGCAACTACAATCTGACATTACGCGATAAAGACGGCTTAATTCTCGCTGGGTTAAGTCATGCCGTCAGCGGTAAGGGCAGCACGGCGCATACTGGTACGGTAGATATCGTGGCGGATAAAACGCTGTACCAGCCAGGCGAAACCGCGAAGATGCTGATTACCTTTCCGGAGCCAATTGATGAAGCATTATTGACGCTGGAACGCGATCGCGTGGAACAGCAGTCGCTGCTTTCGCATCCGGCAAACTGGCTAACGCTACAACGTTTAAACGATACCCAGTATGAAGCCCGGGTTCGAGTGAGCAATTCCTTTGCGCCTAACATCACTTTTTCGGTGCTGTATACCCGTAATGGTCAGTACAGTTTTCAGAACGCCGGGATCAAAGTTGCCGTTCCTCAGCTTGATATCCGGGTGAAAACGGACAAAACCCATTACCAGCCTGGTGAACTGGTCAATGTCGAATTAACCTCGTCGCTGAAAGGTAAACCTGTTTCTGCGCAGCTAACGGTAGGCGTGGTCGATGAAATGATCTACGCGCTGCAACCAGAAATCGCGCCGAATATCGGCAAATTTTTCTATCCGCTGGGGCGTAACAATGTGCGTACCAGCTCCAGTCTGTCGTTTATCAGCTACGACCAGGCGCTCTCCAGCGAGCCGGTTGCGCCTGGCGCGACTAACCGCAGCGAGCGGCGAGTAAAAATGCTTGAACGCCCACGGCGTGAAGAGGTGGATACCGCGGCATGGATGCCGTCACTCACAACCGATAAACAAGGCAAAGCGTATTTCACGTTCCTGATGCCTGATTCGTTAACCCGCTGGCGTATCACCGCGCGTGGGATGAACGGCGACGGGCTGGTCGGGCAGGGGCGTGCTTATCTGCGTTCGGAAAAAAATCTCTACATGAAGTGGAGTATGCCAACGGTGTATCGCGTGGGCGACAAACCGGCGGCAGGACTGTTTATCTTCAGTCAGCAGGATAACGAACCGGTGGCGCTGGTGACTAAATTTGCAGGCGCTGAGATGCGCCAGACGCTGACGCTGCACAAAGGGGCGAATTATATTTCGCTGACGCAGAATATTCAGCAATCTGGCTTGTTAAGTGCAGAACTGCAACAAAATGGGCAAGTGCAGGACAGCATTAGCACAAAACTGTCTTTTGTGGATAACAGCTGGCCCGTTGAACAGCAGAAAAATGTCATGCTCGGTGGTGGCGATAACGCGCTGATGTTGCCCGAGCAGGCGAGCAATATCCGGCTACAAAGTAGTGAAACGCCGCAGGAGATTTTCCGCAACAATCTTGATGCGTTAGTCGATGAACCGTGGGGTGGCGTAATCAACACCGGTAGCCGTCTGATCCCGCTCAGTCTCGCCTGGCGTTCGCTTGCCGATCATCAAAGTGCCGCCGCTAACGACATTCGTCAGATGATTCAGGATAACCGTCTGCGGCTGATGCAACTGGCGGGGCCCGGAGCGCGCTTTACCTGGTGGGGTGAAGATGGCAATGGTGACGCCTTCCTTACGGCATGGGCATGGTACGCCGACTGGCAGGCCAGCCAGGCGATCGGCGTAACGCAACAACCGGAATACTGGCAGCATATGCTCGACAGTTATGCCGAGCAGGCAGATAACGTGCCGTTATTGCATCGGGCGCTGGTGCTGGCGTGGGCACAGGAGATGAATCTGCCGTGCAAAACGTTGTTGAAAGGGTTGGATGAAGCTATCGCCCGGCGCGGAACTAAAACTGAAGATTTCTCTGAGGAAGACCCCAGCGATATCAATGACAGCCTGATCTTCGATACACCGGAATCTCCACTGGCAGATGCGGTGGCAAACGTCTTAACCATGACGTTGCTGAAAAAAGCGCAGTTGAAGTCCACGGTGATGCCACAGGTTCAGCAATATGCGAGGGATAAAGCGGCAAACAGCAATCAGCCGCTGGCGCACACGGTTGTGCTGCTTAATAGCGGTGGCGACGCTACCCAGACGGCCGCTATTTTAAGTGGTTTGACCGCTGAGCAATCCACTATTGAACGCGCGCTGGCCATGAACTGGCTGGCGAAATATATGGCGACAATGCCTCCGGTTGTGTTGCCTGCGCCTGCGGGCGCATGGGCCAAACATAAGTTAACTGGAGGGGGCGAATACTGGCGTTGGGTTGGTCAGGGTGTGCCGGACATTCTCTCTTTTGGTGACGAATTATCGCCGCAAAATGTGCAGGTCCGCTGGCGTGAACCGGCAAAAACGGCTCAACAAAGTAACATTCCGGTAACCGTTGAACGCCAGTTGTATCGGCTTATCCCTGGTGAAGAAGAGATGAGCTTTACTCTGCAACCGGTGACCAGCAATGAGATTGACAGCGATGCGCTGTATCTCGATGAAATCACGCTTACCAGCGAGCAGGATGCAGTTCTGCGCTACGGTCAGGTGGAAGTACCGCTCCCACCGGGAGCCGACGTTGAGCGCACAACATGGGGCATTTCGGTCAATAAACCCAACGCCGCGAAACAACAGGGGCAATTGCTGGAAAAAGCACGTAATGAAATGGGCGAACTGGCCTATATGGTGCCGGTGAAAGAACTGACGGGAACGGTCACTTTCCGCCATTTGCTGCGCTTCTCGCAAAAAGGGCAATTCGTTCTGCCTCCTGCTCGTTATGTGCGTTCCTATGCACCTGCACAGCAAAGTGTTGCGGCAGGGAGTGAATGGACCGGGATGCAGGTGAAATAAGTGAACTGGCGCAGAATCGTCTGGCTATTGGCGTTGGTTACTCTGCCAACGCTTGCGGAGGAGACGCCGTTACAACTGGCGCTGCGGGGCGCGCAGCACGATCAACTGTATCAGTTGTCGTCATCAGGCGTGACCAAAGTCTCGGCATTACCTGACACGCTCACCACGCCGTTAGGGAGTTTGTGGAAACTGTATGTTTACGCCTGGCTGGAGGATACCCATCAACCGGAGCAGCCCTACCAGTGTCGCGGAAACTCCCCGGAAGAGGTTTATTGTTGTCAGGCTGGGGAGAGCATAACGCGCGATACCGCGCTGGTACGTTCCTGTGGGCTCTATTTTGCGCCGCAGCGGTTGCATATTGGCGCAGATGTGTGGGGGCAATACTGGCAACAGCGTCAGGCACCTGCGTGGTTAGCGTCTCTTACAACGCTGAAGCCAGAAACCTCGGTAACGGTTAAATCGCTGCTCGATTCATTAGCGACGTTACCTGCGCAAAACAAAGCTCAGGAAGTCTTACTGGATGTGGTGCTGGACGAGGCGAAAATCGGTGTCGCATCCATGCTCGGTAGTCGGGTACGGGTGAAAACCTGGAGCTGGTTTGCCGATGATAAACAGGAAATCCGCCAGGGTGGTTTTGCTGGCTGGTTAACCGATGGTACACCGCTGTGGGTTACTGGCAGTGGCACCAGCAAAACGGTACTAACCCGTTATGCGACGGTGCTTAATCGGGTTTTGCCAGTGCCGACGCAGGTTGCCAGTGGGCAATGTGTAGAGGTGGAGCTGTTTGCCCGCTATCCGCTGAAGAAAATCACAGCGGAAAAGAGTACGACGGCAGTAAAACCCGGCGTACTTAATGGGCGCTATCGTGTGACGTTTACTAATGGTAACCACATTACGTTTGTCAGCCACGGTGAGACGACCTTACTGAGCGAAAAGGGCAAACTGAAATTGCAGTCACATCTCGATCGTGAAGAGTACGTTGCCAGAGTTCTGGATCGCGAGGCGAAAAGTACGCCCCCTGAGGCAGCGAAAGCCATGACCGTGGCGATTCGCACTTTTTTACAGCAAAACGCCAATCGGGAAGGCGATTGCCTGACCATCCCTGACAGCAGCGCCACGCAGCGTGTTTCGGCTTCGCCAGCTACGACGGGGGCGCGAACGATGGCCGCCTGGACGCAGGATCTCATCTATGCGGGCGATCCGGTTCATTATCATGGCAGTCGCGCTACCGAAGGGACGCTTTCCTGGCGGCAAGCCACGGCCCAGGCGGGGCAGGGAGAGCGTTACGACCAGATACTCGCGTTTGCTTATCCCGACAACAGCCTTAGCCGCTGGGGAGCGCCACGCTCAACCTGCCAGTTATTACCCAAAGCGAAAGCCTGGCTGGCGAAAAAAAAGCCGCAGTGGCGGCGTATATTACAAGCTGAGACGGGGTACAACGAACCAGACGTGTTTGCGGTTTGCCGTTTAGTCTCAGGTTTCCCCTATACCGATCGGCAGCAGAAACGGCTGTTTATTCGTAACTTCTTTACGCTTCAGGATCGGCTGGATTTAACCCATGAGTATCTGCACCTGGCCTTTGATGGTTATCCCACCGGGCTTGATGAGAACTATATCGAAACGCTGACCCGACAATTATTAATGGACTAATGCTATGCGAAAGATTTTTCTTCCGTTGTTACTGGTGGCACTTTCGCCTGTCGTTCACAGTGAAGGTGTGCAGGAAGTCGAGATTGACGCACCGCTCTCTGGCTGGCATCCGGTAGAGGGCGAAGATGCCAGTTTTTCACAATCGATCAATTACCCGGCGTCGTCCGTCAACATGGCAGATGATCAAAATATCTCAGCGCAGATCCGCGGCAAAATAAAGAATTATGCTGCGGCGGGTAAAGTTCAGCAGGGCCGGCTGGTGGTCAACGGTGCCAGTATGCCGCAGAGAATTGAATCCGATGGTTCATTTGCACGCCCTTATATTTTCACTGAAGGCAGCAACAGCGTGCAGGTCATCAGCCCGGATGGGCAAAGCCGACAAAAAATGCAGTTTTACTCAACGCCGGGTACAGGAACGATTCGTGCACGTTTACGGCTGGTTCTCTCGTGGGATACGGACAATACCGATCTCGATCTCCATGTTGTCACGCCCGATGGCGAACACGCCTGGTACGGTAACACGGTGCTGAAAAACAGTGGTGCACTGGATATGGATGTCACGACGGGGTACGGACCCGAGATTTTCGCCATGCCAGCGCCAGTTCACGGACGCTATCAGGTGTATATCAACTACTATGGCGGACGCAGCGAAACGGAATTAACCACCGCCCAACTGACGCTGATCACCGATGAAGGATCGGTCAATGAGAAACAGGAAACATTTATTGTACCGATGCGTAATGCTGGCGAGCTGACGCTGGTGAAAAGTTTTGACTGGTGATTAATGGGGTTACCTTCGCTGTCGATGTTCAAGAAAACGCCCGATAACTTTCGCTATCGGGCGTTTTTGTTCGTTAATTCAACCGTTCAATCACCATCGCAATTCCCTGGCCGCCACCAATGCACAGTGTTGCCAGCCCCAGCGTTTTATCGCGTGCCTGCATGGCATGTAATAGTGTGACCAGAATACGAGCACCACTGGCACCGATAGGATGCCCGAGCGCGATGGCCCCGCCGTTGACATTCACTTTCTCAGGATCAAAGCCCAAGGTTTTCCCAACGGCAAGGAACTGTGCAGCAAATGCTTCATTAGCTTCGATGAGATCAATGTCTGCCAGTTGCAGCCCCGCCAGTTGTAACGCTTTTTGCGTGGCAGGTACTGGCCCCATACCCATCAATGCGGGAGGCACGCCACCGCTGGCATAACTTTTAATGCGAGCCAGGGGGGTAAGGCCTGCTGCCAGCGCCGCAGATTCTTCCATAATCACCAGAGCGGCAGCACCGTCGTTAATACCAGACGCGTTCCCAGCGGTGACTGTTCCTGCTTTATCGAAGGCCGGGCGCAATGCACCTAACGCTTCAGCCGTTGAATTCGCTTTCGGGAATTCGTCTTGACTGAAGACGAAGGTTTTCTTCCGAGTGACAACATTTACCGGGACGATTTCGGCTGTAAAAGCACCGGACTCAATTGCGGCTGCCGCTTTACGCTGTGAATGTAGCGCCAGTTCATCCTGCATTTCACGGGTAATTCCGTACTCTTTAGCCACGTTTTCGGCGGTAATCCCCATATGATAACCATGGGTGGCGCACATCAGGCCATCGCGCAGGATTACGTCATAAACCTGTCCGTCTCCAAGACGATAACCAGAGCGTGCTTTTGCATCGAGTAAGTAGGGCGCTAAACTCATATTTTCCATACCCCCCGCCACAATGCTCTGCGCCTGACCTGCCTGAATTGCCTGGGCGGCAAGCGCCACACTTTTAAGACCCGAACCACACACTTTATTGACCGTGAATCCGCACACCGTTTCTGCCAGCCCGCTTTTTAACAGTGCCTGACGTGCCGGATTTTGCCCCAACCCGGCTTGCAACACGTTACCCATAATCACTTCATCAATGTGTAGTGAATCGATTTTTGCACGTTCAATGGCGGCTTTAATTACTGTCGCCCCCAGGTCGATGGCGCTGGTGGAAGCGAGTGAACCGTTAAAACTACCGATAGCAGTACGTACCGCACTGACGATGACACAATTTTTCATTTTATATTCCTTCTGTCTGTAGGGTTGCCGTCAGAACAGCGTTAAACCAATGACGAAAATGACGCCGGAGAAGAGCAGGGCAGTGATGCAATAGCCCATGATGTCGCGGACACCGAGTCCGGCGATTGCCAGTGCTGGCAGCGCCCAGAATGGTTGTGCCATGTTCATCCATTGCTCGCCGTAGGCGATCGCCATTACCGATTTACCGAGATCAGCGCCCAGCGCCTGGGCTGCGGGTATCACGAAAGGTCCCTGAATAACCCAGTGACCGCCGCCAGACGGAACGGCGAAGTTAATCAGTGCAGAACTAAAAAAGGTCATTACCGGGAAGGTGTCTTTGTTCGCAACATTGATGAAGAATTCGGTAATGAGTCCACCCAGACCAGAATGCTCCATCATCAGTTGGATCCCAGCGTAGAAGGGGAATTGCACCAGAATACCGGCAGTACTGCGTGCTGCCGCGCTGATAGCACGCATATAAGCCATTGGCGTTTTATGTAGCAACAGACCCGCAATCATAAACATCAGGTTGACGGTATTGATGGTGATGTTGAAGCCATGTTCGCTGAAGTACATCGCCAGGTAAGCGATACCGAGTGCGCCGATGATCAACGTCAGAATGCGGCTTTCTTCCAGTCGCTCGGATGGTGGGGCATCTTTCGGTAGCTGCTTTTGAAAATCAGCCTCTTCCATGAGTAGTTTCGGATCGATACTCACCACGTCAGACGGTTTTGGCATCATCATGCGGGTGATAAATGGCATCACCACAATCAACGTCACAGTGATGAAAATGTTAAAACCACTGAACAGAGTATCGCCCACCGGGATCAGCCCGGCGATATGCTCAACCGGGTTGCCCGGTGTTGCAGCCAACAGAGGCATTGATCCAGAGAAGCCGCCACCCCAGGTGAGAAAACCAATGTAGGCGCAGGCAATGAGCAACGGATAATCAGAACCGGGGACTCGCCGGGCGACTTCACGGGCAAACATTGCGCCGACAACCAAACCAAATCCCCAGTTGATGACACAAGCGACTGAACCGAAGAAAGTGACCAGCATGACGCCCTGTACGGGCGTCTTTGCGGCGGAGGCGGCAGTACGCAGCAAACTTTTCACCGGAGCAGAGCTGGCAAGGGCATGACCGGTAACGATGATAAGCGCCATCTGCATACCAAACGCCAGCAAGTTCCAGAAACCGTCACCCCACATTTTCACCATGCTGATCGGCGTTTGTGGTGTTAACCAAAGCGCGATCACGAATGTTAGCAATGTCAGCAACATGGCAAAGATCAGTGGATCGGGAAGCCACCGGCTGACAAAACGCGTCATAAAACGCGATATGCGACCAATCATAAATCACCCCGTTGCGTATTCAGATCGGCGGCGACTTCAAACCGAGCTTCTGTTTTGGCACGCACGGTGGCTAAATCACACCCGTCGGCAATTTCGGTGAGCCACATTTTGCCGTCAATAAAACGAAAGACAGCCAGTTCAGTAACCAGCATATGCACCGCATGTTGCGCAGTGAGTGGCATGGTGCAGCGGCGCAAAATTTTTGCTGAACCATCTTTGGCGCAATGTTCCATGGCGATGATCACTTTGCGCGACCCGGTCACCAGATCCATCGCGCCACCCATACCGGGCACCATTTTCCCAGGCACTACCCAGTTCGCGAGGTTTGCTTCTTCGTCTACTTGCAAACCGCCGAGCACGCAGGCATCAATATGACCGCCACGGATTAGCGCAAATGACATGGCGCTATCAAACATGGCTGCACCGGGTAAAACACCGCACGGTTGCCCGCCAGCGTTCACCAGATCTGGATGCGCTGTCGTGACCGGGCCTAAACCGAGGAAGCCGTTTTCCGATTGCAGAGTGATATGAATACCCTCCGGTAAATAATTGGCGACCATTGTGGGTAAACCGATCCCTAAGTTAACGATGTCACCATCACGAAGCTCTTGCGCCACACGGCGCGCAATACGTTGTTTCGCATCCATTATTTGCTCTCCTGTGAAACGATGATGTGGTCGATAACGGCACCAGGGGTGACAATATGGTCAGGTTGCAGCTCGCCGGTTTCGACCAGTTCATCTGGCTCTACCAGCGTGATATCAGCCGCAAGGGCTATCAGGGGGTTAAAGTTGCGGGCGCTAAGTTGATAGGTCAGGTTGCCAAGTGTGTCGCAACGATGAGCGCGAATTAGCGCCAGGTCGGCGCGCAGTGGGCGTTCGAGCAGCCAAGTTTTACCGTCGAGTGTCAGTGTCTGTTTGCCTTCCTCTACGACGGTGCCGACACCCGTTGGGGTGAGAAAACCACCAAGTCCAGCTCCACCACAGCGAATTTGCTCGATTAGCGTACCTTGCGGCACCAGAACGACGTCCATCTCACCAGATATCATGCGCCGACCTGTTTCCGGGTTGGTGCCGATATGTGAAGCAATCACTTTGCGGACTCGACCATTGACGATGAGCGGACCGATGCCGGTATCAACAAACGCGGTATCATTGGCTATCAATGTCAGGTCGCGAACACCAGATTCCAGTAATGCTTCAACCAGGCGGGATGGAGTGCCAATCCCCATAAATCCGCCCACCATGATGGTCATGCCGTCACGAAAGAAGCCGGTGGCGTCTTGTAATGTCATCAATTTTGTTTTCATTTTTTATCCCTCTTGCATACACCGTTGTGGGTACAGTCAGGCAATAGCAAGGGGAGTGCCAGAATGAGATTATTGGATTTAGTTATTTAACTAATTGAATATGAAGGGATAAATTGGATGGGGATTTATAAGGAGAATGAGCGGCTATGCAGAAAATTGCGCACTGTGCAAATTTCTGCATAGCAAGTTTTGGTGTTATACATCCGCCGGATCGATACCGTATTCCTGGAGTTTATACATCAATGCACGGCGACTGATGCCCAGCATTAAAGCAGTGCGGGTTCGGTTTCCTTCTTGTTGTTCCAGCACTTCCATAATGATGCGTTTTTCGACGCGTTTAATTTCCTCTTTTAAATTACGCTCACCGACAGGGGCTGTTTTTACCTCGCCAGCATTACAGACTGGCTGACGAATCTGTGGCGGAAGATCCTCAGAAAAAATGATCGGGCCTGAATTCATCACGACGGCGCGTTCAATAACGTTGGAAAGCTCTCGAATATTTCCCGGCCATGACCAGGCGGTAAGCAGTGACATTGCCATCGGATCGATGTCGATAATATCGCGCTGATTCTCACTACTGAATTTTTGCAAAAAGTGATTAGCTAACAGGGAAATATCTTCCCGGCGATCGCGCAGAGGCGGCAGTATTAAATGAATAACGTTAAGGCGATAAAAGAGATCTTCACGGAAGGTACCTTCTTTTACCATTGCCTGCAAGTCGCGGTTGGTGGCAGCAATGATGCGGATATCAACTTTTATGGTCTGATGGCCGCCAATCCGTTCAAATTCCCGTTCCTGTAGAATGCGTAGTAATTTGGCTTGTAGTACCAGCGGCATTTCGCCAATTTCGTCGAGGAGCAGAGTACCTTCGTTGGCTCGTTCAAATAATCCCTGACGCAAGGTTTGTGCACCAGTAAATGCACCTTTTTCATGACCAAACAGTTCACTTTCGAGCAACGATTCCGGCAGCGCCGCGCAGTTGACTTTAATGAACGGCCCCTTTGCCCGCCGCGAATTGTAGTGAATCGCTCTGGCAATCAACTCTTTCCCGGTGCCGCTTTCACCGCTAATCAAGACGCTGGCCTGAGAAAGGGCAATTTTGGCGGTGTCTTTGCAGATGTCCATCATCGCCGGGCTGTTGGTGAGAATGTGCCCCCATTGCCAGCTGGTGCTCAGTGCCTGGTGCAGATGACGGATCTCTTTTTTCATTGACTGGAGTTGTAAAGCGCGCTGAACGATTAAATTCAACTCATCGAGATCAAACGGTTTAATAACATAGTCGAAGGCTCCGCAGCGTAGCGCTTCGACGGCGGTTTCCACTTCCGCATAGGCCGTCATCAGAATAACGGGTGTCCGGGTCTCATGGCTGCGCATCTCCTTTAGTGCCTTGATGCCGTCCATCTCTGGCATGCGGATATCCATCAACACCACATCAGGGTGAATATCGGCAAACAGGTGTAATGCTGTGCGTCCGTTGTTCGCACAATGTGTTTCGAATCCTTGTAGTGCAAAAGCGGTGCTCAGCATACGGCGAACATTATCTTCATCATCCACAATAAGGATGCGATTAATAGCAGTCATACAGTCTGATTTCCCTGCGGGTTGATCGGTAAAATAAGCGTGAAGGTTGCGCCGTAGCCCGGCAAACTGGCGACGCGAATATCACCCTGATGGGCATTAATGATGCGTTGACTTAACGCCAGACCAAGCCCGGTTCCTGAGGCTTTGGTGGTGAAAAAGGGATCGAAGATCTTTTTTTGCAGCGAGAGATCAATGCCACAGCCGTTGTCCTCTATCGAAATGGCCTGTTGTGAGTCGCTGTATTGCCAGGTTTGAATGCGAATTTTCCCTCGTGCGCTGATAGCCTGGACGGCATTGATCAGGATATTCAGTAGTACCTGTTTGAGCAGTTCACGATCGGCGTTAATCGGGCTTAATTCATTATCCAGTTCGCTTATGAAGTCGACCCGCGCTTGTACGCCGGCGGTTTGTACCAGTACCAGAGTTTCTTCAACCAATGCATTGAGGCTGACTTGTTGCCATTGACTGTGGCGTGGACGTGAAAATTCGAGCAATTGCTGAATAACTTTGTTAATTGAATCGATTTCTTTGAGTACTACGGACAGATATTCCTGATGTATTGGGTCACTGGTTTGTTGGCGCAAGATCTGTACATAACCACGAATAGCCGTTAACGGATTACGTACTTCATGCGCGACGCCAGCCATCAGCTCACCCAGTGTGGCGAGGCGTTCTGCTTGCGCCATGCGGCGCTGGGTTTCTTTGCGGGCAGTTAAATCAGAGAAAATCACCAAAGCACCTATCATTTCACCGTGCGTGTTATGAATACGACTGGTAGTGACACTGAGTTCAATGGTGCGGTCACGACCTGGAAAACTGATCTCCAGCGCCACATGTTCGGTGCCATGTTCCAGCGTATCCAGTACTGGACTGTAGAACTGAGTATTGTCGAACAACATGGAGTAAGGCTGCCCTACCAGTTCATGGCGTTGATAGCCAGTGATAACTTCTGCTGCTGGGTTCATGGTGGTTACATCACCCTGGCGGTCAATGGCAATGACGCCATCGGCAGCGTTTTCAATAATCAGATCGTTAAGTGTCCGCGTTTCACGCAGTGCCTGGGCGAGGTTATTAACACTCTGACTGATTTGCCCCATTTCACCGGGCAATTGTGGTAATCGAGTGGGAATATTTTGTGCCAGAGTCGAGAGGCCATCGGTGATGATATCAATATTGGCGCTCAGGCGACGGGAGAAAAGGACAATCAATAGCAGGCTTATCAGCAAACCGGCGGTGAGCACAATGATAATCCTCACATCCATTTTCCAGGCCTGGCGGCGAATATCTTCGGTTAATTCATTGGCCCAGATATAGCCGAGGATTTCACCATTACGCTCAATGGGGAGCATTGAATTCAAAATATCGCCGCGCACCTGCCTGCCTGAATAAACCAAAGGGGTATTTGTACGCATGACTTCGCGACCAGGGTGATCTGCGGCAATGGTAACGCCGACATTATTCTGATATAGCGCTGAAGGCGCGTAGGTGATTATCGCATCCAGCATTTTGTTGTAATAACCAGCACCGATGCCAGGGAAGGCGTGAGTGATATTTTCGGTAATGGGGGCAAGTTCTGCATTTAATGCGCGGATACGCTCCTCACGTGGTAAGTCGATGTAGAGATCATAGCGATCGCCTAGTGCCTGATTAAGCAGGTTGACCACGGCAGAAAGTTTTTTCTCTTTTTCAGATAAGACTGCTGAACGTCCTTCCGTTTCTACGATATAACCAATAGTAAGCGTTGGGACAATGACCATCAGGATTGCCATCAGGATCATTTGATTGCGTAAGCGGCGTGGATAAATCCACTTCATATAATGCATGCTGAAATCCACTAGTCTTGTCCGGTATATGACGATTATCAGAGGTTAAGGTGATGATTTCTCGGCGGTGTATCATATTCCAGAGAAGAGAGAACATTGCGGTAACACGCTTTTACCGCTACCTTAACCACACTCCATCGGTCACCTGAGGCGGAGCTTCGCCCCTTTGAAATACCTTGCTTCTTTTCGTACAACCCTGAAAGCCTCGCGCTACATGTTCAGAGCATTGGCGTTAGTGCTCTGGCTGTTGATTGCTTTTTCATCCGTTTTTTACATCGTTAATGCGTTACATCAGCGAGAATCGGAAATTCGTCAGGAATTTAATCTGAGTTCCGATCAGGCTCAGCGCTTTATTCAACGCACCTCTGATGTGATGAAAGAGCTGAAGTACATCGCCGAAAATCGCTTATCGGCAGAAAACGGTGTGCTTTCCCCGCGTGGACGAGAAACGCAGGCGGATGTGCCTGCGTTTGAACCGCTGTTTGCCGACTCCGATTGTTCCGCAATGAGTAACACCTGGCGAGGTTCTCTGGAGTCATTGGCGTGGTTTATGCGCTACTGGCGCGATAATTTTTCTGCGGCTTACGATCTAAACCGGGTATTTTTAATCGGCAGCGATAACCTCTGCATGGCCAATTTCGGTCTGCGTGATATGCCAGTGGAACGCGATACCGCGTTGAAAGCTTTGCATGAACGCATCAATAAATATCGAAATGCACCACAAGATGATAGCGGCAGTAACCTCTACTGGATCAGCGAAGGTCCGCGCCCTGGCGTCGGGTATTTTTACGCGTTGACGCCAGTTTATCTGGCGAACCGGTTGCAGGCGCTTTTGGGTGTCGAGCAGACCATCCGGATGGAGAACTTTTTCTTACCGGGTACGTTGCCGATGGGGGTTACCATTCTTGATGAAAATGGTCATACCCTGATTTCGCTTACCGGACCAGAAAGTAAAATTAAGGGCGATCCTCGCTGGATGCAGGAACGCTCCTGGTTTGGCTATACGGAAGGGTTCCGGGAGCTGGTGCTGAAGAAAAATCTGCCACCCTCATCGCTAAGCATCGTGTATTCGGTGCCGGTTGATAAGGTGCTGGAACGCATTCGCATGTTGATCCTTAACGCAATTTTGCTGAATGTGCTTGCCGGAGCTGCATTGTTTACTCTCGCACGGATGTACGAGCGACGTATTTTCATTCCGGCGGAAAGCGACGCCCTGCGACTGGAAGAACATGAGCAGTTCAATCGCAAGATTGTCGCCTCCGCGCCAGTGGGTATCTGCATTTTGCGTACCGCTGATGGCGTCAATATTTTAAGTAACGAACTGGCGCATACCTATCTCAATATGCTTACGCATGAGGACCGCCAACGACTGACGCAAATTATCTGTGGGCAGCAGGTCAATTTTGTTGATGTCCTGACCAGCAACAATACCAATCTGCAAATCAGCTTCGTCCATTCGCGCTATCGTAATGAAAACGTGGCCATTTGTGTGCTGGTGGATGTTTCTTCGCGCGTGAAGATGGAAGAGTCGTTGCAGGAGATGGCACAAGCAGCGGAACAGGCGAGCCAGTCAAAATCGATGTTCCTTGCCACCGTCAGTCATGAGCTGCGAACGCCGCTGTATGGCATTATCGGTAACCTGGATCTGTTGCAAACCAAAGAGTTACCGAAAGGCGTCGATCGGCTGGTGACGGCAATGAACAACTCTTCCAGCCTGTTGTTGAAAATTATCAGCGATATTCTCGATTTCTCGAAGATTGAATCGGAACAGTTGAAGATCGAACCGCGTGAGTTTTCACCGCGTGAAGTGATGAACCACATCACCGCCAACTATTTACCGCTGGTGGTACGCAAGCAGCTAGGCTTGTACTGCTTTATTGAACCGGATGTGCCAGTGGCCTTAAATGGCGACCCGATGCGTTTACAGCAGGTCATCTCCAACCTGTTGAGTAACGCCATAAAATTCACCGATACCGGCTGTATAGTTTTGCATGTCCGCGCTGATGGCGATTATCTCTCTATCCGTGTTCGCGATACCGGCGTGGGGATTCCGGCGAAAGAAGTGGTGCGCTTGTTTGATCCCTTCTTCCAGGTCGGAACGGGCGTACAGCGAAACTTCCAGGGGACCGGTCTGGGTCTGGCGATTTGTGAAAAACTGATCAGCATGATGGACGGCGATATCTCGGTAGATTCAGAACCGGGAATGGGCAGCCAGTTTACCGTGCGTATTCCGTTGTACGGCGCTCAGTACCCGCAGAAAAAAGGCGTGGAAGGGTTGAGTGGTAAACGCTGCTGGCTGGCGGTCCGCAATGCGTCGCTCTGTCAGTTCCTGGAAACCAGTTTGCAGCGCAGCGGCATCGTCGTTACAACATACGAAGGGCAGGAACCGACTCCCGAAGATGTGTTAATTACTGACGAGGTAGTGAGTAAAAAATGGCAGGGTAGAGCGGTAGTGACCTTCTGTCGTCGCCATATTGGTATTCCGCTGGAGAAAGCGCCAGGGGAGTGGGTACACAGTGTGGCTGCCCCGCATGAGCTACCGGCATTGTTGGCGCGTATTTATTTGATCGAGATGGAGAGCGACGATCCTGCTAACGCTCTGCCGTCGACGGACAAAGCGGTCAGCGATAATGACGATATGATGATTCTGGTCGTGGATGATCATCCGATTAACCGACGTCTGCTGGCAGATCAGTTGGGATCGTTGGGCTATCAATGTAAAACCGCGAATGATGGTGTCGATGCGCTTAATGTACTTAGCAAGAATCATATTGATATCGTGCTTAGCGACGTCAACATGCCAAATATGGATGGTTACCGCTTGACGCAACGCATTCGTCAGTTGGGACTGACGTTGCCGGTAATCGGAGTAACTGCTAATGCGTTGGCTGAAGAGAAGCAGCGGTGTCTGGAGTCCGGTATGGACAGCTGCCTGTCGAAGCCGGTAACGCTGGATGTGATAAAACAGACGCTGACGGTATATGCCGAGAGGGTCAGGAAATCGCGGGAATCGTAGGACGGATAAGGTGTTTATGCCGCATCTGGCATTCAGTGCAAATGCCAGATGCGACGCTGACGCGTCTTATCTGGCCTACTTTAATGTAATCTGTTGAAATAATGGGAATCGTAGGCCGGATAAGGCGTTTACGCTGCATCCGGCAATCGGTGCAAATGCCAGATAAGACACTAACGCGTCTTATCTGGCCTACAGATGATTAGTCTTTATCTGCCGGACTTAAGGTCACAGAAGAGAGATAATTCAGCAGGGCGATATCGTTCTCGACACCCAGCTTCATCATCGCAGATTTCTTCTGGCTACTGATGGTTTTAATACTGCGGTTCAGCTTTTTAGCGATCTCGGTCACCAGGAAGCCTTCCGCAAACAGGCGCAGAACTTCACTCTCTTTTGGCGAGAGACGCTTGTCACCGTAACCACCAGCACTGATTTTTTCCAACAGGCGAGAAACGCTTTCCGGGGTAAATTTCTTCCCTTTCTGCAGCGCGGCGAGAGCTTTCGGCAGATCGGTCGGTGCACCTTGTTTCAGCACGATCCCTTCGATATCCAGATCCAATACCGCACTAAGAATCGCCGGGTTGTTGTTCATAGTCAGAACAATGATCGACAGGCTTGGGAAATGGCGCTTGATGTACTTGATTAAGGTAATGCCATCGCCGTACTTATCGCCAGGCATGGAGAGATCGGTAATCAACACATGCGCATCCAGTTTCGGCAGGTTGTTGATCAGTGCTGTAGAGTCTTCAAATTCGCCGACAACATTCACCCACTCAATTTGCTCAAGTGATTTGCGAATACCGAACAAGACTATCGGATGGTCATCGGCAATAATTACGTTCATATTGTTCATGTAATAGGCTACCTTGCTACAGCAAGCTCTTGACATAACTGTCAATGTCGCTGATGTATTTTTCTATTCCTGGAACATCCTTCTCACGAATCAGATGTTCCAGCGTTTCACATAACTGCTTGCCGGGTACCAGATTTAGCATGGCAAATACGCCTTTAAGACGATGAGCCGTTTGGGCTAACGCAGCAAAGTCACTGGTTGCTGCTTCAGTATACAGCCTCTTAACATCATCCGGTACTGTGTCTACAAAGAGCGCATAATAGCCGCTGGCATGGAGTTGCGCATTTTCATCTCCGCCCAGAGGCGATTCTGTCACCTCTTCCTGCGCCAGTTGCACTTCAATTAATTGTAAGACCGCTTCCTGCATAGCGTTGCTCATATTGAAGTTGACGCACAATTGACCAGGCCCAATTTCCCGTACGCCAGACTCATCATCGCTTAAAAGCAAGCCAGAGGCAGTAAGATTAGACGGATTATCCGTTAAAAAGATATCATAATCTTGACTAATTAATCTTTCATCGGGTGTGATACAGGTTGCACCCCAATTTTCTAACTGGCGAGTGACAATATTCCGAATTTCTGCCGAAGTAACATCCACCATTACGCAGACATCATCCAGTAAACGCTCTTCTTCCTCTTCAACTTCCGGGTCAGCGGCGAGCATTTTGATATGCACAGAGTAGCGTGTACCAAGCCCATCCCGCGTTTTGATGTTTAAATGACCGCCCAGTTTACGTGCCAGTTGATCGCTCAGCCAGAATGCCAGCGGGTCCGCCTTTCCATAACGATCGTTTTGGGTCTGGTTGATAAACGGGAAGTGCAAATTATCCATTTCATGAATACTTACGCCTTCTCCCGTGTCCAGAATGCGAAACGTCAGGCGGTCTTCGGAGGACTCATCCTGATCAACCTCAAGGGTGATTTTTCCCAATTGCGTTGAGGTCACGGCATATTGCATCAGTAGCAGCAAAATACGTCGTAAGGCATCGCGATCGCCACGGCGCATATCGTGTGCTTTCAGATGATTGTTAATCAGCAGTTGCAGACCTTTACGCTTGATGGCAGGCAACACTGAAGGCACAACTTCATCAATTAAATCCTGCACGGAGAACAGCACCGTCTCACTTTTCCAGCTATCGTCCGCAAGCATGTTCGCTAACTGTATTTCATCGACCAGCCGCACCAGCACATCTGCCTGATTCGCCAGTTGTTTGCTTTCCGGGGCGTTGAGTTTAGCCGCGCTCTCCGCCAGGGACTGTGCAGGTTCTTTCAGCGCATCGCCAATGTTTTTCATAAAGGTCATCCGGCCCTGCTGGTTTTTCTCATACAGACGCTGCGCCTGCTTGAGTTTCTTGTTTACCAGCACTTCGCGATCCTGATCGCGAATGATGAAAATTTGTGTGCGCGGCGCGACCTGGCTGCGGAACATGCGGATCTCATACAGCTCGTTATTGATCGTCGCCTGAATAATCCCCTGATGCTGTTCCGCCATGGTGGTGATGTTTTGCAGATTCAAATGCGGCAGCAAATGATCGGCAATTTTGTTACTTATGACAGTGCGGTTCGATTCCTGATCGTGAACCAGCAGGCCGAGCGGCAGCAGTGAGACTATCTCTTCATTGATTGCCCGTAAAATGCGCAATTCGTTATTGACCGCCGTGTTGGGTAGACTTTCTGTACTACGACTGGAGAAATGGCGGAATGTGGTATAGCCAAATAACGCCAGCGCCAGCAAACCGATGTTCAGCAGCAGTGGCAGCAGAATGTTTTGCAACGTATCCAGCAATAAGGTGCCATAAGGAACCTGCCAGACCAGGCGCATATCGGTAGAGTTGAGTGCCGAGGCGATTTCAATCTTCGTACTGTTAAAGTGGATACTGACGCTATCCGTCCCTTCTTTCTCATTATCATTGTTTCCCGTTGCCGTCGCGTCTTGCTCAAGGCGGAAACTGTCCAGCGGCATACCCGGTGGGATCAAATCATTAATCGGCAGATCAAAAGCCACGACCGTTGCCAGATGTCCCGGCTGGTTGAACGTGGTACGCAAGGTAAAGTAATGACCGTTCTGCCAGGCCAGGCGGCGCATGTTAGAAAAACTTTCGCGTTCATCGAGGGCGTTGGCCTGTTGCAACATTTCTGCACGACGTGAATCAACAATGTCACTGACGGTCGATTCTTTAAATCCGGAGGTGAGATCTTTGAGGGGCAGGGTTGAGATCAGCACCAGACTGTTATCCTGACCATTCAGGTAATACATTGACCACGGTACATTTTCTGCGCCCCACAATGTGTCCAGATAGGTGGACATCCGTTGAGTCATCTCAAGCGTTGAGTTGTCGTGAGAGCCAAAGATTAACGCTTCCGTTTTGCGGCGCGGTTTTTCCAGATAGTAGACATCCTGTTTCAGGCGCGTCTCTTGTAAACCTTCGCCGGAGGAGGGGGAGGTCGTCGCGGCAATATTGTCGTAGATCTGCCAGGTCACGTAACGCCAGGTATCGACGCGCTTTTGGATAGCGTGGGTAATGTCGACAATCTGGTAACTTTTATCTTTCAGCCAGGCGTTAACGGCGCTTTGTACCATTACACCCATCGTCACCAGTAACACAATGATCAACAGTAAAAAGAAGCGGGTAATGCTCCCCGGTAGGAGTGAAAAGCGGGTCGTGGCCGTTGTCTCTTTCTGACGCATTCGTGTTTATGACCTGTTAAAACTTCGCGAAGTGATAGGGCAGTATAAAGGGTACAGTGTGAAATTCCAGACTCTTACCTGATTGATGATTCTCTATTCTCCCGTGATATTTATCATCCTGCATTGGGGGAAATAGATGTACAAGCGCCATTTTGCTGTACAAATAATCTACAAAAAGCCCAACAAAAATAATTGCAAATAAACAAAGATTGCTGGAAATTATGCTGATGTTAATTATTTGTGAAATAGTTAACAAGCGTTATAGTTTTTCTGTGGTAGCACAGAATAATAAAAAGTGTGTAAAGAAGGGTAAAAAAAACCGGATGCGAGGCATCCGGTTGAAATAGGGGTAAACAGACATTCAGAAATGAATGACGGTAATAAATAAAGTTAATGATGATAGCGGGAGTTATTCTAGTTGCGAGTGAAGGTTTTGTTTTGACATTCAGTGCTGTCAAATACTTAAGAATAAGTTATTGATTTTAACCTTGAATTATTATTGCTTGATGTTAGGTGCTTATTTCGCCATTCCGCAATAATCTTAAAAAGTTCCCTTGCATTTACATTTTGAAACATCTATAGCGATAAATGAAACATCTTAAAAGTTTTAGTATCATATTCGTGTTGGATTATTCTGCATTTTTGGGGAGAATGGACTTGCCGACTGATTAATGAGGGTTAATCAGTATGCAGTGGCATAAAAAAGCAAATAAAGGCATATAACAGAGGGTTAATAACATGAAAGTTAAAGTACTGTCCCTCTTGGTCCCAGCTCTGCTGGTAGCAGGCGCAGCAAACGCTGCTGAAGTTTACAACAAAGACGGCAACAAATTAGATCTGTACGGTAAAGTAGACGGCCTGCACTATTTCTCTGACAACAAAGATGTAGATGGCGACCAGACCTACATGCGTCTTGGCTTCAAAGGTGAAACTCAGGTTACTGACCAGCTGACCGGTTACGGCCAGTGGGAATATCAGATTCAGGGCAACAGCGCTGAAAACGAAAACAACTCCTGGACCCGTGTGGCATTCGCAGGTCTGAAATTCCAGGATGTAGGTTCTTTCGACTACGGTCGTAACTACGGCGTTGTTTACGACGTAACTTCCTGGACCGACGTACTGCCAGAATTCGGTGGCGACACCTACGGTTCTGACAACTTCATGCAGCAGCGTGGTAACGGCTTCGCGACCTACCGTAACACTGACTTCTTCGGTCTGGTTGACGGCCTGAACTTTGCTGTTCAGTACCAGGGTAAAAACGGTAGCGTAAGCGGCGAAGGCATGACCAACAACGGTCGTGGTGCTCTGCGTCAGAACGGCGACGGCGTTGGCGGATCTATCACTTATGATTACGAAGGCTTCGGTATCGGTGGTGCGATCTCCAGCTCCAAACGTACTGATGATCAGAACAGCCCGCTGTACATCGGTAACGGCGACCGTGCTGAAACCTACACCGGTGGTCTGAAATACGACGCTAACAACATCTACTTGGCTGCTCAGTACACCCAGACCTATAACGCAACTCGCGTAGGTTCCCTGGGTTGGGCGAACAAAGCACAGAACTTTGAAGCTGTTGCTCAGTACCAGTTCGACTTCGGTCTGCGTCCGTCTGTAGCATACCTGCAGTCTAAAGGTAAAAACCTGGGTACCATCGCTGGTCGTAACTACGACGACGAAGATATCCTGAAATATGTTGATGTTGGTGCTACCTACTACTTCAACAAAAACATGTCCACCTACGTTGACTACAAAATCAACCTGCTGGACGACAACCAGTTCACTCGTGACGCTGGCATCAACACTGATAACATCGTAGCTCTGGGTCTGGTTTACCAGTTCTAATCTCGATTGATATCGAACAAAGGGCCTGCGGGCCCTTTTTTCATTGTTTTCAGCGTACAAACACAGTTTTTTGGTGTACTCTTGCGACCGTTCGCATGAGGATAATCACGTATGGAAATAAGCTTTACCCGCGTGGCACTGCTGGCTGCCGCGCTCTTTTTTGTTGGTTGCGATCAAAAACCACAACCCGCCAAAACCCACGCTACTGAAGTTACCGTTCTTGAAGGCAAAACCATGGGTACCTTCTGGCGTGCCAGCATCCCGGGCATTGATGCCAAACGCAGTGCCGAACTTAAAGAAAAGATTCAGACCCAGCTGGACGCCGACGATCAGCTGCTTTCGACCTATAAAAAAGATTCCGCGCTGATGCGCTTTAACGATTCGCAAAGTTTATCGCCGTGGCCGGTAAGTGAAGCGATGGCCGATATCGTCACCACCTCGCTGCGCATTGGCGCGAAGACCGATGGCGCGATGGATATAACCGTCGGGCCGCTGGTGAATCTGTGGGGCTTTGGCCCGGAACAACAGCCGGTTCAAATTCCGAGCCAGGAACAGATCGATGCGATGAAAGCCAAAACCGGCTTACAGCACCTGACGGTCATTAATCAGTCGCATCAGCAATATCTGCAAAAAGACCTGCCGGATTTAAATGTCGATCTCTCTACCGTCGGCGAAGGTTATGCGGCGGATCACTTGGCACGCTTGATGGAGCAGGAAGGGATTTCCCGCTATCTGGTGTCGGTGGGCGGCGCGCTGAACAGCCGTGGTATGAACGGTGAAGGCCAGCCGTGGCGGGTAGCGATTCAAAAACCAACCGATAAAGAAAACGCGGTTCAGGCTGTGGTGGATATCAACGGTCATGGGATTAGCACCTCTGGCAGCTACCGTAACTATTACGAACTGGACGGCAAACGTCTTTCCCATGTTATCGATCCGCAAACCGGGCGTCCCATCGAACACAATCTGGTATCCGTGACGGTGATTGCTCCGACGGCGCTGGAAGCCGATGCCTGGGATACTGGCTTGATGGTACTCGGGCCGGAGAAAGCCAAAGAGGTTGTTCGCCGGGAAGGGCTGGCGGTTTATATGATCACCAAAGAAGGCGATAGCTTTAAAACCTGGATGTCACCACAGTTTAAAAGCTTCCTTGTCAGCGAAAAAAATTAAAGCGCAAGATTGTTGGTTTTTGCGTGATGGTGACCGGGCAGACTAAAGGCTATCCTTAACCAGGGAGCTGATTATGAAAAAAGCCACATGCTTAACTGACGATCAACGCTGGCAATCTGTCTTAGCCCGCGACCCGAATGCCGACGGCGAATTCGTTTTCGCCGTGCGTACCACAGGCATCTTTTGCCGTCCGTCTTGCCGCGCCAGACATGCTTTGCGGGAAAACGTCTCCTTCTACGCAAATGCCAGCGAGGCACTCGCCGCTGGCTTTCGCCCCTGCAAACGTTGTCAGCCAGAAAAAGCCAATGCCCAGCAACATCGGTTGGATAAAATCACCCACGCGTGTCGACTGCTGGAACAGGAAACGCCTGTAACGTTGGAAGCCTTAGCCGACCAGGTGGCGATGAGTCCATTTCATCTACATCGGTTGTTTAAAGCGACTACCGGAATGACGCCTAAAGCCTGGCAACAGGCCTGGCGCGCTCGCCGTTTGCGCGAATCGCTGGCGAAAGGGGAGAGCGTGACGACGTCTATTCTTAACGCCGGATTCCCCGACAGCAGCAGTTACTATCGCAAAGCTGACGAAACGCTGGGCATGACGGCTAAACAATTCCGTCACGGTGGCGAAAATCTGGCGGTGCGTTACGCGCTGGCTGATTGTGAGCTGGGTCGTTGCCTGGTGGCAGAAAGCGAGCGGGGGATTTGCGCGATATTGCTGGGCGATGATGACGCGACACTAATCAGCGAGTTGCAGCAGATGTTTCCCGCTGCCGACAACGCGCCTGCCGATCTGATGTTTCAGCAACATGTGCGTGAAGTGATCGCCAGCCTCAATCAACGCGATACGCCGCTGACGTTACCGCTGGACATTCGCGGCACTGCTTTTCAGCAACAAGTCTGGCAGGCACTGCGCACGATACCTTGCGGTGAAACCGTCAGTTATCAGCAACTGGCTAACGCCATCGGCAAACCGAAAGCGGTACGGGCCGTTGCCAGCGCCTGTGCCGCCAACAAGCTGGCTATCATAATACCCTGTCATCGGGTGGTCCGTGGTGATGGCACACTTTCCGGTTACCGCTGGGGCGTGTCGCGTAAAGCGCAACTGCTGCGCCGCGAAGCTGAAAATGAGGAGAGGTAATGTTGGATCTGTTTGCCGATGCTGAACCGTGGCAAGAGCCACTGGCGGCTGGAGCGGTAATTTTGCACCGTTTTGCTTTTAACGCTGCGGAGCAACTAATCCGCGATATTAATGACGTTGCCAGCCAGTCGCCGTTTCGCCAGATGGTCACCCCCGGGGGATATACCATGTCGGTGGCGATGACCAACTGTGGGCATCTGGGCTGGACGAGCCATCGGCAAGGTTATCTCTATTCGCCCATTGATCCGCAAACAAATAAACCGTGGCCCGCCATGCCACAGAGTTTTCATAATTTATGTCAACGTGCGGCTACGGCGGCGGGCTATCCAGATTTCCAGCCAGATGCTTGTCTTATCAACCGCTACGCTCCTGGCGCGAAACTGTCGCTGCATCAGGATAAAGACGAACCGGATCTGCGCGCGCCAATTGTTTCTGTTTCTCTGGGCTTACCCGCGATTTTTCAATTTGGTGGCCTGAAACGTAATGATCCGCTCAAACGTTTGTTGTTGGAACATGGCGATGTGGTGGTATGGGGCGGTGAATCGCGGCTGTTTTATCACGGTATTCAACCGTTGAAAGCGGGGTTTCATCCACTCACCACCGACTGCCGCTACAACCTGACATTCCGTCAGGCAGGTAAAAAAGAATAAAAATAAGAATTATTATTGCTGTGCGCGCGAAGATGTTTAAACTGCGGGCTGTAATTCATTGTCCGGGTTTTCTGCATGGAACTTCTTGTACTTGTCTGGCGGCAGTATCGCTGGCCATTTATCAGTGTGATGGCGCTAAGCCTCGCCAGTGCGGCATTAGGCATTGGCTTAATTGCTTTTATCAATCAGCGCCTTATCGAAACGGCGGATACCAGTCTGCTGGTGTTGCCGGAGTTTCTTGGATTATTACTGCTGTTGATGGCAGTCACTCTCGGATCGCAACTGGCGCTCACCACTTTGGGGCATCACTTCGTTTACCGACTGCGTAGTGAATTTATCAAGCGGATTCTGGATACCCACGTCGAGCGCATTGAACAACTCGGTAGCGCCTCGTTGCTGGCGGGATTAACCAGCGATGTGCGCAATATCACCATTGCTTTTGTGCGTCTTCCGGAACTGGTGCAGGGGATCATTCTCACTATCGGTTCCGCGGCGTATCTGTGGATGCTGTCGGGCAAAATGTTGCTGGTAACGGCTATCTGGATGGCGATCACCATCTGGGGTGGTTTTGTACTGGTGGCGCGGGTGTACAAACATATGGCGACCCTGCGTGAAACCGAAGACAAGCTGTACACGGATTTTCAAACCGTACTCGAAGGGCGCAAAGAGCTGACTCTGAACCGGGAACGCGCCGAGTATGTGTTTAACAACCTCTACATCCCCGATGCGCAAGAGTATCGCCATCATATTATTCGCGCAGACACCTTCCATCTTAGCGCCGTGAACTGGTCAAACATCATGATGCTGGGCGCTATCGGCCTGGTGTTCTGGATGGCGAACAGTCTCGGTTGGGCTGATACCAACGTTGCTGCGACCTATTCGTTGACGCTGTTATTCCTGCGTACGCCGCTGCTTTCGGCGGTTGGCGCATTGCCGACGCTGCTGACGGCGCAGGTGGCGTTTAACAAGCTGAACAAATTCGCGCTCGCGCCTTTCAAAGCTGAGTTTCCGCGCCCGCAGGCTTTTCCCAACTGGCAAACGCTGGAGCTGCGTAACGTGACGTTTAGCTATCAGGATAACGCGTTTTCCGTTGGGCCGATTAACCTCACCATTAAACGTGGCGAGCTGCTGTTTCTGATTGGTGGCAACGGTAGTGGAAAATCGACGCTGGCGATGTTGCTGACGGGCTTGTACCAGCCACAAAGCGGCGAAATCTTGCTGGATGGCAAACCTGTCAGTGGCGAACAACCGGAAGATTATCGCAAACTGTTTTCGGCAGTGTTTACCGATGTCTGGCTGTTTGATCAACTGCTGGGGCCGGAGGGTAAACCCGCTAACCCGCAACTGGTTGAGAAGTGGCTGGCGCAGCTGAAAATGGCTCATAAGCTTGAGTTAAGCAACGGGCGTATTGTTAACCTGAAGTTATCAAAAGGGCAGAAAAAACGCGTGGCGCTGTTGCTGGCGCTGGCAGAAGAACGCGATATTATCCTGCTGGATGAATGGGCGGCGGATCAGGATCCACACTTCCGTCGTGAGTTTTATCAGGTGTTGCTGCCGCTGATGCAGGAGATGGGTAAAACTATTTTCGCTATCAGTCATGATGATCATTACTTTATCCACGCCGACCGCCTGCTGGAAATGCGCAATGGGCAACTTAGCGAGCTGACGGGCGAAGAGCGCGATGCCGCTTCGCGTGATGCCGTTGCCCGGACGGCATAATATTACGACGCTGACCTGGCGGACTGCTGCCGTCAGGTCAATATGCTAAAAATCCCTTCATTTCTAATAACCCTATAATTAATCAACGAAATTATAATGTTTCTAAAATTAGAATATAATTTATAAACATTATTTAAATGTTGTTACTTAAGTGTTACCGTTGATGCCGCGCAAATCTCACCTGCAATAAAGCGACTAAAAGTAAGGCATTAACAAGATGAAAAAAGTGACTGCCATGCTCTTCTCGATGGCCGTGGGGCTTAATGCCGTTTCGATGGCGGCAAAAGCGAAAGCGTCTGAGGAGCAGGAAACTGATGTACTGTTGATTGGCGGCGGCATTATGAGCGCCACGTTGGGGACCTATTTACGCGAGCTGGAGCCTGAATGGTCGATGACCATGGTGGAGCGCCTGGAGGGTGTCGCGCAGGAGAGTTCGAACGGCTGGAATAACGCCGGAACCGGGCATTCTGCACTGATGGAACTGAACTACACCCCGCAAAACGCCGATGGCAGCATCAGTATTGAAAAAGCAGTCGCCATTAACGAAGCATTTCAGATTTCCCGCCAGTTCTGGGCGCACCAGGTTGAGCGCGGCGTGCTGCGTACTCCGCGTTCATTTATCAATACCGTTCCGCATATGAGCTTTGTCTGGGGCGAGGATAACGTTAATTTCCTGCGCGCCCGTTACGCCGCGTTGCAACAAAGCTCGCTGTTTCGCGGTATGCGTTACTCTGAAGATCACGCGCAGATCAAAGAGTGGGCACCGTTAGTGATGGAAGGGCGCGATCCGCAACAGAAAGTGGCAGCCACGCGTACGGAAATTGGTACCGATGTGAACTACGGCGAGATCACCCGCCAGTTAATTGCTTCCTTGCAGAAGAAATCTAACTTCTCGCTGCAACTCAGCAGCGAAGTCCGCGCCCTAAAGCGTAATGACGATAACACCTGGACCGTTACCGTTGCCGATCTGAAAAATGGCACTGCACAGAACATTCGTGCCAAATTTGTCTTTATCGGCGCGGGCGGTGCGGCGCTGAAGCTGTTACAGGAATCGGGGATTCCGGAAGCGAAAGACTACGCCGGTTTCCCGGTGGGCGGACAGTTCCTTGTTTCGGAAAACCCGGACGTGGTTAATCACCATCTGGCGAAGGTTTACGGTAAAGCATCCGTTGGCGCACCACCGATGTCGGTTCCGCATATCGATACCCGCGTTCTGGACGGTAAACGCGTAGTGCTGTTTGGGCCATTTGCCACCTTCTCAACCAAATTCCTCAAAAACGGTTCATTGTGGGATCTGATGAGTTCCACCACCACCTCTAACGTGATGCCGATGATGCACGTCGGGCTGGATAATTTCGATCTGGTGAAATATCTGGTGAGTCAGGTGATGTTGAGTGAAGAGGATCGTTTTGAAGCGTTGAAAGAGTACTATCCGCAGGCGAAAAAAGAGGACTGGCGTTTGTGGCAAGCGGGGCAGCGCGTGCAGATTATCAAGCGTGATGCCGAGAAAGGTGGCGTACTGCGTCTGGGTACTGAAGTCGTCAGTGACCAGCAAGGGACCATTGCCGCGCTCCTGGGGGCATCGCCAGGGGCGTCAACCGCCGCGCCGATTATGTTGGATCTGCTGGAAAAAGTATTTGGCGATCGCGTTTCCAGCCCGCAATGGCAGGCTACGTTGAAAGCGATCGTTCCGTCTTATGGACGCAAGCTGAACGGTGATGTAGCGGCAACAGAACGCGAGTTGCAGTACACCAGCGAAGTGCTGGGGCTGAAATACGACAAGCCGCAGGCAGCAGATAGTACGCCGAAACCGCAGTTGAAACCGAAACCCGTTCAAAAAGAAGTGGCGGATATTGCGTTGTAATGATGTGCCACATCCGGCATGGTATGCCGGGGATGTGGCGTATGCTGATAAGACGCGCCAGCGTCTTATCAGGCAACCGGCTCGGGCGTTAGATGTCGGATGCGGCGTAACCGCCTTATCCAATCTACGGGGTGCAGCACTTCACAGCGGTGTAGGCCTGATAAGACGCGCCAGCGTCGCATCAGGCAACCGGCTTGGGCGTTAGATGTCGGATGCGGCGTAACCGCCTTATCCAACCTACGGGGTGGAGCACTTCACAGCGGTGTAGGCCTGATAAGACGCGCCAGCGTCGCATCAGGCAACCGGCTTGGGCGTTAGATGTCGGATGCGGCGTAACCGCCTTATCCGACCTACGGGGTGGAGCACTTCACAGCGGTGTAGGCCTGATAAGACGCGCCAGCGTCGCATCAGGCAACCGGCTCGGACGTTGGATGTCGGATGCGGCGTAACCGCCTTATCCAACCTACGGGGTGGAGCACTTCACAGCGGTGTAGGCCTGATAAGACGCGCCAGCGTCGCATCAGGCAACCGGCTTGGGCGTTAGATGTCGGATGCGGCGTAACCGCCTTATCCGACCTACGGGGTGGAGCACTTCACAGCGGTGTAGGCCTGATAAGACGCGCCAGCGTCGCATCAGGCAACCGGCTCGGGCGTTGGATGTCGGATGCGGCGTGACCGCCTTGTCTGACCTACGGGGTGCCGCACTTCACGGCAGTTTAGCGAACTACCGCGTTGTCAATTTTCTCTTCCGCCTTCCAGACGCGGTACTTCACATCTACATTGTCTGGCGTATACACCACGATCGGCAGCTTGCTGTTGTAACGCAGCATTCCAGCATCGCCCAGATACGCGGTGACAAATTTCTTCTCTTTCTTGCCATCCGGGCAGGCCATCATCGTGGAAACCGGCGAGCTAACTTTATCAAAGACATAATAATCATAGCCCCAGCCTTCCAGCGTTTTGCTTTCCAGCTTCCCGCCGAGACGATGCAAATTGCAATCGACTTCCAGCGTCTGACCGATTAACAGTTCTACTTTCAGGGTAGATTCATCTTCTTGCGGGGTTAACTGAATCACCTGACGCTTCATCCCTTTTTCAGCTTGTGGATAAGGCGCGATTTTTTCCAGTGGCTGGACGCTTTCTGCCGCCCAGGCGGAAGTGGTAGCGAAAGCGGCAAACAATACTGCAGGTAGAATGGTCTTCATTTTTTTGCTTTCCTTCTTCATTTATAGGTTTTCACCGATGATGTCGCTGAAGGTTAACATATTCATCAGATTTATTAATTTGCTTTATGAATAACTTAAAGAACATTCAGACAATTTTACCTGCTCTTTTAGTGTTAAATTCTGATGAGGGAGCAAACCAGCAGAAATATCTCTGGTGAATTAATCGCTATATAAATATGTTTATAACCATTTGAAATGTGAGCAAAAGCCCGTTTTTGCCACGCTTCCCGCCACTCTTTTGATCCTGCTACAGGTTTTACCCCGATCGGGGTATGCATCTTTGACACATCCTTTAATATCTTAGCGGCTATAAAAATGGCTTATTAATTATGCGGTTTATTTGGTCGCTCTCAATTTTCAGAGCGCGTTAATGATGGAAGGTCAATGTGAAGATTGATGCATCCCGTCGGGGCATACTCACTGGTCGCTGGCGCAAAGCCAGTAACGGTATCCGTCCGCCCTGGTCCGGTGATGAATCTCATTTTCTGACCCATTGCACCCGTTGCGACGCCTGTATTAATGCTTGTGAAAACAACATTCTGCAACGCGGCGCGGGCGGCTATCCGAGCGTTAATTTCAAAAATAACGAGTGCAGCTTCTGTTACGCCTGCGCGCAGGCTTGCCCCGAATCGCTATTTTCTCCGCGCCACACCAGGGCCTGGGATTTGCAGTTCACCATTGGGGACGCGTGCCTGGCGTATCAGTCAGTTGAATGCCGCCGCTGTCAGGATAGCTGTGAGCCAATGGCAATTATCTTTCGCCCGACGCTCTCCGGAATCTACCAGCCGCAACTTAATAGCCAACTTTGCAACGGATGTGGAGCATGTGCAGCCAGCTGTCCGGTATCAGCCATAACTGCGGAGTATCTCCATGCACACTAACTGGCAAGTTTGCAGCCTGGTCGTGCAGGCCAAAAGCGAACGAATTTCAGACATCAGCACCCAACTGAACGCCTTTCCCGGCTGTGAAGTTGCTGTCAGCGACGCGCCGAGCGGTCAGTTGATTGTGGTGGTGGAAGCAGAAGACAGCGAAACGCTGATCCAAACCATTGAGTCAGTACGCAACGTAGAGGGCGTGCTGGCGGTGTCGCTGGTTTATCACCAGCAGGAAGAGCAAGGTGAGGAAACACCATGAAACTCAGTCGTCGTAGCTTTATGAAAGCTAACGCCGTTGCGGCCGCTGCGGCGGCTGCCGGTCTCAGCGTGCCGGGCGTTGCCCGCGCCGTTGTTGGTCAGCAGGAAGCCATTAAATGGGATAAAGCGCCGTGCCGTTTCTGCGGTACTGGTTGCGGCGTTCTGGTCGGAACGCAGCAGGGGCGTGTGGTGGCCTGTCAGGGCGACCCGGACGCACCGGTTAACCGTGGCCTGAACTGCATTAAGGGCTATTTCCTGCCCAAGATCATGTACGGTAAAGACCGTTTGACGCAGCCGCTGCTGCGTATGAAAAACGGTAAATATGACAAAGAAGGCGAATTTACCCCAATCACCTGGGATCAGGCCTTCGATGTGATGGAAGAGAAATTCAAAACCGCCCTGAAAGAAAAAGGACCGGAATCGATCGGTATGTTCGGTTCTGGTCAGTGGACTATCTGGGAAGGTTATGCCGCGTCCAAGCTGTTCAAAGCGGGCTTCCGTTCGAACAACATCGACCCGAACGCACGTCACTGTATGGCGTCGGCAGTAGTTGGCTTTATGCGTACCTTTGGTATGGATGAGCCGATGGGCTGCTATGACGACATCGAGCAGGCTGACGCGTTTGTGCTGTGGGGCGCTAACATGGCGGAGATGCACCCGATCCTCTGGTCACGCATCACTAACCGTCGTCTCTCTAACCAGAACGTCACCGTGGCGGTGCTTTCTACCTACCAGCATCGTAGCTTCGAGCTGGCGGATAACGGCATCATCTTTACGCCGCAATCTGACCTGGTGATCCTGAACTACATCGCCAACTATATCATTCAAAACAATGCGATAAATCAGGACTTCTTCAGCAAGCACGTTAACCTGCGCAAAGGGGCGACGGACATCGGCTACGGTTTACGTCCGACCCATCCGCTGGAAAAAGCAGCGAAGAATCCGGGTTCTGACGCCTCCGAACCGATGAGCTTTGAAGATTACAAAGCCTTCGTTGCCGAGTATACGCTGGAAAAAACTGCCGAAATGACCGGCGTGCCGAAAGACCAGTTAGAACAACTGGCGCAGCTGTATGCCGATCCGAACAAGAAAGTCATCTCCTACTGGACGATGGGCTTCAACCAGCATACTCGTGGCGTGTGGGCCAACAACCTGGTCTACAACCTGCACCTGCTGACCGGCAAAATTTCCCAGCCGGGTTGCGGTCCGTTCTCCCTGACCGGGCAGCCTTCCGCGTGTGGTACTGCGCGTGAAGTGGGCACCTTTGCTCACCGTCTGCCTGCGGACATGGTGGTGACTAACGAGAAACATCGTGATATCTGCGAGAAGAAGTGGAATATCCCGAGCGGCACCATTCCGGCGAAAATCGGTCTGCATGCGGTAGCACAAGACCGTGCGCTGAAAGACGGCAAGCTGAATGTTTACTGGACCATGTGTACCAACAACATGCAGGCCGGGCCGAACATCAATGAAGAGCGTATGCCGGGCTGGCGCGATCCGCGCAACTTCATCATCGTCTCCGATCCGTATCCGACAGTCAGTGCGCTGGCCGCCGACTTGATCCTGCCGACCGCAATGTGGGTAGAGAAAGAGGGCGCTTACGGTAACGCCGAACGCCGTACTCAGTTCTGGCGTCAGCAGGTACAGGCACCGGGCGAAGCGAAATCGGATCTCTGGCAGTTAGTCCAGTTCTCCCGCCGCTTCAAAACTGAAGAAGTATGGCCGGAAGAGCTGCTGGCGAAGAAACCGGAACTGCGTGGCAAAACGCTGTACGAAGTTCTGTATGCCACCCCCGAAGTGAGCAAATTCCCGGTATCCGAACTGGCGGAAGATCAGCTGAACGATGAATCCCGCGAGCTGGGCTTCTATCTGCAAAAAGGGCTGTTCGAAGAGTACGCATGGTTTGGTCGCGGTCACGGTCACGATCTGGCACCGTTCGATGACTACCACAAAGCGCGCGGTCTGCGCTGGCCGGTGGTGAACGGTAAAGAAACGCAGTGGCGTTACAGCGAAGGTAACGACCCGTACGTGAAAGCGGGCGAAGGCTACAAGTTCTACGGTAAACCGGATGGCAAAGCGGTGATCTTCGCGCTGCCGTTCGAACCGGCGGCGGAAGCACCGGATGAAGAGTACGACCTGTGGCTCTCTACCGGACGCGTCCTGGAGCACTGGCACACCGGCAGTATGACTCGCCGTGTGCCGGAACTGCACCGCGCCTTCCCGGAAGCGGTCTTGTTTATTCACCCGCTGGATGCGAAAGCGCGCGATCTGCGCCGTGGCGACAAAGTGAAAGTGGTTTCTCGCCGTGGCGAAGTGATCTCGATTGTTGAAACGCGCGGTCGTAACCGTCCGCCACAGGGCCTGGTGTACATGCCGTTCTTCGACGCCGCACAGCTGGTTAACAAACTGACGCTGGATGCGACCGATCCGCTCTCGAAAGAGACGGACTTCAAGAAGTGCGCGGTCAAACTGGAGAAGGTGTAAGCCATTATGTCCCGGTCAGCGAAACCTCAAAATGGTCGCCGCCGCTTTCTGCGCGATGTTGTTCGCACAGCAGGCGGGCTGGCTGCCGTGGGTGTGGCGCTGGGGTTACAACAGCAAACCGCACGCGCATCTGGCGTGCGGTTGCGCCCGCCCGGAGCCATAAACGAGAACGCCTTTGCCAGTGCCTGTGTGCGTTGCGGTCAGTGTGTTCAGGCTTGCCCTTACGACACCTTAAAACTGGCGACGCTGGCCTCTGGTCTGTCGGCGGGCACGCCATATTTTGTCGCACGGGATATTCCTTGCGAAATGTGTGAGGACATTCCGTGCGCCAAAGTGTGCCCAAGCGGTGCGCTGGATCGTGAGATTGAATCGATCGACGACGCGCGGATGGGGCTGGCGGTACTGGTGGACCAGGAAAACTGTCTCAACTTTCAGGGGCTGCGCTGCGATGTTTGTTATCGCGAATGCCCGAAAATTGATGAGGCCATCACCCTGGAGCTGGAGCGCAACACGCGTACCGGTAAGCACGCCCGCTTTCTGCCGACGGTTCACAGCGACGCCTGTACCGGTTGCGGTAAGTGCGAAAAAGTATGCGTGCTGGAACAACCGGCAATCAAGGTGTTACCGCTGTCACTGGCGAAAGGGGAGTTAGGTCACCATTACCGCTTCGGCTGGCTGGAGGGGAACAATGGCAAATCGTAAACGTGACGCCGGGCGCGAGGCGCTGGAGAAAAAAGGCTGGTGGCGCAGTCACCGTTGGCTGGTGTTACGTCGCCTTTGTCAGTTCTTCGTGCTGGGGATGTTTTTGAGCGGTCCATGGTTTGGTGTGTGGATCTTGCACGGCAACTACAGCAGTAGCCTGTTATTCGACACCGTTCCGCTGACCGATCCGCTGATGACGCTGCAAAGTCTTGCCAGTGGTCATCTGCCTGCCACGGTGGCGTTGACCGGCGCGGTGATTATCACCGTGCTCTACGCCCTGGCGGGAAAGCGATTATTTTGCAGCTGGGTCTGCCCGCTGAACCCGATTACCGACTTAGCGAACTGGTTACGCAGGCGCTTTGACCTCAATCAGTCTGCGACGATCCCTCGCCACATTCGCTACGTGCTGTTGGTGGTCATTCTGGTGGGATCAGCCTTAACTGGCACGCTCATTTGGGAATGGATCAACCCCGTTTCTCTGATGGGGCGTAGCCTGGTAATGGGCTTCGGCAGCGGCGCGCTGCTTATTCTCGCGCTGTTTTTATTTGATCTACTGGTCGTTGAACACGGCTGGTGCGGGCACATTTGTCCGGTTGGCGCGCTGTATGGCGTGCTGGGTAGCAAAGGTGTGATTACCGTTGCGGCCACCGATCGGCAGAAATGTAACCGCTGTATGGATTGTTTTCATGTTTGCCCGGAACCGCATGTGCTACGTGCCCCGGTGCTGGATGAACAAAGCCCGGTGCAGGTCACCAGCCGCGATTGCATGACGTGCGGTCGCTGCGTGGATGTCTGTTCTGAGGATGTATTTACAATAACTACACGATGGAGTTCGGGAGCGAAATCATGAAAAGCCATGACCTGAAGAAAGCGCTGTGTCAATGGACGGCGATGCTGGCCTTGGTGGTAAGCGGCGCGGTTTGGGCGGCTAATGGCGTCGATTTTAGCCAGTCGCCGGAAGTATCCGGGACACAGGAAGGGGCCATTCGGATGCCAAAAGAGCAGGAACGGATGCCGCTGAACTATGTGAATCAGCCGCCAATGATCCCGCATAGCGTTGAAGGTTATCAGGTAACGACCAATACCAACCGCTGCTTGCAGTGCCACGGTGTCGAAAGCTATCGCACCACTGGCGCGCCGCGTATCAGTCCTACTCACTTTATGGACAGCGACGGCAAAGTGGGCGCGGAAGTGGCTCCGCGTCGTTATTTCTGTCTGCAATGTCACGTACCGCAGGCCGATACCGCGCCAATCGTGGGGAATACCTTTACCCCATCAAAAGGTTACGGGAAATAAGAGGTTATTATGGGAAATTCTGACCGTAAGCCTGGTCTGATTAAGCGCCTGTGGAAATGGTGGCGTACCCCCAGCCGTCTGGCGCTGGGGACGCTGCTGTTGATCGGTTTTGTTGGCGGCATCGTCTTCTGGGGTGGCTTTAACACCGGGATGGAAAAAGCCAATACCGAAGAGTTCTGCATTAGCTGCCACGAAATGCGCAACACGGTGTATCAGGAATACATGGATTCCGTGCACTACAACAACCGTAGCGGCGTCCGTGCGACCTGTCCGGATTGTCACGTTCCGCACGAGTTTGTGCCGAAGATGATACGCAAGCTCAAAGCAAGTAAAGAGCTGTATGGTAAAATTTTTGGCGTTATTGACACGCCGCAGAAATTTGAAGCTCATCGTCTGACGATGGCACAGAATGAGTGGCGGCGCATGAAGGACAATAACTCGCAGGAGTGCCGTAACTGTCACAACTTCGAGTATATGGATACAACCGCCCAGAAATCGGTTGCCGCGAAGATGCATGACCAGGCGGTGAAAGATGGGCAAACCTGTATTGATTGCCATAAAGGGATAGCGCACAAGCTGCCCGATATGCGTGAAGTCGAGCCAGGTTTTTAACAGGGTTATTGCGTGGGTATGCTTGAAGCCAGAGAGTTACTTTGTGAGCGGGATGAACGAACCTTATTTAGTGGCTTGTCATTTACGCTGAACGCAGGAGAGTGGGTACAAATCACCGGTAGCAACGGCGCGGGGAAGACAACGCTTCTCCGTTTGCTGACGGGGTTGTCTCGCCCTGACGCAGGCGAGGTTCTCTGGCAAGGGCAGCCCTTGCATCAGGTACGCGACAGCTACCATCAAAACCTGTTATGGATAGGCCATCAGCCGGGGATCAAAACCCGGCTGACGGCGTTAGAAAATCTGCACTTTTATCATCGCGATGGCGATACCGCACAATGTCTGGAAGCCCTGGCGCAGGCCGGGCTTGCCGGATTCGAAGATATTCCTGTAAATCAGCTCTCGGCCGGGCAACAACGCCGCGTCGCTTTAGCGCGTCTGTGGCTGACCCGTGCCACGTTATGGATCCTCGACGAGCCTTTTACCGCGATTGACGTTAACGGCGTCGATCGTCTGACCCAGCGTATGGCGCAGCATACGGAGCAGGGGGGGATTGTGATTCTGACTACCCACCAGCCGCTCAACGTTGCTGAAAGTAAAATTCGCCGCATTTCACTGACGCAAACGAGGGCCGCATGATGTTCTGGCGCATTTTCCGTCTTGAGCTGCGTGTAGCGTTTCGCCATAGCGCCGAAATCGCCAACCCGCTGTGGTTCTTCCTGATTGTAATTACCCTTTTTCCGCTCAGTATCGGTCCGGAGCCGCAACTGCTGGCGCGTATTGCACCGGGCATTATCTGGGTTGCTGCGCTGCTTTCATCCTTGCTGGCGCTGGAACGACTGTTCCGTGACGATTTGCAGGACGGCAGTCTTGAACAATTGATGTTGTTGCCGTTACCCTTGCCCGCCGTTGTGCTGGCGAAGGTGATGGCGCACTGGATGGTAACCGGTCTGCCGTTACTCATCCTTTCGCCACTGGTAGCAATGCTACTGGGAATGGATGTTTATGGCTGGCAAGTGATGGCGCTGACGCTGCTGCTGGGAACGCCTACGCTTGGCTTTCTCGGTGCACCGGGTGTGGCGTTGACAGTGGGACTTAAGCGCGGTGGTGTGCTGCTCAGCATACTGGTGTTACCGCTGACTATCCCATTACTCATCTTTGCCACCGCCGCGATGGACGCGGCTTCCATGCATTTGCCCGTTGACGGGTATCTGGCAATTTTAGGCGCGTTGCTGGCAGGCACCGCGACATTAAGTCCTTTTGCGACGGCGGCAGCGTTACGAATCAGCATTCAATAACGCTGGATTACTGATTTTTGTTCGAGTCTGGTATCGAAACTATGTGGAAAACACTGCATCAACTGGCGATCCCACCACGGCTGTATCAAATCTGTGGCTGGTTTATACCGTGGCTGGCAATTGCCAGTGTGGTCGTGCTTACCGTCGGCTGGATCTGGGGATTCGGCTTTGCTCCGGCTGATTATCAGCAGGGAAATAGCTACCGCATTATCTACCTGCATGTGCCTGCGGCGATCTGGTCGATGGGCATTTATGCATCAATGGCGGTGGCGGCGTTTATTGGCCTTGTCTGGCAGATGAAAATGGCCAACCTGGCGGTGGCGGCGATGGCCCCCATTGGTGCCGTGTTTACCTTTATTGCCCTGGTTACCGGCTCTGCATGGGGAAAACCGATGTGGGGCACCTGGTGGGTATGGGATGCACGTCTGACTTCTGAACTGGTGCTGCTGTTTTTGTATGTGGGTGTGATTGCCCTGTGGCACGCCTTCGACGACCGCCGTCTGGCGGGCCGTGCGGCAGGTATTCTGGTGCTGATTGGCGTGGTGAATCTGCCGATTATTCATTACTCCGTGGAGTGGTGGAACACCCTGCATCAGGGATCAACGCGGATGCAGCAAAGTATCGATCCGGCGATGCGTTCGCCGCTGCGCTGGTCGATTTTTGGCTTCCTGCTACTGTCTGCCACGCTGACGCTGATGCGGATGCGTAATTTGATTTTGCTGATGGAAAAACGCCGTCCGTGGGTGAGTGAACTGATACTGAAAAGAGGCCGTAAATGACCCCTGCATTTGCTTCCTGGAATGAATTTTTCGCAATGGGCGGTTACGCCTTTTTTGTCTGGCTGGCGGTGGTGATGACCGTTATTCCGCTGGTGGTTTTGGTCGTGCACTCGGTGATGCAACATCGCGCAATTCTGCGTGGCGTGGCGCAACAGCGGGCGCGTGAGGCGCGTTTACGTGCTGCGCAACAGCAGGAGGCTGCATGAATATTCGCCGTAAAAACCGCTTGTGGATTGCCTGTGCCGTGTTGGCAGGGCTGGCGCTGACTATCGGTCTGGTGCTATATGCGCTGCGCTCGAATATCGATCTCTTTTATACGCCGGGGGAAATTCTCTACGGCAAGCGTGAAACTCAGCAAATGCCGGAAGTCGGTCAGCGTCTGCGCGTTGGCGGGATGGTGATGCCGGGTAGTGTGCAGCGCGATCCCAATTCGCTGAAAGTGACCTTCACCATTTACGACGCTGAAGGCTCAGTGGATGTCTCTTACGAAGGCATTTTGCCGGATCTGTTCCGTGAAGGGCAGGGCGTTGTGGTGCAGGGCGAGCTGGAAAAAGGCAATCATATCCTCGCAAAAGAAGTGCTGGCGAAACACGACGAAAACTACACGCCGCCAGAAGTTGAGAAAGCGATGGAAGCTAACCACCGTCGCCCGGCGAGTGTTTATAAGGACCCAGCATCATGATGCCGGAAATTGGAAACGGGCTGCTGTGCCTGGCGTTAGGGATTGCGCTGCTGCTGTCCGTGTATCCGCTATGGGGCGTGGCGCGCGGAGATGCGCGCATGATGGCGTCTTCCCGCTTGTTTGCCTGGCTGCTGTTTATGTCTGTGGCTGGCGCATTTCTGGTGCTGGTCAATGCTTTCGTGGTCAACGACTTTACCGTCACCTATGTTGCCAGCAACTCCAATACCCAGCTTCCGGTGTGGTATCGCGTGGCGGCGACCTGGGGCGCACATGAAGGCTCACTGCTGCTGTGGGTGCTGCTGATGAGCGGCTGGACCTTTGCGGTGGCGATTTTTAGTCAGCGTATTCCGCTGGATATTGTGGCCCGCGTACTGGCGATAATGGGGATGGTCAGCGTCGGCTTTTTGCTGTTCATTCTCTTTACCTCTAACCCATTCTCACGCACGCTGTCGAACTTCCCGATTGAAGGGCGCGATCTTAACCCGCTGTTACAGGATCCGGGGCTGATCTTCCATCCGCCTCTGCTCTATATGGGGTACGTGGGTTTCTCGGTGGCGTTTGCTTTTGCCATTGCTTCTTTGCTGAGCGGGCGTCTGGACAGCACTTATGCGCGTTTTACTCGCCCGTGGACGCTGGCGGCGTGGATTTTCCTGACGCTCGGCATTGTGCTCGGTTCCGCATGGGCCTATTACGAACTCGGCTGGGGTGGCTGGTGGTTCTGGGATCCGGTAGAAAACGCCTCGTTTATGCCGTGGCTGGTGGGGACTGCGCTGATGCACTCACTGGCGGTCACTGAACAACGCGCCAGCTTCAAAGCGTGGACATTATTGCTGGCAATCAGTGCCTTCTCGTTGTGTCTGTTGGGGACTTTCCTCGTGCGTTCCGGCGTGCTGGTATCGGTACACGCGTTTGCGTCTGATCCGGCGCGCGGTATGTTTATCCTCGCCTTTATGGTGCTGGTGATTGGCGGTTCGCTGCTGCTGTTTGCCGCGCGTGGACACAAAGTTCGCTCACGCGTAAACAATGCGCTGTGGTCGCGGGAATCTCTGCTGTTAGCGAACAACGTTTTGCTGGTCGCCGCGATGCTGGTGGTGTTGCTGGGGACGCTGCTGCCGCTGGTGCACAAGCAACTGGGACTGGGCAGTATTTCGATTGGCGAACCGTTCTTCAACACCATGTTTACCTGGCTGATGGTGCCGTTTGCGCTACTGCTGGGTGTCGGTCCTCTGGTGCGCTGGGGGCGCGATCGCCCACGTAAAATCCGCAATTTATTGATTATCGCCTTCATCTCTACGCTGGTGCTGTCTCTGCTGTTGCCGTGGCTGTTCGAAAGCAAAGTGGTGGCGATGACGGTGCTCGGCCTGGCAATGGCCTGCTGGATTGCGGTGCTGGCAATTGCGGAAGCTGCGCTACGTATTTCACGCGGCACGAAAACCACCTTCAGTTATTGGGGGATGGTGGCGGCTCACCTGGGGCTGGCAGTGACAATTGTTGGCATTGCCTTTAGCCAGAATTATAGCGTTGAGCGTGATGTGCGCATGAAGTCCGGCGATAGCGTCGATATTCATGAATATCGCTTCACCTTCCGTGATGTCAAAGAGGTGACTGGCCCGAACTGGCGCGGCGGTGTGGCGACTATTGGCGTAACGCGAGAGGGTAAACCGGAAACGGTGCTGTATGCGGAAAAACGTTATTACAACACTGCCGGGTCGATGATGACCGAAGCGGCAATTGACGGCGGCATCACGCGTGACCTGTACGCCGCGCTCGGTGAAGAGCTGGAAAACGGCGCGTGGGCCGTGCGTCTTTACTACAAACCATTTGTTCGCTGGATTTGGGCGGGCGGGCTGATGATGGCGTTGGGCGGACTACTGTGTCTGTTTGATCCTCGCTATCGTAAGCGCGTGAGTCCGCAAAAAACTGCGCCGGAGGCCGTATGAAGCGCAAAGTATTGTTAATTCCGTTGATTATCTTCCTGGCGATTGCCGCGGCGCTGCTGTGGCAGCTGGCGCGTAATGCCGAAGGGGATGATCCGACCAATCTGGAATCGGCGCTCATTGGCAAGCCTGTGCCGAAGTTTCGTCTCGAATCACTGGACAATCCGGGGCAGTTTTATCAGGCGGATGTGCTGACTCAGGGCAAACCAGTACTGCTTAACGTCTGGGCGACCTGGTGTCCGACCTGCCGTGCGGAACATCAATATCTGAATCAGCTTTCAGCGCAGGGCATTCGCGTGGTCGGCATGAACTATAAAGACGATCGCCAGAAGGCAATCAGCTGGCTGAAAGAGCTGGGCAATCCTTACGCGCTAAGCCTGTTTGATGGCGACGGCATGTTAGGGCTGGATCTCGGTGTCTATGGCGCGCCAGAAACGTTCCTTATTGACGGCAACGGCATCATTCGCTATCGCCATGCGGGCGATCTGAATCCTCGCGTCTGGGAAGAAGAGATCAAGCCGCTGTGGGAGAAATACAGTAAGGAGGCCGCACAATGAGGTTTTTATTGGGCGTGCTGATGCTGATGATCTCCGGCTCAGCGCTGGCGACCATCGACGTGTTGCAGTTTAAAGATGAAGCACAGGAACAACAGTTCCGTCAGCTCACTGAAGAACTGCGCTGCCCGAAATGCCAGAACAACAGCATTGCCGATTCCAACTCGATGATTGCCACCGACCTGCGCCAGAAAGTGTATGAACTGATGCAGGAAGGTAAAAGTAAAAAAGAGATTGTCGATTATATGGTGGCGCGTTACGGCAACTTCGTCACTTACGATCCGCCGTTAACGCCGCTGACCGTGCTGCTGTGGGTGCTTCCGGTAGTGGCTATTGGCATTGGCGGTTGGGTCATTTACGCCCGTTCGCGGCGTCGGGTACGCGTGGTGCCGGAAGCGTTTCCTGAACAAAGCGTGCCGGAAGGTAAGCGTGCCGGATATGTTGTTTATCTGCCGGGTATTGTGGTGGCGCTAATTGTGGCTGGCGTCAGCTACTACCAGACTGGCAATTATCAGCAGGTGAAAATCTGGCAGCAGGCCACGGCACAGGCTCCGGCGTTGCTGGACAGGGCGCTGGATCCGAAAGCCGATCCGCTCAACGAAGAAGAGATGTCGCGCCTTGCGCTGGGGATGCGTACTCAACTGCAAAAAAATCCGGGTGATATAGAAGGCTGGATTATGTTGGGCCGCGTTGGCATGGCGCTGGGTAACGCCAGTATCGCCACCGATGCATACGCCACTGCGTATCGCCTCGATCCGAAGAACAGCGATGCTGCACTGGGATACGCTGAAGCGTTGACACGTTCATCTGATCCCAACGACAACCGTCTCGGCGGCGAACTGCTGCGCCAGTTGGTGAGAACGGACCATAGCAATATTCGTGTGTTAAGCATGTATGCGTTTAACGCCTTTGAGCAGCAGCGATTTGGCGAAGCCGTTGCCGCGTGGGAGATGATGTTGAAACTCTTACCTGCCAACGATACTCGCCGTGCGGTGATTGAACGTAGTATCGCGCAGGCGATGCAACATTTGTCGCCGCAGGAGAGTAAATAAAAAGAGGCCCGATGGTGATGCCATCGGGCTATTTTTATTGTGCCCCGCGTTGTTGCAGGAACAGAATGGTGGCCGCCACGCGTGAGCGGACATTGAGTTTACGCAGCAGATTGCGAATATGTACTTTTACTGTCTGCTCGGAAATATTCAACACCGAGGCAATCTGTTTATTTGACAGCCCCTGTGCCAGCTCGTGCAGAACATCCAGCTCGCGCTCCGTCAGCACGCTGAAGGGATCTTCTTCCGCGCCAAACATTTCACGTTCACGTAAGTACTGATTGACGCGTTCGCTAAAGACTTTGCTGCCTTTCGCTCCGGCACGAATCGCTTCCAGCAATACTTCCGGGTCGCTGTCTTTCAACAGATAACCGTCTGCGCCTGCGTCTATCAGCGCAAAGACATCGCTGGAGGCATCGGATACGGTCAGGATAATAATTTGCGCGGTAACGCCATCCCTGCGCAAGGCATTGAGGGTATCCAGGCCACTCATACCTTTCATATTGAGATCCAGCAAGATCACGTCGATATCCAGTCTATTCGCCAGATCGATCGCGCTCGCGCCGTCGCCCGCTTCGGCGACCACTTCAAAGCCAGGATCAAGCTCCAGTAACTGACGAACACCGCGTCGCATAAGTGGATGATCATCCACAATCATCACCTGAAAAGGCGTTGCTTCAGGCATAGTAGTCTCCTGAGGTTTTATTAGAATCATTATGTTTGAGCGTAGCGTTGGTAACGCTACCAGGCGCGTGAATGTTACCCCATTTTATGTATGGACATGTAGTGAAAACTACAACCTTGTCGTTCGCTTTGGCATCATTTTCATTATAAAGACGGAATTTTGCATCAGCTTCTCATCAAGAAAAACAACTAAAAAATCAATCACAATACTTGTGCATTTCTTTAAACAGTTTTTAAAAACTGACTCCGGGTATGGAGCTATGGGTATTTTCTGTACCCAATGCTTTTAACTGCAATTAATTTCATAGGATGAAAGCTCAATGCATCAATCTGGTTCTGTTTCTCTTTGTCGTTCCGCAATATCTGTTCTGGTGGCTACAGCGTTATATTCACCCATAGCATTGGCATCAACAGTTGAGTATGGTGAGACAGTTGATGGTGTTGTCCTGGAAAAAGATATCCAGCTGGTTTATGGGACCGCCAATAATACGAAAATCAATCCTGGCGGAGAACAGCATATTAAAGAATTTGGTATAAGTAGTAATACTGAAATTAACGGCGGGTATCAGTACATTGAAATGAATGGCACCGCAGAATACTCAGTATTAAATGACGGTTATCAAATTGTTCAAATGGGTGGCGCGGCAAACCAGACTACCCTCAATAATGGTGTGCTACAGGTTTATGGCGCAGCGAATGATCCCACGATTAAAGGCGGGCGCTTAATCGTTGAAAAAGATGGGATTACCGTCCTTGCCGCTATCGAAAAGGGAGGATTACTGGAGGTTAAAGAGGGGGGATTAGCGATTGCGGTAGATCAGAAAGCAGGCGGAAAATTAATTGTCTCAACGAATGCGCTGGAAGTGAGTGGTACAAACAGTAAAGGTCAATTTAGTATAAAAGATGGTGTGTCAAAAAATTATGAACTGGATGATGGTTCCGGGCTCATTGTTATGGAGGACACGCAGGCCATTGATACTATCCTTGATGAGCATGCCACTATGCAATCGCTGGGAAAGGATACTGGGACGAGAGTGCAGGCAAATGCGGTGTATGATCTCGGTCGATCAGATCAGAATGGAAGTATCACGTATTCCTCAAAAGCCATCTCTGAAAATATGGTTATCAACAATGGCCGCGCTAACGTCTGGGCTGGCACAATGGTTAACGTTTCAGTCAGAGGGAATGATGGCATTCTTGAGGTCATGAAGCCGCAAATAAATTATGCACCCGCAATGTTGGTGGGTAAGGTAGTGGTTTCTGAGGGCGCTTCTTTTAGAACGCATGGTGCCGTGGATACCAGCAAAGCGGACGTTTCGCTCGAAAATAGCGTATGGACCATCATTGCCGATATCACTACGACGAACCAAAACACCCTCCTCAACTTAGCCAACCTTGCGATGTCTGACGCAAATGTGATTATGATGGATGAGCCAGTGACTCGTTCATCAGTGACGGCAAGTGCGGAAAATTTCATTACGTTGACCACCAATACCCTGTCGGGAAACGGCAATTTTTATATGCGTACCGATATGGCTAATCATCAGAGCGATCAGCTCAACGTCACCGGTCAGGCAACAGGTGATTTCAAAATATTCGTGACGGACACCGGTGCCAGCCCGGCAGCAGGAGATAGCCTTACACTGGTAACAACGGGCGGCGGTGATGCTGCATTTACGTTGGGCAATGCTGGAGGCGTTGTTGATATCGGTACGTATGAATATACCTTGCTGGATAATGGCAACCATAGCTGGAGTTTGGCAGAGAATCGCGCGCAAATTACCCCTTCAACCACTGATGTGCTGAATATGGCGGCCGCACAACCGCTGGTATTTGATGCAGAACTGGACACCGTGCGTGAGCGTCTTGGTAGCGTAAAAGGCGTTAGTTACGATACGGCGATGTGGAGTTCGGCAATTAACACCCGCAACAACGTGACCACTGATGCGGGAGCTGGTTTTGAGCAAACATTGACGGGCCTGACGCTCGGTATCGATAGCCGTTTCTCCCGTGAAGAAAGCAGTACAATTCGCGGCTTGTTCTTTGGTTACTCTCATTCTGATATTGGTTTTGATCGCGGCGGAAAAGGTAATATCGATAGCTATACCCTGGGGGCTTATGCCGGTTGGGAGCATCAGAACGGTGCCTATGTTGATGGGGTGGTGAAAGTTGACCGTTTTGCCAACACCATCCATGGCAAGATGAGTAATGGGGCAACAGCGTTTGGCGATTACAATAGTAACGGCGCGGGTGCTCATGTTGAGAGCGGGTTCCGTTGGGTTGACGGATTGTGGAGTGTTAGACCCTATCTGGCCTTTACCGGCTTTACCACAGATGGTCAGGACTACACGTTATCAAACGGCATGCGCGCTGATGTGGGAAATACCCGGATATTACGCGCTGAAGCGGGAACGGCGGTAAGCTATCACATGGACCTGCAAAATGGTACGACGCTGGAACCCTGGCTGAAAGCCGCCGTACGTCAGGAATACGCCGATTCTAACCAGGTGAAAGTTAATGACGATGGCAAATTTAATAATGATGTGGCTGGAGCCCGTGGCGTTTATCAGGCTGGGATAAGGTCATCGTTTACCCCGACGTTAAGCGGTCATTTGTCAGTCAGCTATGGCAATGGCGCAGGGGTAGAATCGCCGTGGAATACTCAGGCGGGTGTGGTCTGGACGTTCTGATAACAGAAAATAAACAGGCTGTGATGTGTCACGGTCTGTTTATCGAATTAATTGCAGATATAAAAAAACCAACCGTAATGGTTGGTTTTTTTTGGGATTTTTGGCACGAGGGTAGTTTAATTGATTCTGTAACTGAATGATTTTAAAGATGTAGATTAATTGGGTTTTGAAATCGTATATCTAAACGTATAACTAAAATGATTTGCTGCAAAAATGTACAGCTTTAACCGTTACCATTTTCCGGCTATCCGCTATGAAGCTGGCTGGTGGATGAGCACGGATAACCTGACATCTACAGCCGCCTTAAAAAGCTGAACCCGACAAGCATATCGGCATCATGCCCACCTGCGTGACGCATTTTTTTAATTACGCGGGCGTAAAAATTTGACGGGGCGGACAGTTCCATAAGTAATGGATTGCAGGAATTTCGCCCCCCTCCTGAATGCAATTTTTCGTATATATATACAAAACCACCCGTCCCACCCGTCCCACCTGTCCCACTGACACCTAACAAATTGATTTTGTTAGAAATAAATTAGGTAAGGTGGGACAAGTCTAGGCTGTTTTGGGACAAGTTGGGGGGGAGGTGGGACAAGTCGAGCGAGTGAATCAAGCCGTGTTAGCGCGGTAAACCGACTGTGCCGCCGCAATTTTGCGTTGTCGGGAGGCCACCGTAACAGCCACCATACGCGCACAATCTTCGGTGGTAACGCAATCCAGACGTGCGCAACATCCCCAGATAGGTAAATCATTACCTAGCACAGCTAATTGCGCCAGAATCGATTACAGCGCGTTTCTGTGGCATTCCAGAACGGCTATCACTAGCGTATTGATATGTAATCCGCATATGAGTTTAAGCAACAAAATGATCCCTTTTCGAAAAAGGGACTAACCGTTTTTTCCGAAATGATCCGTTGCTGATTTTGTAACTTATTGTTTTGTAGATGTAATTTTAAATTTGGTAGGGTTATAAATAGGGGGCGTTTTTGTCAAGAATTGTAAATAATGCTTATTTGTTGCTCTTTGTTTGTTTTCTGTTCGTTAATGGGGGATCATTTTGCACTTTTTGGGGGATCATTTCGGAGGGGGGGGGCTGGCAACACGCCAGCACCCTCGATGCGTTTGTGTTTAGCAGTACTCCCAGTCTGTGGCTAGTAGACTCTCAGGAGATAGCGTAACGCTATCCTCTGTGACGGGATTCAACGCAATCAAATCGTTTCCGCGCCGTTCGAGAAAGACGATGTACGGAAGATGCCAGGCACTGCGGCGAGCTGGCACGCGTCGGCCTGGCTGCAACTTGTCAAGAATATCCACCAGCGAAACGTTCATGTGATTCAAAAAACTCCTGAAACGCTCTACAACTCAATAACACAAAAAATAATGCAGAACTGCCACTATAAAACCTTGTCTGTCTGGTAGTTCCGCCAGACAGATTTTGCGATTTCTATCCCCATATCCGCCTGTGTACGGTGTGCTGCCTCTCTCAAGCTCCCGAAATTATCCAGCATGACGGGCGAACGTGCTGCCTTGTGGATACATTTCGCGCGACGCTTTACTGCCTGTTCGCGCTCCTTATCGGTGTTCACCTGTTGCATGACCTCAGCCCATCGGGCCGCCGCTCTCCGGTACAGGCCTTTAGCCTCCAGATCTTCCGCTTTGCTGTCGTGAATCATACTCATACGCCAGCTTGCTCCTTGTTCGACTTACGTTTGCGCTTCTCTTTCAGTGCCATCAGTCGTGCTTCCGCGTCCTGCTGTTCCTGTTGTGTCACCTCGCCGCATGGCTGGCTATTCAGATCGTAACGCACGCCACCAGCCATTAAGGCACGGTAATAACGCGGAGAATGAGCATAAGATGCTAGCGCCGCACGTAATGCCCCTGACCCAAAAGCCAGCGCCCTGACGGCAATATCCTGTATCAGGTCTTCAAATATTCCTACCTTAAGCGGCTTCGGTGATTCCAGGCTGAATAATTCAGGCCATAGTTCAATAAGACGGTTAACGCGCCTGCGGTTTTTGCCCTGGCGTTTGGTCATATGCCGCCACGGTGTCGCCCCTGTGGGCTTCTGTTTGCGGCTCTGCTGTGCGTTCTGATTGCCGGGTATCACTTTATGCGCTGATGTGGTTTTATCCTGCTGCTGTGTCGTCTGTGTCTTTTTCTGTGGTATGCCGTAAATGCCTTTCGGTTTTCTGCTAATAGTCAGTGTAGTCATTATTTGTTAACCTCTGTTAGTGAATCCACTGGCAGTTAAAATGGTATTTCGTCCTCATACGGGTCATCCTGCTGGCCCGTCTGCTGCTTTGTTCTGTTCAGTGCGTCAGTAGCCTGCCCTTGCTGTCCTTTCCTGCCTCCTGGTCGCACGGTTCGCGCACTGATTACGCTGTCTGCGATGACCTGCCAGCCCTGCCGCATTTCCCCGTTCTGGTCTGTCCACTGGCTTATCTGCATGTTACCCGCCACGCTCACCAGTTCGCCTTTCTGGTGTTTTGCCAGTGCATCGGCCTGTCTGCCAAACGCCAGGACGGATAACCACATCGTCGCTGTTCCGTCATATGCCTGACTGCACGGAAGGGGAACAGCCATACTCACCAGCGCCATTGGTGTTCCCTTGCTGGTGGTTTTTAACTGCGGGTCAGCCACCAACCGCCCGTAAGCTGATATTTGTGCCGTCATATTGTCTGCTCTCCGGTTTTAAATGTTGGTTGGATTTTTAATGTCCACCAGCCAGGCAAAAAATAACGCCTGCTGACTTGTCCCAAAATGCTCCTAACTTGTCCCAAAATCACCTTAACTTGTCCCGCTCTTGTCCCACTTTTTCTGACATTACCCAATATAATTCAGTATGTTATGTGTGTTTCTCACAGGTTGGGACAGGTGGGACAAGAGTCTTTAAACCTACACGCGAGAGATTAACCACCTTCATCATCATGATCCTGTGCAAGTAAAAGGCCGTACACCCTTAGTCGTGCCCCCTTCATGTGCTTAAGACGTGGTGTTCTGATTTGCCATCCTTCCCCGCTGGCTGGCTTTTTCAGCATTCCGGCTTCGTGAAGGGCTCTTGCTACGGCATCCTTGTTAAATCCCTTCGCCACATGCGATTTAAATGGCTCCGGCAGGACGTAAAACAAAACAGGCTCACCGTAACGCCCCTCGCTTTCCCTGTAGCCGTACAGTTCTGAAATCGGCAGGCTTGCAGGGTCATAATTGACAGGCGCAAACCTGCTCATGCCGTAGGCAGTAAGAAATGCCTCTGCCTGTTCAATAATCTGCCTGTGTTCCTTGTTACCCGTGCCGAACTCCTTCACCCAGGCATTAAAGTTATGCTGAATGGCATCACAGCACGTCTGAACATTCCAGCCCGTAACATGACCGGACAGCACAAGCGCGGCCTCCAGTATGGCGAATCGTTCCCCTACGCGATGAACCTGTTCGCCGTAGCTCTCCGGTATTAGGTTGCGCCACCGTTCACGGCACGCCCTTACCGTGTCCTTAGCCTCCTGCTGGTGGGCTGCCAGCCATTTAACCCATTCACGACCCGCCGCCCCGTGGTTTTCTGTCCAGGCGGCTTTTAACGCGTCTGCGTGCGCCTTTCCTGTGCTGTATTCGTGAAACTGCGTAGACTTCTCCATCGGCACGTTAAGCAACCTGACAAGCTGCCCCGCCTTGACTTTTATCCCCTCACTTTTGAGGAATGTTTCAACGTCCATTTCTCCGGTACTGATCGCCACCGTGCGCCAGTGTTTTATCTCCCGGTTGCCGCCGTCCTTCGCCCCCTGTAATTTCCCGGAACCGTTAAACAGCGTATAGGCTGACGTGGACACCTCCCGCGCGTTTCCGGCCTGGCCTATTTCATCCAGGGGTAACAGCCCGTCGTTGTGCGCCTCTGCCTCGTTAGAGATACCTAACGCTGTGCCGTACCAGGTCAGCCGTTGCGCGTCCGGCTCTCCCCATAAACTTGATGCGATGTTCTGTGTGGTGGTTTTCCCTGCCGATGATTGTTCGAAAAGATGTACCCCGAAGCCGTCAGCGCCCACCAGCCCGATTAATGGTGCTGATAACGATACCGCCACACCCAGCATCATGGACGGATTACCACCAGCCAGTCGCGCCACTGTATCGCGCCAGCCCTCTGTCGTTCCTGCTACGGAATAACCATTAACGGCAGCCGTTTTTCCGGTAAACAGGATCGGTTTTTCAGACTCACCAATGACTGAACCGTCCGGCATGATGTACGCGCCAAAATGCCACCCCGTTGTTGTGCTTAACTGCCATTCCTCATGGTTTCCGTTTAACTGCATCCAGTCAGCCAGGATAGCCCTGTATTTGCCGTTGGTTGTCACATTGAGTCCGTGGTCTTTCAGCAGCCGCCAGCCGTCACGGTCGCCAATGCCACCGCACGGGATCGCCATTGTGATGACTTCATGATTTGCTAATTTTTTCCAGCGCATCACGCGGTAATGCTCTTTACCGATCGTTCCCGTTCCCAGTAGTTCAAGCGGGGAACATAACCACGCCTCAGGCCGGATAATTTCGCCTGACTGTTTGTCAACTTTGGGCGTTACCCAGAAAACACCATCGGCGCGACTTTCAACGCGGGGTTTTAATTCATCATCGCCCTGGCTTTCTGTGATTTTTTTCTTTAAGGGCAACACCAGACTTTCCCCGCGCTCGTATTCGTCTTTGAGGCGAGGCAACTGGTCGGATAAATCCGCCGGGCTGGTGTCAGTTATCCCCGCATATTCGTATACGGTCTTCACGCCAGCCACAGCCAGCAATGTGACGATCTGTGTAAGGCTACGTTCAGTGATGTGCCCTGCGCGGTAAACACGCACACACTGACGGCTATCATCAATAATCTGATAACCGGTAATATCTTTCAGGTGTTCATCTGACAGAACGACAGGCGGCACATTGTCGGCGGCAATATGCTTACCTGCCCATTCCTGCCACTCTTTCGCATGGCTCCACGCATCACTACCCGCAAAAATGATAACCTCCGTCATTTTGTCGGCTGGCTGGTGCTTTAAGTTCGGTGCGCGTTTCATTTCTTGCCCCCAGTAACCAGCATTTCGCGGATTTTGCGGATATATCTTGCTGCACGGTTCTGATTTACGGTTTCACGATGATCCACCAGCGTAAAATCACGCTGGAACTGATAAACAGGCATCACGCAGTCATATTCGTATCCTTCACGGCGGTAGGTCATGCTTCGTTCACTCACGCCCTTAATCATTACCGTGCTGCCGTATTTATCGCGGTAAATATCGCCGTGCATGAATTCAGGACGAGTTTTACCGCTGGCAGTAAAGCCAGAATTTTTTGCTTTCATTTATCGAATTACGTTTTTGTTAAAGCTGTATTAATGAGATTAATGAACTGTCGCCACTTCAATTACGGCACGGATCATCACCTGCGTGAACCCACAGCCGATTAACTCTTCTTTCAATATTGCGATAGCTGCATTAACGCTGGTGGCGTTCACGTTTTGCTGATTATCAATAACGTGGCCTTGATGATTTACAGCGCGTGCGGTTATCTGAAATCGCTTAAGCATGCCTCACCCCCTGACGAATACGGGCAGCGAATACAGCAACACAGCCGGACGGGCAACAGTTACGCGCTTCTCGTTCGGTTGATGCCTCGACGTGAACAACACGGGAATCAGTCGGATTAAAGATGACAAAGCGCCAGATAAATGTGTTTTGAGAATGTTCGAGGGTAGGGGTAGTAGCCATTTGGCAGCCTCCTGTAACGTTGGGATATACCCACCGCCGGAGGTGGTAAGCTCGCTGGCGGTGGACTGTACAGGGTTACCACAACTGGTGTTACAGGAAACCAGCCTGACCGAAGTCAGCCCCATACAGCCCACCATTGATAAGGCGTGCGCGTGCGCCGATACAAAAAAAGACGCCTGGCGCGTCTGTATCGCCTGTAACTCCAGCGGGGTGGTAATCCCGACACCCGTTTTATGAGGTGCGCAGGGAGTATATCCCGTTTTCTTGCTCATGTGGTCGGATGTGTTGAAGGTGTGCCCACCACACAAATCACATTGCTCACCAGCCGGAAATATGGCATTGTTGGCGATGCATTCAAGTTTAATATATGCCTTCTGGCGACCCTCTGCGGTCGCCTTTGTTTTATTCGTAAGCAACATATTTCTTTTGTCGTTTAAGCTATGCGATTGTACGTTTCCGTTTAAAACGGAAGTGCTATTAGTTCAATTAATTCGTTCGTACGGTTTGAACTGAATAATAACATCAGCCATAATTTTTTATGGTTGAACGAAAACCTGCCCCTGTTTGGGCATTTTTGCCAGTATTCATAATGTTCTCTCTTAATTGTTTTGTTGCTTGATAGTAATCAGGCCAGCGTTAATCACACTTATGCTTCACGAGTTTCTCTCTCACGTTCTTTCAACCAGGCGAGTACCTCATCTTCATACCAGCCAATGCGACGCAGCCCGATACGGAATCCTTTGGGGAACCCGCCTTTGTTAACCATCTCCGTTAGGGTCGAATCAGATTTAATGCGTAGCAAGGCCTTTACCTCTGGTCGTAAAAGAATAGCCCTCATCCTATTTCTCCTCTGGACAGCAAAATATCGCTTTTTGAATGAAAATAACGGTAAGTAATGTAATAAGCATACAAATCTATAAAAAAGACAGTCAAGAATTATTTAATAAGAGCTATGTGATTGGTTATTTTTTAATTTTCTAACATAAAAAGAATTTTAAATATTTCTCAAAATGAGACAGTAAAGAGACACAAATTGGCTCCAAATTGGTACCAATTAGGAACCAATTAGGAACCAATAATTTTTTAAATATTTTATTTTATTCCGCGTAATCCCCTGTGCCCGCTGGCGATGGTTGTTCCGGTTGCGGCTGCTTCCACAAAATCACCCCACCAGCACATTAACACTTTACGTTTTTCCAGGTAGTTGCTTCGGTTGTATGCCCGTCTAACTTCGTTTGTGTCCACGTGGGCGAGTGCGGCTTCGATCACGTCAGGTTCAAATCCTTCTTCATTCGCCGCCGTGCTGAATATTGCGCGTAGTCCGTGAGATACCAGCACACCAGCGTAACCCATTCGTCGTAATGCTGCGTTTGCTGTCTGGCTGCTCATTGATTGCACTGGATTTTTAAGACTTGGGAAAACATGCTCCCTTCGTGCGCTAATCGGCTTCATGGCTTCAAGCACTGCCATCGCCTGAGCGCAAAGGGGGATCACATGATCACGGCGCATCTTCATGCGTCCGGCTGGTATCGTCCAGGTTGCCGCCTCAAGGTTGATTTCTTCCCACCGTGCGGCGGAGGCTTCGGCTGGGCGGGTTGCGGTTAACAACTGCCACTCAATCAGCAATCTGGTTTGCCGTTCTATGCTGGCGATCGATAAATCGTGCATTAGCTGCGGTAGTTGTTCCGGTCGGATGGTTGGCATGTGCTTTTTGGTGGGGGAAGGGAATGCCTTGCGAACGTTCGCGGCGGTGTTGATGTCAATCAGTCCACTGTTGGCAGCAAAATCCATCACTTCATTGATGCGCTGTAAAACGCGTTTCAGTGTTTCCAGGTTGCCACGTGCCTTGATGGGCGTGAGTATCTCAACAAAGCGGCGAGCGGTGAGAGTATCTATCGGTGTGTTTCCGATATACGGGAATACATATTTCTCTAGCGAGCGCCAGATGTCCTTGATCGTATTGTGGGCGAGATTCTGGTTTTTTTTCATTTCGTACCACAATGCGGCCACATTTTCGAACGTGTTGCCCTGTCGTCGAGCCTCTGCTTCGAGTTTTTGCCGTTCGTATTCCTGCGGGTCGGTTCCTGCCGCAATTAACGTCCTGTACTCGCTACGGCGTTTTCTGGCATCAGCCAGGGAGACTTCATCAAGCGATCCCAAACTAATGATTGTTCGTTTTTTGTTCGATGGTCGATAGTAGTTGAATCGCCATAGTTTCGAACCAGACGGCTTAATAACGAGAAAAAGCCCGCCGCCATCCTGTAAGGTGTATTCTTTTTCCGCTGGTTTAGCTGCTTTGATCTGTGTGGTGGTGAGTGGGGTCGCCTTTCTTGCCATACGTTTATGAATCCACGGGAAAAAACAGGTTCTAGTTATACGGATTTAGCTATGCGCCAGCCCGTATAACTAAACATATAACTAAAAAAAACGGCTGAAAACCACTGTTACCGTCGAATAACGATGACTAAAAACAATAAAAAAACCCGCTATTCAATGAATTAGCGGGCTTATTTCATAAAAACGATAATTAATAATGAGCGATTTGGTCGGCACGAGAGGATTTGAACCTCCGACCCCCGACACCCCATGACGGTGCGCTACCAGGCTGCGCTACGTGCCGACTCGTGGCTGCTAATACTACCGTTTTCCACACCGATTGCAAGTAAGATATTTCGCTAACTGATTTATAATTAATCAGTTAGCGATAAAACGCTTCTCGTCTGTCAGCACTTGCAATAACAAACTTAACTGTGGTTTTTCATCTTTCACTCTTTCACCACGTAAGTTGTAAGTGCGGTATTTACCGTTATTGTTCAGCACCAGCGTCTTTTTCGGGGTGATAATTGCCAGCGTATCGTTATCCGCTGCGGTAACCCAGTAATGACGGCGTTGAGGGTTGAACAAATCCTGACCTTGCGAATATTCGCTGGCAGGTGTGCTGACATGTAGCAGGCGTTGCATCAGCGTCGTCATCAGATCGGTATGATCAGTCAGAGCATTAATACGCTGCGCCGGCGTGCCTGGCCAGTGAATCACTAATGGCACCTGCAGATGACCGTGGGACCAGTCAAAGGTTTCTTCCTCTTCGCTCAGTGGAATACCCCGACCGGCAGTGATAATCACCACCGTATTGTCCAGTTTGCCAGAATCACGCAGTGCATTGAGCACGCGGTTGATCTGGTCATCGACATTGCCTGCCGCCCGGCTATATTTCCGTGCAAATGCCTGCTGATTGCTGTCGTCAATGTTAGTACCATTGAAAGAAACCCACGAGAACCAGCGGTTATCTTCTTGTGCGTAGCGTCCCAGCCAGTTGATCCACTGCGTGGCGGTCTGCTCGTCGGATTGGGTGCGTACGCTCGGCATCGAGAAATCTGACAACAATGCCTGGCGATACAGCGGGCTGGTAAAGCCATCTGATGAGAATAACCCCAGCTGATAGCCTTGCTGATTAAGCGCAGTAATTAATGCCGCAGGCGTACGGGTCGACAGAATGCCGTCCATATAGCTCGGCGAGATGCCATAGAACAGGCCAAAGATGCCGTTGTCTGTAGTGTTGCCGGAGCTCATATGGCGCGTGAACGAAATATTTTGCTCAGCAAAACCTGCCAGCGCAGGCATCTGCTTCTCGAAGCGTGAGTAGTTCAGGCCATCGACAGTAATCAACAAGACATTCTGCCCGGTGCCCATATCGCGATAGCGCAGTTCGCTTAACGGATACTGAACGGAAACGGCGTCTGGATTACCTTGCTCAATAAGACGGCGTTGATACTCCTGCGCATCAAGCAGGCCATGCTTCTCAAGAAAACGTCGCGCCGTCATCGGGTACGAAAGCGGCAGGTTAGCGCGCTGCATGGTGATCGGGCGATAGAAGTTGGCATCGGCCCAGATATACACCACATGCGAGGCGATAAAGGCGATAAATAAGAATGCGGCCAGCGGGCGCGCGAAGCGTCGACGACGCGTCAGGCTGCGCAGCTTTTGCCAGCTCCACGTCGCAAACACCAGTTCAAGCAATAAAATAACCGGCACGCTGATGAACATCAGCTGCCAGTCGCGCGCCATCTCATTTTCGTCTGGGTTGATAACCAACTGCCAGACGATGGGATTAAGATGGAGATGGAAACGAGTAAAGACTTCGCTATCGATCAGTAATAGCGTCATTCCCGCCGTTGCCAGAATGACGGACAAAAACCTCATCAGCCTCTGGGAGCCGACGATAAAGGTCAGCGGGAAGAGGATCAGCAAGTAGGTGGCGAACACCAGGAAGCTGAAATGGCCGATAATGCTTACGTAGGAATAAATGCGACCAGCAAGCGTGGTCGGCCAGTCGGCGATAAACAGGTAACGGCTGCCAATGACGAGCGAAAGCAGAATATTGAACAGTGCAAACCAGTGCCCCCAACTGACCATCTGGGAGACTTTTTCACGGTAGCGCTGACGATGAGTTACCATAACCTGTTATCTGTTTCCCTTAGTGCGCTTTGTCTTCGTTGATAGAGGACTGTAAGGCGCGGGCAAAAGAGTTGGCAATTGCCTGGCGTTGGGCCGGGGCAATGCTGGTGTTGATAAGGTTAGTGACCATGTTGCCTAACACCATCAGGGAAAGGTCGGTCGGAGCCTTATGTTTTTCCAGTACGTTGAGCAGCTCTGCGAGCAATTGTTCAACCTGTTCATCACTGTAGCGGGAAATTTGTGGCATAAATCGAAATCAGTTAGTTGATGAAAGGGCAACATATTACCGTAGCAACGGTTTTTTTTCTGCTTTTTTATGCGTTAAATCATTCTCGTTACGCTGCCTTCTGTAAAATGACCGCCATCTTTTATTGCGTCGCTTAACCGGCGGTGGTTGAATACCGCCCGGTCTTAAAGGAGAGTTTATCATGAGTCTGGATATCAACCAGATTGCTCTGCACCAGCTTATCAAGCGTGATGAGCAGAACCTTGAGCTGGTGTTGCGCGATTCATTGCTGGAACCGACAGAAACCGTCGTTGAGATGGTGGCAGAACTGCATCGGGTCTATAGCGCCAAAAATAAAGCTTACGGCTTGTTTAGCGAAGAGAGTGAACTGGCGCAGACGCTGCGCTTACAGCGTCAGGGCGAAGAGGACTTTCTGGCATTTAGCCGCGCGGCAACTGGTCGCCTGCGTGACGAATTAGCGAAATATCCTTTTGCTGACGGTGGATTCGTGCTGTTTTGCCACTACCGTTATCTGGCGGTGGAGTATCTGCTGGTGGCAGTCCTGAGCAACCTGAGCAGTATGCGCGTTAACGAAAATCTCGACATCAACCCAACGCACTATCTCGATATCAACCATGCGGATATCGTCGCGCGCATCGATTTAACCGAATGGGAAACCAACCCGGAATCGACCCGCTATTTAACTTTCCTGAAAGGGCGGGTAGGGCGCAAGGTCGCCGATTTCTTTATGGATTTCCTTGGTGCCAGCGAAGGGCTGAATGCAAAGGCGCAAAACCGTGGCTTGCTGCAAGCGGTGGATGATTTCACTGCACAAGCGCAACTGGATAAAGCCGAGCGGCAGAATGTGCGCCAGCAGGTTTATAGCTACTGTAACGAGCAGCTGCAAGCAGGCGAAGAGATTGAACTGGAGTCGCTGTCGAAAGAGCTGGCAGGCGTCAGCGAAGTGAGTTTCACGGAGTTTGCGGCTGAAAAAGGCTACGAACTGGAAGAGAGCTTCCCGGCAGACCGTAGCACACTGCGTCAGTTGACGAAGTTTGCCGGTAGCGGCGGTGGCTTGACTATTAACTTTGATGCGATGCTGTTAGGTGAACGCATCTTCTGGGATCCAGCAACCGATACCTTGACCATTAAAGGCACGCCGCCGAATTTGCGCGACCAATTACAGCGCCGGACGTCTGGCGGCAATTAATCGGTTTTGTGTTCTGAATGCCAGATGCGGCGTGAACGCCTTATCTGGCCTGCAAAAAATAGCAATACCGTAATCAGGCATAATCTGCAGATACAAAAAACCCCGCCGGAGCGGGGTTTTTTACAACTTATTCAGCAATTAAGCGCGAACGAAGTCGATGTGCTGCAGCTTCGGTTTGTACGGGTGACGCTGTACGTCCTGAGCTTTAACTTTGATTTCTTTACCGTCAACAACGATGGTCAGAACTTCGCTGTAGAATTCAGCTTTAGCTTGCATGTTCATGACTTTGTCGTGATCCAGCTCGATAGCCAGCGGCGCTTCTTTGCCACCGTAGATGATTGCCGGGAACTTGTTAGCGGCACGCAGGCGGCGGCTCGCACCCTTACCCTGCTCTTTACGTACTTCTGCGTTGATAGTAAACATTTCTTTCTCTCTTAAATTAATCCTGCTACAGGCGACCCAGCAACAGGTAAGTGATCTGCTTTGCGTATGCAAAAGCGGGCGAGATTCTATACTCAATCGCCTTATACATCAATCAAAACTACCATTAACCGCGTAATTCGTGCGCCCGACGAAAACGACCTTCGTAATCGAACACTTTTTCACGCACTTGCCAGTACTGACCTTTCATGCGGGCGACGACAAAATCCGGGTGTCGCAGTAACGCTTGCTGGGCGAGGATATCGGCGGCGGTGATCCAGCGCAGAGGGATGCCCGGTGTGCGCGTATGCGGGCGGATAAAAAGCTGCTCGAAGGCAGTTCGCTGGGCGGGCGTTTGCAGACGGAAACGCTCACTCACATCCGCGCCGTCTTCATCGTAATAGGTGATTTTCAACCATTCGCCTTTCTCGTCGTGCCCATGTTGCAAAGACATGCCGCTACAGCGTAATACCAGCGCGTCTTTCAGTCGTAGCGCCGCTTTTAACATATCGTCCGGATCAACCAGTACGGTGTCACATTCGCGGCAGCGGCGGGCGGCAATATCATTTTCTGCGTTACATTGCGGGCAATTTTTAAAACGGAAACGGAAGTCACACTGTTCGCGATGACCGTCGTCATCTTCAAACCATCCCTGACAGCGACGACCAAAGTGTTCAATCAATGTCCCGTCGGCGGTCGTTTTCCCCCAAAAGGTGTTGGCAAAACCGCAGGCAGGGCAGAAAACCTGTACCGGGACGTTGTCACTTTTGCCTTTCGGTGTACCAACTTCCGGCGCGTAGAGATCGTGAGGATTACCCGCATAATCAAGAATTAAGCAATCAGTCTTGCCAGGAGCGAGACGCAGACCGCGCCCGACAATTTGTTGGTAAAGACTCACTGATTCGGTAGGGCGCAGAATGGCGATAAGATCGACGTGCGGGGCGTCAAATCCGGTGGTCAGTACTGCGACGTTGACCAGATAGCGAAAACGCTGGGCTTTAAAATCTTCAATTAACACATCGCGCTCAGCGCCGGGGGTGTCGCCAGTAATCAGTGCAGCATCTTCGGCGGGCAGTAATCCCACAATCTCTTTTGCGTGTTCGACCGTCGCGGCGAAAATCATTACCCCTTTGCGCTTTTCGGCGAACTCCATGATCTGGCTGATGATATGTGGCGTAATGCGTTGCTGTTTTTTCAGCTCACGGTTGAGATCAGCTTCGCTGAACAGCCCGTTACTCTGTGCCTGCAAGCGGCTGAAATCGTATTGTACTACTGGCATATCCAGTCGTTCTGGCGGCGTCAGATAGCCGTGTTTAATCATATAACGCAGCGGCAGCTCATAAATGCAGTCACGGAAAAGGGCTTTCTCATCGCCGCGTACCATGCCGTGATAATGGAACTGGTAGATCCAGCCTTTGCCCAATCGAAAAGGCGTGGCAGTCAGCCCCAGCAGGCGTAAGTGGGGATTCACTTTTGTCAGGTGAGTGAGGATTTGCTGATACTGGCTCTCTTCATCATCACCAATACGGTGACATTCATCGACAATCAACAGCGAAAATTCACCCTGAAAGGCATCAAGATTACGGGCGACCGACTGCACGCTGCCAAATACCACTTTACCGTGGCTCTCTTTGCGCTTTAGCCCGGCGGCAAAAATATCGGCTTCCAGTCCCAGTGCCTGATATTTTGCATGGTTTTGCGCCACCAGTTCTTTAACGTGTGCCAGCACCAGCACGCGACCACGCGCCAGCCGCGCCAGTTCCGCTATCACCAGGCTTTTACCTGCACCAGTAGGCAGCACGATAACGGCAGGGGTTTTATGACGACGAAAATGGTTGAGCGTGGCATCCACGGCTTCTTGCTGATATGGGCGAAGTGTAAAAATCATGGTCTCGCGTAGGTAGATTATTCTGCTAATAGTATGCCATGGATCTTTTTCCCTTGAGGGATGTTATTAGACCGCTATACTGGGCAGACAACAGTTCAGATTTTCGGGTCATTACCCGACCTCCGTTTTTTACAGGCAAAATCACACACATGCGACTTGATAAATTTATCGCACAGCAACTCGGCGTTAGCCGTGCTATTGCCGGGCGTGAAATCCGCGGCAATCGTGTCACCGTCGATGGCGAAATCGTCCGTAATGCAGCGTTCAAACTGCTTCCTGAACATGATGTCGCTTACGATGGCAACCCGCTGGCGCAGCAACACGGTCCACGTTACTTCATGCTCAATAAGCCTCAGGGCTACGTTTGCTCCACGGACGACCCTGATCACCCAACGGTGCTCTATTTTCTTGATGAACCGGTAGCCTGGAAACTGCACGCCGCAGGGCGTCTGGATATCGATACCACCGGTCTGGTGCTGATGACAGATGATGGTCAGTGGTCGCACCGCATTACTTCTCCGCGCCATCATTGCGAGAAGACCTATCTGGTGACGCTGGAATCACCCGTAGCTGACGATACGGCAGAGCAATTTGCTAAAGGCGTGCAGCTGCATAACGAAAAAGATCTCACTAAGCCGGCGGTGCTGGAAGTGATTACCCCAACGCAGGTTCGTCTGACCATCAGCGAAGGGCGTTATCATCAGGTGAAACGCATGTTCGCCGCCGTGGGTAACCATGTGGTTGAGCTGCATCGTGAACGTATTGGCGGCATTACGCTGGATGCTGATTTAGCCCCCGGTGAATATCGTCCGTTAACTGAAGAAGAAATTGCCAGCGTCGTCTAACTTTTCAATGACTTTCAGGAGCCCGTTGTGACCACCCGACAGCATTCGTCGTTTGCTATTGTTTTTATCCTTGGCCTGCTGGCCATGTTGATGCCGCTGTCGATTGATATGTATCTGCCCGCGCTACCGGTAATTTCAGTGCAGTTTGGCGTACCGGCGGGCAGTACGCAGATGACCCTCAGTACTTATATTCTGGGCTTTGCGTTGGGGCAGTTAATCTACGGGCCGATGGCAGACAGCTTCGGGCGTAAGCCGGTGGTTCTTGGCGGTACGCTGGTGTTTGCCGCCGCCGCGGTGGCGTGTGCGTTGGCACAAACCATCGATCAGCTGATTGTGATGCGTTTCTTCCACGGGCTGGCGGCGGCTGCGGCCAGCGTGGTTATCAACGCTTTGATGCGTGATATCTACCCGAAAGAAGAGTTCTCGCGGATGATGTCGTTTGTCATGCTGGTGACAACCATTGCACCGCTGATGGCACCGATAGTTGGCGGCTGGGTGCTGGTGTGGCTGAGCTGGCATTACATCTTCTGGATCCTCGCCGTGGCGGCGATTCTGGCTTCGGCAATGATCTTCTTTCTGATCAAAGAAACCTTACCACCGGAGCGTCGCCAGCCTTTTCACATTCGTACCACTATTGGTAACTTTGCGGCGCTGTTCCGTCATAAGCGTGTCCTGAGTTATATGCTGGCCAGCGGTTTCAGCTTTGCCGGAATGTTCTCGTTCCTGAGCGCCGGACCGTTTGTCTACATTGAAATTAACCACGTCGCGCCGGAAAACTTTGGTTATTACTTTGCACTAAACATTGTTTTCCTGTTCGTGATGACCATTTTTAACAGCCGCTTCGTCCGCCGTATTGGCGCGTTAAATATGTTCCGCTCGGGGTTGTGGATACAGTTTATTATGGCGGCGTGGATGGTCATCAGTGCGCTGCTGGGGCTGGGATTCTGGTCGCTGGTGGTTGGCGTTGCGGCGTTTGTGGGCTGCGTGTCGATGGTGTCATCCAATGCGATGGCGGTCATTCTTGATGAGTTTCCCCATATGGCGGGAACGGCATCTTCGCTGGCAGGAACCTTCCGTTTTGGCATAGGGGCAATTGTTGGCGCATTGCTTTCTCTTGCGACCTTTAACTCTGCATGGCCGATGATTTGGTCAATTGCATTCTGCGCAACCAGCTCCATTCTCTTCTGTCTGTACGCCAGTCGACCGAAAAAACGGTGATCTATTGCACAACGAGGAAGCTAAAAGGCTTCCTTTGTTGATGCATGTCAACCACAAATCTATCATTCCCCCGATATATGTTTATTTTATGTAAAATCAATTTATGTAAAAAGTCACATCATTGTAGTTAAAAAGGTTGAGTTAGATCGCAGAAACGGGTACATATAGCCCCGCAAACGTGACCACGCCCGCAGATATTACTTAAATCAGAGCCATAGAGGCCACGCAGGCGAGGCATCAATCTTTACGATCTGTATAAAGACGGATTGTTGATGATGTGTTAAAATTGATGTAAACAAATTGTGAAGTAAATGTACTTCCGGGGAAAATAAGTGACTTCATTACAACTCTCAATCGTTCATCGTCTACCGCAGAACTTTCGCTGGTCTGCTGGTTTCGCAGGTTCGAAGGTTGAACCGATTCCGCAAAATGGACCGTGCGGTGACAACAGCCTGGTGGCGCTTAAATTGCTTAGCCCGGATGGTGATAATGCATGGTCGGTGATGTACAAACTAAGCCAGGCGTTAAGCGACATCGAAGTTCCATGTTCGGTGCTGGAGTGTGAAGGTGAGCCGTGCCTGTTTGTAAATCGCCAGGACGAGTTTGCTGCAACATGCCGATTGAAAAATTTTGGTGTGGCAATTGCCGAACCCTTTTCAAACTACAATCCTTTTTAAGCGTCAGCTCAACGCCAGTAGCTGACGCGTATACTCCTGCTGCGGTGCGGCAAACACGCGCGCGCACGGTCCTTGTTCCACTACTTCCCCTTGTCGCAGTACGATAACCTGATGACATAACGCGCGGACAACGTGCAAATCGTGGCTGATAAACAAATAGGCCAGTTGATGCTTTTGTTGCAATGATTTCAATAGCGTCAATATTTGCGCCTGTACCGTTTTGTCGAGTGATGATGTCGGTTCATCAAGTATGATCAGCGAGGGCTTAAGAATTAATGCCCTGGCAATCGCAATACGTTGTCGCTGACCACCAGAGAACTCCGCCGGATAACGGTGGCGTGTTTCAGGATCTAATCCCACTTCATGCATCACGGCTATCACTTGTTGTTCGCGTTGTGCGGCAGAAAGCGTCGGCTGGTGAACCCGTAAGCCTTCCTCAATAATCTGCAAAACGTTGAGTCGTGGGTTGAGCGAGGAGTTTGGATCCTGAAATACCACCTGAATGCGATGACGAATAGGTAACAGCTGGCGGCGATTTAAATTTTGCAATGGCTGACCGTCAAAGATGATGCTGCCCTGAGAATTAATCAGTCGCAGCAGCGCCAGTCCCGTCGTACTTTTCCCGGAACCGGACTCGCCCACTAAACCCAGTGTTTCACCCGCTCGTAGCGTAAAACTGATGTTTTTCACCACCACATTATGATCCACAATGCGCTTCAAAATCCCTTTGCGAATGGGGAAGGCAACCTGAAGCTGTTCAACATCCAGCAACGTTGAGGCAGGTTCTGGCAACGGCACCGGGTCGCCTGACGGTTCACTGTTGAGTAGCTTTTGTGTGTAAGGATGAGTGGGTGAGGCAAATAGCGTAGCGGCGTTATTTTGCTCGACACAGCGACCGTTTTGCATTACCGCCACGCGGTGGGCCAGTTTTCTGACAATGCTGAGGTTATGAGTAATAAACAGCATGCCCATATTCAGCTCGCCTTGCAGTTCGCGCAACAGCTGTAAAATCTGCGCCTGGACAGAGACGTCCAGTGCGGTGGTCGGTTCATCGGCAATTAATAATTCCGGTCGCGTTAACAGCGCCATCGCAATCATCACCCGCTGGCGTTCGCCGCCGGAGAGCTGATGCGGATAATCTGTCAGCCGTTTTGCCGCCTGGCGGATACCAACGCGATCAAGGCAGTTAAGAATTTCGCCACGAGCCGCTTCCCGACGCATCCCGCGGTGGAGTGAAAGCACTTCATAAAGCTGTTTTTCCAGGGTATGCAATGGATTTAACGACACCATCGGTTCCTGAAAAATCATGGCGATCTTATTACCGCGTACACCGCGCAACGTTTGATCGCTGGCATGAAGCAGCGATTCGCCATGAAAACGAATATCGCCGGAGAGATATTCAACCGGCGGGGAAGGGAGCAGGCGTAAAATTGACAGCGCGGTAACGCTTTTGCCTGAACCTGACTCACCCACCAGCGCCAGCGTTTCGCCAGCCTCAATCTGTAGTGAAACATCATTGACTACTGTACGTACGGTTTGCTGATGGCGAAAACCCACCGACAAATTTTCAATCGCTAACAGAGTTTGCGTCATGCTACACCGCCTTATTAGGATCAAATGCGTCGCGGACGGCTTCACCAATAAAGATCAGCAAAGACAATAATATCGCCACCGACAAGAAGGCGGTGATCCCAAGCCACGGGGCCTGAAGGTTATTTTTCCCTTGTAACAGCAGTTCACCGAGTGACGGTGAACCGAGCGGTAGACCGAAGCCGAGGAAATCGAGCGAGGTCAGGGTGGTTATCGAACTACATAAAATAAACGGTAAAAAGGTGAGGGTCGCGACCATGGCATTAGGCAACATATGACGCAGGATGATACTGCGATCGCTGACGCCAAGCGCCTGTGCCGCACGAATGTAGTCGAAATTACGAGTACGTAAAAACTCCGCCCGCACCACGCCGACCAGACTCATCCAGCCAAACAAGACAGTAATTGCCAGCAGCCACCAGAAGTTAGGCTGTACGACGCTGGAAAGTAAAATAATCAAAAACAGCGTCGGCATCCCCGACCATACTTCAATAAAGCGTTGTCCCCAGAGATCGACTTTACCGCCGTAATAGCCTTGTAGCGCCCCCGCCAGCACGCCCATCACGCTGGAACAGAGAGTCAGCATCAGGCCAAACAGAACCGAGATCCGCGTGCCATAGAGAATGCGTGCCAGCACATCGCCGCCGTTGGCATCCGTTCCCAGCCAGTTTTGCCGGGAGGGTGGAGAAGGGAAGGGCTTATCGGTAGCAAAGTTGATACTGGTAGCACCAAAGCGAATCGGTGCCCACAGTACCCAGCCGTTATTTTCCAGCCGTTGTTTCAGCCACGGGTCCTGATAATCAGCCTGACTTGCCAGCGGGCCGCCAAAATCGCTTTCGCTGTAGTTTTTCAATAACGGGAAATACCAACTGCCGTCATAACGCACCAGCAACGGTTTATCGTTGGCGATAAGTTCAGAACACAAACTCAAACCAAACAAGACGAGGAAAATCCATAACGACCAGTAGCCGCGACGGTTATGACGAAAACGCGCCCATCGGGCCTGATTGACGGGGCTGAGTCGCGACATTAACGTCCCTCAAAATCAATACGCGGATCAACCAGCGTATAGCTGATATCACTGACAATATTCAGCAGCAGGCCAATCAGGGTGAAAATATACAAGGTACCAAACATTACAGGATAATCGCGCGAGACGGTCGCTTCGTAGCCCAGTAAGCCCAGACCATTGAGTGAAAACATCACCTCAATCAGCAGCGAGCCGGTAAAAAACATGCTGATAAACGTCGCCGGAAAACCGGCAATCACCAGCAGCATGGCGTTGCGGAACACATGTTTCCAGAGAATATTTTTTTCACTTACCCCTTTCGCACGCGCGGTCACCACGTATTGCTTGCGCACTTCATCAAGGAATGAGTTTTTTGTCAGCATGGTCAGCGCCGCAAAGCCACCAATCACTGTCGCCAGCACCGGCAGCGTGATATGCCACAGATAATCGGTGATTTTCTGATACCACGGCAGCGAATCAAAGTTAGCGGAAACCAGGCCGCGTAGAGGGAACAGGTCGAAATAGCTGCCGCCCGCGAAGAAGACAATCAGCAGGATGGCAAACAAAAAGGCCGGAATGGCGTAGCCGATGATGATAAATGCGCTACTCCAGACGTCAAAGCGGCTCCCATTATAAACAGCTTTGCGAATGCCTAACGGAATCGACACCAGATAGATAATCAGCGTGCTCCACAATCCGAGGGTGATGGAAACCGGCAGACTGTCTTTAATCAGCGTCAGCACCGAGGCGCTGCGAAACAGGCTATCGCCAAAATCAAAGCGGATGTAGTCCCAGAGCATTTTGAAGTAACGTTCGTGGATCGGCTTATCAAAACCGTAGCGATGAGTGATCTCAGCGATCACTTCTGGATCTAATCCGCGTCCGCCACGGTAATTACTGTCGCTGATATTGCCGACACCCGTTTGCGCATGGCTGGCACGAACACCTTCACCGCCTGCGCCGGGTAATACTCCGGCATTACCAAACTCAATGGCGGCGATGGCCTGGTCGACCGGACCGCCAGGCGCAATTTGCACGATGAAAAAGTTGATGGTGATAATCGCCCATAATGTTGGGATCACCAGCAACAGACGGCGAATCAGGTAAGCGCCCATCTACTCTCCCTGTTTGCTGGCGGACGGCAGTTTGGCCGCTTTATTGACGTCATACCACCAGGTATCGATACCGAGGCTATAGATGGGGCGCACGGCCGGCTGGGAGAATTTATCCCACCAGGCGAGACGGTCTTCCGCCATGTACCACATTGGCAGCATGTAATAATTCCACGTTAATACGCGATCCAGTGCTCGCCCCAACGGCAGTAATTTTTCTTTATTTCCCTGCGCGGCAATAATTTGGTTGATCAGCGAGTCGATAACCGGGCTTTGCACGCCGGGGGCATTATAAGTGGAATTGATATATTCCGATGACCAGGAAATCTGTAAATCGGAACTGGGCCACGGCATCGCCCGCCATACGCGCGGCATCATGTCATAGTCGCGACTGCGCATGCGGTTAGTGATTTGCGAGTTATCCACCTTGCGAATGTCCATGTTGATACCCAGCCGTTGCAGGCTGTGCTGGAACGGCAATACCCACTGACTATTGCTGCTTGCGGGAAGCAATAATTCAAAGCTGAGTGGCTGACCCGTTGTGGCATTAACGCGTTGCTGACCCTTCAGCACCCAGCCCGCTTCGTTGAGAAGTTTGTCGGCTTTTAACAGGTTGTCACGATCGTAGCCATCGCCTTTGGATACCGGCGGCTGGTAGATTTGTGTGAAGACTTCTGGCGGTAGATCTTTTTTCATTGGTGCCAGAAGCACCAGCTCCGCGGCGTCGGGGTAATTTCTGGCCGCGTATTCGGTATTCTGAAAATAACTGTTCGTGCGACTCCAGGCATTGTAAAACAACGCCTTGTTCATCCATTCAAAGTCAAAGGCGAGAGTGATTGCTTCCCGCACCCGGCGATCGCTGAATACTGGACGTTGGATATTAAACGCCAGCCAGCGCGTATCCTGGGCTGATTCGTTCTTTTGCTCATCTTTGATGATGTATTTTTTATCGAAATTTTTACCGGTATAACGCGTGGCCCAGTTTTTGGCGTCGTTTTCCATACGCAAATCAAAGGCACCTGCTTTAAACGCTTCAAAGGCGACATTATCATCGAGGTAATAATCGTAGCGAATGGTGTCGAAATTCCAGCGTCCGCGGTTTACCGGTAAGTTTGCTGCCCAGTAATCTTTCACGCGGGAATAGACAATATTTTGCCCCATTTTCCAGGACGTAATGCGGTACGGACCACTGGCAAGCGGAGGCGTGGCGAGCGGGTCGCTAAGTTTGTGATCCTTCCAGTACTTTTCTGGAAATACCGGCAGCGAAAACAGACTCAACATATCTTCTTTGCCGGGTTTAGCTAACTCAATGCGCACGGTTAACGGCGCAATGGCTTTGACGGTGGTGCCTTTGTAGACCAGACGAAATTGCGGCACGCCTTCGGTCATAAATTTTTGAAAAGTAAACTCTACATCGCGGGCAGTAATGGGCGAACCATCATGAAAACGGGCGCGCGGATTAATAGCGACCTCCACCCAGGAATAATCGTCAGCATAGCGTGCGCTTTCAGCAATCAGCGGGTAATAACTGCCTGGTTCGTCATCGGAAGTCGTAAATAGCGTGTCGTACAGCTGCTCGGTGCGTGCGCCCGGGTTGCCGCGCAGTGCATAGCGGTTGAAATTATCGAAGGTGCCGAGGGCTGACAACGTTATCTGCCCACCTTTTGGCGCGGCGGGGTTCACATAATCAAAATGGTTGAAATTAAACGCGTACCGGGGTTCGCCCAGCACGGCAAAGGCATAGCTTTCCTTGATAGCCTGCGCCTGCACACCAAAGGTGAACAGAGCGATAAACAGCAGCAGTATGCGCACAATCATCTGCAACGGATTTCCTTTTACTCATCATTAGCCGCAATCCGGCATGCTTTCACTATGAATAATAAGGGACGTAAGCACACCTTACCACTGCGGCGTATACGGTTTCTTTAGCCAGCGAACAAAATCGTCCAGCGGTAACGGGCGACTAATCCAGTAGCCTTGCATGAAATTAACGCCGCGTTCGCTTAGCCATCGCGCCTGTTCCGGCGTTTCGACCCCTTCAGCAACCGTCAGCATATTGAGGCGTTTCGCCAGCGTCAGCACCGCGTCAAGTACGGGGGAAGTGATCGTTTCCGTACCGATGGCGTTGATAAATCCACGGTCAATTTTCAGATAATCGAGCGTAAAACGCTCAAGATAGATAAGCGCGCTGTGCCCGGTGCCGAAGTCATCAATAGCAATTTCTACGCCGACCGAGTGCAGCCAGGCGAAGAGTTGTGTGGCTTCTTGCTCTTTCAGCATATCGCGCTCGGTAATTTCCAGCACAATCTGGAAATGGTGTGCGGGCAAGGACGTGAGCAGTTTCTGGATATCAGCTTTAAAGCTTTCGCTATGCAGATGGTCCGGCGCAATGTTAATGCCAAATTTGACGCCTACCGGCAGTACTTTTTCTAATTCTGCGGCATCGCGGGCAATCAACTCAAACAGGTGCTGAGTCAGCGGCACAATCATCTTTTGCGATTCGGCAAAGTTAATGAAGGCATCCGGGGGAATTTCTCCCGCTACAGGATGCCGCCAGCGTAGCAGTACTTCCAGGCCCGTTACTCGCAAAGCTTGTGTATCCACCACCGGTTGATACGCAACGTAAAATTGTTCGCGCTTGATGGCGGTCATGATTTCTCTGCCGGGGCGCATACGTACGCTCATCAGGTAATAGCAGAGCAGGCCAACGACAGTTCCACTCATGCCGCCCAGTAAAAATGCGTACCACACATCGTTCCATGTCCAGTCATCTGCATAAAGCCGAACGGTCAGAGGAATGCCCGCAATTTTAGTTTCACGGACTGGCATGTCGGTTAATTCGTTAACGTTCATCAAACGTGAAGAAAAGGTAGATAGCGCAGTATTACCAATAATGAGGGCGACGCCATCGTAATCTTCCTGCCGTGAACTATAAAAGAGAGAAGGCGTCAGGTTGAGATTCAGAGCGGCAAAGACGCCGCTATTTTTCAGCAAAGGGTTGCGATACCAGATGACGATTGCGGGTTTGTTCGGCACCATCGGCGTGCCGGGTAAGATCGCCATATCGACGTTTTTATTAATGTCGAGCGCCGGAATCAATTCATTGAGTGGAATGTCCATCTCACCGGTCGCAGATGAACAGAATGTTTTTTTATCTTTCACCAGCACAAACGTACGGACATTCATGCTAAACGCCGCGCGGGCGGTCAGTTCGGGGTTAGCTTGCTGGCAGGTATCTAAGGTCAGCGGCTGGAGCCGGTCAGTAGTGGATTTCAGATCGGCAAAATAGGTATCGAGATACTTTTGTACGTCGGTAATCAGTGTGTCGTATTTGACTTCGTGCCTATGCCAGGCCACTAAAAATTGAAGGCAACTCACCAGTATCGCAATCATCACGCCTGCAACAATGCAGGTAAGCAGGAGCTTACGTCCAGAATTGGGAGCGCGTATGAACATGATTCCGTTAATTTCCTGAAATTACGACAACATTTAAAAGATAACAATGACCGGACTATAGCCTGGATCAAGACGCGGAAACATCATTTTCTCTGATGAATGAAAACAAAAAAGCACTGCCTAAGCAGTGCTTTCAGTTAACTCGTCAGGATAGCCAAGGGATTGCATCCAAACGGTTTATTAGCTGCGGCTGAGAACCCGGCGTGCTTCGTTGTAACGCTTCTTCCAGTACGGTTCATTCATGCTGGAAATAATAACACCACTGCTGGTGGAAGCATGGACAAACTGATTGTTGCCGATATAAATACCGACATGGCGTCCCGTTGAACCGGCACGGAACAGAACTAAATCACCCGTACGCAAATTACTGCGGGAAACAGATTTACCCATTTCCTGCTGTTCGTAAGTCGAACGCGGAAGTTCTAAGCCAAATTGCTCACGGAATGTACGCTGTACGAAACCAGAACAATCGATACCTTTTTTAGTGCTGCCGCCCAGACGATAACGTACGCCTTTCCAGTCAGCATACTGATCCATAATTCGCGATTTTACGTCGACATTACGAACCAGGTTTTCAAATTCATCCTGAGAAGCTTGCAGTGATGATGTTTCACTACCCACTGCACGTGTCTCAGGATGCATATTCTTTGCGGTGTTATTTGCACTACATGCAGAAAGCAGAACCGCTACTGCAATCGCGGGAATCCCGCGCAAGATATATCTCAAAATCGGTTGAGATTTGACCATGTTGTTTGTTTTCCCTTGAAGTCCTTAACGACAAATATCGTTATAAAAAAATGCCAAGCGACACGAGACTAATTACCTGGGCATGTTGAAACAATTCCTTAAGGCCAAATCTGTGGACTAACGCACAAAATTATATGCTGTGAGGATAATCTACCGCCGAGGCAAAACGAGTTCGAGATTACCCGATTGGTGCGGTCTTGGCGAGCGGTTTTACATGATTTTTTATAAGAAAAAGTGATACAGAAAGTTAATAAGCGGGATTGGTCAATTAAAGTACGATTGAGTGAAACGCATGCAATCCATTCATTTACTTAGAGAATGATTTTTGCGCGCGATGGATGAAAGCACGGTGCGCATCATCAGGATTATCCTCACTATAAAAATAAGCCTGATGATGTTAATTACTGTGAGTTATTTGTTTTGGAAATGTTTGTTTTTTCCCGGTAGTGATTTGTCAAAAAAGGTGATTAATCGATCACTTAATGGCGTCAGCAACACCCAGGGCAAACCGATCAATATCACGGTCATCGAACCGACAATGATGTCAGTAAACCAGTGTGCGCCAATCATTACTCTGGGAAATGCAAAAACCACAAAAATAATAAGGGCGATAAGGCCTGCAACTTTGCCGAAATAACGCCACATGAATGCCGAAAAAATAAGCAGCATCATGCCGTGATCGCCGGGAAAGCTATCTCGTGAGGCATCTTTCGTGGGAACAGAGAGCAGTTCGCTGACGCGGTTAATATCGGTAAAAGTCAATGTTGGGCTGGCCCGTTTTACAGGAATTAATGCCTGACCCAGCTGGTTTAATACCACTGCAGTTAATAGCATGACCAGACCCATAATCACGATACGTCGTCTGCCAGGGGCGTTTTCTTTCAGCCAGAAACTCAGCATCAACATTCCCATCGCCAGCAGAGAACAACCGTCGAAAGCGCGATTGTTGGTCAATGCAACCAGCCACAAAAAGGCCTTACTTTCGACCAGTTTCTGATTAAAGAAATAAAAAATATCCGCATCAATTGGCAACCAGAATCCATGATTAACGGGAATATACCAGGAAAGAAACAGCGCGAGGCCGACAATATTCAACAACACTATTTGCGGCAAATTTTTAATCATATTTTCTCTAATTATCTTACTGAAAAACGCAGGCAACCTTACGCGGTAGTCGCTAAACGAAGCTTCAACAGCGCGCTCTGCAAAGCATTCCAGTCAGCTTCGCTGCTGGAAATCAGCTCAATACGGCTGTCCGGTGGCGCAACGTTTTGCGTTTCAATGTGCAGGTCATCGCCCTGACGGTTGATTCGTACCAGCCCTTCGGGAATACGCAGCACGCCTTTGACGCGTTCCACCGGTGCAAGTCGCGCCCATTCCAGAATGCCAATGGTGTCGAATACCGTATCAGCGTCGAATATCCAGCCGCAGGCCTGATATCCTTGCCCGCTGTTCAGACTGCGACGCCAGCGTTGATGCTCTGGCAGGCTTAACGCTGCTAACCCTTTTTTCACGACATGCTGATGAGAATGCGCGGCGCTGGCGGGCAACTCGGCTAAATTGCGACGCGGCAAATCCAGAAGATGACCGTCAACTTTCCCATGCTCACTGTGAATTAATTGTCGATCGCCACCATTTTGCTGCCACCAACGCTGTAGCGCTTGCTCACTTTCGGGCGTCGCACGGTCGGATTTATTGGCGACAATGATGTCTGCGGCAGCCAGCTGGTCACGGAAGTTTTCATTGCTGGCGCTTTTTTCGTCCAGCAGCAGGCGTGGATCGAGAATGCACAAGGTGGCGCGCAGATCTATCCACGGTTCATAGACTGGTGCGGTTAACAGATCGAGGATCTGTTTCGGATGGCCCAGCCCGGTCGGCTCTATCAACAAGCGGTCTGGTTTTCCCTGACGCAGTAAGGTATTCAACCCTACCTGCATGGGTAAACCATTAACGCAGCACATGCAGCCGCCGGGGATCTCTTTCAGCAATGCGCCGCTATCGGCGAGCAAAGCACCATCAATTCCGACTTCCCCAAATTCATTAACCAGTACCGCCCATTTTTCGTTGGGATCTTTATGGGCTAACAGATGAAGAATCGACGTGGTTTTCCCGCTGCCGAGAAAACCGGTGATGAGGTTGGTCCTGGTCACAACGGCTCCGCAATACTCTGGTAAGTTAACTGAGCGTTAATCCTGGCTAAAAAAGGCAGAAAAGAGAAGGGGAGAGCGGACGAAGGTGAGCTTCATCCGCTTTAACCGCAGAAATCGTTAAATTTTGAGGGTGTTTAATAGCGCCTGATGTGCGCCGAATTGTACGATTTGTTGCCAGGCTTGTTCGATGGCCTGCACAAAATGCGGGTTATCTGGCAGATCATCACCGAAAACTTCACGCAGGGAAAGCAGGGCGGTTACGCGTTGTTCACTGCTGCTGCCCGCAACAAGTTCGCGAATTTTATCGCTAAGCGGATCGCGAACATCAATGGCATTTCCGGCATCATCAACGCCGCTGACGTAACGCATCCAGCCAGCAACGCCTAATGCCAGCAACGACCAGTCCGTTTCGCGCCCCAGATGTATGCGAATACCTGCCAGCATACGTTGCGGTAATTTCTGGCTACCATCCATTGCGATTTGCCAGGTCTTATGTTTCAGCGCCGGATTAGCAAAACGTGCAATTAACTTGTCCGCATATTGTGTTAAATCGACATCTTTAATTTGTAGTGTCGGCGCTTGCTCATTCAGCATTAATGTTCTGGCGGCATGGCGAAATGCGCGATCCTGCATGCAATCACTGATATGGGCGAATCCTGAAAGGTAACCCAGATAAGCGAGAAAAGAGTGGCTGCCATTAAGCATACGCAGTTTCATCTCTTCCCATGGCAGGACATCATTCACCATTTGTACACCTGCGACTTCCCAGGCAGGACGCCCAGCGACGAAGTTATCTTCCACCACCCACTGGATAAACGGTTCGCAGCTAATCGCGCAGGGATCATTTACCCCCAGATGCTGGCTGATTTCTGCCAGTGATTCGTCGGTTGCAGCCGGAACAATGCGGTCGACCATGGTTCCCGGAAAACTGACGTGTTCTTTTATCCACCCGGCGAGTTCTGGCGAACGTTTTTCTGCCATTCCCAGCACCGCGTTTTTCACCACATGGCCATTGTCGGGAATATTGTCGCAGGAGAGCACGGTAAACGGTGTAAGGCCGCGCTCACGGCGGCGTTTCAGTGCTTCGACGAGAATACCCGGTGCGGAGTGAGGTTCTTCAGGGGTTTGTAGATCGTGAATAATCCGCGGATTACTGGTGTCGAGTGCACCGGTGGCCGGGTCAATACAATAGCCTTTTTCGGTAATCGTCAGGGAAACAATTGCCACCTGTGGCTCGCAAAATTTCTCAATAATTGCCGCTAAGGAATCCAGTTTTGCATTAAGGCATTCGTGAACGGCACCGACAATTATCACCTGATTGCCGTCCGCACCTTTCTCCAGCACGGTATATAAATGGTTCTGTGCGCGGAGCTGGCTCATCAGTTGATCACCGCTGAACAAGCTGATTTCACAGATCCCCCAGTCGCCGCCCTGGGCATTCAGCACACGATCGGTCAGTAACGCCTGATGAGCGCGGTGAAAGGCGCCAAAGCCAAAATGAACGATACGTGATTGCAACTGCTGGCGATCGTAGCGTGGAGCGTGTACATGATGCGGGAGCGTAACGGAGGCAATTGTCTTCATAGGAGTCACGTCTTAGTAACGATAAATTAACAATGACAGTGTAAAGTTATATGACAGCAATTGAAATTGGTCTGGATTGTTAATGCGATGAAGTGTGAGGGCGATCAATCAACGAGTGAAAATTGAGGGCGTAAGGTGTTCAGGAAGCGCAAAATAGAAGATTGGTATAATAAATTAAAAAAGGGACAGCCTGAGCTATCCCTTTTCTGCATGCGGCTGAAGTTAGTCAGCACGCCCCATATAACGGCGTTCTTCGATATGGATACGAATTTTTTCGCCCGGGCTTAAGTATTCTGGTACCTGAATCACCAGACCAGTGCTCAATGTCGCCGGTTTGTTACGGGCGCTGGCAGATGCCCCTTTGATGCCTGGTGCGGTTTCAACGATTTCCAGATCAACGGTCTGCGGCAGCTCAAGCGCCAGCAGTTGACCGTCCCAGGTCAGCACCTGCATGTCCGGCATGCCGCCCTCTGGCATAAACAGCAACTCTTCTTCAATCTGATCTTTGGTGAAGGTATACGGGGTATAGTCTTCTTTATCCATAAAGACATATTCGTTGCCATCGACATAGGAGAAGTCAACGTAACGGCGGGTCAGCGTCACGGTGTCAACGATATCATCACCTTTGAAACGCTCTTCTACTTTCAGCCCGGTACGGACATCAGAAAAACGCATTTTGTACAGCGTAGCGGCACCGCGGGCAGTGGGCGACTGAATATCAATATCCTTAACCAGCAGCAGTTTGCCGTTGTAATTCAGTACCATACCTTTTTTAATTTCGTTCGCTCTTGGCATCGAAAAATTCCTGTAGTCGAAAATGTCAAAAATATCGCGACAAAGTACTCGCGACGGGCCTTTCGGGCAAGTGGTATTCGCACTTTTGCTGGTGCAAAAAAGGTGGTACTGTGCGCGCTCATCAATCCGGTGGTTAACCTTAAGAGAACAACGTATGGAATGCCGTCCGGGTTGCGGGGCGTGTTGCACTGCCCCTTCAATTTCCAGCCCTATTCCCGGTATGCCAGATGGCAAGCCCGCCAATACGCCCTGCATTCAGCTTGATGAACAGCAACGCTGTAAAATTTTCACCTCGCCACTGCGACCGAAAGTCTGTGCAGGCTTACAAGCCAGCGCTGAAATGTGCGGTAACTCGCGTCAGCAGGCCATGACCTGGCTTATCGATCTGGAAATGCTGACCGCGCCTTAAACATCTTTAATCCGCAGTAAGCAAAACAGAGTGGCGATAATCATCACCATCGCAAACCAGAACACAGCGTGATAATTCCAGATCTCGGCGACGATGCCCGCCACTGATCCTGCGATGATCCAGCCCACGCGCGACGTGTTGGTATAGAGCGTGGTGGCTGAACCCGCCTGACCGGGCATCAGATCCTGAAAATAGAGCATCCCGATGCCGCCCAGAATGCCAATAAAAATAGCATTTAGCAGCTGCAAGCCCAACAGAATGACAGGTGAATGCGCCATCAGCATTCCTGCGTAAAAACAGACGCCACCCACGGCAGCAACGCGCATTAAGAAACGCTTACCCAGACGTTTGGCGAAATATCCGGCAATCAACATCGTCGGGATTTCCAGCCCGGCGGCGGTCCCCATCATCACACCGGCCAGTTTCTCGGGAAGATGCAGTTCGTTGATAATAAATAGCGGCATGTTGATGATGTACAGGCTGTTCGAGCCCCACATCAATGTACAAATGACAAACAGCAGCAGCGTATCGCGACGGTTACGGCGCGGCGCTTCAACCGTGCCGGTCGCCAGCGGAAGCTCTTTTTGCATCGACGGTAAAAACAGCCACACCATCACGCCGCAAACAATAAATGCTACCGCTGCGCTCAGATACATTACCGTAAAGCTGAAACCCATCGCTAAGGCATAAGCCAGCGGTGGGCCAATGACCCATGCCAGTGAAACCTGAGCGCGTAAAAAAGAGCTGAACATCACCGCTTCACGTCCGGTTTTGTCGGCATGTTCACGGGCAAGGGCAAACATTTGCGGGTTAGCGGTCGAGCCAAAGCTGCTAAGAAAGACGCCAACGAATAGCAAAACAAAGTAGTTGCGATTCCAGGCAAAAAGGGTGCAGGCCAGCACGCCTAACAGGCAGCAAAAGACAATCAGCGATTTGCGATCGCCGCGCTTATCAGAGCGCCCGGCGAGAAACTGACTTACCAGAATCCCAATGACAGCGCTGCCGGTAAAGAAGAATCCCACCATCGCCGGACGGGCATGTACTTCATCAGTAAGAAAAATACTGAGTGTCGGGGTTTGCAGAGCGCCCGCAATACCGGTGAGAAAGGCAACGATTAAAAACGCCGTCGAGGTCAGGTCAAACGATTTCGCGCTGGAGACTGCGGGGGAGTTATGCATGCTGGTCGATCACTGGAAGAGGAAGACGCGGAGTTTACGCTGCTTGTCAGAAAATAAACAGACAGCGAAATCAAAAGCGCCACGAATAATCAAAATGCCATTTCACTGTTGCTGATTGGCTGCTGACGCTGCTGAAATGAAATTGCTGATAACGGATTTTCCCATCAGCAATTAGGAAAAATGACAAAAAATTGTGCAGCACATCAAACTTTTGCTCATAACTTTACGGCTTTCCTTGCGTGCTGAATCAGAAGTATTATGCTTTCTTGAAACGTTTCAGCGCGATCTTGTCTTTAACCCTAAGCCAGGTTGGCGCTTTTTTTCTCATAGAGGCTGAATCGTTTCAATTCAGCAAGAGAGGAGAACTATGTTCCAGTTATCCGTACAGGACATCCATCCGGGCGAAAAGGCCGGAGACAAAGAAGAGGCGATTCGCCAGGTCGCTGCGGCGCTGGTGCAGGCCGGTAACGTAGCAGAAGGCTACGTCAATGGCATGCTGGCGCGCGAACAGCAAACCTCAACGTTCCTCGGCAATGGTATTGCTATTCCACACGGCACCACCGACACCCGCGATCAGGTGCTGAAAACCGGCGTTCAGGTATTTCAGTTCCCGGAAGGCGTCACCTGGGGTGACGGTCAGGTAGCGTACGTGGCGATCGGTATTGCTGCCAGCTCGGATGAACATCTGGGCCTGCTACGCCAGCTGACCCACGTACTGAGTGATGATTCCGTTGCTGAACAACTGAAGTCAGCAACAACAGCAGAAGAACTTCGCGCATTGCTGATGGGCGAAAAGCAGAGTGAGCAGCTGAAGCTCGACAACGAAATGCTGACACTGGATATCGTCGCCAGCGATCTGCTGACTCTTCAGGCGCTGAACGCTGCGCGTCTGAAAGAGGCGGGGGCAGTTGACGCCACTTTCGTCACCAAAGCCATCAATGAACAACCGCTGAACCTCGGACAGGGCATCTGGCTGAGCGATAGCGCCGAAGGCAATCTGCGTAGCGCGATTGCGGTAAGCCGTGCGGCAAATGCTTTTGATGTGGACGGCGAAACGGCAGCCATGCTGGTGAGTGTAGCGATGAATGACGATCAGCCCATCGCGGTTCTTAAGCGTCTCGCTGATTTGTTGCTCGACAATAAAGCTGACCGCTTGCTGAAAGCGGATGCGGCAACGTTGCTGGCACTGCTGACCAGCGATGATGCGCCGACCGACGACGTGTTAAGCGCGGAGTTTGTGGTGCGCAATGAACACGGCCTGCATGCTCGTCCAGGTACCATGCTGGTCAATACCATTAAACAATTTAACAGTGATATTACCGTGACAAACCTTGATGGCACCGGCAAACCGGCAAACGGACGTAGTCTGATGAAAGTTGTGGCACTTGGCGTTAAGAAAGGTCATCGCCTACGCTTTACCGCCCAGGGTGGAGATGCTGAACAGGCGCTGAAAGCCATTGGCGACGCTATCGCTGCTGGTCTTGGGGAGGGCGCATAATGAGCAGACGTGTTGCTACTATCACCCTTAATCCGGCTTATGACCTTGTTGGTTTCTGCCCGGAAATTGAACGCGGCGAAGTGAACCTGGTGAAAACCACCGGTCTGCATGCGGCGGGTAAAGGCATCAACGTGGCCAAAGTATTAAAAGACCTGGGAATTGATGTCACCGTTGGCGGCTTCCTCGGTAAAGACAATCAGGATGGTTTTCAGCAACTGTTCAGCGAGCTGGGCATTGCCAACCGTTTCCAGGTTGTACAGGGGCGCACCCGAATTAACGTTAAGCTGACGGAAAAAGACGGTGAAGTGACCGACTTCAACTTCTCGGGTTTTGAAGTCACCCCCGCCGACTGGGAACGCTTTGTGACTGATTCTCTGAGCTGGCTCGGTCAGTTCGATATGGTCTGTGTCAGCGGAAGCTTACCGTCAGGCGTCAGCCCGGAAGCGTTCACCGACTGGATGACTCGCCTGCGTAGTCAGTGTCCTTGCATTATCTTTGATAGTAGCCGTGAAGCGTTAGTAGCAGGTTTGAAAGCGGCACCGTGGCTGGTGAAACCTAACCGCCGCGAGCTGGAAATCTGGGCAGGCCGTAAACTGCCTGAAATGAAAGATGTGATTGAAGCTGCACATGCGCTACGTGAACAAGGCATCGCGCATGTTGTTATTTCACTGGGTGCCGAAGGCGCGCTTTGGGTTAATGCCTCCGGCGAATGGATCGCCAAACCACCGTCAGTCGATGTCGTAAGCACCGTTGGCGCAGGGGATTCTATGGTTGGTGGCCTGATTTATGGCTTGCTGATGCGTGAATCCAGTGAACACACACTGCGTCTGGCGACAGCTGTTGCAGCCCTGGCGGTAAGTCAAAGCAATGTGGGTATTACCGATCGTCCGCAGTTGGCCGCAATGATGGCGCGCGTCGACTTACAACCTTTTAACTGACAGCAGGAGAGGCATAATGAAAACGCTGCTGATTATTGACGCTAATCTCGGTCAGGCACGCGCCTATATGGCGAAGACCCTGCTGGGCGCGGCGGCGCGAAAAGCAAAACTGGAAATCATCGACAATCCGAACGACGCTGAAATGGCGATTGTTCTCGGTGATTCCATCCCGAACGACAGCGCGCTGAACGGTAAAAATGTCTGGCTGGGTGATATTTCCCGGGCAGTTGCGCACCCTGAGCTGTTCCTGAGTGAAGCCAAAGGCCATGCGAAACCTTACACTGCGCCGGTCACTGCGACAGCACCGGTTGCCGCCAGCGGTCCGAAACGCGTAGTTGCGGTGACTGCTTGCCCGACTGGCGTAGCACACACCTTTATGGCGGCTGAAGCCATTGAAACCGAAGCGAAAAAACGTGGCTGGTGGGTGAAAGTTGAAACCCGTGGTTCTGTTGGCGCGGGTAATGCAATCACTCCCGAGGAAGTAGCCGCAGCGGATCTGGTGATTGTGGCGGCAGATATCGAAGTGGATCTGGCGAAATTTGCTGGTAAACCGATGTATCGTACCTCTACCGGTCTGGCGCTGAAGAAAACCGCGCAGGAACTGGATAAAGCGGTTGCTGAAGCAACGCCGTATGAACCAGCGGGCAAAGCTCAAACAGCGACCACTGAAGGTAAGAAAGAGAGTGCAGGCGCTTACCGTCACTTGCTGACGGGCGTCTCTTACATGCTGCCGATGGTTGTTGCAGGTGGTCTGTGTATCGCGCTTTCTTTTGCTTTTGGTATCGAAGCGTTTAAAGAGCCGGGTACGTTGGCAGCGGCGCTGATGCAGATTGGCGGTGGTTCAGCCTTTGCGCTGATGGTGCCGGTACTGGCAGGTTATATTGCCTTCTCCATTGCCGATCGTCCGGGCCTCACGCCGGGGCTGATTGGCGGTATGCTGGCTGTCAGCACCGGTTCTGGCTTCATTGGCGGTATTATTGCGGGCTTCCTGGCTGGTTACATTGCGAAGTTAATCAGTACGCAACTGAAACTGCCACAGAGTATGGAGGCGCTGAAACCAATCCTGATCATTCCGCTAATTTCCAGTCTGGTGGTCGGTCTGGCGATGATCTACCTGATCGGTAAACCGGTTGCTGGCATTCTCGAAGGGCTGACTCACTGGCTGCAGACCATGGGGACTGCGAATGCGGTTCTGCTGGGGGCGATCCTCGGTGGCATGATGTGTACTGACATGGGCGGTCCGGTAAACAAAGCAGCGTACGCATTCGGTGTGGGTCTGCTGAGTACTCAAACCTATGGCCCGATGGCGGCGATTATGGCGGCAGGTATGGTGCCACCGCTGGCAATGGGTCTGGCAACAATGGTGGCGCGTCGCAAATTCGACAAAGCGCAGCAGGAAGGTGGCAAAGCCGCTCTGGTATTGGGACTGTGCTTCATTTCGGAAGGTGCAATTCCGTTTGCTGCTCGTGATCCGATGCGTGTGCTACCGTGCTGTATCGTGGGTGGTGCGCTGACTGGCGCAATCTCAATGGCGATTGGTGCGAAACTGATGGCACCACACGGTGGTCTGTTTGTTCTGCTGATCCCTGGCGCTATTACGCCGGTACTGGGTTACCTGGTAGCAATTATTGCCGGTACGCTGGTGGCGGGTTTGGCCTATGCCTTCCTGAAACGTCCGGAAGTGGACGCAGTAGCGAAAGCAGCGTAATAAAAGGTGTGTTACAGGGCAGAAATTTCCTGCCCTGTATCATTGGATGAGCGCAAAGGGAATGACCAGCTTGTGAATGTAATTTTATGAATTTAAATGGTTTTATCTTTCAGTAGAAACTTGAAACGTTCATCAAACACTAAGGTTATTTCCTCAAGGGCAGATTATTTTCTGCCCTTTTTTATTGTTCCTGTTCTGTGCATCCCGTCACAAATTCCTCGCTTTTGTAATTCAGGCATTTAATCGCATTTTGTGAGCCTGCTCAAATCTGCCCATTTAGCCTCTCTGGCGGTAATTTACTTTACGTAAAACATGCATACTATGAGCACATGTTTAAATGTGAACACATGTTTAAACCGTCTTTGCAGTATCTATATTCTTGTGGATTGACAGGGTTGGTAATTTTTTACCAGAGGACGTGCTATGCGCGAAAAGGATTATGTCGTAATTATAGGCTCGGCGAATATTGATGTCGCCGGATATTCACATGAATCATTAAATTATGCGGATTCAAATCCAGGTAAAATAAAATTTACGCCTGGTGGAGTCGGGCGCAATATTGCACAAAACCTGGCGTTGCTGGGGAACAAAGCCTGGCTACTGAGCGCCGTAGGCAGTGACTTTTATGGTCAATCGCTGCTAACGCAAACCAATCAATCTGGCGTTTATGTCGATAAATGCCTGATTGTGCCAGGAGAAAATACGTCAAGCTATTTATCATTACTCGATAATACCGGTGAAATGCTGGTTGCTATAAATGACATGAATATTAGCAACGCTATTACAGCTGAATATCTCGCACAGCACCGTGAATTTATTCAGAGGGCAAAGGTCATTGTCGCAGACTGTAATATCAGTGAAGAGGCACTGGCATGGATTCTGGATAATGCCGCCAACGTACCCGTATTTGTCGATCCGGTTTCAGCGTGGAAATGTGTCAAAGTGCGCGACCGTCTAAATCAGATCCACACTCTCAAGCCAAACCGCCTTGAAGCGGAAACCCTGAGTGGGATTGCGCTGTCAGGGCGTGACGATGTGGCAAAAGTTGCTGCCTGGTTCCATCAACATGGCCTGAACCGACTGGTATTGAGCATGGGCGGCGACGGCGTTTATTACAGCGATATCAGCGGTGAAAATGGCTGGTCTGCGCCGATCAAAACCAATGTTATTAATGTTACCGGAGCGGGCGATGCCATGATGGCGGGACTTGCTTCGTGTTGGGTAGACGGAATGCCGTTTGCCGAATCTGTTCGTTTCGCACAGGGATGTTCGTCAATGGCGCTCTCCTGTGAATACACCAATAACCCCGATTTATCGATTGCCAACGTTATATCGTTAGTGGAGAACGCAGAATGTCTGAATTAAAAATTTCCCCTGAATTATTACAAATTTCCCCGGAAGTGCAGGACGCTTTAAAAAACAAAAAACCGGTTGTGGCGCTGGAATCGACCATTATTTCTCACGGGATGCCGTTCCCACAAAATGCCCAGACCGCAATTGAAGTAGAAGAAACTATTCGTAAACAGGGCGCAGTACCTGCCACTATCGCCATTATTGGCGGCGTGATGAAAGTGGGTTTAAGCAAAGAAGAAATTGAATTACTGGGTCGTGAAGGGCATAACGTGACCAAAGTTAGTCGTCGCGATTTACCTTTTGTTGTTGCCGCCGGAAAAAATGGCGCAACCACTGTGGCTTCAACGATGATTATTGCGGCGCTTGCCGGAATTAAAGTATTTGCCACCGGGGGAATTGGTGGTGTGCATCGCGGGGCGGAACATACCTTCGATATTTCTGCCGATTTGCAAGAACTGGCAAATACTAATGTCACCGTTGTTTGTGCCGGGGCGAAATCTATTCTCGATTTAGGATTAACAACAGAATATTTAGAAACCTTCGGTGTGCCGTTAATTGGCTATCAGACAAAAGCGCTGCCTGCGTTTTTCTGCCGTACCAGCCCGTTTGACGTCAGCATTCGTCTCGACAGCGCCAGTGAAATTGCCCGTGCAATGGCGGTGAAGTGGCAAAGCGGGCTGAACGGTGGCCTCGTGGTAGCGAACCCGATCCCGGAACAGTTTGCGATGCCGGAACACACTATCAATGCGGCGATCGATCAGGCGGTAGCTGAAGCTGAAGCGCAGGGCGTTATTGGTAAAGAAAGTACACCGTTCCTGCTGGCGCGCGTTGCTGAGCTGACCGGCGGTGACAGCCTGAAATCCAATATCCAGCTGGTGTTCAACAACGCCATTCTGGCGAGTGAAATTGCCAAAGAATACCAGCGTCTCGCGGGTTAATTTCTGACGGGCAGAAAGCCGTCGCCCGTACTCATCAAGCATACCAAAACCTGGCGCTGACGCCGGGTTTACTGGCATGAAGGGAAAATCATTATGGATATAATGAGAAGTGTTGTGGGGATGGTGGTGTTACTGGCAATAGCATTTCTGTTGTCAGTGAATAAAAAGAGCATCAGTTTGCGCACGGTTGGAGCCGCACTGCTGCTGCAAATCGCTATTGGTGGCATCATGCTCTACTTCCCACCGGGAAAGTGGGCAGTAGAACAGGCGGCATTAGGCGTTCATAAAGTGATGTCTTACAGTGATGCCGGTAGCGCCTTCATTTTTGGTTCGCTGGTTGGGCCGAAAATGGATGTCCTGTTTGACGGTGCGGGTTTTATCTTCGCCTTTCGCGTACTTCCGGCGATTATTTTCGTTACTGCGCTCATCAGTCTGCTGTACTACATTGGCGTGATGGGGCTGCTGATTCGCATCCTTGGCAGCATTTTCCAGAAAGCTCTTAACATCAGCAAAATCGAATCTTTTGTCGCAGTCACAACTATTTTTCTCGGGCAAAATGAGATCCCGGCGATCGTTAAACCGTTTATCGATCGCATGAATCGCAACGAGTTGTTTACCGCAATTTGTAGCGGGATGGCGTCCATTGCTGGTTCGATGATGATTGGTTATGCCGGAATGGGCGTACCAATTGACTACCTGTTAGCGGCTTCGCTGATGGCTATTCCTGGCGGTATCCTGTTTGCACGTATTCTTAGTCCGGCGACGGAACCTTCGCAAGTTACGTTTGAAAATCTGTCGTTTAGCGAAACACCGCCAAAAAGCATTATTGAAGCTGCGGCGAACGGTGCAATGACCGGGCTGAAAATCGCCGCCGGTGTGGCGACGGTGGTAATGGCATTTGTGGCGATCATTGCGCTGATCAACGGCATTATTGGTGGAGTTGGCGGCTGGTTTGGTTTTGCCAATGTCTCTCTGGAAAGCATTTTCGGCTATGTGCTGGCCCCGTTGGCATGGATTATGGGGGTGGACTGGAGTGATGCAAATCTTGCCGGAAGTTTGATTGGGCAGAAACTGGCGATTAATGAGTTTGTTGCTTATCTCAATTTCTCGCCCTATCTGCAAACGAGCGGCACGCTGGATGTCAAGACCATTGCCATTATCTCGTTCGCCCTCTGTGGGTTTGCAAACTTTGGTTCTATCGGTGTTGTCGTTGGAGCGTTTTCGGCTATTTCGCCAAAACGCGCGCCGGAAATCGCCCAGCTTGGTTTACGGGCGCTGGCGGCGGCGACGCTTTCCAACCTGATGAGCGCGACCATTGCCGGGTTCTTTATTGGTTTAGCTTGAGTTTCATTGCCGGATGTACTCGCTTATTAAGCGTTGCATCCGGCAATCGCGTACTATACTCGTCATACTTCAAGTTGCATGTGCTGCGGCTGCGTTCGCTCACCCCAGTCACTTACTTATGTAAGCTCCTGGGGATTCACTCGCTTGCCGCCTTCCTGCAACTCGAATTATTTAGAGTATATTCCAGATTATTTTTTTACTGCATCATCCCGGAGAATTTATTCTCCGGGTCCATCTCCAGCGCCAGTCCTGACAACTGCTTTCTGTTTTTAATTAGATATCCTTTCTTGCTTTTAATTAATAAACCGTCGTGAATGAATTGCGCGAGAACATATAAAAGATGTCGATAAGAAACGCCTAAATACTCTGCCGCTTGCGTATGCTTTTCGTGATAAAGATCACCTTCTTGCGAGAGTAATATAAATGCTGCCAGGCGATTCACTAACGGAAATGATTGATTCTGAGTTAAAGAAACAATATTACGATAATTTTTATGACTTAAGGTGACGCAAAGTTTTCGTAAAAATAGCGTGTCGTTTAATAACAGCGGACGGTAATGTTTCATAGGGAGCGCAAGGCACCAACACTCTTCAATCGCCTGTACTGCACGTGGTTCATGGTCTTTATCGATTAACTCAATCTCGCCAATAAAACAGGGGGCGGCAAAGAAATCGATCAGCGACACGCGACCATTAGCTAGCGTGGCGTAAAGCCTGGCGCGGCCTCGCGTCAGGTAAAACAGCCAGGACGGCTGTTGCCCTTCCTGCACAATGTAGTCACGCGCTAAAAAATGAAACAGCCGCGTATCGGCTGAAACATCCGTTAAAAAGCAATCCTTAAACGCGGATTCACTCATCAATTGCAGCTTAAGATCATTATTGTGGATTTCTTTCACGATGTTTATCCGCTATGAGATTTCTCATATTTAGCATACGTACGCTGTTGTTAAGATTCAATCATCGGCCTGGTCGAATTTTCTTTGCTGTAGAAAAAATAACGCAACTGGAAACAGAGGAAATAAACAATGGAAAAGAGAAAAATTATTCTGGATTGTGATCCGGGTCATGATGATGCTATTGCAATGATGATGGCAGCGAAACATCCGGCAATAGATTTATTAGGCATCACTATTGTAGCGGGTAATCAGACGCTTGATAAAACATTAATTAATGGCCTGAATGTTTGCCAGAAACTGGAGATTAATGTTCCGGTTTATGCGGGGATGCCGCAGCCCATTATGCGTCAACAAATCGTTGCCGATAATATTCACGGTGAAACCGGACTGGATGGCCCGGTATTCGAGCCGCTGACCCGCCAGGCAGAAAGTACCCACGCGGTGAAATACATCATTGATACCCTGATGGCAAGCGATGGCGATATCACTCTGGTGCCGGTTGGTCCGCTTTCAAATATCGCGGTGGCAATGCGTATGCAACCCGCGATCCTGCCCAAAATCCGTGAAATTGTGCTAATGGGCGGCGCTTACGGTACAGGCAACTTCACGCCATCTGCCGAGTTCAACATCTTTGCTGACCCGGAAGCCGCACGCGTGGTGTTCACCTCTGGCGTTCCATTAGTGATGATGGGCCTCGATCTTACCAACCAGACCGTTTGCACCCCGGACGTAATTGCTCGGATGGAAAGGGCAGGCGGCCCTGCCGGAGAGCTGTTCAGCGACATCATGAACTTCACTCTCAAAACGCAGTTCGAAAACTACGGCCTGGCTGGCGGCCCGGTGCACGACGCCACCTGCATCGGTTATCTGATTAACCCTGATGGCATTAAAACCCAGGAGATGTACGTCGAAGTGGACGTCAACAGTGGCCCTTGTTATGGGCGTACCGTCTGCGACGAGCTGGGCGTTCTTGGCAAGCCCGCTAATACCAAAGTCGGCATCACTATTGATACCGACTGGTTCTGGGGCTTAGTCGAAGAGTGCGTGCGCGGCTACATCAAAACCCATTAAGTGTTGATAACAAGCCGGGCCGGTATCGCAAGATGCAGGCCTGGCTATTTCTGAGGGGCAGAAAGCCGTCGCCCAATATGACATGAAGAGATAATCACTATGGATGTCATGAGAAGTGTTCTGGGAATGGTGGTATTGCTGGCAATTGCATTTTTGCTGTCAGTAAACAAGAAGAAGATCAGCCTGCGTACCGTTGGCGCGGCGTTAGTGTTACAGGTTGTGATTGGCGGCATTATGCTTTGGTTACCGCCAGGGCGTTGGGTCGCTGAAAAAGTCGCTTTTGGCGTGCATAAAGTGATGGCGTACAGCGACGCGGGTAGCGCATTTATCTTCGGTTCGCTGGTCGGGCCGAAAATGGACACGCTGTTTGATGGCGCAGGATTTATCTTTGGTTTCAGAGTATTACCGGCAATTATCTTCGTCACCGCGCTGGTGAGTATTCTCTATTACATCGGTGTGATGGGGATCTTAATTCGCATTCTCGGCGGTATCTTCCAGAAAGCATTAAATATCAGCAAGATCGAGTCATTCGTCGCGGTCACTACCATTTTCCTCGGGCAAAACGAAATTCCGGCAATCGTCAAACCCTTTATCGATCGGCTGAATCGCAATGAATTATTTACAGCGATTTGTAGTGGCATGGCCTCAATTGCCGGTTCGACAATGATTGGTTACGCCGCACTGGGCGTACCTGTGGAATATTTGCTGGCGGCATCGTTAATGGCGATCCCAGGCGGGATCTTGTTTGCCCGCCTGTTAAGCCCGGCTACGGAATCTTCGCAGGTTTCTTTTAATAACCTCTCTTTCACCGAAACACCGCCAAAAAGCATTATTGAAGCCGCCGCGACAGGGGCGATGACCGGGCTGAAAATCGCTGCGGGTGTGGCAACAGTGGTGATGGCATTTGTTGCCATCATTGCGTTAATTAACGGTATTATCGGCGGCGTTGGCGGCTGGTTTGGTTTTGAACATGCCTCGCTGGAGTCCATTTTAGGTTACCTGCTGGCCCCACTGGCGTGGGTAATGGGTGTTGACTGGACTGATGCGAATCTTGCCGGGAGTTTGATTGGACAGAAACTGGCAATAAATGAATTTGTCGCTTATCTCAATTTCTCACCCTATCTGCAAACGGCTGGCACTCTGGATGCTAAAACCGTGGCGATTATTTCCTTCGCGTTGTGCGGTTTCGCTAACTTTGGTTCTATCGGGGTGGTGGTGGGGGCGTTTTCTGCGGTTGCGCCACACCGTGCGCCGGAAATCGCCCAGCTTGGTTTACGCGCGCTGGCGGCGGCGACACTTTCTAACCTGATGAGTGCCACCATTGCCGGGTTCTTTATTGGTTTAGCGTAGTGTGCGATTTATGAGCCGGATAAGATGCGGTCAAGCGTCGAATCCGGCAACATTGTTACACCATTGGCACTAATGAAAGCGCGTTATCGGCAGACAGGGTAGGGTTGTTTAAGCTGCCGCTGGCGCGTGAAATTGCCGCGCAGGCCATCGCAAAACGGGCGCTGTCACGGAAATTGTTTCCTTCCAGAAAGCTATATACCAGGCCCGCCATAAAACCATCGTCAGCACCAAAACTGTCTACTGTCGTATGCGCTGGTGCGGTCAGCAAAAATTGTTCTCCATCCTTTTCGCTGCAATAAACTGACTCATCGGGCAAATAAACAAACAGTTGCTGAACACCTTGCTGATGCAACGCATTCACTGCAGCATTACGGTCAGCATCGCTGGTGATCGCCTGTCCCCATAAAATTTCCAGCTCCGGTAAAGTGGGTTTCAGGGTGTGAATATGCGCCAGCCAGTGTTTGATTTTGCCCGCTTTGAATTCTGAAACGGTATCGACAAACACCGGGATCTCACCAGCGAGGGTAAAGACCCATTCCAGCGCCTCGGCTGTCAGGTTGCAATCAGCCAGTACCACGCCCGCATGACGAAGTAAATCGCGCGACCCGTTCAATAATTGCGGCGATAACTGTTCCAGCAGATGGGTATCGTTAATCGCCAGCACGGTTTCATCGTCTCGATTGGCAATTGCCAGATACGTCGATGTGCTTTGACCATGTAAACGAACGCAGCCGGAGACATTCACGCCGGCGCGGCGCGTTTCTTCCAGGAGCATTTCGCCATAAAAGTCATCGCCAATCACTGAAAGCAAATGGACGTCGCGGCCTAACAGCGCCAGATTGTGGGCGATATTGCGTCCAACGCCGCCTGCCGAGCAATGAATTGTACCGGGATGAGAAGCCGCTTGCGGGTAATGGATATCCGCCATCCCGCGAATATCCATATTGATTGTCCCCACCACTACGCAGTATTCCTGCTCGGTGAGAATGTAACCTTTGCCTTTAATCCGCCCTTTGCGCATTAAATCCATAATATGCGCCGCAACGCGCGAACGACTGATTTGCAGCATGTCCGCAATTTCGTTCTGCTGAATCAGCGGGTTACGCCGTAAAATTGCAAGGATCTCCTTTTCCCGGTTATTCATCTTCAGGCTACCGCTTTTTCAGTTTGTTGCGCTTTCAGCCAGGCGATCTCTTCTGCCCAGATATCCGGGTTGATGGTTTCAAGGATCAGCGGAATGCCGTCGAAACGGTCGTCCTGCATGATCCAGCGGAACGCATCATGACCGATATTGCCTTCACCGAGGCTATGATGGCGGTCAACGCGGCTGCCAAAGGTGCTTTTCGCATCGTTAAGGTGCATCCCGCGCAGATACTTAAAGCCGACAATACGGGCAAAATCAGCGAACGTTTTCTCGCATTCGGCTGGAGTACGCAAATCATACCCGGCAGCGAAAGCATGGCAGGTATCAATGCAGACGCCGACACGGGATTTATCTTCCACGCCGTCGATAATCGCCGCGAGATGTTCGAATTTAAACCCTAAGTTACTGCCCTGACCGGCGGTGTTTTCAATCACCGCGGTCACACCTTGAGTTTTATCCAGCGCAATGTTGATGGATTCGGCAATACGCGCAAGGCAATCCTCTTCTGAAATCTGCATCAGATGGCTGCCAGGGTGGAAGTTGAGCAAAGAAAGCCCTAGTTGTTCGCAACGCTGCATTTCATCTATAAAGGCATCGCGCGATTTTTCCAGAGCTTCAGTGACCGGATGTCCGAGGTTAATCAGATAACTGTCGTGGGGAAGAATTTGCGCCGATGTGTAGTGATATTTTTCACAGGCGGCTTTGAATTCATCGATGGTTTGCGTCGTGAGCGGTGCGGCACGCCACTGACGTTGGTTTTTGGTGAACAAGGCAAACGCGGTTGCGTCGATTTCGGCGGCGCGAATTGCGGCATTTGCCAGACCGCCAGCAGCACTAACGTGCGCTCCAATGTATTTCATGCGAGGACTCCTGTTAAACCCGCTGGAGGAAAACGGTAATGATAGCGGGTTAACAGGAGCAAGATGTAGTGGTTTATGCGATGACGCTTTGAATCACATAGTTAATCGCACCACCACCAACAATCAGCCAGGCAAACAGTACCAGTGCCATCAGCAGAGGTTTCGCCCCGGCTTTTTTCAGCGCGCTGACGTGAGTGGTCAGACCCAGCGCCGCCATCGCCATTGCCAGCAGGAAGGTATCCAGCGTTACCAGCATGTTCACCACGCTCTGCGGTAACAGGTGGAACGAGTTAAAGATGGCAACTACGATGAACAAGATGGCAAACCACGGAATAGTGATTTTGCTTTTCTCGCCGCTGTTCGCCCCAGACAGCTGTTTAACACGCGCCGCCAGCAGGATGAGGAACGGAGCCAGCATCATCACGCGCAGCATTTTGGAAATAACTGCTGCGTTTTCCGCATCCGGGCTGATGGCATGACCTGCCGCCACCACCTGCGCCACTTCGTGCACAGTAGAACCAATGTAGATACCGAAAGTTTCCGGACTAAACCATTGAGACATCAGCGGATATATCGCCGGGTAGAGGAAAATCGCGACGGTCCCGAAGATAACAACGGTTGCAACAGCCACGGTTACTTTACTGGCTTCCGCTTTCACTACCGGCTCAGTCGCCAGTACCGCGGCAGCACCACAGATACTGCTACCGGCACCGATCAACCAGCTGGTGTGCTTATCCAGACCAAACACTTTCTGCCCCAGGAAGCAAGCCAGCAGGAAGGTACTGGACAGCGTCAGCACGTCAATGATGATCCCACTGATACCGACATCGGCAATTTGCGAGAACGTCAGACGGAAGCCATAAAGAATGATACCCAGACGTAATAAATATTGCTTGGCAAACAGCACACCACCGTCACAGCTTTTCCAGATGTGCGGGTAAATGGTGTTGCCTAAAACCATCCCCAACAAGATTGCGAGGGTGAGGGCACTAAACCCGGCACCCGCAACCGCGGGAATGGAACCACCCCACAGGGCGACCCCGGTGATAACTGCACTCAGGGCTAACCCCGGAATAAAATGCCACAGTGTACGATGTTGTTTCTGTAAGGTGATATTCGTCATAACCCTCTCCTTTAACCGGGCATAAGGTTACGACTAACTGGTTTAAAAATAAAATTGATTATATATTTATAATTAATCTTTATAAGTGGTAAGCGACTATGCACATCACCCTCCGGCAGTTGGAAGTTTTTGCAGAAGTATTGAAAAGTGGATCAACCACCCAGGCGTCGGTGATGCTGGCGTTGTCGCAATCAGCAGTGAGCGCAGCCTTGACCGACCTGGAAGGGCAGCTTGGCGTTCAACTGTTTGATCGCGTGGGGAAAAGACTGGTTGTTAATGAACACGGGCGGCTGCTCTATCCGCGAGCGTTGGCACTGCTTGAACAGGCGGTTGAAATCGAACAACTGTTTCGCGAAGACAACGGCGCGATTCGTATCTATGCCAGTAGTACCATCGGTAACTACATTCTGCCTGCAGTTATCGCCCGTTATCGCCATGATTATCCGCAGTTGCCGATTGAACTTAGCGTTGGGAATAGCCAGGATGTGATGCAAGCGGTGCTGGATTTCCGCGTTGATATTGGCTTTATTGAAGGACCGTGCCACAGCACTGAAATCATTTCTGAACCGTGGCTGGAAGACGAGCTGGTGGTTTTCGCCGCGCCGACTTCGCCGTTGGCCCGTGGTCCGGTCACCTTAGAGCAGCTGGCCGCTGCGCCGTGGATCCTGCGTGAACGCGGTTCCGGCACGCGGGAGATTGTCGATTATCTATTGCTGTCACATTTACCGAAGTTTGAGATGGCGATGGAATTAGGTAACTCCGAGGCAATCAAACATGCGGTGCGTCATGGGTTGGGAATTAGTTGCCTGTCGCGACGTGTGATTGAAGATCAATTGCAGGCAGGCACATTAAGTGAAGTTGCGGTCCCTCTCCCGCGCCTGATGCGTACGTTGTGGCGTATACATCATCGGCAAAAACACCTTTCCAACGCGCTACGGCGCTTTCTGGACTATTGCGATCCCGCGAATGTACCGCGTTAAGGTGCTGTACAAGAACATGCTGGTGCTGTGTCGATTTCGTGACGCAGCGCCCTCAGCATGCATTCGCCAGAAAAGAGATTGGCTGCTTTACTTATAATCCCTGGGCGATCATGAAGGTGTCTTATAACCGTGTATTTCTGCCGGAAGGATTGCCAATCGTCTGCTACAATCGCGCCTCATTTTTAAGATGGATAGCATTTTTGTATGGTTTCCGAAACTAAAACCACAGAAGCGCCGGGCTTACGCCGTGAATTAAAGGCGCGTCACCTGACGATGATTGCCATTGGCGGTTCCATCGGTACAGGTCTTTTTGTTGCCTCTGGCGCAACGATTTCTCAGGCAGGTCCGGGCGGGGCATTGCTCTCGTATATGCTGATTGGCCTGATGGTTTACTTCCTGATGACCAGTCTCGGTGAACTGGCTGCATATATGCCGGTTTCCGGTTCGTTTGCCACTTACGGTCAGAACTATGTTGAAGAAGGCTTTGGCTTCGCGCTGGGCTGGAACTACTGGTACAACTGGGCGGTGACTATCGCCGTTGACCTGGTTGCAGCTCAGCTGGTCATGAGCTGGTGGTTCCCGGATACACCGGGCTGGATCTGGAGTGCGTTGTTCCTCGGCGTTATCTTCCTGCTGAACTACATCTCAGTTCGTGGCTTTGGTGAAGCGGAATACTGGTTCTCACTGATCAAAGTCACGACAGTTATTGTCTTTATCATCGTTGGCGTGCTGATGATTATCGGTATCTTCAAAGGCGCGCAGCCTGCGGGCTGGAGCAACTGGACAATCGGCGAAGCGCCGTTTGCTGGTGGTTTTGCGGCGATGATCGGCGTAGCTATGATTGTCGGCTTCTCTTTCCAGGGAACCGAGCTGATCGGTATTGCTGCAGGCGAGTCCGAAGATCCGGCGAAAAACATTCCACGCGCGGTACGTCAGGTGTTCTGGCGAATCCTGTTGTTCTATGTGTTCGCGATCCTGATTATCAGCCTGATTATTCCGTACACCGATCCGAGCCTGCTGCGTAACGATGTTAAAGACATCAGCGTTAGTCCGTTCACCCTGGTGTTCCAGCACGCGGGTCTGCTCTCTGCGGCGGCGGTGATGAACGCAGTTATTCTGACGGCGGTGCTGTCAGCCGGTAACTCCGGTATGTATGCGTCTACTCGTATGCTGTACACCCTGGCGTGTGACGGTAAAGCGCCGCGCATTTTCGCTAAACTGTCGCGTGGTGGCGTGCCGCGTAATGCGCTGTATGCGACGACGGTGATTGCCGGTCTGTGCTTCCTGACCTCCATGTTTGGCAACCAGACGGTATACCTGTGGCTGCTGAACACCTCCGGGATGACGGGTTTTATCGCCTGGCTGGGGATTGCCATTAGCCACTATCGCTTCCGTCGCGGTTACGTATTGCAGGGACACGACATTAACGATCTGCCGTACCGTTCAGGTTTCTTCCCACTGGGGCCGATCTTCGCATTCATTCTGTGTCTGATTATCACTTTGGGCCAGAACTACGAAGCGTTCCTGAAAGATACCATTGACTGGGGCGGCGTAGCGGCAACGTATATTGGTATCCCGCTGTTCCTGATTATTTGGTTCGGCTACAAGCTGATTAAAGGAACTCACTTCGTACGCTACAGCGAAATGAAGTTCCCGCAGAACGATAAGAAATAAGTTTCCTCCCTTCCTTGCTAAGCCCTCTCAACCGAGAGGGCTTTTTCAATTCCATTTCCCTGACAAATCATGCGGATATAAAATTTAACATTTGGATTGATAATTGTTATCGTTTGCATTATCGTTACGCCACAATCAAAAAAGGCTGACAAATCAGAGGCTGTTCCGGCTTTCTGGGATGATCACCTGCATAAAAAATAAGTCCACCGCGATGCTGCCGTACGCAAGGGGACGTGAAGAAGATGTGAGCGATAACCCATTTTATTTTCGTAGTTACCTCATGGAGATATGGAATGTTTAGGTTGAACCCTTTCGTACGGGTCGGGCTGTGTTTGTCCGCTATTTCTTGTGCATGGCCTGTGTTAGCGGTCGATGATGATGGCGAAACGATGGTTGTCACTGCATCTTCCGTGGAACAAAATCTTAAAGATGCACCAGCCAGTATCAGCGTCATTACCCAGGAAGACCTGTAGCGAAAACCGGTACAGAATCTGAAGGATGTCCTCAAAGAAGTGCCTGGCGTACAACTGACGAACGAAGGGGATAACCGTAAGGGCGTTAGTATTCGTGGTCTGGACAGCAGCTACACCCTGATTCTTGTCGACGGTAAACGCGTTAACTCCCGCAATGCCGTCTTCCGCCACAATGATTTCGATCTGAACTGGATCCCGGTCGATTCCATCGAACGTATTGAAGTGGTTCGTGGCCCGATGTCGTCGCTGTACGGCTCCGATGCGCTCGGCGGTGTAGTGAATATCATCACCAAAAAAATCGGTCAGAAATGGTCGGGTACCGTTACCGTCGATACCACCATTCAGGAACATCGCGATCGCGGTGATACCTATAACGGTCAGTTCTTTACCAGCGGACCATTAATTGACGGCGTGCTGGGAATGAAAGCTTACGGCAGCCTGGCAAAACGTGAAAAGGATGACCCGCAAAACTCAACGACCACCGATACCGGAGAAACGCCGCGTATTGAAGGATTCTCCAGCCGCGACGGTAATGTCGAATTTGCCTGGACACCGAATCAAAATCACGATTTTACTGCCGGATACGGTTTCGACCGTCAGGATCGTGATTCCGACTCGCTGGACAAAAACCGCCTGGAACGCCAGAACTACTCCGTCAGCCATAATGGGCGTTGGGATTACGGCACCAGCGAACTGAAATACTACGGTGAGAAAGTCGAGAACAAAAACCCTGGCAACAGCAGCCCGATAACTTCCGAAAGCAATACGGTCGACGGCAAATACACGTTGCCGCTGACGGCGATTAATCAGTTTCTCACGGTTGGCGGTGAATGGCGTCACGACAAACTTAGCGATGCGGTGAACCTGACCGGGGGAACCAGCTCCAAAACGTCTGCCAGCCAGTACGCGCTGTTTGTGGAAGATGAATGGCGGATCTTCGAGCCGCTGGCGCTGACGACCGGCGTGCGTATGGACGATCACGAAACCTACGGTGAACACTGGAGTCCGCGTGCCTACCTGGTTTATAACGCCACCGACACCGTAACGGTGAAAGGGGGCTGGGCGACGGCATTTAAAGCACCTTCTCTGTTGCAACTTAGCCCTGACTGGACGAGCAATTCCTGCCGTGGCGCATGTAAGATTGTGGGTAGCCCGGATCTGAAACCAGAAACCAGCGAAAGTTGGGAGCTGGGGCTTTACTACATGGGTGAAGAAGGCTGGCTTGAAGGGGTTGAATCCAGCGTTACCGTTTTCCGTAACGATGTGAAAGATCGTATCAGCATCAGCCGTACGTCTGACGTCAACGCTGCACCGGGCTACCAAAACTTTGTCGGTTTTGAGACGGGCGCTAACGGACGGCGCATACCGGTATTTAGCTACTACAACGTTAACAAAGCTCGTATTCAGGGCGTGGAAACCGAACTGAAAATTCCGTTCAACGATGAATGGAAACTGTCATTCAACTACACCTACAACGATGGTCGTGATGTCAGCAACGGCGAAAACAAACCGCTATCCGATCTGCCGTTCCATACCGCTAACGGTACGCTGGACTGGAAACCGCTGGCGCTGGAAGACTGGTCATTCTATGTTTCTGGTCACTATACCGGGCAGAAACGAGCCGACAGCGCGACGGCTAAAACACCTGGCGGTTATACCATCTGGAATACCGGCGCGGCCTGGCAGGTGACTAAAGACGTCAAACTGCGCGCAGGCGTGCTGAACCTTGGCGACAAGGATCTCAGCCGTGATGACTACAGCTATAACGAAGACGGACGTCGTTACTTTATGGCAGTGGATTATCGCTTCTGATGAGAAGATGCCCGGCGAACCGGGCGGACTTTCACTTCAGTAAATACTGCGCATGGAAGCGCAGGTGATCCTCTATAAAAGAGGCGATGAAGTAGTAACTGTGATCATATCCCGGCTGAATACGCAGCGTCATCGGCCACGCTTTCTGGCGCGCGGCTTCTGCCAGAACTGCGGGTTGCAACTGATCGGCAAGAAACTGATCATTATCACCTTGATCGATAAGCGTCGGGATCGCATCCTGCGCGTTACTGGCATACATCAGCGCGCAACTGTCCCATTCCAGCCATGCATTTTTGTCCTCACCTAAATAGCGGCTAAACGCTTTGATCCCCCACGGGACGCTGCACGGATTCACAATGGGCGCAAAGGCGGAAACGCTGGTGTATTTGCCCGGGTTTTTCAGCGCCATAATCAGCGCACCGTGACCACCCATTGAATGACCGCTAATGGCGCAGCGGTCGCTGACATTAAATTGCGACTGAACCAGCGCCGGTAATTCATCGCGCAGATAATCATACATCCGGTAATGCGTCGCCCACGGCGGTTGCGTGGCATTAAGATAAAAGCCTGCGCCCTGGCCTAAATCGTAGCCATCGTCGTTGGCAACCTGTTCGCCGCGCGGGCTGGTGTCTGGCATCACCAGTACAATCCCCAGTTCCGCCGCTACCCGCTGGGCACCCGCCTTGGTGGTGAAGTTCTCGTCATTGCAGGTTAATCCGGAAAGCCAGTACAGCACTGGTGGTGGGGTGTGATCACGAGGTGGTGGGAGAAAGATACTGAACGTCATCGGGCAGTTTAAGGTACTGGAGTCGTGTCGCCAGCGTTGCTGCCAGCCTTCAAAACAGCGGTGCTCTTCGAGCATTTCCATGCGTGGCTCCTTGTTGTGTTGTTTGCAATTTCTTCATCATACCGTTTATTCAATGTGCTGTGAGTAACTTTCACTTCCGTATTTGCATAACGATGTTTTAACATCTGCTGATGAAAGGCAGCGGCAATTACAATAATTATCGCTGTGAATACTGGATTATGTGCGCCGCCTCACGCACAATAATCAGGCTGTAAATCAGCTTAATAACTTTGCCCCCACGCAGGGCGGAGGCGTCACACCTGCAGGAGAAATCATAAATGCCATCACTCAGTAAAGAAGCGGCCCTGGTTCATGAAGCGTTAGTTGCGCGAGGACTGGAAACACCGCTGCGCCCGCCCGTGCATGAAATGGATAACGAAACGCGCAAAAGCCTTATTGCTGGTCATATGACCGAAATCATGCAGCTGCTGAATCTCGACCTGGCTGATGACAGTTTGATGGAAACGCCGCATCGCATCGCTAAAATGTATGTCGATGAAATTTTCTCCGGTCTGGATTACGCCAACTTCCCGAAAATCACCCTCATTGAAAACAAAATGAAGGTCGATGAAATGGTCACCGTGCGCGATATCACTCTGACCAGTACCTGTGAACACCATTTTGTTACCATCGATGGCAAAGCGACGGTGGCTTATATCCCGAAAGATTCGGTGATCGGTCTGTCAAAAATTAACCGTATCGTGCAGTTCTTTGCCCAGCGTCCGCAGGTGCAGGAACGTCTGACGCAGCAAATTCTTATTGCGCTACAAACGCTGCTGGGCACCAATAACGTGGCTGTCTCGATCGACGCGGTGCATTACTGCGTGAAGGCGCGTGGCATCCGCGATGCAACCAGTGCCACGACAACGACCTCTCTTGGTGGATTGTTCAAATCCAGTCAGAATACGCGCCACGAGTTTCTGCGCGCTGTGCGTCATCACAACTGATTAAAAGGCAGGAACCATGGAGCGCAACGTCACGCTCGATTTTGTTCGCGGCGTCGCCATTCTGGGGATCCTGCTATTAAACATCAGCGCCTTTGGGCTACCAAAGGCGGCTTATCTCAATCCCGCCTGGTACGGCGCTATTACGCCGCAGGATGCATGGACCTGGGCATTTCTTGATCTCGTCGGCCAGGTGAAATTCCTCACGCTTTTTGCGCTGCTGTTTGGTGCGGGCCTGCAAATGTTGCTGCCCCGTGGCAGACGCTGGATCCAGTCGCGGTTAACGCTGTTAGTCTTGCTGGGTTTTATTCACGGTTTATTGTTCTGGGACGGCGATATTCTGCTGGCTTACGGGCTGGTGGGCTTAATCTGCTGGCGGCTGGTGCGCGATGCGCCATCGGTAAAAAGCCTGTTTAATACAGGCGTCATGCTTTATCTGGTGGGGCTTGGCGTTTTGCTGTTATTGGGGCTGATTTCCGACAGCCAGACCAGCCGCGCCTGGACGCCGGATGCATCGGCTATTTTGTATGAAAAATACTGGAAGCTTCACGGCGGCGTTGAAGCGATCAGTAATCGTGCCGATGGTGTTGGCAACAGTTTACTGGCACTGGGCGCACAGTATGGCTGGCAACTGGCAGGGATGATGCTCATTGGTGCGGCGCTGATGCGCAGCGGCTGGCTGAAAGGGCAGTTCAGCTTACGTCACTATCGTCGTACTGGTTTTGTGCTGGTGGCGATTGGGGTGACCATTAACCTTCCTGCCATCGCCCTGCAATGGCAGCTGGACTGGGCGTATCGCTGGTGTGCCTTCTTACTTCAAATGCCGCGGGAACTGAGTGCGCCGTTTCAGGCGATTGGCTATGCGTCGCTGTTTTATGGCTTCTGGCTGCAATTGAGCCGCTTTAAGCTGGTGCTTGCGATCGCCTGCGTCGGACGGATGGCGCTGACCAACTATCTATTGCAAACGCTGATTTGTACCATGCTTTTTTACCACCTCGGTTTGTTTATGCATTTTGATCGCCTGGAGCTGCTGGCGTTTGTTATTCCGGTATGGCTGGCGAATATCCTCTTCTCTGTTATCTGGCTGCGTTACTTCCGCCAGGGGCCGGTGGAATGGCTCTGGCGTCAGTTAACTTTGCGTGCTGCCGGAACGGCAATATCTAAAACATCAAGATAACGATCTGGATCACATTCGTTAACAAAACGGCTGTAACCGTTTCCATTGCTGTGACTCGATTCACGAAGTCCTGTATTCAGTGCTGACAAAATAGCCGCCAGCAAGCAGTCATTTACTGCAATCTCATAACAGGTAGTGAATATGATCACCATTCGTGATGTAGCGCGTCAGGCTGGCGTCTCTGTGGCAACGGTTTCCCGGGTGCTCAATAACAGCACGCTGGTCAGTGCCGACACGCGTGAAGCAGTAATGAAAGCCGTGAGTGAGCTGGATTATCGGCCAAATGCCAATGCCCAGGCGCTGGCAACTCAGGTTAGCGATACCATTGGCGTGGTGGTGATGGACGTTTCTGATGCTTTTTTCGGCGCGCTGGTAAAAGCGGTGGATCTGGTCGCCCAGCAGCATCAGAAATACGTGCTAATCGGCAATAGCTATCATGAAGCGGAAAAAGAGCGTCACGCCATTGAGGTGTTAATTCGCCAGCGTTGTAATGCGTTGATTGTTCACTCAAAAGCATTGAGTGACGATGAACTGGCGCAATTTATGGATAACATTCCCGGTATGGTGTTAATCAACCGCGTTGTGCCGGGGTACGCCCATCGTTGCGTTTGCCTGGATAATCTCAGCGGTGCCCGAATGGCGACGCGCATGTTGCTGAATAACGGTCATCAACGTATTGGTTATCTTTCTTCCAGCCACGGCATTGAAGATGACGCCATGCGTAAAGCAGGCTGGATGAGTGCGTTGAAAGAGCAGGATATTATTCCGCCGGAAAGCTGGATTGGCACTGGTACGCCGGACATGCCGGGCGGTGAGGCGGCGATGGTTGAACTGCTGGGGCGCAATCTACAACTTACCGCTGTATTTGCTTATAACGACAATATGGCCGCTGGCGCACTGACAGCATTAAAAGATAATGGCATTGCGATTCCGTTACATCTCTCAATCATCGGTTTCGATGATATTCCCATCGCCCGTTACACCGACCCGCAATTAACGACCGTGCGTTATCCCATTGCTTCAATGGCTAAATTAGCCACCGAACTGGCCTTGCAGGGGGCAGCAGGCAATATTGATCCTCGTGCCAGCCACTGTTTTATGCCGACGTTAGTGCGTCGTCATTCTGTCGCAACGCGCCAGAATGCGGCGGCGATCACTAACTCAACAAATCAGGCGATGTAACCGCTTTCAATCTGTGAGTGATTTCACAGTATCTTAACAATGTGATAGCTATGATTGCACCGTTTTAACGTTGTAACCCGTATGTAACAGTGAATAATCACTTTCACCGAGGTAATAGCGTCATAACAACAATTAAAGCCGTTTTCTGGAGCGTTACCGGGCATGGAAGAACGAATTTTAAAAAGTGAGCTTCGGCGTTCAGTAACACTTCATTAACTCTACTGCCCCGCCGAGCATTTATCTCAAGCACTACCCTGCATAAGAAAAACCGGAGATACCATGAATAAGAAGGTGTTAACCCTGTCTGCTGTGATGGCCAGCATGTTATTCGGTGCCGCTGCACACGCTGCTGATACTCGCATTGGTGTAACAATCTATAAGTACGACGATAACTTTATGTCTGTAGTGCGCAAGGCTATTGAGCAAGATGCGAAAGCCGCGCCAGATGTTCAGCTGCTGATGAATGATTCTCAGAATGACCAGTCCAAGCAGAACGATCAGATCGACGTATTGCTGGCGAAAGGGGTGAAGGCACTGGCAATCAACCTGGTTGACCCGGCAGCTGCGGGTACGGTGATTGAGAAAGCGCGTGGGCAAAACGTGCCGGTGGTTTTCTTCAACAAAGAACCGTCTCGTAAGGCGCTGGATAGCTACGACAAAGCCTACTACGTTGGCACTGATTCCAAAGAGTCCGGCATTATTCAGGGCGATTTGATTGCTAAACACTGGGCGGCGAATCAGGGTTGGGATCTGAACAAAGACGGTCAGATTCAATTCGTATTGCTGAAAGGTGAACCGGGCCATCCGGATGCAGAAGCACGTACCACTTACGTGATTAAAGAGCTGAACGACAAAGGCATTAAAACTGAACAGTTACAGTTAGATACCGCTATGTGGGATACCGCTCAGGCGAAAGATAAGATGGACGCCTGGCTGTCTGGCCCGAACGCCAACAAAATCGAAGTGGTTATCGCCAACAACGATGCGATGGCAATGGGCGCGGTAGAAGCACTGAAAGCACACAACAAGTCCAGCATTCCGGTGTTTGGCGTCGATGCGCTGCCAGAAGCGCTGGCGCTGGTGAAATCCGGTGCACTGGCGGGCACAGTACTGAACGATGCTAACAACCAGGCGAAAGCGACCTTTGATCTGGCGAAAAACCTGGCCGATGGCAAAGGTGCGGCTGATGGCACCAACTGGAAAATCGACAACAAAGTGGTCCGCGTACCTTATGTTGGCGTAGATAAAGACAACCTGGCTGAATTCAGCAAGAAATAAGACTGATTGGGCGCAGTCGTTTACTGCGCCCTTATTGTATGGCCAACAAGGTAAAATTATATGGTCAGCTCAACGACTCCGTCTTCCGGGGAATACTTGTTGGAAATGAGCGGTATCAACAAGTCCTTTCCTGGTGTTAAGGCACTTGATAACGTTAATTTAAAAGTCCGGCCACATTCTATCCATGCATTAATGGGGGAAAACGGTGCAGGAAAATCGACATTATTAAAATGCCTGTTTGGTATTTATCAAAAAGACTCCGGCACCATTTTATTCCAGGGTAAAGAGATCGATTTCCATTCCGCCAAAGAGGCACTGGAAAATGGTATTTCGATGGTACACCAGGAGTTAAACCTGGTATTACAACGTTCGGTGATGGATAACATGTGGCTGGGGCGATATCCCACCAAAGGCATGTTTGTCGATCAGGACAAAATGTACCGCGAAACCAAAGCGATTTTTGATGAACTGGATATTGATATCGATCCGCGTGCGCGCGTCGGCACATTATCCGTTTCGCAAATGCAGATGATCGAAATCGCCAAAGCGTTTTCCTATAACGCGAAAATTGTGATTATGGATGAACCGACTTCTTCGTTAACCGAAAAAGAGGTCAATCATCTGTTCACTATTATTCGTAAATTAAAAGAGCGCGGCTGCGGTATTGTTTATATCTCGCATAAAATGGAAGAAATCTTCCAGTTATGTGATGAAGTTACTGTATTGCGCGACGGTCAGTGGATCGCCACCGAACCGCTGGCAGGACTGACGATGGACAAGATCATCGCCATGATGGTTGGGCGTTCTCTTAATCAGCGTTTTCCTGACAAAGAAAACAAGCCGGGCGAAGTCATCCTCGAGGTGCGTAACCTAACGTCACTGCGCCAGCCGTCGATTCGCGATGTCTCGTTTGATCTGCATAAAGGGGAGATCCTCGGTATTGCCGGGCTGGTGGGGGCGAAACGTACCGATATTGTTGAGACGTTATTTGGTATTCGCGAGAAATCGGCTGGCACCATTACGTTGCACGGCAAACAGATCAATAACCATAATGCCAACGAAGCCATAAACCACGGATTTGCACTGGTAACTGAGGAGCGCCGCTCAACGGGAATTTATGCCTATCTGGATATTGGTTTTAACTCGTTAATTTCCAATATTCGCAACTACAAAAATAAAGTTGGTTTACTGGATAACTCGCGGATGAAAAGCGATACCCAGTGGGTGATTGATTCGATGCGGGTAAAAACGCCGGGTCATCGGACGCAAATTGGTTCGCTCTCCGGTGGTAATCAGCAAAAGGTGATTATTGGTCGCTGGCTACTAACGCAACCAGAAATATTAATGCTCGATGAACCGACGCGCGGTATTGATGTCGGGGCGAAGTTTGAAATTTATCAGTTAATTGCCGAACTGGCGAAGAAAGGCAAGGGGATTATTATTATCTCCTCTGAAATGCCTGAGTTGTTAGGGATAACAGACCGTATTCTGGTCATGAGCAATGGTCTCGTTTCCGGAATTGTCGATACAAAAACAACAACGCAAAACGAAATTCTGCGTCTTGCGTCTTTGCACCTTTAAGATTAGGGGCTTCCCATGAGTGCGTTAAATAAGAAAAGTTTTCTTACTTACCTGAAAGAGGGCGGTATTTACGTCGTTCTTTTAGTTTTGCTGGCGATTATTATTTTCCAGGACCCAACATTTTTAAGTCTGTTGAACTTAAGTAATATTCTCACCCAGTCATCGGTGCGTATTATTATCGCGCTCGGTGTGGCAGGGTTAATTGTCACCCAGGGGACCGATCTTTCTGCTGGTCGTCAGGTAGGGCTGGCGGCAGTGGTGGCTGCGACATTATTGCAGTCCATGGATAACGCCAACAAAGTGTTCCCGGAAATGGCGACGATGCCGATTGCGCTGGTTATTCTGATTGTCTGTGCCATTGGTGCGGTGATCGGTTTGATCAACGGTCTGATTATCGCTTATCTCAACGTGACGCCGTTCATTACCACGCTCGGCACGATGATCATCGTCTATGGCATCAACTCGCTCTATTACGACTTTGTCGGGGCGTCGCCAATTTCTGGTTTTGACAGTGGCTTCTCTACCTTTGCTCAGGGCTTTGTCGCGCTGGGGAGTTTCCGTCTCTCTTACATCACCTTCTACGCGTTGATTGCGGTGGCGTTCGTCTGGGTGTTGTGGAACAAAACCCGCTTCGGTAAGAACATTTTTGCCATTGGCGGTAACCCGGAAGCGGCAAAAGTATCTGGTGTCAACGTCGGCCTGAACCTGCTGATGATCTACGCGTTGTCTGGCGTGTTCTATGCCTTTGGCGGGATGTTAGAAGCCGGACGTATCGGCTCTGCCACCAACAACCTCGGCTTTATGTATGAGCTGGATGCTATCGCGGCGTGCGTGGTAGGCGGTGTATCGTTCAGCGGCGGTGTGGGGACGGTGATTGGCGTGGTGACCGGGGTAATTATTTTTACCGTCATCAACTATGGCCTGACGTATATCGGCGTAAACCCATACTGGCAGTACATCATCAAAGGGGCGATTATTATCTTCGCCGTAGCGCTGGATTCACTGAAATACGCGCGTAAGAAGTGATGTGATTGTGGATATTGCCGGATGCGCTGCATCCGGCAATCGGTGCCAAATGCCGGATGCGTCTCTGGTTTTACAACGTTACCGGGTGTTCTTTCTCGCCTTTCTTAAACTTCACTTCCCCGAGCTCAATACAACCCACCGGGCAGACGTGACCACAAAGCAGACAACCCACACATTTCTCGGTATTACAATGCGGTGTGCGGGTTTTCTCGCTCCATTCCATCGCCTGGTGACCGCCGTCGTAACAGGAAATATAACAGCGTCCACAGCCAACACATTTATCAAGATTGATACGGGGATAGACAATATAACTGCGGTCTAAATCTTCCGCCGGGACAATATTGTTATTCGCCAGACCTACCATCTCCTGCAGCGAATCAAATCCCTGATCGGCGAGATAATGCGACAACCCGCTTGCCATATCTTCCACTATCCGATACCCGTACTGCATGATGCCGGTGGTCACCTGTAACGTTGCTGCGCCGAGCAATAAAAACTCAGCCGCATCCTCCCAGGTTTCAATGCCGCCGATACCGCTGATTGGGAAATCGCGCAGTTCTGGATGGGTGCGCATTTGCTGAATGAAGCGCAGGGCGATCGGTTTTACCGCTTTACCGGAATATCCGGAAATACTCGATTTTCCGTTAACGATCGGCATACCGATTTTCTGATTAAGATCGATATTGGTGATGGATTTAACGGTGTTAATCGCCGCAATGCCATCTGCGCCGCCGCGCTTCGCCGCCAGCGCCACTTCGCACATATCACCGATATTCGGCGTCATCTTCGCCAGCATTGGCAGCGTGGAACCCCGTTTCACTGCCCGACAATATTTTTCTACCAGCTCCGGGCTTTGCCCGACATCGCTACCCATCGCATGAGAAGTCATTTGCGGACAGGAGAAGTTACACTCGATCATATCCGCGCCAGCTTCTTGCACCAGGCGCGCCAGCTCCTCCCATTGCTGCTCATTTTCCCCCATGATCGAAGCGATCAATACTTTGTCCGGGTAATCTTCCTTCAGCTGACGCAGGGCGGCCAGATTCTCTTCCAACGGATGTTCAGCAATCTGCTCCATATTTTTGAAGCCGATAAAACCGGTATCTTCTTTCACCAGATGATCAAAACGCGGCGAGACTTCGTTGGCGATAAAAAAGCCGATCGTTTTAAACACCACGCCGCCCCAACCTGTGTCGTAGGCTTTGGCACACATCTCATAGCAGTTGCCTACAGGCGAAGAAGAGAGGCAGAACGGGTTGGGAAACTTCACGCCGCAAAAAGTAATCGAAAGATCTTTCGTTAACATGAGCAAGCTCCCTCTAAATAGTGATGAATCGCCTCGGCGGCTTCTTTCCCGGTTTTCACGGCATAGACCACGGTTTTGTCACCCTCAACAATATCGCCAGCAGCAAAGACTTGCGGATCGCGGGTCTGATAATTTTGTGTTTTGATGGTGTTACGCTGCGGCTCTAACTCCGCAAAGGCATCCAGTCTGGCATGCTGACCGACGGCGAGAATAATTTTATCTGCCGCCATCGTCAGTTCGCCCGGTAACCGTACATGCTTAAACGTGACTTTATTGCCTTCCACGGCTACTGGCGTGAATCCATCGATGATCGAAACGCCCAGCTCCCGGGCGCTGGCAAACTCTTTTTCGCTTGCCGGAAACTCATCTAACTCTTCACGCGCTACGCAGGTTACCGCCTGACAGCCGAGAACTTTCAGCGTGCTGGCTACGTCCATCGCAACATCACCGCCGCCGATAATTAATGCGCTTTGTGGAATGCTGATATCGCCTTGCGCCTGTCGTGCACGTTGCAGGAAGTCCACGGCAATCTCAACGTTGCTATGCTCAAACAGCGATAACCCGGAACCGCTCGATAACCCCACGGTGACCAGTACCGCGCGGTTTTCTGCTTTCAGCTGCTCAAGGGTGAGTGTGTTACCGACTTCGTTGTTGCACTTAATGGTCACGCCCATTTTTTCAATACGGGCGATCTCTGCATCCAGCACTGATTGCGGTAACCGGAATTGCGGAATACCGTTACGCAACCAGCCACCGGGGTGCGCTTCTTTCTCATAAATCGTGACGTCATAACCCTGGTTTGTCAGTGTTACACTGGCCTGCAATCCGGCAGGACCTGCGCCAATAATCGCGACTTTGCCGAGCATTTTAGTACCGGGCTGATAAATTTCCATCCCAGTTTGTTGTTCAAAATCAGTAACAAAACGCTGTAAGCGACCGATATCAATGGGAGTATCAACACCGGCACGGGTACAACCGCTTTGACATAATTTCTCCGTCGGGCACACTCTGGCACAAACGGCACCGAGGGCATTATTTTCGCGAATTGTCTCGGCAGCGCCTTTAAAATTACGAAAGTAGATTGAGCGAATAAATTTCCCCGGATCGGTCTGTGCCGGGCAAGCCTGACTACAGGGAGCGTCATGACATAATAAACAGCGAGAGGCTTCTTTAATCGCCAGTAAAGGCGTAAAAGCCGGAGTGAGTTCATCCAGATAATTTTGTTGCGGCATGTGATCTTCCTTAATGCTATGAGTAATTAAGGCGAACGCTAAATATACTCGTCATACTTCAAGTTGCATGTGCTGCGTCTGCGTTCGCTCACCCCAGTCACTTACTTATGTAAGCTCCTGGGGACTCACTCACTTGTCGCCTTCCTGCAACTCGAATTATTTAGAGTATAAATATTGCGTGCTGATATTAAGGCTATGCGCGTGGGGAAATTTATACTGTGAAAGGATTCACAAATAGCTGCGGTTCAGAATGTTATATCCGCAGCTTATTGAGTGAAGTAATAATTATTCTCAATAATTAACAGAAAAGAGAAAATATTAACGATAGAAAATAAGATAAACAATCATGCCGATAGATAAAATTCCGAAGCCGATATATGCCACCATATAAGCGAAAAAGAGTCCGGGATTTTTTGCTCGCCAGACATACACCGGTTCCGGTGCATTTTTAACCCGTTTATCAATCGCGCCTGCGCGCCAGCCTTTCCATGCTTCGCGGAAACAAAATATCGGAATAAGGAAAAAAACGGCAACGACAAAAAACTGCTGTACATCCATAACTACTTTCCTTGTTTCTTTTGTAATTCAAGTAACTGTTCGGGTGTGACGGCGGGATACCCCTGCGCATCTTCCGGCACCTGGTGCATAGCCGGAATAGGGACCAGCGGCCCTAAAAAACGCGGTTCACGTTTAAAAATATAAAGGTCAGCCAGCGCACCGAAACGGGCGGCAAATTCGCGAATACGTACTGACAGCATATCTTTCGGTGACGGTACGGCATAACACTGAGCCTGAATCCCCATATGCAGCGCAATAAATAATGCCCGCTCACAGTGGAAACGTTGGGTGATAATAATGAAATCATTAGTATCGAAAACTTTGCGTGTACGCACGATGGAATCCAGCGTACGAAAGCCTGCGTAATCGAGAACAATATCTGATGGGTCGACACCAGCAGCGATTAAATCTTTGCGCATGGTCATCGGCTCATTATAACTTTGCAATGCGTTATCGCCGCTCAGTAATAGATAATTTACCTTACCGCTGTTATAGGCATTAATCGCTCCTTGAATGCGGTAGCGATAATACTGATTAATTACGCCAGTACGATAATATTTTGCTGTTCCGAGCACCACACCGACCTGGCGGTAGGGGAGATCCTGCAATTCGTCGTAGATATAAGGCGCGGTTTTCCAGCTCATCCAGCGATCGAGGCCGAGCACAGTCAACAGCAGCAAGCCGATCAGGACTAACAGGCTGAGGAACACGCGCTTTAACATGCAGGAGACTCGATCTAAGGAAAATTTCCATCAGGCTACTTTACCCGCTGGTTTTGCGCAAGAAACGGCAAACTGTTTGCCGGGAATTTCGACACCAGGAGAGGGCTGGCAAGCCGGACAAGGCGTTCACGCCGCATCCGGCACCAGGCTTAAGCGAGAAGCACTCGGTCGATACTGTGACAGCCGAGAGCTTTCAGTGTTGCGGAGGTGGCATCCCACTGAATCAACGGCGCATCGGCTTTTTCTGCCAGAACCGCGCGCTGGATATCCGGGTAATCATAACCCTTGAGATTCAATAGAATTAACGCTCCCTGCAACGGTGGCAGAGTCGGGTTGAATGCGGCGTTTTCAGCGTAGCTGCCGCTGAAAATACGACCGTCTTTACATTCCAGCGTGACACCGCTTGGCGACTTACTGTAAGGCATGTGCGAACGGTTTGCCGCTGCAATCGCCGCCTGAGAAAGCGCATCACCAGTCAGCGCATAGCCGTGATCCTGCTCGTCCATCAGCAGCGTTTTAATCTCCAGATCTTTCGGCCCAAAGGCATCCGGCAGATAGTCACGCAGCGCGTGTGCCTCGCGGCCCGGCAGATGAATACGCAGATCCAGACCGCTGTTCAGTTCATTCATAAACTGACGACAGTGACCACAAGGCGTGTAGTTAACGGTGATGGCTGCAAGCGCTTTTTCACCACTCAACCAGGCGTGGCTGATCGCGCTTTGTTCGGCATGAACGGTTTGCTGCATTGTCGCACCAATAAATTCCATATTGGCACCGAAATACCAGGTTCCGCTCACACCGCGCGCAATTGCGCCAACATTAAAATTCGACAATGGCGTACGCGCACAGGCCGCCGCCAGCGGAAGTAGTGCGAATGCCAGCGCGTCTTCGTCCAGCCCCGTTGCGCTCTTCAGCGATGAGACTTGCTCCCCGGTCAACAAAGCGGGGAAGTACTTGTCTGCCAGAATAGGTTCCAGTGCAGATTGCAAGTTATCCGCAAGTTGGGCAAAAGCGGTTTGAAAACGTGGATGCATGGCGTTGCCTCATAATCATGTAATGGGATAACAGTTTACGAACCCGTTATGGCTTTATATGTGATCTGAATCTCATTAATTATGCAACGCGTGAAACTTACATCAAAAATGCGCGACGCATCGCAAATTTTAGCCCATTACTGCCAGAATAATCGGGAAAAGGAACGGTGCGATCAGCGAAGTAATTATCCCGCATAACACCAGCGCTAGCGAACTAAATGCACCTTCCTGATAATCCAGCTCGGCGCAGCGCGCCGTACCGAGGGCGTGCGAGGCAGTCCCCATTGCCAGACCGCGCGCAGCTTTGGTACGAATACGCATCGCATTAAGCAATGTATGGCCAAATACCGCGCCGAGGATGCCGACGAAAATCACGCAAACTGCGCTGATTGCCGGAATACCGCCAATACTGCCGCCAACCGCCATTGCAATAGGCGTGGTGACTGATTTCGGCAGGATTGACGCGGCGATTTCCGGTGAAGCGCCCATCAACAATGCCACGGAAGTCCCCGTCACCATCGCAACCACGCTGCCGATAAAACAGATGGTGATGATCGATTTCCAGCGCGCGCGGATCTGGTGTAGCTGCTCATATAAAGGATAAGCCAACGCGACAACCGCCGGTTGCAGCAAATCGTTTAGCACTTCGCTACCTTTAAAGTAGCTGTCGTAAGAGATGCCGGTGAGCATTAAAAAAGGAATGATCACCACCATTGCTACCAGCAACGGGTTAAGCAGGGGGAACTTATACCGTGCCGCCAGTTTGCGGGCGGCAAAAAAGACAATCAACGTCAGCGGTAATGACCACCAGATATTCGCCATCATTCTTCTGATCCTTTCTGACCTACGACTTTACGTTCACCGTGTACCAGTTGTGAACTCCAGCTCACCACCAGAAAAACCACCAGCGTACTGACTGCACAGGAAACCACTACCGGGCCAAACTGTGCGCGGAGCAAATCAAAATATTGCATGACGCCTACGCCAATCGGCACAAACAATAGCGCCATATAGCGAATCAGTACGTAGCACCCCGGATTGACCCATTTTGCCGGAAGAATTTGCAAGGCCAGCAGGACAAACAGGATCAGCATACCGATGATGCTGCCCGGAATGGTTACCGGTAGCAGGGAAGCAATGAAAATGCCTGCATACAGGCAGGCATAAATCAGGACGAAAGCGCGTAAATATTGCCAGATAATGTTCAGTGTCTTACTCATAATCAACACCCCAGATGAGATGGATTCATCATACAATTAATTCGTAAAACGTGCTACCGATCACATTAAGAAATCAGCGCTTATTTTTTCGCTCCCCGGCATTACGCAATGCGCAACGAACTCAGGCATACATCAAGCATAGAGAGGGATTACAGTTTGCAGCAATCCCTCTTTGCAGACCTTTAATCCGTTGACCATAGGCGCTAACATGGCGCCTCATTTTTTTGCGGGTGAAGATATGCGTGTGTTACTGGCTCCGATGGAGGGTGTGCTTGACTCTCTGGTGCGTGAATTGCTGACCGAAGTTAACGACTACGATCTGTGCATCACCGAGTTTGTCCGCGTGGTGGATCAACTGCTGCCGGTAAAAGTCTTTCATCGCATTTGCCCTGAGCTACAAAACGCCAGCCGGACACCATCTGGTACGCTGGTGCGCGTGCAGTTGTTAGGTCAGTTCCCACAATGGCTGGCAGAGAACGCCGCCCGTGCGGTGGAGTTAGGTTCCTGGGGCGTGGATCTCAATTGCGGCTGCCCGTCGAAAACGGTTAACGGTAGCGGCGGCGGCGCGACGTTACTCAAAGATCCTGAACTCATCTACCAGGGTGCAAAAGCGATGCGTGAAGCTGTACCAGCGCATTTGCCCGTCAGCGTAAAAGTGCGTCTGGGCTGGGACAGCGGTGAGAAGAAATTTGAAATCGCCGATGCGGTTCAACAGGCTGGCGCTACGGAGCTGGTGGTGCATGGACGGACAAAAGAGCAGGGTTACCGCGCGGAGCATATTGACTGGCAGGCGATTGGCGAGATTCGCCAGCGGCTGAATATTCCGGTGATTGCCAACGGCGAAATCTGGGACTGGCAGAGCGCGCAACAATGCATTGCGATCAGCGGCTGCGACGCAGTGATGATTGGTCGCGGGGCGCTCAATATTCCCAACCTGAGCCGGGTAGTAAAATATAACGAACCGCGAATGCCGTGGCCGGAGGTGGTTGCTTTGCTGCAAAAATATACCCGTCTGGAAAAGCAGGGCGATACCGGGTTATATCACGTTGCGCGGATTAAACAGTGGTTGAGTTATTTGCGTAAAGAATACGATGAAGCAACGGAATTATTTCAGCATGTTCGGGTGTTGAATAATTCCCCTGATATTGCAAGGGCTATTCAGGCAATTGATATCGAGAAACTCTAAAAAACCATAGTGATGTTTTTTGACAATGTGTTAGCTCTTTATCAATAGGCCGCACGGTTGTTTGGTGGCGTCAAAATTGCCGAGGCGTTCCCTGAAGGCCGGGGCAGCCCACATGGATGTGGGCTGAGGGCGCGTTTTACAGGGATGTTACCTCGCGCCCGACCCGGTAGCCGTAAGGGATAAGCCGAGGGCACCGCGCAGCGGCGATTTTGTTCGCCAGAGCCCGGGGGTGCAGGGGGCGGCGGCGATTGGCCGCCCTGCGCGCTCCTTGCGCCAGTGATTATATGAAGCAATGCACATGACAGGAGCGCAACAGGATGAGAGACTGAAATATTCTCGTTATTTTCGGACCTGATGACATTAATTAATTTTAAAATATCATCTTAAATACGCCAGTCACCACCAGTAGCCCAATCAGGAAAATAATCAATACAGCCCAGAGTATAATTTTCATTGGCGTTCCTTTATTTGTGAGTGCTGAATAAGTATAGGAAAAAACGAAGCCCTTTGCCGTTATCCATAAACGATTAAGATAAATCGGAAGATATCATTTACTTAGTCTATATTTTTCTGGATATGTCGTTTTATTGCTACTGATGTATTGCCACGCGAAACTAAAAAATATATCGCAACACACGGTAATCTCCGCGCACCTTTTCTTACCTGATTATTCCCCCATGAATCGTGATTCCTTTTATCCAGCCATCGCCTGTTTTCCGCTGTTACTGATGCTGGCCGGGTGTGCACCTATGCATGAAACCCGCCAGGCGTTAAGCCAGCAAACGCCTGCTGCACAAGTTGACACCGCATTACCCACGGCGCTGAAAAATGGTTGGCCAGACAGCCAATGGTGGCTGGAGTATCACGATAATCAACTCACTTCCTTAATTAACAATGCACTACAGAACGCACCGGATATGCAGGTGGCTGAACAGCGCATTCAGCTAGCTGAAGCCCAGGCGAAGGCAATTGCTACTCAGGATGGTCCGCAGATCGACTTTTCTGCGGATATGGAGCGGCAAAAAATGTCGGCAGAAGGCTTAATGGGGCCGTTTGCTCTGAACGATCCGGCCGCAGGTACGACCGGTCCGTGGTACACCAACGGAACTTTTGGCTTAACGGCGGGCTGGCATCTCGATATCTGGGGAAAGAATCGGGCGGAGGTTACTGCCCGCCTGGGTACGGTTAAAGCACGGGCGGCGGAACGCGAGCAAACCCGCCAATTGCTGGCTGGCAGCGTAGCCCGCCTGTACTGGGAGTGGCAAACCCAGGCGGCGTTAAACACGGTCTTGCAGCAAATAGAAAAAGAGCAGAACACCATTATCGCGACCGATCGCCAGCTATATCAGAACGGGATTACTTCTTCAGTTGAAGGTGTGGAAACCGATATTAATGCCAGCAAAACCCGGCAGCAGCTCAACGATGTCGCGGGGAAAATGAAAATTATTGAGGCACGGTTAAGCGCACTTACAAATAACCAGACAAAGTCATTGAAGCTTAAACCGGTCGCGTTGCCGAAAGTGGCAAGCCAGCTTCCTGATGAACTGGGGTACTCCTTACTGGCCCGGCGGGCAGATTTGCAGGCGGCGCACTGGTACGTTGAGTCATCGCTAAGCACCATTGATGCGGCAAAAGCGGCATTTTATCCTGACATCAACCTGATGGCCTTCCTGCAACAGGATGCGTTGCACTTAAGCGATCTGTTCCGTCATTCCGCGCAGCAAATGGGCGTTACGGCAGGCCTGACGCTACCCATTTTCGATAGTGGTCGTCTTAACGCCAATCTCGATATCGCAAAAGCCGAAAGCAACTTGTCTATCGCCAGCTACAACAAAGCGGTGGTTGAAGCGGTGAATGACGTGGCGCGGGCAGCCAGTCAGGTTCAGACACTTGCGGAGAAAAACCAGCATCAGGCGCAAATTGAGCGCGATGCCTTGCGTGTGGTAGGTCTTGCGCAGGCGCGCTTTAACGCGGGCATCATTGCTGGTTCCCGCGTCAGCGAAGCCAGAATCCCCGCGCTGCGTGAGCGGGCCAATGGCCTGTTATTGCAAGGGCAGTGGCTGGATGCTTCCATTCAACTCACTGGTGCGTTGGGCGGGGGTTACAAACGCTGATGATATGCGCCTTCTATACTTAACGTTTATTCAGCGTTAAGTGGAGAACTCGATGGCACAGGTTGCGATTATTACCGCCTCCGATTCGGGGATCGGCAAAGAGTGCGCGTTATTACTGGCGCAGCAGGGGTTTGATATTGGCATTACCTGGCACTCAGATGAAGAAGGGGCAAAAGATACCGCGCGTGAGGTAGTTAGCCACGGCGTACGTGCGGAGATCGTGCAGCTGGATCTCGGTAAACTGCCAGAAGGTGCGCAGGCGCTGGAGAAACTCATTCAACGGCTGGGGCGTATTGATGTGCTGGTGAATAATGCGGGCGCAATGACCAAAGCGCCGTTTCTTGATATGGCTTTCGATGAGTGGCGCAAGATTTTTACCGTTGATGTCGATGGTGCATTTTTATGCTCACAAATTGCGGCCCGCCAGATGGTGAAACAAGGGCAGGGCGGTCGCATCATCAACATTACGTCGGTACATGAACATACGCCGCTGCCGGATGCCAGCGCTTACACAGCCGCTAAACATGCGCTCGGCGGGTTAACCAAAACGATGGCGCTGGAGCTGGTCAGGCATAAGATTTTGGTGAACGCAGTCGCGCCTGGGGCGATCGCCACGCCAATGAATGGCATGGATGACAGCGACGTGAAGCCCGACGCGGAGCCTTCGATTCCTCTGCGGCGTTTTGGCGCAACGCATGAGATTGCCAGCCTGGTAGCGTGGCTGTGCTCAGAGGGCGCAAATTACACCACCGGGCAGTCGTTGATAGTGGATGGCGGCTTTATGTTGGCGAATCCGCAGTTCAACCCAGAATAGCGCAGTGAGGTGCGTGGTTATTTCAATGGGTAAAATTTTGGTAGGCATGATAAGACGCACAAGCGTCGCATCAGGCATGGTGCACCGGATGTCGGATGCGGCGCGAACGCCTTACCCAGGGCAATGGTTTTACGCCTGATGATCCGGCTTTTTCTTCCCGCGCCGTTTCAGCCACCAGCGCACGCCCACCACCAGAACCACGACCAGAATCAACCAGACCCAGTGCTTCAAATGCTGGTCGAGATTGTGCAACCACGGCGCAATCACCTGACCACCAGCGTAACCAATAGTGGTAAAAATCAACGCCCAGGCAAATGCGCCGAGAATATTCAGCGGCAGAAAGATTTTCGGCGGCAGCTGGCTGGCACCAATCAGCGTCGGGCCAATCACCCGAAAGCCATACATAAAGCGCGTACCAATGACAAACAGATACGGATGGCGTTGGATAAGTTTCTGCGCCCGCTCAATTTTATCCTGATGTTTCGAGAAACGGCGTAACAGCTTGCCGCCAAACCGCCGCCCGCACAGATAGAGCACCTGGTCGCCAATCATGCCGCCAAGCGCCACAGAAAGTACCACCAGCGGGAACTTTAATAGCCCCTGATGCGCCGCAACGCCTCCCAGCAAAGTCACGGTTTCACCTTCCGCCAGGCTACCGATCACCAGCGCGGCATAACCATATTGTGAGATAAGTGTATTGAGATCCATAGGCCAGTCTGTCTCCCTTTGGTTGCCAGTAAGCATACACCCTGTGAATCATTCACGCTGAAAAAGGACGTTCATCAGACAGTGAAAATTACATGGGCGAACAAAAAATAATCACAAGCTGACTTATACTTGAACTGTCAGGTTCATGAACTCACAACAAGGGGGCGGTATGAGCCATGTCTGGGGACTGTTTTCCCATCCCGATCGTGAAATGCAGGTGATTAATCGCGAAAACGAAACGATTTCTCACCATTACACCCACCACGTTTTGCTGATGGCGGCGATTCCGGTGATTTGCGCCTTCATTGGCACTACACAGATTGGCTGGAATTTTGGCGATGGCACTATCCTGAAGTTATCCTGGTTTACCGGACTGGCGCTGGCTGTCTTGTTTTACGGCGTTATGCTGGCTGGGGTCGCGGTGATGGGGCGGGTCATCTGGTGGATGGCGCGTAATTATCCGCAGCGTCCGTCACTTGCGCACTGCATGGTCTTCGCGGGCTACGTTGCAACTCCGCTGTTTTTAAGCGGTCTGGTGGCGCTTTATCCACTGGTCTGGTTGTGTGCGCTGGTCGGCACGGTGGCGCTGTTTTACACCGGCTACCTGCTTTACCTTGGTATTCCGAGCTTCCTGAATATCAACAAAGAGGAAGGCCTTAGCTTCTCTAGTTCGACGCTGGCGATTGGCGTGCTGGTACTGGAAGTGCTGCTCGCCCTAACCGTTATACTATGGGGCTACGGTTATCGTTTGTTCTAGAAAGTTCTCTGACGTTGCATTGCTGGCGTAAATGTCAGCAATGCAGCATTTCCTCACGATTCTCCTTTGACGATCGCACTTTTTGCTCGTTATGATGGCGTCGCTAGCCTCAGTAAATCCTTACTCCGGCGGTGCGCAACCCGTGCGCGTGAACCACTATCTGAATGCTCATCATGCCGAAATTTCGAGTTTCTTTATTTAGCCTGGCCCTGATGCTGGCTGTGCCTTTTGCACCGCAGGCCGTTGCGAAAACGGCAGCCGCTACCACCGCTTCACAACCGGAAATTGCCTCCGGTAGCGCGATGATTGTTGATCTGAATACCAACAAAGCGATCTATTCGAACCACCCGGATCTGGTGCGTCCGATTGCGTCTATCAGCAAATTAATGACCGCGATGGTTGTGCTGGATGCACGACTGCCGCTGGATGAAAAACTAAAAGTGGATATCAGCCAGACGCCGGAGATGAAAGGGGTCTATTCGCGCGTACGACTGAATAGCGAAATCAGCCGTAAAGATATGCTGTTGCTGGCGCTGATGTCTTCAGAAAACCGCGCGGCGGCAAGCCTTGCACACCATTATCCCGGTGGTTACAAAGCCTTTATTAAGGCAATGAATGCGAAAGCGAAATCGCTCGGAATGAACAACACGCGCTTTGTTGAACCTACCGGATTGTCGGTGCATAACGTTTCAACTGCCCGTGACTTAACCAAACTGCTCATTGCCAGCAAACAATATCCGTTGATCGGGCAGTTAAGTACTACCCGGGAAGATATGGCAACCTTCTCTAACCCGACGTATACGCTGCCGTTCCGCAATACTAATCATCTGGTGTATCGCGATAACTGGAATATTCAGTTAACCAAAACCGGCTTTACCAATGCGGCGGGCCATTGTCTGGTGATGCGTACGGTTATCAATAATAAACCGGTGGCGCTGGTAGTGATGGACGCGTTTGGCAAATATACCCATTTTGCCGATGCCAGCCGCCTGCGTACCTGGATTGAAACCGGTAAAGTGATGCCTGTGCCGGCAGCAGCGTTGAGCTATAAAAAACAAAAAGCCGCCCAAATGGCGGCGGCGGGGCAGACGGCACAGAACGATTAAGTGAATTCGGATGGCGATACTCTGCCATCCGTAATTTTTACTCCACTTCCTGCCAGTTTTTCCGTTTACTGGTTTTACCGATCCCCGGATTCATGCTGTTGGTCGGATCGTTCTCGCGATAGAACTTCTGCAACGTCTCCGGTGCTTTATACAAATGACCGACGTTATGCTCGGCAGGGTATTGCGCGCCGCGCTGCTGTAGCAGTTCCAGCATCTGTTCTTTTAACGCATGCACATCCACGCCTTTTTTCACTATGTAATCCTGATGGAAGACATAGCACATAAAATGGCCGTAATAGAGCTTGTGCACCAGCTGGCTGTCGATCTCCGGCGGTAAATGCTCATACCACTCGGTGTCGTTACGCCGCAGAGCGATATCCAACGCCAGAATGTCTTCGACTTCATCGGAATGCACCGCCTGATAACGAATTGCTGCGCCCGCAGCGGCGAAACGGTGTAAAAACGCTTTGCTGCCTTCCTCCGGCGTACAGACAAAGAAATCGCCTTCGGCCTGTTTGAAATAATCCACCAACCACGATTTGGCTTCGCCCACGCCATCGCCCGCCATTTTTAACAGCAGATGATGCTCGTATTTATCGCGCCAGTTTTTCATGCGCGGCGGTAAATGGCTGGGGAACAGGTGACCGAATTTTTGCATCGCACGGTCAGTAAAATGCGGACGGAAGAATTTCACTTTCTCCAGCATCGCATCGGTGCGTCCCTTGAGATTAAAGAAGAACGGCATCTTGTCGGTGCCTAACTTATCAATCATCAGGAAGGTGTCTTTGCCGTATTTTTCCGCAATATCGTAGATATCCCGGTGCATATATTCCCCGGCAACCGGCAGATTTTCGAAGTTAGCCAGAATATGACGGCGGATTTCGGTCAGCACTTCCGGCTGGTTGGTGCCGATATAAAACACCTGCTGATTTTTTTCCGCTTCGAAGGTATCTAGACGTACCGCAAAGACGGCCAGCTTCCCGGCGCAACCAGAAGATTCAAATAACCGATCCGGATCGGCGTTATAACGTGCGGGCGTGTCGGCTTCAATATCACGAACGCGGTGGACATAGTCATAATCGTGGGCGTGACGACCATCGTGACGCACATCGTCATCTTTGATGCGATCATCATCCAGCTTGCTAAGGATCTGCTCCGGCGTTTCGCCCAGATCAATCCCCAGATGGTTCACCAGCGTCAGTTTGCCGTCTTCATTTATACGCGCGAATAACGACATTTCGGTATACGCCGGGCCACGTTGCACCAGCGAGCCGCCGGAGTTGTTACAAATACCGCCGATAACCGATGCGCCTATACACGACGATCCAATCACCGAGTGCGGTTCGCGTCCCAGCGGTTTGAGGGCTTTTTCCAGCGAATAGAGCGTGGTGCCCGGATAGGCCAGCACCTGTTCGCCCTTGCCAAGAACGTGCAGCTTGTCGAGACGCAGGGTGCTGATGATCACGATATCGCGATCATAGTCGTTACCGTTTGGCGTCGATCCTTCGGTCAGGCCTGTATTGGCAGCCTGCATCAGAATAATTTTGTCGGCGGTGACACAGGCTTTCAGCACCCGCCACAATTCCAGTAGTGAGCCAGGGAAAACGACAGCCAGCGCGTCGCCCTGACCAGAACGGAAGCCCTTGCGATAGCGGGCCGTTTTTGCGGGATCGGTGAGCAGGTGTGAATGACCGACCAGACGGGCAAGTTCATTCAAAAAGGCTTTATTATCAGTTGTTGTCATGGAAGACATTTTCCACTCCTTGTGGTGGCGAAAAAATATCACAAACTAGAATAGCGCCTTGTATGACAATTCAGCGAGTGAATATTTTGAAAATTCAGACAATAAACTGAGCATTCTTTTTCTCTCTCCATCATGCTTATGGCAAACTACGGTTTTTGCACCATTTTCGCTGCCTCGTCGGGCAACAGAGGAAGAAAAATCCATATGAAATGGCTATGTTCAGTAGGAATCGCGGTGAGTCTGGCCCTGCAGCCAGCACTGGCGGATGATTTATTCGGCAACCATCCATTAACGCCCGAAGCGCGGGATGCGTTCGTCACCGAACTGCTTAAGAAAATGACAGTTGATGAGAAAATTGGTCAGCTGCGCTTAATCAGCGTCGGCCCGGATAACCCGAAAGAGGCGATCCGCGAGATGATCAAAGACGGTCAGGTTGGGGCGATTTTCAACACCGTAACCCGTCAGGATATCCGCGCCATGCAGGATCAGGTGATGGAATTAAGCCGCCTGAAAATTCCTCTTTTCTTTGCTTACGACGTGCTGCACGGTCAGCGCACGGTGTTCCCGATTAGCCTCGGTCTGGCCTCGTCTTTTAACCTCGATGCAGTGAAAACGGTCGGACGTGTCTCTGCTTATGAAGCGGCAGATGATGGCCTGAATATGACCTGGGCACCGATGGTCGATGTCTCGCGCGATCCGCGCTGGGGACGTGCTTCCGAAGGTTTTGGCGAAGATACGTATCTCACCTCAACAATGGGTAAAACCATGGTGGAAGCGATGCAGGGTAAAAGCCCGGCAGATCGCTACTCGGTGATGACCAGCGTCAAACACTTTGCCGCATACGGCGCGGTAGAAGGCGGTAAAGAGTACAACACCGTCGATATGAGTCCGCAGCGCCTGTTTAATGATTATATGCCGCCGTACAAAGCGGGGCTGGACGCAGGCAGCGGCGCGGTGATGGTGGCGCTGAACTCGCTGAACGGCACGCCAGCCACCTCCGATTCCTGGCTGCTGAAAGATGTTCTGCGCGACCAGTGGGGCTTTAAAGGCATCACCGTTTCCGATCACGGTGCAATCAAAGAGCTGATTAAACATGGCACGGCGGCAGACCCGGAAGATGCGGTGCGCGTGGCGCTGAAATCCGGAATCAACATGAGTATGAGCGACGAGTATTACTCGAAGTATCTGCCTGGGTTGATCAAATCCGGCAAAGTGACGATGGAAGAGCTGGACGATGCTGCCCGCCATGTACTGAACGTTAAATATGATATGGGATTGTTTAACGACCCATACAGCCATTTGGGGCCGAAAGAGTCTGACCCGGTGGATACCAATGCCGAAAGCCGCCTGCACCGTAAAGAAGCGCGTGAAGTGGCGCGCGAAAGCCTGGTGTTGCTGAAAAACCGTCTCGAAACGTTACCGCTGAAAAAATCGGCCACCATTGCGGTGGTTGGGCCACTGGCGGACAGTAAACGTGACGTGATGGGCAGCTGGTCCGCAGCCGGTGTTGCCGATCAATCCGTGACCGTACTGACCGGGATTAAAAATTCCGTCGGTGAAAACGGTAAAGTGCTGTATGCCAAAGGGGCGAACGTTACCAGTGACAAAGGCATTATCGATTTCCTGAATCAGTATGAAGAAGCGGTCAAAGTCGATCCGCGTTCGCCGCAAGAGATGATTGATGAAGCGGTGCAGACGGCGAAACAATCTGATGTGGTGGTGGCTGTAGTCGGTGAAGCACAGGGGATGGCGCACGAAGCCTCCAGCCGGACCGATATCACTATTCCGCAAAGCCAACGTGACTTGATTGCGGCGCTGAAAGCCACCGGTAAACCGCTGGTGCTGGTGCTGATGAACGGGCGTCCGCTGGCGCTGGTGAAAGAAGATCAGCAGGCTGATGCGATTCTGGAAACCTGGTTTGCGGGGACTGAAGGCGGTAATGCAATTGCCGATGTATTGTTTGGCGATTACAACCCGTCCGGCAAGCTGCCAATGTCCTTCCCGCGTTCTGTCGGGCAGATCCCGGTGTACTACAGCCATCTGAATACCGGTCGCCCGTATAATGCCGACAAGCCGAACAAATACACTTCGCGTTATTTTGATGAAGCTAACGGGGCGTTGTATCCGTTCGGCTATGGGCTGAGCTACACCACTTTCACCGTCTCTGATGTGAAACTTTCTGCGCCGACCATGAAGCGTGACGGCAAAGTGACTGCCAGCGTGCAGGTGACGAACACCGGTAAGCGCGAGGGGGCCACGGTAGTGCAGATGTACTTGCAGGATGTGACGGCTTCCATGAGTCGCCCTGTGAAACAGCTGAAAGGCTTTGAGAAAATCACCCTGAAACCGGGCGAAACTCAGACTGTCAGCTTCCCGATCGATATTGAGGCGCTGAAGTTCTGGAATCAACAGATGAAATATGACGCCGAGCCTGGCAAGTTCAATGTATTTATCGGCACTGATTCCGCACGCGTTAAGAAAGGCGAGTTTGAGTTGCTGTAATGCTTTAGTAAGGGCGCGACGTTTGCGCCCTTTGTAGGCCGGATAAGGCGCTCGCGCCGCATCCGGCAGGAAACGCCGGACCGAATATGCCTCTTAAGTATTTATCTGATTCTGCAACTGAATCCTTCCGCTCAAGCTAACCCCGCCATTATCAACTATGCTTTTCTCTTAATTCGCTGAAAACAACAGTAAAAGAATGAGGAAAGCATCATGCCACTCTTAAAGCTCTGGGCAGGTTCACTGGTTATGTTGGCAGCCGTGAGCCTGCCGCTACAGGCGGCTTCCCCCGTTAAAGTCGGTTCAAAAATCGATACCGAAGGTGCGCTACTCGGCAATATCATTTTGCAGGTGCTGGAAAGCCACGGCGTACCGACGGTGAATAAAGTGCAACTCGGAACGACTCCTGTGGTGCGCGGGGCGATTACTTCCGGTGAACTGGATATCTATCCGGAATATACCGGCAATGGCGCTTTCTTCTTTAAAGATGAAAACGATGCAGCGTGGAAAAACGCGCAGCAAGGTTACGAGAAAGTCAAAAAGCTCGATTCGGAGCACAACAAGTTAATCTGGCTGACGCCCGCGCCTGCAAATAACACCTGGACTATCGCCGTGCGTCAGGATGTGGCAGAGAAAAATAAACTCACTTCGCTTGCCGACCTGAGTCGTTATCTGCAAGAGGGCGGCACCTTCAAACTGGCAGCCTCGGCAGAGTTTATCGAACGCGCCGATGCGTTACCCGCGTTTGAAAAAGCCTATGGCTTTAAGCTCGGTCAGGATCAGTTGCTGTCACTGGCTGGTGGCGACACGGCGGTGACGATCAAAGCCGCTGCCCAGCAAACCTCTGGCGTTAATGCTGCAATGGCTTACGGCACTGACGGCTCGGTAGCGGCGCTGGGGCTGCAAACCTTAAGCGATCCGCAAGGCGTGCAACCTATCTATGCGCCTGCACCAGTGGTGCGTGAATCGGTGTTGAAGGAGTATCCGCAAATGGCACAGTGGCTACAGCCAGTCTTCGCCAGCCTCGATGCAAAAACATTGCAGCAACTGAATGCCAGCATTGCAGTGGAAGGACTGGATGCCAAAAAAGTGGCTGCCGACTACCTGAAACAAAAAGGGTGGGCGAAGTAATTTCCCGTGACTTATCTACGTATTAATCCTGTTCTGGCGCTGCTGCTGTTGCTGACGGCAATCGCAGCAGCGCTGCCGTTTATCAGCTACGCGCCTAATCGTTTAGTCTCGGGTGAAGGGCGTCATCTCTGGCAACTGTGGCCGCAAACGATCTGGATGCTGGTGGGCGTTGGTTGCGCCTGGCTGACAGCCTGTTTTGTCCCCGCTAAAAAAGGCAGCATTTGTGCACTCATTCTGGCGCAATTCGTCTTCGTATTGTTGGTGTGGGGAGCTGGAAAGGCGGCGACCCAACTGGCGCAAAATGGCAGTGCGCTGGCGCGTACCAGCCTCGGCAGTGGTTTCTGGCTGGCTGCGGCGCTGGCATTGCTGGCCTGTAGCGATGCCATCCGCCGAATCTCCACGCATCCGCTGTGGCGCTGGTTGTTGCATATGCAGATTGCCATTATTCCGCTGTGGTTGCTGTACTCCGGCACGCTTAACGATCTCTCACTAATGAAAGAATACGCCAACCGTCAGGATGTGTTTGACGACGCGCTGGCACAACATCTGACGTTGCTGTTTGGTGCGGTGCTGCCTGCGTTAGTGATTGGTGTGCCGTTGGGCATCTGGTGCTACTTTTCCACTGCGCGGCAGGGGGCAATTTTTTCTCTGCTCAATGTCATTCAGACCGTGCCTTCGGTGGCGCTCTTTGGCCTGTTGATTGCGCCGCTTGCCGCGCTGGTGACGGCCTTTCCGTGGCTGGGGAAGCTCGGCATAGCAGGAACCGGAATGACACCCGCACTGATTGCGCTGGTGCTCTATGCCTTGCTGCCGCTGGTGCGCGGCGTGGTAGTCGGTTTGAACCAGATCCCGCGCGATGTGCTGGAGAGCGCCAGAGCGATGGGCATGAGCGGGGCGCAGCGATTCCTGCATGTTCAGTTACCACTGGCGTTACCGGTATTTCTGCGCAGCCTGCGGGTGGTGATGGTGCAAACTGTAGGTATGGCGGTGATTGCGGCGTTAATCGGCGCAGGCGGTTTTGGTGCGCTGGTTTTCCAGGGGCTGCTAAGCAGCGCCATTGATTTAGTGTTGCTGGGGGTGATCCCGGTAATTGTTCTGGCGGTGCTTACCGACGCGCTGTTCGATTTGCTTATCGCACTGCTGAAGGTGAAACGTAATGATTGAATTTAGCCATGTCAGCAAACTGTTCGGCGCACAAAAAGCCGTTAACGATCTCAATCTCAATTTTCAGGAAGGGAGTTTTTCGGTGCTGATTGGCACATCTGGCTCCGGCAAATCCACCACCCTGAAAATGATTAACCGCCTGGTGGAGCATGACAGCGGAGTGATCCGCTTTGCCGGAGAAGAAATTCGCTCGCTGCCAGTACTGGAGTTGCGCCGCCGGATGGGCTATGCCATTCAATCTATTGGCCTGTTCCCCCACTGGAGCGTGGCGCAAAACATCGCTACCGTGCCGCAATTACAAAAATGGTCGCGGGCGCGGATTGATGATCGTATCGACGAATTAATGGCGCTACTGGGGCTGGAGTCAAATTTACGTGAGCGTTATCCGCATCAGCTTTCCGGTGGTCAGCAGCAACGTGTGGGAGTGGCGCGCGCACTGGCTGCCGATCCGCAAGTCTTACTGATGGATGAACCTTTTGGCGCACTGGACCCGGTAACGCGCGGCGCGTTGCAACAAGAGATGACGCGCATTCACCGTTTGCTGGGGCGTACCATTGTGCTGGTCACTCATGATATTGATGAGGCGCTACGGCTGGCAGAACATCTGGTATTGATGGATCACGGTGAAGTGGTGCAGCAGGGGAATCCGCTGACGATGCTGACTCGTCCGGCAAACGATTTTGTCCGCCAGTTTTTTGGGCGCAGCGAACTGGGGGTGCGCCTGCTTTCGTTACGTAGTGTGGCGGATTACGTGCGTCGCGAAGAACGGGCAGAAGGTGAGGCACTGGCAGAAGAGATGACGCTACGCGATGCGCTCTCCCTGTTTGTCGCGCGGGGATGCGAGGTGCTGCCGGTGATGAACACGCAGGGCCAGCCTTGCGGCACGCTGCATTTTCAGGATCTGCTGGAGGAGGCGTAAGCGTATGAAAATGTTGCGCGATCCGCTGTTCTGGCTCATTGCTTTGTTTGTGGCACTGATTTTCTGGCTGCCTTACAGCCAGCCGCTGTTTGCTGCCTTGTTCCCACAACTGCCACGACCCGTTTATCAGCAAGAAAGTTTTGCAGCTCTGGCACTGGCTCATTTCTGGCTGGTGGGAATTTCGAGTTTGTTTGCGGTGATCATTGGCACTGGTGCCGGAATTGCTGTCACTCGCCCGTGGGGCGCGGAATTTCGCCCACTGGTGGAAACTATTGCCGCCGTTGGACAGACTTTTCCGCCTGTCGCAGTGCTGGCGATTGCCGTTCCGGTGATCGGCTTTGGTCTGCAACCAGCGATTATCGCCTTGATCCTTTACGGTGTGCTGCCCGTCCTGCAGGCGACACTTGCCGGGCTGGGAGCGATTGATGCCAGCGTGACAGAAGTTGCGAAAGGTATGGGAATGAGTCGAGGTCAGCGACTGCGTAAGGTCGAGCTACCGCTGGCGGCTCCGGTGATTCTGGCGGGCGTGCGAACTTCGGTGATTATCAACATTGGTACGGCGACGATCGCCTCAACGGTAGGGGCCAGCACGCTGGGTACGCCCATCATCATCGGGCTTAGCGGATTTAATACCGCGTATGTGATCCAGGGGGCGTTACTGGTGGCACTGGCGGCGATCATCGCAGACCGACTGTTTGAAAGGCTGGTGCAGGCGCTTAGCCAGCACGCAAAATAAAGGTATAACCTGCGAGCATGACGCCACCAATTCCGCCTAACGCCATAAACAGGAACAGGGCGATGACCCCAATTTTAGCTATGCGCATATTGCACTCCTTATGTTAACGAAAGGATTGTACAGTAAAGCGCATTTGTTAACGAATCATTAAATGCCGAGTGGGAAAATATCATGGCCTTGTTCTTGCCAACTGGTGAGTTGCTGCTGTTGGGCGGAGGTTCGATTTTCACCGCACCACACCAGCAATGTACGGCCTTCGAATAGTTCAGGGCGTAGTTGATTGAGCGAGTGGGCGAGGACATCAATGCGCCATCCTTGTTGACTGGCAATCCAGCCCTCCAGCCACAGACGGGTGGTATCCTGAATATTCCAGCCAACCACCAGCGCATCTTTACCCTGTTTTTTACGTGCCGAAGCCAGACAAATGGCGATGTAGTTGATCAGTACGCCGTCGAGGATCGCCAGCAGCGCCTGGAGAGTCGGTTGTTGGCACTGAAGCCGTCGGCGCAGAGGAATAAACAGATGTGTGGTGAGTGTCTGGGCGGGGTAATCCTGACCGCGCTCTTTGATCCACGTTCGCAGGCTATGCAGATTGCCGCTTTGCAGGTAGGTCAGTAATGTTTCTTGCTGATCGCGCCAGCCGTTCTGCACATCAACATTTTCATTACTGAGCAGCATTTTAACTTTGCTGACCTGCACGCCGTTGTCGATCCAGCGTTTGATCTCGCGGATACGGTCAATATCGGCATCGTTGAACAGCCGATGACCGCCGTCTGTCCGTTGCGGTTTCAGCAACCCGTAACGCCTCTGCCACGCGCGTAACGTGACAGGGTTAATATCACAAAGCAACGCCACTTCACCAATTGTGTAAAGCGCCATCGTCTCACCCTTGCTCGCGAGGTCCCGGTTTAACTTTAGACGCAGTTTTGCGAACCAGGTAGTTTTGCCCGTTTTTTGTGCATCTATAGGGTGATTTTATTTTTGCCAGGCGATTTTGAGTGATCGTACTCACGAATTCTCATTTTTCTGCAAGAGTTCAAAGAAAGTTAAACGCAGGCAATGTATGTTACGCGTTTTAAAGGGAAGTGTGGTTTGCGGGTATGTACGATTTTAATCTGGTGTTGCTGCTGCTTCAGCAGATGTGCGTTTTTTTAGTCATTGCGTGGTTAATGAGTAAAACGCCATTATTCATACCGTTAATGCAGGTCACGGTTCGTCTGCCGCATAAATTTCTCTGCTACATCGTCTTTTCCATCTTCTGCATCATGGGCACCTGGTTTGGGTTGCACATTGACGATTCTATTGCCAATACCCGTGCGATAGGCGCGGTAATGGGCGGCTTACTCGGCGGTCCGGTCGTCGGTGGGCTGGTTGGTCTGACCGGCGGCTTACATCGATATTCGATGGGGGGCATGACCGCGCTAAGTTGCATGATCTCAACCATCGTTGAAGGATTGCTCGGCGGCCTAGTACACAGCATCCTGATCCGTCGCGGGCGCACTGATAAAGTCTTTAACCCCATTACCGCCGGTGCCGTCACGTTCGTCGCTGAAATGGTGCAAATGCTGATCATCCTTGCGATCGCCCGACCTTATGAAGATGCGGTGCGTCTGGTGAGTAATATTGCTGCACCAATGATGGTCACCAATACCGTCGGCGCGGCGCTGTTTATGCGTATATTGCTCGATAAACGCGCGATGTTTGAAAAATACACTTCTGCTTTTTCTGCCACTGCGCTGAAAGTGGCAGCCTCGACGGAAGGCATTTTGCGACAGGGGTTTAACGAAGTGAACAGCATGAAAGTGGCTCAGGTGCTGTATCAGGAGCTGGATATTGGTGCAGTCGCGATTACCGATCGAGAGAAATTGCTGGCCTTTACCGGAATTGGTGACGACCACCATTTACCCGGCAAACCGATTTCTTCGACTTACACCTTAAAAGCGATTGAAACCGGTGAAGTGGTCTACGCTGATGGCAACGAAGTACCTTATCGTTGCTCTTTGCATCCGCAATGCAAACTGGGGTCGACGCTGGTAATTCCGTTGCGTGGCGAAAATCAGCGCGTGATGGGCACCATCAAATTGTATGAAGCCAAAAACCGTTTATTCAGTTCAATCAACCGCACGCTGGGCGAGGGGATTGCGCAACTGCTTTCGGCGCAGATCCTCGCCGGGCAATATGAGCGGCAAAAAGCGATGCTCACCCAGTCAGAGATCAAACTGCTTCACGCCCAGGTGAACCCCCATTTTTTGTTTAATGCGCTTAACACCATTAAAGCGGTGATCCGTCGCGACAGCGAACAGGCCAGCCAGCTGGTGCAGTATCTTTCCACTTTTTTCCGCAAAAACTTAAAGCGGCCTTCGGAGTTTGTTACTCTCGCCGACGAAATTGAACATGTGAACGCTTATCTGCAAATTGAAAAGGCGCGCTTCCAGTCGCGGTTGCAGGTCAACATTGCTATTCCGCAAGAATTATCCCAGCAGCAATTGCCCGCGTTTACCCTGCAACCGATAGTGGAAAACGCCATTAAACATGGGACATCACAACTGCTGGATACAGGGCGAGTGGCAATCAGCGCCCGACGTGAGGGGCAACATTTGATGCTGGAGATCGAAGACAATGCCGGTTTGTATCAACCGGTAACCAATGCCAGTGGGCTGGGGATGAATCTGGTGGATAAGCGTTTACGTGAACGGTTTGGCGATGACTATGGGATAAGCGTCGCCTGTGAGCCTGATAGTTACACCCGAATAACGTTACGACTACCATGGAGGGACGAGGCATGATTAAAGTCTTAATTGTCGATGATGAACCGTTAGCACGGGAGAACCTGCGCGTATTTTTGCAGGAGCAGAGCGATATTGAAATCGTTGGAGAGTGTTCAAACGCCGTGGAAGGGATCGGCGCGGTGCATAAACTGCGCCCGGATGTGCTGTTTCTCGATATCCAGATGCCGCGCATCAGTGGTCTGGAAATGGTGGGGATGCTCGATCCGGAACATCGTCCGTATATTGTTTTTCTCACCGCGTTTGACGAATACGCTATTAAAGCCTTTGAAGAACATGCTTTTGATTATCTGCTGAAGCCAATTGATGAAGCGCGACTGGAGAAAACGCTGGCGCGATTGCGTCAGGAGCGCAGCAAGCAGGATGTTTCGCTGTTACCGGAAAATCAACAGGCGCTGAAATTTATCCCTTGTACGGGGCATAGTCGGATTTATTTGCTGCAAATGAAAGATGTGGCATTTGTCAGCAGTCGGATGAGCGGTGTCTACGTTACCAGCCACGAAGGGAAAGAGGGCTTTACCGAATTGACATTACGTACCCTGGAAAGTCGTACACCACTACTGCGCTGCCATCGTCAGTATCTGGTTAATCTCGCGCATTTACAGGAGATTCGTCTGGAAGATAATGGCCAGGCCGAGTTGATTTTGCGTAATGGCTTAACCGTGCCGGTCAGCCGCCGTTATCTGAAAAGCTTAAAAGAGGCGATTGGCCTGTAAAAGACTGCTAAAATGGCTTTTTGCCTCATCAACACCTGAAGGCCTCATGCTAAGTAACGATATTCTGCGCAGCGTGCGCTACATTTTGAAAGCCAATAATAATGACCTGGTGCGTATTCTGGCGCTGGGTAATGTCGAAGCCACCGCGGAACAGATCGCCGTCTGGCTACGTAAAGAAGACGAAGAGGGTTTTCAGCGTTGTCCGGACATTGTTTTGTCGTCATTCCTCAACGGCCTGATTTATGAAAAACGCGGCAAGGATGAGTCTGCTCCGGCACTGGAGCCGGAACGTCGCATTAATAACAACATCGTGCTGAAAAAATTACGCATCGCGTTTTCGCTGAAAACCGATGACATTCTGGCGATCCTCACCGAACAGCAGTTCCGCGTTTCGATGCCGGAAATTACAGCGATGATGCGTGCACCGGATCATAAAAACTTCCGCGAATGCGGCGATCAATTTTTACGTTATTTTCTGCGTGGACTGGCAGCGCGCCAGCATGTGAAAAAAGGCTAAAAAATTGGCGGTCATGTTTAGAGCATGACCGCCAACCGATTATTTCACTTCTTTAAAACCAGCGGCTTTCATCACCAGTTCCATTTGCGCCATAGTGATACCTTTTTTGGCATCTTCAGCAGAAACGTTGATTCCTGAAATACCCTGCAGGGCTTTAAAATCCACTTTTTCCATATCGATAGTCACGTTTTCCTGCGCGTAGGTATCTGTATAGGTTAATTTTTCTTCAACACCCGCGATGTTTTTGTATTTGGCGCTTAACGGCTCAAGTGTCTTGGCAGCGTCTTCTTTGGTGGTTGCACCAATAGAAGCAAATTGAATTTTGGTTTCAGAAGATTGCTTAAGCACCTTGTCACCTTTGTAGACATAGGTAATGGCAATTTCAGTGCCGTTCAGATTGGCGCTGAATTTCTTCGATTCTTCTTTGTCACCGCAGCCAGCAAGAGAGAAAACCAGAACAGATGCAACAACGAGGGAAAACAGCTTATTGAAAGCCTTCATGTAAAACTCCATTTTATTTAATCAAGAAACTGGTGACTCTCACCAGGGGCTATATAGAATATGCCTAATACCGTGACGTGAGCAGTCCGGAACTGGAGTAGAACTCTTAGTAAAAAGCACTATTTCATCCTTGTTGCTGAAGCATGGGGAATAATTGTTCGCAAAGTAAAACACCGTTATTCATTGCTTCTACCCGTGCCTCGCTTTCTGTATTACGAAATTGTCCCAACACATGTGCCAGCCGATAAAAACCGACCGCGGAGAGGTCATTCGCCAGCAACTCTGCCTGACTAATAGCGCTCTGTTCCTGATAGCGCCAGCCGTTATGGAGCAGTTGAATAAGTAACGCCTGGCAGCGCATCAGCAACTGATGAGCGGTAGACGGCACAGGCAAAACGCTGGCAGAAGGTAGCGGTGCCACAGGCGCAGTTTCCGCGTCCAGCGCCCAGGCGCGGGTTTTTGTCATCATCACCCGTGGTTCCAGTGTCAATTGCCCATCAACAAAACTGACAAAGCCAGAAACCAGACTCACGGGGTCGTCTGTTTGTTGCAAAAGCGCCGCCATGCGTTCAACGGCAAAAGGAGAACAGGCAGATGCCGGAAGGGATAACGTCAGGAGATTATCTTCACCTTCGCCGCTGATTACCTGCGCATCCAGCGTCTGGCGGCTGCTATCCCAACCGAGCGAAATACACTCAGCGACCGGCAGAATAAATAAGTTATCGACCTGATTAAGAGGCCGTATGCAGGCGGGGGGACGCTGGCGTAAATATTCCCGCAAAGCCACAATGCCCGGCTGGCGTAACGGCGCGCTCAACATTTGCCAGGCATCAGGCGACAGCGGCACAACGCTGCTTAAGCGGTTGCGGGTAGCTAACAGCAGCTCGCCATCGGCACTGCGTTTTGCTGCTTGTGAAACAATTTGCCCACCCGCCAGTGCGCCAGCCTGAAAACTAAACAGCCGACGCGTAGCTGCCGGTGAGTTTTCCTGTTCACTTCGCGGCCAACTGCGCGAAAGGTGCAAAATACTGCCGGTGTCGGGATCGGTAAACCAGATGCGTAAACCATAATGCTCAATATCCTGCCAGCAACGCATACCTAAAGACACCAGCCGCAGATGATCAAGCTTTGCTTCTCCGGCAATGCCAGAGCCAACGACCGTGCGCCACGGCACAGGAGGAACTTCACCAACACTGTCGCGCCGGGCCATCTCTTGTGCGCAATTTAATCGACTGTTTAATGCCGCAAGCTGACGTAAGCATTCTCCGGCATGATAGTGGCTGGCGCGAGTGTGGAAGGCATCAACGCTTGCCCGTAGCTGTCGTAGTGATTCACTCACCCAGCGCCAGTTGCAGGCCTCTGCCGCCTGCAATGCGCGGTTGAATGCTGCCTCGTAGTGAATAAGCGGCTGGCTGATGCCGCCAAGCCATAATGCCTGGCTTAATTGCTGAACATATTGACGACACGTTTGGCCTTCTTCGCTGGCAAACGGATCGTCAGATGATGTGACGTGTTCGCTGCGCATCTGCCAGATTAAATGGTTAAATTCTGCTTGCTGCGCTTTGGCCTCGACGAAGGCCTGCACAGCCAGTACGACATGTTCGCAAAGTGTGCCTTCAATACAATCACAACGGGCGAAACGAATACTGCTACGGGAATAAAAACGCACATCGCTCATCGGTAAGCGGGCAGAGGGAATTTCGCCCGGCGCACAGAACAACTCAATGGTGATGCCTTTAGCGACCAGCGCCTGCGCGCGTTTGCGGGTGGCATCGGGCAGGGTAGCCAGTTCTTCCAGCCAGATTGCCGGATCCCACTCTTCTTCTTTTTCCGTGGGCTGGACGGTGGCACAAAGTCGTTGATAACTTAACACCAGCATCACGCGATGACGGCACATGCCGCTGGCCCCGCAGCTGCACTGAGCCTCTTTCAGTGCCTGGCTGTTCGCCAGCTGGGTACGGACACCGTCACTGAAGGTGGCGATTAAAGCGCCGTTCTCATGGCTGATTTCCGGGACGTTGCCATTTTCCAGTTCCTTAAGACTGCGCTTAACAAAACCGGCATTGCTTAACGCCGTCAGTGCCTGCGGTGTCAGTTCTAATAATTCCGGACGTAGTGAATTCATGACTGAAGATTCTCCGCAAGCCATGATGCCAGCTCGCCCGGCGTCATGGCGGCTATTTGTGCGCCGACATTAACCAGCGCCTGGGCCGTATCGCGGTCATAGCAAGGCGTTGCGGTGCTATCGAGCGCTGCCAGTCCCAGCACTTTGATGCCGCTCTGGACACACTTTTTCACCTGATGCGTCAGCAATGATGATGAACCCCCTTCGTAAAAATCGCTCACGAGGATAATGACGCTTTTTGCTGGTTGTTCAATAAGTTGCCGACCATACTCCACGGCACTGGCGATATTGGTCCCGCCGCCCAACTGTACTTTCATTAATAACTCTACCGGATCGGCAACGTCTGCCGTGAGATCAACCACGCTTGTGTCAAACGCCACCAGATGGGTACGAATGCCGGGTAACTGCCACAAACAGGCCGCCATCACCGCAGAGTGGATCACCGAGTCCACCATCGATCCGCTTTGATCAACCAGTAAGACCAGTTGCCATTGTTCGCTTTGGCGTTTAATGCGGCTGTTAAAGCGGGGGGATTCGATATACAACTTGCCGTGTTGCGGGTGCCAGTGTTGCAGGTTGGCGCGCAGAGTACTTTTGAAATCAAAGTTTCGCGCCAGTGGAATTAATGAGCGGCGACGGCGATCGCGGACACCAGAAAAAGCCTGACGAACTTCCTTTGCCAGTCGCGCCATAATTTCTTCAACAACCTGGCGCACTATCTGGCGGGCGGCAGCCAGTACTTCGGGATTCATCAGATGTTTGGTGTGCAAAACGGCGCGTAGCAGGCTTTCCGAAGGCTGCATACGTTCCAGCACGTCGAGATTTGTCACCACATCTTCAATGCCGTAGCGCAGTACGGCATCGCTTTCCAGCCGCTCAATCACCTGTTGCGGAAACAGCGTGTGGATACTGTTGATCCACTCAGGAGTGGTGAGATTTGAGCCACCTAATCCACCAGAGCGTTCACCACGCTGGAGCCGTTCAGGATCGCGCCCATACAGCCACTCCAGCGCGTGATCTATCTGCCGGGCGTTGTCATCCAGCCCACAAAGCGTCGTTTCTGCCGCTTCGCCAAGAATTAATCGCCAGCGTTGTAGCTCACGGGTGGTCAGAAGATCGTTCAGTTCAGACATGGAAAACTCCCCAGTGTTGCAGCGATGCCAGTGCCTGCTGTTCGAGTTGTTGATGATGTGCAATGGCTTGCGGTGGACAATGCAACGGCATTTGCAGTGCCGAAACGGGAAGTTGCGCCAGTTGATAATGCTCAAGCACCTGATGCGCCAGCGTTCCGCGTTCTCGTGGCGGTAGCCAGGCCATCGCCGCGCGTAAATCGGGCAGGGCATTGATAAAATTGGCATCACTCAGTTGATTCAAATGGCTGCTGAAACCGGCGATAAATGCAGGTTGACAGGCCAGTTGATGACGGGCTAATGCCAGCAAACCGTGCAGCGCCTCGCCGGATTGTGCCGGGGATAACTGCGCCAGCATCGTCAGCGCCGCTTCGGCACTGGCGTTGGGATGTTCCAGACGCATTAGTGCGCCAAGAGCCGCGCCGCGATCCAGCGCCGGGGCATGAATCGCCTGACTGCGTCGCTCCAGTAAGGCTACCGCCGCAGAAAGCGAAACGCCGGATAAATTAACGCCGCTATGTAGATCGCGCAGAATATGGCAAAGCGCTTGCCAGCTATGCAGGTGAGCGTGAAACTCCTTTTCATCCGGTCTGCCGTTAGATTCACACAGCCACAGCGTGCGATCGATAGCCGCGCATAACGTCGTTTGTAATATCTGCGCGCCTTGCATACCGCTAATTTCATCCAGCCGCCATAAGGCATATAGCACTTCCAGCGCCTGGCCCATTTCGGCAAATTGATTTTCCTGGGCGATTAATAATGTGAGTTGCTCCAGTAATTGTTGACTGAAGGACGCCAGACCCGCTAACGCCGCCTGGCTAAGACATGTGGTGATACTGCCGATTCCACCCGCGTCCAGCATATCGGCTTCTAATTTATGGCGTGCGGCTTCCTGAAGTGTTGCACCAAAGCATGCGGCCTCAATCAATGCCGCATGCTGGCTAAGCGGGCGGGTTAATTTCCAGTGTTCTTCACCGTTGCCTGCAAGTGTCAGTGTACTTCCCTGCTGGCGTACAATCCCAGGGATCTCCAGTATTGCCAGCCGATGTAACACCTGACTTTGCGCCAGCCCATCGGGGGTAAAGCGATTTAAGGTAAGCTCCGCCGGAAGAGAGATTGCGGTACGTTCCAGTTCGCAGGTGACATCTTTTGGCAGAGGCGGTTGTGGCGTGGAAGGGGCAAGTTTACCGAATCCGTCACCCGCTAATGTGTCTATCAACGTTAGCAGAATCGGATCGGTATCGGGATGAATAACGCCGCGATAGCTCCACGGCAACGGTGCATTCAGGGCTTCTTTAATCAACGAGCCTGCTATGGCATCCAGCCAGTCAGTGCGTAACGGTAGTGTATGACCGCGCAACTGTGCCAGTGCCATTGCATGCAGATGTGCGGCAGCCATATCCGCGGTCGAAGCAGGCAAGTTGTGCTGGCGCAAACGGGTGAGAACCGTTTTTAGCAGTTGTTCACCGGCCTGCTGTAAGCCCCACTGCCAGCACCAGTTTTGCCAGACCGGGGCAGGCATACCGGAAAGGTATCCTGCCAGCACATCAAGGCGCTTTTCACTGTAGGGCGTGAGATAACAACCTGTAATGGCATCTGCCAGCGAGGGCAATTCCGGCGTGTTAATGTCCTGCGGGCATTCGCGCCACATTTTTGCCAGTGCCGGAGCGTGCCAGCCACCGCAGACGACTAACACGTCGCCATTATTTTGCTGCACCGCCCATGCAATCCAGCGAGCCATAAAGGCTTCGCGCTGACGATTGAGTGCATCGCCGGGGAAATCGCCCCGCAGTTGGGCAAAATAGTGCGCCAGCGCAGAGGGTAATGCAGTTTGCTGGCTTTCATCTTCGAACAAGTGATCCCACAGGGTATCGCTGTTATCCATGCGGGTGGCACGCAGCAGTAAGGCCTGGCTTTCATCTTGCGTATCAGGCGAATCGTCCTCTTCTTCACTCTGCGCCCAGCAAGGCAAATCGATGAAGTAAGTTTGTGCCTGAATACGACGTGCGGCTTGTAGCGCCTGCCACTCCGGCGAAAATTCAGCAAATGGCGTCCAGGCACCACGCCCGGGGGCTGCACCGTCCTGATACTGGCAATAACTGTAAATAGCTACCGGAAGCTGGTGGGAAAAAAAAAGTTCGTCTACCCGGTCATTAAAATCAGCCGGGCCTTCAATCAACACGTATCGTGGCCGCTGGCTTTCGATTAACGATTTCACCAGCCGGGCGCAGGCCGGACTATGATGCCGGATGCCGACAATTAACGGCTCGCTCATGCATCTTTCCTCACGGCAGGCGGTGGCGGGCTTGATAATAAGCCTGCCAGTGAGCTTCTTTATGTGTGGCGACTCGTTGTTCGAAGTAACGGCGCAGACGAGCGCGATCTTCTTCGTTATCTTTGACGATGGTTCCGGCAATGCAGTCCACCAGGTCGGCTGGCTCACCTGCGCGATTCGCTAAAAACCAGGCGCGGACGCCTACGGCGTGGGCCACGTTCACGGCTTCAGCGGTGGACATAATCGCTGTTAGTGTATCCATTGACGTTTTCTTTTCGCCGTTGGCACGCAGATCGCGGAAGGTGCGTACCAGTAACTCCAGTACTGCGTCAGGCACTTTATGCGGAATACCGCTATGGGCCAGCAAACGCGCCGAAGCACTGGCGACCAGTTCCAGCTCCTGGGCGAAATCCATAATCGGAAAGACGGTTTCAAAATCGAAGCGACGCTTTAGCGCGGCACTCATCTCATTGACGCCGCGATCGCGGGTATTGGCAGTGGCAATAATATTAAAGCCTTCCCGCGCATAGAGCTGACTGGCTTCACCGGTGAGTTCCGGCACCGTCATCACCCTGTCAGAAAGCATACCTAACAGACAGTCTTGTACTTCCAGCGGTGTACGCGTTATCTCTTCAAAACGGACGATTTTGCCGTCGCGCATTCCCTGGTAAAGCGGGGCAGGGACCAGTGCTTCCGTTGACGGACCATGGTTGATAAGCAGGGCGTAGTTCCAGCCGTACTTGATTTGATCTTCGGTAGTAGATGCGCCGCCCTGGATGGTTAACCCGGCATCGCCGCTAATAGCGGTTGCCAGTAATTCAGACAGGAGAGATTTTGCGGTGCCAGGTTCCCCCACCAACATCAAACCGCGCCCGGTGGCAAGAGTGACTAACATGCGTTCGACAGCGGAGGGACTAATCACCACTTTACGGCTAATATTTTGCGCGCTATCGCCAAGGATAAAAGCACGGGCCGCAGGCAAACTTAACTGCCAACCGGGCGGGCAAGGAGCGTTATCATTTTGTTTTAATTTTGCCAGTTCATCGGCGTATAACACAGCAGCAGGCGGACGCTGCAGATGATTATTCTGCGGTGACATATATTCATCCCTGAAATGTATTAATGAAATAAACGATATTTTACGCGCAATAAATGTTTGGCGCATTAGTTGTTTGAGCAAAAAATATCTGGAAAGCAGATCGCAGTAAATAAAAAAACCTGCTGGTGAGGCAGGTTCTTTTATTTACTATTTTCAGGCCTAACACCACAGCCTGTGCAACATCGTGTTCCAACGAACGAATTATAACCACGGCTGGACCCCGTTGCAATTAAGATAATGAGATTTATAATCCAGACCGTTGGGACGTTGCGCCGGATCGGACCAATTTGAATTATTTAGAGTATATTATTCTATTTCTTGGTTGAATATATTCTGTAGTTCACGATTAAAAATTGCTATTACAGTTTCAGGTGATTCACCTCGTAATTTCCGCTCATCAATACACTCATCTCTTATATAAATCAACGCATCATTTATTAGCGGGTCAGCATCTTCTCGATCACGTTGATGAAATGTTGGACGTAGCCGGAATCGCTCCAGTCGATAGACGGAACCTGTAAATAATTCAGAGCATTTATGGATCTCAAGTCTGAAGGAAAACGGATCTTCAGGTACAGGGACCTCATAATCGTAAATAGCAACCAGCTCTTTTTGCACGATCATCGCTTTCCCCGCTGGTAAGTCGTGTTGATAACGGGCAGTTGCATCACTGCCCGCTGTGTTTTAATGGAAAATGACGTCAGGTGCGCTTAACGCCTCACTCAAATCAAACACATCAAGTTCGGCAAAAGTGACGGATTTATTGTCACTGTACACTCGAAGAGAACGGAAGCTCATTAGCGCTTTGCTATCAACATTGTAGTGGTTAAAACCGGGTGAAAACTTAAGGACCAGCCGGTACTCACCCAGGTCATAGACAAATGCGTCCTCATAGCCTGACTCCCAGCCTTTGTATCGCATTCCCATAAGTTGCCCAACGGTAGCAGATTTACCTTCCCAGCGATTCAAACTATTACTGGCTGACTCGTCAGGCGTGAGCAGCACCGTGCGCCGTGTCAACTGGCGAAGTGGCGGTATAATTTCGTAATCGGCAAAAAGCTGGGCAAATTCACTGCGCATTTCTGCTGTCATTTCTAACGGGTGGGCAATGCCAATCAGAGCATCCGCAGGCAGGTCAATTGGCTCATCCTGCGCATTGCAGAACTCCCCCTCTGCGGCCACACGAAAGGCGTTGAGTAAACGACGCGGTTCATTTGCCGGATACACGCCCCATATTAATCGCTGGGTAACCAGGCGGGTAAAGGGATGATTAACAAACAGAGTATGAAAATCTGCCAGCGACCAGCGTCGGGTGGTACGTAGGGCAGCTTCAAGACGCGGGAGCAGGTTTTTGCTCACCTGAGTAGCATCTTTTTTTAGCCCTTTTAGTCGGGCCAGTGCCTCGGGCGCTTTCAGTTGATCGTCATCGGCGCGCAACCGGGGAACGCTTTTCTGGCGAACGTTTTGCTGATCAAAGATAACCGGGTTGAGGTTTTCATCGAAGCGAACGGTAAACTGCCGGGGACCAAAATCAAAACTCAACGCCTGCGGATCATCAAGGCCCAGGGTTGGGACTAATCTGTCCGCTAGCTCTTCCTGGCTTAGCCCGCGATTTTCTGCGACCACCTGAAGAAATTCCGCCGCGTTATCACGTAAGGGGCGGGATTTAGCCCGTTGCGATATATGATGCAGCTGTATCAGCGCCATATCATTATTCATCAGGGTAAGGATGTTCAGGCCGCTGACAGCACGGGCAGATTTGCCTTCTTGTGGCCAGGCGAGGATCTGTGTCGTCAGATCCCGTGCCGTGCTTTCGTCACCAAAGAGACTTAACGCCAGAAATGCCCAGTTGTCTTTTGCGGGGGCACCAGCTTGTTGCCACGCAGTGAAGAGATCCCAGGCAAAAGCTGCCAGCGTTTGTGGCTGGCAGAACGTTTTCAGTTGTTCCAGCCCGCTATAAAAACGTCCCCCCTGGGTAAAGCGCAGCATTTCGCCGATAATTTCCAGAGCGTCACCGGTAACAGGCTGATTATTAGTGATAAGTCGAGGCCTGGACCACATTGCCGGATGCCAGAAATCAGGGGCTTTTGGAATGCGTGCCGGGTAAATGTCCATTGGACCCTGTTTAAGCAACTGCTCCAGGGCAGACCATACATCTGTACGCTGCCAGCGGTTTGCCACGGTTTGTAGCAATTCGCCATGTCCCTGTTCGTACAGTAAACGCAGGGCAAGTAATGCGGCTTCGCTATTATCGCTGGGTTTGGTAAAGACAAGAGGGATAAGTGCACTAGCCGTATGTTCCGGCCATTGTAAAATCCACTGGCGAGCCAGATCACGCTGCGCCGCGAAACGTCGCCAGACGCGGGCAACAGGCAGCGCCAGTTCTGTTGCGCCAAAATTTAAAATTAACGGAAATGTTTCTTTTGGACGATGTGAAAAAGCCAACAGCAGACCTGGTAGCGCATCCAATCCGAGGATACTGAGAAAATAGTCCTCACCCGCGAACAGATGCTTTTTCTCAATGATACGCAGCCAGAAGGTCAAAGCCATCTCACGCGGCAACTGTGCCAATAAATACAGGTTCCAGACACTCTTTTCCGGACGATAACGTGAGAAGTTGTCATTTTCCCATATGTTAATTAACGCTTCTATGTGACCGCTGCGGAGCGCCTGTTCTGCTAATTGTGCTTGCGGGGAGTTCCAGCCATTCAGGATCTCTTCAACCCGCCCCTGGTAGTAATGCCACTGAACAATGAGTGAATTGCGTGCAGCATCCAGTTTTCCGGGGAGTATATAATTCAGAAACAGCCATACATCATCCCCAAAACCCAGTTACTGTAATACAACTCGTCCACTTTTTTGTTCCATGCGTTCCGCAAGAGATTCCGTGCTGAAATAACGGGCAGACTCAGTGGCGGCAAGCCTCTCTTGTTCGCCTGGTTGCCAGTAAATTTGCGGAGTTAATTCGAGCGGTGCCAAATCAAGACGTGGAGCTGTCATTTTTTTCTTACTACGCCACGGTGGTGAAACGAGCATTTCAGGCAGACTGCTGTTATCGGTGCTATCAATAACCGGTTTTGGCGGTGCCGATAAATAACTATTCAGCACTGCCCTGGCTTGAGTACTTAACCACGGCATCACTTCTGCTGCCAGTTGTGGCTGCGATGCCATCAGCGTTTGTAACAGCGTACGCCAGTATTCATCGCGTGCTTTTTGCTGTGCAGGCAGCTTTTTGTCTTCGATGATTGGATAACCTGGGCGGGCTGGTGGTTCTTTTAACGCCAGCAGTTCTGCCAGTGCGGCGAGCGTCGCGTGGGGGAAGTTTTTACTGTATTTAGCCACACGTTGCAGGCTGGGTTTGTTTTTATCAGCCACCAGTAGCAAGGTGCGGATGACTTGCGGATGGTTAATTTGTACCAGCAGACTGCCGCAATCTTCTTTATGGGCATACATTGCCAGGCGCGGAACGGCTGCCAGTCCTTGTTCGCGCAAAAGGGAGGCGCAGGCCGCGTAGCCGAAGCGGTTTTCTTGTGACATGTAGCTGGCTTCGCGATCGCTAAATACGTCCAGGCCCCAGTATCGTTCGAGTTTTTTTACCGCCGTATTATCAGTAGCAATGACCTTTAACCACTCCTTTGAATGGAGACTTGACCGGGAGCTTTCAAGACTGGCGAGTTCATTGGCTATTTCAGGTTTTTCCGGGAGGAGTAGTGCAATAAAAGGACGGCGAATTTTGGGTATTCCTGGCAGTGCGGCAATGAGTTTGTCGGCGCAACGCTGCCAGCTGCTTTCCTCTGCCAGAGAGAGATGCTTACGCAGTCGGAGATCGAATTCGTTATAGGTTTCTGAGCGATAACCATAGCCATAATCCTCGTCCTGATACTGCAATGTCACTAGCAGAGGATCACTCTCATAACATCGTGTAATAAACTGGCGTGCAATCACCACCTCAGTCGCATATTCCAGTCCCTCTTGTTGGACGATTTCGTCGAGCAACTGTTGGCTGTCATTTTGCGCGATACAGACTAGCGCCGCCATTGTCCGGGCCGGGATTGAGGGTTTGTGTTCGCCGATCAAGTTGATGGCCTGCGTGATGGCGGACTGCCACTCCAGTGAAAAATTTTCATAACGCCAGACAATGTTTTTTTTCTTCTCAGCTTTTTGTAGCAATTTATCACCCAGTGTCTGAATGATGCTTTCAGTGATAACAGGCACCGGTTCGCCCGGCCATTTGCGATGACTGAGTGGTGTTTTGCCTTTTTTATATTTCAGTTCCAGTTGGGCGTTATCCGCCAGCCACGGTAATTCCTTGTCCATGCTCTTTCCTTATTCAAACAGGGCTTCAATATCGTTAATTAGCTCGCTGGCGGTGATGGCATCGAGTACGGAGAACTGCGCTTCCTGTGTTGAATTACTCCCCCAGCCATAGCTTTCCGCTTTGCCTTCCCATAACCACAGCTTGCTTAAGAGCTGCTCAGCGCTAAGTTCGGCTGGTGACATACCCACCGCAAAACCTTCGTCGATTTCCATGATTAACGACCAGCGACCCAAAGGTTTGATCATCCATCCGATCCAGCCTCCATCCTGTGGTTCGCCCTTTATCCAGCCTTTATTCGCCAGCCCCATGACCCGACCACTCGGGCATTTTCTGCCTGCCCAGCGGGTCAGTTCACTGGCATTGCGCTCGGCTTCTGTCAGGGCGTAGCTGTTACGGTCGAGCTGGCGGAACGGTGGTAGCAGTTCGTAGTCGGCAAAAAGCTGACCAAAGGCGGCAGCATCCGTTGGTGATATTTCCAGAACGTGAGGAGTGCCGATAGAGATATCGCCTTCCGGCAGGGTGAAAAGATCATCGTCAGCGGTGCTGTAGCTGTTATCTTCTGCTACGCGAAAGCAAGCCAGTAGCTGGTTTTCGGCGCTATAAACGCCCCAAATCAGACGGCGGGTTAAGTGACGAACCAGCGGATGCTCAACCAGGAAGAGCTGGAAGTTTTCCAGCGACCAGCGGCGGCGCAGGCACATGGCGGATTCCAGCCTTGCTACCTGCTGGGCGGCGATGGTACGCGCATCTTTTTTCAGCAATTTGTAGCGGTTAACCGCATCGTTCGCCCGCGTTTCATCATCGCTTTTGTTCGGTTTGGGCAGGTCTTTCAGGCGGCTGCCGGAAACATCACGCACAAACGGTTTTAAGGTTTCATCAAAGCTGACGGTGAACTGCCGTGGGCCAAAATCCAGCAGCAGCGAACCGTTATCATCCAGACCGAGATCCGGTGCTAACCGATCTTCAAGCTCCGCCACCGTGAGTTCGCGGCTCTCGGCAATGTCGGCAATTTTTTCTTTTGCCCGCTCCTGTAATGCTTTGAATTTCAGTTTCTGGGCGATGCCGTTAAGCTGCATAAGGGCGATATCACTACCGATAGCAGCGAGAATATCCAACCCAACGGTGGCGCGTTTATGCTGGGATTCACCAGGCCAGGCGCGTATTAATGGCGTCAGTTTGCGGGCGGTGTCATCGTTACCGAGAACGCCTAACGCAGTGAACGCCCAACTCTCTTTCGACGGCGCGCCAGCGGTCTGCCAGGCGGTAAACAGATCCCAGGCAAATCCCGCCAGTGAGTCGGCGGAACAGACGTCTTTCACCTGCAATAATCCCGGATACAGAGCCTCTTCCTGAGGGAAGCGGAGCATTTCACCGAGGTGGAGGAGGGCGCTATCTGGCAGTGATTGGGCATTTGCTTTTAATACCGGGCGCGTCCAGAGCGATGGCTGATAAAAGGCCGGAAGAGTGGGGATTTTTGTCGGGTGATTATCTAAGGGATCGAGCGCAAGCAGAGCGTTCACCGCATCGGTTACTTCCGGCTGGTTATAACGTCGGGCGATTTCTTGCAGTAATGGCTGATGACCGTTTTCGGTAAGCATACGCAAGGCAGCGCGGGCGTTATCCTGTGCTTCACCGGCTTTGCCGAGCGCCGCAGGCAGCAGGCCGGTAAGGGCATGTTCCGGGTATTTCAACAGCCAGCTACGGGCGTTTTCGCGTAGCGTTTTCAGTTTGTTGAAGGCACGGGCGACGGCAGGAGCCAGCTCACTCGCTGCGAAGTAATTCGTGATGGGCAAGGCTTCTTGTGGATAGCGTGCAAGTGAGTTTACTAACCCAGGTAACCCTTTGAGTCCAAAATGTAACATGGCGTATTCGGTATCGGTATGTGGAGATAGGGTAAGGGCATTCCATGCTTTTACTGCTTTCTCCAGCGGCAATGTTGTCAAAATCCCCAACTGCCAATAATGCCCGGTAGGTGAATGAAACACCTTAAATTCACTTAGTAAGGTTGAATAATCTTCATTTAGCCATGCCTCAACTACCGCTTCGGGAGCTTTAATATATGTACCAGCGATCCGTCGTTGAAAACCCATCCTTGCCAACAGGTTGGTAGTACTTTCTTCATGGCTAACCGTGATGTGTTTTGAATACCAGATATATTTCGCCAAAAGTTGATTACTGATTTCTTCTGTCAGATAACAGATTGGCTCAATGCCTAATGGCGCTAAATCCAGCACCGGAATCGGCGATTTTTTCTTTTTCGAAAGCCAGGGAGGGGAGACTACTACGGCTGGCAGTAGATCGGCGCTGGCATGGTTTGAGGGCTGTGTCAGTTGTTGCTGGCATGATTTCAGTACGGCAACTGCGGGTGTCGAGAGCCAGGGAATGACCTGTTCTGCCAGTGCTGGTTGTGAGATAAGCATTGTCATTAGCATAATGCGCCAACTGTTCTCTTCTTTTTGCCCAAGAAGTTCCGTCAGTGCCGCCATTGCTGCATGTGGGAACGCAGCAATGGCTTTCGTCATCCGATCGTGACAGCGTTTAGTATGCCCGGCTACACGTATAAGCAGTGTTAATGCGAACGGATGATTGATATGACGCAACACATCGGCGCAGTAGTCACTTGCGGCATAGGGAGCAAATCGGGGCAGGGCTGCAACACCTTGCTCCTGTAATACGGTGGCTGACCATATCGCACCACAATAGTAATCATCAAAAATGGCATATGGTTCGTGATATTTTTCTAATGAGGCAAGAATGTGCTCATCAGTCGCCACTATTTTTAACCACTCAAGCGAGGGTAATTTTTTTTGCCCCAGTAGACGCTGGGCAATTTCATGTGCAATTTCTGGTTTTTCGGGTAATAACAAAGCAATTAATGGTTGCCGCCATTCTGGAATATGTGGAATTGCGGCAATAAGTTTTTGTGCACATTTTTGCCAGAGAGACTCTTCCGTCAGTGATAAATGTTTACGTAGGCGTAATTCAAATCTGGAATATTGCTCCAAGTAGCTAGGTGCAATGCCAGACGGCAGAATAATAATGACATTATTCGCATAATCCCATTCAATATCAATCTGTTGAAGGTGTATTATTACATCAGTAGCATATTCCAGACCGCCTTCCTGGACGATCTGATCCATAACATCCTCACGCACTTTATATCTTGTGCATTTCATTTCAAGTGCCGTGAGTACAGCCATTACTGGTGATGGTAACTGTGTTGTTTTCAGGCCGTCGATCTGACTGATCGCCTGGGCGACGGTGTTTTGCCATTCTAAAGAACAGGCGCTGAAGTCAAATGTGGCTGTTTTATTATCCCGTTGCGACACACTACAGGCTAAGCGACGTAATTGGGTCAATTTGTCTGCTTGCTGAACAGGAACTCCGGGAAAGCGGCGATGACTTAACGTGGTGTGTACAACTTCGGGCGGAAAAACGACAGCAATATCTTTCGCCAGCCACGGTAAAACAGCATCTGTATTTTTGTCAGGCGCACGGGTTTCTGCTACGAAAGAGGGTTGTTCCTGAATAATGGTGGATAAGTCCGCTACCTTGAGAGAGCCCGTTACCGTTTGGGAAGGTTGCAAAGAATTATCCTTCGCTTGCTCCACATACCCCTTCTTCACCTTCTCCGCAATCAGCTTAAGCTCCGCTTTTGCCGCTGCCGCAGCATCTGAAAAACTTTTTATCTGACTTTGTCCGTGGGTACCGATTTTGCCCCAGCTAATATGAAGCTCATTATCCTGTTGCTCAACTGCCCAGAATTTATGTGATTTTTCGTCCTGATAGATAAAGTGTCTCATTCTGCATCCCTGTAATTTTATCCAGTTGAATGCAGATGCTACCAGTATTTATGCGGGTTAGAGAGAGACAAAATCGCAAGAAAACAACTTTAGGAATTTATAAAGAAAAGGCGCTGTCGATGCAGCGCCTTAAAGGGGGATTATTTCACCTGATGGCCTGGTTTAGCACCAGCATCCGGGCTTAACAGGAAGATATCTTTCCCGCCAGGACCAGCAGCCATTACCATGCCTTCGGAGATACCAAAGCGCATTTTACGCGGTGCCAGGTTGGCCACCATAATGGTGTGACGCCCGATCAGTGCCTGCGGATCCGGGTAGGCAGAACGAATACCGGAGAAGACATTGCGTTTTTCACCGCCGAGATCCAGTGTCAGGCGCAGCAGTTTGTCAGAACCTTCAACAAACTCTGCGTTTTCGATCAGCGCCACGCGCAGGTCAACTTTTGCGAAGTCGTCAAAGGTGATGGTTTCCTGAATCGGATCATCTGCCAGTGGGCCAGTAACTGGCGCGGCAGCTGCTTTCACTTCTTCTTTAGACGCTTCCACCAGTGCTTCAACCTGCTTCATATCGATGCGGTTATACAGCGCTTTGAACGGATTCACTTTGTGGCCCAGCAGCGGTTGCTGGATACCATCCCAGGTCAGTTCTGTATTGAGGAATGCTTCTGCGCGCTCGGTCAGTTTCGGCAGTACCGGCTTCAGGTAAGTCATCAGCACGCGGAACAGGTTTATGCCCATTGAGCAAATTGCCTGCAGGTCGGCATCGCGGCCTTCCTGTTTTGCCACCACCCACGGAGCCTGCTCGTCGACATAGCGGTTAGCCAGATCAGCCAGCGCCATGATTTCGCGCACTGCTTTACCAAATTCGCGGCTTTCCCACGCTTCACCAATCACTTCAGCGGCATCAGTGAAGGTTTTGTACAACTGCGGGTCAGCCAGTTCGCTTGCCAGCACGCCGTCAAAACGCTTGTTGATAAAGCCCGCATTACGAGAGGCCAGGTTAACCACTTTGTTCACGATATCGGCATTCACACGCTGAACGAAATCCTCCAGGTTGAGATCGATATCATCAATGCGCGAAGAGAGTTTCGCAGTGTAGTAGTAACGCAGGCTGTCAGCGTCAAAATGATTCAGCCAGGTGCTGGCTTTAATAAAGGTGCCGCGAGACTTGGACATCTTTGCGCCGTTCACCGTCACATAGCCATGAACAAACAGGTTGGTCGGCTTGCGGAAGTTGCTGCCTTCCAGCATGGCAGGCCAGAACAGGCTGTGGAAGTAAACAATATCTTTACCGATGAAGTGGTACAGCTCGGCGGTGGAGTCTTTCTTCCAGTATTCATCGAAGCTTACGCTGTCGCCGCGCTTGTCGCACAGATTCTTGAAAGAACCCATGTAGCCAATCGGTGCGTCCAGCCAGACGTAGAAATATTTGCCCGGCGCGTTCGGAATTTCAAAACCAAAGTATGGCGCGTCGCGGGAGATATCCCACTGTTGCAGGCCGGATTCAAACCACTCCTGCATTTTATTTGCCACCTGCTCCTGCAACGCACCGCTGCGGGTCCATGCCTGCAACATTTCGCTGAAAGAGGGCAGATCAAAGAAGAAGTGTTCAGAATCACGCATTACCGGCGTAGCGCCAGAAACCACCGATTTCGGCTCGATCAATTCAGTCGGGCTGTAGGTCGCGCCGCAGACTTCGCAGTTATCGCCGTATTGATCCGGGGATTTACATTTCGGGCAGGTGCCTTTCACAAAACGGTCCGGCAGGAACATGCCTTTTTCCGGATCGTACAGCTGAGAGATGGTGCGGTTTTTAATAAAACCGTTCTCTTTCAGGCGAGAGTAGATAAGTTCTGACAACTGGCGGTTCTCTTCGCTGTGCGTCGAGTGATAGTTGTCATAGCTGATGTTAAAGCCTGCGAAATCAGTCTGATGCTCCTGACTCATTTCGCCAATCATCTGCTCCGGGGTGATACCAAGCTGCTGAGCTTTCAGCATGATCGGTGTACCGTGGGCATCGTCGGCGCAGATGAAGTTGACCTCGTGGCCGCGCATTCGCTGGTAACGGACCCAGACATCAGCCTGGATGTGCTCCAGCATATGGCCGAGGTGGATTGAGCCGTTAGCGTACGGCAGTGCGCACGTCACCAGAATTTTCTTCGCGACTTGAGTCATAGTAGGCATTACTTCTTAATAGTGAAAAGGGGTTAGATAGTACCAAATGGGAAAATGTTAAGTAAGTACTTCTCTATATTCTTCAGGTAAACTATCAGCTGATGGTTTATCTATACAAAAAAGGAGTCGGGATGAACGAACAATCCCAGGCCAAATCACCAGAAGCCTTGCGCGCAATGGTCGCCGGGACACTGGCCAATTTTCAGCACCCAACCCTGAAGCATAACCTCACCACGCTGAAAGCGTTGCACCATGTCGCCTGGATGGACGACACGTTGCATGTGGAACTGGTTATGCCATTCGTCTGGCATAGCGCGTTTGAAGAGTTAAAAGAGCAATGTAGCGCCGAACTGCTGCGTATCACCGGGGCGAAAGCTATCGACTGGAAACTGTCGCACAATATCGCCACCTTAAAACGCGTGAAGAATCAGCCGGGTATTAATGGTGTGAAGAACATCATTGCGGTCAGTTCCGGTAAAGGCGGCGTGGGTAAATCCTCCACGGCGGTAAACCTGGCGCTGGCACTGGCGGCGGAAGGGGCGAAAGTCGGCATTCTGGACGCCGATATCTACGGCCCATCAATTCCCACCATGCTGGGCGCAGAAAATCAGCGTCCAACTTCGCCGGACGGTACCCATATGGCACCGATTATGTCTCATGGCCTGGCAACCAATTCAATTGGTTATCTGGTCACTGACGACAATGCGATGGTGTGGCGTGGACCGATGGCGAGCAAGGCGTTAATGCAGATGTTGCAGGAAACCTTGTGGCCGGATCTCGACTATCTGGTGCTTGATATGCCGCCAGGCACCGGTGACATTCAATTGACGCTGGCGCAAAACATTCCAGTAACTGGTGCAGTCGTGGTCACCACCCCGCAGGACATCGCGTTGATCGATGCGAAAAAAGGCATTGTGATGTTCGAGAAAGTCGAGGTTCCGGTGCTTGGTATTGTCGAGAACATGAGTGTGCATATTTGCAGTAACTGTGGTCACCATGAACCGATTTTCGGTACCGGTGGTGCAGAGAAACTGGCTGAAAAATACCACACACAGCTGCTGGGGCAGATGCCGTTACACATTTCCTTACGTGAGGATCTCGATAAAGGCACGCCAACGGTTATCAGCCGTCCGGAGAGCGAATTTACCGCTATCTACCGCCAGCTGGCTGACCGCGTTGCAGCTCAGCTCTACTGGCAGGGTGAAGTCATTCCAGGCGAGATTTCCTTCCGCGCGGTCTAACGCCTATTAACCATTCTGGTTATTCTTCATACACCGCAGAGATGTTACATTGATGCGGTGTATTAGTTTTTGCCGCATTAATGAACACTTATTTAATACTGCGAATATTCTGCGGACCTTCGTCCGAAACTCTACAAAGTCGATTGATCATACAGGCAATGCTTCATTATCATCCTTCGTGGCTGTGTAGTGGATGTACAGCTATAGTTTGTTATGCACTCATTCTATCCAGGCATAACCTTTACTACAGGGATAACGTTCAATGAATAAGTATTGGCTGTCAGGAATTATTTTTCTTGCCTATGGATTGGCTTCTCCCGCATTCTCTTCAGAGACTGCCACATTAACGATTAATGGCAGGATCAGTCCCCCAACATGCAGTATGGCTATGGTTAATAGTCAACCACAACAGCATTGTGGTCAGTTAACGTATAATGTTGACACCCGTCATCAGGTTTCTTCGCCCGTCAAAGGTGTTACGACAGAAGTGGTTGTTGCAGGTAGCGATAGCAAACGTCGAATCGTGTTAAATCGCTACGATTAATTTGGCAACCTGATTTTAATTGCATTTAGAAAGCCGAAATCATTTATATAAATGATATCGGCTTTTTTATTGATATCAACAATACCATTTACATAAATCTACATTAATTAATAGATGCGATAAATATTTAATACTCTTAAGTATTTGTTGTATTTATATTGCATTGGTTAATTTGTTTTAAATCAATAAAACAATATGTTTACATTGCGGCAACTTTTTTGATGTGAGAAATTTGTTTCCAAGAGATACAGACTCTTAACAACCAAAAATAAATTTTATTAAGGAACATATTATGAAACGTTCAATTATTGCTGCCGCTGTCTTTTCTTCTTTTTTTATGAGCGCTGGAGTATTTGCTGCAGACGTTGATACCGGAACATTAACCATTAAAGGAAATATTGCAGAATCTCCGTGTAAATTCGAAGCGGGTGGTGATTCAGTAAGTATTAATATGCCGACTGTACCAACCACTGTCTTTGAAGGTAAAGCTAAATATTCTACCTATGATGATGCAGTCGGTGTAACCAGCAGCATGTTAAAAATTAGCTGCCCGAAAGAAGTTGCTGGTGTAAAACTCTCGTTGATTACCAACGACAAAATAACCGGCAACGATAAGGCGATAGCCAGTAGCAACGATACCGTGGGTTACTATCTCTATTTAGGTGATAACAGCGATGTCCTGGATGTTTCTGCACCTTTTAATATTGAGAGTTATAAAACAGCGGAAGGTCAATATGCTATTCCGTTTAAAGCAAAATACCTGAAACTAACAGATAACTCAGTGCAATCAGGTGATGTGTTATCTTCTCTGGTTATGCGTGTGGCGCAGGATTAATAAATAAAATTGCAAGTTTCTCCAGGTAATAAACATGGCCGCTATCCCATGGCGGCCTTTTAATTTAAGAGGCATTAAAATGAAAGGATTATTATCTTTACTCATTTTTTCTATGGTCCTTCCTGCACATGCCGGAATTGTTATCTACGGGACGCGCATTATTTACCCGGCAGAAAATAAAGAAGTTATGGTGCAGTTGATGAACCAGGGAAATCGTTCTTCGCTGCTGCAGGCGTGGATTGATGATGGCGATACGTCGTTACCACCAGAAAAAATTCAGGTTCCTTTCATGTTAACGCCACCAGTTGCAAAAATAGGGGCAAATTCCGGGCAGCAAGTAAAAATCAAAATTATGCCGAATAAACTGCCCACTAATAAAGAAAGCATTTTTTATCTGAATGTTCTGGATATTCCACCAAATAGTCCAGAACAAGAAGGTAAGAATGCACTGAAGTTTGCGATGCAAAACAGAATCAAATTGTTTTACCGGCCGGCGGGTATTGCTCCGGTAAATAAAGCGACCTTTAAAAAGTTACTGGTAAATCGCAGTGGCAATGGATTGGTGATAAAAAATGACTCAGCTAATTGGGTGACGATTTCGGATGTCAAAGCTAATAATGTCAAAGTCAATTATGAAACTATAATGATTGCCCCCTTAGAAAGTCAGAGTGTTAATGTCAAAAGTAATAATGCAAATAACTGGTATCTGACCATTATCGATGACCACGGCAACTATATTAGTGACAAAATTTAATTGCAGGAGCTGCCTATGTTGAGAATGACCCCACTTGCATCAGCAATCGTAGCGTTATTGCTCGGCATTGAAGCTTATGCAGCTGAAGAAACCTTTGATACCCATTTTATGATAGGTGGAATGAAAGACCAGCAGGTTGCAAATATTCGTCTTGATGATAATCAACCCTTACCGGGGCAGTATGACATTGATATTTATGTCAATAAGCAATGGCGCGGGAAATATGAGATTATTGTTAAAGACAACCCGCAAGAAACATGTTTATCAAGAGAAGTTATCAAGCGGTTAGGCATTAATAGCGATAACTTCGCCAGCGGTAAGCAATGTTTAACATTTGAGCAACTTGTTCAGGGTGGGAGCTATACCTGGGATATCGGGGTTTTTCGTCTCGATTTCAGTGTCCCGCAGGCCTGGGTGGAAGAACTGGAAAGTGGCTATGTTCCACCGGAAAACTGGGAGCGGGGTATTAATGCGTTTTATACCTCTTATTATGTGAGTCAGTATTACAGTGACTATAAAGCGTCGGGTAATAGTAAGAGTACATATGTACGTTTTAACAGCGGGTTAAATTTACTGGGGTGGCAACTGCATTCTGATGCCAGTTTCAGTAAAACAAATAACAATCCAGGGGTGTGGAAAAGCAATACCCTGTATCTGGAACGTGGATTTGCCCAACTTCTCGGCACGCTTCGCGTGGGTGATATGTACACATCAAGCGATATTTTTGATTCTGTTCGCTTCAGAGGTGTGCGGTTGTTTCGTGATATGCAGATGTTGCCTAACTCGAAACAAAATTTTACGCCACGGGTGCAGGGGATTGCTCAGAGTAACGCGCTGGTAACTATTGAACAGAATGGTTTTGTGGTTTATCAGAAAGAGGTTCCTCCTGGCCCGTTTGCGATTACAGATTTGCAGTTGGCCGGTGGTGGAGCAGATCTTGATGTCAGCGTGAAAGAGGCGGACGGTTCGGTAACCACCTATCTGGTGCCTTATGCAGCGGTGCCAAATATGCTGCAACCCGGCGTGTCGAAATATGATTTTGCGGCGGGTCGTAGCCATATTGAAGGGGCGAGCAAACATAGTGATTTTGTCCAGGCGGGTTATCAGTATGGTTTTAATAACTTATTGACGTTGTATGGTGGCTCGATGGTTGCGAATAATTATTACGCGTTCACTTTGGGGACTGGCTGGAATACACGCATTGGTGCCATTTCCGTCGATGCCACGAAGTCGCATAGTAAACAAGACAACGGCGATGTGTTTGACGGGCAAAGTTATCAAATTGCCTACAACAAATTTGTGAGCCAAACGTCGACGCGTTTTGGTCTGGCGGCCTGGCGTTATTCGTCGCGTGATTACCGGACATTTAACGATCACGTTTGGGCAAACAATAAAGATAATTATCGCCGTGATGAAAACGATGTCTATGACATTGCCGATTATTACCAGAATGATTTTGGTCGCAAAAATAGCTTTTCCGCCAATATGAGCCAGTCATTGCCAGAAGGTTGGGGGTCTGTGTCATTAAGTACGTTATGGCGAGATTACTGGGGGCGTAGCGGCAGTAGTAAGGATTATCAGTTGAGTTATTCCAACAACCTGCGACGGATAAGCTATACCCTCGCGGCAAGCCAGGCTTATGACGAGAATCATCATGAAGAGAAACGTTTTAATATTTTTATATCGATTCCCTTTGATTGGGGTGATGACGTTTCGACGCCTCGTCGGCAAATATATATGTCTAACTCAACGACGTTTGATGATCAGGGGTTTGCCTCAAATAATACGGGATTATCAGGAACAGTAGGGAGTCGGGATCAGTTCAATTATGGTGTCAACCTGAGTCATCAACATCAGGGAAATGAAACGACAGCTGGAGCGAATTTAACCTGGAACGCGCCGGTGGCAACAGTGAATGGCAGTTATAGTCAGTCGAGTACTTATCGACAGGCTGGAGCCAGTGTTTCAGGGGGCATTGTCGCCTGGTCGGGTGGCGTTAATCTGGCGAACCGTCTTTCCGAAACGTTTGCTGTGATGAATGCGCCAGGAATTAAAGATGCTTATGTCAATGGGCAAAAATATCGCACAACAAACCGTAATGGAGTGGTGGTATACGACGGAATGACACCTTATCGGGAAAATCACCTGATGCTGGATGTGTCGCAAAGCGATAGCGAAGCAGAATTACGTGGCAACCGGAAAATTGCCGCACCTTATCGCGGCGCGGTTGTACTGGTTAATTTTGATACCGATCAGCGCAAGCCCTGGTTTATAAAAGCGTTAAGAGCGGATGGGCAACCATTAACGTTTGGTTATGAAGTCAATGATATCCACGGTCATAATATTGGCGTTGTCGGCCAGGGAAGCCAGTTATTTATTCGCACCAATGAAATACCGCCATCGGTTAATGTAGCAATTGATAAGCAACAAGGACTTTCATGCACAATCACCTTCGGTAAAGAGATTGATGAAAGTAGAAATTATATTTGCCAGTAATAGTCAGGTGGTTCTATGGAAATTCGCATAATGCTATTTATATTAATGATGATGGTTATGCCTGTGAGCTATGCGGCATGTTATAGTGAGTTATCTGTTCAGCACAATTTGGTTGTTCAGGGGGATTTTGCACTTACTCAAACACAAATAGCGACATATGAGCATAATTTTAATGATTCGTCATGCGTGAGTACAAATACTATCACCCCTATGAGTTCGTCGGATATTATTGTTGGGCTTTATAACGATACCATAAAATTAAATTTACATTTTGAATGGACCAATAAAAACAACATCACGTTGTCAAATAATCAGACCAGTTTCACCAGTGGTTATTCAGTTACGGTGACACCTGCGGCCAGTAATGCAAAAGTGAATGTTTCTGCGGGGGGCGGCGGTTCAGTGATGATTAATGGTGTTGCGACATTATCCAGTGCTTCATCATCGACACGCGGGAGTGCCGCAGTACAATTTCTACTGTGTTTATTAGGTGGCAAGTCATGGGATGCATGTGTAAATAGCTACAGAAATGCATTGGCACAAAATGCAGGTGTCTATTCCTTTAATCTGACATTGTCATACAACCCGATAACCACAACCTGCAAACCGGACGATTTATTAATTACTTTAGACAGTATTCCCGTTTCACAATTACCAGCCACAGGTAACAAAGCAACAATAAATAGTAAAAAAGAGGATATTATTCTGCGTTGTAAAAATTTATTAGGTCAACAAAATCAAACATCACGGAAAATGCAGGTGTATTTATCAAGTTCTGACTTGTTAACCAACAGCAACACAATACTGAAAGGTGCGGAAGATAATGGCGTAGGATTTATTCTTGAAAGTAATGGTTCGCCAGTCACACTTTTAAATATCACTAACAGCAGTAAAGGATACACAAATTTAAAAGAAATTGCGGCAAAGTCAAAACTTACAGATACAACGGTTTCAATTCCGATAACAGCCAGTTACTACGTCTACGATACAAATAAAATTAAATCTGGCGCACTGGAGGCAACCGCATTAATCAACGTGAAATACGACTAATAACAAGCAAGACGAGCAAGTGGCTAATAATAAAAAATAACAAGGTGTCTGCATTTCCCCCTCATGATGAGGGGGCTTTTTTTAGCGATGATAAAAAATCTCACCGTCGTAGGCTTTAATGATTTTACCGTCGGTGTCGCTGATCAACACGTACGCGCCACCCATATAGGTCCAGTGCGTCCCGGCATCAGGCGCGGGCAGGTTACGTAACTGCCACTGCTTAATGTTGTACTCATCGGTGCGGTACATCTCTGGGACGGTATCACCTGGTTTGAAATGCTTAAAGTCAGCAATGAAACTACTTAACTCATACTTAGAAATTCCCGAGGTATTGGTCGAACCCGCGGTGGCTGGTGCGGCCCAGGCGGCACTGGTAACCAGCAAAAGCACACCCAGCAACATCTTATTTTTAATGGTCATAAACTCTCCACTTTGGGGATCTGTAATATCAGTCGCATATCTTTCCTGCCATACAATATAACTGACAAGCGATATTTTGTTAGTGATCCCATGATTTCGTAAAAAGTGTAAATGAAAGGATGCCCTAAAAGCATCCTTAGCGAGCAGAGAGTCAGCGGAAATAGCTGATTTAAGAATCATCCTGGGCTGAAGATAACATGCAAGCCTAAAGGATTGAGTTATCGCATTATGCCCATGAAGCCATGTACGCCCATATACACACCGACTAAGCCAATCAACAGACTGGAAAAATAGGGGGCGCGTTTAGCGAGAGTGTTAAATCCGCTCCAGCGTTTTGCGACCTGCTGAACGCTGATTGCTGCGCCAACGCCTACGGTGACAAGCGTTAACGCCAGGCCAATGCTGAAACTGACGACCAGTGTTGCGCCCAGTGTCAGGGCTTTCAACTGAATGCAAATCAACAGCACGGTAATTGCTGCCGGACAGGGGATAAGACCACCTGTTAAGCCAAATAACAAAATTTGCCAGTTGGTGACCTCTCTACCATCAAAGCGTCGTTTAATATCATTGGCATGGGCTCGTGCATGGGCATCCTGATACTCGCCATGTTCGTGATGGTGATGATGTCCATGGTCGTGGTGATCTTCGTGATCGTGGTGATGATGTTCATGATCATACTCGTGCATATTCTCCAGCCAGTTGCGTTCGCCGCGCCAGGTACGCCAGAACATCCAGAACGCGGTGCCAATAATGATCACTGCGGAAATCAGCTGGAGCCACGGTTCTGCTGATTGAGCAGTAAAGCGCTTGCTGATCACCATCCCGCCAAAGGCAATTAACCAGACCACTGCGGTATGCGAAATAGTTGCTGCCAGTCCGAGCATCACCGCCTGTTTAATGGTGCCTTTGATGGCGATGATAAACGCCGCCATCATCGTTTTTGAGTGCCCTGGTTCCAGGCCATGAAGCGCACCAAGTAAGATGGCGCTGGGGATGAAGAACCAGGCGTTTCCTTGCTGAAGAAGAGTTGTAAATTCGGTCATGATAATAATTCTTAGTATTAATTCGGCAATCTGATTCTACTCCCCCCCAGTACCTGATACTACCCCCCAGTAGATTAATAGTGCTATGATTTTTCATATTCTTGTTAACCAGGTGTTGCCATGTCTCATACAATCCGTGATAAACAGAAACTGAAAGCGCGTGCCAGTAAGATTCAGGGCCAGGTCGTGGCGCTCAAGAAAATGCTCGACGAGCCGCACGAATGCGCTGCAGTTTTACAACAGATTGCTGCTATCCGTGGCGCGGTAAACGGTCTGATGCGGGAAGTGATTAAAGGTCATCTGACGGAACACATCGTTCACCAGGGGGATGAGCTAAAACGTGAAGAAGATCTGGATGTCGTTCTGAAGGTGCTGGATTCATATATCAAATAATTTATTAACGCGATTGTAAAACTGCCGTTTTTCCTCGTTTACAACGCGTGCGCTGGACATTACCATCCTCCTCTGCGATTTATCATCGCAACCAAACGACTCGGGGTGCCCTTCTGCGTGAAGGCTGAGAAATACCCGTATCACCTGATCTGGATAATGCCAGCGTAGGGAAGTCACGGACCACCAGGTCATTGCTTCTTCACGTTATGGCAGGAGCAAACTATGCAAGTCGACCTGCTGAGTTCAGCGCAATCTGCGCACGCGTTACACCTTTTTCACCAACATTCCCCTCTTGTGCACTGCATGACCAACGATGTGGTGCAAACCTTTACTGCCAATACCTTGCTGGCGCTCGGTGCATCGCCAGCGATGGTTATCGAAACCGAAGAGGCCAGTCAGTTTGCGGCTATCGCCAGTGCCTTGTTGATTAACGTTGGCACACTGACGCAGCCACGCGCTCAGGCGATGCGTGCTGCCGTTGAGCAAGCAAAAAGCTCTCAAACACCCTGGACGCTTGATCCAGTAGCGGTTGGTGCGCTCGATTATCGCCGCCATTTTTGTCATGAACTTTTATCTTTTAAACCGGCAGCGATACGTGGTAATGCTTCGGAAATCATGGCATTAGCTGGCATTGCTAATGGTGGACGGGGAGTGGATACCACTGACGCCGCAGCTAACGCGATACCCGCTGCACAAACACTGGCACGGGAAACTGGCGCAATCGTCGTGGTCACTGGCGAGGTGGATTATGTTACCGATGGCCATCGCGCCGTTGGCATTCACGGTGGCGATCCGTTAATGACCAAAGTGGTAGGAACTGGCTGTGCATTATCGGCGGTTGTCGCTGCCTGCTGTGCGTTACCAGGCGATACGCTGGAAAATGTCGCATCTGCCTGTCACTGGATGAAACAAGCCGGAGAGCGCGCAGTCGCCAGAAGCGAGGGGCCAGGCAGTTTTGTTCCACATTTCCTTGATGCGCTCTGGCAATTGACGCAGGAGGTGCAGGCATGAAACGAATTAACGCTCTGACGATTGCCGGTACTGATCCCAGTGGTGGTGCGGGGATTCAGGCCGATCTTAAAACCTTCTCGGCACTTGGCGCTTATGGTTGCTCAGTTATTACTGCACTGGTGGCGCAAAATACCCGTGGCGTACAGTCGGTGTATCGCATTGAGCCTGATTTTGTCGCCGCCCAGCTCGATTCGGTGTTCAGCGATGTGCGAATCGACACCACTAAAATCGGTATGTTGGCGGAAACCGATATTGTTGAAGCGGTGGCAGAACGGTTGCAACGTTATCAGATCCAAAACGTGGTACTCGACACCGTTATGCTGGCAAAAAGCGGCGACCCGCTGCTTTCACCTTCGGCGGTTGCTACGCTGCGCAGTCGATTATTGCCACAGGTTTCATTAATAACGCCAAACTTGCCCGAAGCTGCCGCCTTGCTCGACGCGCCACACGCGCGCACCGAACAGGAAATGCTGGAACAAGGGCGATCGCTGTTGGCGATGGGCTGTGGCGCAGTGCTAATGAAAGGTGGTCATCTGGATGATGAGCAAAGCCCGGACTGGCTGTTTACCCGCGAGGGTGAACAACGGTTTACCGCACCGCGCATTATGACCAAAAACACCCACGGCACTGGTTGTACGCTCTCTGCGGCGTTGGCTGCACTACGCCCGCGCCATACAAACTGGGCTGACACCGTACAGGAGGCAAAAAGCTGGCTTTCATCAGCATTAGCCCAGGCCGACACGCTGGAAGTTGGTCACGGTATTGGTCCGGTTCACCACTTCCACGCCTGGTGGTGAGCACCGTACTATAGCTGCTTTGGTTATTGTCAGCCTTTGGCACTGACATTCAGGGATGAAACCAATGCAGCTAAGAATTACCAGTCGAAAAAAACTCACCTCTCTATTATGCGCTCTTGGGCTAATTTCCATCGTTGCAATTTATCCGCGTCAGACGGTGAATTTTTTCTATTCGACAGCAGTTCAGATTACAGACTACATCCATTTCTACGGTTATCGCCCGGTTAAATCTTTCGCTATTCGCATTCCTGCCAGTTACACCATTCACGGAATAGATGTTTCTCGCTGGCAGGAGCGGATCGACTGGCAGCGGGTGGCAAAAATGCGCGACAACGGTATCCGCTTACAGTTTGCTTTTATTTATTAAGGCGACGGAAGGCGAAAAGCTGGTGGACCCGTATTTTTCGCGTAACTGGCAACTAAGCCGCGAAAATGGCCTGCTGCGCGGGGCGTATCATTATTTCTCCCCGTCGGTAGCAGCGCCGGTTCAGGCACGATTATTTCTGCAAACGGTGGATTTCTCACAAGGCGATTTCCCTGCGGTACTGGACGTAGAAGAACGGGGAAAATTATCGGCAAAAGAATTACGCAAACGAGTAAGTCAGTGGCTAAAAATGGTCGAAAAAAGTACGGGAAAAAAGCCGATTATTTACTCAGGAGCCGTTTTTTATCACACCAATCTGGCGGGCTATTTCAATGAATATCCGTGGTGGGTGGCTCACTATTATCAACGTCGTCCGGACAATGACGGCATGGCCTGGCGCTTCTGGCAGCATTCCGACCGTGGACAGGTAGATGGCATCAATGGTCCGGTGGATTTTAATGTATTTCATGGCACGGTGGAGGAGTTGCAGGCATTCGTTGATGGGATTAAAGAAACGCCTTAAATAAGAAGCAGTGATATACTCCCACCAGACTCCTCGGCAGGAAAAAGACAAATGGAACAAGCGCATACCCAGCTGATTGCCCAACTGAACGAGCGTATTTTAGCGGCGGATAACACGCCGCTTTATATTAAGTTTGCCGAAACGGTAAAAAATGCCGTGCGCAGCGGGGTGCTGGAGCATGGCAATATTTTGCCCGGTGAGCGTGATTTAAGTCAGTTAACCGGCGTTTCGCGCATTACGGTGCGCAAGGCGATGCAGGCGCTGGAAGAAGAGGGTGTGGTGACGCGTTCGCGCGGTTACGGCACGCAGATCAACAACATCTTCGAATACTCGTTGAAAGAAGCGCGAGGTTTTTCTCAGCAGGTGGTATTGCGCGGGAAAAAGCCCGATACGCTATGGGTTAACAAGCGTGTCGTGAAATGTCCCGAAGAAGTCGCGCAGCAGCTGGCGGTCGAAGCAGGAAGTGATGTCTTTTTGCTTAAGCGTATTCGCTATGTCGATGAAGAAGCGGTATCGATTGAGGAATCGTGGGTTCCGGCGCATTTAATTCATGATGTTGATGCCATCGGGATTTCACTTTATGACTATTTCCGCAGCCAGCACATTTACCCACAACGTACGCGTTCCCGCGTTAGCGCCCGGATGCCGGATGCCGAGTTTCAGTCACATATTCAGTTAGATAGCAAAATACCGGTGCTGGTGATCAAGCAAGTGGCGCTTGACCAACAGCAACGGCCTATTGAGTACAGCATTAGCCACTGTCGCAGCGATCTATACGTTTTTGTGTGCGAGGAGTAGTTCCTCGCGCGTTGGCGCACAATCACCGCCCCGATGCCCGACAACCCACGACGCCACTGCATTGCCCAGTAATACGGCATCCGCCAGTGGCAGACTAGAGGCCAGCCCGGCAAGTACGCCACCTGCATGACAGTCGCCCGCCCCAATGGTGTCTACAACTTGCGTTGGAAATGCCGGAATGCAGCCAGAAGCGTCGTTGCTGAAATACCATGCACCCTCTTTATCGAGACGAACGATCAACGGCGCGGCAAATTTCTCCTGCCATTGCTTGCCAAGTGTTGTTATCTCTGCGGATAAAGCAAAACGTTCGGCGGCAATCTCAGCCTCTTGACGATTGAGTGATACTAAAGGTCGACAGGCCATGATCCGCGCCAGTAATGCGTCCGGGATATCGCCGATACGTGGGCCAAAATCGATAAACGGCGTCACGTCTTGCAGCTTTTCCAGCCATTCCACTAACAATTCGCCGCAGGGCGAGGCCAGTTGATAACCGGAAAAATAGAGCAGGCTGCCAGGCGCAACGGTTAATCGCGCCAGCCACTGGCGATTCCACTGATTTTCCACACCGCTGAATGACATAAAAGTGCGTTCGCCATCCGGCTCAACCAGCGCCAGACACCAGCCGTTATCGCCTTCGGCGTTATCGATCAGGCTGATTAACCCCTCTTTCGCCATCCGGTTGCGAATAATCTCCGCCCACACGCCCTGACCGAGCGGCAAGGCATTACCCGCTTCGATGCCGAGGCGCTTTAACGCCACGGCAATATTCAGTGCGCAGCCGCCAACGTTAACGCTCTGCTGCTTCAGTTCGATATCGCACCCACGCCAGGGGAGGGCATAAGCGTCGGCGATCACATCAATGACCGCCGCGCCGACGACCATCACCGGCTGACGCGAGGTTAATTCAGGCAGCAGCGTGTGTAATCGAGCGCCGCTCATACCGCCTCCCGTTGTTGACGATATTTCGCCAGCGCTGTGGCATAGCGGTTGAAATCAAGCTGATTTACCGCATCCAGTTCCGCCTTTAATGCAGGATCGATAGCGTTAACGCCATGCAACGCGCCGCAAATCGCCGTCGCCATAGCGCCGATGGTGTCTGTGTCGCCGCCAAGGTTAGCGCACAGGACGGCGCAGCGATTCGGGTCGGTTTGTGCCAGTTCAACCAGCGCAATGGCGCACGGAACGGACTCAATAGTGCTGGTACCTGCGCCAACGACCTGGTAAAGCTGTTCGCTGGCGGATTCGGTGCCGTCGGCATTGCGCACAATTTTCAGCGCAATCTCCAGACGTGCTGCCAGTGAGGCGCTGAAGGTAGTGATGCGTTTTTGCTGTGCATGTCGCGCAATTGAAGGCAGGGAATCAACAATCGCTGACCAGCTTTCTCCGTCAATGGCACGAGAAATCGCCCATGCGATGACTACCGCACCTGCAACTGCCAGATCGGATTTATGGGTCGGGCTCGACGCCAGCGCCACATCATCAATAAAGGAATCAACATCACGCGCCGGAAGCAAACAACCTAATGGCGAGACGCGCATCGCTGCGCCGTTGGTCACGCCGTTGTTTTCCAGTTCAGCAACGGGTTTACCGTCGCGAATGGCGTTAAGCGCAATCTTCGAGGTCGGACCTAGTACGTTTTTGTTAAAGGCGTCGAAACGCAGCGCCCAGTCGAGAATATTACGCCCAATCAGATCCGGATCGATCTTGCCTTCACGTTCCAGTAACGCATCCGCCAGACACAGCGCCATCGAGGTATCGTCGGTGAATTCGGCGCGGTTAAAATAACAGGCCGCGTTATTCTCCTTTGGTCCAGGCAGAAAACGGTCAATCCAGCCAAAGTGTGCTTTAACGCGGCTGCGTGGCCAAAGCTCGGAGGGCATCCCCATCGCATCCCCTAACGCCTGCCCATAAAGAGCACCGAGAATACGTTCTGTTTTCATTTAACTTCCCCTTGTGTCAACGCAATATCGCGATCATCGACCTTGATAGCCGTAATTTCGTTGTCGGATTCGCGGAAAAAAATCATGAACAGCACGGCGATAATGGCAATCATCACCGCGCCGAAAGTCCACATCCCGGACCAGTTGAAAGTCAGCCCGTTTACCGGTTCCGGATAAGCGAACATCTTTTCCATCATCACACCGCCAAGACGATAGCCGAGCAAACTGCCGAAGCCCTGGCAGCAGAGCGTGATCAGCCCCTGCGCGGCGGTACGCATATGCACGGGGGCTTTTTTATCGACATAGATGTAAGCGGTAACGTAGTAAAAATCGTAACTTACGCCGTGAAGCAAAATACCGAGGAACAGTAACGCGTAGGTGAAATATTCATCCGCACTACCGTAAATAAAGAAGCCATAGCGGATCGCAGCGGTGACCAGACCAAGCAATAATACCTTTTTGATACCAAAGCGTTTAGTGAAAAACGGCAATGCCAGCATAAAGAAGATTTCAGAGAACTGGCCGAGCGTCATCCAGCCGGTGGCGTTTTTCATGCCAACTTCGGTCAGATAACCGTTGGCAAAGATGTAATAGAACGCCAGTGGCATCGCAAACAGGAATGAACAGAAGAAAAAGACGAGGAAGTTTTTATCGCGCAGCAGGATCAGCGCATCCAGGCCGAGCATGACTTTAATGTCCATTTTGCCGGTGCTTTTTGGCGGCGTGTCGGGCAGGAAAAACGCAAACACACCGAGCAGAGCAGAACTTCCGGCGGTAATCAGCAGCGGGATGTTAGTCGGTGAGATATCGGCATACCCCAGCATTTGCGGCAAGAAACCACATGCCAGACCAGAGGCAATCCAGCCGATAGTGCCCATCACACGAATGCGCGGGAAATCACGCTCCACATCCGGCACGTTGGCAAAAGCGATACTGTTAGTCAGCGCAATGGTCGGCATATAGGTTAGCGAGTAGGCCAGCAGTAACGGGAAGAACCCGGCAAAAGTGGTCTGTTGCGCAGCGAAATACATCAGCAGCGCGCCTGCGAACATCAATACCGCCAGCACTTTTTGCGCTGAGAAAAAGCGGTCAGTGATGGAGCCAACCAGAATTGGCGACAGGATCGCCGCAATGGCTGTGCAGGCATACGACCAGCCAATTTCTCCGGCACTAAAACCGCTTTTACTTAACCACAACCACAATGGCACAAACCACGCGCCCCAGATAAACCATTCAACAAACATCATGAACGACAGCTTTGCTGTTGTTTTCATCTTTTAATTCCTTCATGACAGGTAATGTAAGGTACGCGATGACAATACCACTTAATAATACCTTTTAAATACCTTTGCGGTGAAAACTTGACCGCGCTAACATTTTTTCTGATGAATCGAGCCAACAGAAAACGCTGAAAAAACATCCAAAAGATGGAAAAACTCGCCCGTAACGACCAGGATTATGATTGCCCGCAAAAGGCGGGCCAGGACAATCCATAGCCGATATCCAATCGGAATTTACGGGAGCATAGTAATGACAGATATTGCGCAGTTGCTTGGCAAAGACGCCGACAACCTTTTACAGCACCGTTGTATGACAATTCCTTCTGACCAGCTTTATCTCCCCGGACATGACTACGTAGACCGCGTAATGATTGACAATAATCGCCCGCCAGCGGTGTTACGTAATATGCAGACGTTGTACAACACCGGGCGTCTGGCTGGCACAGGATATCTTTCTATTCTGCCGGTTGACCAGGGCGTTGAGCACTCTGCCGGAGCTTCATTTGCTGCTAACCCGCTCTACTTTGACCCGAAAAACATTGTTGAACTGGCGATCGAAGCGGGCTGTAACTGTGTGGCGTCAACTTACGGCGTGCTGGCGTCGGTATCGCGGCGTTATGCGCATCGCATTCCATTCCTCGTCAAACTTAATCACAACGAGACGCTAAGTTACCCGAATACCTACGATCAAACGCTGTATGCCAGCGTGGAGCAGGCGTTCAACATGGGCGCGGTTGCGGTTGGTGCGACTATCTATTTTGGCTCGGAAGAGTCACGTCGCCAGATTGAAGAAATTTCTGCGGCTTTTGAACGTGCGCACGAGCTGGGTATGGTGACAGTGCTGTGGGCCTATTTGCGTAACTCCGCCTTTAAGAAAGATGGCGTTGATTACCATGTTTCCGCCGACCTGACCGGTCAGGCAAACCATCTGGCGGCAACCATCGGTGCAGATATCGTCAAACAAAAAATGGCGGAAAATAACGGCGGCTATAAAGCAATTAATTACGGTTACACCGACGATCGTGTTTACAGCAAATTGACCAGCGAAAACCCGATTGATCTGGTGCGTTATCAGTTAGCTAACTGCTATATGGGTCGGGCTGGGTTGATAAACTCCGGCGGTGCTGCGGGCGGTGAAACTGACCTCAGCGATGCAGTGCGTACTGCGGTTATCAACAAACGCGCTGGCGGAATGGGGCTGATTCTTGGACGTAAGGCGTTCAAGAAATCGATGGCTGACGGCGTGAAACTGATTAATGCCGTGCAGGACGTTTATCTCGATAGCAAAATTACTATTGCCTGATACGCCTCATACGAACAGCACCACCCCGTAGGACGGATAAGGCGTTTACACTGCATCCGGCAACCTATGCCTGATGCGACGCGGAAGCGTCTTATCATGCCTACATAGCACTGCCACGTATGTTTACACCGCATCCGGCATAAAAACACGCGCACTTTGCTACGGCTTCCCTATCGGGAGGCCGTTTTTTTTGCCTTTTACTCCTCGAACAATTTTCACATTGTCGTTTTTGTGATCGTTATCTCGACATTTAAAAACAAATCATTTCATTATATTTTGAAATCGAAAACAAACGACAGGATATGAAAATGTACGTGGTATCGACAAAGCAGATGCTGAACAACGCACAGCGCGGCGGTTATGCGGTTCCGGCATTCAATATTCACAATCTCGAAACGATGCAAGTGGTGGTGGAAACCGCTGCCAACCTGCATGCGCCGGTCATCATCGCCGGAACGCCTGGCACATTTACTCATGCTGGTACAGAAAATCTGTTGGCGCTGGTCAGCGCGATGGCGAAGCAATATCACCATCCACTGGCAATTCATCTCGACCATCACACGAAATTTGACGATATCGCTCAGAAGGTTCGTTCTGGCGTGCGCTCAGTCATGATTGACGCCTCGCATTTGCCTTTTGCGCAAAATATTTCACGGGTCAAAGAGGTGGTGGATTTTTGCCATCGCTTTGATGTCAGCGTCGAAGCGGAGCTGGGGCAACTTGGCGGCCAGGAAGATGATGTGCAAGTCAATGAAGCCGATGCTTTTTATACCAACCCCGCTCAGGCGCGTGAATTTGCCGAGGCAACCGGAATTGATTCCCTGGCGGTCGCCATCGGCACGGCTCATGGGATGTATGCCAGCGCACCGGCGCTTGATTTTTCTCGACTGGAGAACATTCGCCAGTGGGTGAACTTACCGCTGGTGCTGCATGGCGCGTCAGGGTTATCGACTAAGGATATTCAGCAAACCATCAAACTGGGGATATGCAAAATCAACGTTGCAACGGAGCTGAAAAATGCCTTCTCGCAGGCGTTAAAAAATTACCTGACCGAGCACCCTGAAGCGACCGATCCCCGGGATTATTTGCAGTCGGCTAAATCCGCAATGCGCGATGTGGTGAGCAAAGTGATTGCCGATTGTGGCTGCGAGGGCAGGGCATAACGCACCTGCCATTTAATAAGGAAAAAACATGAAAACGTTAATTGCCCGGCATAAAGCTGGTGAACATATCGGCATATGTTCAGTCTGTTCTGCCCATCCGTTGGTTATCGAAGCGGCGCTGGCATTTGATCGCAACAGCACGCGCAAAGTGCTGATTGAAGCAACGTCAAACCAGGTCAATCAATTTGGCGGTTATACCGGAATGACACCGGCAGACTTTCGCGAATTTGTTTTTACGATTGCCGATAAAGTTGGGTTTGCACGCGAACGCATTATTCTCGGCGGCGATCATCTGGGGCCAAACTGCTGGCAGCAAGAAAATGCGGATGCGGCGATGGAAAAATCCGTCGAGCTGGTAAAGGAATATGTTCGTGCCGGTTTCAGTAAAATTCATCTTGATGCGTCAATGTCCTGCGCGGGGGATCCCATACCGTTAGCACCAGAAACGGTTGCGGAACGAGCTGCTGTGCTTTGCTTTGCTGCGGAAAGTGTGGCGACAGATTGCCAGCGTGAGCAACTGAGCTATGTCATTGGCACCGAAGTTCCGGTTCCGGGCGGTGAGGCCAGCGCCATTCAGTCAGTACACATCACCCATGTTGAAGATGCCGCCAATACTTTACGTACGCATCAAAAGGCCTTTATTGCCCGTGGGCTGACAGAGGCGTTAACACGCGTGATTGCCATCGTGGTGCAGCCGGGCGTGGAATTTGATCACAGCAATATTATCCATTATCAGCCGCAGGAAGCGCAGCCGCTGGCGCAATGGATAGAAAGCACCCGAATGGTTTATGAAGCACATTCTACCGATTACCAGACCCGGACGGCTTATTGGGAATTAGTCCGCGATCACTTTGCAATATTGAAAGTCGGTCCCGCATTAACCTTTGCTTTACGCGAGGCGATATTTGCACTGGCACAAATTGAGCAGGAACTTATCGCCCCTGAAAATCGCAGCGGTTGCCTGGCGGTAATTGAAGAAGTGATGCTCGACGAACCGCAATACTGGAAAAAATATTATCGTACGGGTTTTAACGATTCATTACTGGATATTCGTTACAGCCTGTCGGATCGTATTCGTTATTACTGGCCGCATAGTCGGATTAAAAATAGCGTCGAAACGATGATGGTGAATCTTGAAGGCGTGGACATCCCACTGGGCATGATTAGTCAGTATCTTCCCAAACAATTTGAACGCATTCAGTCCGGGGAATTATCAGCAATACCGCATCAGCTGATTATGGATAAAATTTATGATGTTTTGCGCGCCTATCGCTACGGCTGTGCGGAATAAGGACGGTATATGACTAACCTGTTTGTTCGTAGCGGAATTTCTTTTGTCGATCGTAGCGAAGTTTTAACCCATATCGGTAATGAGATGCTCGCGAAAGGTGTGGTTTATGATACCTGGCCACAGGCATTAATTGCCAGAGAAGCAGAATTCCCTACCGGGATAATGCTTGAGCAGCACGCCATTGCTATACCGCATTGTGAGGCGATTCATGCTAAGTCGTCAGCCATTTATCTGTTAAGGCCAACAAATAAAGTTCATTTTCAGCAAGCGGATGATGATAACGACGTGGAGGTGTCGTTGGTTATTGCGTTGATTGTGGAAAATCCGCAGCAGCAATTGAAACTTTTACGCTGTTTATTTGGCAAGTTACAACAGCCCGATATCGTCGAGACACTAATTACTCTTCCTGAAACTCAGTTAAAGGAATACTTCACAAAGTATGTTTTAGATTCAGACGAATAAATCCCTCTGTAACAATAAAAAGGACTATTTATGAAACGCAAGATTATTGTCGCTTGCGGAGGCGCGGTTGCGACCTCTACGATGGCGGCGGAAGAAATTAAAGAGTTGTGTCAGAATCATAATATTCCTGTTGAATTAATCCAGTGTCGGGTTAATGAAATAGAAACCTATATGGATGGTGTGCATTTGATATGCACCACTGCCAAAGTGGATCGTAGTTTTGGCGATATTCCGTTAGTTCACGGCATGCCTTTTATTTCTGGTGTCGGTATCGAAGCATTACAAAATAAAATTCTGACTATCTTACAGGGGTGACCTATGTTTTCAGAAGTCATGCGTTATATTCTCGACCTCGGCCCTACGGTGATGCTTCCGATTGTCATCATTATTTTTTCTAAAATATTAGGCATGAAGGCAGGCGATTGCTTTAAAGCGGGTCTGCATATCGGGATTGGCTTTGTTGGCATTGGCCTTGTGATTGGCTTAATGCTGGATTCCATTGGTCCGGCGGCGAAAGCGATGGCGGAAAATTTCGACCTGAATCTGCATGTGGTCGATGTCGGCTGGCCGGGCTCTTCACCAATGACCTGGGCTTCGCAAATTGCGCTGGTGGCGATTCCGATTGCGATATTGGTTAACGTGGCGATGTTACTGACCCGTATGACGCGGGTGGTAAATGTTGATATCTGGAATATCTGGCATATGACCTTCACCGGCGCGTTGCTGCATCTGGCAACCGGTTCATGGATGATAGGGATGGCAGGTGTCGTAATTCACGCGGCGTTTGTTTATAAGCTCGGCGACTGGTTTGCCCGCGATACCCGAAATTTCTTTGAGCTGGAAGGTATTGCTATTCCGCACGGTACGTCGGCGTATATGGGGCCGATTGCGGTGCTGGTCGATGCTATCATCGAGAAAATCCCAGGCGTTAACCGAATTAAATTTAGCGCCGACGATATTCAGCGCAAATTTGGTCCATTTGGCGAGCCTGTCACCGTGGGTTTTGTGATGGGGCTGATTATCGGCATCCTCGCGGGTTACGATGTCAAAGGTGTATTGCAGCTGGCGGTAAAAACGGCGGCAGTGATGCTGCTAATGCCACGGGTGATTAAACCCATCATGGATGGTTTAACGCCCATCGCTAAGCAGGCTCGTAGTCGTTTACAGGCGAAGTTCGGCGGTCAGGAGTTCCTGATTGGCCTTGATCCGGCGTTGCTGCTGGGACATACGGCGGTGGTATCGGCAAGCCTGATTTTTATCCCACTCACCATTTTAATTGCTGTTTGTGTGCCGGGTAATCAGGTGCTGCCGTTTGGCGATCTTGCCACCATCGGCTTCTTCGTGGCGATGGCGGTCGCCGTGCATCGTGGAAATCTGTTCCGCACCTTAATCTCGGGTGTCATCATCATGAGCATCACTCTGTGGATCGCGACGCAAACTATTGGTTTGCACACCCAACTGGCGGCTAATGCTGGGGCGTTAAAAGCCGGGGGTATGGTGGCTTCAATGGATCAGGGCGGTTCTCCCATTACCTGGTTACTGATTCAGGTTTTCTCCCCGCAAAATATTCCCGGTTTCATTATTATCGGTGCAATTTATCTGACCGGTATTTTCATGACCTGGCGTAGAGCGCGTGGCTTTATTAAACAAGAGAAAGTCGTTCTCGCAGAATAATTTTTACCTGAGGGGGAGGTTATCCCCCTTAACAATCAGGAGTTTTTATGAAATCAGTGGTGAATGATACTGATGGTATCGTGCGCGTTGCAGAAAGCGTCATTCCTGAAATTAAACATCAGGATGAGGTGCGGGTAAAAATTGCCAGCTCGGGCTTATGTGGTTCCGATTTACCCAGGATATTTAAAAATGGTGCACATTATTATCCAATAACGTTAGGCCATGAATTTAGCGGCTATATTGATGCGGTGGGATCCGGTGTTGATGATTTACACCCTGGCGATGCGGTTGCCTGTGTGCCGTTATTACCCTGTTTTACTTGTCCAGAGTGTCTGAAAGGGTTTTATTCCCAGTGCGCAAAATATGATTTTATTGGCTCGCGGCGTGATGGTGGATTTGCTGAATATATTGTCGTTAAGCGAAAAAATGTCTTTGCTCTACCCACGGATATGCCTATTGAGGATGGGGCTTTTATTGAGCCGATTACCGTTGGTCTGCATGCTTTTCATTTAGCGAAAGGTTGTGAGAATAAAAACGTTATTATTATTGGTGCCGGAACCATTGGCCTGCTGGCTATTCAGTGCGCTGTCGCGCTGGGAGCAAAGAGTGTGACGGCTATCGACATTAGCTCAGAAAAACTGGCACTGGCAAAATCTTTCGGTGCGATGCAAACATTTAACAGTAGCGAAATGAGCGCGCCGCAAATGCAGAGCGTTTTACGCGAACTGCGTTTTAATCAGCTTATCCTCGAGACGGCTGGCGTACCGCAAACTGTCGAACTGGCGGTAGAGATTGCCGGTCCTCATGCCCAACTGGCGCTGGTGGGCACGTTGCATCAGGATCTGCATTTAACATCGGCAACGTTTGGCAAAATATTGCGTAAAGAGCTGACGGTTATCGGCAGTTGGATGAACTATTCCAGCCCTTGGCCGGGGCAGGAGTGGGAAACGGCGAGCCGGTTGCTGACAGAACGTAAGTTAAGCCTGGAGCCATTAATCGCTCACCGTGGAAGCTTTGAAAGCTTCACCCAGGCGGTGCGTGACATCGCTCGTAATGCCATGCCGGGCAAAGTGTTGCTCATTCCATGAAACCGCGGGCCAGCGTGATGCTGGCCCGGTATTGTGCAAAACAGATCATTCACCAATGGTCCCCCTTCGTTTACACTAGCCACAATTGAATATGGGTAAATGACGATGAATTCATTCGAGCGAAGGAATAAGATCATCCAATTAGTGAATGAACAGGGAACCGTGCTTGTTCAGGATCTGGCGGGAGTATTTGCTGCCTCGGAAGCGACAATCCGTGCCGATTTGCGCTTTCTCGAACAAAAAGGCGTGGTTACGCGCTTTCATGGCGGTGCGGCGAAAATAATGTCCGGTAATAGTGAAACCGAGACCCAGGAAGTCGGGTTTAAAGAGCGATTTCAGCTCGCCAGCGCGCCCAAAAACAGAATAGCGCAGGCGGCAGTCAAAATGATCCATGAAGGGATGACCGTTATTCTCGACAGCGGAAGTACCACAATGCTTATCGCCGAAGGATTAATGACCGCTAAAAATATCACGGTGATTACCAACAGTCTCCCGGCTGCGTTTGCCCTTTCCGAAAATAAAGACATTACTCTGGTCGTCTGCGGTGGCACGGTCCGCCATAAAACGCGATCTATGCATGGATCTATTGCTGAACGTTCCCTGCAGGATATTAATGCCGATTTAATGTTTGTCGGTGCTGATGGTATTGATGCGGTTAATGGTATTACGACCTTTAATGAAGGTTATTCGATTAGCGGTGCGATGGTCACCGCCGCTAATAAAGTGATTGCCGTTCTCGATTCATCGAAATTTAACCGTCGCGGTTTTAATCAGGTACTGCCAATCGAAAAAATTGACATTATTATTACCGATGATGCTGTATCAGAGGTGGATAAACTGGCATTGCAGAAGACACGGGTAAAATTAATTACGGTGTAGTATTGTTCTGTATGCCGGATAAGGTATTTACACCGCATCCGGCATTTCGGATTCTCCCTGGTTCAAGAGAGAATAGTTTGATTAACGCAATAATGGACAATCTGGTGGTAATCGACAACGCAACGCCGCCGGAAGTATTTCAATATGAAAGTTTTGTCCGCTCAACGGTTCGCCATCAAGATTAAAAGTGATTTCGTGTGGGGCTTGTATATCAAACCACGACGAAGCGCCTTCGATAATATTCGGGTTATCTTCGTCAGATTTTAAGGTTGATACGAGAGCCGGAAGAATTTCATCGCCGGTAAAAATGCGCAGTTGCAGCAAGCCATCGTTAATTAACGCGTTCGGACACAATTGCTGACCGCCACCGGCCTGACGCCCGTTACCAATACCAATGACCAGGGCGTCACCTTGCCAGTGAAAGTTTTCACCGCGGATTTCACAACGGTCCGGTTGCAGAGTATCCATGCGCATTAAGCCATGAATGATGTAAGAGACGCCACCCAGCGCGGCTTTTAATTTTTCCGGCGTTTCTGTGGTAATACGCGTCCCAAATCCGCCTGTCGCCATATTAATAAAACAGGTTTGTTTGTTGACCTGCGCCATATCTATCGCAATGGCGTTACCGGCAATTGCCAGTTTCAGCGCCTTATCCAGTGCCTCAGGAATCCCTACACTGGTGGCAAAATCATTGGCGGTTCCTAATGGCAAAATTCCCAGCGCGGGTATGTCATCCCCCTCACACTGAATCAACGCCGTAGAAACTTCATTAATGGTGCCATCGCCACCACCGGCAATCACCGTTGCGACGCCCAACTTCCGGGCCTCCTCTACATATCGTGCGGCATCGCCTTTCTCCCAGGTGACCCGCACATGGATCGTCATTCCTTCCTCACGCAACAGCATAATTGCTTCGCGCAAGGGTAGATTGTCAGTACTTTTGCCATTAAGAATCAGTAAGCTGGCGGGAAATTCTGCCATGATCGTATGTGCCTTTATGATTGGTCTGTAGATAGTGTAGAGCAGAAAACAAAAGGTGGAGTCAGAACAGGATGAAAGTCGGAGGATAAAAAGTCAGTTCAAGTATGGAGGATTCAGTGGTTACCACCAGGAGCTTGCAATGGGGACAGCGAATACTAACGGCTGCCACCGATAAATTTCAAAAAAGAGCATATACCTAATATTCAACTAAACAGTGGCATCTTCAATATAATATATTAAAGCCCCCATGGAGTTACCCTGAAGGGCCTCAATGTCCGTAATTCCTACTTATGTAGGAAATGTTGTACAGAACATTTATTATAATCCTATTCAATTATAATAATCATGCCATTATTATATTTAAACACTAGAGAGTGTCGTTGGTATTTAATGGGGGAAGGTGAGATGAAAAAGATAGCTGCTATATCATTAATTAGTATTTTTATTATGTCTGGTTGTGCTGTGCATAATGATGAGACAAGTATCGGTAAATTTGGTCTTGCATATAAAAGTAATATTCAGCGTAAACTCGATAATCAATACTACACCGAAGCCGAAGCTTCTTTAGCCAGGGGCAGAATATCTGGTGCAGAAAATATAGTAAAAAATGATGCAGCCCATTTCTGTGTTACTCAGGGCAAAAAAATGCAGATAGTTGACCTGAAGACAGAAGGTGCAGGATTACATGGCGTCGCTCGTCTGACATTCAAATGTGGAGAGTGAGAATATTTTTTGGTAAGCGTCAAACATGCGCGTTCTGGTTGTGCTTAGCCGGAACCTGTGCGAGCACGATGCCGTTACGTGAAAGGCATCGTGCTATGAAGGGAGATTCTATCGATGTGGTCAATGGAAGACGGTTACCAGAGATAGGGCTTATGCATAAAAAAATAAGCCCGTGTAAGGGAGATTTAGGGTGTCACCAGTAGGGGCTTTCAACGGTACAATGCGGGTTTGAGCGGCATAAATTACCACTGAAAGCCCTTAAACGTTACTCTACTGTGGACACTGTGTGGACACTCTCGGCTTCAGTACCACCTCTTAGCGGATTAAGAGAAATGGCGTCCTGAAGGTACTCTGGCGCAAAATGAGCGTAAACCATAGTTTGCTCAATCCGTGTGTGACCTAGTATCCGTTGTAGCGTGATAATACTTCCTCCATTAATCATGAAATGAGTGGCAAAGCTGTGCCTTAGTGCATGTGTGGCTTGCCCCGTTGGCAAATCCGGTTTTATTGCTTTCATTGTTCGTCTGAAGCGAGGGTAATCAGCATCAGGGAATAAAAAACCTCGTTTGTTATCCGCGATCATTTTGGCAACAGCCTCTGAGATCGGGACGGTGCGTGGTTTGTTTGTTTTCGTTTTAACAAACGTGACGCGGTTATGGATGATATTTTCTGCTTTCAAACGAGCTGCTTCTCCCCAACGTGCTCCTGTACTCAGGCAAAGAATCGCAATCTTTTTATTGTCGCCGTCAAGTGCTGCAAGCAGTAAGGCAATTTCTTCCTGTGTGAGATAGCCTGTTTCTGGTTTTTCCTCCTTAAGCCTCTTTGTCCCTCTGATAGGGTGCTCACCAAAGAATAACTCCGCTTCAATCAGGGCTGTAAACATGCCGCTAATACATGTTAAATCACGATTGATACTCGAAGGTTTAATACCCTGACTTCTTCGGGTGGCGCAGTACTGGCTGATAAGGGATTTCGTGATTTGAAATGCGCATGGGTCATTCGTTATTTTTGTGAAGATTTCAATTTTTCCAAGATTAGATTTCCCATGCTCTTCGTGTTTACCCTTTAAATCCCACCAGATCTGTGTCAGTTCCGACAGACGTCGTTTGTCTGTTGGTTTTGATAGCCATTCTTTATTGTGGTGGTTGTACAACGTGTATTTTTCGAAAGCGACAGCTTCGCTTTTCTTATCAAACTTCCTACGGATGCGTTTTCCGTTACGTCCAGTAGGGCGGATGTCCACTTCATATCGACCATCATCGAGTTTTTTGATTGCCATCAGAAAACCCTCCGAGTGGTACTTTTTTTTGCTACTACTAATCGCTTTTTTCGTGGTGGCTGAAATTTAGCCACCAATAGTAGGCACTTGTGATGAATATATTCACGATAAATTGTTAACCAGTCTTTTGACCGGAGTGGGGCGACGTTGTTTCGTTTTGCCCAAAGTGTGCGAGAGCGGGCGCAATTTGCCCGGCTTCTGGAGCTACCTGATCAGTCATGAACCACAAAGTATATTTAGTAAATCTGGGATGTTGTAAGACCTTCATTATGGCTTCAACTCCAGCGTTTTTTGACCGGCTCTCATAGCTCGAAAGTGAGCTGTAGGCTACACCAGTTAATTCACTGAATTCTTTACGGTTTAACCTTTCAGATTCACGGATTAGCTTCAACTTCTCCGAAACGTCTATTGACATAATTACTCCGATTGCGTAATTTCTTGCTGATAGTGTGAAATGTTGTGCTTCTGGAGTTATCCTTTTAGGCAATAATTAGCCATTAGGAGCCATTAGAAGCACTAAGGGAGAATCGTAGCAGATGAATAGACAGCTTGTAAGCGTGACTGATGCCGTGCCTTATCAGGAGTTTGCAAAACTCATTGGTAAAACTCCAAGAGCTGTAAGGGGCATGATTGAGAAAGGGAAATTACCAGTTATTGAGATTACTGACCCTCAGTCAGTATCGGGGCGTGCTGGTGAATATTGGGTATACCTTCCGGCATGGAATAACGGACTAAAACTGGCTTATGAAAGCCGTCCTAAAGAGATTCGTGACGGCTGGTTGATGTGGTTAGGTCTCGGTGAACCACGTTAAGGAGAACCGTATGAATGAGCCTCGTTGTATTGCTCAGTTATTGCGTAACGAAAGCCCCAGGGCGATTGACTTCACCATCACCCACGGTAAGGGGCGTAAGGGAATCATTATCCGCACCAAAAAACAGAGTCCGTTAAAAAAGGCTCTGACCTTTCTGAAAAGCCGGAGGGTCTGGAAATGACAGTGATGACGCTCAATCTCGTTGAAAAACAGCCAGCAGCTATGCGCCGGATAATTGGTAAGCATCTTGCCGTTCCTCGCTGGCAGGATACATGTGATTATTATAATCAGATGATGGAGCGCGAACGGTTAACGGTTTGCTTCCATGCGCAGTTAAAACAGCGTCACGCAACGATGCGTTTTGAAGAAATGAACGACGTCGAACGTGAACGGCTGGTTTGTGCAATTGATGAATTGCGTGGGGCATTCTCAAAACGCCGTCAGGTTGGCGCAAGTGAGTATGCATATATTAGTTTTTTAACAGTCAGTCAGCGTCGTACTTTATTTATGCATGCCGGATTGACTGAAAAAGAATTCAACCAGCCATACTGGCGAATTAATGAAGAATCATGTTACTGGCGTGATGCTTTATTCCGTGCATTACGTGAATTATTCAGCCTGTTTGAGTATGCACCGACAATTCTGACGTCGGTAAAACCAGAGCAATATCTGCATTAAATAATTAACCAGAGTTTTTAACGCACTTAATCGTGCGGGGCTTCTTTTTGCCTGGAGAAAGTCATGCATACAGTTTCTGAAAATCAGTGCGGTAAATACGCATTACTGCTGCAACAGGCCAGAACCGAAGCACAGGCTGACGCTGCGACGCGCTTTTCTTCTCATCTTGACACCATGATTCGCCACATCACAAAGGCGGAGTTATCCCGCGTGGAGATAGTCGAGCTGCTCAGTCAGGAGTCGGAAAAATTTCACAATATCGGATTGTCTCGCGGGGAGGTGCTTTGATGTCCTGTTCTCATTCAGTTGTATTACTGAATAACGCCTTAAAAATCGCCGTTATGAAAAATGGCGATTTGTCTCTTATTCAACTTTGTCTTGATAAAGAAAAACGCGACATCACTGAATCTGTTATCGCGATTTATCAGAATGAATTAAACCTCCTGTCTGATGTGGTCAATTTACTTGTTAAACGCGCTGTATTTCACAAGCAAATCTCCTCCGTGGATGAACTGACGAAATTAACGACAGAAATTGCCAGCTATTGCGCTGATGAATTTAAAAAACTTAACGACAAAAGGAGCTGGTAATGCCGGACAACGTAGATTTTATTCAGGAACAACAGGCTGAATTACTGGAGCGTCAGATTAACGCGGCAAGGGTAAAACATTGCGGTGCTTCTGCGCTGGTTTGCGAAGAGTGTGACGCGCCAATACCTGCTGCCCGTCGTGCGGCTTATCCGTCAGCCACGCGTTGTGTTTCCTGCCAGTCAGTCTTTGAAGCAAAAAACAAACATTACCGGAGAACGGCATGAGTATTCGTATTGAAATTGGCGAACGTTATGTCGTTACCAGTGACAGCTTTCAGTTTATTCTCCACGAGAAAAAGAGAGCGGAAAGCGGTAAAAACGCCGGTCAGGAATGGCTGGCGGTGGTTGGTTATTATCCGAAATTAAGCCAGCTCGTTTCCGGCCTGATGCATCACGATATTCTGACCGGAAGCGCAAAGTCTTTTGCTGATTTAAACGCGCAGGTTGAGCAACTCAGCAGGCGTTGTTCAGAGGCTTTTGGCTCATATGGCCGTTAAAGCCTCCGGGCGTTTTGTCCCTCCGTCAGCATTTGCCGCAGGCACCGGTAAGGCGTTTACCGGTGCTTATGCATGGAACGCGCCACGCGAGGCTGTCGGGCGCGAAAGACCCCTTACACGTGACGAGATGCGTCAGGTGCAAGGGGTTTTATCCACGATTAACCGTCTGCCTTACTTTTTGCGCTCGCTGTTTACTTCACGCTATGACTACATCCGGCGCAATAAAAGCCCGGTGCACGGGTTTTATTTCCTCACATCCACTTTTCAGCGTCGTTTATGGCCGCGCATTGAGCGTGTGAATCAGCGCCATGAAATGAACACCGACGCGTCGTTGCTGTTTCTGGCAGAGCGCGACCAGTATGCGCGCCTGCCGGGGATGAATGACAAGGAGCTGAAAAAGTTTGCTGCCCGTATCTCATCGCAGCTTTTCATGATGTATGAGGAACTCTGCGATGCCTGGGTTGATGCACATGGCGAAAAAGAATCGCTGTTTACGGATGAGGCGCAGGCTCACCTCTATGGTCATGTTGCTGGCGCTGCACGTGCTTTCAATATTTCCCCGCTTTACTGGAAAAAATACCGTAAAGGGCAGATGACCACGAGGCAGGCATATTCTGCCATTGCCCGCCTGTTTAACGATGAGTGGTGGACTCATCAGCTTAAAGGCCAGCGTATGCGCTGGCATGAGGCGTTACTGATTGCTGTCGGGGAGGTCAATAAAGACCGTTCTCCTTATGCCAGTAAACATGCCATTCGTGATGTGCGTGCGCGCCGCCAGGCAAATCTGGAATTTCTTAAATCGTGTGACCTTGAAAACAGGGAAACCGGCGAGCGCATCGACCTTATCAGTAAGGTGATGGGCAGTATTTCTAATCCTGAAATTCGCCGGATGGAGCTGATGAACACCATTGCCGGTATTGAGCGTTACGCCGCCGCAGAGGGTGATGTGGGGATGTTTATCACGCTGACCGCGCCGTCAAAGTATCACCCGACACGTCAGGTCAGAAAAGGCGAAAGTAAAACCGTTCAGCTTAATCACGGCTGGAACGATGAGGCATTTAATCCAAAGGATGCGCAGCGTTATCTCTGCCGCATCTGGAGCCTGATGCGCACGGCATTCAAGGATAATGATTTACAGGTCTACGGTTTGCGTGTCGTCGAGCCACACCACGACGGAACGCCGCACTGGCATATGATGCTTTTTTGTAATCCACGCCAGCGTAACCAGATTATTGAAATCATGCGTCGTTATGCGCTCAAAGAGGATGGCGACGAAAGAGGAGCCGCGCGAAACCGTTTTCAGGCAAAACACCTTAACCGGGGCGGTGCTGCGGGATATATCGCGAAATACATCTCAAAAAATATCGACGGCTATGCACTGGATGGTCAGCTCGATAACGATACCGGCAGACCGCTGAAAGACACTGCTGCGGCTGTTACCGCATGGGCGTCAACGTGGCGTATCCCGCAATTTAAAACGGTTGGCCTGCCGACAATGGGGGCTTACCGTGAACTACGCAAACTGCCTCGCGGCGTCAGCATTGCTGATGAGTTTGACGAACGCGTCGAGGCTGCACGCGCCGCCGCAGACAGTGGTGATTTTGCGTTGTATATCAGCGCGCAGGGTGGGGCAAATGTCCCGCGCGATTGTCAGACTGTCAGGGTTGCCCGTAGCCCGTCGGATGACGTTAACGAGTACGAGGAAGAAGTCGAGAGAGTGGTCGGCATTTACGCACCGCATCTCGGCGCGCGTCATATTCATATCACCAGAACCACGGACTGGCGCATTGTGCCGAAAGTGCCGGTCGTTGAGCCTTTGACTTTAAAAAGCGGCATCGCCGCGCCTCGGAGTCCTGTCAATAACTGTGGAAAGCTCACCGGTGGTGATACTTCGTTACCGGCTCCCACACCTTCTGAGCGCGCCGCAGCCGTGCTTAATCTGGTTGATGACGGTGTTATCGAATGGAATGACCCGGAGGTCGTGAGGGCGCTCAGGGGCGCATTAAAACACGGCCTGAGAACACCAAACCGTCAGCAAAGAAACGGAAGCCCGTTAAAACCGAATGAAATAGCGCCATCGGCCAGGCTGACCCGGTCGGAGCGTATGCAAATTACCCGTATCCGTGTTGACCTTGCTCAGAACGGCATCTGGCCTCAGCGATGGGAACTTGAGGCGCTGGCGCGTGGAGCAACCGTAAATTATGACGGAAAAAAATTCACGTATCTGGTCGCTGATGTGTGGCCGGGGTTCTCGTTACCCATTTGAGTAAAAACACAACGTGATTTGATATGGCATTGAATGGCTTATGCGGAGCAGTTATGGGGCAGCAGAAGGTCAATAGCATGCTGAATTAGAAGGCTAAATGCTATTGAGTGACTAGCATGTCGGTAAGGACAGCCGTTTGATCCGGGTCATAAAAGGCCATCCATTTAGTCTAATAAAATCATTGCGGGTAACCTTATGTCGACGCATAATTCGTCTTGAGCGAAGTCTTGTCAGTCTTTCATCGTATTGATGATGGGCGCAAAAAAACCACCCTGGCAGGTGGTTTTTTTGTTTGAAGCATATTAAAGCATAATGCTGACATTGATATTACTGACGTTTACTGACAAACCACTCGGACTACCGTTTGGATAGCCAAAGAGGGCCAGAACGAGAATGCAGTAATAGCATTTCTTCATATTGCCTCCTGTAAGTAGAGGGCAACTTCCACCGGTATATGCGCTTGTTAGGTGGAATGACTTTTGAGCGAAGTCTTGCCCTGAAATAATGCTCTGTTTAAACGCAAAGTGATTTGGCATATCACCGAACAGAGAGCCGGAAAAACACAACATATAGTATGTCGTTGTTTCTAGACATACATTCTATGTTGTGTAACAAGGGCTTTGCATTAAACATGTTTGAGATTTTATTGATGTAGCTCAAAGTAAAAAACAGAGACTACGGATGATAAGGTCTTGAAAGCAATGTAAATTTTTTAAAGTTGCCAATTGCTTAAAAATGTACAGTTGCGGTATGGCGTACTTAAAAAGCTATGCATGCAACAAGTGAATGTTTTTGCATGCGCTGGGGATGTCCGTTCAGGCTGCGTGCGGTCAGGACTGGTGCGGATCCATAGTATCTATGCAACTGCATTAAAACCGCCCCGTGAAGCGGGCGGGCGAGGCGGGGAAAGCACCGCGCTCATGCAATGTGAAAATGTAATACCGATAGACTTACCGTTTCAGAGTTAGGATGTTCATCATATTGAAGTAACATACGAGAGATTCAGCAGAGCGCAACAAGTTTGAGAAAACAGTCCATATATCTTAACCTATTAGGACTGACGGAAAATGAAGCACTATTCTTCGTGGTTATTTAGTATAGTATTGACTTTTCAACACGATCAATGGTTTGATCAGTTCGTATGTAATTGATTAAGGAAACTCAATGAAAAAGCAAAGCGAAATTAACGTAAAAAAATTAGCATCATGGAGATTTTCATTTAAAAACATTGGGTGTATCTCTACAGGAGAAATTAATGCAAAACCTTTAACGCTTTTATGCGGAAAAAATAATACTGGTAAAACATGGGTTATGTATGGGTTATATGGCTTCCTAAATATGCCATCACCATCTTTAAAATTGCCTCAAGTTGCAAATTTTGCCAAAACTCTTCGTGAAAATGGTAAGTTTGAATTAGATGTAATTGAGTGGATAAAAGATAATTTTACGTTAATCAAAAGAGAATTTAATAAAGATTCATCTTTAATGCTTAAAGATGTATTCAACACTAATGATAAGGAAATTTTTTCTAATTCAACATTTGACTGGGTTATAGATGAAGAATCATTAGTATCAAGTGTTTATGAAAAAAAATTGGATGTTAGCCTCGTCATAGGAACCGGCAAAAAAGAAGTAATGCTATTATCCAAAGATAAAAATAGCAATATCATACAAATGACGCTGCTAGATTCTGCTTTCCCCAGAATTGATGGGTTTATAAACTTAACTCTAAGTCAGTTATTAAAGATAGAGTATGATGAAAGCCCAGCATTTTTAATTCCCGCAGAAAGAAATGGCTTGCACCTTTTTTTCAATGAATTAAGTTCCAGAAGAACTGCGTTATTGCACCACGCCTCAAAAGAACAGTTCGATCTGAACTCACTATTAATGGATGTAATGAAGTCTAAGTATTCTGCTCCTATAGCAAATTACATAGACTGGCTTAATGAAATTAAGGTTAATAGGAAAAATAAAAATGGCCAATTTCATAAATTAGCAGAAGAAGTAAAAAAAATAATTTCAGGAAAATATTCAGTTGATCCTGAAGGGCAGATTTATTTTTCAACGTATAAGAAAGGTAAGACACCTGCAAGTAAAATTGAACTTCATTTATCGTCATCCACTGTTAAAAGTTTGTTTGGTCTGTGGTTTTATTTAGAGCACCAAGCAAAAACTGGTGATATTTTAATGATTGACGAACCCGAGTTAAATTTACACCCGTCAAATCAGCGAGTAATTGCAAGATTTTTAGCAAAGCTAGTTAACTCTGGTATTCGGGTTATTGTTAGTACTCACAGTGATTATTTTGTGAAAGAAATCAATAGCTTGATTATGTTGCATGGCGTTTCTGAAAATATGATTGAAAAACGAAACGCTATCATGCAGAAGCAAGGGATTAGCATCGACTCAATTTTAGACTCTAACCTAGTCGCTGCGTATCTATTTGATAATGGCTCAGTCAATGAAATGCAGAAGTCAAATGAAGGGATTAATGCTGTAACTTTTGATGAAGTAATTAATGCCATTAATGACGATAATGATGAAATATATTACTCCTTGGTGGAGAATGCCTCTGATAGTGAGGATGTAGATGAGTAATATTATCAATGTAATACAAAGTTGCATCGATCCTACATTTCAATTAATGCGAGAGCAGGAATGCTGGGTTGTATGCGAAGAGAACCCAGGTGCTACAAATAAAAAATTACTGGTAAACGGAAATGGTATCTATGGATTTTCGCTAGATTCTAATAGTATTTCTAAACCAGTCTGGAAATTTTTAAAATCTTCTGCTTTACCAGGAGTATGCTCTGTTTGTGATGGAATTTTTGTTACGTCGCACAAAGACGTAGATTATTTTATCGTAATAGATCTCAAATCTTATAACTCAAATGGTGCGGCTAAACAGGTAGTTACTGGCATTCATTTTTGTAAGTGGCTATATTCTGTATTGAATTTACATGGGCATTTGTCAAGAAAAGTGGATTACATTGGTGTAATAAGTAAATTATCGAGGAGGCAGCAATCAGCTAAAAAAACAACTGTTCGCTCGCAATTGCCTCCTCCTGAAATTTGCTATAATTATCCTGTGTTTACATTGGAAAACTATAACAGATTATCACTGGTGCATATTTGTGACTTTATATACAATATGAAAAAATAAAATCCTGCAATTATTAGCCCCGGCAAATGCTAGGGCTAATTATCATCTAAATATTGGGTTAATTATCGTCTAAAGAGTAATTTTTGAATTGAATAACTTCGGCGCTGAGCCAGCCGTTTATCTCGCGGATCCTGTCCTGTAGCGGGATAAGCTCATTGCGGACAAAGACCTTTGCCACTTTCTCAATATCACCCAGTGACCCGACGTTCTCCGGCTTGCCGCCCATCAACTGAAAGGGGATGCGGTGCGCGTCCAGCAGGTCAGCGGCGCTGGCTTTTTTGATATTAAAAAAATCGTCCTTCGTCGCCACTTCACTGAGGGGGATAATTTTAATGCCGTCGGCTTTCCCCTGTGGGGCATAGAGAAACAGGTTTTTAAAGTTGTTGCGGCCTTTCGACTTGACCATGTTTTCGCGAAGCATTTCGATATCGTTGCGATCCTGCACGGCATCAGTGACGTACATGATGTATCCGGCATGAGCGCCGTTTTCGTAATACTTGCGGCGGAACAGCGTGGCTGACTCATTCAGCCAGGCAGAGTTAAGGGCGCTGAGATATTCCGGCAGGCCGTACAGCTCCTGATTGATATCCGGCTCCAGCAGGTGAAACACGGAGCCGGGCGCGAAGGCTGTCGGCTCGTTGAAGGACGGCACCCACCAGTAAACATCCTCCTCCACGCCACGGCGGGTATATTTTGCCGGCGAGGTTTCCAGCCTGATAACCTTACCGGTGGTGCTGTAACGCTTTTCCAGAAACGCATTACCGAACACCAGAAAATCCAGCACAAAACGGCTGAAATCCTGCTGGGAAAGCCACGGGTGCGGGATAAACGTTGAAGCCAGAATATTACGTTTGACGTAAATCGGTGAGCTGTGATGCACGGCAGCACGCAGGCTTTTCGCCAGACCGGTAAAGCTGACCGGTGGCTCATACCATCTGCCGTTACTGATGCACTCGACGTAATCCAGAATGTCACGCCGGTCGAGTACCGGCACCGGCTCACCAAAGGTGAATGCCTCCATTTTCGGGGCGCTGGCGGTCATTTTTTTTGCCGCAGGTTGCGGTGTTTTCCCTTTTTTCTTGCTCATCAGTAAAACTCCAGAATGGTGGATGTCAGCGGGGTGCTGATACCGGCGGTGAGTGGCTCATTTAACAGGGCGTGCATGGTCGCCCAGGCGAGGTCGGCGTGGCTGGCTTCCTCGCTGCGGCTGGCCTCATAGGTGGCACTGCGTCCGCTGCTGGTCATGGTCTTGCGGATAGCCATAAACGAGCTGGTGATGTCGGTGGCGCTGACGTCATATTCCAGACAGCCACGGCGGATAACGTCTTTTGCCTTGAGCACCATTGCGGTTTTCATTTCCGGCGTGTAGCGGATATCGCGCGCGGCGGGATAGAACGAGCGCACGAGCTGGAACACGCCGACACCGAGGCCGGTGGCATCAATTCCGATGTATTCGACGTTGTATTTTTCGGTGAGTTTGCGGATGGATTCCGCCTGGGTGGCAAAGTCCATGCCTTTCCACTGGTGACGCTCAAGTATTCTGAATTTGCCACCGGCCACCACCGGCGGTGCCAGTACCACGCATCCGGCGCTGTCGCCACGGTGTGACGGGTCGTAACCAATCCATACCGGACGTGAGCCGAACGGATTTGCGGCAAACGGCGCATAGTCTTCCCATTCTTCCAGCGTGTCGACCATGCAGCGTTGCAGCTCCTCGAACGGGAACACCGATGCCTTGTCGTCAACAAATTCACACATGAACAGGTTTTTAAAATCGTCGGCGCTGTTTTCGCGTTTAAGCTGCTCAATGTCGAACAATGTGCAGCCGCCTTTCAGGGCGTCCTCAATGGTGACAATCTGCCGCCACTGGCCGTCCGCACAGAGAAGCCCACCGGCAAGGGCGTTATGACTGACGTCGATTTCCACGCGTTCGGCGGCGCTGGCGCGTCCCCGGTTAAACAGTTCACCGGACCAGAACGGGTAGGCGTCGTGCGCCAGCGTGGACGGGGTGGAGAAATAGGTCGAGCGCAGGTGACTCTGTGAGGCCATACCTGACGCCACCTTACGCAGTACCTGAAAATTCGGGATCCAGAAAATCTCGTCGACGTACAGGTCGCCGTTGTGGCTCTGCGCGGTGTTGGAGTTGGTGCCGAGAAAAATCAGTTTTGCGCCGTTATTGCCCAGGACAATCGGGTCACCGGTCAGGTCAACGTCAACCAGCCGGGCAAAGGCAATGATGTATTCGCGGAACACATACGCCTGCGTTTTACTGGCCGACAGAAAAATCTGGTTATGACCGGTTTTCAGGGCGCGCAGCAGCGCCTCGCGGGAAAAATAAAACGTCGCGCCAATCTGGCGGGATTTCAGGATATCGCGGATGCGGTGCTCAAGCCCGGCGCGATACCAGTGCAACTGATAGTCGAAAGACTGCTCAAAGAAAATCTGCTCCAGCTTTTCGATGGCCTCGTCACTGAAAAAATTTTTTTTCGGTTTGCGACGCCCGCCTTTGTTGCGGTTAGCGACGTTCGGATTAAGGTCTGCCTCGTTGCCGGTCTGACTGTAACGGTTTACCCGTGCCAGTCGTTCAATCTGGCGTCCCAGCAGGTCAATTTCCTTGAAGTCACCGCCGGTTTTCTGCGGTTTGATGATGAGCTGGGTCAGCCGCGCTTCCAGACTCATTTCGACACGGCTGATGGGGGCAACGCTGTCCCAGCCGTCGCGCTGTTTCCAGCTCTGCACCGTCGGGCGTTTCATCTGCAACATGGCGGCAATCTGCGGCACGGAAAATCCCTGCCAGTACAGCAGCGCCGCCTGACGACGCGGGTCGTGTAAAAGAGTGGTGTCTGTGGTGATGGTCATGAATACCTCGCCGTGATGAATACACGGCAAGGCTACTGAGTCGCGCCCCGCGATTCGCTAAGGTGCTGTTGTGTCAGTGATAAGCCATCCGGGACTGATGGCGGAGGATGCGCATCGTCGGGAAACTGATGCCGACATGTGACTCCTCTAATCACTATTCAGGACTCCTGACAATGGCAAAAAAAGTCTCAAAATTCTTTCGTATCGGCGTTGAGGGTGACACCTGTGACGGGCGTGTCATCAGTGCGCAGGATATTCAGGAAATGGCCGAAACCTTTGACCCGCGAGTCTATGGTTGCCGCATTAACCTGGAACATCTGCGCGGCGTCCTGCCTGACGGTATTTTTAAGCGTTATGGCGATGTGACCGAACTGAAGGCCGAAAAGATTGACGATGATTCGGCGCTGAAAGGCAAATGGGCGCTGTTTGCGAAAATCACCCCGACCGATGACCTTATCGCGATGAACAAGGCCGCGCAGAAGGTCTACACCTCAATGGAAATTCAGCCGAACTTTGCCAACACCGGCAAATGTTATCTGGTGGGGCTGGCCGTCACCGATGACCCGGCAAGCCTCGGCACGGAATACCTGGAATTCTGCCGCACGGCAAAACACAACCCCCTGAACCGCTTCAAATTAAGCCCTGAAAATCTGATTTCAGTGGCAACGCCTGTTGAGCTGGAATTTGAAGACCTGCCTGAAACCGTGTTCACCGCCCTGACCGAAAAGGTGAAGTCCATTTTTGGCCGCAAACAGGCCAGCGATGATGCCCGTCTGAATGACGTGCATGAAGCGGTGACCGCTGTTGCTGAACATGTGCAGGAAAAACTGAGCGCCACTGAGCAGCGCCTTGCTGAGATGGAAACCGCCTTTTCCGCACTTAAGCAGGATGTGACTGACAGGGCGGATGAAACCAGTCAGGCATTCACCCGCCTGAAAAACAGTCTCGACCACACCGAAAGTCTGACCCAGCAGCGCCGCAGCAAAGCCACCGGCGGTGGCGGTGACGCCCTGATGACGAACTGCTGACCGGCGTCAGTCAGTCCGGGAAAACCTTCACGATTAACCCTTAATTTCAGGAAAAACTATGCGCCAGGAAACCCGCTTTAAATTTAATGCCTACCTGTCCCGTGTTGCTGAACTGAACGGCATCGACGCCGGTGATGTGTCGAAAAAATTCACCGTTGAACCGTCGGTCACCCAGACCCTGATGAACACCATGCAGGAGTCCTCTGATTTTCTGACCCGCATCAACATTGTGCCGGTCAGCGAAATGAAAGGGGAAAAAATTGGTATCGGTGTCACCGGCTCCATCGCCAGCACCACCGACACCGCCGGTGGCACCGAGCGTCAGCCGAAGGACTTCTCGAAGCTGGCGTCTAACAAGTACGAATGCGACCAGATTAACTTCGATTTTTATATCCGCTACAAAACGCTGGACCTGTGGGCGCGTTATCAGGATTTCCAGCTCCGTGTCCGTAACGCCATTATCAAACGCCAGTCCCTTGATTTCATCATGGCCGGTTTTAACGGCGTGAAGCGTGCCGAAACCTCTGACCGCAGCAGTAACCAGATGCTGCAGGATGTGGCGGTCGGCTGGCTGCAGAAATACCGCAATGAAGCCCCGGCGCGCGTGATGAGCAAGGTCACTGACGAGGAAGGGCACACCACCTCTGAGGTCATCCGCGTGGGTAAGGGCGGTGATTATGCCAGCCTTGATGCACTGGTGATGGATGCGACCAACAACCTGATCGAACCGTGGTATCAGGAAGACCCTGACCTTGTGGTGATAGTGGGACGTCAGTTACTGGCGGACAAGTATTTCCCCATCGTTAACAAGGAGCAGGACAACAGCGAAATGCTGGCCGCTGACGTCATCATCAGCCAGAAACGCATCGGTAACCTGCCAGCGGTACGCGTCCCGTACTTCCCGGCGGATGCGATGCTCATCACGAAGCTGGAAAACCTGTCCATCTACTACATGGATGACAGCCATCGTCGCGTGATTGAGGAAAACCCGAAACTCGACCGCGTGGAGAACTACGAGTCAATGAACATTGATTACGTGGTGGAAGACTACGCCGCCGGTTGTCTGGTGGAAAAAATTAAGGTCGGTGATTTCTCCACACCGGCTAAGGCGACCGCAGAGCCGGGAGCGTAACCGATGACGAGTCCCGCACAGCGCCACATGATGCGGGTCTCGGCAGCGATGACCGCGCAGCGGGACGCCGCCCCGCTGCGACATGCAACTGTCTATGAGCAGATGCTGGTTAAGCTGGCCGCAGACCAGCGCACACTGAAAGCGATTTATTCAAAAGAGCTGAAGGCCGCAAAAAAACGCGAACTGCTGCCGTTCTGGTTGCCGTGGGTGAACGGCGTGCTGGAGCAGGGCAAAGGTGCACAGGATGACATTCTGATGACGGTCATGCTGTGGCGTCTGGATACCGGCGATATTGCCGGTGCGCTGGAGATTGCCCGTTATGCCCTGAAGTACGGTCTGACCATGCCGGGTAAACACCGCCGTACCCCGCCGTACATGTTCACCGAGGAGGTGGCGCTTGCGGCCATGCGCGCTCACGCTGCCGGTGAGTCTGTGGATACCCGCCTGCTGACGGACACCCTTGAACTGACCGCCACGGCTGACATGCCTGATGAAGTGCGCGCAAAGCTGCACAAAATCACCGGTCTGTTTCTGCGTGACGCCGGTGATGCCGCAGGGGCGCTGGCGCACCTGCAACGCGCGACACAGCTCGACTGTCAGGCAGGCGTCAAAAAAGAGATTGAACGACTGGAGCGGGAGCTGAAACCGAAGCCGGAGCCGCAGCCAAAAGCGGCCACCCGTACCCCGCGTAAGACCCGGAGCGTGACACCGGCAAAACGTGGACGCCCGAAAAAGAAAGCCAGTTAACAACCGAATGCGCCCCGCGCCAGGGCGGCACGCCGGTCAGTGTGGGTGAATCACCTGACACTGTACCGGCGTCCACCGCCCGACTTTTCTGAGGTAGTCATGATGACGCTGATTATTCCGCGAAAGGAGGCTCCCGTGTCCGGTGAGGGTACGGTGGTCATCCCGCAACCGGCAGGCGACGAGCCGGTGATTAAAAACACGTTCTTTTTTCCCGATATCGACCCGAAGCGCGTCCGGGAACGTATGCGCCTTGAGCAGACCGTCGCCCCCGCCCGTCTGCGTGAGGCCATCAAGTCAGGCATGGCGGAGACGAATGCGGAGCTGTACGAGTACCGCGAACAGAAAATTGCCGCCGGTTTTACGCGTCTGGCGGACGTCCCGGCGGACGACATCGACGGTGAAAGCATCAAAGTTTTTTACTACGAGCGCGCCGTGTGTGCGATGGCGACCGCGTCGCTTTATGAACGTTATCGCGGTGTGGATGCCAGTGCGAAAGGCGACAAGAAGGCCGACAGCATTGACAGCACCATTGATGAGCTGTGGCGGGATATGCGCTGGGCAGTGGCGCGCATCCAGGACAAGCCGCGCTGCATCGTGAGTCAAATCTGATGAAGACCTTTGCGCTACAGGGCGACACGCTCGACGCCATTTGTGTCCGGTATTACGGGCGCACTGAGGGCGTGGTTGAGACCGTGCTCGCCGCAAATCCGGGACTGGCTGAACTGGGTGCGGTGCTGCCACACGGCACCGCCGTCGAACTGCCCGACGTTCAGACCGCGCCCGTGGCTGAAACTGTCAATCTGTGGGAGTAACGCATGACAGCAGAAGAAAAAAGCGTCCTGTCGCTTTTCATGATTGGGGTGCTGATTGTTGTCGGCAAGGTGCTTGCCGGTGGTGAACCCATCACCCCACGTCTGTTTATCGGGCGCATGTTGCTCGGTGGTTTTGTCTCGATGGTTGCCGGTGTTGTTCTGGTGCAGTTTCCTGACCTGTCACTGCCTGCGGTGTGCGGCATCGGCTCCATGCTGGGTATCGCCGGTTATCAGGTGATTGAGATTGCCATTCAGCGCCGCTTTAAGGGCAGGGGGAAACCGTAATGCCGGTAATTAACACGCATCAGAATATCGCCGCCTTTCTCGACATGCTGGCCGTGTCCGAAGGGACGGCGAATCATCCGCTGACGAAAAACCGGGGCTATGACGTGATAGTCACCGGACTGGACGGGAAGCCGGAAATTTTCACCGACTACAGTGACCACCCGTTCGCGCATGGCCGACCGGCGAAGGTGTTTAACCGTCGCGGTGAAAAATCCACGGCCTCCGGTCGCTATCAGCAGCTTTACCTGTTCTGGCCGCATTACCGCAAACAGCTTGCCCTGCCGGATTTCAGTCCGTTGTCACAGGACAGGCTCGCCATTCAGTTGATCCGCGAACGCGGTGCACTGGATGACATCCGGGCGGGACGCATTGAGCGCGCCATTTCACGCTGTCGCAATATCTGGGCGTCCCTGCCGGGTGCCGGTTACGGTCAGCGTGAGCATTCACTGGAAAAACTGGTCACCGTCTGGCGTACCGCTGGCGGCGTACCGGCTTAAACGGAGTAAACACCATGAAGAAATTATCCCTTTCACTGATGCTGAATGTGTCGCTGGCGCTGATGCTGGCACTGTCCCTGATTTACCCGCAGAGCGTGGCCGTCAGTTTTGTCGCTGCCTGGGCGATTCTGGCGACGGTTATCTGTGTGGTTGCCGTTGGTGTCGGCGTGTATGCCACTGAGTATGTGCTGGAACGCTACGGGCGGGAGCTGCCGCCGGAATCGCTGGCCGTGAAGATTGTCACGTCGCTGTTTTTGCAGCCGGTGCCGTGGCGCAGACGGGCGGCGGCTCTGGTGGTGATGGTGGCGACGTTTATCTCGCTGGTTGCCGCCGGGTGGATTTTTACTGCGCTGATTTACCTCGTGGCGTCGGTGTTCTTCCGGCTGATACGTACGGCCTGCCATCAGCGTTTTGAGGGGCGGGAACCATGTCAAAGCTGATGATTGTGCTGGTTGTGTTGTTATCACTGGCGGTAGCGGCGCTGTTTCTGGTGAAGCATGAAAACGCCAGCCTGCGCGCCTCGCTGGACAGGGCGAACAACGTCGCCAGTGAACAGCAGACGACCATCACCATGCTGAAAAATCAGCTTCATGTTGCGCTCACCAGGGCAGACAAAAACGAGCTGGCGCAGGTGGCACTGCGTCAGGAACTGGAAAACGCCGCGAAGCGTGAAGCTCAGCGCGAGAAAACCATCACGAGATTACTCAATGAAAACGAAGATTTCCGCCGCTGGTATGGCGCTGACCTGCCTGATGCTGTGCGCCGGTTGCACCAGCGCCCGGCCTGCACTGACGCCAGTGATTGTCCACAACGCCTGCCCGAAAGTGAGTCTTTGCCCGATGCCGGGCAGTGACCCGGAGACGAACGGCGATTTAAGTGCCGATATCCGGCAGCTTGAGAACGCGCTGGCACGCTGTGCCAGCCAGGTAAAAATGATTAAACACTGTCAGGACGAAAACGATGCTCAAACCCGACAGCCTGCGCAGGGCGCTGACTGATGCCGTCACGGTGCTGAAAACCAGTCCCGAGATGCTGCGGATATTCGTGGATAACGGGAGTATTGCCTCCACACTGGCGACGTCGTTGTCATTCGAAAAGCGTTACACGCTCAATGTCATTGTGACCGACTTTACCGGTGATTTTGACCTGCTCATCGTGCCGGTGCTGGCGTGGCTGCGGGAAAATCAGCCCGACATCATGACCACCGACGAAGGCCAGAAAAAGGGCTTCACGTTTTATGCAGACATCAACAATGACAGCAGCTTTGATATCAGCATCAGCCTGATGCTGACCGAGCGCACGCTGGTCAGTGAGGTGGACGGCGCACTGCATGTGAAGAATATCCCGGAACCCCCGCCGCCGGAGCCGGTCACCCGCCCGATGGAGCTTTATATCAATGGCGAACTGGTGAGCAAGTGGGATGAATGAGTTTAAGCGTTTTGAAGACCGGCTGACCGGACTGATTGAGTCGCTGTCACCGTCAGGGCGTCGGCGACTGAGTGCCGAACTGGCGAAACGTCTGCGTCAGAGTCAGCAGCGTCGGGTGATGGCACAGAAAGCCCCGGACGGCACACCCTACGCACCACGCCAGCAGCAGAGCGCCAGAAAAAAGACCGGTCGCGTTAAACGAAAAATGTTTGCGAAACTTATCACCAGTCGTTTTTTGCATATCCGCGCCAGCCCTGAACAGGCATCAATGGAGTTTTACGGCGGGAAGTCACCGAAAATCGCCAGTGTGCATCAGTTCGGTCTGTCGGAAGAAACCCGGAAAGACGGTAAGAAAATTGATTATCCGGCGCGTCCTCTGCTCGGCTTTACCAGTGAGGATGTGCAGATGATTGAAGAGATTATCCTGGCTCACCTCGACCGTTAGTTGTGCCATTCCCGACACATCATCGTTACATTGCCGCCGGTATGACCCGGCGGCATCCTTCCCGTTATGAACACTCTCGCAAATATCCAGGAACTCGCGCGCGCACTGCGCAACATGATTCGTACCGGCCTTGTCGTCGAAACCAACCTTAAAGCCGGTCGCTGCCGTGTGCAGACCGGCGGCATGTGCACCGACTGGCTTCAGTGGCTGACCCATCGCGCCGGGCGTTCGCGCACATGGTGGGCACCTTCCGTGGGGGAACAGGTGCTGATTCTGGCCGTGGGCGGTGAACTCGACACGGCGTTCGTTCTGCCGGGGATTTATTCCGGCGATAACCCCGCGCCGTCTGCGTCGGCGGATGCCCTGCATATCCGTTTCCCTGACGGGGCGGTGATTGAATATGAACCCGAAACCAGTGCACTTACGGTAAGCGGAATTAAAACGGCCAGCGTGACGGCCTCTGATTCTGTTACTGCCACGGTGCCGGTGGTCATGGTGAAAGCATCAACCCGCGTCACCCTGGACACCCCGGAGGTGGTCTGCACCAACAGGCTGATTACCGGCACGCTGGAAGTGCAGAAGGGCGGGACGATGCGCGGCAACATTGAACATACCGGCGGTGAACTCTCATCAAACGGTAAGGTACTGCATACCCATAAACACCCCGGCGACAGCGGTGGCACAACCGGGAGTCCTTTATGACAGCGCGTTATCTCGGAATGAATCGCAGTGATGGCCTGACTGTCACTGACCTTGAGCATATCAGCCAGAGTATCGGCGATATCCTGCGTACACCGGTCGGCTCACGGGTGATGCGTCGTGATTACGGCTCGTTGCTGGCATCAATGATTGACCAGCCGCAGACCCCGGCGCTTGAGTTGCAGATTAAGGTCGCCTGTTACATGGCGGTGCTGAAATGGGAACCCCGCGTCACCCTGTCATCCGTCACCACGGCGCGCAGCTTTGACGGGCGAATGACGGTCACGTTAACCGGCCAGCACAACGACACCGGCCAGCCACTTTCGTTAACCATCCCTGTGAGTTGAAACCATGCCGATTATCGACCTGAACCAGCTACCCGCACCGGATGTGGTCGAGGAGCTGGACTTTGAAACCATTCTTGCCGAACGCAAGGCGACACTGATTTCCCTTTACCCGGAAGACCAGCAGGAGGCGGTCGCCCGTACCCTGACACTGGAATCTGAGCCTCTCGTCAAACTGCTGGAGGAAAATGCTTATCGTGAGCTTATCTGGCGTCAGCGTGTGAATGAGGCTGCACGGGCGGTGATGCTGGCCTGTGCAGCCGGTAATGACCTTGATGTGATTGGTGCCAATTACAACACCACGCGCCTGACTATCACCCCGGCAGATGATTCGACCATTCCGCCGACACCGGCAGTGATGGAGTCTGACACCGATTATCGTCTGCGTATTCAGCAGGCGTTTGAGGGCTTAAGCGTCGCCGGGTCGGTGGGTGCCTATCAGTATCATGGTCGCAGTGCCGACGGGCGTGTCGCGGATATCTCTGTCACCAGTCCGTCTCCGGCCTGCGTCACCATCTCTGTGCTGTCACGTGAAAATAACGGTGTCGCATCCGAAGACCTGCTGGCCGTGGTGCGTAACGCCCTTAATGGCGAGGACGTCAGGCCGGTGGCCGACCGCGTGACCGTGCAGTCTGCCGCCATCGTTGAATACCAGATAAACGCCACGCTTTACCTTTACCCTGGTCCCGAAAGCGAACCCATACGCGCTGCCGCCGTGAAAAAACTGGAAGCGTATATCACGGCACAGCACCGGCTGGGGCGCGACATCCGTCTGTCTGCCATTTATGCCGCTTTGCATGTGGAAGGCGTGCAGCGTGTCGAGCTGGCTGCACCGCTGGCCGACATCGTGCTCAACAGTACGCAGGCGTCTTTCTGTACCGAATACCGCGTCGTGACCGGAGGCTCGGATGAGTGATTCGCGACTGCTGCCGACCGGCTCATCACCGCTTGAAGTTGCCGCCGCAAAAGCCTGTGCGGAAATTGAAAAAACACCGGTCAGTATTCGTGAGCTGTGGAACCCGGACACCTGCCCGGCAAATCTGCTGCCGTGGCTGGCGTGGGCGTTTTCGGTCGACAGGTGGGATGAAAAGTGGCCGGAAGCGACAAAACGCGCCGTTATCCGCGATGCGTATTTCATCCACTGTCATAAGGGCACGATAGGTGCAATCCGGCGTGTGGTGGAGCCGCTCGGCTATCTCATCAACGTGACGGAATGGTGGGAAAACAGTGACCCGCCCGGCACCTTCCGGCTTGATATTGGTGTACTGGAAAGCGGTATCACAGAGGCAATGTATCAGGAAATGGAACGGCTGATTGCCGATGCCAAACCTGCAAGCCGTCACCTTATTGGTCTGAACATTACCCGGGACATTCCCGGCTACCTGTTCGCCGGTGGTGTGGCTTACGACGGCGATGTAATTACGGTTTACCCCGGATAAGTGAGGAAGAATGAGCACAAAATTCAGAACCGTTATCACCACTGCCGGTGCAGCAAAGCTGGCAGCGGCAACCGCGCCGGGAGGGCGGAAGGTCAACATTACCACGATGGCCGTCGGGGATGGCGGTGGTAAATTGCCTGTCCCGGATGCCGGACAGACCGGGCTTATCCACGAAGTCTGGCGACATGCGCTGAACAAAATCAGCCAGGACAAACGAAACAGTAATTATATTATCGCAGAGCTGGTTATTCCGCCGGAGGTGGGCGGTTTCTGGATGCGTGAACTTGGCCTGTACGATGATGCGGGAACGCTAATTGCTGTGGCGAACATGGCCGAAAGTTATAAGCCAGCCCTTGCCGAAGGCTCAGGGCGTTCGCAGACCTGCCGCATGGTCATCATCGTCAGCAGTGTGGCCTCAGTGGAGCTGACCATTGACACCACAACGGTGATGGCGACACAGGATTACGTTGATGACAAAATTGCAGAGCACGAACAGTCACGACGTCACCCGGACGCCTCGCTGACCGCAAAAGGTTTTACTCAGTTAAGCAGTGCGACCAACAGCACGTCTGAAACACTGGCCGCAACGCCGAAAGCGGTTAAGGCCGCATATGACCTTGCTAACGGGAAATATACCGCACAGGACGCTACCACAGCGCGAAAAGGTCTTGTCCAGCTAAGTAGTGCGACCAACAGCATGTCTGAAACGCTCGCCGCAACACCAAAAGCCGTTAAGACGGTAATGGATGAAACGAACAAGAAAGCGCCATTAAACAGCCCTGCACTGACCGGAACGCCAACGACGCCAACTGCGCGACAGGGATCGAATAATACTCAGATCGCAAACACGGCTTTCGTTATGGCCGCGATTGCCGCCCTTGTAGACTCGTCGCCTGACGCACTGAATACGCTGAACGAGCTGGCGGCGGCGCTGGGCAATGACCCGAATTTTGCTACCACCATGACTAATGCGCTTGCGGGTAAGCAACCGAAAGATGCCACTTTGACGGCGCTGGCGGGGCTTGCTACTGCGGCAGACAGGTTTCCGTATTTTACGGGGAATGATGTTGCCAGCCTGGCGACCCTGACAAAAGTCGGGCGGGATATTCTGGCTAAATCGACCGTTGCCGCCGTTATCGAATATCTCGGTTTACAGGAAACGGTAAACCGAGCCGGGAACGCCGTGCAAAAAAATGGCGATACCTTGTCCGGTGGACTTACTTTTGAAAACGACTCAATCCTTGCCTGGATTCGAAATACTGACTGGGCAAAGATTGGATTTAAAAATGATGCCGACAGCGATACTGATTCATATATGTGGTTTGAAACAGGTGACAACGGCAATGAATATTTCAAATGGAGAAGTCGCCAGAGCACCACAACAAAAGACCTGATGAATCTTAAATGGGATGCTCTGTATGTTCTTGTTAAAGCCCTTTTCAGCAGTGAAGTAAAAATATCTACAGTCAATGCGCTGAGGATATTTAATTCATCTTTTGGTGCTATTTTTCGCCGTTCTGAAGAAAACCTGTATATCATTCCTACACGAGAAAATGAGGGTGAAAATGGAGATATTGGGCCATTAAGGCCATTCGGCATCAACTTAAGAACAGGAGTTGTGTCTGTTGGTAATGGTGCCAGGATTGATGGCGGGCTGGCACTTGGCACGAATAACGCGTTGGGTGGGAACTCTATTGTTCTTGGTGATAACGACACCGGATTTAAACAAAATGGCGATGGTAATCTGGATGTTTATGCTAATAACGTCCATGTTATGCGCTTTGTTTCCGGAAGCATTCAAAGTAATAAGACCATAAATATTACGGGGCGTGTTAATCCCTCGGATTACGGTAACTTTGATTCCCGCTATGTGAGAGATATCAGACTTGGCACACGTGTTGTCCAGACCATGCAGAAAGGGGTGATGTATGAGAAAGCAGGGCACGTAATTACCGGGCTTGGTATTGTCGGTGAAGTCGATGGTGATGACCCCGCAGTATTCAGGCCAATACAAAAATACATCAATGGCACATGGTATAACGTCGCACAGGTGTAATTTATGCAGCATTTAAAAAATATTACTGCGGGTAATCCAAAAACTGTTGCCCAATATCAACTGACAAAAAATTTTGATGTTATCTGGTTATGGTCCGAAGAGGGAAAAAACTGGTATGAGGAAGTAAGTAATTTTCAGGAAGACACGATAAAGATTGTTTACGACGAGAATAATATAATTGTCGGCATCACCAGAGATGCTTCAACGCTTAACCCTGAAGGTTTCAGCGTTGTCGAGGTTCCTGATATTACTGCCAACCGGCGTGCTGATGATTCAGGTAAATGGATGTTTAAGGATGGTGCCGTGATTAAGCGGATTTATACGGCAGATGAACAGGAGCAACTGGCAGAATCACAAAAGGCAGCTTTACTTTCTGAAGCTGAATCCGTGATTTTGCCGCTGGAACGCGCTGTCAGGCTGAATATGGCGACGGATGAGGAACGCAGCCGACTGGAAGCATGGGAACGCTACAGCGTTCTGGTCAGTCGTGTGGATCCTGCAAATCCCGAATGGCCGGAAATGCCGCAATAAGTGTATGAGCTCTGGTGGGAGCTTACATATCTATGGCACAGAGTAAAGCCTAATCTGGCAGTCCGCTCTGTGCCATTACCGGACATACTGAGCAGAAGGCTAAAAAGGACGCTTTCAGGACATATAGCAAGGGAGCAAGGATGAAAGAATTAACCCAGTATATTTAATGTTTCAATCATGATAGTTTCTGAATTAAAGGGGGCTATCCACCCCCTTTAATTACTTGTTCCACTCAGTCAGAATTTGGTTACTAACTTCATCTGAGAGATTGTACCAATAAGCTGAGTTATTGGTTGCGTCTACAACAATAAGCTTATCATCACTATCCATGACCGCCCTCACAATTTTGGCTGCATCCTCGGCAGAGTAACTACAGTTAACATACCAGTTCGATTCAGTTGTTAAAGCCCAATTTCCTAAAGATTTAATTGCATCATACACAGCCGCATAATCTTTCGTTTTAATGAGGTCGTAAGTAATAAATAAATTATTAGCCATAAATCATCTCCCAAAGGACAAAGAAAAAAGCGCCTAGAAAGGCGCTCATATATTAATGGTCTTTAAGCCATGCCTGTACTTTCTTAGCCGAATGACCTACAGCCTGTACGGCTTGAACAAGTTTGGCCTCGCTAACTCCAAACTTTTCAGCCCAATCACGTCTCTCGTAATCCTGTTTGATACTTATTAAATCATTGTCAGGGGTACCGATTTTGGTCTTATCATCAGCCATTTTACTGATTCCTCGTGATACAGGCTTATACCTGCCCATTAGTTATATGGCTCCCGTGCTGCTTCGTAAACGTTCAATAATCAAACAATTGATACTGATCATAAAACCAGTTGGAGGATTTGACTCTAGCTTGGATATATGATGATGCCACCCTCTTTATATTGTTGTCGGTAACTCACAGACATTGAACTCATGCTGGTGAGTGAAAGGCTACATAAACGCCCAACATTTAAACTGCCCTCAGCAGCGTTTGCGGAGCAATATACAGGCTTCGTATTCAATCCTTGCCCTACGAGAAACCTTAGCCGTTGCCTCGTTTTCAAGTGTCAGGAAGTTCTTTGTCAGACCTCATACAGTCTTGGGCTGGGTGAGGTGCATGGGGGAAGTAGAAGCCTTAACTGTTGAGGTAAATCGAACCATAAGTGTGCAATTTTTCAAGCCCGGCGCTATTTTAGTATTGAAAACAATTAGTACGCCCCCAAGGACAACTCATGATCGAATTTATCGCAGAGCATATAAACACAGTAAGTACACTTATCTCCGCTTTGGCAGCATTGCTAACAGCAGTTGCTACATTTTTCTTGTGGAGAGTAACAAGGCTATTAGCAGACGAGACAAAAAGGATGGTTGACGCATCAGTTCAACCTCATGTCGTTGTGACTCTTGAACCAAATTCTTGGGCTGCTTTTTATTTTGATATCAATATTGCTAATACCGGAAATGCCCCAGCCTATGATATTGAAGTCGGATTTAATCCCCCACTGGTTAATGCAGAACATAGAAAAAATAAAGGTATACCATTTAGCAAGGTTAGCGTATTGAAAAACGGCCATTCCCTCAACAGCAGTCTTTGTAAGTATGACCAGATTAAAGATCAAGTTTATTCTGTTAGTATTAGCTGGTCTAAACAGCCGGGCTCAACTGAAAGAGAGCGGAATGAGTATTCTTATGATATGGCTTCTTTCGAGGGGGTTAGCTACTTAGGTGCAAGGAGTCCAATGACACAGATAGCTGAGCAGATGAAAAAGATTAGAGAAGACTGGAGGCCGATTTCCCAGGGAAGCAAAAAAATTAAAACAGACAACTATAATTCAAGTGACAGAGCAGAGGAACAACGAGCACGTGAAGAGTGGTATCAGACCACTGTAAAGAAATGGGATAAAGAAAGGCAAAAAGATAACTAATACAATTGACCTGCTCCCCATAAATTAGCATACCACAATCTCAGGTTCCTCTTCGCTCAAAACAGGCAGTCAGATTTGATAGCGTTTTGGCTATGTAAATTGTCAGTCGGAAAATGAGTGTGTACAAATCAGGACAGGCGGGCAGATTGCCCGCCTTTTCTTTATCTGTTGTTTCATCCACTGACCAGCCAGGTCAAATAGCGTCTCATGTACTACCCAACGGAAAATAGTTGCACCCATTAACCACGGAGTTAAACGGATGAGTGACTATCATCACGGCGTGCAGGTGCTGGAGATTAACGACGGCACCCGCGTCATTTCCACCGTATCCACAGCCATTGTCGGCATGGTCTGCACGGCCAGCGATGCGGATGCGGAAACCTTCCCCATCAATAAACCGGTGCTGATTACCAATGTGCAGAGCGCAATTGCAAAGGCTGGTAAAAAAGGCACGCTGGCGGCATCGTTGCAGGCCATCGCCGACCAGTCAAAACCGGTCACCGTTGTCGTGCGTGTGGAAGACGGCACCGGCGACGACGAGGAAACGAAACTCGCGCAGACCGTTTCCAATATCATCGGCACCACCGACGAAAACGGTCAGTACACCGGACTGAAAGCCCTGCTGGCGGCGGAGTCGGTAACCGGTGTTAAACCGCGTATTCTCGGCGTGCCGGGACTGGACACCAAAGAGGTGGCTGTTGCACTGGCATCAGTCTGTCAGAAGCTGCGCGCTTTCGGGTATATCAGCGCATGGGGCTGTAAAACCATTTCCGAGGTGAAAGCCTACCGTCAGAATTTCAGCCAGCGTGAGCTGATGGTCATCTGGCCGGATTTCCTCGCATGGGATACGGTTGCCAGTACCACCGCCACCGCGTATGCCACCGCCCGTGCGCTGGGTCTGCGTGCCAGAATCGACCAGGAGCAGGGCTGGCATAAAACGCTGTCCAACGTCGGGGTGAACGGTGTTACCGGCATCAGCGCATCTGTATTCTGGGATTTGCAGGAGTCCGGCACCGATGCTGACCTGCTGAATGAGTCAGGCGTCACAACGCTGATTCGCCGTGACGGTTTCCGCTTCTGGGGTAACCGTACCTGCTCTGATGACCCGCTGTTCCTCTTTGAAAACTACACCCGCACCGCGCAGGTGCTGGCCGATACGATGGCTGAGGCGCACATGTGGGCGGTGGACAAGCCCATCACCGCAACGCTGATTCGCGACATCGTTGACGGCATCAATGCCAAATTCCGTGAGCTGAAAACAAACGGCTATATCGTGGATGCGACCTGCTGGTTCAGCGAAGAATCCAACGATGCGGAAACCCTCAAGGCCGGAAAACTGTATATCGACTACGACTATACCCCAGTGCCTCCTCTCGAAAACCTGACCCTGCGCCAGCGTATTACCGATAAATACCTGGCAAATCTGGTCACCTCGGTTAACAGCAATTAAGGAGCCTGACCGATGGCAATGCCGCGCAAACTCAAGTTAATGAACGTCTTTCTGAACGGCTACAGCTATCAGGGCGTTGCAAAGTCCGTCACGCTGCCAAAACTGACCCGTAAACTCGAAAACTATCGCGGTGCGGGGATGAACGGAAGCGCACCGGTAGACCTCGGCCTTGATGACGATGCGCTGTCAATGGAGTGGTCGCTCGGGGGCTTCCCGGATTCGGTTATCTGGGAGCTTTACGCCGCAACCGGTGTGGATGCCGTACCGATTCGTTTTGCAGGCTCTTACCAGCGCGACGATACCGGCGAAACGGTGGCCGTCGAGGTGGTCATGCGTGGACGTCAGAAAGAAATCGACACCGGCGAGGGCAAACAGGGAGAAGACACCGAGTCGAAAATCTCCGTGGTCTGCACCTATTTCCGGCTGACGATGGACGGTAAGGAGCTGGTCGAAATCGACACCATCAACATGATTGAGAAGGTGAACGGCGTCGACCGGCTGGAGCAACACCGCCGCAATATCGGCCTGTGATTTTCATCCGGTCAGCCTGGCTGACCGGTTAACCCCGATTCAGAAGTGAGAAAACCATGAACAAAGAAAATGTGATTACCCTGGACAATCCGGTCAAGCGTGGTGAGCAGGTTATCGAACAGGTCACGCTGATGAAACCTAATGCCGGGACGCTGCGCGGTGTCAGTCTGGCTGCGGTCGCAAACTCCGAAGTCGATGCACTGATTAAGGTGCTGCCGCGCATGACGGCACCGATGCTGACCGAGCAGGAGGTCGCCGCGCTGGAACTGCCTGACCTTGTGGCGCTGGCCGGTAAGGTGGTCGGTTTTTTGTCTCCGAACTCGGTGCAGTGACGTTTTCGAAAAATCTCTCGGTCGATGACCTGATGGCGGATGTGGCAGTGATATTTCACTGGCCGCCATCAGAACTGTATCCCATGAGCCTGACCGAACTCATCACATGGCGCGAAAAGGCGCTCCGGCGAAGCGGAAACACGAATGAGTAACAATGTAAAATTACAGGTATTGCTCAGGGCTGTTGACCAGGCATCCCGCCCGTTTAAATCCATCCGCACAGCGAGCAAATCGCTGTCGGGGGATATCCGGGAAACACAAAAATCACTGCGCGAGCTGAACGGTCAGGCATCCCGTATTGAGGGATTTCGCAAGACCAGTGCACAGCTCGCCGTGACTGGTCATGCACTTGAAAAGGCACGGCAGGAGGCCGAAGCCCTTGCCACACAGTTTAAAAACACCGAACGTCCGACACGTGCTCAGGCGAAAGTGCTGGAATCCGCAAAGCGTGCGGCGGAGGACTTACAGGCGAAATATAACCGCCTGACGGATTCCGTTAAACGCCAGCAGCGGGAACTGGCCGTTGTGAGAATTAATACCCGCAATCTTGCACATGATGAGCAGGGACTGAAAAACCGTATCAGTGAAACCACCGCACAGCTTAACCGTCAGCGTGACGCGCTGGCGCGTGTCAGTGCGCAACAGGCAAAACTTAACGCAGTAAAACAGCGTTATCAGGCAGGCAAGGAACTGGCCGGAAATATGGCCTCAGTGGGCGCTGCCGGTGTGGGGATTGCGGCGGCGGGAACGATGGCCGGAGTTAAGTTGCTGATGCCCGGTTATGAGTTTGCGCAGAAAAACTCAGAATTGCAGGCCGTGCTCGGAGTGGCAAAAGACTCCGCCGAAATGACCGCACTACGCAAACAGGCGCGCCAGCTCGGCGACAATACCGCCGCCTCAGCGGATGATGCGGCCGGTGCACAGATAATCATCGCGAAAGCGGGTGGGGATGTTGATGCCATTCAGGCGGCAACGCCGGTCACGCTGAATATGGCGCTGGCGAACCGCCGCACGATGGAAGAAAACGCCGCCCTGCTGATGGGGATGAAATCCGCCTTTCAGCTTTCAAACGATAAGGTCGCTCATATCGGGGATGTTCTCTCCATGACGATGAACAAAACCGCCGCCGATTTTGACGGCATGAGCGATGCGCTGACCTATGCCGCACCTGTGGCAAAAAATGCCGGTGTCAGCATTGAAGAAACCGCCGCAATGGTCGGGGCGCTGCATGATGCAAAAATCACAGGCTCAATGGCGGGGACGGGAAGCCGTGCCGTGTTAAGCCGTCTGCAGGCACCGACGGGAAAAGCATGGGATGCACTCAAAGAGCTTGGCGTGAAAACCTCAGACAGTAAGGGGAATACCCGACCAGTATTTACCATTCTGAAAGAAATGCAGGCCAGTTTTGAGAAAAACCGGCTCGGTACTGCCCAGCAGGCTGAATACATGAAAACTATTTTCGGGGAGGAGGCCAGCTCAGCCGCCGCCGTGCTGATGACTGCCGCCTCAACCGGAAAGCTGGACAAACTGACCGCTGCGTTTAAAGCCTCAGACGGGAAGACTGCCGAGCTGGTAAATATCATGCAGGACAACCTCGGCGGTGACTTTAAGGAGTTTCAGTCCGCTTATGAGGCGGTGGGGACTGACCTGTTTGACCAGCAGGAAGGCGCACTGCGTAAGCTCACGCAGACGGCCACAAAGTATGTGTTAAAACTCGACGGCTGGATCCAGAAAAACAAATCACTGGCGTCAACCATCGGCATTATTGCCGGTGGTGCACTGGCGCTGACTGGCATCATTGGTGCCATTGGCCTCGTAGCCTGGCCGGTTATCACCGGCATCAATGCCATCATCGCGGCAGCAGGCGCAATGGGGGCAATCTTCACGACGGTTGGCAGTGCTGTTATGACGGCCATCGGGGCGATTAGCTGGCCGGTTGTGGCCGTGGTGGCCGCCATTGTCGCCGGGGCGTTGCTTATCCGTAAATACTGGGAGCCTGTCAGCGCATTCTTTGGCGGTGTGGTGGAAGGGCTGAAAGCGGCATTTGCGCCGGTGGGGGAACTGTTCACGCCACTTAAACCGGTGTTTGACTGGCTGGGTGAAAAGTTACAGGCCGCGTGGCAGTGGTTTAAAAACCTGATTGCCCCGGTCAAAGCCACCCAGGACACCCTGAACCGTTGCCGTGACACGGGCGTCATGTTCGGGCAGGCACTGGCTGACGCGCTGATGCTGCCGCTTAATGCGTTCAACAAACTGCGCAGTGGTATTGACTGGGTACTGGAAAAACTCGGTGTCATCAACAAAGAGTCAGACACACTTGACCAGACCGCCGCAAGGACTAATGCCGCCACGTATGGCACCGGTGGTTATATTCCGGCGACCAGCTCTTATGCAGGCTATCAGGCTTATCAGCCGGTCACGGCACCGGCTGGCCGCTCTTATGTGGACCAGAGTAAAAACGAATATCACATCAGCCTGACCGGTGGTACTGCGCCGGGGACACAGCTTGACCGCCAGTTACAGGATGCGCTCGAAAAATACGAGCGGGATAAACGTGCGCGCGCCCGTGCCAACATGATGCATGACGGTTAAGGAGGTGACGAAAAATGATGCTCGCGTTAGGTATGTTTGTTTTTATGCGCCAGACGCTGCCACACCAGACCATGCAGCGTGAATCAGATTATCGCTGGCCGTCAAATTCCCGTATCGGTAAACGGGATGCCTACCAGTTTCTCGGTGTGGGTGAGGAAAACATCACGCTTGCCGGCGTGCTTTATCCCGAACTGACCGGCGGCAAGCTGACGATGACCACGCTCAGGCTGATGGCAGAGGAAGGCCGGGCGTGGCCGTTGCTGGATGGCACCGGCATGATTTACGGCATGTATGTCATCAGCAGGGTGAATGAAACAGGGAGTATTTTCTTTGCAGACGGCACACCCCGGAAAATTGATTTTACGCTGTCGCTCACCCGCGTTGATGAATCACTGGCCGCGCTTTATGGCGATATCGGTAAACAGGCGGAATCGCTCATCGGTAAGGCTGGCAGTATGGCGACTAAATTCACGGGTATGACGGGGGCGGGATAATGCTGGATGCGCTGACATTTGATGCAGGCAGTACGCTGACGCCGGATTACATGCTGATGCTCGACAGCAGGGATATTACCGGCAATATCAGCGACCGTCTGATGAGCATGACCCTGACGGATAACCGGGGCTTTGAGGCTGACCAGCTTGATATTGAACTGAACGATGCCGACGGGCAGGTCGGGCTGCCGGTTCGTGGCGCTGTCCTGACGGTGTATATCGGCTGGAAAGGTTTTGCCCTGGTATGCAAAGGGAAATTCACCGTTGATGAGGTTGAACACCGGGGCGCGCCGGATGTGGTTACCATCCGCGCCCGGAGTGCAGATTTTCGCGGGACGCTCAATTCCCGCCGTGAAGGCTCATGGCATGACACCACGCTCGGTGCGATTGTTGAGGCGATAGCCTCCCGTAACAGGCTGGAAGCCAGTGTCGCGCCGTCACTGGACGGAATTAAAATCCCGCACATCGACCAGTCGCAGGAGTCTGATGCGAAATTCCTGACCCGCCTTGCTGAACGCAACGGCGGTGAGGTGTCGGTAAAAATGGGAAAACTGCTGTTTCTCAAAGCGGGGCAGGGGGTGACGGCCAGCGGTAAAAAAATCCCGCAGATTACCATCACCCGCAGCGACGGCGACCGTCATCATTTTGCGATTGCTGACCGTGGAGCTTACACCGGCGTAACGGCAAAGTGGTTACACACCAAAGACCCGAAGCCGCAAAAGCAGAAGGTAAAACTGAAACGCAAAAAGAAAGAAAAACACCTGCGCGCACTGGAGCACCCGAAAGCGAAACCGGTCACGCAGAAGAAAGCGCCAAAAGTACCGGAAGCGCGCGAAGGTGAATACATGGCCGGTGAGGCTGACAACGTTTTTGCCCTGACCACGGTATATGCCACGAAAGCGCAGGCCATGCGCGCCGCTCAGGCGAAGTGGGATAAACTGCAACGGGGCGTAGCGGAGTTCTCCATCAGCCTGGCTACCGGTCGGGCAGATATTTACACGGAAACACCGGTTAAAGTGTCAGGCTTTAAGCGCGTCATAGACGAGCAGGACTGGACAATCACTAAGGTGACACATTTTCTGAATAACAGCGGCTTCACGACGTCCTTGGAGCTTGAGGTCAGGCTTTCTGATGTGGAGTACGAAACAGAAGATGATGAGTGATGTTTTGTTTTTATCTGTTTGTTTTATAAGGGTAAATTAACTAAAATGGCACCATCAACAAAACCGGAAGAGGTGCTCGCGATGTTTCATTGTCCTTTATGCCAGCATGCCGCACATGCGCGTACAAGTCGCTATATCACTGACACGACAAAAGAGCGTTATCACCAGTGTCAGAACGTGAATTGCAGCGCCACGTTCATCACTTATGAGTCGGTACAGAGATACATCGTGAAGCCGGGAGAAGTCCACGCCGTGAGGCCGCACCCGTTGCCGTCAGGGCAGCAAATTATGTGGATGTAATTACAAACAGGAAGCCCCTCAGTCGAGGGGCTTTTTTGTCGATGTGGTCAATGTGTGGACGTGACCAGAAATAAATCCTTTTATTTCATTGTATTACGCGTAAAAAATAAGCCCGTGTAAGGGAGATTACACAGGCTAAGGAGGTGGTTCCTGGTACAGCTAGCATTTTATGGGTTATGTTTTTCAGCGAAACGGATGATAACCTTAATAAATGCAGCTGTATGTGATCGGTTTCTAAGAATTTTCCATCCGGGAAAAATAATCGAAATTAATCACTTACCGTGGGGATTACGCGTGGTTTCCCCGGAGAAATTACGCATCAGCAGCGCGTAATTGAGCTCAAGATCCTGCGGGACCGGGAGCCACACAGTATAACCATCGCCTGGTGCTATCGGCATAGCTTCGCCTTTGGCGTTTTCCATGTGCTCAAGGGTAAAATTAATGTTGCCTTGCGGCGTCATCAGCTCAAGGCTGTCGCCAACGGAGAATTTATTTTTCACCGCTACCGCCGCGAGGTCCCCCTTGCGCTCACCGGTAAACTCACCAACAAACTGCTGGCGGTCAGAAACTGAATAACCGTATTCGTAGTTCTGATAATCGTCGTGAGTATGACGACGCAGGAAACCTTCGGTATAGCCACGATGCGCCAGACCTTCCAGAGTTTCCAGCAGGCTGGTATCGAACGGTTTTCCCGCAGCGGCGTCATCGATAGCTTTGCGGTAAACCTGTGCGGTGCGTGCACAATAGTAGAAAGATTTGGTACGACCTTCGATTTTCAGCGAATGCACGCCCATTTTGGTCAGGCGTTCTACATGGGCGATGGCGCGCAGATCTTTCGAGTTCATGATGTAAGTGCCGTGCTCATCTTCAAACGCGGTCATATACTCGCCCGGACGCTGGGCCTCTTCGATCATAAACACTTTGTCGGTTGGTGCGCCGATACCCAGCGTCGGCTCAACATTTTGCACCGGAATCGGCTCGTACTTGTGTACGATGTTGCCAACATCATCTTCTTTCCCTTCCTGGACGTTGTACTCCCAGCGGCAGGCGTTGGTGCAGGTGCCCTGGTTCGGGTCGCGCTTGTTGATATAGCCAGAGAGCAGGCAGCGACCGGAGTAGGCCATGCACAGCGCGCCGTGAACGAAGATCTCGATCTCCATATCCGGCACCTGATTGCGGATCTCTTCAATCTCTTCCAGCGACAGCTCGCGAGAGAGGATCACGCGGGTCAGGCCCATTTGCTGCCAGAATTTCACCGTCGCCCAGTTCACGGCGTTAGCCTGCACCGAAAGGTGGATCGGCATTTCAGGGAAGTGCTCACGCACCAGCATAATCAGCCCTGGATCGGACATAATCAGCGCATCCGGCCCCATTTCCACCACCGGTTTCAGGTCACGGATAAAGGTTTTCAGCTTGGCGTTGTGCGGTGCAATGTTGACCACGACATAAAACTTTTTCCCCAGCGCGTGGGCTTCATTGATGCCGAGCTGAAGATTTTCGTGGTTGAATTCGTTGTTGCGCACACGCAGGGAATAACGCGGCTGGCCCGCATAAACAGCATCTGCGCCATAAGCGAAAGCGTAACGCATATTTTTCAGCGTTCCCGCCGGGGAAAGGAGTTCCGGTTTAAACATAATTCTCTCGTTCTGATGACAGGTCAGATCCGCTTCACCTGATGAAGCGGTTAGGGGAGTGCCCCCACTTTAAGGGCGGGCATTGTAGCGCAATCGGCGGGTTTAGCTCCAGTGTAAATGTCTGGTGGCGTCCTGGTTTTGGTTAAGGATACGAATGACGATAATTTCCCCTGGTGATTGCAGGAAATAAATGACGTGGCGTTCAAAAGGAAGAACAAAAATACCTTCGCCTAATTCAGGTCTGGGCGTACCTATATTATTGTTACTCAGAATCTGGAGAACGTCTGAAAGATGTTCCACATATCTGTCGGCTTGTGGTTCGCCGAAATGGTGATAGCTGTAATACCAGATGCCTTCTAAATCCTCATTGGCTTTTGGCATGAGTTTAATAATACGCACATTATTTCCTTATCCCTGCTTTCACCTTCCGTAAGAACGCGTCCTTTTCCCACGGCTGAGCTTCACCACTACTCAACCCTTCTGCGAGCATGTCACGTAACGCTTGCAGGCGAGACTCTGCTTGCTTTTCTCGAAGTAATCGCAGTGACTCACGGATCACTTCGCTTTGGGTGCGATAGTCGCCGGATTCAATTAAGGACTCGATAAATTCACGCAACTCATCGCCGAGATCAACCGTCATCGTTCTGGCCATTTTACGCCCGCCTGTAAGTAAAAATCTTACATCAGTGTATGTCATAAACCGGATAGCGTCACGAAAGTATTAGAAGATATTTTGGCACATGAACATGTTCAGGAGGATAAGTATGGGATGGTAAACAAAGAAAGCACAACGAGTGCTCGTCAGTGCCCACTATTTTAATGGCGGCGGTTACTCTTAATTATTAATAACTAAGCGTTATTTGGATATAAAGCCGGACGCCAACAACCCACGCCCGGCATCGTAATTACGTATTGTCTTTCACCGTCTGGCTTGTGCCATTGGCTTTAACGGAGGCAATTCCGGTTTCACGAGATTGCGCGGTGGCGTACATCTGGCTGGAGCCGATAATTTGATGATTAGCGGCTTTCAGATTGAAATAGAATTTGCCGTTACTTGCCGTTTTTTTCTCATAGCGTTCTTCTTGCGGGCTGTTGCTACGCACCGACGCGATGCCCTTTTCCGCAGAGGCTTTTGAGGTATACAGCTCGCTGGTGAGGATAGTCTCACCATTGCCCGCTTTTAGCACAAACCGGAACTGATTATCACTGCTCTTACTGAGTTCAAACCAACCAGCCATAATGACTCCTTGATTGAAATTGCGTATCGAAAACAGCATCTAAAGGTGCTGTTTACCGATTAAAGTATGAGCGATTTTCTGATGCCTGCCAGGGCGGAGAGATAATGTCAGTTTGCTGACCATGCGTGGGATAATGTTGCCGGATCTGGTCTGAACGCCATCTCCGGCTAACAAAGTCATGTCGCTAAAACTAAACGATGCGGCAGGCGTCGGCTTCCCAGCGGTAACCAACGCCGTAAACGGCGCGGATAAATGACTGTTCGGCGTCGAGAGATTCCAGCTTGCGGCGCAGGTTTTTAATGTGGCTGTCGATGGTGCGGTCGGTTACTACGCGGTAGTCGTCATAAAGATGATTGAGCAAATGCTCGCGGGAGAACACTTTTCCTGGTTCATGAGAGAGCGTTTTCAGCAGACGAAATTCCGCAGGCGTCAGGTCAAGCATTTTACCGCGCCATGAAGCCTGAAAACGACCTTCGTCGATAATCAACGGGCTTTCAGCATCCTGTTGCTGCAACTCGCGCTGCGGTTTGCAACGGCGCAAAATGGTTTTGACGCGCGCTACCACTTCCCGTGGGCTGTACGGCTTACAGATATAATCATCTGCGCCAATCTCCAGCCCCAGCAGGCGATCGATCTCTTCGATTTTTGCCGTCACCATCACGATCGGAATGTCAGAAAAACGACGAATTTCCCGGCACAGCGTCAGGCCATCGGTGCCAGGGAGCATCAGATCTAACAGGATCAGATCCGGTGGTGTCTGGCGCACATACGGCAGTACCTGATCGCCGTGGCTGATAAGCGTCGGCGCATAGCTCGCAGCACGCAGATAATCAATGAGCAACTGCCCCAGCTTCGGTTCATCTTCCACGATCAAAATACGCGGTGTGTTTTCGTCGATTGGTAACTCGGTCATACTTCTCTCTGTAAATCCCGTTCCAGCGGTAACTCTACTGTAATGCTTACCCCGCCAAAAGGCGAATGGGCAGCAATAATGCGGCCATTATGTGCTTCAACAATGTTCAGGCAAATCGCCAGCCCCAGCCCGGAACCACCGCTGGCGCGGTTGCGGGAACCTTCGGTGCGATAAAAACGTTCAAATAATTTTTGTAGCTGCTCGTCACTGACACCTGGCGCACTGTCGGCAAAGGTCAGGCGCACCGTTTTGTCGTGCTGCTCGGCAGAGATTTTCAGGCTGCCGCCGCTATCAGTGTAGCGCAGGCTGTTTTCGAGTAAGTTATTGAATAACTGCATTAAACGGTCGCGATCGCCAAATACGGTAATACTGTCTGGCAGGGAAAACTGCAGTTTCAGGCCACGGCTGGCAAATCGTTCGCGAAATGCGCCGCCCGCCACTTCCAGCAGTGGGATCAAATCTACCGGTGCTTTTTGATAGGCGAGAGCGCCTTCATCAGACATCGACAACTGATGAAGATCGTCAACCAGTTTAGTCAGTGTACCGACTTCCGCCTGTAAAGACGCCACCGTCTCCGGCGTGAATTTGCGCACGCCATCTTGAATGGCTTCCAGTTCACCGCGCAGCACCGCTAATGGCGTACGCAGTTCGTGTGAAATATCGGCCATAAAATCGCGCCGCATTTGCTGGTTTTTCTCCAGCGTGCTGGCAAGCTGGTTGAAGTCTTGCGCCAGTTTGCCCAGTTCATCTTCACTGGTGGGCGTTACGCGGGTAGTGAAATCGCCCGCCGCCAGTTTGTGCGTGCCATCGACAAGTCGTTTTACCGGTGCCAGCAAACCGCGCGCCAGCAGAAAGGTGGCGAGCGCCGCGAGTAACGTTGCCAGGGCGACGATCAGCCAGCTGGTTTGCCGCTGTTGTTTATCGAAATTGATATCAGTATTGCGCGTTAACCGCTCAACGGGGGAGGCGATCACCGCGCCAACTTCCGCACCGTTGACCAGAATGGGTCGCCGTGTACCGTCAGGTGGAATCGGCGCTCGCGGACCAACCAGCACTTTGTTGTTTTGATCAACCACCCAGAACTGGGTACGCCAGCCGTGCGGTGGCATACCCGGGCCGGGTTTATCTTCCGAATTATCGTGTTCAAATGAACGCAGGATCTGAAAGACAAAGCGATCATTGTTGCGCAGGAAGCGCCAGTTGCCATGCTGCGCATACTGCTCGCCAAGCGCATCACTTAACAGTTGTAATCGTTGTTCATTACCATGCTTGATGTAATCAATAAAGCCACGCTCAAAACTGATACGCACCGCCCAGTGCATACTGATCAGCAAGACAATGCAGGTGGCGAAAATCGCCAGAAACAGTTTGCCGGTAATACCGGGTCGCCAGAACTTCATTGCGCGCTCCTTTTTCGCCGCGAAATAGCTACATTTTGATGCGTATCGTTCGGCACTCTGGCAAAGATGAACGCCGGAAGGGCGATGATCAACGCCATGCTAAGCCAGGTGTACATAAAGACGGTTTGTGTGGTGCCGCTGTCGACGCTGACATGCTGTGAACCAAAAAGTCCCAGCAACAGCCCGGCGATAGTGACGCCGATACTCATCGACAATTGCATAATCATCGACAGCAGGCTGTTTCCGCTGCTCGCCAGATTGTCCGGGAGATCTTTCAGCGTCAGGGTGTTCATGGAGGAGAAACGCGTTGAGTTGACCATTCCTTGTAAAAACAGGACGAACGGCAAAACGTAGTACCAGCCCAACAGAGCGGTAGTCATAAACAACAGGGTGACCAGCGACAGACCCAGCGTGGTCGCTACCAGTACCCGACGATAACCAAAGCGATTCACCACCTGAACCACAATTCGCTTCATTCCCATGCTGCCAAGCACCATCGGGATCATCATCAGTCCGGCATGAAACGGCGAGAAACCGAGGCCAATTTGCAGGAAAACCGGTGTCATAAAGGGCAACATGCCACTGCCAATACGTCCGGCAAAGCTCCCCGCCAGGCCCAGCGAAAAGGTACGAGTGCGGAACAGTTTCAGACTGAACAGGGCGCGGTTGTTATTTCTGGCGTGCAGCAGATAAAGCACCAGTGCCACCACGCCAACTGCGACCAGGCCAGTAATCGCCAGCGGCGATAAACCTGTACCTTTACTGCCGTCCAGCGCCAGGGTTAATACCGCCATGCCAACCGCCAGCAATAAAAAGCCGGAAAGATCAAAGCGCCGCGTCTGCATGGTGTAGTTCGGCATTAACATCAATGTGGCGATCGCACCGATAATCCCCACCGGAATGTTGATCAAAAAGATCCAGTGCCACGACGCGTACTCCACCAGCAGACCGCCGAGCGCCGGACCGAGCAGCGGACCGACCTGACCGGGTAACGTGACAAAGGTCATCGCCGCCATATATTACTCGCGCGGTACGATTTTCATCACCGTCAATCTGCCGACCGGCACCATCATCGCGCCGCCAACGCCCTGTAACGCGCGTGCCAGCAACAGTTCGTTCAGCGTGCCGGAAAGCGCGCAAAACAGTGAACCGAGAGTAAACAGCACGATGGCGGTAAAGAAAATATTGCGCACGCCGACTTTGTCCGCCAGCCAGCCGCTGGCGGGCAGCATCACCGCCACGGTCAGCACATAAGAGACAATGACCATGTGCATATGCAACGGACTTTCCCCGAGGCTTTGCGCCATTGAGGGAAGGGCGGTGTTTACGATGGTGGTGTCCAGCGACTGCATAAAGAAGCCGAAAGCCACAATCCACAATTGCCAACGGGTGCTGTCGGGAAGATCTGTCATTTACTCGGTTACCGTTTGTTTAGGTTTACGCGAAAAACGCAGCCGCAGACGGTCGAAAAAGAGATACACCACCGGCGTGGTATACAGCGTAAGGAGCTGGCTCATTACCAGTCCGCCGACAATGGTGATCCCCAGGGGTTGCCGCAGCTCCGAGCCGTCGCCGCCCGACAACACCAGCGGCAGCGCGCCAAACAGCGCCGCCAGGGTAGTCATCATAATCGGGCGAAAACGCAGCAGACAGGCCTGGAAAATAGCTTCCTGCGGCGTCAGGTTACCGTGCCGTTGGGCTTCAAGCGCAAAATCGACCATCATAATGGCGTTTTTCTTCACGATGCCGATTAATAGCATGATCCCTATCAGGGCGATTAGGCTGAACGGGGCATTGAACAGCTCCAGCGCCAGCAGCGCTCCAACACCCGCCGAGGGCAGGGTGGAGAGAATCGTCAGCGGGTGCACATAACTCTCGTAAAGGATACCCAGCACGATATACACCGTGGCGATGGCGGCGATAATCAGGATCACCTGTGAGTTCATCGTCTCCTGGAACACCTGCGCTGTTCCGGCAAAACTGCCGCGCACCGTCGAAGGCACACCAAGCTGGGTCATTGCGCGATCGATCGCCGCACTGGCGTCCGAGAGCGATTTTCCGGTCGGCAGGTTGAACGAAATGGTCGAGGCCGCCGATAATCCCTGATGATTCACCGATAGTGGGGCATTCGCCGGTTGCCATTTAGCGAAATACGACAGCGGGATCGCTTTGCCTTCGTTATTGATAACGAACATTTTTTCCAGCGCACTGATGTCCTGGGTATAGCGCGGATCCACTTCCATCACCACTTTATACTGGTTCATCGGCTGGTAAATGGTCGAGATTTGCCGCTGACCGAAGGCGTTATTTAACAGACTGTTGGCGGCTTGTACGTCGATTCCCAGCCGTGCCATGGTGTCGCGGTCGTAAACCAGATTCATCTCCGCGCCGTTATCCTGCTGATCGGAGTTCACGTCCGCCAGTTCCGGCAACGTCGCCAGTTTTTTGCGGATTTTCGGCTCCCATTCGCGCAGTGCCGCCAGGTCGTCGGATAACAACGTGTACTGGTAGCTGGCGTTCGACTGACGCCCACCAACGCGAATATCCTGTACCGCCATCAGGAACAGATTCGCCCCCGGTTCTTTCGCCAGTTTTACGCGCAGACGGTCGATAATTTGCTGCGCCGTTTCGCTGCGTTCGTCGCGTGGCTTGAGGGTGATAAACATCATCCCGCTGTTCACTCGCGAACCGCCTGTAAAGCCGGTGACATTATCCACTGCCGGATCGTCACGGATAATTTTCATGAAATCCTGCAACTTACCGCGCATCGCCTGAAACGAAATACTCTGATCCGCCTGAATCCCGCCCATCAGCACGCCAGTGTCCTGCTCCGGGAAGAAGGTTTTCGGGATCGAGATATACAGCCAGATATTCAGCGCAATGGTGCCAAGCAGCACCACGCCCACCAGACGGGTATGATTGAGCACCCAGTTCAGTGACTTGCCGTAGCCTTGTTGCAGGGCTACCAACATGCGACCAAAACCACGCAGTCGCTTTTGCTCGCGCGGCTTGCTGGCTTTCAGCATCCAGCCACACATCATTGGCGTTAATGTCAGAGAAACCAGCAACGAAATACCAATGGCGACAGAAAGCGTCACGGCAAACTCGCGTAACAGTCGGCCCGGCAATCCGCCCATCAACAGCAGCGGCAGGAACACCGCCACCAGTGACAGACTCATCGACAGCACCGTAAAACCGACTTCGCGAGTACCTTGCAGTGCGGCTTGCAACGGTTTCATTCCCGCTTCCAGATGACGGGCAATGTTTTCCAGCACCACGATGGCGTCATCCACCACGAAACCAGTAGCGATGGTGAGCGCCATTAACGAAAGGTTATTGAGACTGAATCCGCACAGGTACATCGCCGCAAACGTACCAATCAGCGAAACCGGCACCGAAACGGCGGGAATAATAGTGGCGCGACCCGAGCGCAGGAATAAAAACACCACCAGAATCACCAGCGCCACCGAGATAATCAGCGTTTGCTCGACTTCTTCCAGCGAGGAGCGAATGGTGGGGGAGCGATCCTGGGCAATTTGCAGATCAATCGCCGCCGGAATGGTTTCCTGCAACTCCGGTAATTTTGCCCGGATGCTGTCAACCGTCTGGATAATATTGGCTTCCGGCAGCTTGCGGATCATCAGCAAAATAGCCGGTTTGGCATTGGTCATCCCGGCGTTACGTACATCCTGTACAGAGTCGGTCACTGTCGCCACATCGCCCAGACGAACCGCGCCGCCGTTGTTGTAATGAATAATCAGCGGCTGATATTCGGCGGCGGTTTTTAGCTCATCATTGGTCTGGATCTGCCAGCGGTGAGTGCCATCTTCCAGCGCCCCCTGCGGTTTACGCACGTTGGCATTGCTGATGGCAGTGCGTACGTCGTCCAGCGAGACGCCCTGATTAAACAGCGCCTGCGGATTCAGCCCGACGCGTACGGCGGGCAGTGAGCTGCCGCCGACATCGACATCACCAACACCGTCGATTTGCGAAATCGTCGGAGCCAGCTGCGTCGAGGCAAAATCGTACAGTTCACCCTGCGAATAAGTATCGGATGTCAGCGTGAGGATCATAATTGGCGCATCCGACGGGTTAGCTTTGCGATAGGTCGGACGGCTGGGCATCCCGCTGGGCAGCAAACTTTGTGCAGCGTTGATCGCCGCCTGCACATCGCGCGCCGCGCCGTTGATATCCCGGTCAAAATCAAACTGCAAAATAATACGCGTGCTGCCGAGCGAACTGCTGGAGGTCATTTCACTGACTCCGGCAATGCGCCCAAGTGAGCGCTCCAGCGGCGTGGCAACGGAAGACGCCATTGTTTCTGGTGACGCACCGGGCAGCGAGGCGCTGACCATAATCACCGGAAAATCGACCTGCGGCAGCGGGGCGACCGGCAGCATACGGAAGCCCAGTATGCCGCACAGGGTAATGGCAACCGACAGTAAAATCGTCGCCACCGGGCGGTAAATGAAGAGGGCAAAAAACTTCACTTACGCCTCCTCTTCATGACGGGCAAAGCGGCTTTTGGTCCACAATGCCAGGCGGTCGAACAGCAAATAAATCACCGGCGTGGTAAACAGCGTCAGCACCTGGCTGACAATCAGACCGCCGACCATGCCGATACCTAACGGACGACGCAGTTCCGCGCCGACCCCGGTACTCAACATCAGCGGCAGCGCGCCAAGCAGAGCCGCCAGAGTGGTCATCAGGATCGGACGAAAACGCAACAGACAAGCCTGGTAGATTGCCTCGCGCGGCGACATGCCTTGCTCGCGCTCGGCAGCCAGCGCGAAGTCGATCATCATGATGGCGTTCTTCTTCACGATACCGATCAGCAAAATAATGCCGATAATCGCAATCACATCCAGTTCGCTACCAGCAATCAGCAACGCCAGCAGTGCGCCAACCCCTGCGGTGGGTAGCGTCGAGAGAATGGTGATCGGGTGAATAAAGCTCTCGTACAGAATGCCGAGCACGATATACATCGCCACCACCGCCGCGACAATCAGCCAGACAGTGCTGCCCAGCGCCGACTGGAAGGCGAGGGTGCTGCCCTGGAACTGCGTGGTGATATCCACCGGCAGATTCAGCGTCTTTTCGGTGTCCATAATCGCCTGCACCGCATCGCCCAGCGAATAGTTATCCGGCACGTTAAAGGAGATGGTCGTTACCGGGAACTGATCCAGATGGTTGATGGAGAGCGGCGCAAAACGCTGCTCAATTTTGGCAATTGAGCTTAGCGGCACCACGCCGCCGTCGCTGCTGGTCAGGCGAATGGTATCCAGCGCCGCGAGGCCTGGGGTATTTTCGGTGTTGTGCTCCAGCACCACGCGATACTGGTTGGCCTGAGTATAAATAGTGGAAATCAGCCGCTGACCAAACGCGTTGTACAGGGCGTTATCGACATCCGCCATGCTGATCCCCAGACGGCTGGCGCTGTCGCGATCAACATTGACATACGCCACCAGCCCTTTGTCCTGCCAGTCGCTGGAGACATCAGAAAGCTGTGGCAGTTGCTGGAGTTTTTCCATCAACTGTGGCACCCAGGTACTGAGCGCATCCAGTGACGTGGCCTGCAAGGTAAACTGGTACTGGGTGCGGCTGACCTGAGTATCAATAGTCAGATCCTGCGTTGGTTGCAGGAAGAGATCGACGCCCGGCACTTTATCTACCGCCGTTTGCAGACGGGCGATGACTTTTTGCACCCGATCATCACGTTCATCCAACGGTTTGAGGTTGATTTGTAAACGTGCACTGTTCAGCGACGGGTTAGTGCCATCAACGCCAACAAATGAGGTCAGGCTTTGCACTGCCGGATCCTGCAAAATCACGTCCGCGACCTGGCGTTGTCGCTGGGCCATATTGGCAAAGGAGCTGGATTGCGGTGCCTGCAAAGTGCCCTGAATAATGCCATTGTCCTGTACCGGGAAGAAACCTTTCGGAATGAACACCCACAGCAGCACGCTAAGCAGCAGCGTGCTGAGTGCCACGCTTAAGGTCAGCCACGGATGATTCAGCACTTTCGCCAGTCCACGACCATAGGCGGCGATTATCCTGTCGAACATTTTTTCCGAGGCACGGGAGAAGCGGTTCTGTTTACGCAACGACTCCTGGCTGAGCATCCGCGCGCACATCATCGGTGTCAGGGTCAGCGACACCACCGCTGAGATCAAAATCGCTACCGCCAGGGTAATAGCAAATTCGCGGAACAGTCGCCCGACGATATCGCCCATAAACAGCAGTGGGATCAACACCGCAATCAGTGAGAAGGTCAGCGAGATAATGGTAAAGCCGATTTCACCTGCGCCCTTGAGCGCCGCCGCCAACGGTTTTTCGCCTTTTTCGATATAGCGGGAAATGTTTTCGATCACCACGATGGCGTCATCGACCACGAATCCGGTGGCGATAGTTAACGCCATCAGTGTCAGGTTATTGATTGAAAAATCGAGAAACACCATAACCGCGAAAGTGCCGATTAACGACAGCGGTACAGCAACACCGGGAATGATGGTCGCCGGAATATTGCGCAAAAACAGGTAGATAATCATGACTACCAGCGCGATAGCCATCATCAATTCAAACTGAGTATCATCGACGGATGCGCGGATATTGGTGGTGCGATCGGAAAGCACTGTCACCTTCACCGATTTCGGCAGACTCTCAGTGAGCTGTGGCAGCATCTGCCGAATGCTGTCGGCGGTGGAGATAATGTTAGCACCGGGCTGGCGCTGAACATTCATCACAATGGCCTGTTCTTTGTTCGCCCACGCGCCGAGCCAGCTGTTTTCTGCACCTTGCTCTACAGTTGCGACATCGCCCAGACGAATTGGCGCGCCGTTCTGGTAGGCGATGATTAGCTGGCGATACTCTTCGGCGGATTGCATCTGGTCGTTAGCGGAAAGCGTAACCGCACGGGAAGGGCCGTCGAGGCTACCTTTTGCCGAGTTAACGTTAGCGCCGGTAATGGCGGTGCGCACGGTTTCGCTGGTCAGGCCGAGGGCGGCAATCGCCTGAGCGTTAAGTTTGACGCGAACAGCCGGACGCTGACCGCCGGAAAGCGTCACCAGTCCGACACCGGAAATCTGCGAGATTTTCTGCGCGACGCGGGTTTCCACCATATCTTCCACTTGCGTCATCGGCATGGCGGTTGAGGTGACGGCGAGCGTCATGATCGGCGGATCTGCCGGGTTCACTTTGCTGTAAACCGGCGGGTTAGGCAGATCGCTCGGCAACAAGTTGGTCGCAGCGTTAATCGCGGCCTGCACTTCCTGCTCGGCGACATCGAGCGGTAATGTTAGCTGGAACTGCAAAGTGATAACTGACGCACCGCCGGAACTTTGCGACGACATCTGTTTCAGGCCAGACATCTGCCCGAACTGGCGTTCTAGCGGCGCGGTAACGGCAGAGGTCATGACATCCGGGCTGGCACCTGGGTAGAGCGTGACCACCTGAATGGTCGGATAGTCCACTTCCGGCAGCGCCGAAACGGGCAGGGCGCGATAACCGATAATCCCGGCGAGTAAGATCGCCACCATCAGCAGCGTGGTGGCGACAGGACGCATAATAAAAAGGCGCGACGGGCCGCCTGTGCTGCTCGGGGGTAACACCTGCATCAGGAGCGTGCTCCTTTTTTCGCGTATTCGCGGCTGGTGGCTTTCTCTTCCGGAGTGGTGGCGCTCTGGGCTTCCACCACTTCCACTTTCGCCCCTTCGGTCAGGCGATCAATGCCGTCTGTCACCACGCGATCGCCCGCAGAAATACCTGCACGGATCACCACTTTCTGACTGTCCTGAATGCCCGGCGTCACCAGATGTTTGCTGACCTTGTTTTCGCTATTCAGCACCCAGACAAAATGGCCTTCATTGCCCATTTGCAGGGCGGCTGTTGGGATCACTACGGCGTTTTGTTCGGTGTCGACTAACATGCGCGCGTTAACAAACTGATTGGGAAACAGCGCATCATCCTGATTATTAAAGCGTGCTTTCACTTTAATCGTACCGGTTGTGGCATCGATTTGGTTATCGAGGCTTAACAGCGTGCCTTCACTTAATTTCTTCGAATTGGTGCGATCCCAGGCTTCTACCACCAGCGGTTTTCCGGCTTTTTGCGCCTGCACTACAGTAGCGATATCGCTTTCCGGCAGGGTAAAGACTAAATCGATAGGATGCGTCTGGGTGATCACCACAATTCCGGTGGTATCACCACTGGAGATTTGGTTACCAACATCAACCTGCTTGAGACCAACGCGACCATCGACTGGTGCGGTGATGCGGCTCCAGTCGAGTTGCAGCTGCGCGCTGGCGACGCTTGCTTCATCAGCCTTAATGGTGCCTTCGGTTTCACTGACCAGCGCCTGTTGGGCATCCAGCTCCTGACGGGAGACGAGATTGGTTTTTGCCAGTTGCTGATAACGCGCCAGATCACGGCGGGCGTTAGCAAGCGTGGCTTTATCTTTTGCCAGTTGGCCCTGGGCTTGTGCTAATGCAACTTTGAACTGGCTGGGGTCAATTTCTGCCAGTAAATCGCCTGCTTTGACCTGCTGGCCTTCCTGGAAATGTAACGCCATCAGTTGACCGTCCACGCGGCTGCGCACCGTAACAGTATTAGCGGCGGTAATGGTGCCAAGCCCGGTGAGGTAACGCGGAACTGCCTGTTCTACGGCGGTCGCCGCCTGAACCGGGGCTAATGGGCCGGAACGCATACCACGGCGACCACCCGCTGGCGATTGCTGCGCTTGTTTCGTCGCCCCTGGGGCTGCACTCTGGGAGTCATTGCGGCCTTGCCAGAACCAGAATGCGGCGATGGCGGCGATAACCACCACGATTACGATTACCCAACGGGATTTATAACTGCCTTTCATCGTTAAGAGTTTCTCTTCCTGAAACGTTTCGCGGAATGATACTAGTGTAGCCAGCCAATAAGGGAGAAAAATGGAGGAATTATGAAACACTATCGGGAATCGTCTGAATGGCGGGCACATTTGCGAGCACGCATCCAGTAATAACACAGGAAACTATTTTATCTACGCGTTAGCGATAGACTGCATACAGGGCGAAAGGAGGTAAGCCGCAGATTTCAGCCGGATGCTGAAACGGGAAAGCCCCTCCCGAGGAAGGGGCCTTAAATAAGGAAAGGGTCATGATGAAGCTACTCATCATCGTGGTGCTCTTAGTCATAAGCTTCCCCGCTTACTAAGACTACCAGGGCGGGGGAAACCCCGCTCTACCCTCACTCCTGAAAGTATGCCTTCACGATAAGATTGTCAATCCGCAGGCTTTGCCGTCTGCGATCCTGCCAGCAAAAATTCTTTGCGAGACGTTACGCAATAATCACACTGGAAACTATTTTATCTGCAAGTCAGCGATAGACTAAGTGCATGGCGAAAGGAGGTAAGCCGACGATTTCAGCGGGACGCTGAAACGGGAAAGCCCCTCCCGAGGAAGGGGCCTTAAATAAGGAAAGGGTCATGATGAAGCTACTCATCATCGTGGTGCTCTTAGTCATAAGCTTCCCCGCTTACTAAGACTACCAGGGCGGGGGAAACCCCGCTCTACCCTCACTCCTGAAAGTATGCCTTCACGATAAGATTGTCAATCCGCAGGCTTTGTAGTCTGCGATCCTGCCAGCAAATATTCTTTGCGAGTCGTTACGCAATAATCACAGAGGAAACTATTTTATTCACGCGTTAGCGATAGACTGCATTCAGGGCGAAAGGAGGTAAGCCGATGATTTCAGCGGGACGCTGAAACGGGAAAGCCTCTCCCGGAGAAGAGGGCTTTTAATAAGGAAAGGGTTATGATGAAGCACGTCATCATACTGGTGATACTCTTAGTGATTAGCTTCCAGGCTTACTAAGAACACCAGGGGGAGGGGGAAACCTCTCCCTAACCCTCACTCCTGAAATTATGTCACTCCGCCCTTAGTGTCAATCGACGGCTCTCCGTTCTTGCGAGGCGAATAGCAAAATTTTCTGCGCCGCCGGGCCTAATTCTGAAAGTTTCTTCGTTTGCTCTTATTTCATTATTGCAGTCGGTATGATACCGGACCTCAATAATTCTCTAAGAAAGGATTTCTTATGAGCGAACAAATCACGTTTGCCACCAGCGATTTTGCCAGTAACCCGGAACCACGTTGCCCCTGCATTTTGCTGCTGGATGTTTCTGGCTCGATGAGCGGCAGACCCATTAATGAACTTAACGCCGGATTGGTTACCTTTCGCGATGAGCTGCTTGCCGATTCGCTGGCCTTAAAAAGAGTGGAACTCGGTATTGTGACGTTCGGCCCGGTGCATGTGGAACAACCCTTTACCAGCGCCGCTAACTTTTTCCCGCCCATCCTGTTTGCCCAGGGGGATACGCCAATGGGGGCCGCCATTACCAAAGCCCTGGATATGGTTGAAGAGAGGAAACGTGAGTACCGCGCAAATGGTATTTCGTATTATCGCCCGTGGATTTTCCTGATCACCGATGGCGCTCCAACCGATGAGTGGCAGGCTGCCGCCAACAAAGTGTTTCAGGGGGAAGAAGATAAGAAGTTTGCCTTCTTTTCCATCGCTGTTCAGGGGGCGGATATGAAGACGCTGGCACAAATCAGCGTTCGTCAGCCTTTGCCTCTGCAAGGATTACAATTCCGTGAACTGTTTAGCTGGTTATCCAGTTCGCTGCGTTCGGTTTCCCGCTCCACGCCGGGAACGGAAGTTGTGCTGGAAGCGCCAAAAGGCTGGACGTCAGTGTGAGCTGGCGTCTGGTTTATGCATCCGCTGTTGGAACGTCGCACATTAGCGCTGATTTACCTTGTCAGGATGCCTGCCAGATGCAGGTTGCCTGGTTAAACGATCAGCAACCATTACTGGTGATGTTTCTTGCTGATGGTGCAGGCAGCGTCTCGCAGGGTGGCGAAGGCGCGATGCTCGCCGTCAATGAAGCGATGGCTTATATGTCGCAAAAAGTGCAGGGTGGGGAATTGGGGCTTAATGATATCCTCGCCACGGATATTGTGCTGACTATTCGTCAGCGACTTTTTGCCGAGGCAGAGGCCAAAGAATTAGCGGTTCGCGATTTTGCCTGCACGTTTCTGGGATTGATTTCATCGGCTAATGGCACCTTGATTATGCAGATTGGCGATGGCGGCGTGGTGGTGGATTTTGGTCACGGTCTGCAATTGCCGCTTACGCCGATGGTGGGTGAATATGCCAATATGACGCACTTCATTACCGATGAAGATGCCGTTTCCAGACTGGAAACTTTCACCAGCACTGAGCGTGTGCATAAAGTTGCAGCATTTACGGATGGTATCCAGCGACTGGCGTTAAATATGTTGGATAATTCTCCGCATGTGCCTTTCTTTACCCCGTTTTTCAATGGACTGGCGTCAGCAACGCAGGAACAACTCGATTTATTACCTGAATTGTTAAAGCAGTTTTTGTCCAGCCCAGCGGTAAACGAGCGTACCGATGATGATAAAACGTTAGCACTGGCGCTGTGGGCAGAGTGAGTTTCTCATGGCGGTTGAAGACAACAATTCAACCGCCAGTTTAAACAATAAATATAACGGCTGATTAGCGAACTAATTTTGCTCTAAGCTCGTCGGCTTCTTCTTTTGGATAGGTGACCAATAAAGGATCAATGGTATAACCGCCGTAAATTTTATCCCCGCGCGTATACATCCAGTCTGAAATATCTTCTTTCTTGATTTTCCACTCCTGGCCATATTCTACGTTTGTAACAATACTAGGGTCATTGCTGATTACGCCAATAAACATGCCGTTAGAATAAGTGACATCCGTGAGCCAGAAATGCTCGGTTCTTCCGTGATCGGTTATCGGGGCTTTGACTGCGAAAGTATCGGCATCTTTTTTATTCATAACCTCGATGAATTTATCAGTTTCTTTCCGCGCATGTTTAATCGCGTCAGACATCGCTTGTTTATCATAACCTCCTGTCACTAACGTATCCGAAACTTCACTAAAGCCCGCGGTAGTAAAAAATAGCAGGCTCAACATGAGTAATATCTTTTTCATTTTTTCTCCAGAATCTCTGTGTAGTAAAAGTTAGCAAAACCTGTGGAAGTGAATCATTATCAGGTTGGAATTGAATTGTATCCTGATGAAATTACATTATCATTTTTATTCTTGAGTGGGCTCTTCCCATATAGAAATAATTATAATGGGCAGTGTTATTATTCATTGAAATATAATATTGCTGCCCTTGAAACATTATGAAGACAAATATAAAAGTATTTACATCAACAGGTGAAATGACCACTCTCGGTCTTGAACTGGGCAAAGGCGGTGAAGGCGCGGTTTATGATATCAATGAGTTTGTCGATAGCGTCGCCAAGATTTATCACACGCCGCCACCCGCCTTAAAACAGGACAAACTTGCCTTTATGGCTGCGACAGCTGACGCGCAATTGTTGAATTATGTCGCCTGGCCGCAGGCAACGCTTCACGGTGGACGAGGCGGAAAAGTTATCGGTTTTATGATGCCAAAAGTTTCTGGTAAAGAACCGATTCATATGATCTATAGCCCGGCACATCGTCGTCAACGTTACCCTCATTGTGCGTGGGATTTTCTACTCTATGTTGCGCGCAATATTGCTTCATCTTTTGCTACGGTTCACGAGCACGGGCACGTCGTGGGTGACGTAAACCAGAACAGTTTTATGGTAGGTCGCGACAGCAAAGTGGTACTGATTGATAGCGACTCCTTTCAGATTAACGCCAATGGCACACTGCATTTATGCGAAGTCGGCGTGTCGCATTTTACGCCGCCAGAGCTACAAACCTTGTCGTCATTTGTCGGCTTTGAACGCACAGAAAATCACGATAATTTTGGCCTTGCGTTGCTGATTTTTCACGTCTTGTTTGGTGGCCGGCATCCTTATTCTGGTGTGCCGCTTATCTCTGATGCGGGTAATGCGCTGGAGACGGATATTACCCATTTCCGTTATGCCTACGCGTCAGATAATCAGCGACGTGGTTTAAAACCGCCGCCACGATCGATTCCGCTATCGATGTTACCGGGCGATGTTGAAGCCATGTTTCAGCAGGCATTCACGGAAAGTGGCGTGGCAACCGGGCGTCCGACGGCTAAAGCGTGGGTAGCGGCACTTGATTCTCTGCGCCAACAGTTAAAGAAATGTCCCGTTTCGGCAATGCATGTTTATCCCGCTCATTTGACCGACTGCCCGTGGTGTGCGCTGGATAATCAAGGCGTTATCTATTTTATTGATCTCGGCGAAGAGGTCATTACCACCGGCGGTGATTTTGTGCTGGCGAAAGTCTGGGCGATGGTGATGGCGTCAGTAGCACCGCCAGCATTGCAATTGCCATTACCCGATCATTTCCAACCGACTGGCAGGCCGCTTCCTTTAGGCCTGTTACGGCGCGAATACATCATTCTGCTTGAGATCGCACTGTCAGCGTTATCGCTGTTGCTTTGCGGCCTTCAGGCAGAACCGCGTTATATTATTTTGGTTCCTGTGCTGTCGGCTATCTGGATTATTGGCAGTCTGACAAGCAAAGCGTACAAAGCAGAAATCCAGCAACGCCGTGAGGCATTTAATCGCGCGAAAATGGACTATGAGCATTTAGTCAGCCAGATCCAACAGTTGGGCGGGCTGGAAGGTTTTATCGCCAAACGGGCGATGCTCGAAAAAATGAAGGACGAAATTCTCGGGTTACCGGAAGAAGAGAAACGCGCTCTGGCAGCACTTCATGACACTGCAAGGGAACGGCAGAAGCAGAAGTTTCTGGAGGGATTTTTTATTGATGTTGCCTCTATTCCCGGCGTTGGCCCTGCGCGTAAAGCGGCGTTACGGTCTTTTGGTATTGAAACAGCCGCAGATGTTACCCGTCGTGGCGTTAAGCAAGTGAAAGGGTTTGGCGACCATCTGACCCAGGCGGTTATCGACTGGAAAGCGAGCTGTGAACGCCGTTTTGTGTTCAGGCCGAATGAAGCGATAACGCCAGCAGACAGACAAGCGGTAATGGCGAAAATGACCGCCAAACGACATCGGCTGGAATCGACGTTGACTGTCGGCGCGACAGAGTTGCAGCGATTCCGCCTTCATGCTCCAGCACGGACCATGCCGTTGATGGAACCTTTACGTCAGGCGGCAGAAAAACTGGCTCAGGCGCAGGCAGATTTAAGCCGCTGCTGAGCCATTTTCTTTTAACGAAACACCACTTCCGCCCAGCGTGCCAGCCCGGCGGTGACGGAGCCAAAGTCATCGCCGCCTGCAATCGGAATTCCCGGCAACTGTTCTGCCAGCGCTTTTTTAATCAGCGGCGAACGGGCGCTACCGCCGGTCAGGTAGATAACGTCCGGTTTTTCCTGGGCGTTATCCAGGGCCAGTTGCACCTGTTCCAGAATCCGCGCCAGTGGCTGGCTGAGGGCGCTTTCCAGCCCTTGCTGGCTAATCAGCGTAGCCAGTTCATCGCTGATAAACGGCAGTGAGGCGCGGGTTTCCGCTACGCTTGAAAGAGCAATTTTGCACTCTTCTGCGCTACGCACCAGGCGATAGCTTAAACGCTGACGCCAGACTTTCTGTAGCAGGGCCACTTTTTCCGGTTCGCGGGCATCGCGTACCAGATCGTTAAGCAGACGACCGTTGGCACTACTGTAGAAATCACTCTGCGCAGGTACGTCGTTGATGGCAACCGCATTCCACCACGGCAGAATCGGCAGGGCGATGCCTTTTTCGGTTTCGCCACCCATGCCCAGTAACGGCATCAGGTTTTTAAACGCCAGTGCGATGTCCAGATCGTTACCGCCAATACGGCAACCACTGTGACCCAGCAGGCTGGCTTCACGATCGAGACGCGAACGCCACTGCGGCCCCATCAGCAGCAATGAACAGTCAGTCGTACCACCGCCGATATCCACCACCAGCACCCGTTTTTCTTCCTGCAAGGTGGCTTCGTAATCCAGCCCAGCCGCGACCGGCTCGTACTGGAATACCACGTCCCTGAATCCGGCACGCTTCGCCGCGCGTTCCAGAATCCCTTGCGCCTGGGCGTTTGCTTCATCGCCGCCCAGCCCCTGGAAGTTGATCGGGCGACCAATCACCGCCTGAGTAATCGCTTCTGGCAGCTGCGCCTGCGCCTGCTGGCGAATGTGCAACATCATTGCGCAGACCAGATCCTCAAACAGCGCTACCTGCTGCGGTTTTAAGCCGCTGGCACCGAGGAACGATTTTGGTGATTTCACAAACCACACTTCTTCTGGATCATCAATGTACTGTGCCAGTGAGGAAAGACCGAACTGCACGCTTTTCGCCGTAACATCGATATCTTCTTCGCGGTTATAACGAATCGCCCGACGTAACAGCGCCTGCGTTTCATCGTCGTCTGCCGGAACATCATGATGGCGGTACAGCCATTCGCTTACCGATTCACGCGTTGGCGCGCAAAGCATTGAAGGCAGCAGCGTGCTGTCGTTTTCCATTTTCAGTAATTGCGGTTTACCGTCACGCATGACCGCCACTGAACAGTTTGCTGTACCGTAATCAAAACCAATAAACACGAATTAATCCCCATGCCGGTGAAGAAGGGGCGTGACTTTAGCGAAATGTTGCTGTCGCGACAACCGGAATATGAAAGCAAAGCGTAGCGTCTGAATAACGTTTATGCTGAAAGCGGATGAATAAGGAGATGCGATGTATACCCTGAACTGGCAGCCGCCGTATGACTGGTCGTGGATGTTGGGATTTCTCGCCGCCCGTGCAGTGAGTGGTGTGGAAACGGTCGCTGAGGATTATTATGCCCGTAGTCTGGCGGTGGGCGAATATCGCGGCGTGGTGACTGCTATTCCGGATATAGCCCGCCATACTCTGCACATAAATTTAAGTGCAGGTTTAGAACCCGTTGCCGCTGAGTGTCTGGCGAAAATGAGCCGCCTGTTTGATCTGCAATGTAACCCGCAGATTGTTAACGGTGCGTTGGGCAAGTTAGGCGCGGCGCGGCCCGGATTGCGTTTACCCGGCTGTATTGATGCTTTTGAGCAGGGTGTGCGGGCGATTTTAGGCCAACTGGTGAGCGTGGCGATGGCGGCAAAATTGACTGCCAAAGTTGTACAGCTTTATGGCGAACGGCTGGATGATTTTCCGGAGTATATCTGCTTCCCCACGCCTCAGCGGCTGGCAGCAGCCGACCCGCAGGCATTAAAAGCGTTAGGCATGCCGTTGAAACGGGCAGAGGCACTGATTCATCTGGCAAATGCGGCGCTGGAGGGCAGCTTACCAATGACAATTCCGGGCGATGTGGAGCAGGCGATGAAAACGCTGCAAACTTTTCCGGGTATCGGGCGCTGGACGGCGAATTATTTCGCTTTGCGTGGCTGGCAGGCGAAAGATGTTTTTCTGCCGGATGATTATCTGATTAAACAGCGATTTCCGGGGATGACACCGGCACAAATCCGCCGTTATGCCGAGCGCTGGAAGCCCTGGCGTTCTTATGCGCTGTTGCATATCTGGTATACGGAAGGCTGGCAACCAGACGGAACGGACGAATTGTAGGCCTGATGCGTCGCATCAGGCAATGGGCAAACGCTCCCTCAGTTAATCGCGAAATAACTGCTATTCACCAGCAAATCCAGCGGTTGGGCATCGGCAATCACATCACCATAAATCAGATCGACGCCGATGCCAGAAAGCGTATCCATCACTAAGGGTAAAACGACTGGCCCGGCGATGGTTTTCATCCCGAGTCGCTGAGCGTGCCCCTGAATAATCGTAATCAGCATCTCATCCATCAAATTACCCTGCACGTTGGCGCATAACTCACCATCAAGTAGCAGGTAATCTGCCATATTCGCTTTCAGCGAGTTGAAGATTTGCAGATCGCGGCCCACCTGGCTGAGCACTATCCGACATCCCGCCAGCCGCAGTTTTTGCACGCTTTCTGCGTGATCTAAAATCGCGTCTGCCGGAATAATCAGATGTAATAACCGTGGTGGTAGAGGGCTATTTTCCAGCTGCTCAAGCAGATCATTCACCAGCGTGGCGCTACTCAAACCGGCAACGGAAAGGGGGAGGGCGATGCTTATGCCTTTACTGGCAACCGCTTTTGCGGCCAGCTGGAAAAATTCGTGGAATACCCGTCGGTCAAGAGCATGGCTAAGTGCCGGATCGCTGAAGCTACGACGAAATTTTTGTTCATCAATAATCTCGCCTTCGCAACTCCAGAGTTTAAGCGAAATCAGCCACAAATTACGCGCTTCCGGGATCCGCGGCGAAGCGACACCGTGGGCCATCATCATCAACTGATTCTCTTTAATCATCCGCCACTGTTCATCAAGCGACATCGCCGCCCGTTCGCTATGTGCGGCAGCTTGCTGTGGTTCGTAAACCGTCACCCGGCCCCGTCCACCATTTTTGGAGGCATAACAGGCGATATCAGCCTGCGACATCACTTCTGCCGCCTGATGATTGTTGTCATCAATCAAGGTAATCCCGGCACTGGCACCTACCCGATGCACACGGCCTTCCCATATAAAGTGATAGTCATTCACGGCACTGATAATGCGTGTAGCGATAAAACGCGCGCTTTCAACATTACAGTCTGGTAGCAGCAGACCAAATTCATCCCCACCGAGTCGCGCCAGCACGTCGCTGGAACGCAGCATACTCAGCATCAACGACGCCAGTTCGCGCAGCAAAGCGTCGCCCGCCGCATGCCCGGCGCTGTCATTCACCGCTTTAAAGCGATCAAGATCGATAAACACCAGGGCATGTCGCTGATGTGTACTGTTTACCGTTTGCAGCAGCATACGCAGTTGCTTCTCAAAACTGGCGCGATTGGCGAGATGCGTCAGTGCATCATGGGAGGCGCTGTAGCTCAGCTGGCGCAGCATTTTGCGTGATTCGGTAACGTCCTGAATCACCAGAACCGAACCAATATTGCTGCCGTCCAGAGTACTTAACGGCGTAATACTGTAATGCACGTCGTAGCTGCCGCCGCTCCGGCAGTGCAACACCACATCTTGTTCAATCGCGGAACGTGAGGTGTCGGCACTGTAAATGTTCTCCATCAGGGGACCATTGTCGCCAAAGGTAATATGCAACACCGTCAGGAGCGGAACACCTAATGCTTCTTCCTGCGTCCAGCCGCTCATCTTCTCCGCCACTGGATTCATAAAGGTAATTTTCATTGCCATATCAATACAGACCACGGCTTCGCCGATGGAGTCCAGCGTTATGTGCAGGCGCTCTTTTTCCTGAAACAATGCCTCGTTAAGCTGTTTAACCTCAGTCATATCCATATTAATGCCGAGCAGGCGTTCGACTTCGCCTTCTTTATTCAGTACCCGGTTGGCGAGGGCGCGGATATGGCGAATACCGTCTTTTACGGTAATGCGAAATTCCAGTTTAAAGGGCGAGCGTGATTGCAACGAATCACGAATCACTTTTTCGGCATGCTGGCGATCTTCCGGCAGCACGCACTCGTACCACACCTGCCAGTTCGGTTTGATATGTGGAGGAATTTCATACAGCTCGAACATCCGCTTATCCCAGCTAAAAATATTCGGCTTCAACTCCCACTCCCAGATGCCAATCCCGCCCGCTTCGTTAGCCAGCGTGATGCGCTCCATCAGTTGCTGATTCACCTGTTCGGTGCGTTTTAGCTCGTTAATGTCTTCAATCTGAGCGATAAAATAGAGCGGCGTGCCATCCGTGTGGCGCACCAGTGAGACGGCAAGCAACGCCCAGACAACATCGCCATTGCGGTTGTAGTAGCGTTTTTCCATTGAATAGGTGTTTATTTCACCGCTTATCAGCTTTTCAACCTGTTGGAGATCTTTATTGAGATCCTCCGGCCAGGTCAGTTGCTGAAAGGTGAGTCCGCGCAGCTCTTCCTGACTGTACCCGAGAAACTGGCAGAGCGCTTTGTTGGTTTGCAGCCATTGTCCCTCGGTGCCCACTAACGCCATACCGATAGCGGAATATTCCATGGCGTTCCGAAAACGGGTTTCGCTTTCGGAAATGTGTTTGCGTTCCGCACGAAAGGCATACATCACCATCGTCATGATGTTGGCGGGCAGCAGGATCAGCAAAAACGGTAGCCACGGCATATGGCTCATCAGGTATGTACGCGGCGTAGCAAGCAGGGAGGGATCCGCGGCCATCATCAGCGACACCATCATCACCGTGGTAAGGAAGATCAAAAAGGCTTCCATTCGTGGCAGGCGCACGGCGCTCCACATCAACAGCACAATAATGAAAGTAAAAGGCCACGGCAGATACAGCATCGAAAGCCAGCTTAACGTCAGTGTGATGGCTAACGTGAGCAGCGACTCAAAAAGCAACCGTGGGTTGCGATGGCGCAGCAGATAGTGTGGTTTAAATAACAATCCCAGCGGCACCAGTGCCAGAGCGCCGATGGATTCTGACAGTACCCATATCAAAAATGCCCTGAGAGGATCGTCTCCGGGCGTCAGCAGGACAACCAGAACACCCCCTAGCAGAGGCGGAACAATGGCGCTGCCGAATGCCAGACGCAGCCAGTCAGCCAGATTTTGCAAGGGGTTATACCACGGCAGCAATTTACGTAGCAGCACTGCCCCGACCACGGCTTCAACAATATTGATGGTCGTCCAGGTCATGTTCAGCGAGCTGGTGGAAAAAAGCAGGATGGATGCGGCGATATTTCCCAGCGAGCAGCTCAGCGCAATTCCCGGCCACATGCGCCCGGCATGGCGATAAAACGCCACCATCATGATGGACGTCGGGAACCACAGTGGGGCGAGTTGGGTGCCAAACTGCGAAAGCTCAAGCGAGAAAAGGGTAAAGATAAACGAGACTAAACCTAAACTGACCAGGTGAAGCAGCGGGTGGGGCAGGGCAATTAATACATGCTGTGATTGTTTGCTCATTACCGCTTTATCCGCAAGACCAGGTCGCCAGTATTCGTTTCTGTGTTTATGCTAGTACAAAAGTTTTACATTTTATATGCGAATTGCTCATAAAGTGACGTAAAGGCGGATAATTTGCGCAACTGCGTATAACATTTTTTACCTTGTATAAAACTGATCAACGTAATTTGCCACCGGGAATTCTTCGTCAACAATTAACTCTGAGCGCGCGGCAGCGCTATTCGACTGGTATCAGGCGGATGAAATCCCTATAATTGCCGCGTTTGGCGCTTCGTCGCCCCCTTCCTAACATCCAGGTTAATCAGGTCGCTAAATATATGACTGATCAGTCTCATCAGTGCGTCATTATCGGTATCGCTGGCGCATCGGCTTCCGGCAAGAGTCTTATTGCCAGTACCCTTTATCGTGAATTACGTGAGCAAGTCGGTGATGAACACATCGGCGTAATTCCCGAAGACTGCTATTACAAAGATCAAAGCCATCTGTCGATGGAAGAACGCGTTAAGACCAACTACGACCATCCCAGCGCGATGGATCACAGCCTGTTGCTTGAGCATTTACAAGCGTTGAAACGCGGCTCGGCAATTGACCTGCCGGTTTACAGCTATGTTGAACATACGCGTATGAAAGAAACGGTGACGGTTGAGCCGAAGAAGGTCATCATTCTCGAAGGCATTTTGTTGCTGACGGATGCGCGTTTGCGTGACGAACTTAACTTCTCCATTTTCGTTGATACCCCGCTGGATATCTGCCTGATGCGCCGCATCAAGCGTGACGTTAACGAGCGTGGGCGTTCAATGGATTCCGTGATGGCGCAATATCAAAAAACCGTGCGCCCGATGTTCCTGCAATTCATTGAGCCTTCTAAACAATATGCGGACATTATCGTGCCGCGCGGCGGGAAAAACCGCATCGCGATCGATATATTGAAAGCGAAAATAAGTCAGTTCTTTGAATAAGCTTGATAAATTGTGTACCGTTCAGTGATAACCTGGTATGCCCTTGACGTAATTGGCGTTAAGGGAGTGATGCGCGAAAGGAGAAAATGCCATGCGTCTGTGTGACCGAGATATTGAAGCCTGGCTTGATGAAGGCCGTTTGTCGATCAACCCACGTCCGCCAGTGGAGCGTATTAACGGCGCGACGGTGGATGTACGCCTGGGCAATAAATTTCGTACCTTCCGTGGTCACACGGCAGCGTTTATCGATCTGAGCGGTCCCAAAGATGAAGTGAGCGCCGCGCTTGACCGCGTGATGAGCGATGAGATCGTTCTCGACGAGGGCGAGGCGTTCTATCTTCACCCAGGAGAGCTGGCGCTGGCGGTGACGCTGGAGTCGGTGACGCTGCCAGCCGATCTGGTGGGCTGGCTGGACGGGCGTTCCTCTTTGGCGCGTCTGGGGCTGATGGTGCACGTCACCGCGCACCGTATCGATCCGGGCTGGTCTGGTTGCATTGTGCTGGAGTTCTACAACTCCGGTAAGCTGCCGCTGGCGCTGCGTCCGGGCATGTTAATTGGTGCGCTGAGCTTTGAGCCGCTTTCCGGCCCGGCGGCGCGACCTTACAACCGCCGTGAAGATGCGAAATATCGCAACCAGCAGGGCGCGGTAGCCAGCCGAATCGATAAAGACTAATTCAGGCCCATTGAGGATACCATGAGACGATTTCTGACGACGCTGATGATACTCCTGGTCGTGCTGGTGGCCGGGTTATCTGCGTTAGTGTTGCTGGTGAATCCGAATGATTTCCGCGACTATATGGTCAAGCAAGTTGCTGCACGTAGCGGTTATCAATTGCAGCTCGACGGGCCACTGCGTTGGCACGTCTGGCCGCAGCTTAGTATCCTCTCCGGGCGAATGTCTCTCACCGCCCAGGGCGCAAGCCAGCCACTGGTTCGCGCCGACAACATGCGTCTGGACGTGGCGCTTTTACCACTACTGAGTCATCAACTGAGCGTTAAGCAGGTGATGCTAAAAGGGGCAGTGATCCAACTGACGCCGCAGACGGAAGCGGTGCGCAGTGAAGACGCTCCGGTTGCACCGCGCGACAATACCTTGCCGGATCTGTCAGACGATCGCGGATGGTCGTTTGATATATCCAGTCTTAAGGTGGCGGACAGCGTGCTGGTGTTCCAGCATGAAGATGACGAGCAGGTGACAATCCGCAATATCCGCCTGCAAATGGAACAAGATCCCCAACATCGTGGCTCATTTGAGTTCTCCGGGCGGGTTAATCGCGATCAGCGCGATCTCACGATATCCCTTAACGGTACGGTAGATGCTTCTGATTATCCGCATGATTTAACGGCGGCTATTGAACAAATTAACTGGCAGTTGCAGGGTGCAGATTTACCAAAACAAGGTATTCAGGGGCAGGGGAGTTTCCAGGCCCAGTGGCAGGAGTCACATAAACGCCTTTCATTTAACCAAATCAGCTTGACCGCCAATGACAGCACGCTGAGCGGGCAAGCACAGGTCACGCTGACAGAGAAACCTGAATGGCAGCTGAGACTGCAATTCCCGCAACTGAATCTTGACAACCTCATCCCGCTTAATGAAACAGCGAATGGTGAAAACGGTGCCGCGCAGCAGGGGCAGAGCCAATCAACATTGCCGCGCCCGGTCATTTCTTCGCGTATTGATGAACCGGCATATCAGGGACTGCAAGGCTTTACGGCTGATATTTTGTTGCAGGCCAGTAACGTGCGCTGGCGCGGAATGAATTTTACAGATGTTGCCACGCAAATGACCAACAAGTCGGGTTTGCTGGAAATTACTCAACTGCAGGGCAAGCTTAACGGTGGACAGGTTTCACTGCCGGGCACGCTGGACGCGACATCAATAAATCCGCGGATAAACTTCCAGCCACGGCTGGAAAACGTTGAGATTGGTACCATTCTGAAGGCGTTTAACTATCCGATTTCGTTGACCGGAAAAATGTCACTGGCTGGTGATTTCTCCGGTGCTGACATAGATGCCGACGCATTCCGCCACAACTGGCAAGGACAGGCACATGTCGAAATGACCGACACGCGCATGGAAGGGATGAACTTCCAGCAGATGATTCAGCAAGCGGTAGAACGTAATGGTGGTGATGTGAAGGCCGCTGAAAACTTCGATAACGTAACGCGGCTTGACCGCTTTACCACCGATTTGACGTTGAAGGATGGCGTCGTGACGTTAAACGACATGCAAGGTCAATCGCCTGTGCTGGCGCTGACAGGGGAAGGCATGTTGAATCTGGCAGATCAAACCTGCGACACCCAGTTTGATATTCGGGTCGTGGGTGGCTGGAACGGGGAAAGTAAATTGATTGATTTCCTGAAAGAAACGCCAGTACCGCTGCGGGTTTATGGCAACTGGCAGCAACTCAATTACAGCCTGCAAGTGGATCAGTTACTGCGCAAACATCTACAGGACGAAGCGAAACGTCGTCTGAATGACTGGGCCGAGCGGAATAAAGATTCCCGCAATGGCAAGGATGTGAAGAAGTTGCTGGAGAAGATGTAGGTTACCAGATGACCTGTCCTGTAGACCTGATAAGACGCGTAAAGAGTCGCATCAGGCGTTCGTGGCGGCATCATTATATTCTGAATATGTAAGATCGAAGGCTGTTCCGTTCACTTGATGTTCCTCGCTACTATGGAACGCTCAAGCCGGTGAACGTGCCAGGGTGGCTCAATCGCTATCACCCTGGCAACCCGGGCTCCCGGCGGTAAATCGCCGCTGGCGCGGTTCCCTCATCTTATTCCTTTCGGCTATCGGGTAAAATGACCGATACCATCACACCTCGTACTCCATCTCGCCATCCTTACGCAGCGGTATAATCTGCACCTTCTGCACGCGATGGCTTTCCACCTGCAACGTTTTAAGCAAATAATCCCCCACCTGAACTTCTTCGCCAGGTTTTGGAATACGCTGTAAATATTCCATCAACAGCCCGGCAATGGTGTGATATTCACGTTTTTCATCCAGCGGCAGCGGCACATATTGCACCAGATCTTCCAGCGGCATATGACCATTCGCCGTCCAGGAACCGTCCGCATTCTTCTGAATATCATGGCGGGCGTCGATCTCTTCCACTTCGTTCGGTAAGTTACCGGCAATGGTTTCAGTGACGTCACTTAATGTCACAATCCCTTCCACCGAGCCAAACTCATCCACCACAAAAGCAAAGTGCGTGCGGGCATTACGGAACTGCTCCAGGGCAGGTAACAACGGCAAGGTTTCCGGGAACACCAGCGGCTGGCGAATCAACACCCGCAGGTTGAGCGGTTCGCCACGCAGTGACTGTTGTAGCAGGTCGATAACGTGAACAACACCGAGCAAATCTTCTGCGTCATCACCGTCGGTAACCACCAGCCGCGTATGCTGATTTCGCTCCAGCAACTGGCGGATCTCGTCTTCCGGCGCGTTGAGATCGATATGCTCAATATCGTGGCGCGACGTCATAATGCTGCTGACAGTACGCTGGTTAAGATTAAGTACCCGCTCAATCATCCGCCGTTCCTGCGGATTAAAGATCTGCTGGTTACCATGATCCACCAGCATGGACGCGGTTTCGGCGTCCAGTTCCGCATCTTCTTTTTGCCCGCTAAGCAGGCGCATTACCGCTTCGGTAGTCCGCTGGCGTAGCGTCTGGTTAGCGGAAAGAAAACGTCGCCGGTTAAAGATAGCCAACTGATTGAGCGCCTCGATCATCACCGAGAAACCAATGGCAGCGTACAGGTAGCCTTTCGGAATGACGAAGCCGAAACCTTCTGCCACCAGGCTAAAGCCAATCATCAACAGGAAGCTTAAGCAGAGAATAACGATGGTCGGGTGACTGTTAACAAATTGCGTTAACGGCTTGCTGGCCATCAACATCAGGCTGATAGCGATAACCACGGCGGCCATCATGACCAGTAAATGGTCGACCATCCCGACGGCGGTAATCACTGAGTCGAGTGAGAAGATGGCGTCCAGTACCACAATTTGTGTCACCACCCCCCAGAACTTCGCACCTTTGCGTTGTGTGGGATTATTGCTGTCTTTCCCTTCCAGCCGTTCGTTCAGCTCCATCGTGGCTTTGAACAACAGGAAGAAACCACCAAACAGCATGATTAAGTCGCGGGCGCTAAAGGTAAACGAGCGGAAGCTGAACAGCGGTTGAGTCAGGGTGACCAGCCAGGAGATTGACGCCAGCAGTAACAGGCGCATTAACATCGCCAGCAGCAGCCCGGTAACCCGTGCGCGGTCGCGCTGCTTCGGCGGTAGTTTTTCGGCGAGGATGGCAATAAAGACCAGGTTATCAATGCCGAGGACCAGTTCGATCACAATCAGCGTGATTAACCCGGCCCAGATAGACGGATCGGCAATCCATTCCATAGTAAGTACAAAACCTATTCGTTGTATGACAAATGTCACAATTCGATCATGGATAAATCGGGGCAAAAATGCAATGTTGCAGCACTATTTATCTCATATTATTTGAGGGTAATAACCTCACATTATCCCTGAATTAAAAGTGGTAATAATAAAGCATTATCTAAGAAATATCGCATGTGGAGACGCAATATTAAATATTGTCAACCTAAAGAAACTCCTAAAAACCATATTGAATGACACTTAATATAATTCTTAAAAATAGCCAATTGCCGAATTGTTACCTTGCCTGCTATTCCGTTAGCTGTAACACTTCCTCCTGCATTATTGGAGAGCCAATATTCAATTACCATAATGTCACCTTATATTCGGAAGTTAATTTCCGCAATAACCCTTTCTCATCAACGATTGTATGCGGAGAGGGTTTGAAAAATTAAGCTAAATCAGTGTATTGGTAGCTAAAAAGCCAGGGGCGGTAGCGTGTCTGGATGCCTGAAAGACCAGTCTGAATTATTCTGTCAATAGCCTGCGGATGAAATCAATTTTTTTAGGACTGATGCCAGTTAAATTTTTATTCAATTAACTGCAAGGTAAATGTGCATGGCGACATTGCTATTAATAGTGCACAGGATAATTACTCTGCCAAAGTGATAAATAAACAATGATGAAATCCAAAATGAAATTGATGCCATTATTGGTGTCAGTAACCTTGATAAGCGGTTGCACAGTACTTCCGGGCAGCAATATGTCGACGATGGGCAAAGACGTCATCAAACAGCAGGACGCTGATTTCGATCTCGACAAAATGGTGAATGTTTATCCGCTGACCCCGCGCCTGATTGACCAATTACGCCCACGCCCGAATGTAGCGCGCCCCAATATGACGCTGGAAAGCGAGATCGCGAATTACCAGTATCGCGTCGGGCCGGGGGACGTTCTGAATGTCACCGTCTGGGATCACCCGGAACTCACCACGCCAGCCGGTCAGTACCGCAGCTCCAGCGACACCGGCAACTGGGTACAGCCTGACGGCACTATGTTTTACCCGTATATCGGCAAGGTTCACGTAGTCGGGAAAACGCTCGCTGAAATCCGCAGTGATATTACCGGGCGCTTAGCGACGTACATCGCTGACCCGCAGGTGGACGTTAATATCGCCGCCTTCCGCTCACAAAAGGCCTATATCTCAGGTCAGGTGAATAAATCCGGTCAACAGGCGATCACCAACGTACCACTGACCATTCTCGATGCCATCAACGCCGCAGGTGGCCTGACCGACACCGCTGACTGGCGCAACGTGGTGCTAACACACAATGGTCGTGAAGAACGCATTTCTTTGCAGGCGCTGATGCAAAACGGCGACCTCAATCAGAACCGACTGCTTTACCCCGGCGATATTCTCTACGTGCCGCGTAATGATGATCTGAAAGTGTTTGTGATGGGTGAAGTGAAGAAACAGAGCACCCTGAAAATGGACTTTAGCGGCATGACCCTGACTGAAGCTCTGGGCAATGCCGAAGGTATCGACATGACCACCTCCAACGCCAGCGGCATCTTTGTCATTCGTCCGCTGAAAGGCGAGGGCGGGCGTAATGGCAAGATTGCCAATATCTACCAGCTGGATATGTCCGATGCCACGTCGCTGGTGATGGCGACAGAATTCCGCCTGCAACCTTATGACGTGGTGTATGTCACCACCGCCCCGGTTTCCCGCTGGAACCGTCTGATCAATCAGTTGCTGCCAACTATTAGCGGTGTCCGTTACATGACGGATACAGCCAGCGACATTCATAACTGGTAATCGTCATGTTTAACAACATATTAGTTGTCTGTGTCGGCAATATTTGCCGTTCCCCGACGGCGGAACGCTTACTGCAACGTTATCACCCGGAACTGAAAGTGGAGTCCGCTGGACTCGGCGCGCTGGTCGGTAAGGGCGCTGATCCTACCGCTATCAGCGTCGCCGCAGAACATCAACTGTCTCTGGAAGGCCACTGTGCACGACAAATCAGCCGCCGCCTGTGTCGCAACTATGACCTGATTTTGACCATGGAAAAGCGCCATATCGAACGCTTATGCGAGATGGCACCTGAGATGCGCGGCAAAGTGATGCTGTTTGGTCACTGGGATAACGAATGTGAAATCCCCGATCCGTATCGCAAAAGCCGGGAAACGTTTGCAGCGGTGTACACATTACTTGAACGGTCTGCCCGCCAGTGGGCGCAGGCATTGAACGCAGAGCAGGTATAAGAATGACAGAAAAAGTAAAACAACATGCCGCTCCGGTAACGGGCAGTGATGAAATCGATATTGGTCGCCTGGTCGGCACCGTCATTGAAGCGCGCTGGTGGGTGATTGGCATCACCGCTGTATTTGCCCTCTGTGCCGTGGTTTACACCTTCTTCGCCACGCCGATTTATAGTGCCGACGCACTGGTACAAATCGAGCAAAACAGCGGCAATTCGTTAGTGCAGGACATTGGTTCGGCATTAGCCAACAAACCGCCTGCATCGGACGCCGAGATCCAGTTGATTCGTTCGCGTCTGGTGCTTGGTAAAACGGTGGACGATCTCGACCTCGATATTGCAGTGAGCAAAAACACGTTCCCGATTTTCGGGGCGGGCTGGGATCGACTGATGGGACGCCAGAACGAGACGGTGAAAGTGACTACCTTTAACCGCCCGAAAGAGATGGCGGGCCAGGTGTTTACGCTTAATGTGCTGGACAATAAAAACTACACCCTGAGCAGTGATGGCGGCTTTAGCGCCCGTGGGCAAGCGGGCCAGATGCTGAAAAAAGAAGGCGTCACGCTGATGGTTGAAGCCATTCACGCCCGCCCGGGCAGTGAGTTTACCGTCACCAAATACTCCACGTTGGGGATGATAAACCAACTGCAAAACAGCCTGACGGTAACGGAGAACGGCAAAGACGCAGGCGTACTGAGCCTGACTTATACCGGTGAAGATCGCGAACAGATCCGCGACATTCTTAACAGCATCGCCCGTAACTATCAGGAACAAAATATTGAGCGCAAATCGGCGGAAGCGTCGAAAAGCCTCGCTTTCCTCGCGCAACAGTTACCGGAAGTACGTAGCCGCCTCGATGTTGCCGAAAACAAACTGAATGCCTTCCGTCAGGATAAAGATTCTGTTGATCTGCCGCTGGAAGCGAAAGCGGTGCTCGATTCGATGGTGAACATCGACGCGCAGTTGAACGAACTGACCTTTAAAGAGGCGGAAATCTCCAAGCTGTACACCAAAGTTCACCCGGCGTACCGCACGCTGCTGGAGAAACGTCAGGCGCTGGAAGAAGAGAAAGCCAAACTTAACGGTCGCGTAACGGCGATGCCGAAAACCCAGCAGGAGATTGTGCGCCTGACCCGCGATGTCGAGTCTGGTCAGCAGGTCTATATGCAACTGCTGAATAAAGAGCAGGAGCTGAAAATCACCGAAGCCAGCACCGTCGGCGATGTGCGCATTGTTGACCCGGCAATCACCCAGCCTGGCGTGCTGAAACCGAAGAAAGGACTGATTATCCTCGGCGCAATTATCCTCGGCCTGATGCTCTCTATCGTGGGTGTGCTGCTGCGCTCGTTGTTTAATCGCGGCATCGAAAGCCCGCAGGTGCTGGAAGAACATGGTATCAGCGTCTATGCCAGCATCCCGCTGTCGGAATGGCAGAAAGCGCGCGATAGCGTCAAAACCATCAAAGGGATTAAACGCTATAAACAGAGCCAGCTACTGGCGGTGGGGAATCCAACCGATCTGGCGATTGAAGCCATCCGCAGCCTGCGTACCAGTCTGCACTTCGCGATGATGCAGGCGCAGAACAATGTGTTGATGATGACAGGGGTGAGCCCGTCAATCGGTAAAACCTTTGTCTGCGCCAACCTGGCGGCGGTGATCAGTCAGACCAATAAACGGGTGTTGTTGATCGACTGCGATATGCGCAAAGGCTACACCCACGAGCTGTTGGGTACCAATAACGTCAATGGCCTGTCGGAAATTCTGATTGGCCAGGGCGATATTACTACCGCAGCTAAACCGACCTCTATTGCCAAATTTGACCTGATCCCGCGCGGTCAGGTACCGCCAAATCCTTCTGAACTGTTGATGAGCGAACGCTTTGCCGAACTGGTGAACTGGGCGAGTAAAAACTATGACCTGGTGTTGATTGATACGCCGCCGATTCTGGCAGTGACCGATGCGGCAATTGTTGGTCGTCATGTCGGAACCACGTTAATGGTGGCGCGTTATGCGGTCAACACCTTGAAAGAAGTGGAAACCAGTCTGAACCGCTTTGAGCAAAACGGTATTCCGGTGAAAGGGGTGATTCTGAACTCCATCTTCCGCCGCGCCAGCGCGTATCAGGATTATGGCTATTACGAATACGAATATAAGTCGGATGCGAAATAACGACATCCGCTGTCGGATGCGATGCTGACGCATCTTATCCGACCTACGTTCACGCCGCATCCGGCAAGCAAACCAGCTCCGTAGGCCGGATAAGGCGCTCACGCCGCATCCGGCAACAGAACCCGTAAACAAGCTTATAAACCGGCAGAACATCTCGACACTCCGGGAGAACAACCTATGAAAGACAATCCGCTGATCTCAATCTATATGCCGACCTGGAACCGCCAACAACTGGCGATTCGGGCGATAAAATCGGTCCTGCGCCAGGACTACAGCAACTGGGAGATGATCATCGTGGATGATTGCTCCACCTCCTGGGAACAACTGCAACAGTACGTCACTGCCCTCAACGATCCGCGTATCACCTACATTCACAACGACATTAACAGCGGGGCGTGCGCGGTACGTAACCAGGCGATTATGCTGGCGCAAGGGGAATACATTACCGGGATCGATGACGATGACGAATGGACACCCAACCGTCTGAGCGTCTTCCTCGCCCATAAACAGCAACTGGTCACTCACGCCTTTTTGTACGCTAACGACTACGTATGCCAGGGAGAAGTTTATTCCCAACCGGCAAGCTTACCACTGTATCCCAAATCGCCGTATTCACGTCGCCTGTTCTACAAACGCAATATCATTGGCAATCAGGTTTTTACCTGGGCGTGGCGTTTCAAAGAGTGCTTATTCGATACCGAACTGAAAGCAGCACAGGATTACGACATCTTCCTGCGGATGGTGGTGGAGTACGGCGAACCGTGGAAAGTGGAAGAGGCGACGCAGATCCTGCATATCAATCACGGCGAAATGCAGATCACCTCGTCACCGAAAAAATTCTCCGGATACTTCCACTTTTACCGCAAGCACAAAGACAAATTCGACCGCGCCAGTAAAAAATATCAGCTGTTTACCCTCTACCAGATCCGCAATAAACGTATGACCTGGCGCACTTTGCTGACGCTGCTGTCGGTGCGTAACGGCAAACGTCTGGCTGATGGTATTCGGGGGCGCTAAAGATGCTGGAAGATCTACGCGCCAACAGCTGGAGTTTACGCCCGTGCTGTATGGTTCTTGCCTATCGCGTCGCTCATTTTTGTTCGGTGTGGCGCAAAAAGAACGTCCTCAACAATCTGTGGGCGGCCCCGCTGCTGGTGCTGTATCGCATTATCACCGAATGCTTTTTCGGTTATGAAATCCAGGCAGCCGCGACCATTGGCCGCCGCTTTACTATCCATCACGGTTACGCCGTAGTGATCAATAAAAACGTGGTAGCGGGGGATGATTTCACCATTCGCCACGGCGTCACTATCGGCAATCGTGGTGCCGATAACATGGCATGTCCACACATTGGCAACGGCGTCGAACTCGGTGCCAACGTCATTATTCTTGGTGATATCACGCTTGGTAACAACGTCACCGTGGGCGCGGGCAGCGTGGTGCTCGACTCTGTCCCGGACAACGCGCTGGTGGTGGGAGAAAAAGCGCGAGTGAAGGTAATCAAATGAATATTCTGCAATTTAATGTGCGACTGGCGGAAGGCGGGGCAGCAGGTGTGGCGTTAGATCTCCACCAGCGTGCGCTGCAACAGGGGCTGGCGTCACATTTTGTCTACGGCTACGGCAAAGGCGGCAAAGAGAGCGTCAGCCATCAGAACTATCCGCAGGTCATCAAACATACGCCGCGGATGACCGCGATGGCGAACATTGCCCTGTTTCGTCTGTTTAATCGCGATCTGTTTGGCAATTTCAATGAGTTATATCGCACCATTACTCGTACACCGGGTCCGGTGGTCCTGCATTTTCATGTGCTGCACAGCTACTGGCTAAATCTTAAGAGCGTGGTGCGCTTTTGCGAAAAGGTGAAAAACCACAAACCGGATGTCACTCTGGTCTGGACGCTGCACGACCACTGGAGCGTTACCGGGCGCTGCGCCTTTACCGACGGTTGTGAAGGCTGGAAAACGGGCTGCCAGAAATGCCCGACCTTAATTAATTATCCGCCGGTGAAGATTGATCGCGCACACCAGCTGGTGGCGGGCAAACGCCAGTTATTCCGTGAGATGCTGGCGCTGGGCTGTCAGTTTATTTCCCCCAGCCAGCATGTGGCTGACGCTTTCAATAGCCTGTACGGTCCAGGGCGTTGCCGGATCATCAATAACGGTATTGATATGGCAACCGAGGCGATTCTGGCGGATTTGCCTCCGGTGCGCGAAACTCAGGGTAAGCCGAAAATCGCGGTGGTAGCGCATGACCTGCGTTACGACGGCAAAACTAACCAGCAACTGGTACGCGAGATGATGGCGCTGGACGACAAAATCGAACTGCATACCTTTGGTAAGTTCTCGCCGTTCACCGCTGGCAACGTGGTTAATCACGGCTTTGAAACTGACAAGCGCAATTTGATGAGCGCGCTCAATCAGATGGATGCGCTGGTGTTCAGTTCTCGCGTCGATAACTACCCGCTGATTTTGTGTGAGGCGTTATCAATTGGCGTGCCGGTGATTGCCACCCATAGCGACGCGGCGCGTGAAGTGTTGCAAAAATCCGGCGGTAAAACCGTCAGCGAAGAAGACGTGCTGCAACTGGTCCAGTTAAGCAAACCGGAAATCGCGCAGGCGATATTTGGTACCACGCTGGCTGAGTTCAGCCAACGCAGCCGCGCCGCCTACAGTGGACAACAGATGCTGGAGGAGTATGTCAACTTCTATCAGAATCTGTAGCTACCTGCTGCTGCCGCTGATCTACCTGCTGGTTAACGTCAAAATCGCCCAGCTTGGCGAAAGTTTTCCCATCACCATCGTCACTTTTTTACCTGTCTTGTTACTGCTGTTTTTAGAACGCATCAGCGTTAAAAAATTGATGATTGCCTTAGGGATTGGCGCGGGACTCACGGCGTTTAACTACCTGTTTGGTCAGTCGTTGGATGCCAGTAAATACGTCACTTCAACCATGCTGTTTGTCTATATTGTGATCATTATTGGCATGGTGTGGAGTATTCGCTTTAAAACGATTTCGCCACACAACCATCGTAAGATATTACGTTTCTTTTATCTGGTGGTCGGGCTGGTGGTGGCGCTGGCGGCGGTGGAGATGGCGCAAATTATCCTCACCGGCGGCAGCAGTATTATGGAGTCGATTTCGAAATATCTGATTTACAGCAACAGCTATGTACTGAATTTCATTAAATTCGGCGGCAAGCGCACGACAGCACTTTATTTCGAACCGGCATTTTTCGCTCTGGCATTAATCTCAATTTGGCTCAGCATCAAACAGTTTGGTATCAAAACGCCTAAAACCGATGCTATGATTCTCGCAGGGATAATATTATCCGGATCGTTTTCAGGGGTTATGACCTTTATCCTGTTTTATTTGCTGGAGTGGGCATTTCAATATCTGAATAAAGAGGCGATTAAGAAAAAGTTACCGTTAGCATTGATTTCTCTGGCTGTATTCCTGGTTGGTGTGGTAATCGCGTTTCCTTATATTTCCACCCGTCTGGGCGATTTAGGTACGGAAGGATCGTCATCGTATTATCGTATTGTCGGTCCGCTGGTGATGGTCGGTTATTCTTTGACCCATATTGACGGTGTAGTCAGATTTGGCTCACTTTATGAATATGTCGCATCATTCGGAATATTTAACGGTGCGGATGTCGGAAAAACCATAGACAATGGTTTGTATCTGCTGATTATTTATTTTTCCTGGTTCGCGGTGTTTTTATCGCTGTGGTACATGGGGAAAGTGATAAAAATGATGATCAACGCTTTTGGTGATAACCGCAATTTTCGCGTGCAATTATATCTTTTTACTCCGGTATCGCTGTTTTTTACCGGTTCGATATTTAGCCCGGAATATGCATTTTTAATCGTCTGTCCGTTTATTTTGCGAAAAGCGTTAAATATTACGAGGTAAGAATAAGAACATGTTGCTTAGCATAATCACTGTCGCGTTTCGTAACCTCGAAGGGATAGTCAAAACACATGCCTCGCTGGCGCATCTGGCGCAGGCGGACGATATCAGCTTCGAATGGATTGTTGTCGATGGCGGTTCCAACGACGGTACCCGTGAGTATCTGGAAAATCTCAATAGTATCTATAACCTACGCTTTGTCAGCGAGCCAGATAACGGTATCTACGACGCCATGAACAAGGGCATTGCGATGGCACAAGGCAAGTTCGCGTTGTTTCTCAATTCGGGCGATATTTTTCATCAGGATGCCGCAAATTTTGTCCGTAAGTTAAAAATGCAAAAAGATAACATGATGATCACCGGCGATGCGCTGCTGGATTTTGGCGACGGGCATAAAATTAAGCGTAGTGCTAAACCGGGTTGGTATATTTATCACAGCCTGCCCGCCAGCCATCAGGCGATATTTTTCCCGGTATCCGGTTTGAAAAAATGGCGTTATGACCTGGAATATAAAGTTTCTTCTGATTACGCGCTGGCAGCTAAAATGTATAAAGCAGGTTATGCATTTAAAAAACTCAATGGCCTGGTGTCTGAATTTTCCATGGGTGGGGTATCAACCACCAATAATATGGAATTGTGTGCTGACGCCAAAAAAGTCCAACGGCAGATATTACATGTGCCTGGCTTCTGGGCAGAATTATCCTGGCATTTACGCCAACGTACTACCTCAAAGACGAAAGTCTTATATAACAAAAGCTGAATATAAGGGAAAACGATGCAGGATTTAAGCGGTTTCTCGGTGCCGAAAGGGTTCCGGGGCGGCAACGCTATTAAAGTGCAATTATGGTGGGCAGTACAGGCAACAATATTTGCCTGGTCGCCACAAGTATTGTATCGCTGGCGGGCTTTTTTATTACGTTTATTCGGAGCAAAAATAGGAAAAAACGTAGTTATTCGTCCGTCAGTAAAAATTACCTATCCGTGGAAATTAACCTTAGGTGATTACGCGTGGGTCGGCGATGACGTCAATTTATATACCCTCGGTGAAATAACCATTGGCGCACATTCGGTGATATCGCAAAAAAGTTATTTATGCACCGGTAGCCACGACCATGCAAGTCAACATTTCACCATTAACGCCACGCCTATTGTGATTGGCGAGAAATGCTGGCTGGCAACCGATGTCTTTGTTGCCCCAGGCGTCACAATCGGCGACGGCACCGTCGTGGGTGCACGAAGCAGTGTTTTTAAATCGCTTCCGGCAAATGTGGTTTGCCGGGGGAATCCCGCAGTGGTGATACGCGAACGCGTTGAAACTGAATAAATTCAAAAATACAGAGGAATAAGACATGTCAAAAGTCGCTCTCATCACCGGTGTAACCGGACAAGACGGTTCTTACCTGGCAGAGTTTCTGCTGGAAAAAGGTTACGAGGTGCATGGTATTAAGCGTCGCGCATCGTCATTCAACACCGAGCGCGTGGATCACATTTATCAGGATCCGCACACCTGCAACCCGAAATTCCATCTGCATTATGGCGACCTGAGTGATACCTCTAACCTGACGCGCATTTTGCGTGAAGTACAGCCGGATGAAGTGTACAACCTGGGCGCAATGAGCCACGTTGCGGTCTCTTTTGAGTCACCAGAATATACCGCTGACGTCGACGCGATGGGTACGCTGCGCCTGCTGGAGGCGATCCGCTTCCTCGGTCTGGAAAAGAAAACTCGTTTCTATCAGGCTTCCACCTCTGAACTGTACGGTCTGGTGCAGGAAATTCCGCAGAAAGAAACCACGCCGTTCTACCCGCGATCTCCGTATGCGGTCGCCAAACTGTACGCCTACTGGATCACCGTTAACTACCGCGAATCCTACGGCATGTACGCCTGTAACGGTATTCTCTTCAACCATGAATCCCCGCGCCGCGGCGAAACCTTCGTTACCCGCAAAATTACCCGCGCAATCGCCAACATCGCCCAGGGGCTGGAGTCGTGCCTGTACCTCGGCAATATGGACTCCCTGCGTGACTGGGGCCATGCCAAAGACTACGTAAAAATGCAGTGGATGATGCTGCAACAGGAACAACCGGAAGATTTTGTTATCGCGACCGGCGTTCAGTACTCCGTACGTCAGTTCGTGGAAATGGCGGCAGCACAGTTGGGCATCAAACTGCGCTTTGAAGGCACGGGTGTTGAAGAGAAGGGCATTGTGGTTTCCGTCACCGGGCATGACGCGCCGGGCGTTAAACCGGGTGATGTGATTATCGCTGTTGACCCGCGTTACTTCCGTCCGGCTGAAGTTGAAACGCTGCTCGGCGACCCGACCAAAGCGCACGAAAAACTGGGCTGGAAACCGGAAATCACCCTCAGAGAGATGGTGTCTGAAATGGTGGCTAATGACCTCGAAGCGGCGAAAAAACACTCTCTGCTGAAATCTCACGGCTACGACGTGGCGATCGCGCTGGAGTCATAAGCATGAGTAAACAACGAGTTTTTATTGCTGGTCATCGCGGGATGGTCGGTTCCGCCATCAAGCGACAGCTCGAACAGCGCGGTGATGTGGAGCTGGTATTACGCACCCGCGATGAACTGAACCTGCTGGACAGCCGCGCGGTGCATGATTTCTTTGCCAGCGAAAGCATTGACCAGGTCTATCTGGCGGCGGCGAAAGTGGGCGGCATTGTTGCCAACAACACGTATCCGGCGGATTTCATCTACCAGAACATGATGATTGAGAGCAACATCATTCACGCCGCGCATCAGAACGACGTGAACAAACTGCTGTTTCTCGGATCGTCCTGTATCTACCCGAAACTGGCAAAACAGCCGATGGCAGAAAGCGAGTTATTGCAGGGCACGCTGGAGCCGACCAACGAGCCTTATGCCATTGCCAAAATTGCCGGGATCAAACTGTGCGAATCTTACAACCGCCAGTACGGACGCGATTACCGCTCAGTCATGCCGACCAACCTGTATGGCCCGCATGACAACTTCCACCCGAGTAATTCGCATGTGATCCCAGCATTGTTGCGTCGCTTCCACGAGGCGACGGCACAGAATGCGCCGGACGTTGTGGTATGGGGCAGCGGTACACCGATGCGTGAATTCCTGCACGTCGATGATATGGCGGCGGCCAGCATTCACGTGATGGAGCTGGCGCACGAAGTCTGGCTGGAGAACACCCAGCCGATGCTGTCGCACATTAACGTCGGTACCGGTGTTGACTGCACTATCCGCGAGCTGGCGCAAACCATCGCCAAAGTGGTGGATTACAAAGGTCGGGTGGTTTTTGATGCCAGCAAGCCGGATGGTACGCCGCGCAAACTGCTGGATGTGACGCGCCTGCATCAGCTTGGCTGGTATCACGAAATCTCACTGGAAGCGGGGCTTGCCAGCACTTACCAGTGGTTCCTTGAGAATCGAGACCGCTTTCGGGGGTAATGATGTTTTTACGTCAGGAAGACTTTGCCACGGTAGTGCGCTCCACACCGCTTGTCTCTCTCGACTTTATTGCCGAGAACAGTCGCGGCGAGTTTCTGCTTGGCAAAAGAACCAACCGCCCGGCGCAGGGTTACTGGTTTGTGCCGGGAGGGCGCGTGCAGAAAGACGAAACGCTGGAAGCCGCATTTGAGCGGCTGACGATGGCGGAACTGGGGCTGCGTCTGCCGATAACAGCAGGCCAGTTTTACGGTGTCTGGCAGCACTTTTATGACGATAACTTCTCTGGCACGGATTTCACCACTCACTATGTGGTGCTCGGTTTTCGCTTCAGAGTCGCTGAAGAAGATCTGATACTGCCGGATGAGCAGCATGACGATTACCGCTGGCTGACGCCGGACGCGCTGCTCGCCAGTAACGATGTTCACGCTAACAGCCGCGCCTATTTTCTCGCTGAGAAGCGTGCCGGAGTACCCGGATTATGAAAATACTGGTCTACGGCATTAACTACTCGCCGGAGTTAACCGGTATCGGCAAATACACCGGCGAGATGGTGGAATGGCTGGCGGCGCAAGGTCATGAGGTGCGGGTTATTACCGCACCGCCTTACTACCCGCAGTGGCAGGTGGGCGAGAACTATTCCGCCTGGCGCTACAAACGAGAAGAGGGGGCCGCCACGGTGTGGCGCTGCCCGCTGTACGTGCCAAAACAGCCGAGCACCCTGAAACGCTTGTTGCATCTCGGCAGTTTTGCCGTCAGCAGTTTCTTTCCACTGATGGCGCAACGTCGCTGGAAGCCGGATCGCATTATCGGCGTAGTGCCAACGCTGTTTTGCACGCCGGGAATGCGCCTGCTGGCGAAGCTCTCTGGTGCGCGTACCGTGCTGCATATTCAGGATTACGAAGTGGACGCCATGCTGGGGCTGGGCCTTGCCGGAAAAGGCAAAGGCGGCAAAGTGGCACAGCTGGCAACGGCGTTCGAACGTAGCGGACTGCATAACGTCGATAACGTCTCCACGATTTCGCGTTCAATGATGAATAAAGCCATCGAAAAAGGCGTGGCGGCGGAAAACGTCATCTTCTTCCCCAACTGGTCGGAAATTGCCCGTTTTCAGCATGTTGCAGATGCCGATGTTGACGCCCTTCGTAACCAGCTTGACCTGCCGGATAACAAAAAAATCATTCTTTACTCCGGCAATATTGGTGAAAAGCAGGGGCTGGAAAACGTTATTGAAGCTGCCGATCGTCTGCGCGATGAACCGCTGATTTTTGCCATTGTCGGGCAGGGCGGCGGCAAAGCGCGGCTGGAAAAAATGGCGCAGCAGCGTGGACTGCGCAACATGCAATTTTTCCCGCTGCAATCGTATGACGCTTTACCCGCACTGCTGAAGATGGGCGATTGCCATCTGGTGGTGCAAAAACGCGGCGCGGCAGATGCCGTATTGCCGTCGAAACTGACCAATATTCTGGCGGTAGGCGGTAACGCGGTGATTACCGCAGAGGCCCACACAGAACTGGGGCAGCTTTGCGAAACCTTTCCGGGCATTGCGGTTTGCGTTGAACCGGAATCGGTTGAGGCGCTGGTGGCGGGGATTCGTCAGGCGCTCCTGCTGCCCAAACACAACACGGTGGCACGTGAATATGCCGAACGCACGCTCGATAAAGAGAACGTGTTACGTCAATTTATAAATGATATTCGGGGATAATTATGGCGCAGTCGAAACTCTATCCAGTTGTGATGGCAGGTGGCTCCGGTAGCCGCTTATGGCCGCTTTCCCGCGTACTTTATCCCAAGCAGTTTTTATGCCTGAAAGGCGATCTCACCATGCTGCAAACCACCATCTGCCGCCTGAACGGCGTGGAGTGCGAAAGCCCGGTGGTGATTTGCAATGAGCAGCACCGCTTTATTGTCGCGGAACAGCTGCGCCAACTGAACAAACTCACCGAGAACATTATTCTGGAACCTGCAGGGCGTAACACTGCACCTGCCATTGCGCTGGCGGCGCTGGCGGCAAAACGTCATAGCCCGGAGAGCGACCCGTTAATGCTGGTATTGGCGGCGGATCATGTGATTGCCGATGAAGACGCGTTCCGTGCCGCCGTGCGTAATGCCATGCCGTATGCCGAAGCGGGCAAGCTGGTGACCTTCGGCATTGTGCCGGATCTACCTGAAACCGGATATGGCTATATTCGTCGCGGTGAAGTATCTGCGGGTGAGCAGGATACGGTGGCCTTTGAAGTGGCGCAGTTTGTCGAAAAACCGAATCTGGAAACCGCCCAGGCCTATGTGGCAAGCGGCGAATATTACTGGAACAGCGGCATGTTCCTGTTCCGCGCCGGACGCTATCTCGAAGAACTGAAAAAATATCGCCCGGATATTCTCGACGCCTGTGAACAAGCGATGAGCGCCGTCGATCCGGATCTCGATTTTATTCGCGTGGATGAAGAAGCGTTTCTGGCCTGCCCGGAAGAGTCGGTGGATTACGCGGTCATGGAACGTACGGCAGATGCCGTTGTGGTGCCGATGGATGCGGGCTGGAGCGATGTCGGTTCCTGGTCCTCTTTATGGGAGATCAGTGCCCACACCGCCGAGGGCAACGTTTGCCATGGCGATGTGATTAATCACAAAACTGAAAACAGCTATGTGTATGCCGAATCTGGCCTGGTCACCACCGTCGGGGTGAAAGATTTGGTGGTAGTGCAGACCAAAGATGCGGTGCTGATTGCCGACCGTAACGCGGTGCAGGATGTGAAAAAAGTGGTCGAGCAGATCAAAGCCGATGGTCGCCATGAGCATCGGGTACATCGCGAAGTCTATCGTCCGTGGGGCAAATATGACTCTATCGACGCGGGCGACCGCTACCAGGTGAAACGCATCACCGTGAAACCGGGCGAAGGCTTGTCGGTACAGATGCACCATCACCGCGCGGAACACTGGGTGGTTGTCGCGGGAACGGCAAAAGTCACTATTGACGGTGATATCAAACTGCTTGGTGAAAACGAGTCCATTTATATTCCGCTGGGGGCGACGCACTGCCTGGAAAACCCGGGGAAAATTCCGCTCGATTTAATTGAAGTGCGCTCCGGCTCTTATCTCGAAGAGGATGATGTGGTGCGCTTCGCGGATCGCTACGGACGGGTGTAAACGTCGCATCAGGCGCTGTTTGTCGGATGCGGCGTGAACGCCTTATCCGACCTACGGTTCGGTTTTGTAGGCCTGATAAGACGCGGCAGCGTCGCATCAGGCGCTGTTTGTCGGATGCGGCGTGAACGCCTTATCCAACCTACGGTTCGGTTTTGTAGGCCTGATAAGACGCGGCAGCGTCGCATCAGGCAATGAATGCGAAACCGCGGTGTAAATAACGACAAAAACAAAATTGGCCGCTTCGGTCAGGGCCAACTATTGCCTGAAAAAGGGTAACGACATGAAAAAATTAACCTGCTTTAAAGCCTATGATATTCGTGGAAAATTAGGCGAAGAACTGAATGAGGATATTGCCTGGCGCATTGGTCGCGCTTATGGCGAATTTCTCAAACCGAAAACCATTGTGTTAGGCGGTGATGTCCGCCTCACCAGCGAAACCTTAAAACTGGCGCTGGCAAAAGGTTTGCAGGATGCGGGCGTCGATGTGCTGGATATTGGCATGTCCGGCACCGAAGAGATCTATTTCGCCACGTTCCATCTCGGCGTGGATGGCGGCATTGAAGTCACCGCCAGCCATAATCCGATGGATTATAACGGCATGAAGCTGGTGCGCGAAGGGGCTCGCCCGATCAGCGGTGATACCGGACTGCGCGACGTCCAGCGTCTGGCTGAAGCCAACGACTTTCCTCCCGTCGATGAAACCAAACGCGGTCGCTATCAGCAAATCAACCTGCGTGACGCTTACGTTGATCACCTGTTCGGTTATATCAATGTCAAAAACCTCACGCCGCTCAAGCTGGTGATTAACTCCGGGAATGGCGCAGCGGGTCCGGTGGTGGACGCCATTGAAGCCCGCTTTAAAGCCCTTGGCGCACCCGTGGAATTAATCAAAGTGCACAACACGCCGGACGGCAATTTCCCCAACGGTATTCCTAACCCGCTACTGCCGGAATGCCGCGACGACACCCGCAATGCGGTCATCAAACACGGCGCGGATATGGGCATTGCCTTTGATGGCGATTTTGACCGCTGCTTCCTGTTTGACGAAAAAGGGCAGTTTATCGAAGGCTACTACATTGTCGGCCTGCTGGCAGAAGCGTTCCTCGAAAAAAATCCCGGCGCGAAGATCATCCACGATCCACGTCTCTCCTGGAATACCGTTGATGTGGTGACTGCCGCTGGCGGCACGCCGGTGATGTCGAAAACCGGACACGCCTTTATTAAAGAACGTATGCGCAAGGAAGACGCCATCTACGGTGGCGAAATGAGCGCCCACCATTACTTCCGTGATTTCGCTTACTGCGACAGCGGCATGATCCCGTGGCTGCTGGTCGCCGAACTGGTGTGCCTGAAAGGAAAAACGCTGGGCGAACTGGTGCGCGACCGGATGGCGGCGTTTCCGGCAAGCGGTGAGATCAACAGCAAACTGGCGCAACCCGTTGAGGCGATTAACCGCGTGGAACAGCATTTTAGCCGTGAGGCGCTGGCGGTGGATCGCACCGATGGCATCAGCATGACCTTTGCCGACTGGCGCTTTAATCTGCGCTCCTCCAACACCGAACCGGTGGTGCGGTTGAATGTGGAATCACGCGGTGATGTGCCGCTGATGGAAGCGCGAACGCGAACTCTGCTGACGTTGCTGAACGAGTAATGTCGGATCTTCCCTTACCCCACTGCGGGTAAGGGGCTAATAACAGGAACAACGATGACAAATCTAAAAAAGCGCGAGCGAGCGAAAACCAATGCATCGTTAATCTCTATGGTGCAACGCTTTTCAGATATCACCATCATGTTTGCCGGACTATGGCTGGTTTGCGAAGTGAGCGGACTGTCATTCCTCTACATGCACCTGTTGGTGGCGTTGATTACGCTGGTGGTGTTCCAGATGCTGGGCGGCATCACCGATTTTTATCGCTCATGGCGCGGTGTTCGGGCAGCGACAGAATTTGCCCTGTTGCTACAAAACTGGACCTTAAGCGTGATTTTCAGCGCCGGACTGGTGGCGTTCAACAATGATTTCGACACGCAACTGAAAATCTGGCTGGCGTGGTATGGGCTGACCAGTATCGGACTGGTGGTTTGCCGTTCATGTATTCGCATTGGGGCGGGCTGGCTGCGTAATCATGGCTATAACAAGCGCATGGTCGCGGTGGCGGGGGATTTAGCCGCCGGACAAATGCTGATGGAGAGCTTCCGTAATCAGCCGTGGTTAGGGTTTGAAGTGGTTGGCGTATACCACGACCCAAAACCGGGCGGCGTTTCTAACGACTGGGCGGGCAATCTGCAACAGCTGGTCGAGGATGCTAAAGCGGGTAAGATTCATAACGTCTATATCGCGATGCAAATGTGCGACGGCGCGCGAGTGAAAAAACTGGTCCATCAACTGGCGGACACCACCTGTTCGGTGCTGCTGATCCCCGATGTCTTTACCTTCAACATTCTCCATTCACGTCTCGAAGAGATGAACGGCGTTCCGGTGGTGCCGCTGTATGACACGCCGCTTTCCGGGGTTAACCGCCTGCTAAAACGTGCGGAAGACATTGTGCTGGCGACGCTGATCTTGCTGCTGATCTCCCCGGTGCTGTGCTGTATTGCGCTGGCGGTGAAACTCAGTTCACCAGGGCCGGTTATTTTCCGCCAGACTCGCTACGGCATGGATGGCAAGCCGATCAAAGTGTGGAAGTTCCGTTCCATGAAAGTGATGGAGAACGACAAAGTGGTGACCCAGGCGACGCAGAACGATCCGCGCGTCACTAAAGTGGGGAACTTTCTGCGCCGCACCTCGCTGGATGAACTGCCGCAGTTTATCAATGTGCTGACCGGCGGGATGTCGATTGTCGGTCCGCGTCCGCACGCGGTAGCGCATAACGAACAGTATCGCCAGCTCATTGAAGGCTACATGCTGCGCCACAAAGTGAAACCGGGCATTACCGGCTGGGCGCAGATTAATGGCTGGCGCGGCGAAACCGACACGCTGGAGAAAATGGAAAAACGCGTCGAGTTCGACCTTGAGTACATCCGCGAATGGAGCGTCTGGTTCGATATCAAAATCGTTTTCCTGACGGTATTCAAAGGTTTCGTTAACAAAGCGGCATATTGATATGAGCTTACGTGAAAAAACCATCAGCGGCGCGAAGTGGTCGGCGATTGCCACGGTGATCATCATCGGCCTCGGGCTGGTGCAGATGACCGTGCTGGCGCGGATTATCGACAACCACCAGTTCGGCCTGCTGACTGTGTCGCTGGTGATTATCGCGCTGGCAGATACGCTTTCTGACTTCGGTATCGCTAACTCGATTATTCAGCGAAAAGAAATCAGCCACCTTGAACTCACCACGCTGTACTGGCTGAACGTCGGGCTGGGGCTTGTGGTGTGCGTGGCGGTGTTTTTGTTGAGTGATGCCATTGGTGACGTGCTGAATAACCCGGACCTGGCACCGTTGATTAAAACATTGTCGCTGGCGTTTGTGGTGATCCCCCACGGGCAACAGTTCCGCGCGTTGATGCAAAAAGAGCTGGAGTTCAACAAAATCGGCATGATCGAAACCAGCGCGGTGCTGGCGGGCTTCACTTTTACGGTGGTTAGCGCCCATTTCTGGCAGCTGGCGATGACCGCGATCCTCGGTTATCTGGTCAATAGTGCGGTGAGAACGCTGCTATTTGGCTACTTTGGACGCAAAATTTATCGCCCCGGTCTGCACTTCTCGCTGGCGTCGGTGGCACCGAACTTACGCTTTGGTGCCTGGCTGACGGCGGACAGCATCATCAACTATCTCAATACCAACCTTTCAACGCTGGTGCTGGCGCGTATTCTCGGCGCGGGCGTGGCAGGGGGCTACAACCTGGCTTACAACGTGGCCGTTGTGCCGCCGATGAAGCTGAACCCGATCATCACCCGCGTGTTGTTTCCGGCGTTTGCCAAAATTCAGGACGACACCGAAAAGCTGCGCGTTAACTTCTACAAGCTGCTGTCGGTAGTTGGGATTATCAACTTTCCGGCGCTGCTGGGGCTGATGGTGGTGTCGAATAACTTTGTACCGCTGGTCTTTGGTGAGAAGTGGAACAGCATTATTCCGGTGCTGCAATTGCTGTGTGTGGTGAGTCTGCTGCGTTCCGTAGGTAACCCGATTGGTTCGCTGCTGATGGCGAAAGCGCGGGTCGATATCAGCTTTAAATTCAACGTATTCAAAACCTTTCTGTTTATTCCGGCGATTGTTATAGGTGGGCAGATGGCGGGCGCAATTGGCGTCACGCTCGGCTTCCTGTTGGTACAGATTATCAACACCATTCTGAGTTACTTCGTGATGATTAAACCGGTTCTTGGTTCCAGTTATCGCCAGTACATCCTGAGTTTATGGCTGCCGTTTTATCTCTCGCTGCCGACGCTGGTGGTCAGTTATGCGCTGGGCATTGTGCTGAAAGGGCAACTGGCGCTGGGGATGCTGCTGGCGGTGCAAATAGCCGCGGGCGTGCTGGCGTTTGTGGTGATGATTGTGCTGTCGCGCCATCCGCTGGTGGTGGAAGTGAAGCGTCAGTTTTGTCGCAGCGAAAAAATGAAAATGCTTTTACGGGCGGGGTGAGTTGCTGTTTTCGGTTCCGACAACGGTTGCCGGATGCGGCGTAAAACGCCTTATCCATCCTACGGTTCTGTGCTCGGGACCTGTAGGCCTGATAAGACGCGTCAGCGTCACATCAGGCAAAAAGCGGCAACGAACAAAACAAACACAGCCTCACCTGGCATCAAATTTATGAGGAAAAAATGAAATTACTTATTCTGGGCAACCACACTTGCGGCAATCGTGGCGACAGCGCCATCTTGCGCGGCTTACTTGATGCCATCAACATCCTCAATCCACAAGCCGAAGTGGACGTGATGAGCCGCTATCCGGTCAGTTCTTCCTGGCTGCTCAACCGCCCGGTAATGGGCGATCCGCTGTTCCTGCAAATGAAACAACACAACAGCGCGGCGGGCGTTGTCGGGCGCGTTAAAAAAGTCCTCCGTCGCCGCTACCAGCATCAGGTATTGCTCTCACGCGTCACCGACACTGGCAAGCTGCGTAATATCGCCATCGCCCAGGGATTCACCGACTTCGTGCGCCTGCTGTCAGGTTACGACGCCATTATCCAGGTCGGCGGATCGTTTTTTGTCGATCTCTACGGCGTGCCGCAGTTTGAACATGCGCTTTGCACGTTTATGGCGAAAAAGCCGCTGTTTATGATTGGTCACAGCGTCGGTCCCTTCCAGGATGAGCAATTTAACCAACTGGCGAACTACGTTTTTGGTCACTGTGACGCGCTGATCCTGCGCGAATCGGTCAGCCTTGATTTGATGAAACGTAGCAATATTACTACCGCAAAAGTTGAACATGGCGTTGATACCGCGTGGCTGGTCGATCACCACACCAAAGATTTCACCGCCAGCTATGCCGTTCAACACTGGCTGGACGTTGCCGCACAACAGAAAACGGTAGCAATTACCCTGCGCGAACTGGCACCGTTCGACAAACGTCTCGGCACCACTCAGCAAGTGTATGAAAAAGCCTTTGCCGGGGTGGTCAATCGCATTCTCGATGAAGGGTATCAGGTCATTGCGCTCTCCACCTGTACGGGCATCGACAGCTATAACAAAGACGACCGCATGGTGGCGCTCAATCTTCGCCAGCACATCAGCGATCCTGCCCGTTACCACGTAGTGATGGATGAACTCAACGATCTGGAAATGGGCAAAATTCTCGGTGCCTGTGAACTCACCGTCGGTACGCGCCTGCACTCTGCCATTATCTCGATGAACTTTGCCACTCCGGCGATTGCCATCAACTATGAACATAAATCCGCCGGGATTATGCAACAACTGGGGCTACCAGAGATGGCAATTGATATCCGTCATTTACTGGACGGCAGCCTGCAAGCGATGGTTGCGGATACCTTAGGCCAGCTTCCGGCGCTGAACGCACGACTTAACGAAGCCGTCAGTCGCGAACGTCAGACGGGAATGCAGATGGTGCAATCTGTGCTTGAGCGCATCGGGGAGGCGAAATGAAGGTCGGCTTCTTTTTACTGAAATTTCCGCTGTCGTCGGAAACCTTCGTCCTCAATCAAATTACCGCGTTTATTGATATGGGATTTGAGGTGGAGATTGTCGCGCTGCAAAAAGGCGACACACAAAACACCCACGCGGCATGGACGAAATACAACCTTGCCGCCAGAACCCGCTGGTTACAGGACGAACCTATGGGCAAAGTGGCGAAGCTGCGCCACCGCGCCAGCCAGACTTTACGCGGCATTCATCGTAAAAATACCTGGCAGGCGCTCAACCTCAAACGCTATGGTGCCGAGTCGCGGAATCTGATTTTGTCTGCCATTTGCGGTCAGGTCGCAACACCATTTCATGCCGATGTCTTTATCGCTCATTTTGGCCCTGCGGGGGTAACCGCAGCAAAACTACGCGAACTGGGTGTCATTCGCGGCAAAATTGCCACTATTTTCCACGGCATTGATATTTCCAGTCGGGAAGTGCTCAACCATTACACTCCCGAATATCAGCAACTGTTTCGACGTGGCGACCTGATGTTACCGATAAGTAATCTGTGGGCCGGAAGGCTGCAAAAAATGGGCTGCCCGAGGGAAAAAATTGCCGTATCGCGCATGGGCGTGGACATGACGCGCTTTAGCCCGCGTCCGGTGAAAGCGCCCGCAACGCCGCTGGAAATCATATCTGTCGCACGCTTAACCGAGAAAAAAGGCCTGCATGTGGCGATCGAAGCCTGCCGTCAGTTGAAAGAGCAGGGCGTGGCATTTCGCTATCGCATCCTCGGCATTGGCCCGTGGGAAAGACGCCTGCGTACCCTCATCGAACAATATCAACTCGAAGATGTGGTGGAGATGCCGGGCTTTAAACCGAGCCACGAAGTGAAAGCGATGCTCGACGACGCGGATGTTTTCTTGTTGCCATCGGTAACGGGTGCGGATGGCGATATGGAAGGTATTCCGGTGGCGCTAATGGAAGCGATGGCGGTCGGTATTCCGGTGGTTTCTACTCTGCATAGCGGAATACCGGAACTGGTGGAGGCCGATAAATCCGGCTGGCTGGTGCCTGAGAACGATGCTCGCGCACTGGCGCAACGACTGGCGGCGTTTAGCCAACTGGACACCGACGAACTGGCTCCTGTCGTCAAACGTGCGCGCGAAAAAGTCGAACACGATTTTAACCAGCAGGTGATCAATCGAGAACTCGCCAGCTTGCTGCAAGCTTTATAGAGGAGAACGTATGCTATTTAAAAAACTCTCCCGACGCACCTTCCTGACGGCAAGCTCGGCGCTTGCCTTCCTCCATACCCCTTTCGCTCGCGCACTTCCTGCTCGACCAAGCGTTAATATCAACGATTACAATCCGCACGACTGGATCGCCTCATTTAAACAAGCTTTTAGTGAAGGGCAAACGGTCGTCGTGCCTGCCGGATTGGTTTGTGACAATATCAACATCGGCATCTTCATTCCTGCAGGTAAAACGTTACACATCCTTGGAAGCCTGCGCGGCAACGGCAGAGGGCGATTTGTCTTACAGGACGGCAGCCAGGTGACAGGGGGGGAGGGCGGCAGTATGCATAACATCACCCTGGATGTGCGCGGCTCTGACTGCACCATCAAAGGGCTGACTATGAGCGGCTTTGGCCCGGTAACGCAGATTTATATCGGCGGCAAAAACAAACGGGTCATGCGCAACCTGACCATCGATAACCTCACTGTCAGCCACGCTAATTACGCCATCTTACGCCAGGGATTTCATAACCAGATTATCGGTGCCAACATCACCAATTGTAAGTTCAGCGACTTACAAGGCGACGCCATTGAATGGAACGTGGCAATTAACGACAGTGATATTTTGATCTCCGACCATGTCATCGAGCGCATCAACTGTACCAACGGCAAAATCAACTGGGGAATCGGCATAGGCCTTGCGGGAAGTACCTACGATAATAACTACCCGGAAGACCAGGCAGTGAAAAACTTTGTCGTGGCGAATATCACGGGGACGGATTGTCGGCAGTTGATACATGTTGAAAATGGTAAACATTTTGTTATTCGTAATATCAAAGCCCGCAATATCACGCCGGATTTCAGTAAGAAAGCAGGTATTGATAACGCCACAGTCGCTATTTACGGTTGTGACAATTTCGTGATTGATAATATTGAAATGATTAATAGCGCCGGGATGTTAATCGGCTATGGGGTAATTAAAGGCAAATATCTCTCGATACCGCAAAATTTCCGAGTGAATAATATTCAACTGGATAATACCCGCCTTGCTTACAAATTGCGCGGTATCCAAATCTCCGCCGGGAATGCTGTCTCCTTTGTGGCACTGACTAACATTGAGATGAAGCGTGCCTCGCTGGAGCTTCACAATAAACCGCAACATCTTTTTATGCGAAATATCAAAGTGATGCAGGAATCCTCTGTTGGACCCGCATTGAGCATGAACTTCGACATGCGCAAAGACGTTCGCGGCGTCTTTATGGCGAAAAAAGAAACACTGCTGTCTCTTGCAAATGTTCATGCGGTGAATGAAAGAGGGCAAAGCTCCGTCGATATCGACAGGGTTAATCACCATATTGTTAATGTGGAAAAGATTAACTTTAGATTGCCGGAACGGAGGGAGTAGATTTGCGACCATTCCTGGAAAAATGGAGCCATACTTAGGAACAATGCTACTGCAATCCACAACGAAGCGGCGTAACATCACAAGTAATTCAGTAATCAATTCAGGGTAATTGATGCTGGCGAAAAAAATCGAACAAGCTATAATTCAGCAACCATTTTACAGGTGGATGAAATAATGACGAATTTAAAAGCAGTTATTCCTGTAGCGGGTCTTGGGATGCATATGTTGCCTGCCACTAAGGCGATTCCCAAAGAGATGCTACCGATCGTCGACAAGCCAATGATTCAGTACATTGTTGACGAGATTGTGGCTGCAGGGATCAAAGAAATCCTCCTGGTAACTCACGCGTCCAAGAACGCGGTCGAAAACCACTTCGACACCTCTTATGAATTAGAATCTCTTCTTGAACTGCGCGTGAAGCGTCAGCTGCTGGCGGAAGTGCAGTCCATCTGTCCGCCGGGCGTGACCATTATGAACGTGCGTCAGGGCGAACCTTTAGGTTTAGGTCACTCCATTTTGTGTGCGCGGCCTGCCATTGGTGACAATCCATTTGTCGTGGTGCTGCCAGACGTTGTGATCGACGACGCCAGCGCCGACCCGCTGCGCTACAACCTTGCTGCCATGATTGCACGATTCAACGAAACGGGTCGTAGCCAGGTGCTGGCAAAACGTATGCCGGGTGACCTCTCTGAATACTCGGTCATCCAGACCAAAGAACCACTGGACCGTGAAGGTAAAGTCAGCCGCATTGTTGAATTTATCGAAAAACCGGATCAGCCGCAGACGTTGGACTCAGACATCATGGCCGTTGGTCGCTATGTGCTTTCTGCCGATATTTGGCCGGAACTTGAACGCACTCAGCCTGGTGCATGGGGGCGTATTCAGCTGACTGATGCCATCGCTGAACTGGCGAAAAAACAGTCCGTTGATGCCATGCTGATGACAGGTGACAGCTACGACTGCGGTAAAAAAATGGGCTATATGCAGGCGTTCGTGAAGTATGGGCTGCGCAACCTGAAAGAAGGGGCGAAGTTCCGTAAAGGGATTGAGAAGCTGTTAAGCGAATAATGAAAATCTGACCGAATGTAACGGTTGATAAGAAAATTATTACGGCAGTGAAGATTCGTGGCGAAAGTAATTTGTTGCGAATTTTCCTGCCGTTGTTTTATATAAACAATCAGAATAACAACGAGTTAGCAATAGGATTTTAGTCAAAGTTTTCCAGGATTTTCCTTGTTTCCAGAGCGGATTGGTAAGACAATTAGCGTTTGAATTTTTCGGGTTTAGCGCGAGTGGGTAACGCTCGTCACATCGTAGACATGCATGCAGTGCTCTGGTAGCTGTAAAGCCAGGGGCGGTAGCGTGTTCCCTGTACCTAAAAATTAACTTGTATTTACCGTTTATGGCGAATTATTATTTAAAAAATTCTATTTGGTTATTGTCAGAAAAAATAGTAAGGCTAATAGTTAATTTTATCTCAGTTGTTTATCTGGCTAACTTGTTGGGCCCGACAATTTATGGTGAATATAGTTATTTATATTCGATTGGAATGATTATTTATACAATATCAAGTTTAGGGCTCGACAATGTAACAACACGAGAATGTATAAATAATCCTATTGAAAAGGATAGAATGCTTTTTCTAAGTTTACTACTTAGAGGGACGACATTCGTTGTAACTGCTGTCATTTATTCTCTTTTCCTAACATCATCAAATTTTAATGTAAGCATCTTAATTCTAAGTGCATATGCATATACCATTATTACACCTTATGAGTTGTATTATGCTGGAATAGCAAATTCAAAATTTTTCTCTTCCATGCGAACGTTAGCATTTTTACTGTCAACAATTGCAAAAATAATATTTGCTTATTGGCGCTATTACGAGTTGGTAGCATTGGCATTTGCACTTGAAGGAGTGATATACATCTTATTTTCATATTTAAAAATAAAAGTACATTTTACCTTAGGTCGTCATATTATTAACTATTGTGAAATTAAGAAAATAATCATAATGTCATTGCCTTTATTTTATGTGTCAATGGTTTTGATTTTTTCCTCAAAAATTGACCAGATACTAATTTTACATTTTTTAAATTTTAATGAATTAGGCGTTTTTTCTGTAGCAATAAGTATATCTTCTGCTTTATGTATCCTTCCCAATACATTTACTAGTGCATTTTATGGGAAGATTTTAAATAGTAATGACAATGAATTAATCTGTATGATCTATAGGATTAATATTATTTTGGGTGTGGTTATTATTGCACTGTCAATATTATTTATCCCATTTATAATAGAGAGTTTTTTTTCGCCAGCATATTTTAATGCTGCTGATGTGATCACTTTACTTTTATTTAGCAATGTATTTAAATCATTAGGTTTTGCGATGAATTTTGTCATAATAAAAAAACAGAAACAGAAGTATAGTGTTATATATTTTTCTTTAGGGTTGATTGTAATTATATTATTGAATTATTTCTGTATTCCTTATTTTGGAATAAAAGGTGCTGGATTGGTTTCAATTATTGGACAAGTATTGACAAATTTAGTCTTCCCTTTACTGTTTCTAGACAAGGACATTAATTTGGAAATTAAAAATATTATGATTTCTTTTGTAAAAGCACCATTATTTATTGTTAAAGACATAAAGGCTGTAATCAAGCTATGAAAAATGTATTGTTAGTAAACTTTCCTAAAAATGGTGGCGTTAAACAATTTTCTGTGTGGTTAGATAAACAATCGAAGCATGAGTTCGAATATTATCAGTTCACGTCTTATAAAGAGCTGAAAAATAAAATCATTAAAAATAAATATAAGAGAGTTATCTTTTGCAATAATAATATTAATATTTACAAATTAATATTAACCGGTTCACTTCATGAGACAGAGGTAATATTGATTTTACATGATCACAAACTAAGGGCTGGAGCTAGTTTAAAGGAAAGAATATTAATTTTTTTATATAGGTATCACATTAGATTTTTCACAAAGATTATAATTCATAGCAATGTCAATGAGGAGAAAAATGATAAGATAGTATATCTTAAAATGCCATTTCATTATGAGGAGAGGCATGTTGCTAAAGAAAAGATAAAACTTTTGCAGTTCGGAAGAATTGATGATTATAAAAACATAAAAGGATTAGTCAATATAATAAAAAACAACGAGAATTTTGAGTTGATAATTGCCGGTAGCGGACATCTTAGTAAAAAAGAAAAATTGGATATTGCTAACAGCAAAAATATAACTTTGATTAATCAATATATTAATGCTGATATATCTGAACTATTATTTAGCTGGTGTGATTATTTATGTTTGTACTATAGCGATGTTACGCAAACTGGGCTAATTGATTATGCTTCCAAATATAAGAAAGGCGTAATAGTTTCTGATATTGATGAATTTAAAAATGTCAGCAAAAAATATACAAACTTAGTTTCAGTTATACCGTTAGAAGAAAATGAAGCTAGGATAGCATTAAATAATCTATCTGAATTATATAGTTATGAGTTGAAACAACAGATTGAGAAAGAAGCAAAATTGAACTACTACAATTCAGTTAATGCATGGGATAAATATATTAATGAATTATCAAAATAAAACCATTGCTATTTCAGCTGATTCACTTGCAAATGGCGGTGCTGAAAAAATTGCATGTAATCTTGCAAATATATTAAGCGATGAAAATAATGTGAAATTTATTTCATTTGAGAATAAAATTGAGTACGAATTAAATACAAGAGTTAAATTAGTCATCAATAAAATTAAGTTGAAAAATAAATATATTAGATTATTGTTTTATCTTTTTTTTGCACGAAAAGCCAGTTCTGATTGTGATATAGTAGTAAGCCATATGATACGTCCTAATTTAGTATATTGTTTTTTAAAGATTTTCTTCGATTTTAAGTTAATATGTGTTCATCACTCTAGTTTTAGGCGTATTAATAATGCCTTTATAAAAAAGATAGTAAAATACCTTTACAGTAAAGCTGATGCTGTTATATGTATATCATCCGATATGTTAAATGACTATATCACGCAACATAAAAATAAAAATGGTGTGCTTGTTTATAATCCGCATGATCTCGCTAGAATAAAATATTTGTCTAATGATATAAATGTAATAGATAAAATAAATAGTCAGTTTGATTGTAATTTAAATGAAATAAGTTACTATACTGTAGTTGGTCGCATTATTCCTTTGAAAAGAATTGAAACTATAGTGGAATCCTTTCAGAATATTACTTCAGATAATATAAAAATTTTAATAGTCGGGGATGGGGATCCGAAATATATCACAGCAATTCAGGGTTTAATAAAATCAAGAAATCTCAAGGATAAATTTGTCTTCGTCGGGCATTTAAGTAATCCGTATGCAGTAATAAAAAAAAGCAAAGGGGTAATTTTATGCTCTGAAAGTGAGGGGTTCCCTAATATTCTTGTTGAAGCATTATGTCTGGGTAAACCAATAATAGCATCAGATTGTATATCTGGGCCGAGGGAAATATTATGTATTAATGGCAAATTGGGAAGAAATGAAATAATTAAAAATGAATTTGGAATTTTATATCCTGTAGGTGATGCTCTTGCCTTGGCAAAGGCAATTAATTATATGAACGAAAATCACACAACTTTCATAGGCAGTAAAATTAAAAGTCGTGTGGAGGAGTTTAATATTATGCATATCAAGAAAAAATACTTATCATTGATTAATTGTTTAACTAAGCCATGAAGAATATAAAAAGTATTATCATAATAGGATATTGTTTAATTAACGTTATTTCTTACTTTACCTTAATTGAAACAAACAACTATGGGAATACGTTAAATAATATCAGTATTTCTTTGACACATTCAGAATTATTCTTGTTTCTAATAATGTCTGTGTTATCCTATTCTGTGTTTTTCATCTATAGAGATATTAAATATTATGAATGTGTTCAGGTATCGACTAGTAGAATAATTGATGTCTTTTTTGCTTTTGTTCTTTCTTATAATATTTTTGTGTTTTATATATTGGGTATTGGGAGAGCTGGCACCAGCACATCGGATATAGGTTTTTTACAAAATATTCTCCCTGTATTTCAAAGTACTTTAATATATTATGCAGTTGTACGCAAGAATATCAGGAAAATGCAGGTTGCACTATTGATAAGTGCTTCTATTTTTATTTTACTAAAAGGATGGAGTAGCCATCTATTCATTATTACTGTAGCTGAATTATTATATCGATATAGAAATCAGAGGATAAGCTTTACTAAAAAATTGCTTTTGGTAATATTACTACCTATATTTATTGTTCTATTTTTCTATGTTTATAAATTGAAATATTACTTTCGTTCGGGGGTAATGTTTGATATTCCATTTTTTATTTATTTCGAATATGTGATATCTAGACTATCTCAGATATCAAATATTGCTTATTTATATGAAATTAGAGATGCTTTTCATAAAATAATAATTGAGAATGGAGAGGGCGGGGAATTTTTTATCAAAGAATTCCTTCTTGCTCTTATACCTAAAAGTTTTTTAGGAATAAATGATTATAGACCACTGGATAATTTATTTGGTATCAACTTTATCAATTCAGAACTTGATAATGCAGGCTTCGCCATAACCGTGCCAGGTTTGTTTGTTATATCATCAACTTTTGGTTTACTGAGTGTACTATGTTGTTTCTTTTTTATTCTGTTAATAACTAAATTCCTTTATCATGTGTTTTCAAAAAATTATGGTAGCGCTGGTGCTGCGATGGCAATATCTATATTACTTTATTTTAATTACAGTGGTTCATTAAAAGAAATAGCACTAAGTTTATTTGCATTTTTTCTATTTAAATTATTAAGTATTTTTCAATATAACTTCAGGAAGATAATGAAAATATCATGAAAACTATTGCCATTAGTGCCAATACGGCATGGTATGTTTACAATTTTAGGAAGAGCACTATAGAAGCTCTCATAAAAAAAGGGTATCATGTTGTAGTGATTACAGCCTTAGATCAAAAATATAGCAAATTACTTGAAACATTAGGTTGTCAAGTTTATGGGATACCATTGCGGCGAAGAAGTATTAACCCTTTGGCTGAATTAAAGGTTATGTTTTACTTGTACCAGATCTTACGGAAAAAAAAAATCAATGTTTTGCTTAATTTCACACCGAAGAATAACATATATGGAAGTATTGTTGCTCCCAAAAAAATCTCAGTAATTAATAATATTTCTGGATTAGGTGATGCTTTTGTAAGAAAAGGTGCGAAAAGAATATTTTTTTTATGGCTTTATCAATTATCTCAACAGAAAGCAAAGCACATATTTTTTCAAAATCGGGATGACTTAGAATTATTTTTACGACACAAGGTTGTGTCTACTGGTAAAGCGAGTTTAATCGCAGGATCTGGCGTTGATTTGAACCGCTTTAGTTACTCCCCTTCTGAATTAGATTACCCTAGACGTTTTATATTAGTTGGGCGGTTACTAGAGGAAAAAGGAGTGAGAATATATGCTGATGCAGCTCGTATACTGAAAGATAAGTATAAAGAAAAGGTTGATTTTAATTTATTAGGTTTTATTGACAATGAGAATGTTAGGGCAATTTCTTATTCCGAGATAAATTCTTGGATTAATGACGGTGTCGTTAATTATCTCGGTTCAACTGATAATGTTGAAACAATAGTTAAAAAGATGGACTGCGTCGTTCTACCTTCCTTTTATCGAGAAGGAATCCCTAAAAGTTTAATCGAAGCTGCAGCACTAGGGAAAATAATTGTAACTACCGATAATGTTGGTTGTAGAGATACTGTTAAAGATAAAGTGTCAGGTTTTTTGTGCAAACCAAAATCAGTAGAAAGCTTGGTTAACGCTTTAGAAAAAGTCATTTTAATCGATAAAGTCAATGCTGTTGAGATGGGAAAAGAAAGTCGTAAATTAGCTGTCGAAAAGTTTGATGAAAATCTAATTATTGCCGAATATATTAAAAAAATAGAATCATGAAGATTATATCTGTATTTCTTGCTGCGTTACGGAATACGGACTATGGTCACTATCTCATATTTTATATCCGAAATAACACATGTTTTGCTTAAGTGAAAAATAGCTACTGCAGGTGATTGTACTGCGTTATGAAAATCTAAAATTTAAGGCCGGATAATTATTTGTATTGAAGAAAGTGGCTTCTCTGTAAAAGAGTAGTTCGAAAAATAAATATCAAATCTTTGACGTTTATTTTTGAATTAAGTGTTGAAAATACTGTGGCATAAACAATATTGTGAGCGAGCCATAGATAAATTTCTCCAAGGAGAATGAGTTTGTGGCAAATTATCTTCATGGCTTTAGCATCTATATTGTGTAATGGGGATTTAATTTACGTACCTCTAATACAGAATCATTGCTAAGATTAGATGTTGAGTTTAGAAATCAAATTGAACAACGTGATATAAAACAGAGTTCTTAGTTTAATTGATGAGAAGGGAAAAATGCGTATACTTATTACAGGCGGTGCTGGTTACATTGGTAGCCATACAATAGTCGAATTATCTAAAGCGGGACATGAGATAGTAGTAATTGATAATTTTTCTAATTCAAATAGAAATGTTATTAAACGTATTGAGCACCTAATAAATAAAAAAATAACAGTGTACGATATTGACTTAAGAGAAAAAGAAAAAGTAATTAGTGTTTTCCAGAAGTCATCATTTGATGCTATTATTCATTTCGCTAGTTTAAAATCAGTTTCTGAATCCGTCAAAAATCCATTGGAATATTATGATAATAATATATCTGGAACGCTTAATTTGCTTGCGGTGATGAAAGAGTTTAATGTTTGGAATTTTATATTCAGCTCGTCAGCAACAGTTTATGGCAATTCCTTGATTATGCCCGTAGATGAGTCTTTTAATATTGGTGGAGTTACAAATCCCTATGGATCAACAAAATTATTTATTGAAAATATACTAAGTGATTTGGCGAAATCTGATGAAAGGTGGAGAATTGCATCACTTCGCTACTTTAATCCAGTAGGGGCTCACAGATCAGGAATTATTGGCGAAGATCCAGTTGGAATACCAAATAATCTAATACCATATTTAATGAAGGTTGCTATGGGGGAACTTGAGTGTTTGTATATATATGGCGATGATTATGATACAGACGATGGAACAGGTGTACGCGATTATATTCATGTCACGGATTTAGCACTTGGTCACATATCCGCTTTAAATTATATCTATAATTCAAATGGTTATAATGTATTTAATTTGGGGACTGGGGTACCATATAGTGTAATGGAGGTAATCACTACATTTGAAAAGATTACAGGGGAAAAAGTTAAATATAAAATTACTAACCGACGTCCCGGAGATGTTGCACAATGTTGGTCATCTCCACAATTGGCAGCGGATAAACTAGGATGGAAAGCCACTCTTAATTTAGAGGATATGCTGCGCGATTCATGGAACTGGCAGAAAAATAATCCTGACGGATATGAAAGATAAGTTATTATAGATTACAGCATTTCTGTTTCTGATGCACATAGCTCAAAGTATACTTTTCATTATTGTCCGTTTTTAACCATCGCCCCCTGACAGGAGTAAACAATGTCAAAGCAACAGATCGGCGTAGTCGGTATGGCAGTGATGGGGCGCAACCTTGCGCTCAACATCGAAAGCCGTGGTTATACCGTCTCTATTTTCAACCGTTCCCGTGAAAAGACGGAAGAAGTGATTGCCGAAAATCCAGGCAAGAAACTGGTTCCTTACTATACGGTGAAAGAGTTTGTTGAATCTCTGGAAACGCCTCGTCGCATCCTGTTAATGGTGAAAGCAGGTGCAGGCACGGATGCTGCTATTGATTCTCTCAAGCCATACCTCGATAAAGGCGACATCATCATTGATGGTGGTAACACCTTCTTCCAGGACACCATCCGTCGTAACCGTGAGCTTTCTGCAGAAGGCTTTAACTTCATCGGTACCGGTGTCTCCGGCGGTGAAGAAGGTGCGCTGAAAGGTCCTTCCATTATGCCAGGTGGGCAGAAAGAAGCCTATGAACTGGTTGCACCAATCCTGACCAAAATCGCCGCAGTGGCTGAAGACGGTGAGCCATGCGTTACCTATATTGGTGCCGATGGCGCAGGTCACTATGTGAAGATGGTTCACAACGGTATTGAATACGGTGATATGCAGCTGATTGCTGAAGCCTATTCTCTGCTTAAAGGTGGCCTGAACCTCACCAACGAAGAACTGGCGCAGACGTTTACCGAGTGGAATAACGGTGAACTGAGCAGCTACCTGATCGACATCACCAAAGATATCTTCACCAAAAAAGATGAAGACGGTAACTACCTGGTTGATGTGATTCTGGATGAAGCAGCAAACAAAGGTACGGGCAAATGGACCAGCCAGAGTGCGCTGGATCTCGGCGAACCGCTGTCGCTGATTACCGAGTCTGTGTTTGCACGTTATATCTCTTCTCTGAAAGATCAGCGCGTTGCCGCATCTAAAGTTCTCTCTGGTCCGCAAGCTCAGTCAGCAGGCGACAAGGCTGAGTTCATCGAAAAAGTTCGTCGTGCTCTGTATCTGGGCAAAATCGTTTCTTACGCTCAGGGCTTCTCTCAGCTACGCGCAGCGTCTGAAGAGTACAACTGGGATCTGAACTATGGCGAAATCGCGAAGATTTTCCGTGCTGGCTGCATTATCCGTGCGCAGTTCCTGCAGAAAATCACCGATGCTTATGCCGAAAATCCGCAGATCGCTAACCTGCTGCTGGCTCCTTACTTCAAGCAAATTGCCGATGACTACCAGCAGGCGCTGCGCGATGTCGTCGCTTATGCGGTACAAAACGGTATCCCGGTTCCGACCTTCGCCGCTGCGGTTGCCTATTATGACAGCTACCGCGCCGCTGTTCTGCCTGCGAACCTGATCCAGGCACAGCGTGACTATTTCGGTGCGCATACTTATAAGCGCATTGATAAAGAAGGTGTGTTCCATACCGAATGGCTGGATTAATCTGATTTAAATCAATTAATCAATGCAAGGCCCGGAGAAACCCTCCGGGCTTTTTTATTATACAAAGCGGCAGGTTATGGCCTTTTTTTATAATTTATGGTTAAAAAAGCGATATAATACAGAGCCGCACAGCAGGATCGCTGCCTTGACAGTTCATCTACATCAGCGTTAAAAATCCCGCAGTAGATGAAGTTGTGGTGGTGGATTAATGACCACTCTAAATGTTTAACCGGAAGAAGTCAGAGCTAATGAAAATAACAATTTCAGGAACAGGTTATGTTGGTCTTTCAAATGGTATTCTGATTGCGCAAAATCACGAAGTGGTTGCACTGGATATCGTTCAGGCCAAAGTGGACATGCTTAACAAGAGGCAGTCACCGATTGTTGATAAGGAGATTGAAGAGTATCTGGCGACTAAAGATCTCAATTTCCGCGCTACGACAGATAAGTATGACGCGTATAAAAATGCCGATTACGTTATTATTGCCACGCCTACAGATTATGACCCGAAAACAAATTATTTTAATACCTCAAGCGTGGAAGCGGTCATTCGTGATGTGACAGAAATTAATCCCAACGCGGTAATGATTATAAAATCAACTATCCCTGTTGGTTTTACAGAGTCCATTAAAGAACGTTTTGATATTGAAAATGTGATCTTTTCGCCTGAGTTTTTGCGTGAAGGTAAAGCACTTTATGATAACTTACACCCATCACGCATTGTGATTGGCGAGCAGTCTGAACGCGCTAAACGTTTTGCTGCGTTATTACAGGAAGGCGCCATTAAGCAAGACATACCAACATTGTTTACTGACTCAACCGAAGCTGAGGCGATTAAACTTTTTGCCAACACTTATCTGGCGATGCGTGTAGCGTATTTCAATGAACTTGATAGTTATGCTGAAAGCCTGGGGCTTAATTCACGCCAGATTATTGAGGGCGTATGCCTTGACCCGCGTATCGGTAATCACTACAACAACCCGTCATTCGGTTATGGTGGTTATTGTCTGCCGAAAGATACTAAGCAGTTACTGGCAAATTATCAATCTGTGCCGAATAATCTGATTTCGGCAATTGTTGATGCTAACCGCACGCGAAAAGACTTTATTGCTGACTCTATCCTTGCACGTAAACCGAAAGTTGTTGGCGTCTATCGTCTGATTATGAAGAGTGGTTCAGACAATTTTCGTGCTTCCTCGATTCAGGGTATTATGAAGCGAATCAAGGCGAAAGGCGTGCCTGTAATCGTTTATGAGCCAGCGATGAAAGAGGACGATTTTTTCCGGTCGCGCGTGGTACGTGATCTGGATGCGTTCAAACAAGAAGCTGATGTTATTATTTCTAACCGTATGTCTGCCGATCTGGCTGATGTAGCAGATAAAGTTTATACGCGCGACTTGTTTGGCAATGATTAATTATTTTGTTTCATACTAAGAAAAGGCCCTAATAAATTAGGGCCTTTTCTTATAGTTTTGTAAAATCAAACTTTATAGAAGTTACGATACCATTCTACAAAGTTCTTTACCCCCTCTTTAACTGACGTTTCAGGTTTGAATCCTATTACGTCATACAGTGCTTTTGTATCAGCACTGGTTTCCAGTACATCACCGGGTTGGAGAGGCATCATATTTTTGTTGGCTTCAATACCCAGAGCCTCTTCTAACGCATTGATATAGTCCATCAACTCCACAGGCGAACTATTACCAATGTTATAGACACGATATGGTGCTGAACTTGTTGCAGGCGAGCCTGTTTCTACAGCCCACTGTTGATCTTTTTCTGGAATAACATCCTGTAAGCGAATAATAGCTTCGGCAATATCATCAATATAAGTAAAGTCACGCTTCATTTTGCCGAAGTTGTAAACATCAATGCTTTTACCTTCCAGCATGGCTTTAGTGAATTTAAATAATGCCATATCCGGACGTCCCCATGGACCATAAACCGTAAAGAAACGCAGCCCTGTGGTCGGTAAGCCATATAAATGAGAATAGGTATGGGCCATGAGTTCATTCGCTTTTTTAGTTGCTGCATAAAGCGAAACAGGATGATCTACAGAGTCATCTGTAGAGAAAGGCATCTTGCGGTTCATGCCATAAACAGAACTGGAGGAAGCGTAGAGTAGATGCTGAACATTATTATGGCGGCATCCTTCCAGTACGTTCAGGAATCCAATCAGGTTTGCATCTGCATATGCATTGGGATTTTCAAGGGAGTAACGTACACCGGCTTGCGCAGCGAGGTTTATTACGCGATCGAACCGCTCGTCTGCAAACAGTGTCGCCATTTTCTCACGATCGGCCAGGTCAATTTTATAAAAACTGAAATTGTCGTGCTTGAGTAAATCAAGTCGTGCTTGTTTGAGGTTGACATCGTAATAATCATTTAAGTTGTCAATGCCTACAACTTGATGACCAGCTGCAAGAAGCCGTTTACTTACATAGAAACCGATAAAGCCAGCAGCTCCCGTAACCAGAAATTTCATTTATAATCCTCGCTCAGGCTAGAATATAGCCAATCTTCATCTGGCATAACTGAAAGCTAAATCATACCGTTAGACAAGAAAAAAAGATAATCGGTATCAGTTCTAAACCTGGCTGTTTTTTCTGGTAATGTGTTCCTTTTATGAACGATGATGCTAAGTACTGGTTATCTTCCTCCTTCAAACAACAAGCCGACGTCATTATCTCCAACCGTATGGCAGAAGAGCTTAAGGATGTGGCAGACAAAGTCTACACACGAGATCTCTTTGGCAGCGACTAATCTTCTCTGATCAGGGCGGTTTCGCCCTGATTGCCTTTTGTAACCTGTGCAATAATTCATTGTTTTTATCATTTATCCTATAGTATTCACTAAGATTATCACTACACTATGCAGACCTAAAATTATAACGTCCGTTAGGGTAATGATGAGAGTAGAAAATAATAATGTTTCTGGGCAAAACCTTGACCCGGAACAGATTGATTTGATTGATTTACTGGTGCAACTATGGCGTGGCAAGATGACAATCATCATTTCTGTCATTGTCGCTATTGCCCTGGCAATAGGATATCTGGTCGTTGCCAAAGAAAAATGGACTTCCACAGCTATCGTTACTCAACCTGATGTGGGGCAAATCGCTGGTTATAACAATGCCATAAATGTGATTTATGGTTCAGCCGCGCCGAAAGTGTCTGAGATTCAGTCGATTTTAATTGGTCGCTTCAGCACGACATTTTCTGCATTAGCAGAAACGCTTGATAATCAGGAAGAACCTGAAAAACTGACCATTGAACCTACTGTTAAAAATCAGTCATTACCTTTAGCGGTGTCTTATGTTGGGCAATCGCCTGAAGCTGCGCAGAAACAGCTGGCTCAATATATCCAGCAAGTTGACGACCAGGTAAATGATGAACTTGAAAAAGATCTGAAAGACAACATCGCGCTGCGTATGAAAAACTTACAGGATTCTCTGAAGACCCAGGAAGTGGTCGCTCAGGAGCAAAAAGAGCTGCGTATTCGTCAAATTCAGGAAGCGTTGCAGTATGCGAATCAGGCGCAGGTGACAAAGCCGCAGATTCAGCAGACACAGGACGTGACCCAGGATACCATGTTCCTTTTGGGGAGTGATGCACTGGAGTCGATGGTTAAGCACGAAGCGAGCCGTCCGTTGGTGTTCTCGTCAACCTACTATCAGACTCGTCAAAACCTGCTGGATATCGAAAGCTTAAAGGTTGATGATCTTGATATTCACGCTTACCGCTATGTGATGAAACCTACGTTACCCATTCGTCGTGATAGCCCGAAGAAGGCAATCACTTTGATTCTGGCGGTGCTGCTGGGCGGCATGGTTGGCGCGGGTATTGTACTGGGGCGTAACGCGCTGCGTAATTACAACGCGAAGTGATTTTTGAGCTTAAAGAAAGCGGGCAGGGTGGTCACACCGTGCCCGTTTTTTTTGTCGGATGCGATGCCGGCGTATCTTATCCAGCTTACATATGTTGAGAAAATTTGTAGGCACGATAAACCTGCACACCGGGCAATGACGGATGAGTTGTTGCCGGAAGTGACAGCAACATCACATCCACCTACCCCGCAACTCACTGATGCCGCGTGCGCAGAATCACTATCACTGTTGTTAAATCCAGAATTTGAACCTGCAACAGCACCAGCAGGCGATACATCAAATCAGGCACCTCATTGGTTAGTATGTACCTTCGCAAAACGGGATTACTCACAGCGAACATGGCGTAATTTTGTACAAATCTGTTTTTTTTATCAGCAGATTATTTAGCAACCAGGCAAAAAAATGTCATGCCTTTCTTCATTTTTACTTATATATCAATTGATTATAATTAATTGGTTTGGTAAATGTTTAAGATGTGTATTATTTGAGTAATCCATTAATTAGTCGGCTTTTATATTTTTTTTCCCAGCATGCAACGCTATAATCTGCGAAGATTTTTTTGTGGAATGTGCAGTGTAGAGGCATGAGTCGTTTATCCCACCAGTCGCAACATAACGCCGTCGTCGTGTGCAAAGAGCTGTCAAGCCCGAACGCGCGCTGCTTCTCTGGCGGCGAATACGATGTCTCTTCTTATCTTTCCTCGTATCGTAAATGCTCCTTTCTGATGGTTGCTGGCATCGGTAAATCACTTGATTCGTTTTTTTTGATGGCGGTGAGAGCATGTGTTTTGCCTCGCGTAAATGAGAAGGTCCTGATGGTTACTCTGGCGGCAAATGTGGAAATTGTGGGGCGTTTCGTGGCCTGGTGAGGAACAGATACATATTAAAAGCAGAGATATGCCCTGAGACATATCTCTGCTTTTAGGTTTTCAGGATGCCCGTTCCGTAAGGATGGTTTTTGAGACCGCTGAGTGAAGGGGCTGCCGACAGTCTGAAGCGAAAGAGGGTGGCGTTTAGCCTGGAGCACTACGCATTTTGGTTGCGATAGCCAATGGCGGTAGCGTACCTGAAAAAGGCCATTCAACCCGTTGGTCGATTGATTGATAGTAAAATAAAACAATTATTTATTTAAGGATTTCATTATGTTACTTCCTGTAATTATGGCTGGTGGTACCGGCAGTCGTCTCTGGCCGATGTCACGCGAGCTTTATCCGAAACAGTTCCTCCGCCTGTTCGGGCAGAACTCCATGCTGCAGGAAACCATCACCCGACTCTCGGGTCTTGAAATCCATGAACCGATGGTCATCTGTAACGAAGAGCATCGCTTCCTGGTGGCTGAACAGCTGCGCCAGCTAAATAAGCTGTCGAATAACATTATACTTGAGCCAGTCGGGCGCAACACCGCGCCGGCCATCGCCCTGGCGGCCCTTCAGGCCACCCGCTACGGTGACGACCCGCTGATGCTGGTTCTCGCCGCCGACCACATCATCAATAACCAGTCGGCCTTCCACGACGCTATCCGGGTCGCCGAGCAGTATGCTGATGAAGGTCATCTGGTCACCTTCGGTATCGTGCCGAATGCCCCGGAAACTGGCTACGGCTACATTCAGCGCGGCGTGGCGCTCAGCAATAGTGCCCATTCCGCGTACCAGGTGGCCCGCTTTGTGGAGAAGCCTGATCGCGAGCGCGCCGAGGCTTACCTCTCCTCCGGGGAGTACTACTGGAACAGCGGCATGTTTATGTTCCGCGCCAAGAAATACCTCATCGAGCTGGCCAAATACCGTCCGGATATCCTGGAAACCTGCCAGGCTGCGGTGAATGCCGCCGATAATGGCAGCGATTTCATCAATATCCCACATGATATTTTCTGCGAGTGCCCGGATGAGTCCGTGGACTACGCCGTTATGGAGAAAACCGCTGATGCGGTGGTGGTCGGTCTCGATGCTGACTGGAGCGACGTTGGCTCCTGGTCCGCACTATGGGAGGTCAGCCCGAAAGACGAGCAGGGCAACGTCCTTAGTGGCGACGCGTGGGTACACAACAGCGAAAACTGCTACATCAACAGCGACGAGAAGCTAGTGGCGGCCATTGGCGTAGAGAATCTGGTGATTGTCAGCACTAAGGACGCCGTGCTGGTGATGAATCGCGAGCGTTCCCAGGACGTGAAGAAGGCGGTCGAGTTCCTCAAGCAGAACCAGCGCAGCGAGTACAAGCGCCACCGTGAGATTTACCGCCCCTGGGGCCGTTGCGACGTAGTGGTCCAGACCCCGCGCTTCAACGTCAACCGCATAACGGTGAAACCAGGCGGTGCCTTCTCGATGCAGATGCACCACCATCGCGCCGAGCATTGGGTTATTCTCGCCGGCACCGGTCAGGTGACGGTCAACGGTAAGCAGTTCCTGCTGTCCGAGAACCAGTCCACCTTTATTCCGATTGGCGCCGAGCACTGCCTGGAAAACCCTGGCTGTATTCCGCTGGAAGTGCTGGAGATCCAGTCGGGGGCGTACCTTGGCGAGGACGACATTATTCGTATTAAAGACCAGTATGGTCGTTGCTAATTATTTTCGGGACAAGATGCAGAATGACACAGTTAACTTGTTTTAAGGCTTATGACATCCGTGGTGAACTGGGTGAGGAACTGAACGAGGACATTGCCTACCGTATCGGTCGCGCCTACGGCGAATTTCTGAAACCCGAGAAGGTAGTGGTGGGGGGCGATGTGCGCCTCACAAGCGAGTCGCTGAAGCTGGCGCTGGCCCGCGGGCTAATGGACGCCGGTACCGACGTGCTGGACATCGGCCTGAGCGGTACCGAAGAGATTTACTTTGCCACCTTCCACCTCGGGGTAGATGGAGGCATCGAGGTGACAGCGAGCCACAATCCTATGAACTACAACGGCATGAAGCTGGTGCGCGCGAATGCGAAGCCCATCAGCGGCGACACCGGCCTGCGGGATATCCAGCGCCTGGCGGAGGAAAACCAGTTCCCGCCAGTGGACCCGGCGCGTCGCGGGACCCTGAGCAGGATACCGGTACTGAAGGAGTATGTTGACCATCTGATGAGCTACGTGGACTTCGCGAACTTCACCCGTCCACTGAAGTTGGTGGTGAACTCCGGAAACGGGGCTGCGGGGCACGTGATTGATGAGGTGGAGAAACGCTTCGCGGCGGCTGGGGTGCCGGTAACCTTTATCAAGGTGCATCACCAGCCGGATGGCCATTTCCCTAACGGTATTCCGAATCCGCTGCTGCCGGAGTGCCGCCAGGATACCGCCGACGCGGTGCGCGAGCATCAGGCCGACATGGGGATTGCCTTTGACGGCGACTTCGATCGCTGCTTCCTGTTCGATGACGAAGCTTCGTTTATCGAGGGGTATTACATTGTCGGCCTGCTGGCTGAGGCGTTCCTGCAGAAGCAGCCGGGAGCGAAAATCATTCACGACCCGCGCTTGACGTGGAACACGGTAGACATCGTGACCCGCAACGGCGGCCAGCCGGTGATGTCGAAGACGGGGCATGCTTTCATCAAGGAGCGGATGCGTCAGGAAGACGCTATCTACGGCGGGGAGATGAGTGCGCACCATTACTTCCGCGATTTCGCCTACTGCGACAGCGGGATGATCCCGTGGCTGCTGGTGGCGGAGCTGCTGTGTCTGAAGAACAGCTCGCTGAAATCGCTGGTGGCGGACCGCCAGAGGGCGTTCCCTGCGTCGGGAGAGATCAACCGCAAGCTAAGGAATGCGGCTGAGGCGATCGCCCGCATCCGGGCGCAGTATGAGCCGGCGGCTGCACACATCGACACAACGGACGGGATCAGTATTGAATACCCTGAATGGCGCTTTAACCTGCGCACGTCTAACACCGAGCCGGTGGTGCGTCTGAACGTTGAGTCCAGAGCTGATGTGGCGCTTATGAATGAAAAAACGACCGAGCTGTTACACCTGTTAAGCGGGGAATAAGGTGAGAGATTTACTAACGACGATTTATCGTTATCGGGGATTTATCTGGAGCAGTGTTAAACGTGATTTTCAGGCGCGCTATCAAACTAGTATGCTGGGCGCACTATGGCTCGTTTTACAACCGCTCTCTATGATTCTGGTCTATACCCTGGTTTTTTCCGAGGTGATGAAGGCAAGAATGCCCGATAATACCGGGTCGTTTGCCTATAGTATTTATCTCTGTTCCGGGGTACTGACCTGGGGATTATTTACTGAGATGCTGGATAAAGGTCAGAGCGTATTTATTAACAATGCTAATCTGATCAAGAAACTCAGTTTTCCGAAAATCTGTCTGCCGATCATCGTGACGTTATCGGCGGTGCTAAATTTCGCGATTATTTTCAGTCTGTTTCTAATTTTTATCATTGTCACCGGTAACTTCCCCGGCTGGCTCTTTCTCTCGGTGATACCGGTCCTGCTTTTGCAAATCCTGTTTGCCGGTGGGCTGGGGATGATCCTTGGTGTCATGAACGTCTTTTTCAGGGATGTGGGGCAACTGGTTGGCGTTGCGCTGCAATTCTGGTTTTGGTTCACACCCATTGTTTATGTACTGAATTCATTACCTGCATGGGCAAAAAATCTGATGATGTATAACCCGATGACTCGGATCATGCAATCTTATCAGTCCATCTTCGCCTATCATCTGGCCCCCAACTGGTATTCGCTATGGCCAGTATTGGCTCTCGCCATTATTTTCTGTGTCATCGGTTTCAGGATGTTCCGCAAGCATGCGGCGGATATGGTGGATGAATTATAATGAGTTATATCAGAGTAAATAATGTCGGTAAGGCGTATCGCCAGTATCACTCAAAGACCGGGAGACTGATCGAATGGTTATCCCCTCTGAATACCAAACGCCATAACTTGAAATGGATCCTCCGCGAGATTAATTTCGAAGTCGCTCCGGGCGAGGCTGTCGGTATTATCGGTATCAACGGTGCAGGCAAGAGTACCCTGCTTAAACTCATAACCGGGACGTCCAGGCCGACGACTGGAGAAATTGAAATCTCCGGACGTGTCGCTGCATTACTCGAACTGGGGATGGGGTTTCATTCTGATTTCACTGGCCGGCAGAATGTTTATATGTCTGGGCAACTGTTGGGGTTATCGTCAGAGAAAATAACTGAACTGATGCCGCAAATTGAAGAGTTTGCTGAGATTGGGGACTATATCGATCAGCCTGTGCGCGTCTACTCCAGTGGGATGCAAGTTCGATTAGCTTTTAGTGTAGCGACGGCTATCCGTCCTGATGTGCTAATTATCGATGAGGCATTATCTGTTGGGGATGCATATTTCCAGCATAAAAGCTTTGAGCGTATTCGAAAATTTCGTCAGGAAGGGACCACGCTGTTGCTGGTATCCCATGATAAACAAGCGATCCAAAGCATTTGCGACCGGGCCATTTTATTGAATAAAGGCCAAATTGAAATGGAAGGTGAACCTGAAGCAGTGATGGATTATTACAATGCGCTTCTGGCCGATAAACAAAATCAGTCCATTAAACAAGTTGAGCATAATGGTAAAACGCAAACTGTTTCAGGCACTGGTGAGGTGACTATCTCTGAGGTTCATCTTCTCGATGAACAGGGCAATGTGACTGAATTTGTTTCGGTAGGGCATCGTGTCAGCTTGCAGGTCAACGTTGAGGTCAAGGACGATATTCCTGAGCTTGTTGTCGGATATATGATTAAGGATCGACTTGGACAGCCGATTTTCGGGACCAATACGTACCATCTCAATCAGACACTCACCTCCCTGAAAAAAGGAGAAAAGCGTTCGTTCTTATTTTCTTTCGATGCGAGATTGGGGGTTGGCTCCTATTCTGTCGCTGTCGCGTTGCATACTTCCAGTACGCACCTCGGCAAAAACTATGAATGGCGCGATCTGGCCGTGGTATTCAACGTCGTTAACACGGAACAACAAGAGTTTGTCGGCGTGTCCTGGTTGCCGCCTGAACTGGAGATTTCTTAATGGGTTCGTCGTTTTATCGTTCATTTGAAGAACGACACAGAGGTTCGGTTGAAGAAATCAAGCGCCGCTTGAGTTTTTATTTACCTTTTCTTGCAGGTCTAAAGGACATTTATCCTGATGGCGTGATTGCGGATATTGGTTGCGGACGTGGCGAATGGTTGGAGATCCTGACTGAAAATGGCATTGCGAACATCGGCGTCGATCTCGATGATGGTATGCTGGCGCGCGCCAGGGAGGCCGGACTGAATGTGCAGAAAATGGATTGTCTGCAGTTTTTGCAAAGTCAGGCGGATCAGAGCCTGATAGCGTTGACCGGTTTTCATATTGCTGAGCATTTGCCGTTTGAGGTCCTGCAGCAGCTCGTCATGCATACCCTACGGGTGCTGAAACCAGGTGGTTTGCTGATCCTCGAAACGCCGAACCCGGAGAATGTAAGCGTCGGCACCTGTTCATTTTATATGGATCCAACGCATAATCACCCTCTGCCGCCGCCACTGCTTGAGTTTTTACCTATTCATTATGGTTTTAACCGAGCAATTACCGTTCGTCTGCAGGAAAAAGAGGTTCTTCAATCTCCGGATGCAGCCGTTAATTTGGTCGATGTACTCAAAGGGGTGAGCCCCGACTACAGCATCATTGCTCAGAAAGCAGCGCCAACAGATATTCTTGAACGCTTTGACACCCTGTTTACCCAGCAGTATGGTCTGACGCTGGATGCTCTGAGCAACCGTTACGATGCGATTTTGCGCCAACAGTTTTCGTCCGTTGCCTCACGGCTGGAGACGTTGAACCATACCTATATGCAACAGATAAGCCAGATGTCAGAGACTATTCAGACGTTGCAAGGTGAGGTTGACGATCTGAGTCATGTCATCGATCAGAACCATCAGCTTCATCAGCAAATGGCGGATTTACATAACAGTCGTTCATGGCGTATTACTCAACCACTACGCTGGTTGTCCTTGCAACGTCAATTATTACGTCAGGAAGGGGCTAAAGTGCGAGCCCGTAGGGCTGCGAAAAAAATATTGCGCAAAGGGATGGCGCTCTCGCTGGTCTTTTTCCATCGTTACCCTAAGTCTAAGGTTTATCTGTTTAAGGTTCTGAGAAAAACTGGCTGCTATACATTGCTACAACGTTTGTTCCAACGCGTAATGCTGGTGCAATCTGACACGATGATGATGCAGTCCAGAAGATATGATGTGGGTACTGAAGAAATGACAAGTCGCGCGATGAGTATTTATAACGAATTAAAAAATAAAAATACGGAGAAATAACGATGCGTATTGTCATAGATTTACAAGGCGCACAGACGGAAAGCCGCTTTCGTGGCATCGGTCGTTATAGTATCGCAATCGCCAGAGGCATAATCAGAAATAACAGCCGGCATGAGATTTTCATCGCGCTATCCGCCATGCTGGATGAGTCGATTGCAGATATTAAGGCGCAATTTGCCGATCTCCTGCCGGCAGAAAATATAGTCGTATGGCATGCCGTAGGCCCTGTTCGTGCGATGGACCAAGGTAATGAATGGCGTCGGGAGAGCGCAGAACTGATTCGGGAAGCGTTTCTTGAATCATTGTGTCCAGATGTCGTTTTCATTACGAGTTTGTTTGAAGGTCATGTCGACGATGCGGCTACATCGGTACACAAATTTAGTCGTCAGTATAAAGTAGCCGTACTGCACCACGATCTTATCCCCCTCGTGCAGGCGGAAACCTATCTGCAGGACGATGTATACAAACCCTACTATTTACAGAAAGTTGAGTGGTTAAAAAACGCTGACCTTTTGTTGACTAACTCTGCTTATACCGCACAGGAAGCGATCGAGCATCTGCATTTACAGGGCGATCATGTGCAGAATATTGCAGCCGCAGTCGATTCTCAGTTTTGTATGGCGGAGGTGGCAGCGAGCGAAAAAGAGACCGTCCTTGGCCATTACGGTATTCAGCGCGAGTTCATGTTGTATGCGCCCGGAGGATTTGACTCAAGGAAAAACTTTAAACGGTTGATTGAGGCCTATGCCGGGCTCAGTGATGCCTTACGTCGCAGTCATCAACTGGTCATCGTCAGTAAGCTTTCCATCGGTGATCGTCAGTATCTGGAATCCCTTGCGTCAGGTAATGGTTTACAGCAGGGCGAACTGGTACTCACTGGTTATGTGCCGGAAGATGAGCTGATCCAGCTCTATCGCCTATGTAAGCTGTTCATCTTTGCTTCACTACATGAAGGTTTTGGGTTGCCGGTTCTGGAAGCAATGTCGTGCGGTGCGCCGGTGATTGGCTCAAATGTCACCAGTATTCCTGAAGTCATCGGTAATCCTGAGGCATTATTCGACCCGTATTCTGTCTCTTCCATGAGGGATAAGATCGCGCAATGTTTGACTGATGATACCTTCCTCGCGCGTCTGAAAGAAATGGCGCAGCAGCAAGCGCGAAATTTCTCTTGGGATAAAGCTGCGGTGACTGCTCTGGAAGCTTTCGAAAAGATCGCGGTAGAAGACACCGGTACTGCGCAGGTTTTGCCTGAAGCTTTGATTCAGAAAATCCTTGCTATCTCACAAGGGCAGCCAGATGACCGCGATCTGCGCTTGTGCGCAACGGCCATTGATTACAATCTGAAAACGGCAGAACTTTATCAAATCGACGATAAATCGCTGAACTGGCGTGTGGAAGGCCCATTCGATAGCTCATATAGTCTGGCGTTGGTCAACCGCGAATTTGCCCGGGCACTCTCAGCCGATGGTGTAGAGGTTTTATTGCATTCCACTGAAGGACCAGGTGATTTTGCCCCAGATGCCTCGTTTATGGCACAGTCGGAAAATAGTGATCTTCTGGCATTTTATAATCAATGTCAGACCCGCAAGAGTAACGAAAAGATAGATATTATTAGCAGAAATATCTATCCACCGCGGGTTACCAAAATGGATGCCAAAGTAAAATTCCTTCATTGTTATGCTTGGGAAGAAACGGGCTTTCCGCAACCGTGGATCAATGAATTTAATCGGGAACTTGACGGAGTGCTGTGTACTTCGGAACATGTTCGTAAAATACTGATTGATAACGGACTGAATGTGCCCGCATTTGTTGTTGGCAATGGCTGTGACCATTGGCTCAATATCCCAGCCGAGACGACAAAAGATGTGGATCACGGAACATTCCGTTTCCTGCACGTCTCTTCTTGTTTCCCACGCAAAGGGATACAGGCAATGCTTCAGGCTTGGGGGAAGGCGTTCACTCGTCGTGACAATGTTATCTTAATCATTAAGACTTTTAACAATCCGCACAATGAAATTGACGCATGGCTGGCTCAGGCCCAGGCTCAATTCATAGACTATCCCAAAGTTGAAGTGATCAAAGAGGATATGTCAGCCACCGAGCTTAAAGGGCTTTATGAAAGCTGTGATGTTTTGGTTGCTCCAGGTTGCGCTGAAGGCTTTGGTTTACCTATTGCTGAAGCAATGCTGAGTGGGCTACCGGCTATCGTCACCAATTGGAGCGGGCAACTTGATTTTGTTAATTCACAAAATTCATGGCTGGTTGACTATCAGTTCACTCGGGTAAAAACGCACTTTGGTCTGTTTTCCTCAGCCTGGGCCAGTGTGGATATTGACAACTTAACAGATGCATTAAAAGCGGCAGCCTCAACCGATAAATCAGTGCTGCGTGACATGGCCAATGCTGGTCGCGAGCTTCTTCTGCAGCAGTTTACCTGGAAAGCGGTGGCTGATCGTTCTTGCCAGGCGGTCAAGACTCTGCGTGCGCATATTGATATTGCACAGCATCGGGCGCGCATTGGCTGGTTGACGACCTGGAACACGAAATGTGGGATCGCAACCTATTCCCAGCATCTGGTGGAAAGCGCACCTCATGGCGCGGATGTTGTTTTTGCTCCCCAGGTCAGCGCTGGCGATCTTGTGTGTGCAGACGAAGAGTTTGTACTTCGCAACTGGATTGTAGGTAAAGAGAGCAACTATCTGGAAAACCTCCAGCCACACATTGATGCTCTGAGACTCGATGTCATTGTGATCCAATTCAACTATGGATTCTTTAATCATCGAGAACTGTCGGCGTTTATTCGTCGCCAGCATGACGCCGGTCGTTCAGTTGTTATGACGATGCACTCAACTGTGGATCCGCTGGAAAAAGAGCCGAGCTGGAATTTCCGTCTTGCTGAAATGAAAGAGGCGCTGGCACTTTGCGACCGGTTGTTGGTGCATTCGATTGCCGATATGAACCGCCTTAAAGATTTAGGCTTAACTGCGAATGTTGCTTTATTCCCGCACGGTGTTATCAACTACTCCGCAGCGAGCGTCACACGTCAACAGCAGTCTTTACCGCTAATTGCGAGCTATGGCTTCTGCTTACCGCATAAGGGCCTGATGGAACTAGTAGAATCCGTCCATAGACTCAAGCAAGCCGGTAAACCGGTTCGTTTACGACTGGTGAACGCAGAGTATCCTGTTGGGGAGTCACGCGATCTGGTGGCAGAGCTTAAAGCTGCTGCTCAGCGGTTAGGTGTTACCGATCTGATTGAGATGCATAATGATTTCCTACCTGATGCGGAGAGTCTGCGGTTGCTTTCAGAAGCCGATCTTCTGATTTTTGCTTATCAGAATACTGGGGAGTCTGCTAGCGGGGCGGTACGTTATGGTATGGCGACTCAAAAACCTGTTGCGGTAACGCCCCTGGCGATATTTGATGATTTGGACGATGCCGTCTTTAAATTTGATGGATGCAGCGTCGATGATATCAGTCAGGGGATTGACCGGATCCTGAATTCCATCCGTGAACAGAACTCTTGGGCAACCAGGACTCAACAACGTGCCGATGCATGGCGGGAACAACATGATTATCAAGCTGTTTCACGCCGTCTGGTTAATATGTGTCAAGGCTTAGCTAAAGCTAAATATTTTAAATAAAAATATCTCTCTTGTATTTTTTGCCTTTGAATACAAGAGGGGTTAGATAATGTGTCATTTATTATGAAAATTATTTTTGCTACTGAGCCAATTAAATACCCATTAACGGGCATCGGTCGGTATTCCCTGGAGCTGGTTAAGCGGCTGGCGGTCGCCCGCGAAATTGAAGAATTAAAGCTATTTCACGGTGCGTCGTTTATCGAACAGATCCCTTTGGTGGAGAATAAAAGCGATACCAAAGCCAGCAATCATGGTCGTCTGTCGGCGTTTCTACGCCGACAGACGCTGTTGATTGAGGCTTATCGCTTGCTGCATCCGCGGCGCCAGGCGTGGGCATTGCGCGACTATAAGGATTATATCTACCATGGCCCCAATTTTTATCTGCCGCATAAACTGGAACGCGCCGTGACCACGTTTCATGACATATCCATTTTTACCTGCCCGGAATATCATCCAAAAGATCGGGTTCGCTATATGGAGAAGTCCCTGCATGAGAGTCTGGATTCGGCAAAGCTGATCCTGACCGTTTCTGATTTCTCGCGCAGTGAAATTATCCGCTTGTTCAACTATCCGGAGGAGCGGATCGTAACCACCAAGCTAGCCTGCAGCAGTGACTATATCCCACGCAGTCCGGCAGAGTGTCTGCCGGTACTGCAGAAATATCAGCTGGCGTGGCAGGCCTACGCGCTATATATCGGCACTATGGAGCCACGTAAAAATATCCGAGGCCTGCTGCATGCCTATCAGCTGCTACCGATGGAGATCCGCATGCGCTATCCACTAATCCTTAGCGGCTATCGCGGCTGGGAAGACGATGTGCTGTGGCAGTTAGTCGAGCGCGGTACTCGGGAAGGCTGGATCCGTTACCTCGGATATGTTCCGGATGAAGACCTGCCGTATCTGTACGCAGCGGCCAGAGTCTTTGTTTATCCCTCCTTCTACGAGGGATTCGGTTTACCTATTCTTGAAGCGATGTCTTGCGGTGTGCCGGTAGTATGCTCCAATGTCACCTCTTTGCCTGAGGTTGTTGGCGATGCCGGCCTCGTTGCCGATCCTAATGATATAGACGCGATTAGCGCGCAAATTTTGCAGAGCCTGCAAGATGATAGCTGGCGGGAAATCGCCACCGCGCGCGGTCTTGCTCAGGCGAAACAGTTTTCGTGGGAGAACTGTGCGACACAGACCATTAACGCCTATAAATTACTCTAAGGGTGTCAGTTGAGAGTTCTACACGTCTATAAGACTTACTATCCCGATACCTACGGCGGTATTGAGCAGGTAATTTATCAGCTAAGTCAGGGCTGCGCCCGCCGGGGAATCGCAGCCGATGTTTTCACTTTTAGCCCGGACAAAGATACAGGTCCTGTCGCTTACGAAGATCATCGGGTCATTTATAATAAACAGCTTTTTGAAATTGCCTCCACGCCGTTTTCGCTGAAAGCGTTAAAGCGTTTTAAGCTGATTAAAGATGACTACGATATCATCAACTACCATTTTCCGTTTCCCTTTATGGATATGCTGCATCTTTCGGCGCGGCCTGACGCCAGGACTGTGGTGACCTATCACTCTGATATAGTGAAACAAAAACGGTTAATGAAGCTGTACCAGCCGCTGCAGGAGCGATTTCTCAGCGGCGTAGATTGCATCGTTGCCTCGTCGCCCAATTATGTGGCTTCCAGCCAGACCCTGAAAAAATATCTGGATAAAACGGTGGTGATCCCGTTTGGTCTGGAACAGCAGGACGTGCAGCACGATCCGCAGAGGGTCGCGCACTGACGGGAAACTGTCGGCGATAAGTTCTTTCTCTTCGTCGGCACTTTCCGCTACTACAAAGGGCTGCATATTCTGATGGATGCCGCTGAGCGTAGCCGACTGCCAGTGGTGGTTGTAGGGGGCGGGCCGCTGGAATCGGAAGTGCGGCGTGAAGCGCAGCAGCGCGGGCTGAGCAATGTGATGTTTACCGGCATGCTCAACGACGAAGATAAGTACATTCTCTTCCAGCTCTGCCGGGGCGTGGTATTCCCCTCGCATCTGCGCTCTGAGGCGTTTGGTATTACGTTATTGGAAGGCGCACGCTTCGCAAGGCCACTAATCTCTTGTGAGATTGGTACAGGTACCTCTTTCATTAACCAGGACAAAGTGAGTGGTTGCGTGATTCCGCCGAATGATAGCCAGGCGCTGGTGGAGGCGATGAATGAGCTCTGGAATAACGAGGAAACCTCCAACCGCTATGGCGAAAACTCGCGTCGTCGTTTTGAAGAGATGTTTACTGCCGACCATATGATTGACGCCTATGTCAATCTCTACACTACATTGCTGGAAAGCAAATCCTGAGAGCTGCTACCCCCGCCGTTGCTGCGGGGGCCAACGCGTTAATGCCGATTCTTCAGATTATCAATCACTTCTCCGAGATCCAGCCCTTGATCCTGCAACAACACCAGCAGGTGATACATCAAATCAGATGCCTCGTTGGTCAGTTCAAAGCGGTCATGTACTGTCGCTGCCAGTGCGGTTTCCACCCCTTCTTCACCCACTTTCTGCGCAATGCGTTTGGTGCCGCTGGCATACAGTTTGGCGGTGTAGGAGGTTTCCGGGTCGGCTGATTTGCGTTCGGCGAGCAGTTGTTCCAGTTGATACAGAAACAGCCACTGGTGAGCGGTGTCGCCGAAGCAGCTGCTGGTGCCTTTGTGGCAGGTTGGACCAATGGGATTCGCCAGCACCAGTAAAGTGTCGTTGTCGCAGTCCGGCGCAATATTTACTACGTTGAGGAAATTGCCCGACGTTTCGCCTTTGGTCCACAGTCGCTGTTTAGTGCGCGAGAAGAAAGTGACTTTGCCGCTTTCGATGGTTTTGTCTAAGGCTTCCGGGTTCATATAGCCCAGCATTAACACTTCGCCGGATACCGCGTGTTGCACAATCACCGGCATAAGTCCGTCGGTTTTTTCCCAGTCCAGTTCGCGGCGTTGTTGTTCTGTTAACATATCCTGATCTCCACGCCCTGTGTTGCCAGGTACGCTTTTAATTCACCAATATTGATTATTTGTTTGTGGAATACGGAAGCTGCCAGCGCACCGTCAACGTCGGCATCGCGGAAAGCTTCGAGGAAGTGTTCCATGGTGCCCGCGCCACCGGAGGCAATTAGCGGGACGTGGCAAACTTCACGCACTTTTTTCAGTTGTTCGAGGTCGTAACCGTTACGCACGCCGTCCTGATTCATCATGTTGAGGACGATTTCTCCGGCACCGCGTTTTTGCACTTCCTGTACCCAGTCGAGCGTTTCCCACTGAGTGACGCGGGTGCGGCTTTCGTCGCCGGTATATTGATTCACATGATATTTACCGGTTTCGCCGTCGTACCAGGTATCAATACCGACCACAATACACTGCACGCCAAAGCGATCCGCCAGGCGAGTAATTAACGTCGGGTCCGCCAGTGCAGGGGAGTTAATGGAGATTTTATCCGCGCCAAAGGAAAGAATTTTGGCGGCGTCATCCAGCGATTTAATCCCACCCGCCACACAGAACGGAATGTCGATCACTTCCGCCACGCGAGATACCCAGCTTTTATCTACCACACGGCCATCGCTGGAAGCGGTGATATCGTAGAACACCAGTTCGTCAGCGCCTTCTTCAGCGTAGCGTTTTGCCAGCGGCACGATATCGCCAATGATTTCATGGTTGCGAAACTGTACGCCTTTCACCACCTGACCATCACGAACGTCGAGACACGGAATTATGCGTTTTGCCAGCATGCGATGGCCTCCTTCACGGTGAATTTACCTTCCAGTAATGCACGACCAACTATTACGCCGCGCACGCCAGTGCCTCGCAGGGCAGCAACATCGTTAATGTCGCCAATGCCGCCGGAGGACTGAAATGCCACCTGCGGATATCTGGCGCACACTTCTTCATATAAAGAGACGTTAGAGCCTGCCAGCGTGCCGTCGCGCGAGATATCGGTACACAGCACATGTTTCAGGCCGACGGGCAGATAGGTTTCCACCAGTTGTTCCAGTGAAACGCCCGAGTTCTCTTGCCAGCCGCTGACTGCCACCTGCTTGTTGCCTTGCTCGTCAATACGGACATCCAGCGCCAGCACTAAGGCATCGGCACCGAAGCGTTCAAACCAGCCTTTCACCATATCTTGTGATTTCACCGCGGTGGAGCCGACCACTACGCGCGCAACGCCCGCTTCCAGTAACGCCGCCACATCTTCTTCGCTACGCACGCCGCCGCCAACCTGCACCGGAACGTTAACGCCCGCGACCAGGGTTTTAATCAGCGGGATTTGACGTTTAGCCGGATCTTTTGCCCCGGTCAGATCCACCAGGTGCAGCACTTCGGCACCCTGCGCGGCGTAATCCTGCAATCGCGGCAGCGGGTCGTTACCGTAATCGCGCTGTTTGCCGTAATCGCCCTGATGGAGACGCACCACAGTGCCGTCGATTAAATCTAATGCCGGAATAATCATCACATCTCCAGGAAGTTTTTCAGCAACTTAGCACCAGCGGCACCAGAACGCTCCGGGTGGAACTGCACGCCGTAGAAGTTATCTTTTTGTACCGCCGCGGTGAACGGTTCGCCGTAATTACACTGGGCGATGGTCCACGAATTGACCGGCATTGCGTAGCTGTGAACAAAGTAAAAGTACGCGCCGTCTTCAATCCCCTGAAACAGGCGGTTGCCTGCCTGCGGGTAAACGCGGTTCCAGCCCATATGCGGCAGGGGCAGACCAAAGTCGGTCATTTTCGGCACGTCTTCGTCGATGATGCCCAGCAAATCGACGCCGTTGCTCTCTTCGCTGCGCCGCCCCAGCAGTTGCATCCCTAAGCAGATGCCCAGCACCGGTTGGGTACAGGCTTTGATGAGATCAAACAGCTCGCGCTCACGCACCTGATCCATCGCTGCTTGTGCGGTGCCTACACCGGGTAAAAATAGTTTATCGGCCAGCAACACCACGTCCGGGTCACGGCTGACTTTGGGTTCATAACCGTGACGCGCAATGGCAGACTTCACCGAGTTCAAATTGGCGCAGCCAGTATCAAGGATCACCACGTTCATTACAGCACTCCTTTCGACGAGGGCAGGGTATCGCCTTCCACGCGGATGGCCTGGCGCAGGGTGCGACCAAAGGCTTTGAACAGACTCTCTACACGGTGATGATCGTTTTTACCTTTGGTTTTCAGGTGCAACGTCACGCCCATGGTGTAAGAGAGCGAACGGAAGAAGTGCTCGATCATTTCGGTGCTGAGATCGCCAACCCGCTGGTAGGTAAATTCAGCTTTATATTCCAGGTGCGGGCGACCAGAGATATCCAGCGCGCAGCGGGCAAGGCATTCGTCCATCGGCAGTACAAAACCAAAGCGGCAAATACCGCGTTTGTCGCCAAGGGCAATTTTTAACGCTTCACCCAGCGCCAGGCCGGTATCTTCGACGGTGTGGTGATCGTCGATATAGAGGTCGCCTTTGACGTTGATTTCCATACGGAAACCGCCGTGGGTGGCGATCTGATCCAGCATGTGATCAAAGAAGCCAACGCCGGTATTAATCTTGCTGCCACCTTCACGATCCAGCCACACCTGGACGTCAATTTGCGTCTCTTTGGTGTTGCGCACTACATGGGCGTAACGGTCTCGTTTAGTGAGTTGCTCGCCAATCATCGGCCAGTTCAGGGTTTCGCGGTCGTAGCGTAAACCATTAATACCCATGTTTTCCGCCAGTTGAATATCGGTCGCGCGATCGCCAATCACATAACTGTTGGCACGATCCATCGCTTGCTCAGCCAGATAACGCTCCACCAGTTTTACTTTCGGCTTACGGCAGTCGCACTCATCGGCGGGCAGGTGCGGACAAATCAGCACTTCATCAAATTGCACGCCCTGCGAGGTGAAGATCTGCATCATCAGGTTGTGCGGGCCATCAAAATCCGCCTGCGGGAAACTTTGTGTTCCAAGACCATCCTGATTAGTGATCATCACCAGTTTGTAGCCCGCTTTTTGCAGCTTCAGCAGCTCCGGAATCACGCCCGGTTCAAAGGCGAGTTTATCAAAACGGTCCACCTGAAAATCACTCGGCGGTTCGCTAATCAGGGTTCCATCGCGATCGATAAAAAGATACTTCTGACTCATCAAACTTGCTCCGCACGTAAGGCGTCAATGACGCGCTGGCTTTCTTCACGGGTTCCGACGGTAATTCGCAGGCAGCCGCTTAAAGAGGGTTGTTTATTCTGATCACGTAAGATAATGCCCTGATCCCACAAAGATTTAAACACTGCGCTGGAGGCTTTAAAGCGCGCCAGAATGTAGTTGGTTTCAGAGTCGAAAACCTGCTCTACGCAGGGGATCTCTTTCAGTGCGGCAATCAGGTATTCGCGTTCTGCAATAATTTGCGTCACTCGTTCGCGCATAGCGACGATTCCCTGCGGGCTTAACGCCTGGGCCGCAATGTCGGCAACCGGCGTCGAGAGCGGGTAGGGGGCGATCACTTTCATCAGCAGGTTGATGACTTCTTCGTTTGCCAGCGTAAACCCGCAACGAAGGCCCGCCAGAGCAAAAGCTTTCGACAGTGTGCGCAAAATAGCCAGGTGCGGATATTCCGCCAGCCAGCCAGCCAGCGATGCCTGTGGACAAAACTCTATATAGGCTTCATCGGCAACCACAATCGCCTTACCGCGCGTTAACTCCAGCAGGGTGCGAAAATCCTGCGGGTTGATCAGTTGCCCGGTCGGGTTGTTGGGGCTGCAAACATAGACCACTTTTACGCCGTCCAGCTTGTCGGAAATGCCCTGTAAGTCCAGTTGCCAGTTGTCCAGCGTCGGCACTGTGCGGCACTCGACGCCAATCGTTTCGGCGCTGACGCTGTACATGCCGTACGTTGGCGGGCAGTAGAGGATAGCGTCTTTACCCGGTTCGCAAAAAGCGCGAATCAGCAGTTCAATACCTTCGTCCGCGCCACGGCTGACCAGCACCTGCTCCGGTTTTACGCCTGCATATTGCGCGTAATTTTCAATCACCGCTTTCGGCTGGCATTCCGGGTAGCGGTTGAGCGTTTGCTGAGTAAGTTGAAACTCCACGGCAGTGGGGTATTCGTTGGCGTTCAGCCAGACATCGCCGTTACCGCCCAGACGACGCGCTGACTGATACGGCGTCAGGTTGCGGACGTTTTCACGCGCTAAATCGGTAATAGTCACGGTGCTCATGCTTGCTCCTTAAGGGCGTTAACACGCAAAGTAACGGCATTTTTGTGGGCGGTCAGGCGCTCGGCGGCGGCCAGTGTTTCAATGGTCGAAGCCAGCGCGGAGAAACCTACTTTTGATAGTTCCTGCACGGTCATGCGCTTCTGGAAATCCGCCAGTCCGAGGCTGGAACAGGTGGCGGTGTAACCGTAAGTCGGTAGAACATGGTTGGTGCCGGAGGCGTAATCACCTGCCGATTCCGGTGACCAGTCACCAAGAAATACCGAACCGGCGCTGGTGATGCTATCGACCAGTTCACGGGCGTTGCGGGTCTGGATGATCAGGTGCTCCGGGCCGTACTGGTTGGAGATCTCTACGCACTGCGCTAAATCTTTAGTCACGATCAGGCGGCTGGCGTTTAGTGCCTGACGTGCGGTTTCGGCACGCGGCAGTTCTGCCAGCTGGCGTTCGACAGCTTCGGCAACTTGATGCGCCATATCAGCATCGGGCGTCAGTAAAATCACCTGTGAGTCCGGGCCGTGTTCAGCCTGGGAAAGCAAATCAGAAGCCACGAAATCCGGCGTAGCGCCGCTGTCAGCAATCACCAGCACTTCCGACGGGCCTGCGGGCATATCGATCGCCGCACCGTCCAGACGCTGGCTCACCTGACGTTTTGCTTCGGTGACAAAGGCGTTACCCGGCCCGAAGATTTTGTCCACTTTCGGCACAGATTCCGTACCAAACGCCAGTGCGGCAATGGCCTGTGCGCCGCCGACGTTAAACACGTCCTGTACACCGCACAGCTGTGCCGCGTAAAGGATCTCATCGGCAATCGGCGGCGGTGAGCACAGCGCCACTTTTTTACAGCCCGCAATACGCGCCGGAGTTGCCAGCATTAATACCGTTGAGAAGAGCGGGGCGGAGCCGCCAGGAATATACAACCCAACTGAAGCGACCGGGCGCGTGACCTGCTGGCAACGCACGCCTGGCTGCGTTTCTACATCTACCGGCGGCAGTTTTTGCGCAGTGTGGAAGGTTTCAATATTCTTTACTGCCACTGCCATCGCCTGTTTTAGCTCGTCGCTCAGGCGTTCGCTAGCGGCGGCAATTTCCTCAGCAGACACCTTCAGTGCGGTAACCGTGGTTTTATCAAACTTCGCGCTGTATTCCCGCAGGGCGTCATCACCGCGTGCTTTCACGCTATCGAGAATATCGTTAACAGTGCGGGTAATGCTTTCAGAAGCGGAGATCGCCGGGCGCATTAACAGCTGGCGTTGTTGCTCCGCAGTACAGCTATTCCAGTCAATGATTGTGTTAAAGCTCATGGCGATCACTCCATCATCTTCTCAATCGGCAGGACCAGAATCGAACTGGCACCCAGCGCTTTCAGTTTTTCCATCGTTTCCCAGAACAGGGTTTCGCTACTGACCATGTGCATCGCTACGCGTTGTTGGTCACCCGCCAGCGGCAGAATGGTTGGGCGTTCGGCACCTGGCAGCAGGGCGATGACTTCATCCAGACGTTCGGTCGGTGCGTGCATCATGATGTATTTTGATTCGCGCGCCTGGATCACACCCTGAATACGGGTCAGCAGTTTGTCGATCAGTTGCTGTTTGGATTCTTCCATTTCGCCATCGCGCTGGATCAGGCAGGCTTTCGAGCGATAGATAACTTCGACTTCGCGCAGGCCGTTAGCTTCCAGCGTGGCACCGGTGGAAACCAGATCGCAAATCGCATCCGCCAGTCCGGCACGCGGGGCGACTTCAACAGAACCGTTCAGTAAGCAGGATTTAAAAGAGATGCCTTTCTGGTCGAGATAACGCTTGAGCAGGTGAGGATAAGAGGTGGCTATACGTTTACCGTTTAAGGAGAGCGGGCCGTCCCAGGCTTCATCAACCGGCGTTGCCAGCGAAAGGCGGCAGCCGCCGAAATCCAGACGACGCAGGGTAAAGTAGCGCGGATCTTCACCCTGGGCTCGGCGGTTAAGCAGCTCTTCTTCCAGCACGTTTTCGCCGATAATCCCAAGGTCTACCACGCCATCCATTACCAGACCGGGAATGTCGTCGTCACGCACGCGCAGAATATCAATCGGCATGTTTTCTGCCATCGCGATCAGGCGCTGGGTGTGAAGATTGATTTTAATGCCACAGCGCGCCAGCAATTCACGTGAGTCATCACTTAAACGGCCGGATTTCTGCATAGCTATGCGTAAACGAGTGTTGTCTGTCATTTTCTTATTCCTCTTTAAACCTGTCTGAACCGTTATCAATCGCGCAATAAAAAAGCCCCCGGAAGGTGATCTTCCGGGGGCTTTCTCATGCGTTCATGCACCACTGGAAGATCTGAATGTCTTCCAGCACACATCGCCTGAAAGACTAGTCAGGATGATGGTGATGATGGTGGTGTTTAAATTGAACGCGTGTCATAAAAGTCTCTGTGAATGTTTATTCAACTGATGTCTTTTAACCTAAACCACTTTCACGTTAGAAAGCAAGGGCTTTTTTATATATTTTATGGCAATGGATTTGTTTAATGAATGAGCGGGGAAAGGAGGGGGCTAAGAGGAATGTCCTCTAAGCTGACGGCACCAAAAATAGCGAAGCCTGGATTTTCGTCTCACTGACAATACCTTGATCTACAAACTAATTAATAAATAGTTAATTAACGCCCATCATTGTACAATGAACTGTACAAAAGAGGAGATTGACATGCGTACAATTAGCTACAGCGAAGCGCGTCAGAATTTGTCGGCAACAATGATGAAAGCCGTTGAAGATCATGCCCCGATCCTTATTACTCGTCAGAATGGAGAGGCTTGTGTTCTGATGTCACTCGAAGAATACAACTCGCTGGAAGAGACGGCTTATCTACTGCGCTCCCCCGCTAACGCCCGGAGATTGATGGACTCAATCGATAGCCTGAAATCAGGCAAAGGAACAGAAAAGGACATTATTGAGTGAAACTAATCTGGTCTGAGGAATCATGGGATGATTATCTGTACTGGCAGGAAACAGATAAGCGAATTGTTAAAAAGATCAATGAACTTATCAAAGATACCCGCAGAACGCCATTTGAAGGTAAGGGGAAGCCAGAACCCCTGAAACATAATTTGTCAGGTTTCTGGTCCCGACGCATTACAGAGGAGCACCGTCTGGTATACGCGGTTACCGACGATTCACTGCTCATTGCAGCATGTCGTTATCATTATTGAACAGATTCATTCATAGAATGAATTGTCAGTTTTGATATGCTAGCGTAGCCTTATAGATCTAAGGTGTATCAGGAGATAACGGATGAAAAAGGTCGCAATTGTCGGGTTAGGGTGGTTAGGCATGCCGCTGGCGATGTCACTTTCAGCGCGAGGCTGGCAAGTCACCGGGAGTAAAACCACACAAGATGGTGTCGAAGCGGCCCGAATGAGTGGCATTGATAGCTATCTGCTTCGCATGGAGCCTGAGTTAGTTTGCGATTCTGACGATCTGGATGCCCTGATGGATGTCGATGCGCTGGTCATTACGCTTCCGGCACGTCGTAGCGGCCCCGGCGATGAGTTCTATTTACAAGCGGTACAAGAGTTAGTGGATAGCGCGCTGGCCCATCGTATTCCCCGCATTATTTTTACCAGCTCAACATCTGTCTATGGCGACGCGCAAGGCACGGTGAAAGAAACTACCCCGCGTAATCCGGTAACCAACAGTGGACGAGTATTAGAAGAACTCGAAGACTGGCTGCACAATTTACCCGGTACTTCGGTCGATATTCTGCGTCTTGCGGGGCTGGTCGGACCGGGACGTCATCCCGGACGCTTCTTTGCCGGAAAAACCGCGCCTGATGGTGAACATGGTGTTAATTTAGTCCATTTAGAAGATGTTATTGGCGCTATCACTCTGTTGTTACAGGCACCTAAAGGCGGACACATCTATAATATATGTGCGCCAGCTCACCCTGCGCGTAATGTTTTCTATCCGCAGATGGCCCGTTTACTGGGGCTGGAGCCTCCGCAGTTCAGAAATAGTCTGGACAGCGGCAAAGGTAAGATTATTGATGGCAGTCGGATTTGTAATGAACTGGGATTTGAATACCAGTATCCCGATCCGCTGGTAATGCCGCTGGAGTAAACGATCACGCCAGCAGGACGCCGCATGCACTGCAAGGGGGCGTGTATGAAACCACTGCTGGATGTGTTGATGATCCTCGATGCCTTAGAAAAAGAAGGCAGTTTTGCGGCGGCGTCGGCCAAACTCTATAAGACGCCGTCCGCTCTGAGTTACACCGTTCACAAGCTGGAAAGCGACCTTAATATTCAATTGCTTGATCGTAGCGGTCACCGCGCTAAATTCACCCGTACCGGAAAAATGTTATTAGAGAAAGGGCGGGAAGTTCTGCATACCGTGCGAGAACTGGAAAAGCAGGCGATCAAACTGCATGAAGGCTGGGAAAACGAGCTGGTGATTGGCGTGGACGACACGTTTCCTTTTTCTCTGCTTGCGCCACTGATTGAAGCTTTTTATCAACATCATAGCGTGACGCGCCTGAAGTTTATCAATGGCGTACTCGGTGGTTCCTGGGATGCCCTGACTCAGGGGCGAGCGGATATTATTGTTGGCGCGATGCATGAGCCACCATCTTCCAGTGAGTTTGGTTTTTCACGGTTGGGCGATCTGGAACAAGTCTTTGCGGTCGCGCCTCATCATCCGTTAGCCCTGGAAGAAGAGCCGTTAAATCGTCGTATTATTAAGCGATATCGGGCGATTGTGGTGGGGGATACTGCGCAGGCAGGCGCTTCTACGGCCTCACAACTTCTCGACGAACAAGAAGCCATTACCGTTTTCGATTTTAAAACCAAGCTGGAGCTGCAAATTAGCGGCCTCGGCTGCGGCTATTTACCCCGTTATCTGGCGCAACGTTTTCTCGATAGTGGCGCGTTAATCGAGAAGAAAGTGGTCGCCCAAACTCTCTTTGAACCCGTCTGGATTGGCTGGAATGAACAGACCGCAGGACTTGCCAGTGGCTGGTGGCGGGATGAAATTTTAGCAAATAGTGCGATCGCCGGTGTTTATGCAAAATCTGATGACGGAAAATCAGCCATTTAAAGAAAAATTATTATGACAAGCCTCTCATTCTCTTGTCATTTCCCCCCCATTTAGGCACAATGCGCCGCTGTCAAAAAATGACTAAAAACCGACGTTTCATCAGCGTCGGTTATTTTTTGCTTCAAACCAATCATTCATACCAAGAGGCCGGGCTTCGTACCGGATAGATATTTACTAAAAATCGACAGTTGTTGTCGCTGAGGAATCCAAAAAAATGGGGCAATTTTTTGCTTACGCGACGGTTATCACCGTAAAGGAGAATGACCATGTCGCATAACGTTACTCCAAACACCTCTCGCGTGGAATTGCGTAAAACGCTTACGTTAGTTCCGGTTGTAATGATGGGTCTTGCCTATATGCAGCCGATGACGCTGTTTGATACTTTTGGTATCGTTTCAGGCCTCACGGATGGTCATGTGCCGACAGCCTATGCGTTCGCATTGATTGCGATCCTGTTTACGGCTCTGAGCTACGGGAAGCTGGTTCGCCGCTATCCTTCTGCTGGCTCTGCATACACTTACGCCCAGAAATCCATTAGCCCGACTGTCGGCTTTATGGTGGGTTGGTCTTCTCTGCTCGACTATCTGTTCGCGCCGATGATCAACATTCTGCTGGCGAAAATCTATTTTGAAGCTCTGGTGCCTTCCATCCCATCGTGGATGTTTGTGGTGGCGTTGGTGGCCTTCATGACCGCCTTTAACCTGCGTAGTCTGAAATCCGTAGCGAACTTCAACACTGTAATCGTCGTGTTGCAGGTGGTGCTGATCGCGGTGATTCTGGGCATGGTTGTTTATGGCGTATTTGAAGGTGAAGGCGCTGGTACGCTGGCGAGCACTCGTCCATTCTGGTCTGGCGATGCGCATGTTATCCCGATGATTACCGGGGCGACAATCCTGTGCTTCTCCTTTACCGGCTTTGACGGCATCAGCAACCTGTCGGAAGAAACCAAAGATGCAGAGCGCGTGATCCCGCGTGCGATTTTCCTGACCGCGCTGATTGGCGGCATGATCTTCATCTTTGCAACTTACTTCCTGCAGCTGTACTTCCCGGATATCTCTCGCTTTAAAGATCCTGATGCGTCACAGCCTGAAATCATGCTGTACGTTGCGGGTAAAGCGTTCCAGGTTGGCGCGCTGATCTTCTCAACCATTACCGTACTGGCGTCCGGTATGGCGGCGCATGCAGGCGTAGCGCGTCTGATGTACGTAATGGGTCGTGACGGCGTGTTCCCGAAAAGCTTCTTCGGTTATGTACACCCGAAATGGCGTACTCCGGCGATGAACATCATCCTGGTTGGCGCGATTGCCTTGCTGGCAATCAACTTCGACCTGGTAATGGCTACGGCGCTGATCAACTTTGGTGCGCTGGTGGCGTTTACCTTTGTTAACCTGTCGGTCATCTCGCAGTTCTGGATCCGTGAGAAGCGTAACAAGACGCTGAAAGATCACTTCCAGTATCTGTTCCTGCCGATGTGTGGTGCGCTGACCGTTGGTGCGCTATGGGTTAACCTGGAAGAAAGCTCAATGGTTCTGGGTCTGATCTGGGCGGCTATCGGTCTGATTTACCTGGCTTGCGTCACCAAGAGTTTCCGTAACCCGGTTCCGCAGTACGAAGACGTAGCGTAATCATCTTTTCTAATAATAAACCGGAGTCGAATGAATATTTGGCTCCGGTTTTTTTATTCTTTTTTATCGACATCCTCATTAATAACCATTTGTTCTAATTTAGAGAATTTGGTTATTGGTCTGCATTCCACCAGTCATGAATAATTTCCCCATTAACATTCATCTGGTTAATTAATTTATGTTTTCAATGATATTAAGCGGGCTAATTTGTGGTGCTCTGCTGGGATTTGTCATGCAGCGTGGGCGTTTTTGCCTGACAGGTGGTTTTCGCGATATGTATATCGCGAAAAATAATCGCATGTTTTACGCCTTGCTGATTGCAATTTCGGTACAAAGCGTGGGAGTTTTTGCGTTAATTCAGGCGGGCCTACTGACTTACGAAGCCGGGGCGTTCCCGTGGCTTGGTACTGTTATAGGTGGGTATATCTTCGGGCTGGGAATTGTTCTGGCGGGTGGATGTGCCACCGGGACCTGGTATCGCGCGGGTGAGGGATTGATCGGCAGTTGGATCGCGCTTTTCACTTATATGGTGATGAGTGCGGTGATGCGTTCTCCACATGTCAGTGGTTTAAATCAAACCTTGCAGCACTACAGTACTGAACATAACTCCATTGCCGAGACGTTTAATCTGTCTGTGTGGCCGTTGATTGCCGTTTTGCTGGTGATAACTTTCTGGGTGGTGATGAAAGAGTTGAAGAAGCCAAAACTCAAAGTCGCGACCTTACCGCCGCGCCGAACCGGGATCGCTCATATTCTGTTTGAAAAACGCTGGCATCCCTTTGTCACTGCTGTACTCATCGGTTTGATTGCGCTTTTAGCCTGGCCCCTGAGTGAAGCAACCGGACGCATGTTTGGGTTAGGAATCACTTCCCCAACGGCCAATATTCTGCAATTTCTGGTCGCGGGTGACGTGAAATACATTAACTGGGGCGTTTTCCTGGTGTTAGGGATCTTCGTGGGGTCATTTATTGCAGCCAAAGCGAGCCGTGAGTTCCGCGTTCGCGCAGCTGATGCACAAACAACATTACGTAGCGGGTTAGGTGGTGTACTGATGGGCTTCGGTGCCAGTATTGCAGGTGGTTGCTCTATCGGTAATGGACTGGTTATGACTGCAATGATGACCTGGCAGGGCTGGATTGGCCTTGTATTTATGATTCTCGGAGTCTGGACTGCGTCCTGGCTTGTGTATGTTCGACCGCAGCGTAAGGCGCGACTGGCAACTGCTGCGGCAAATTAAGTAAGGTGTAAAGATGGCGATTAAAAAGCTGGATGTGGTGACGCAGGTCTGTCCGTTTCCACTCATAGAAGCAAAAGCAGCACTGGCAGAAATGGCCAGCGGCGATGAGTTGGTAATTGAGTTTGATTGCACCCAGGCAACTGAAGCAATCCCACAGTGGGCGGCAGAAGAAGGGCATGCCATCACCGATTATCAGCAGATTGGCGATGCAGCGTGGAGTATCACCGTTCAAAAAGCCTGACTCAACATTGACCTCCGCCGTACCAGCGGCGGAGGCTTCAAATTAGACGATCTCTTCCGCGTACTGCCAAAGCGCTTTTAACAGCGCCACTTTCTCTTTGTTATCGGCATATTGTTGTGCCAGCATCTGCAATTCATCTGCATAACCTTGTAAAAACTCGGGCGTGAAGACCTGGCGGCGGTGCTCCAGCCAGCGTTGCTGCTCGGCATAATCCAGCGTCCCCGGGAAGTTGCGTGCCCGATAATTGAACAACAGTTTTTCAATTCGTTTATCAACAAAAGTGATATCCAGTGCCGGTAAATTACGCGGCTCGGTTTCCAGCACAATTTTCATTGCTGCGCGATCGGCGTCACTGAAAAAGCCGTTATAAAGCTGTGCATCCACGTTATCTGAAGGCGTAAACGGTTCGGCTTCCGCGAATATCGCCACCACTTTTTCACGCACTTGCGGATTTTCACGCAGAATTTTCAGGTTATCGAGGCAATGCTGACGATTAATTCCCAGTCGGTCGGCATCTTCCGGGCGTAGCGTATTCGCCTGGGCCAGCACCGGACATTTATTGATGTGCACCAGCTTAACCGGAACGGCGGCGTTATCGCCAAGATCGGTTTTTGCGGTATATAAACGCTCGCGCAATGTGTCGCTATCCAGTTCCAGTAATGGCGAAATGTCTCCTGCCAAATCCACCATAATTATGGCATTGCGATTTTCAGGATGCCACGCCAGCGGTGCCACCCAGCTGGTGTTGCCGCGCCATGCCCCAAACATTCCGGAAACGTGCACCAGGGGTTTCATCTGCGGAACATCAATCAACGCCATCAGTTTGTGTTTATTGCGATGGGTAAAGAGATAATCAAACAGGCGTGGCTGACGCGTTTTTACCAGCTTTGCCATCGCAATAGTGGCGTACACATCAGCCATAGCATCGTGGGCGTTGCTATGTTCAATACCATTCGCTTTGGTTAAATGCTCAAGGCGAAAGCTCGGTAGACCGTCATCATTTTCAGGCCAGTTTATTCCTTCCGGGCGCAGGGCATAACAGGCACGCATAACATCCAGCAAATCCCAGCGCGAGTTATCATGCTGCCAGCTCCAGGCGTAAGGATCGTAGAAATTACGATAAAAAACGTTGCGTGTGACTTCGTCGTCGAAATGCACATTGTTGTAGCCCAGAATACAGGTCTTCGGTACGGTAAAAAGCGAGTGAATACGGGCGGCAAACGCGGCTTCGTTTTCTCCTTTCGCCCGTGCTTCCTGCGGGGTAATACCGGTAATTAATACTGCTCCAGGCTGGGGTAAATAGTCATCCGCGGGCTTGCAGTAAAAGACTTCGGGTTCGCCGATGACATTGAATTCGCTATCGGTGCGAATGGCTGCGAACTGTGCAGGGCGATCTAACGCGGGGTGCGTGCCAAAGGTTTCGTAATCGTGAAACAAAAAGGTAGATTGTTGCTTACCGTCATTCATCATTAGGTTAAATCCGTTATTTCTGCTGTCTGCCAGAGTATCAAATATCACCGTGCTAATCAGCTTTAGCGCAACAATTTGACAGCGAGTGGCAACAGATCATGTCAGATAAAAATGAGAGAGTAGTCACATTTTCTTGCACTTTATTCCAGCCAGTTCATAAGTATTTCCGTAAAAAGAACAGCTATTTGAAACTCCTGAGGGTTTGCTGTTGAAACGCCGTCTTATTATTGCTGCTTCTTTGTTCGTTTTTAACTTATCGTCTGGTTTTGCGGCGGAAAACATTCCTTTTTCACCTCAGCCTCCACAGATTCATGCCGGGTCCTGGGTACTGATGGATTACACCACCGGTCAGATCCTCACCGCGGGTAATGAGCATCAACAGCGCAATCCCGCCAGCCTGACAAAGCTGATGACGGGTTATGTCGTGGATCGCGCTATCGATAGTCATCGCATTACGCCAGACGATATTGTCACCGTGGGGCGCGATGCGTGGGCGAAAGATAATCCGGTGTTTGTCGGTTCTTCACTGATGTTTTTGAAAGAGGGCGATCGCGTATCGGTACGTGATTTAAGCCGTGGTTTAATTGTGGATTCCGGAAATGACGCTTGTGTTGCTCTGGCTGACTATATTGCCGGTGGGCAACGGCAGTTTGTTGAAATGATGAACAACTATGCCGAGAAGCTGCATCTCAAGGATACGCATTTTGAAACAGTGCATGGTCTGGATGCACCTGGCCAGCATAGCTCGGCTTATGATTTAGCTGTGCTTTCTCGCGCTATCATCCACGGCGAGCCCGAGTTTTATCATATGTACAGTGAGAAAAGTCTCACCTGGAACGGTATCACCCAGCAAAACCGTAACGGGTTGTTGTGGGATAAAACCATGAATGTTGACGGCCTGAAAACGGGTCATACTTCTGGTGCCGGGTTTAATCTCATTGCTTCGGCTGTAGATGGGCAGCGTCGTCTCATTGCAGTGGTAATGGGGGCTGACAGTGCAAAAGGTCGTGAGGAAGAGGCAAGAAAATTACTGCGTTGGGGGCAACAAAACTTTACTACGGTGCAAATTTTGCACCGTGGGAAAAAGGTCGGAACGGAACGCATCTGGTATGGCGATAAAGAAAATATCGACCTGGGAACGGAACAAGAGTTCTGGATGGTGCTACCGAAAGCCGAAATTCCACATATCAAAGCCAAATATACCCTTGATGGTAAAGAACTCACCGCGCCAATTAGCGCCCATCAGCGGGTAGGGGAAATTGAACTTTACGACCGTGATAAACAGGTGGCGCACTGGCCGCTGGTTACCCTGGAATCTGTCGGGGAAGGCAGCATGTTTTCTCGCCTGAGTGATTATTTCCACCATAAGGCCTGACCTTTCTTTTGCAGCAGACTGGCAGGAGTGCGAGTCTGCTCGCATAATCAACACTCATTCCTTGTGGTTTTAATTTTGCAACTATACTGTATATAAAAACAGCATCAATGGAGGCGTCATGAACTACGAGATTAAGCAGGAAGAGAAACGTACCGTTGCAGGTTTCCATCTCGTTGGCCCGTGGGAACAGACGGTAAAGAAAGGTTTTGAGCAGTTGATGATGTGGGTAGATAGCAAAAATATTGTGCCGAAGGAGTGGGTTGCTGTCTATTACGACAATCCGGATGAAACACCCGCCGAAAAATTACGCTGCGACACCGTCGTGACGGTACCGAATAACTTTACGCTCCCCGAAAACAGTGAGGGCGTCATTCTGACAGAAATTTCAGGTGGTCAATATGCGGTGGCGGTGGCTCGTGTAGTCGGTGATGATTTTGCTAAACCCTGGTATCAGTTCTTTAATAGCCTCTTGCAGGACAGTGCTTATGAAATGTTACCAAAGCCCTGCTTCGAGGTTTACTTGAACAATGGCGCGGAAGATGGGTACTGGGATATCGAAATGTATGTTGCGGTGCAGCCAAAACATCACTAATTCATCTCAGGGCGGTGTGTTAACGCGAAGACCACTCTTTTTTTGAAAGCGAAAAGAGTAAGATGCGCCTTTCAAATTTTTCGCTCCTGCCGGGAAATTACACTGTTCCCGGTATGTCCGTCGGATAACTCAGAGGCGCGCCTTCTGGCCGACAGATGTGTTATGAGCGCTTTTCATCTTCATTACGGAGTTTCTGAGTGCGTGCCGATAAGTCATTAAGCCCGTTTGAAATCCGGGTATACCGCCATTACCGCATTGTGCATGGTACTCGGGTCGCGCTGGCATTCCTGCTCACTTTTCTCATTATCCGCCTGTTTACTATCCCGGAAAGCACCTGGCCGCTGGTCACCATGGTGGTGATTATGGGGCCAATCTCGTTCTGGGGGAACGTTGTCCCTCGTGCCTTCGAACGTATTGGCGGTACGGTGTTGGGGTCGATTTTAGGTCTTATCGCTCTGCAACTGGAGTTAATTTCGTTACCGCTGATGTTAGTCTGGTGCGCGGCGGCGATGTTTCTTTGCGGTTGGCTGGCGCTGGGCAAGAAACCGTATCAAGGATTATTGATTGGGGTGACGCTGGCAATTGTTGTGGGTTCCCCGACAGGTGAAATTGATACGGCGTTATGGCGAAGCGGCGATGTGATCCTCGGCTCTTTACTGGCAATGTTGTTTACCGGTATCTGGCCACAACGGGCGTTCATCCACTGGCGCATTCAACTGGCGAAAAGTCTGACCGAGTATAATCGGGTCTATCAATCTGCATTCTCACCGAACTTACTCGAACGCCCACGTCTGGAAAGCCATCTACAAAAACTGCTGACCGATGCCGTGAAAATGCGTGGGCTGATTGCGCCCGCCAGCAAAGAAACCCGTATTCCCAAATCGATATATGAAGGTATCCAGACCATTAACCGCAATCTGGTTTGTATGCTGGAGTTGCAAATCAATGCGTACTGGGCCACGCGCCCCAGCCATTTCGTGTTATTGAACGCGCAAAAACTTCGTGATACCCAGCACATGATGCAGCAAATACTGCTGAGCCTTGTTCATGCGCTGTACGAAGGTAATCCGCAGCCGGTTTTTGCCAATACGGAAAAATTGAACGATGCTGTGGAAGAGCTGCGTCAGTTGCTCGATAACCACCATGACCTGAAGGTTGTGGAAACACCAATCTATGGTTATGTGTGGCTGAACATGGAAACGGCACATCAGCTTGAGTTGCTATCGAATCTGATTTGCCGGGCCTTGCGCAAATAATTCCTGAACTTCAGAATCATCTTGCTGCTGCTTCGATTCAGCAAGGATAAAGGGTATGATAGTGAAAAGGGATAAAAGCATTGTCATCTGCGGCAGCTATGAGTAATGTTGGCCCTAACGAATAGCGGTTGCTTAAACGAATCCGACTCTCACATTATCAGGGGTATAAAAATGGAAACTACCAAGCCTTCATTCCAGGACGTACTGGAATTTGTTCGTCTGTTCCGTCGTAAGAACAAACTGCAACGTGAAATTCAGGACGTTGAGAAAAAGATCCGTGACAACCAGAAGCGCGTCCTGTTGCTGGACAACCTGAGCGATTACATCAAGCCAGGGATGAGCGTTGAAGCAATCCAGGGCATCATCGCCAGCATGAAAGGTGACTATGAAGATCGCGTTGACGATTACATCATCAAAAATGCCGAGCTCTCCAAAGAACGCCGCGATATCTCCAAAAAGCTGAAAGCTATGGGCGAAATGAAAAACGGCGAAGCGAAGTAATTCCCGTTTTATTCAATGAGGGTTGCCCGGCAACCCTCATTGCTCATTGATTCTTATCTGTGTATCACCGTCATCATTCTCATCCGAGAACCAATCGAAATTAACAACAGCCTTCTTCTGTATGCAGCAAGGCAAAAAGTTCTGTAACTCCATTGTTATTAACTGCACTGGTTACTAACACGTTGTGCGCTCCAGCTTCCCGTAACCAACTTTTCACCAAAGATATTTGTTCCATGCTGGCTAAATCTGCTTTGGTTACTACTCCAATGACCGGGTGATTCATGGCCCGGTAGGGCGTTTTTACCTCTAATTCCTGCTTCAGCGCTGAGATTCCTGCTTGTTGCCAGAAAAGCAGGCACCTGCCGTCTGAACGGTATCGATCCGGAAGCGTATCTGCGCCATATTCTGAGCATACTGCCGGAATGGCCCTCTAACCGTGTTGACGAACTCCTGCCATGGAACGTAGTTCTCACCAATAAATAAGCGTCAATACGGTGCTCCGTTGACGCTTACTTTAATCCGTTTTCTGAGCTTAGATTTTTCTGTTCCTACCCAGACCGTGGATTTGGAATTCATTTTTTGTCAGGTCAATGCTAATCGTTAAAACGGCCATAACGCACCTCCACTGGAAGGTTTATCAGTAATATCCTACCGTTGCTTCATGGTCGGGGCGTCCATTCCATTATTATCGGTTTTCCTTTCTGTTTATAAATGAAAACGCCAGCTGTATTCAGGCTGGCGTCAGGAGAAATGAAGCCTGTTGAGTGAGATTCACCGGTTCTGGTGCAGAAGCTGCAGATGGCGCAGGGTAAGGACATCTTCTCTTGCCTGCTTAATACAGGACAACAGTGCTGTTTCTGTGGTTAATGGCACTATACCCTGTATCACTGCATTGTCTTACAGCAACTGGTGAGGGCTGGCATAAGTTGCCGGTGTTTCGGTAGAGTCACGGTCATCCACCACGCGGAGTGAATAACCGTTTTCAGCGGCCTTATTAATCAGTTCAGTGATATTAACACCATCAATGTCAACGACAATGTGCCCCATATCCAGCGCCTGTACGTTAACGCTGTCGGCTTCCAGTGTCATCATTTCGCCTCCGGATACTTACCCAGGGTAATGTTATTTACCGTTCTGTAATTGTCGCGGGTCATCAGGCCGGTTGCCCGGCGTGCCCGGAGGATATCAATACTGTTTATTAACTGAGAGCGGGTACAGGCGCTGAATCCCGGCTGGTCGGTACGCACCAGCGCGTATTTTTCCACGAGAAAGTTCACCGCATCACACAGTGAAATGCCTGCCTCAATATGCTGCTCAATCACACGTTCATCGGCAAAAGGTGTGTCATTCAGTGTGAGGCCATAGTGCTGGTCCAGCAGTCGGGACAGCAGTATCTGCCAGATTTCAACAGGAGACGGGCGAGAACTGGCCGCCTGCCCGGGTAATACAGGTAATGTTTTCATACTGAAGATTTTCCTGATATGCAGATATAAAAATGGAAAAGTGGCGTGGTGAAAACACCAGGCCGTAGCAGAAGGCTATTCTGGAGAGTTAATTTTTCATTTCGGGCGTCGGATAAACAGCCAGATAAACGTAACCACAACTGCTGAGGGTATCGGCTTTGCAGGTCAGCCCTTTTGCATACAGCGTGACGGTATGCTGATGGCGGGGATTCAGTTCACCGCTGGTGAGCATGAGTTCCAGTTGTTTCATCAGCAGCGGAAAGGCCTGGTCCAGGTGGTACGCATCTGCATCGCTGAACAGGCCTCTGATACCGGCGCGGTCGGCAAGGTAATGCAACCGGTTACCCTCCTGCACCAGACGTGCCCCGAAACAGGGCGTCACGGTGCAGGGCAGCCCCCACCAGGGGCGGTCGTGATTGTCGTCGGGAAGTGTTGTCCCGGGGAGTGTGTCTGACACGATAAAATCCTTACAGAAAATCGGCTAAGAATGGTCCGGTAGTGGCGATAATTCTGCTCATCAGAATTCCCACTCAGTTCAGGGTGACGCTCATCAGCCGGACATACGGACCAAAACTGTCCTTACGGCGTTCAGCAAACACGGCCAGCACACCGGGAATATCCTGCACTTCACGACCGGTATACGCTTCAGCACTGCCGTGCCAGCGGTATTTACCGGTACAGAACGGAAAAAGACGGGATGTCGGATGTTGTTGGTGAATACGCATGGCTTCACCACGGGTGATAATTTTCATAATGGGATACCTCTGAAGACAGAAGATAAAAGTGAAAACAGGTGTGATGTGGTTGTGAAGGGTTAAAGCAGACCATGTTCGGCAAAGGAGAAAACCTGGTTGCCACCGACTATCAGATGGTCCGGCACCCGGATATCCACCAGGCCCAGTGCCTGTACCAGACGTTCGGTGATAAGCCGGTCTGCCTTACTGGGTGTGACTTCACCGGACGGGTGATTGTGTGCCAGTACCACGGCAGCGGCATTGTGGTACAGGGCGCGTTTAATCACTTCCCGGGGATGGACTTCCGTGCGGTTGATGGTGCCGGTGAAGAGGGTTTCACCGGCAATCAGCTGATTCTGGTTGTTCAGATACAGCACCCGGAATTCTTCACGCTCCAGTCCCGCCATGTTCAGAATCAGCCATTCCCGTGCTGCACGGGTGGAGGTGAAGGCCACGCCGGGTTCATGAAGATGGCGGTCCAGGGTTTTCAGAGCCCGCAGAATGAGGCTGCGCTCGCCGGGCGTCATCTCTCCGGGCAGAAAGGAAAGTTGTTGCATTGTGCTTCTCTCCATTCAGTCGATGATGCGCATAATGGCGCTGCATTCCGGATGCTGCAGGGCGTAATCCCGCAACCGGTAATAATGGACCGTCATGGCATAATTCTCCGTACGACAGGCATGATGACTGTACGTCATCAGACAGGCGGCAATACCGGCGGCTTCCGGGCTCATTTCTGCGCGGTTACCGTTCATGGCACTGAACAGTACCCATGTTTCGTCATCATCGTCATCCGGTTCGGGTGCCATAAATGCCCCGCCGTTGTTCAGGGTGTACAGATTCCAGATACCACCGCAGTAGTCTTCGCACAGACGGTCCATCCAGCCGAAGACACGGGGCTCCAGGGTCACCCACTGTGGAATGAGGCCAAAATGCTGCGGCCAGAAGCTGATGCGCTGTTCATCAGGGACGAGGCTGGCAACCAACTGAGGCGGATTATTCTCTGGTGTTGTAGCTGAATAAATTGTGGGGGTATTCTGAGAAACGGTTTTCATGAGATAACTCCTTAAATAACAAATAAATGTGTGTTTTTCAGGAACGAAAGCTGAATGATTCCCTCACTCAGGGAAACGGCATCAGCGCAGGCTCTCCAGCATCGTTTCTGCCATCACCCACAATGCGCGATTGAGCTTAATGTCGGTATCAATGCTGTGAATGGCCCGGGTATGGATACGTTTTCCTTTTGCACTGCGACCGGAAATCCCGCCTTTCAGCATATTCTCCTGGATGGTCTGATATGCGCTCCACAGGTCCTTACCGTAATCCTCCCGGCGTCGCGGCGTCAGAATGTCGGCGGTGGTGACGGGCTGATGTTCGTCACCATAACGGTAAGTCAGTGCCGCCTGTGCCAGCGCCTGGCGTGCCGGTGGCGGCAGGACCAGCGACTGCATGGCATCACGCTTCTCCTCTATCTGGTCAAACACGCCCACCACCTCGTAAGCCCCTTCAATGACTCTGTCCACCACATTTCCCCGGTGCGGAACACGTACTTCCCCCAGAGACTGACCACAGACGCAGCCGTTCTGGCAGACGAACCTGAAGTACCCCGGCAGCATCTGGTAGCTGGAGGTACCGTCATGAGAGTTGAGCAGAATAATTTCAGGGACATGTTCTCCGTTTATCTCTCCGGCCCGCCGCAGACGCAGCATGTGTTTTGTGTATCCCCGGCGGCCCGGGTCGCGCACACGGGTCTGGCAGGCGAAGAATGGCTGAAAGCCTTCCCGCTGCAGGCTTTCCAGTACGGTGATGGTGGGGATGTACGTATAGTTCTGGCTTCGGGACGTGTGTTTATCTTCCCCGAAAATCCCCGGCACATAGTGCATCAGTTCTTCGTGTGTCAGCGGACGGTCACGGCGTATCTGGTTCGCATAACCAAAACGACTGGCTAGTCGCATAATTTGCTCCTTATCGGTGGTTAAGATTTACTGGTGTAATAAATGAAAAAGCCACGTCTCCCGGAGAAGACGCGGCCTGATGGGTGAAATGAATGACGTTTATTGTCTGAGAAGACCGTCACTGGCGAGCCGCGTATTAAGCACCTTTCCGGCATCGGGTTCAGAATTCCGGCAGCGCCAGCGTCGCTGACCTTCCGCGTTGCGGATAACCCGACGGAAATGCATTCCCGGGTCATCCTGGATAAACACATTGCGGTAAGCGGTTATGACAGCAACCGCCTGCCCGTATGAGAAAGATCCTTCAGCCAGGACATACTCTGTGTAACCCGGCATATCTGTTTTCTCCTGATAAATAAAAAGCCTCTGCCACGCGTTGTGACAGAGGCTGAAGCATGAAACTGACTTCAGGGATCAGTTAACGTTTTTTCCGGAAACGGTAATCAGCAGTGGATGGTAGTCCTGGGGATTGAAAACCGATAACGGCAGACTGACACGATGGCCGTTACTTTCTTCAGTTGCTTTAATGATTTCGGTTGTGGCGACATTTTCCACGCACTCCGTTTCCAGAAATGCGTCTGTGGTTCGCGTGGCATTACTGTCACCAAAAGCTTCCGTTTCCATTTTTCTGGTCACCAGCGTCTGACCATATTTGTCTTTGAGTTGCAGAGTGATGGTGAGGGGGCCAAATCCTTCATCGTTTCCGCCATTATCCAGCCGGAACTGGTAAGCACAAATATTTCCCGGGAGCCATATCGTATCTGTATTGCGTATACTGATGTAACGTTGATCCTGTGCCCGGAGTGGGGCAGACCACGTTAACCCCAGAATGAAGGCGGTAATCATGCAGGTTTTGAACAGGTGAATCATGGTATTTACCTCTCTGAGTCATGACGATGACACTGACAAATCAGGTGATAAAGCGTAAAAGGCGCAGAATAGCCGTTATGCCGGTAACTCCGGGGGTAATGCTTCTTCCAGTCGGTTAACCATATTGCCGAGATGGGATGCATCATATTCCATGACGGGGCGTTGCCTGATGATACTGACCACCAGTGGTTTGATTAACATATTGGTCGCGGCCCGTTGTTGTATACCGGCGGCGAAAATGATCTCCAGAGCATTCTGATCGATAACACGGGCCAGATTCTCGTTCAGATTTTCAATCTCATGTCCGGTCAGCAGGAAACTGCCGGCAAGCCATGTCACCTGCTCCTGAATCATTGCCAGAATTTTGACGCGATCTTCTTCAACCAGCGCTCCGGCAATTTTTCCTGATACAGCGGAGGCAATCATTCCCCCCAGAACACCGCCAACCACACGCCCTGTCAGTGCACCAAATGGTCCCAGTGGACTGAACAGTATCCCGCCCGCCACTGACCCGACAGCTCCACCTGCCACACCGGAAGATGCCACGGCAAGATTCCTGATGAACTGCGCACCGGAGATCCGTCCCCGCAACATTTTGATCATGTCAGGGCCGGTTGTGACAGCTACCAGTGCCAGAGATGTCACCAGCGTACCCTTCATTACTTTGTTCAGGGCACTGATATTTCCTGCACCGGTCCCCTTCTGAAGAGCCAGTCGGACAGTCGGGCTGGCAGTCGAAAAATCAATGTGCTTCAGCATACCCTGAACAACACTGAGCCGGTGGAGTTGCTGGGTTGTGACGTAGACAGCCAGTGTGCGGGTGAAGGTTTTTCCTGCCTGGACAGCAGCTGTCTGCAGGGCAGCATCGCGATCGCCGGTGCTGAGCCAGAAGACCGATGCCGTCAGGGCAAAACTGATCCCTCCGGCCGCCAGACTGACAACCGAACCCTCGGCAATATCATAAGTGACCGATTCGATGGTCCCGAACCGGGTGATATTACGGGCCTGAGTATAAGTCAGATGTCCCCGACGAATCAGCCGGGACGCTTCTGCGGGATCGGTTACACCGGGTACTTTACCTTCGCGGATCTTATTCCTCATGGTTTCAACAGCGCCGGCATACTGATCACGGGGGACTTCCAGTTGCATGGGGCCATTATTTCCCATGTAACGATACTGTCCGTTTTGTCCGTCGAATGCCGCACCGACGCTACGGGCTGCAGTTGAACAATATTTCGTCTGGATTTCTGTTCCGCTGACCAGTCTGTCTGCTCCATTTCTGGCATTATTATCACCGAGGATCCGTGCGTTTTTCAGACGGACTCTGTCGACAATATGGTTTCCCCGTTCAGCGGCAAACCCATGTCCCTGCCCTCCGGAAGCAAACATTTTCTCATTTGTACTCCAGGTTTCCGGCAGTTTCATGAGAATCAGACCATTCGCCGTTGCATCGGAAATAAAGCTGTTGTAAGGGCGTTCATAAATTTCCTGACACAGTGTTTCTGTTTCGCGGCAAAGAGAGGAGCAGTACCATTCCGGATCCGGCTTATGATTTTCCGGGGCATGATGTACTTCTGTCAGCCCGCAGGAGGCACAGATACGAAGCTCATCCACGTGATGGAATGATACAAAACGGCGACCTTCTGAAAAGGGATACCAGTCACCGCCGTCCAGGCAACGATCGAGAAAATCGTCATTCGCTTCCGGTGATAAATTCAGGCGGTTCCGGAAGAGCGTTTTCAGTTCATCAGGTGTGAATGACAGGTTCTCTTTCAACTGTTCGTTAAACCCTGCCATGTTTCTTTCATACCAGGCATTGTTCAGTAACCAGTTTCCGTCTGCCAGTTCAAATTCCCTCAGCTCTCCCCGGGAAATCCGTTGAGAAATGAGCGTCAGCCAGATGCGCTCCGTCAGTGAGTCAGGAAGGCTGTAATCGTTTTGCAAACTGGTCAGCCACGATTTACTGTTGAGCACCGGTTGTTCTTCCAGTGTCTGGCTGATGGCACAGGTCAGTTTTTTCAGCGCCTGGATCTGGCTGGCCGCCCATAGCAGCGTCACTAATGCAGCCAGCCAGTACAACAACCCGCCCCACCACATCAGTGACGGTGAAATATCGTACTGTAACGCGATCAATGGTGCGCATGCAGAACACGCCATAAGGAAAAAGGCAGTATAAAAACAGCAGTAATACCCGTTAATTTCCTTGCTGATATCTTCTGGTGTGATCCCGTTCTGCTGAATGTTTTTGATCTGCAGGGGAACAGCCAGCAGACCACCGGCGAGAGCGGTGGTCAGAATAAATTTCACAGAGTCAAAGGTGTGAGCCTCCAGCGCGATATGTTTACCATCAAGTCCCCACATGAAGCTGATGATCATTCCGGCAATCGTCAGAAATACGCCTGCCAGCCAGCGAATATGGAACAACCGGGTTATGCGTTCGGTGATATAGCCAGCCAGTAAGGCCGGGCCGAACAGACACAGCAATATGAGCCCTGCCAGCGCAGAAGCCGTGCTGATTAATGCTCTGAACAAAAGGCGAAGAATGGCAAATCCTGCGATCAGCAGGATCAGCGCGCCGACTATCTGTAACATAGTCACTCCGTGATGAATATCATGTTATTGTTAATGCCAGCGAATGTGGCGTTGAAGATCCGTTGCGCCGGTCCGGGTCCCGGTCATGATGACCGGGACCACAGAGAGGCGATGGTTCTGTCAGAAGGTCACATTCAGTGTGGCCTGACCGTTATACCCTTCAGCGCTGCTGCCGCTGACGCTGTGGGCATAACCGGCCTGAACGCCCAGGGTGATATTTTCCCGGACACGGGCTTCCAGTCCGGCCTGCAGGTCCAGTGATGTGCCATTCTGTGAGGGAGAGAACGTCATCCCGCTGCCTGCAGTGGAAGTCCCCACACGCATATCTCCCCGGGAGCTGAAGGTGCGGATAACAGAAGGCTGTACCCACCAGTTCACCGGTAATTCACTCACACTGTGTTTTGCACTGTCACGCAGGGTGTCACGGGATGAGGTGCCTTTACCAAAGTTCATATCGTTGTGGCTGCCCAGACGGAAGCCGGCACGCACATGTTGTGCACTGCCATGCCCGAACTTCACATAACCGGCGTTATCCTGGTCGTCATCCAGGGAGAGTCCCTGCCAGGTGTACTGCAGTTGCGGCTCCAGCATCAGATTGTCAGTGATACTGAAGGGCAGACCGGTTTCCAGCGAACCCAGCCAGCCCCAGCCCCGGACGCAGAAGTCGTTATTGTCCGATGAGGCTTTCATGCTGTGGCGGGTTCCCTGGGCCACAATGTCAGCCCACAGGCCGGAGGACGTGTGTGTCAGATTCAGGTATCCGCCCAGGCTGCCGGCATCATCCCGGACAGTGCCGGCGCGGGAACCGTCATCATCCTTAACATCAACGGAAGAATGGCCAGCAGCACCATATACCCCCGCGGTCATAGACATACCGGCAACCTCTGTTCTGAGCAGGTCACCCTCCAGACGGACGAAGCCATAGCTGCCGCTGCTTTTCGGCGTGGCTCCACGGGCAATACCGCCGTTGTTATCGTGACCGAGATGACCGCCCTGAATGCTGAGACGGACGCTGTTATTTTCACCGCTTACACCGGTCTGATGGCTGCGGGAGCCTGCCAGAATCCGGTCATAGTCCATTGCCTGTGTCAGCATGGAGGCATACAGGGGGACTTCTGCACGATAAGCATTTTCACTGCGCAGATACCAGCTCTCATCACTGTCCCGGTTGAGGGAGTAGTTAAATGCACCGGCCTGCAGCTTATTCCCCTGGACAAAGGCCCCTTCCTCCGTGGTGGCACCGTTAATGGCTTCAACCACCTGAATACCCTTACCGCTGGTCGCCAGCCCCGACGCACTGTTGCCGGCGTTCACCAGGTTCAGGATGGTTTTTCCGGTTGCCCTGCCGCCGTCAATGACCAGTCTGTCAGCATTGTTCTGTGCCATATCCGGGCGTACACGCAGGCTGATGGTGCCATTCTGTCCGTTCAGGTTTTTCACTTTCAGGGTTGCCGGTACGAACTTCCCTGTGCGGGTGGAGGTGAAATGAATCTGTCCGGCATGGCTGAGGTCATCCACCACCGACTGCACCGTGGCGTTATCGGGGATATTCCAGGTGGCACCGGAGGCGAGAGTGACATTCGTGGGGTCAATGGCACCGTTCAGCACAGTGCTGCCGGTCAGCTTCAGGGCTGTACCGCGCTGAGCAATGACATCCGTGGTGACGGTACTGTCGTTCAGCGTCAGCGTGCCTTCATTCAGGTTGACGGCTTTCTGGGTGAGTGTGGTGTTGCTGACAGTGAGTGTGCCACTTCCTGATTTTTCCACGCTGCCGTTACCGGTGAGAGAGCCTCCCTGCAGGAGTGCATCGCCTTCACGGATGGTCAGGGTATCGTTGTTCACCGTCTTCCCGGAAAGGGTAAGTATGGCGCCGTTATTCAGCGTGGTGGTGCCCGCCAGTGTGCCGCCCCTGGCGGTGAACAGTCCGCCATTTACCGTGGTATCCGTGGCCGTATCACCGGCGTTCAGCGTGAATGAACTGCCTTTTTCCAGCATCAGGGCATCCGCCTGACCGCCTCCGATACTGAATGCCTTTCCGTCGCTCCGGGTACCACTGACAGCGGCACCGGAATCGGCCAGCAGTACACCGCCATTTCCCATGGATACGGTGGTGGCGGTGCCACCGTTGCGGACATCCAGCGTTCCGCCATCATCCACGCGGGTATTAGTGGCTGTGTGTCCGGTCAGCACATCCAGGCGTCCGCCATTTTCCAGTACGACATTATCAGCTTTACCCTCCACAACAGAGAATGCTCCCAGGCGGTTTATGCCGGTAACGGTTGCAGCCGTACTGGTAACCAGTGCGCCGCCCTGCTTCAGGGTGACATTCGTGGCTGTACCACCGGCGTCCACCTGCAGTCTGCCCTTCTGATTAACGGTGGTATTCCCGGCCACACCCCCGTTTTTGACAATCTGCCAGCCGTCACTGTTTACAACAGTGCCAGACGCCGTACCGCCGTTGTGCACATACTGGTACCCCCCATTCAGCGTGGTATCCAGTGCGTGACCATGTACAGTCTGGTCGCCGCCGGCATAAACCACAGTGGTATTTGCCGTTCCTTCAGCTCTCACAATCTGGCGACCGTTTTTATTGATGGTTGTGCGTACGGCATCCCCGCGAACAAACTGCCCGGTATCACCGTTTTCTGCATCCGGTCCCCCTTCCGCCCCGGTATTAACAACGGTATCCGTTGCCACTGTACCGGGCTTGACGACCTGCCAGCCCTTATCATTAATGACGGTTCCTGTGGCTATCGCCCCCTCATGCATCCACTGTTCGCCACCATTCAGCGTGGTGTTCACTGCCCGTCCCTGAAGGCTCTGTCCGCCTCCGGCACTGATAACCGTGTCTGAGACACTTCCACCGGGGTTCACTCTCTGAAGACCACCACTGGTGACAGTCGTTTTGTTGGCTGTTCCGCCATCCTGTACCCATTGCCCGCCGGTATTGGCCTCGTTATCCGGCCCATACTCCAGCCCGGTACTGATGGTCATTCCGTTGGTCGTACCGAAGACAATCTGGTTGTCATGATTTGCCAGTGTTCCGCCGTTCACGGTTTCTCCCGGGTGCACAACGATGTCAGCAGCCAGCACCGGGAGTGACGTGACTGCGGCAAGAGACAGTGCAACCGCCACACCGCCACGTTTACCCCGTGCGCGGGCCAGTTCGGAGGCAACCACGAAAGCGCCCGTAATGTGATTCCATACCAGCCTGTAGCAGGTATTCAGATGTCGTTTCATCAGCTTTTCCTTAGATTGAGGGTGAATAAAAAAGCCGGTACCCACAAACGTGGATACCGGCAGGTAAAGGGTTACAGTGCCGGAGGTCCGGCTGTGGGAGTTTCTGAATTGTGGTTCTGTTGTTCCCTGAATGTCTTTCTGTACGTATCTGTGCATGTTACTGACAAAGGTTATTATTAGCTTATCGATCGATATAAACGATCGATAAAATAGATATCGATCGTTTTATTCTATTATTGAGCTATTGCACGGACAAGAGAGACAGTAACGAAAACAGTGCTTTTGTGAGCAGACTCAGAGTCAGGGAGGGCATCAGTCACGACAGGTTCAGAAGAAAATCCAGTTCCATACCGCACGGGCAACAGAGACCACCGTGTCACGAACAGCGCGCAGGGCCGTACGGACAACAGAGGCAACACAGACGCTCTCCGCTGTGTCAAATATCCGGTCCACCGCACCGGTAAACTGTTCACGGGCCTGAGAGCGGACAGATTCCGTGCGCAGCTCGTCCTGCAGTCGGGTCATCAGGGGACTGGCGGCATGGTCGGGAAGCGCTGTCATGAGCGCACTGACCAGCGTATCCAGTTCCCAGCCGGTGCGGGCCGATACGGCCACAACCGGATGTACGGGCCGGAACAGACGGAATACCGCCTCCGTTTTTTCGCGAATATTCTGTGCCTGTGCAGGAGAAGGCTGAATACCGGCCATATCCCATTCATGGCAGGGCTCCGTTTTGTCGGCCTGCGTCACCACAAACAGTACCCGCTGATGTCCCCGGTGCAGGATGTGTCGCCAGAAATACTCATCCACAGACAGGGCACGGTCATCGGCTTTAATCAGCCACAGTACCAGGTCAAGTTCAGGCAGAATGTCACGGTACAGGGCCTCATACTCTGCATCCCTGTCCCGGCTCTCGCCCACCCCGGGCAGGTCAGTGATAACCATGCTGTGACCGTGGCCACTCAGACGGAAGCGCCGTACTTCCCGGGTGCCGGCGTGAACATCACTGACCGGGGTGACCTCCCCCTGAAACAGTGCATTACAGAGTGAGGATTTACCGGCCCCGCTTTTACCCATAATGCCAATCACGGGTTCGTGACGGGTGAGTTTGCGCAGATGTTCCAGGATGTGACGGGAAAGCGAGTAAGGCAGGGAGGAGAGCGGTTTTTCAATTGCCTCAATGGCATCAGACGGATTCATACATGTATTCCCGGTGAAAAAAGACAAAACCCCGCGCACCGGAAAGGTGGCGGGGGATTCACGGAGATAATATCTGTCTGAAATTGTTTTTAATCGATGGGATTGTTGCGTATTAACATGAAGGAGATCAGGACTTATCCGTTACTGGGTGATCTCCTTCCATGAAAATACGCCGTTATTGTTAAACAGCAGGCTGATTTCTCCGTAAAGGGGAAAATATTTATCGGCTGCATGATTATCAGGTGTGTCTGTGTTTACTGCTGTGAGTATTTTTCAGTGTATTGTGGGGGAGATGTCAGTGGGAGATATTAAATTTACATTTATAATTATCTTACTTCTTCTGTGTGTTTTTTATAAGAGTGCACACGTAATGATATCTGTTGATACCATGTGGTTAAGTGTTTCCCTTCCTGGTCATGCGTAATGATTAAATGCTTTTGTGACACCATTCTTCCGGTCTGAATATTTATCCCGTTCTTTTTTATTTGTGCAGTGATACTGTCGGAAGAGAATTCAGTAATGTGAGGTGTCCTGGTCAGGATAATATCTGCTGAGATATTATTAGTTGAGTGTGTTTTTACTGAGCAAAAGCTGGCTTTTAATTCCTGTACTGAAACACTGTCGCTCGTCCGGGGTTAACTGAAACTGGATGATGATGTAAAATGAAGGCTGTTTTTGTGTTTGTCGAAGAAGTGTTATTTTAATCCATTCTCATCATTGGCTGGCGATTATACAGAAGTATTTGAAGAAAAAATGGTGCATTTTATCTGCGTCAGCAGGGAGGAAGTATTATATTGATGTATCAGTATTAAATGGTTTTTGTTATTTATAAATATGTCATCCTGTCCATAGAATATTGTACTCAGCATTCAGTGCAGGAACTGTAGTCTTCTTTATTTTATTCTTCTTCAGGAGGGGGGGGATTCCTGAAGGCGTTATTCCCGGTGTTCTGTTTATGATTCATCCCGGCAGGAAACCGGTATCTGCAATACCCGGGATGATGCTTTTTGTTCGTACGTGGTTGTGTAAAATTTGAATAGTGGATGTGCTCTGAAGGGAAGGAGGGGACACACAGATTCATTTTGTCTTTCTTCAGCAGCAAAACACACTGTGGTTATTATTTAACCATTAAATCAACAAAAAATTTTACCTCATATTGATTTGACTGCTATTTTTGCTATTAATAGCCAGAATTGCAGTGCTTTTATATCTGTGTATAGTGAGGTTACTATGTCATTCGGTCAGCCTTGTGATGAGTTTCCCCTGAGTTCGCTGCCTCCACTCATTCGTGATGCCGTTATTGAAGCTCAGCAAATTACGCAGGCTCCCCTTGGGCTTGTGGCAGCGTCTGCCCTGGGCGCTGTTTCACTTGTCTGCCAGAATCTGATTGATGTCTGCAGACTGAATACACTGCGGGGGCCGGTCTCTCTTTTTTTCCTGACGCTTGCCGAGTCCGGAGAACGAAAAACCGCAGTGGACAAATTATTAATGAAGCCCCTGTACCAGCAGGAGATGCAGTTATATTCCAGATACAAAAGTGAACTGGCTGTCTGGAAAAACAAGGAAGAGCTTTTAAAGGCTCAGAAAAAAGCATTGTTGTCAAAACTGAATAAAGAACTCCGCAAAGGCGCGGATGAGTCAGAAACCCTCAGACAACTGGAAGTACTTCAGAAAAACAGTGCGGAAGAACCTGTGAGGTATAAATTCATTTTTAATGATGCCACGACTGCGGCAATTAAGAATCAGCTTTGTGGTAAATGGCGTTCAGTGGGTATTATGTCAGATGAAGCCGGTATTATATTTGATGGATATACCCTGTCTGAGTTGCCTTTTATTAACAAAATGTGGGATGGCTCTGTATTGTCTGTGGACAGAAAGAATGAACCCGAACAGATGATTGAAAATGCCAGAATGACGTTATCCCTCATGGTGCAACCCGGTCTTTTTGACCGATATATGGAGCGAAAAGGTTCTGTTGCCAGGGACAGTGGTTTTCTTGCCCGTTGTCTTATCAGTAAACCTGCAACCACGCAGGGGAAACGCTTTATTAACGGAGCTGTGATTCCGGGAGGATCATTAACGGCATTTCATGAACGATTAATGGAACTGGCCAGAGGCAGTATTGAAAAATCCAGTGAGGATGAACGGTATTGTCTGCATTTTTCGCCTGAAGCGCAAAAAATATTTATTGAGCACTATAATGTTCTGGAGCAGGATTTATCCCCTTCCGGACCCTTAAGCCCGTTTCGGGGACATGTTTCAAAAAAAACAGAAAACATTGCAAGAATTGCAGCGTTATTTCAGTATTTCAGCTATGGTGAAGGGAAAATCTCTGCCGATATCATGACGTCTGCTGTCGTAATAAGTTAGTGGTACACAGATGAATATAAAAAATTATTTGCGTTACCTGATGAATCTGAACTGCAGCAGAAGGACGCCGAGGAGCTGTTCGACTGGCTCATTGAGGAGTGCCGCGGAGAATGCCCACCCCGTGTCAGGAAAAATTATATTCTCCAGTGTGGCCCGGGCCGGTTCAGAAACAGGAAAAAACTGAACGCATTGCTGAACATTCTTGAATCTCAGTTCAGGCTTTCTGTCGTGCCGGAAGGAAAAACCATGTATGTTCTGCTTCCCCAGATAGCCAGTTTAAAGTTGTCTGATGTCTCTGGTATTTTTACCTCGGGTTATCACTACAATAAGCTGAGAGCGAAGTAACCGGTGAGCAGTTTTTCTCCATTATGCTTCAGACTTAGATGATTGATTATTATGGGGATTTCATCACCGATATTCAGATGTATGAATATCGGTGATGAACTAAAGCTCAGGAGCTGCGTGGTGGTGATGAATCAACAGGCATATAACTGATACCCGCCGGTCAGAAGTTCCAGCCTGCGACTTTCCTGTCTGCGTGCCCGCAGTCCGGCGTTCAGGTGCAGCGTGTGACAGAACGCACGGAGAGCGAAACGGCAGGCAGACAGGCCGTTCAGTCAGCCCTGGCACCCTGCCCGGATACCAGCTTCCCTGAAACAACTGGCATCAGGTGCGCTTATCGTCAACCGTTGTGCGGTATGCCAGGAGCACGTACTGATCCATCAGATCCGTCAGTGCTGCGCTCTGCTTCTGACGGTTGATGATCCATTCCTCCAGCTCTTTTTCTGATTTCCGTTTCAGATTCTCCGTCCAGTCGTCAAGGCAGTTTCCGGTCATTAAATCAAGCCAGCAAAGCCAGACCAGTTTGAGGCGCAACTCCGTGCCACCAAACTGACGGAAGAGGCTGATCAGTTTATTTGCCAGCGAACGCTGCCTCAGACGTTCACATTCAGACAGGAGAATGCCTTCCAGCATCGGATGATGAACCAGCAGATGTTCACTGGTGCATAAATTCACTATCAGATCATCATCCAGGGGCGGCGTGGTCCGTTTGTCCGGACCATAAATCAGCCGGTGCAGACTCTGGGGTACGATGGCAATCTCCGGTTTTTCACCATTGAATGACACCCACCCGGGCGTCAGATTATGGAAGTAGTAGATATTCGGATGACACACGCCCCAGGATACGGCGTGCCGGGTGAAGCCGGTCAGCCATTTCTGGTAGCTTTCGTGGAGCAGCTCGTAACGGGTCTGATACTGTGGTTTCATTTTCATATTCCTCACGGGGGATAACAGGCAGCAGAACGCCGCCGGCAGGCCGGAGACTGCGTCTGTTGCAGATGAACGGTTAAGAATTACGGACGGGACTGTGCAATACGCGCCTGCAGCCAGGCTTCCACTTCGCTTTTCAGCCATCGGGAGCTGCGGCCCATTTTGATGGGCGCAGGAAAGTCACCATCCTTGATGAGTTTGTAAAACCACTTATCGGTCAGGCCGGTCAGTTGAGTGATAAATGCCATGTCGACCATCTGGTCATCCATCAGTGAAACTGGGGTGAGCATGAGAATGTTCCTCCGGATGTTGTTAAACCAGCCGGTGTGGTCATGAAAACAACGCACCACCTTCACCGGCATAACAACCGGGGAGAAACGTAAAAAATAATCGGGAATGTGACCGCCAGGAGATAAACGGGGAGGTTACGGTGGCTGAGCCGTACCGGTATGCCGGGTGGTTGTTACGAAACGATGCTTCCGCACGCGTGCGCGATAAAGAAGGGATGATTTTCGTGAGGAAGAGGGGAAAACTGGCGTTCTGATAATTGCAGAGTTATTTACGGGGCGGTTACGATGGGGCAGACCGTGTCCGGTGGGCAGGCGACAGGTATCACCGATGGGATAAGACTGTCTGATTGGTATTATAAATATATAAGAGAGATCAAACACATGAGATCAAATACATGAGTTCATATATGTGAAATAAACACGGTGAGTGTGATCAGTGGGCATGATGAGAACGCAGTAGCAACAGACTGCGCTATCCCTGATAGCTGGCGTATAACCCGCGTATATAAAACGTATCTGCAATGTACGTGAACAGAGTGCATTAAGCATCCGTCTGAGCGGTAAACATATCCGACCTGGTGAGTGACAGTCTGAGAGACCGGTTAAGTGGTGGCTCGGGAGTAATGAGTTTGGGGTGGGTACCAGAATGCCAGTCTGGCGGTATGCTGACAGTATCACGTTAATTGCAGCATAAAGTGATGAGAGGCTAATGGAAGTTAAAACCAAAGCAGTTCCGTCGTTGTTCATCCCGGGAGACGCTGGAAAAAGTGATTTCCCACACGCGTTATAAACTTACCTCTGCGGAACTGGAAGCCTTCAACTCTGTGGTTGATCACTGGCTGGCAGAACTGACAATGAACAAGCTTTACGATCGTGTTCCCGCTTCAGTCTGGAAATATGTCATCTGAGCGTTCGGTAATCACAACTGCATCGCGCCAGGTGTTATCCGCTTTGTGATTCTTATTGGCTCTTCTCAGGTTATTAAAAGCTGAATATGTTCCTGTTGTCGGGAACCAGGATAATACCGGGAACGTTAAGCGGTATAGCGACAACAAAGAATTCGAAATCAAAAGGGAATGGTGCCGGAGGCGTGGGCGGTAATGGGCTGATTTTCAGGTATTACCGGCTTACAGCGTGTGGTTGATATTGAGGGGCTGTGAGTTTCACGTATTTGTCAGAAACCCAGACGAGTTTTCCTGTATGGGACGAAATAAGGCAGCGGCAATACATGGAAAAATTTAATATGGTATGAAGGAGAACCTGTCGGTTACGCTTAATATAACCGGTACACTGTCAGCTCAGGGGATACATGAACCGTTATCTCACCAGCTACACAGTATATACACACTGACGCTGACAGTAGTCAGCAGGACCACAATAATCAGTGCCAGCAGTATGGTAACGATACGGTCTGTATTCCGGTAATAGCCGAAGGGGTCGACAGAACCACAATACGGGCAACACACAGTATTATGAGTAATCGCGTTTCCACAGTCCCAGCACTTCTTTTTGCGTATCACCATAACTCCCTCCTCACAGCCTTACCCGTAACCGGTTTTTTACATTAAAAAAACAACGCTGAAAATTCAACCGTCAGTCCGGAGACGATAGTTGGGGTATCACAGAGTGCCTGAGACAGTGTCCTGCCGGAGGTCACTTCAGGGACTCTGCGCATTTTTTACGACGTGGCTATTCCGTATGAACCATACGGAGATTTAACCATGACCTACAAATACAACCCCTTCTGGCAGCAACGTATTCGTGAGACGGTGCGGCACGCACTGAATGTTCATCCCCGCCTGACGGCATTGCGGGTTGACCTGCGTTTCCCGGATGTACCGGCAGCAACGGACGCAGCTGTGATATCCCGCTTCATCAATGCCCTGAAAGCCCGAATCGACGCTTACCAGAAACGTAAGCATCGGGAAGGTAAACGCGTGCATCCCACCACCCTGCATTACGTCTGGGCCCGGGAGTTTGGGGAGTGCAAAGGTAAAAAACACTATCACCTGATGCTGCTGGTTAACCGGGATACCTGGTGTCGTGCCGGTGATTACCGTGCTCCGGGATCACTGGCCGGGATGATTAAACAGGCGTGGTGCAGTGCCCTGGGAGTGGATGTCGGGTGCCATGCCACGCTGGTGCATTTTCCGGCCTGGCCGGCGGTGTGGCTGGAACGCGATGATGACACTGGCTTTCAGCAGGTGCTGGAACGTGCTGACTATCTGGCGAAGGAACATACCAAAGCTCACTGCACCGGTGAGCGCAATTTTGGCTGTAGCCGGAGTTGAGCACGACTGGCGCGCCAATATCCGGCAAACCAAAAGTATGGGTTGTTGTCTGGCGGCAACGATGTATCCACTCGCCCACTGACTGTTTTTTACGTCAGTGTTCCATTGTGTGACAACCACAGTGCTGTAACAGCAACCAGCCTGCTTTACCCAAACTCCAGTCCAGATTTTAACTGAACCGCCATTCACACCCTGACCACGCTGCCCGTACCGGGACGGCTGTTGCCTGCGTGTCGTCTGGCGGCTGAGGAATATGACTATGTACGCAAAATCCTTTATCGCTCTTGATGGCAACGGACGTCTGACGGGCGCCCGTACTGCACAGGCCGCACCTTATGCTCACTACACCTGCCACTTGTGTGGCAGTGCACTCAGATACCATCCGCAATACGACACTGAACTTCCCTGGTTTGAACACACTGACGACAGGCTGACAGAGCACGGTCAACAGTGCCCTTATGTCAGGCCGGAGCGCAGAGAAATACAGTTGATTAAACGTCTGCAGCAATTCGTACCGGATGCCTTACCCGTGGTGCGTAAAGCCAGCTGGCACTGCAGACAATGTCACCACGATTATTATGGGGAGCAGTACTGCACACACTGCCAGACCGGAGGATTCAGTATTCCCCGGACAACTCAGGAGGAAATATGCGAATTCTGAACTGTTATATGGCGAATGACAGCAAAGGCCATTTTGTTACGGCGAAAGAAGCAGCGAAGCACAACCGCCAGGACGTTTTGTGCTGTGTGTCCTGTGGATGCCCGTTAACACTTCAGCGGGGCAATGACGGACAACCACCGTGGTTTGAACATGACCAGATGACTGTCGCTGAGAAAATCCTGCTGCGATGCACCTGGCTTGACCCGGCAGAGAAAGAGGCCCGTCGTTTGCATCTGCAGGGTATGACGGTTCCGGATTATACGGTGAAGGTGAGAAAGTGGTTTTGTGTGATGTGTGACGAAGATTATGAAGGAGAAAAGTGCTGCCCGCGTTGTGGTACCGGGGTATACAGCAGGGAGGGGGGCTGCAGGAAGGCAACTGGAAGGATAGGAACTGAGCGGTTCAGTCGCGGAAATCAGTTGCAGAGCTGTAATGATATCTCCGGGAGTGCTGCGTTGGTAGGGGCATCCCGGGATAGAGAAATTTTAGCACTTTGCCCTGAATGATTGTAGACGTTCCGAGTACTCGTACCGGTCTGAGTTATTACAGTTAGATATTCACTTTTTCTCCCGCATACTTCACATCTGTCAACGACGGATGAAAAGTGGTTCTTCCGCAACCTGGGTGGAAGAAAATGGATGAAACTTTCTGGCGAACAAGGATCTAAGCTGTTTTAAGTTATGGGCAACGCAATGCACTCTCTTAAGACACTTCTACAGTTACCTTGCGGATGGCGATGCAGTCGACAAATTATTAGCTCTGACGGTATAACCCTCCATCTCCACGGAAAACGCAAAACAGCACAATGTCCTGAATGCTTTAAGCGTAGCGACTCTGTTCATAGTTGTCGTCGGCGCCGGATACAGCATCTACCCTGCTCAGGGCAGACGCTATGGCTTGTATTTTCCGTCCGCCACTGGTACTGCCGTAACCCGGCTTGTTCACGTAAAATTTTTGCCGAGTCGCTTGCTCCCTTCGCCGGTTCACACCAGCAGTCTTCACAGGCGTTACAAAATTTACAACGTCAACTGGGATTAATAGCTGGAGGTGAGGCTGGAAAACGGGCTGCAACGGCAGCGGGTCTCCGTTGCAGTGCTGATACTCTTCTTCGCAGGGTTATCAATACCCCGGAGACGAAACAGTCAGGCGCGCCTCATGTCGGTATTGATGAGTGGGCGTGGCATCGGGGCCACTGCTGCGGTATGTTAATAGTCAATCTTGATACTCACCGTCCCCTCGTCCTGCTTCCCGGCCGTGATCAGCGTACGCTGGCGACCTGGTTCAGAAAATATCCGGAAATACAGGTTGTCTCGCGTGATCGCAGTGGAGTCTATGCGACAGCAGCACGTGAAGGTGCACCTCAGGCCAGACAGGTGGCCGATCGATGGCACCTGCTAAAAAATATTGGTGATGAGCCTGAACGAATGATGTACAGACATATGCCTCTGATACGTCTTGTTGTCAGAGAGTTATCACTGAAGAAATCACCTGAGCCAGAAATATCTGTGCCTGTAGCATCGCTCCGTCGTCTGGAACGCCTTAAACAGCACATCCGCAAAAAACGGCATCAGCGTTGGACAGAGGTTATGGCCCTGCATAACAAGGGATGTAGTTTCAGGGAAATATCCCGTATTACAGGCCTGTCGCGAGTGACAGTCAGTCGCTGGGTGGGTTCAGGAACATTCCCTGAAATGTCAACTAGGCCTCCAAAGCGAGGGCTTCTGGACCCATGGAGGGAGTGGTTAAAAGAGCAACGAGAATGTGGTAATTATAACTCCGGCCGGATATGGCGGGAAATGGTGGCCAGGGGGGTTACACGCAGTGAAACCATCGTCAGGGATGCTGTTGCCAAATGGCGTAAAGGCTGGATCCCACCGGTTACTACTGCCGCAAGACTTCCTTCAGTGTCCCGGGTAAGCCGCTGGTTGATGCCCTGGAGAATAATCAGGGGTGAAGAAAATTATGCTTTCCGATTTATTAGTCTGATGTGTGAAAAAGAACCGGAGTTGAAAATAGCGCAGCAACTGGTACTCGAGTTCTATCGTATTCTGAAAACCTAAAATAAATCACAGCTAAGCAGCTGGTTCACTCGGGTCCACGAAAGCGGCTCAGCAGAACTTCGGTGCGTAGCTGCGGGGATGGAAGCTGATGCTGCGGCTATATGTGAGGCAATCAGCAGTCGCTGGAGTACTGGTGTTGTCGAAGGTCATGTAAATCGCCTGAAGGTGCTGATACGCCAGATGTATGGTCGAGCCGGACTTGAACTACTTAGGCGGAGGGTAATGAGTCCACTGGCATGAAAATCTTCACCCAGGTTGCGGAAGAGCCACTTTTGCACTGTTCGTGACAGTATGGCCTTTATGTACTCACTTTGTTACCGGTAGCTGGATCATCACTACCGAGATTGCACGTCTCAAACGCCAGCTGGCAGAACGGGATGAAGAGCTGGC